>MRWG01000031.1_pt1 | contig 490521 bp, 479 predicted proteins | sample 1013341 | NCBI WGS metagenome assembly MRWG01 (sample SAMN06117577, study PRJNA244670) | biofilm metagenome | biome: Water; feature: Cathode Biofilm; material: Biofilm; isolation source: microbial consortium enriched at the cathode of a solar microbial fuel cell | place: USA: District of Columbia...
GTCCCTGCCCTCCCGACCAGAACGGTACCTGATCCGGCTCCCGGAAGGGCAGGTGACCATCATCGCATGAGGGGCTGTGCGTCGGATTCGACGCGCCTGTAGGGCGGGTCATGACCCGCCATGTGGACCGCGCGGATGGCGGGTTACGCTTCGCTAACCCGCGCTACGATCGGGCGTTCATCGATGCGTCACCCCCGATGGCCGCAGGCCATCCGGGGGCCCATCTCGGGTCGGTGCGGCGGGAGCAGAGGGGGATGGTGAGGGCGATAATTCAAGCCCGAAGATACCTGCGCAGGCAGGTATCCATCTCCCGCCATCGCCTGAAGCGCGTGAGGAGGGAGCTGGAGATGGGCCCCACGCTTGGGCCTTCTCGGGGCGAATGCAGTGCATTCGCTTGTCCCTCGAAGCGTGGCAGGGATGACACATCAGCGGCAAGTTTTTGCGAGTGAATGTCACGTGCACATTGATCCGGAGCAGAATGTGCCGCTAGACAGCGCGCAATTCATTCTCAATTTCAAAACAGGTATCCCTCATGCCGTTTTCCCGTCTGTCTGTGCTGCTGGCCTCCACCGCGCTGGTCTCGCTCGCCTCCCATGCGGATTCCGCGACCGAGCCAGGCGAGCAGAACCCCTATACGCTGTTGTCGACCATTGTCGTGACCGGATCGTCTGATGCGGTGGACGAGGTGGCGGGGTCTGTGTCCTTCCTCACCGATGCCGACCTGTCGGCACAGGCGCAGAGCGACATCCAGCGCGTGCTGCGCGTGGTGCCGGGTGTGAACATCCAGGAAGAGGATGGCTATGGCCTGCGCCCGAATATCGGCCTGCGCGGGTCTGGCTCGGACCGGTCATCCCGCATCGTTCTGATGGAAGATGGCGTGCCGATCTCGCCAGCGCCCTACGCCTCCCCGTCGGCCTATTACTTCCCGACCACAGCGCGGATGAGCGCGGTGGAAGTGACCAAGGGCCCGGCTGCGATCCTGTACGGCCCGCGCACGACCGGAGGCGCGCTGAACCTGTTCTCCACGCCGGTGCCGACCGAGATGAGCGGCTTTGCGCAGGCTTTCTTCGGCACCAATGACCGCCAGCGTGTGCACGCCTGGACCGGCGGGCGCGCAGATGTGGGCGCAGGCTGGCAGCTGGGCGGCCTGATCGAGGTGTTCACCGACGAGACCGATGGCTTCAAGGAGCTGGACAATGGCGGCCCGACCGGGTTCGACGCCGATGATCTGATGCTGAAGATCGGCGCCTACAAGAGCGATGGTCCGATGCCGCAAAGCGTGGAGCTGAAATACCAGACGCGCGAAGAGACCTCCAACGAGACCTATCTGGGTCTGACTCTGGAAGATTTCCGCGTTAATCCCGACCGGCGCTATGATGCCAGCGCCGATGATGTGTTCCGGGGCGAGAATGAGCTGTTCCAGCTGACACACAAGATCGAGGTCTCGCCGACGCTGAGCCTGACCACGATTGCCTATTCGCACGAATTTGCCCGCAACTGGTACAAGCTGCAGGGCATCAATGCGGCCGGTACGGGATCGAGCGGCGATGTCGGTATATCGTCCATCCTGGCCGATCCGGTCACCTATGCGGCCGAATATGCCCTGATCACGGGGGCGGCGAGCCTCGACAATTCCATCGTCTATCGCGCCAATCAGCGCGCCTATTCCAGCGAAGGCATCCAGTCGACGCTGAGCTGGCAGACCGATCTGGGCGGGCTGGACCATGATGTGACCTTTGGCATCCGCGTGCACCAGGATGAGGAAGACCGGTTCCAGAAGGAAGACGCCTATCGCCTGGCAGGCGGCGCGCTGGCGCTGACCACGGCCGGGGCCGCCGGCAGCAATGCCAACCGCGTCTCCAGCGGTGAGGCGGTGGCCGTATTCATTCAGGACCGGGTGACGCTGAACAGGCTGACCGTGACCGGCGGCCTGCGCTTTGAGGATTACGAGCTGACGCGGGAGGATTATTCCACCGCAGACCCGACCCGCGCCGACGGGCCGACCAATGTGCGCACGCTGGACGATCAGGTGGTCGTGCCGGGCCTGAGTGCGCTTTATGAACTGAATGACGATCTGACGCTTCTGGCCGGTGTGCATCGCGGCTTTGCGATTGCCAGCCCCGGCGCCACCGACGCCGATGCCGAGGAAAGCGTGAACTGGGAGGCCGGCGGGCGCTTTTCCCGGAACGGGCTGGATGTGGAGGCGATTGCCTTCTTCAATGATTATTCCAATCTGCTCGGCACCTGTACCGCGTCTTCGGGCGGGAACTGCACGATCGGCGACCAGTTCGATGGCGGCGAGGTGGACGTGATGGGCCTGGAGCTGACGGCGAGCTGGGATGCGGCGAAACTATTCGACACCTCGCTCTCCCTGCCGGTCGGCGTGGTCTACACCTGGACCGATGCGGAGTTCCAGTCGGCCTTCGAGAGCAGCTATGAGCCCTGGGGCGATGTCGAGGCGGGCGATGAGCTGCCCTATGTCTCCGACCAGCAGATCACGCTGATGGCGGGCATCGAGGCAAGCCGCTGGGGTGTGGATCTTTCGGCCAATCATGTCTCCGAAGCGCGCGCGCGGGCCGGGCAGGGCGCCATTCCGGCGGGCGAGCGGATTGATGCGCGCTGGCTGGTCGATGCGGCGGCCTGGATGGATCTGACCGACACGCTGCGCCTGCGCGTAAAGGCCGAAAACCTGTTCGACGAAACCTATGTGGCGTCCATCGACCCGGCCGGCCTGCGCCCCGGCAAACCGCAAGAGATCCTGTTCGGGCTTGAGGTGAAATTCTAGGGGGAATTGGGAAAGCGCTCCCATGCCGAAGATGCCTGCCTTCGCAGGGGCCTGCGGGACGAGAGCGCGAACCTCTATCCCCACACTCCGCATCCGCGGCGTTCGCCGGGGTGAGCGGGAGGGAGCGTGCCCAATGCGAAGCCTCATTCCAGAGATCCGGGCTTTTGCGCGAAAGCTCACCTGAAGGCCTTTCATTTCGGGGGAAAATGAGCCATAAGCCGCCCCTTGTGGTGGGATATCGGGTTCTGACCCGGCTGGACGACATCCCGGCCGTGGCCTGGAGCTGCAGATACTCACCCGAAAACCCCGCCAATTCAGGCGTTTAGACGAAACCCGCCGCAAGGCGATCACATGAAAGATATTCGATGTCGATTACCGCTGAGAAGAAAAAAGAGCTGATCGAAAAGTTCGCCACCAAGCCTGGCGACACCGGCTCTCCCGAAGTGCAGGTCGCGATCCTGACCGAACGGATCAACAACCTCACCGAACACTTCAAGACGAACAAGAAAGACAATCACTCCCGCCGCGGGCTCCTGGCCATGGTTGCCACCCGCCGGAAGCTGCTTGACTACACCAAGAAGAAGGATGAGGCGCGCTACAAGACCCTCATCGAGGCCCTGGGCATCCGCCGCTAGGCCGACAAAACAAGCCCGCCGGGCATAGGGCCGCGGCGGGCTTTTCGTATGTGAAAGAAAGACTGTTTGATGTTTGACAAGAAATCCGTGTCGCTGGAATGGGCCGGCCGCACGCTGACGATCGAAACGGGCCAGGTGGCCCGCCAGGCCGATGGCGCCGTCATGGTGACCTATGGGGACACGAGCGTCCTCGCCACGGCCGTCTATGCCAAGGAAGCAAAACCGGGTCAGGACTTCTTCCCCCTGACCGTCAACTACATGGAAAAATACTACGCGTCGGGCCGGATCCCCGGCGGCTACTTCAAGCGTGAAGGCCGCCCGACCGAGAAAGAGACGCTGACGTCTCGCCTCATCGACCGTCCGATCCGTCCGCTGTTCGTCAAGGGCTTCAAGCATGAAGTCCAGGTCGTGCTGACGGCGATCTCCTATGACCTGGAGAATGATCCGGACATTCTGGGCATGATCGGCGCCTCTGCCGCGCTCGTCCTGTCCGGTGCCCCGTTCATGGGCCCGATCGGCGCCGCCCGCGTCGGCTACAAGGATGGCGAATACCTGATCAACCCGTCCGTGATGGATCTGGAAGAGTCCGAACTGGACCTCGTCGTGGCCGGCACCGCCGACGCCGTGATGATGGTGGAATCGCAAGCCAAGGAACTGTCCGAAGAGGTGATGCTGGGCGCCGTGGTCGCTGGCCATGAGGCGATGCAGCCGGTGATTGATGCGATCATCGATCTGGCCGAACAGGCCGCCAAGGAGCCGTTCGACTTCGCACCGGTCGACCATTCCGACGCGGTTTCCGCGATCCAGAAACTGGTCGGCGACGATCTCTCCGCCGCCTACAAGATCACCGAGAAGCTGCAGCGCCAGGCCGCTGTCGGCGAAGCGCGTGACAAGGCGAAAGAGGCTCTGGTCGGTACCGAGGAAGCCCCGGGCGAAATGACCGGCGAAACCTTCAAGGCCGCCTTCAAGGAAGCCGAAGCCGCCGTTGTCCGTGGCGACATCATCAAGACGGGCAAGCGCATCGACGGCCGGAACCTGGATCAGGTTCGCCCGATCGTGGCCGAGGCCGGCTTCCTGCCGCGCACGCACGGGTCTTCCCTGTTCACGCGCGGCGAGACGCAGGCGATCTGTGTGGCCACGCTGGGCACGTCCGATGACGAACAATTCATCGACAGCCTGGACGGCACCCGCAAGGAACGCTTCCTGTTGCACTACAACTTCCCGCCATACTCTGTCGGCGAAACCGGCCGCATGGGCGGTGCTGGCCGCCGCGAGATCGGTCACGGCAAGCTGGCCTGGCGCGCGCTGCAGGCTGTCCTGCCGGAACATTCGGAATTCCCGTACACGATCCGTCTCGTGTCGGAGATCACCGAATCCAATGGCTCGTCTTCCATGGCGACCGTGTGTGGCTGTTCCCTCGCCATGATGGATGCCGGTGTGCCGGTGAAGCGCCCGGTTTCGGGCATCGCCATGGGTCTGATCCTGGAAGGCGAAGACTTCGCTGTGCTGTCCGACATTCTCGGTGACGAGGATCATCTCGGCGACATGGACTTCAAGGTGGCCGGAACGGAAGCTGGCGTGACCAGCCTTCAGATGGACATCAAGGTGGCCGGTATCACCAAGGACATCATGGAGAAAGCCCTTGCCCAGGCAAGCGGTGGCCGCATGCACATCCTCGGTGAAATGGCGAAAGCGCTGGATACGTCCCGCGACAGCCTGTCCGACAACGCCCCGCAGATGGAAATCATCAAGGTGCCGACCGACAAGATCCGTGACGTGATCGGATCCGGCGGCAAGGTCATCCGTGGTATCGTGGAAGAGTCCGGTGCCAAGGTGAACATTGATGATGACGGCACGGTTCAGGTCTCTGCGCTCGACAAGGAGTCGATCAACAAGGCGCTGAAGATGATCAAGGAGATCGTCGCAGAGCCGGAAGTTGGTGAGATCTATGAAGGCAAGGTTGTCGGCCTGAAGGATTTCGGCATCTTCGTGAACTTCTTCGGTCCGAAGGACGGCCTCGTGCATGTGTCGCAAATGGCGAACGAGCGCGTGAACCATCCGAAGGACATGGTGAAGGAAGGCGACACGGTCTGGGTCAAGCTGATGGGCTTTGACGATCGCGGCAAGGTGCGCCTGTCCATGAGAGTTGTCGATCAGGAGACCGGCAAGGAACTTTCCAAGGAAGAAGGCGGCGAAGAGGAATAGTCCTCTCCCCACCCACAAATTGCAGAAGGCCGCCCCACCGGGCGGCCTTTTTTGTTGCGGGCCTAAAGGCCCTGTCCGCCGGACACTTCGATGCGCTGTGCGGTGATCCAGTGATTGTCCGGGGCCAGAAGGTTGGCGATGGCCGGGCCGATATCTTCCGGCAGGCCGACCCGGCCCAGCGCGGTCATGGCAGCAATCTGCTGGTTCAGGCCGGGCGTGTCACGCACCACGCCGCCGCCAAAGTCTGTTTCCACCGCCCCCGGGGCGAGCGTGTTCACGGAAATACCGCGCGGGCCGAGTTCCTTCGCCATGTAGCGGGTGAGCACTTCGACCGCGCCCTTGGCGGCGGCATAGGCGCCATAGCCGGGATATGTGAACCGCGTCAGCCCGGACGAGATGTTCACGATCCGCCCGCCATCGGCAATCAGCGGCAACAGGGCCTGGGTCAGGAACAGCACGCCTTTCACATGTACGGAAAAGAGCGTGTCGAACTGTGCCTCACGGATCTCTGTCAGAGGCACATTGATGCCTTCGCCGGCATTGTTGACGAGATGATCGAAACTGGACCGGTTCCATGTCTCCTGCAGCGCGGCCTTCACGCTGTCTGCAAAGGCGGGGAAGCGGGTCAGCTCGCTCGTGTCGAGCTGGAGCGCGCGGGCCTTCCGGCCGAGCGCCTCGATTTCAGTGCTGACGGCATCTGCGGCATCGGCGCGGCTGCGATATGTGATCAGCACATCGCCGCCCTTGCGTGCGATGCTGAGAGCTGTGTTGCGGCCAAGGCCGCGGCTGCCGCCAGTGACGAGGGTGAGAGGGGGCATGTCGGTCTCCTGTAGGGGGTGATGGCGTGAAGGTGGGAGCGAGGCATGCCGCGCGGTTGCCGGAACCTCGCCAATTCTTGCCTGATCCTCCAAATTCGGATGCGATGACACGCTGGATGGGGTAGGATACGGTCATGACCGACCCCTTGATTTCCGCCGCCCGGCATTATGCGGCTGACCATGCCGATGCAGATGGCACTGCCGAAACCCCGATCCCGGGCCTTGTCATCATAACGGCAACCCGGCCGACCGCGTTGCAGCGCCTGATCCTGCAGCCCGTGGTCTGCCTAGTCCTGCAGGGCAGCAAGCGGGTGATGACGGGCCCGGATGTGTTCGACTTTTCGGCAGGTGATTCCCTGTTGATCACGACCGATGTGCCGACCCTGAGCCAGATCACGCAGGCGAGCCGGGAGAGGACCTATCTGTCCCTGGCGCTGGATCTCAACCCGTCCGTGATCGCCGATCTGGCAGGGGACATGCCGCCGGCGCGGACTTCTTCCGGAGCGCCGGTACGAGTGGACCCGACGGACCGGGAAGTGGCCGATGCGGCGAGGCGACTGGTCGGCCTGCTGGACCGGCCGGACACCTTGCCAGTCCTGCAGGAGCAGCTGGTGCGGGAGACGCATTACTGGCTGATGGCCGGGCGTCATGGAGACGCGATCCGGCGGCTGGGCTGGCCGGATGGCCATGTGGAGCGGATCGGGCGGGCCGTTGCCATCCTGCGCAGGGACTATGCGCAGGCCCTGCCGGTAGCGGATCTGGCCGCGATTGCCGGAATGAGCGTGTCCTCCTTCCACCAGCATTTCCGGGCTGTCACATCCTTGTCGCCCCACCAGTTCCAGAAGCAATTGCGCCTGATCGAGGCGCGCCGCCTGATGCAGGTGGATGGACGCACTGCAAGCCAGGCCGCCCATGCCGTCGGTTATGAAAGCGTGCCGCAATTCACGCGGGAATATGGACGCCTGTTCGGCCGTCCGCCCGCGCAGGATGCCCGGGCCGTGCGGGCGCGGCCTGATGCTGTGGCGGGCTGACTGCGTTCAGGGCATGGCTCGCCGCAATAATCCGTTGAAAGGCCAAGGGGTTTGCCGGTAGACCACGGGCCATCATGGCAAAGAAAAAACCCTTCCTAGTCGCAATGTCGGGCGGTTCGGGATCCGGCAAGTCCACGCTGGCCGAAGCCCTTCTGGACCATCTGGAGCCCGGTCAGGCTGTCCTGTTTGGCGAGGACGCCTATTACTATCCGATGAGCCATTATGGTGAGCCGGCGAACCGGGAAGAATGGGAAACCCTTGTGGCGGGCATCAATTACGATGCCCCGCGATCCAAGGAGGCCGACCGCTTGGTCAAGGATATCCGCGCGCTGAAGGCCGGCGAGACGATCCAGCAGCCGATCTATGATTATGAGCGCCATGACCGCAGCGACCGGACGCGCGAGATCAAGTCGGCACCGATCCTGATCCTGGAAGGCATCCACGCCTTGTCCTTCCCGAAAATCCGCTCGCTGATCGATTTGTCAGTCTATGTCGACACGCCGGACGATTTGCGTCTGGCCCGCCGGATCCGCCGGGACGTGACCGAGCGCGGACGCAGCCTGGAGAGCGTGCTGCAGCAATATCTGGGAACGGTGCGCGCGGCGCATTACCAGTGGACCTATCCCGCGAAATTCGAGGCCGATCTCGTGATTGCCGATGAAGGCCTGCCGGCCTATGGCAATGTGCGCCCGACCGACGAGGCGATCGAACGCATGATTGCGCCGGTTCTGGCCCGCCTGCAGAATTGCGGGGCGATCTGACCGGTTCTCGTCTGGCGGGCCGTCTGCTATGACAGCGGCCAGATGCACAGGAGACGGCCATGACTTCCAGACTTTCACTTCTTCTGCTGGGCCTTGTGGGGCCGGCCTGCCTGTCGGCCTGTATCATTGTGGATGAGGCCGATGCGCCCGTCCGCGAAATTGTGGTGGAGCGCGAGGTCATCGTGGAAACCGGCCCGGCGCAGGATGACCGGATGAACGCGACCCTGTGGGCGCAGCAGGCCGTGGAGTACAAGGCCACGACCGACGGCATCTATGCGCTGGCGGGACTGCGGCTGGAGGAGGCGCTGGCCGATCCGGACTGGACCGCGGCGCCGGACCTGCAGGGTGAAGGATACCAGAACCTGCCCCCGGCCATCATTCTGGATGCGGACGAGACCGTTCTGGACAACACGCCCTATGCGGCGGCGGATGTGCTGGAGGGAACCGGGTTTGACGAGGCCCGCTGGAATGCCTGGGCAGGTGCCGGGGTGGCCAAGGCGGTGCCGGGCGCCGTGGACTTCACCCGCGCAGCGGCGGCCAGGGGCGTCAAAGTGTTCTATGTCACCAATCGGGACGCCGTGACGGAAGAAGGCACGGCGCGCAATCTGGCCGCGCTGGGCTTTCCGATGGGCGGCAATGTCGACACGCTGCTGATGAAAAGGGAACAGCCGGATTGGGGCTCTGCCAAATCGACCCGCTGGGCGGTGGTGGCCGAGGATTACCGTATCCTGTTGATGCTGGGCGACAATCTGGGGGATTTCACGGATGACTACAAAGGCAGCCCGGCCGAGCGCCAGGCCGTATATGACGCCCATGCCGGTAAATGGGGCCGCGAATGGATCGCCCTGCCCAATCCGGGCTATGGCAGCTGGGAAAGCGCGCCCTTCGGGCATGATTACAGCTTGACCGAGGACGAGAAGCGCGCCCTGAAGCGCGATGCGCTGCAGCCCTGGCCACCAACGCCGTAACTGTCCCATTCATCTTGGCTGGGGTATCATCAACCAGAGATGACCCTAGGACGCTTTTTCATCAGCCTGCTTGCCCTTTTGCCGGGCCTGCCTGCGTTCGCCTGTGATCTCGGCCTGACGGGCCGGGGCATGGCGGTGGCCGATTATGTTGAACAGGTTCAGCCCTGTTTTGCCCACTTGCCGGCAGGGTACGAATTCGACTCCCGGATGGAACAGGAATTCCTGAAGCTGACCAATGCTGCGCGTGCCGAGGCGGGATTGCCGCCTCTGGTGTTTCGCGCGCATCTGCGCAATACGGCGCGGTTTCACAGCCTGGACATGGCCTATAATGACTTTTTCGGCCATGTCGGCCCGGACGGGCGCGCGCCACAGGACCGGGTGGCGGCCTTTGACCGGCGGGCGCTGGTGCAATTCTCGGCCGAGAATGTCGCCATGGTCGAGATTGTCCGGGGGCGGTGGAATCTGCAACGGGAAGCCGTCCGCCGACTGCACGAGAATCTCATGGACAGTCCGGGTCATCGCGCCAACATTCTGAGCGAAGAGGCCACGCATGTGGCCATGGGCGTGGTGCGCACCGATCAGGGCGTGTGGGTGACACAGAACTTCCTCACCCTGTCCGGCAGCCTTGCGCGCGATGTTCCGGTGCGGATGCGTGCCGGGGACCGGCTGCGTCAGATGCCTGTGCTGAATGGCTGGACGTTCCGGCGGTTCTCCGCGGAATCGGCTGACGGGAATGTGCTGTCCCTTGGAGAGGGGATCCCGGCCGGTCTCGATGGCGACATCCATATCGCCGCCGAAGGCCGCAAGCCGGGCGAGGACCCGTTGAGTTTTTACACGATCCGCCTGCCCGGCCCGGCCGTGACGGTGGAGGGGTGAGCGGGCTTGGACGGTGTGCGTCAGAGCACGTGCATGATCTGGTCGAGCGGTTTTTTGACGAGCGCGTGTTTTGGCACCATGGCACCGTCTGCCGGATAGCCTGCGACGAGGATGAGGAAAGGTTTCTCCGTTTCCGGACGGTCGCAGATGCGGTTCAGGAATTTCATCGGATTGGGCGTATGGACGAGCGTGGCCAAACCGGCCTGATGACAGGCCGCCATCAGCAGACCGGTGGCGATGCCGACGCTTTCATGAATGTAGTAATTCTTGCGGGTCTCGCCCTCATGCGCGCCGCCGCGGCGCTGGGCGAAGATGCAGATCAGCCAGGGCGCGGTCTCCATATAGGGCTTGTCGGCATCGGTGCCGATCGGGGCGAGGGCGTCGAGCCAGTCCTCGCCCGCGCGGCCGGCATAGAATTCACGCTCCTCGGCCTCGGCGGCTTCGCGGATCTCGCGCTTTTTCCCGGCGCTGTTCACACAGGCAAAGAACCAGGGCTGGTGATTTGCGCCGGACGGGGCCGAGCCCGCGGTGGCGATGCAGGCCTCGATGATCTCGCGCGGGACGGGCCTGTCTGAAAATTCCCGCACCGAACGGCGGGAGGTCATGGAGGCGTGGAAGGCCCGGGCGCGGGCGCGCATCTCGTCTTCCGGATAGTGCGGGAAACCGCTGAGCGGCACATGGGTTTCGGTGCTGGTTTTCATGAGGCCCCTCCCGGTGTGTGGAGGGGCATCATGGAATGGCGGCGCGGGCGTGTCAGCCCCGTTTCAGGCGGGCGACTGCTTCTGTGATGGGGGTTTCGCCATTGGTCAGCTCGATGATCTCGTTCGTGATCTCCGGCGTGTTGATCAGTTCGGCGAGCGTGGCAGCGACATTGCCGCGGGCCACATCTCCATAGGTGATCGCGCGCCCGGCGCAAACCTGGCCGTCGCCATCCTCATCTTTCAGCGTGCCGGGACGCAGGATGACATAATCGATGCCGCTGGTGGCGAGGGCGGCATCGGCGCGGCGCTTCATCGCCATATAGTGTTCGAATTCATCGCTCGTGTCGCGGTCGCGCCCGGCATCCATGATGACCGAGACCATGTAGATGCGATTGACGCCGGTGGCGCGCGCGGCCTCGATCAGCTTTTCCGGGCCTTCGCCATCAATTGCCGTGGTCTTGTCGCGGCCAGATCCGGCGGCGCCTGCGGAGAAGACGGCCGTGTCACAGCCCTGCAGGGCGCTGGCCATGTCGTCGGCCGTCATCTCGATGAGATTGCCGAAGACCGGCTCGACGCCCTGGTCGCGCAGATCGCCGGCCTGTTCGGGCTTGCGGTGCAGGCCTTTGACGCTGTGGCCAGCGCCCACGAGTTTCGGGCCAAGGCGGCTGCCGACGCCGCCCGTGGCGCCGATGAGGAAGATGTTGGACATGGAAGTCTCCTGTCAGAATGGGTTCACCAGACCAACAGGAGAGACAGGCAGGAGTTCCGGGCGATTACAGAAGCGTGATCGCTACTCCTCCGGCAAATCCGGGACGCCGACGACGTGGAAGCCGGCGTCGACATGGTGGACTTCACCGGCGACGGAGTGGCCGAGTTCTGAGAGCAGGTAGAGCGCCGCGCCAGCGACGCCTTCCATGCGTGTGTCTTCCTTCAGCAGAGACCAGTCGCGGCCTGTGCCCATCAGGCTCTTACCGCCGCGAATGCCGGCGAGGGAGAGGGTGCGCATGGCGCCGGCCGAGATGGCGTTGACGCGGATGCCCTGGGGCCCGAGATCGCGCGCGGCATAGCGGGTTGCGGCTTCGAGCGCGGCCTTGGCAACGCCCATGACATTGTAGGAGGGCACGGTGCGCTCAGCGCCGAGATAGGTCATGCAGATCATCGCGCCGCCATCGGGCATGATCTCGCTGGCGCGGCGGGCACAGTCGATGAAGCTGTAGACGGAAATGTCCATCGCGCGGCGGAAGCCTTCGCGCGTCGTGTTGGCGACCATGGAGCCCTGCAGCTCGTCCTTGCCGGCAAAGGCGATGGAATGGACGAGGAAATCAATCTTGCCCCATTTGTCCTTCACCGCATCGAAGGCGGCATCCATGGAGGCATCATCGGTGACGTCTGCCGGGATCATGAAATCCATGCCGATGCTCTCGACCAGCGGGCGGACGCGGCGTTCGAGGTTTTCGCCCTGATAGGTGAAGGCGATCTCGGCGCCCTGCGCGGCGAGCTGGCGGGCGATGCCCCAGGCGATCGAGTTCTGGTTGGCAACGCCCATCACGATGCCGCGCTTGCCTTTCATCAGGTCGCCTGCCGGCGGGGTCCAGTCATCAGCCATGGGAAAGCCTCTCTTTGGTGAATGTCTCGTTGGGAAACCGCTAGGCATCCCCGCTGGGCGCGTCAAGTTTCCGGCGGTGTTTCGGGCGCCGGCTCAGGCCCGGGCGAGCCGGTCGGACAGGGCATGCAGAAGGGCGGCCATTTCGTCGACCCGCTCGCCCAGCGCCCCGTCAATCAGGTCGTTGATCTCGCCGAACGGCGCCTCGATGGCGGCGAGCGTGGCCGTGCCGGCGTCTGTCAGCGACAATTCCCAGGCGCGGGAATCCTCCTGGCTGCGGGTGCGGGCCACCAGGCCGAGCTTTTTCAGCCGCGTGACCATGACCGTGATGGCGGATTCGTTCAGGCCGAGCGTGCGGGCGACCTCGTTCTGGCGCATGCCGGGCGAGCGCGCGATGACGGCCAGGACGGCAGACTGGGCGGTGGAAATGCCGGCGGCACCAGACACGGCCTGGTCGGCCTGTTTCTGCAGGCGATGGGCGGCGATCTGGAGCGCGTGATAGAATCGGCTGGAATGTGCAGTCATGCCGCTACGTAGCCTCTGGTGGGGGAGAGCGGAAGCCATATACTTCAATAGTAAAGTAAATGGAGAGTCTCATGGTCATCGATGTCTGGGCCCAGGCGACGACGCCGCGCTTTGCGGCGGCCCCCTGGCTGCAAACCCTGCTGAAATGGACCGGCCGGGAGGGGGAGACGCGCGGCACGACCGTCGCAGAGACCCTTGTCGCAATGGATGCGGCGGGCGTGGATATCACGTTCCTGTCGGCCTGGTCCTCGCCGACAGGGGATCTGATTTCCAATTCCGAGCTGCAGGAACAGATCGACCAGGCACCCGACCGGTTGAGAGGGCTGGCCACGGTGGACCTGACTGATCCAATGGGGGCGGTGCGGGAGATCCGGCGGGTCGTGGACGGCAAGCGGATCGTCGGCGTGCGACTGGTGCCGTGGCTGTGGGACCTGCCGCCGAATGACCGGCGCTATTATCCGGTCTATGCCGCCTGTATCGAAGCGGGCGTGCCGTTCTGTACGCAGATCGGGCATACCGGGCCGCTGAAACGGTCCGAGACCGGCCGCATGCTGCCCTATCTGGAAGATGTGATGCTGGACTTTCCGGAACTGGTCGCGGTGGGCGGCCATGTCGGCTTCCCCTGGCTGGACGAGCTGCACACGATGACGATCAAGTTCCCGAACTTTCATGTCGACACATCGGCCTATGCGTTGCACCGCCTGCCTCCGGCCTTTGTCGACTGGATGAAGGGGGTCGGGGCGTCGCGGGTGATGTTCGGAACGAACTGGCCGATGCTGTCGCCCCAGCGCTGCCTTGATGGCCTGGACGGGTTGGGCCTGGACGCGGCCGCACGGGACGCGTTCCTGTCCGGCAATGCGAAACGGGTGTTCAAGCTGTGACGGGTGGTGACAACCGTTTTATTTCAGCCCTGCAAGCACCGCCACGGCGCTAGAGCCGGGCCAGCTCCGGCGTGGCGCCGCGTTTGCCCATCCATGCCTTCTTGAACAAGTGTTTCGCGTAGCGGGCCGAACGCCGGTCCCCTTTCGCCTTGTAGGTCTGCCACAGGCCATAGAGGGCGTGGGCATTGTTCGGGGATTTGAGCAGGGCGCGGTGAAACATCACTTCGGCGCGGTCAATCTGGCCATCCTGAAGGAGCAGCGCCGCGAGCGTCTGGCGGGCGGGATAATACCAGATCGGCGGTTCGCTGTAGGGAAGCGCATCCTGCAGGTCTGCGGCGCGCTCCATCTGCGAAATGGCACTGTCGAAGTCGCCATTCCGGGCGGCAATCCGCGCGGATACGATGAGCGATGAGATCCGGGCGATGTCGCCCGCCGGAAGGTATTGCGCTTCCAGTTCGGCCACACCGTCGCTGGTGATCAGGGCATCGATCCGGTCTGCTTCGGCCTGTGCGCTGACGGCGTTGCCCTCGGCCGCGAAGGCCAGCCCGCGCGCATAATGCCAGGCGACGCTGTCCATTACGGATTCCGTGCCCGGATCGGGCAGGCCGAGCACAGTGTCCGGCGAAGAGAACTGCGCATGGGCATAATAGGCAGACGGACGGATCAGGGCGATCCAGGGGGCGAGGGAGGACATGTCCTGCGGCAATGCCGCATCCAGCCGGGAGGCTGTGGACAGTGCAGTCTTCCCGTCCCCGGCCATCATGGCCGAGGTCAGGATGAAATGGAGATTGTGCGGATAGTATCCGTATTCGTAGAGCGGCGGCGCATTGCCGCTGGCAATGTAGAGTTCGTCCGCATGGGCCGCGGCCAGGTTCGACTCCATCGACCGTTTCCACTGGCCAGTCAGGTACCAGAGATGCGAGGGCATGTGCACGAGATGGCCCGATTGCGGGGCAAGGCCCGGCAGCTGTCCGGCCGTCGCAATGGCGCGGAAGGGATCGTCGGATGCCTCGGTTGCATGGATGTAGAGATGGATGGCGTGGACGAAGTCCGGATCGCGGTCCAGCACCGTCTCAAGCAGGTTGATCACCTCGGCCGTGCGGCCTTTCGGCGTGTGACCGTCGGCCTGCCAGTAATCCCAGGGCTGGGTGTTCATGGCCGCTTCGGCGGCGAGGGAGAGGACAAGGTCATTATTGGGGTATTGCACGGCAGCCAGAGCCAGGGCGTCTGCGAAGGCCACCGGATTTTCCGACACATTGCCATCTTCCGTACGCGGATACCGCGCCACCATGGCATCGATCAGAACCTGTTCCAGAACGGGCGTGCCGGAGGCGCGTAGCCTTGCGGCCTGCGCCGCATCATGCGCCAGCTGCAACGCATCCTCGCCAACGGCCAGGTTGAGATTGCTGCCGCGCGCAAACGCCTCGCCCCAATGGCACATCGCGCAGCCGGGATCAGCGGCCTGCGCCTGGCGGAACACGTCGATGGCCGCATCATGATTGAAGCTGATGACGAGGGACAGGCCGAGATCGAACAAATCCTGCGCGTCAGGGGATTCGGTGGTGACCGGATAGGTGATGATCGGCGCCGTCAGGCCGGCGGCGAATGTGTTGTCGACCTTTCCGGACTCGGCATAGGCGCGGGCGGCGCCGAGAAACAGGCTGAGGCGCCGGGCGCTGCTTTCGCTGCCGAGACAGGATTCGCCTGACAGAAGGACGGGATCCGGGAAGGGGGCCTGCCGGGGCCGCTCTGCCAGGTCCACGCCGCCGAGCGCGAGCAGGGCGGCTGTGAGAAGTGTGCCTGTTTTCCAGTATGCCATACGGTGTCCCCTTTTCTCCCGAGAGGGGAAAGTACCGCAGGTCTGTCAATCTGTCATGGGCCGGGCCGATTTGCGCGCCGCCATGCGACGCGCATGAAAGCCCGTATGCTAGAGCACGTTCTTCAGGCCGACCTTCATGTCGAGGGCGGTGTAGACATGTTCGCCATCCACATAGACGCGGCCATCGGCGATGCCGAGATTGAGCTTGCCGCGGCGCACGCGCTTGATGTCGATCTCGTAGCGGACGAGTTTCTTGTCCGGCGTGATCTCACCGGTGAACTTGACCTCACCGACCCCGAGGGCGCGGCCCTTGCCGGGGCTGCCGGACCAGCCGAGCCAGTAGCCGACGGCCTGCCACATTGCATCGAGCCCGAGACAGCCGGGCATGACCGGGTCGCCGGGGAAATGGCACTGGAAAAACCAGAGGTCCGGCGTGATGTCGAGTTCGCCGATCACGCTGCCCTTGCCGAACTGGCCGCCATCCATGGTGATTTCCGTGATCCGGTCCATCATCAGCATGGGCGGGATCGGCAGCTGGGCATTGCCGGGCCCGAAATAGCCGCCGGCGCCGGATTTCAGCAGGTCTTCCTTCGAATAGGAGGATTGGGGCGTGTGGTAATCGTGCGGTCCGGACATGGCGGTTCCCTTGTTCATTCAAGCGCAAGAGGCCGTTCGAGCCTGTGCGGCCCGGCTTGTCAACCATGCGCTGCGGCTTTGCGGGAGCGGGAATCAGAGCGCGGCGGCGCTGGTCTCGATGCCCCAAAGGGCGCGGGCGGGAACGTGGCCGCGATATTGCCCGGCCGAGACACGGCACCAGCCCCGCTCACAGCTTCCGAGTTCGACAAGGACAGTGGCCTCGATGCGGGCAATCTCGGGACTCATTGCGTCCGGGTCCCGGTGCATCACCGTATCGGCCTGGACCATGGCGCGGTTGCCCGGCTCCAGCATGCGGGCATGGACCCAGACTTCGGCGCCTTCCGGATCGCGCACCCGGCGCCAGTTCTGGCTTTCCTTGATGATCAGGAGCGGCAGGCCCTTGCGTTCGTATCGCCAGACAATGGGATGGTCGCGGCTGGGCCCGGCGCGGCCATTGACGGCATTGTATTTCAGAGACTCGAAGCGCGGCACTTCCTTGCCGGAAAATTTGCTGACCCGGACATAGGTCGGGCCCTCGGCGACGGCGACCGAGCCGGCCAGGAGGAGTCCTGTCAAAAAGAGGGCTGCCCACTTCATGTGCAGTCTTTTCCCATGTCTGCGAGGGGCTAGAATTCCATGGCCGAATGAATCTTGTGTAAAACATGAAGCGTTGGCGCGGCCTGATCCCTCTGCTAAGGCCCGAATGAGAATATTTGCAAAAAGAGTCCCCATGCCTGCGAAGAAGCTGAAAGTCGTTGTCACAAGAAAACTCCCGGCTCCGGTCGAGCTGCGCCTGAAGGAGTTGTTCGATGCCCGCCTGAATGACGATGATCACCCCTTCACGCAGGAAGAACTGGCCGAGGCCATGCAGACCGCCGATGTGCTGGTGCCGACGGTGACCGACCGGCTGGACGGGCGCATCCTGGCGCGGGCCGGCGAGCAGTTGCGCCTGATCGCGCAGTTCGGCGCAGGCGTGGACAATATCGACGTGCAGAGCGCCGTGCAGCGCGGCATCACGGTGACCAACACGCCGGGCGTGCTGACCGATGACACCGCCGATGTCGCCATGGCGCTGATCCTGTCGGTGCCCCGCCGCCTGTTCGAGGGCGCCGAGGTGATGAATTCGGGCGGCTTCGATGGCTGGACCCCAACCTGGATGATGGGGCGTCGGCTCGCCGGCAAGCGACTCGGCATCATCGGCATGGGCCGGATTGGCCAGGCCGTTGCGCGCCGCGCCAAGGCGTTCGGCCTGCAGATCCATTATCACAACCGCAAGCCGGTCAGCCCGCGTATCGAGGAATTGCTGGAAGCGACCTATTGGGACAGTCTCGACCAGATGCTGTCGCGCATGGATATTGTTTCGGTGAACTGCCCGCACACGCCAGCGACCTTCCACCTGATGAATGCGCGCCGGATCGAGCTGATGAAGCCGGAAGCCTATATTGTGAATACGGCGCGCGGCGAGGTGATTGACGAAGCAGCGCTGGCCCGCGCGCTGAAGGCGGGCAAGATTGCCGGGGCGGGCCTCGACGTGTTCGAGCGCGAGCCGACGGTGAACGAGGAATTGTTCGGCCTGCCGAATGTCGTACTGTTGCCCCATATGGGCTCGGCCACGATCGAAGGCCGCACGGAGATGGGCGAGAAGGTCATCATCAACATCAAGACCTTCGCCGACGGCCACCGCCCACCAGACCGCGTAATCCCGGCGATCCTGTAGAATTTGCACAATTAGAGGTTGACGTTTCCTGACCGGTTTTCCAGTCTCCGCTGGTACGGGGAGGGTCTATTTGGTGTTGCGTATCCTGGCGGTTCTGGCCGCCATTTTTATTTGTGGTCCAGCGTTCGCGCAGGAGCCCGACCCTCCAACCCTCGAAGAATTCCTGAGCGATCTGGATTTCTGGAGTCCGGAATTGTCGCCATCTGGCCGTTATATGTCAGGTGTGCGCCGCGTCGAAGGTGAGGATTTCCTGGTGGTGCTGGATCTTGACGATCCGGCGCCCACACTCGATGCGACCAATCTGGGGAATTTCTACATCCGCTGGGTCGACTGGATCAGCGATGATCGATTGCTGGTCGCGCTGACGGGGTACATCGACATCCGGTCTGGTCGCCCCATGTCCCGCCAGGAATTGCGAGATTGGGATGAGGACAGTCGGACTATTCCTAAACCCTTTTCTCGACTGGTCTCCGTGGAGCGTGAAACCGGGAAGACGGTGGCCATGTTCCAGGAAGAGAAAAGCCTGCACCGGAACTTCTATCTGACCTCGGTGACGGACATGTTGCCGAATGATCCGAACCATATCCTGATGCCCGCACGCCTGGACGGAGATCTCGACCTCTTCAAGGTCAATGTCACCGACGGCACAGTCGAGCGGATCGCGACAGGAACGAAAAACACCTATGCGTGGTACACAGACCGCAATGGGGAGCCAGCCTTTCGTCTGAATGTAAATTCGCGGGGCACAGTGATTTACATCTATGCGCGCGAAGACCGGAAAAATGGCTCGACCAAATGGCGAAAGATCCGAACGGTACGCCTCAAGTCCCGCCAGAATGACGAGGCGGCGCTAGACTTCCAGGTGCTTTATCCCGGTCCTACAGAGACGACCTACTATGTGTCCGCCCGGCCGGATGACGAAGACAAGGCTGGCATCTATCTTTACGATTTCGAGCGGGATGAAATTGTCGAAACTGTGCGTAAGCATGAAGAGGTCGATATTGAAGATGGATTCTTCAATACCGAAACTCAAGAATTGGTGGGGGTGTTCTATTATGATGACCGCCTCGTCATCGAGATGGACGATCCGCTGATCCAGAGTCACCTAGACGGGTTGAACACGTATTTCGGGAATGAGGCCAATGTGATCCCGCTTGATGCCAGCGAAGATGGCAATCGATGGCTGCTCAAGGCCGTCGGGCCGCGCGAACCAGGTTCGTATCATATCTACAATCTGGAAACCGCTTGGGCGACGGAACTCGGTAACCAGCGCAAGCGCCTCAACGATAAGACGTTCGGCGCCACCGATGTTATCACGTATACGGCGCGCGACGGACTGGAATTGCGTGGATACCTCACCCGTCCTCCGATGACTGAAGGTGCGCCTCCGCCCCCGCTGGTCGTGATGCCGCATGGTGGTCCTGAAATGCGGGACATGGTCACGTTCGATCAGGATGTGCAAACTCTTGTGGCGCGTGGATACCAAGTGTTCCAACCCAATTTCCGTGGCTCTTCCGGCTTCGGGAAGGCGTTCGCTGACAAGGGGCGGCGGCAATGGGGGCGGGCCATGCAGACCGATGTGGAAGATGGATTTGACCATCTTGTGGCCGAGGGCTTGGCAGAAGCAGACCGCGCGTGCATTTTCGGTTATTCCTATGGCGGGTATGCCGCGATGGCGGCCGCTACGCTGACCCCCGAAAAGTACCAATGTGCGATTGCTGCAGCAGGGGTCAGTGACTTACATGCATTCCTGCGTCGCGAACGACGTGAAGAGGGTAGTAATTCCGAAGCCTATCAGTACTGGGTCGCTCATATTGGCCACCCGGGGCGAGACAAGGAAACCATCAAAGCAGTTTCGCCGGTTGAGCATGCGGGCAATCTGTCACGACCTCTTCTGATCCTGCATGGCAAGGATGATGGTGTGGTAGACTACGAACAAGCCGAACGTATGGAGAAGGCCCTACGCAAAGCAGGTAAGTTCTTCCGGCTCGTGACGCTGGAAAACTCCTCTCATTCCTACATGCCTGAAGAGGATGAGCTGATCTACTATACCGAGATAATCGCCTTTCTGGAGACGTATTTGCCGGTCAACTGAATGAACGGAATCAGTCCAGGGCGCCGATATAGGGCAGGCCGCGATACTTGCCGGCATCGTCCATGCCATAGCCGACCAGGTAGCGGCCGGGCGCATCAATGGCGCAATAGTCGACGCCCTGCTCGCCGCGCGGGGCCCAGGGTTTCTGGGTCAGCGCACAGGTGATGACCTCGCGCGCCCCCTTGGCCTGCATATGGGCCTTGGCGAAGGCGAGCGTGCGGCCGGTATCGAACACATCATCCAGAATGATCACGCCGCGATCCTTCACCGAACGGGCCAGATCCGCGCGCACGACGACCCGGCCGGAACTTTCCCGCGCATCGCGATAGGATTCGAGCCAGATGACATCGAGCGTCGGGTGAATGTCGCGCCGGGCGAGGGCCTTCATCAGGTCTGCGGTGAACGGCGTTGCCCCAATCAGGATCGACACGATGGTCCAGTCCCCGGTCAGGCGTGGGGCCAGCGTTTCGGCCAGCTGGTCGATCTGTGCCAGGAGTTCGTCTTCCGGCACGATGACTTCGATCTTCGGCATGTCGGTCATTGCGCAGGCAGGTCCGTTTCAGTTGGAGTCTGGGGGTCCGGTTCCGCGTCCGGTTCAGGCGTTTCGTCTGTTTCACCGGCAGGGACGTCGGCAAGATCCACGAATTTCAGTTCGATCTCGAAGCTTTCCATCGGGGCCTGTTCAACCACGATCCGGAACATGCCGGCCTCGCCGGGTGCCAGGGCATCCGGGCGGATGCGGCCATAGGTGGTGGCCACGATGACGCCGCGCTCATCCTTCAGGTCCACCTGAACGGCGGGCGTGTCGACTGTGGAGCGCGAGATGTTGAGCGCCTTGCCGGCGACGGTGACGACCGGAATCGTGTCATTGAAGGTGCGGCTGCGTTCAATGTCCTCGAAATCGAGGCCAAACCGGTTCACCTTGAATCCGAGCTGGCTGTAGGCGGTCCCGGCTTCGGGCCAGACTTTTGCCACTTCATTGCGGTACATGATGGCTGCGACGCCGAGCGAGAAGAAGACTGCAGCGGTCACAAGCCAGGACAGAAGGGCGGCCGTTCGACTCTTGCGGCGGCGTTGTTCGCGGACTTTCTCGCGGTAGATTTCATGTGCCGCAGCGGGGGTGCGCTTGACCGTGTCGCCGAGATGTTTCGGTTCGACAAACCAGGATCCGCCACAGGCGGCGCACTTCACGGTACGGCCGCTTTCACCGATTGTTGAGTCATCGGCGAAATACTGGGTTTCACAATGGGGACAAGTGAGGATCATGACTTGGTGTTTCCCGCAATTCGCCCCAATAATCCACTCGAACGAGCACAGGACAGGAGCTGATGACTCTTTCCCGCCATGACCTGTTTGACGATGTTGCCGTGCGCCTGGACAGCGTCTCGCTGCGATACGACACGTCGGAAGACATTCTTAGCGGGATTGACCTGGTCCTGAAACCCGGATCGTTCAGCTTTCTGACGGGGGCTTCCGGTGCTGGCAAGACCAGCCTGCTGAAACTTCTCTATCTGGCGCTGAAGCCGACGCAGGGGGAAGTCTCGCTGTTCGGCCGCCCGACCAGCCGGCTGACGCGCGACCAGCTCTCGGCGCTGCGCCGGCGGGTGGGCGTGGTGTTCCAGGAATTCCGCCTGCTGGACCATCTGACCGCCTATGAGAATGTGGCATTGCCGCTGCGGGTGCTCGGCCGCAAGGAAGCGAGCTATCGCCATGATGTCGAGGAATTGCTGGCCTGGGTGGGGCTGGGTGAGCGGATGCATGCGCGGCCCCCGACGCTGTCGGGCGGCGAGCAGCAGCGTGTGGCCATCGCACGGGCCGTCGTGACCCAGCCGGACATCCTGATCGCGGACGAGCCGACGGGCAATGTCGACCCGGAAATGGGATCGCGCCTGATGCGCCTGTTCCTGGAACTGAACAAGCGCCGGGGCACGACCGTGATCATCGCGACGCATGATCTGGGCCTGGTGCGGCAGGTCGAAGCCCCGGTCTTCCGCCTGCAGCACGGCCTGCTGGTGCAGGATGTGGAATACGGCCCGACGGCGCGCCGTCGCACAGATATCGTGAAGGCGGCGGAATAGGCATGGCCAGAGAGACCCCGCTGCTGCCCGTTGAGGATGCGCGCGAAATGGCGCTGTTCTTTATCGTGGGCGCGCTGTGTTTTCTCGCCGCGCTGGCAACCCTGTCGGCCAAGTCGACCTATGGAGCTGCGCGCAGCTGGACCGCCGAAGTGGAGGGCGAGTTGACCGTGTCCCTGCCCGATGCCGACCGGCGCGGGGCCGAGGAAGCGCGGCAGATCATCGAGGCCACGGAGGGTGTGCGCGAGGCGCGCCTGTTGTCGAAGGCGGAGATCGATGCGCTGCTGGAACCGAATTTCGGGAGCCGGGGCCTGCCGGACAGCCTGCCCCTGCCGCAACTGGTTGCGGTGCGCGCTGATCCCGAGGTCGACTTCATGGGGCCGACCCTCGAGCGCCGCCTGACCGAGGCCGGATTTGCCAATGCCGTGGATGAACATGCCGACTGGGCAGGCGATGTGCGGCGGATGCTGGCGATTGCGCGACTTGTGGCGCTGACGGCGGTGGCCCTTCTGGCCTCGACCGCCGTGGCGGTAATTGCTTTCGCCACGCATGCGGCCCTGCTGGCGCGCCGGGACATTGTGGATGTGCTGCATCTGGCGGGGGCGCGGGACCGCTATATTGCCGGCCTGTTCGAGCGCCGTTTCTGGCTGCTGGGCCTTCGGGCCGGGGCGGTCGGGGCGCTGTTGGCGCTGGGCGCGGCGGCGGCGATGATCTTTGCGGCCCATTCGAGCGGCGCGCGCTCGGGCTTGCTGCCGGTGTTGAGCCTGGACCTGCTGGACGTGATGATTCTTGTGGCGACGCCGCTGATCGCGGGCCTTGCCGCCCGCCTTGCGGCGCGCGTGACCGTTATTCGTTCCCTGAAGAGTGTGATGTGAGCGGCGAACGACGATTGCGACAGAAACGGATCGGACTGGTGCCTGCCCTGCTGCTGGCCTGCCTGCTGCTGGCGGTGGTGGACTTCATCCTGTTTGCGCAGCGCGCCGCCAGGGCTGATCACGCGCCGGAGATCACCGCCGATGCGATCGTGGCCCTGACGGGCGGGTCCGGCCTGAGGATTGCCGCCGGCGTGGATCTGGTCTCCGAAGGCCGGGGGGCGCGCCTGCTGATCTCCGGGGCGCATCCGGATGTGACGGTGGAGGACCTGATCGCGCTGGCCGGCGGATCGGCGGACGTCTGGGCCTGCTGTGTCGATGTCGGTTATGTCGCCGAAACCACGCTGGGCAATGCCGACGAAACCGCGGCCTGGGCCTATGAGCGCGGTTATGAGAGCCTGATCATCGTCACGTCTGACTATCACATGCCACGCAGCCTGATCGTGCTGGAGAAGGCAATGCCGGACATTGCGCTGAAACCCTGGCCGGTGCGGACGGTGAATGATCCGGCCCGGATCTGGGCCGATCCCGATTCGTTTCGTGGCGTGCTGCTGGAATGGGCGAAGTGGCGGGTGACGACCTTTGCGTGACGCGCTATCTGAAGCGGGATGATGATGTTGCGTTCCATCCTGTTCGTGATCTGGATGTACGGCCTGATGGCCGTCATGGGGATCGTTTGCCTGCCGGCGCTGCTGCTGCCCAAATCCGTGACTTTCTGGGCGATCAGCCTGTATGCACGGGGCCTGATCTGGGGCCTGCGCGTGATCTGCGGCATCGAGGTGGAAATTCGCGGACGCCAGAACATGCCGCGCGGGACGGTTCTCTATGCCGGCAAGCACCATTGCATGCTGGATGTGTTCATTCCGTTCCTGGTGATGCCGGCGCCGGCGATCATCCTGAAGCAGGAATTGCTCTGGTACCCGTTTCTCGGCTGGTATGCGCTGAAGACGGCGATGATCCCGATCGACCGGGCCGGGAACACGAAAACGCTGAAGAAGATGGTCGCCGAGGCGAAGACCCGCGCCGAGGATGGACGCCAGATCGTGATCTTTCCGGAAGGCACCCGGACGGAGCCGGGTGCCCCGCCCGCCTATCATGCCGCCGGCATTTCCGGACTGGCGAAGGCCATCGAGGCCCCCATCGTGCCGGTGGCAACCAATGCCGGCCTGTGCTGGCCGGGCCGTGGCCTGAAGCGGACGCGGGGGAAAATCATCTATGACATCCTGCCGCCGATCCCGGCAGGCCTGCCGCGCAGGGAGCTGATGACACGGCTGCAATCGGACCTCGAGACCGCATCGGACGCCCTTGTCGCAGAAGGACGCAGCGTGCAGGGTCGCCTCGCCGCCGCCAGCCAATAGGACCCGTTCATGGCCGAGCCTTCGACATCCCGGAAGAAGAGCCGATTCTGGCTGTATCTGCCCTTCACCCTGTTGCTGCTGGGCGTGGGTGCCTGGACCGCCTATTGGTTCGTGGCCAAAGGCCAGCTGGACAAGGGGATCGATCAGTGGATTGCCGAGCAGCGCGCCAATGGCACGGTGATCGACTATTCCTCGAAATCCCTCGGCGGATTTCCCTACAGGTTCGAACTGGTTGTGGACGATCCCGTGTATCAGGCTGCCGGGCAGGGGCGCTGGGAGGGCGAGAAACTGCGCCTGGTGATGCAGCCCTGGAACTGGCAGCATGTGATCGCCTATTCGCCGGGCCGCAATCTGGTGACCGAACCGGGCGGCCTGCGCCAGACCGTGACGCTGGACACATCGTCGGCGACCAGCGTGTCCTGGACCCGCGACGGCATTCGACGGATCGGCGTGCAGATGGGCAGCGCCACCGCGCTGATCAATGGCGAGTCCTATGAGACGGCCGGGTTCTCCCTGAACCTTGCCCCGCGGTCGGGGGCAGAGGATGACCTGATGATTGCGCTGCAATGGGATCGGCTGACCATCAATGCCGCCCCGCAGGGCGCAGAATTCCTGGGCGACACGCTGGGCCCCTCGCGTCTGATTGGCGAGGTACGCGGATTTTTCCCGGCCTGGATTCGGGCCGGCGGAGATCCGGAGCGGTTCCACCGGGCGCTGGTCCAGCAGGAGGGCGGCGTGGAGATTGCACAGGCCCTTCTGGACTGGGGCCCGCTGGACCTCGGCATGAAGGGGGACATTGCCTACACCAATGGACGGGCCAATGGGTCCTTCGGCGTTCGGATAGAAGATACGACCGAATTGAGGGCGGTGCTGGAGGAGTCCGGCCAGCTGGGCCAGCAGGAAAATGCGATGCTTACCATGCTGGAAACTTCCTCGGCGGACGGCGGATTCCTCAGCTTCACGATCCAGGATGATGAGGTCCGGATGGGGCTTGTCCCGGTCGGGACGCTGCCGGGACCGGCCTATTGACGGCGCCGTCGCGGCGCAAGCTGAAAGCGGCCTGCGAAACGCTGGCGGCCGCAGACCCCGCGCTGGGACGGGCCTATGACGAGCTGGGGGTGCCGCACTGGAGAGTCGGCGATCCCTGCTATGCGGCGCTGTGCCGATTGATCGCATATCAGCAATTGTCGATCAAGGCAGCCGGAACCATCTGGGGGCGGACCGAAACCCTGTTCGGCGAGGTGACGCCGCAGGCCGTGCTGGCGGCCGATCCCGAGGACATCCGTGCGTGCGGCATGTCGCGGCCCAAGGTGCGGCACATGCGGTCGATTGCCGAAGCGATCACACGAGGCGATCTGGACCTGCAGCGCGTATGTGCAACCGATCTTGAGTCGGCGCGCCGCGAACTGGTTTCGGTCAAGGGGATCGGCCCGTGGACGGCGGAACTGTTCCTGCTCTATTCGGTCGGGGCGATGGACGCCTTCCCTGTGGGAGATGTCGGCCTGATGGAGGCGCACAAGCTGCTCTCGGAGGTCGAAACGCGTATGGAAATCAAGGAATTCACGGCCCATGCCGAAATCTGGCGGCCGTATCGCGGTGTCGCTGCGCACATGTTGTGGGGCTGGATCAATGATCTGCGCGACAAGGCCGGGCGGGCGGGCCCGCAGGCCTGATCAGGGAAAACGTTGCAAAACGCCGTTTCTGTCATAATCTGATGATGTGAATCACCTAGAGCAGGGGCGAGACGAAAAGGAGCTGCGCCTTCAGTCGGTTCGAGCAAGCATATGTTCTCTGCACCATGGAGGTCTTCCATGGCTGAGATCCTTTCGGCCCCTCCGAGCGGCCGGCCCGCTCTGGTATTGAACGCCGATTTCAGGCCCCTGTCCTATTATCCGCTGTCATTGTGGCCCTGGCAGGAAGTGGTGAAGGCCGTTTTCCTCGACCGTGTCGATATCATTGCAGAATATGATTATGTCGTGCGTAGCCCGAGCACGGAGTTCCGCCTGCCGAGCGTCATCGCATTGCGGGATTTCGTACGCCAGGACCGCCCGCCGGCGTTCACGCGATTCAATGTCTTCCTGCGCGACGGGTTCGCCTGCGCGTATTGCGGCACGTCCGAGAATTTGACCTTCGACCATGTGATCCCGCGCTCTAAGGGCGGCCGCACGACATGGGAGAACATCGTTGCGGCATGCAGCCCGTGCAATCTGCGCAAGGGCGGAAAAATGCTGAAGCATACCGACATGCACCTGTCGAAGCCGCCGGCACGCCCGAACAATTACCAGCTGCAGCAAATCGGCCGGAAATTCCCGCCGAACCATCTGCACGAGACCTGGATGGATTATCTCTACTGGGATGTCGAACTGGACGGCTGACCGTGCGTGTCAGGACCCGAGATAGGCCTGGCGGGCCTGTTCGATATGGGCGAGTTTCGCCTCGACCGCCGACCAGTCATCGGATTCTGCAACCGGAGCCCAGACGGCCTCGACTTCGTCTATCAGCAGGCTGACCGGAACGGGCGCCTGGAAATAGGCATGGCGCAACCGGTCCGGGCGGACCGGCTGGCGGGCCTCGAAGCCGGCCCGGACCGGTGCGAAAGGATCATCGACATAGAGCGCGGCCAGCGGAGAGGCCGATGCGCGATCCGCGCTGGCCACGCCGCCAAACCAGTCGAAGAAGACTTGGGGCCAGCTGGCGCCGGTTTCGGTCATCCAGGCATAGAAGGCCTGCAGGAATTCCGTGTCGGCCTGCAACTCGCCCAGTGGCGCAATACCGAGCAGGGCATGCGTGTGGGTGATGAAGCTGTCCTGATAGGCAGTCTGATAGGGGGCCAATCCGGTTGCCAGTGCGTCGGCATCGGCGAGCGGCAGCAGGGCAGAGGCGAGCTGCTGGAGGGCCCAGCCGCCCTGTACGGGCTGGCGTCCGAACCGGTAGAGTCCCTGCTGGTCGAAATAGGCGGCAGTGAAGTTCGGATCGGAGACAGGCAGGAAGCGCCATGGCCCGAAATCGAATGTCTCGCCAGTGATGTTGAAATTATCCGTGTTCATCACACCATGGACGAACCCTGCGGCCATCCACTGGCCGATCATGCGGCCGGTGGCGGCCGAGATGGCAGCGAGAAGGTTGACCGTCCTGCGGACCCTGTCCGGATCATCTGCACCGGGATGGAAATGGCGGACGGCATAGTCGACCAGTCGGGCGAGATGGTCTGTTTCCTCAAGATAGGCGAGACGCTGGAAGCTGCCGAACCGGATATGGCTGTGGGAAAGCCGTGTCAGCACGGCTGAGCGCGTGGGGGAGGGCTCGTCATTGCGGGCGAGCTGTTCCCCGGTCTCGACGAGGGCAAACGCCTTCGATGTGTTGACGCCGAGCGCTTCGAGATAGCTGGCGGCGAGAATTTCCCGCACGCCGCCCTTGAGGGTCAGGCGGCCATCTCCCTGCCGGCTCCAGGGCGTCTGTCCGGACCCCTTCGTGCCAAGATCGAGCCAGCGGGATGCGCCATCGCGCAGCTGCGCGAACAGGAATCCCCGGCCATCGCCAAGCTGGGGGTTGTAGGTGCCGAACTGGTGCCCGTGATAGCGCAGGGCCAGTGGCTGCGGGAGGTTTGCGTCCAGCGGGTCGAACCGGCCGAAATGGGCGATCTGTGCCTCCGGTCCCAAATGCCCGAGGCCGACAGCCTCTGCCCAGCGGGCATTCCAGAAGCGCAGCGTGTGGGAGGGAAAGTCGGCGGGGTCCACCGGGTCTGCGATGAAATCGGCAATGTCGAGAATCGGCGGGGACTGGGTCATGGCCAGACACATAGGGGGTGAATGAAGAAAGGGCGACCCGCCGGGCCGCCCTTTCCTGAAAATTCGTAGTGCGGGCTGAGCCTAGTATTCGTAGGTCAGCTCGAGGCCGACAAGGCGGCCCTTCTTGAGCGGGGAGAACGTACCGCCGGCCGGCAGGCCCATATACGGATAGTTCTGACCGGTTGAGAGCGGGCCCGGGAAGGGCAGCTGCGTGTCGTTGCCGGCCTGGACTTCGTCGAGCAAATTCTTGCCGTAGATGGAGGCCGCAAGACCGTCGATCGGCGTTTCCCAGGTCAGATTGGCGTCCAGCATGTTGGCGGACTGGATCCAGCCGAAATTGCTATCCGTGTACGCAATGCGGTCGCGGAACTGGTAGTTCACCTGACCGACCAGTGCGCCATTGTCGCCAAGATCGACATCCTTGATCAGGCCGACACCCCAAGTTGCCTGCGGCACGCGGGGCAGGTCGAGGGAGAGGTCGCTGGAGCCGACAACGCCGTCTGCGTCGAGATCGAAGAAGACCTCGTCATAGGAGGCATCGATCATGCCGACATTGAAGGTGGCGAGCCAGGAATCGGCGATTGCGACGCGGCCATCCACTTCGATACCGGTGATGGAGGCATCTGCCGTGTTGATGATGTTCTGCACCACGCCGGACGATCCGGCGGTGTTCACTTCCCGCTGCATGTCCTGGATCTTGGTGTGGAACAGGGCGCCATTGACCTGGACGCGGCCGTCTTCGCTGCTGGTCTTGAAGCCGACTTCGAAGGCATCGACTTCTTCCTCATCGAAGCCGAGATCGCCGGTCTGGGTCACGAAGGACTGGAAGATCGGAATATCGGTGATGCGGAAATTGTAGCCACCGGACCGGAAGCCCTTGGTGTAGTGGGCATAGGTCTGGAAATCGTCGGTCCAGAAGTATTGAAGGCCGACTTTCGGCGTCCAGTTGGACCAGTCATTGCCATCGCTGAAGCCGTTCGGCTCTGCCACCAGGCCGCCGGTGATCAGGGAGATCAGGGCGTTGGTGCCGTCCGGCGAGCAGGTGCCGCTGACAACGGAACACTCGTTACGCGGACGGATATAGATGACGTCGGCATCCTTCTCCTCGGAGGAATAGCGCAGGCCGACCGTGGCAACCAGTTTGTCGGTCACGGAATAGTCGACATTGGCGAAGGCGCCCCAGACCGTGTGATCCTGACGGCCGCCACCATAGAAGCCCCACGGAATGGAGGCCGGCAGCGTCGCCGGGCGGGTCGTCGGCAGGTTGCGGGTCTCGGTGTAGGCGATTTCCTGTTCGAAATAGTACAGGCCGGTCGTCACGTCCGCCTTGCCGAAGGTGCCGGCATAGCGCAGCTCGTTGGAGAATTGTTCCTGATTGAACTCCGATCCGGAGTGGAACAGCGTGAACGGCGTGGCGTCGATGTCGCCGACCGTGGCCGATTCCAGATCGCGATAGCCGAAGATGTTGGTGATGCGGCCATTGCCGAAATCAACATCATAATCGGTGCGGATGGAGCCAAAGATGGTTTCGGCTTCGGCAAGACCCGGCTCGTTGATCGAGAAGTCGAACGTCTCGCGATCGAAATAGGAGCGGTTCTGACCGGACGGGCCGTCGCCGCGGCTGTCGGTGTACTCGACCTTGCCGAGCACGGTCAGGCGCTCGGTCGGCGTGAATTCGAGCGCGCCGCGATAGGTGGCGATCTGAAGTTCGCCATGATTGTCGCCATTGTACTGGTTTTCGAAATAGCCGGCGTCGGACGTGTAGGAGGCGCCGATCTTGCCGTTCAGCAGGCCTTCGATCAGCGGACCGGAGACATAACCCTGAATGGTGCCGCTGGCACCGCCACGGTCTTCATCCACAGGACCGTCGACCTTTGCGCCGATCTTGTAGGTGAATTCGTCGCTCGGATTGCCGGAGTTCACGACCACGGCACCGCCGGTTGTGTTGCGGCCGAACAGGAGGCCTTGCGGACCGCGCAGGATCTCGATGCTTTCGACATCGAACAGGTCGACGACGACACCGGTGTTCACGCCGATATAGACGCCGTCGACAAACACGCCGACGGCCGGGTCGATGGAGGGAATGGAAGAGTTCACGCCGAGGCCACGGATGGCGAAGTTCGCCGTGCCGCGCGAGGTGCCGACATCATCCAGCGACACGTTCGGGGACGAATAGGACAGGCTTTCGAGGGTCGTGACGTTCAGGGCGTCAAGCGTGTCGGAGTTGAACGCAGAGACGGCGACCGGCACGTCCTGGACGTTCTCGACGTCCTTCTTCTTGGTCGCGGTGACCGTAACCGTGCCAAGCACGCGGTCGATGGCGGATTCGCGCTCGGATTCTTGCGCCGGAGTGGCGTCCTGGGCCTGAGCATTGGCCGCAAGAAAGAGGACGGCAGAAGCCGTCACAAACAATGACTGTTTGAGATGCATAGCAGTTTCCTGATTGTGTATTTCGAGTTCCGGGAGGGGGTTCGAGCCCGCTCTTGGCGGCGGGTGTTCGTCAAAAATAATCGTTCTATTGCCGGATACAGCCTCAAAATCTGGTTAGGTTTCAGGTTTGTCCAACACTGTAACATTTGCGCCACAATCCGGGCGATTCTGACCGATTTCGTGCAGATTGTGACGGCGGGTTTCCGAAGAAGATTAAAACAACAACGTTGTCACGAAATTTATCCCCCATTTGGAGGGCGAAATTGCTGCGCCGCACAACAATATGCCCCTGTTCGACTGGCGAACCGGGCATATTCTGTCTGCGGGTGAGGCCAGAGCCGGGCATTAGATACCGGCCGCTCACAACACGGGAGGAAGTAGATGAATCGTGAAATGAAAATGTGGCTTAGTGCGTCTTGCGTTGCGCTTGCGGTCGGCATGCCAGCCGTCGCGCAGGAAGACGCCGAGGCGCGTCAGGAGACGGTGGTGGTCACCGGGTCCTTTATTGCCGGTACGCCGGAAGACGCGGCCCTGCCGGTCGACGTTCTGACGGCCGGTGAACTGAAGCTGGAAGGATCGCCCAGTGTCACCGAACTGATCCGGAACCTCGGCGTATCGTCGGGGGTCGACGGACAGACCAACCAGTTCGCCTCGAACGGATTGGAAGGAACGTCCAACGTCAACCTGCGGGGTCTCGGGCCCGGCCGGACGCTGGTCCTTCTGAACGGCAAGCGCCAGACCTTCTCGCCCTATGGTGTGGGTGAGCAGGCACAGCTGTTTGTCGACACGAACATGATTCCATCTGCCGCGATCGGCCGCATCGAAGTGCTGAAGGACGGCGCAGCCGCCCTGTACGGCTCGGATGCCATTGCGGGTGTCGTGAACTTCATCACGCGGACGGACCTCGACGGCTTTGAAGTTGGTGGCAGCTTCCAGCAGTTCGACGGATCCGACGGCGAGTATGATGTCTCGGCCGCCTGGGGCAAGCAGGGGGGTGACTGGAACTTCATCATCTCCGCAGGCTACCAGTACAAGAATGAAGTGGCGCTGCTCGAGAAGGACTGGGCGATTTCCGACATCACGGAAAACCCGGTGGGCGGCTTCTCGTCCCTCTCCAATCCTGGCCGCTATGTGGCGCTTGGCCTGACCGGTACCGGCCTTGGCGTCATTGGCGCCGTGAACCGCGAAGCCGGCTGTACCGATGTCGGCGGCATCGTCAATCCGGCCAATGACCAATGCTACTTCCAGTTCACCCAGTTCGACAATCTGGTGGAAGAGGAAGAGCGCTACCAGGTCTTCACCGAATACAATCGCGAATTCTCGAATGGTATCGGTCTTCACCTTGAAGCCCTCTACGGCATGACGGATGTTCCGAGTTGGAAGACGTCTCCGTCCTATCCGCCGCAGGAACTTGCAACGCAGGTGGTGCCGGTGAGCAATCCGGGCTTCCAGCAATATATCGCGGACAATCCGGGTGACTTCCCGGCAGGCACGCTGGCTGCCCTCTATATCGGCCGGTCATTCGGCTGGGGTGGCTATCCGGGCACGGGCGGCGCCCAGGAAGGTTTCCGCGAGCATGAAACGCTGCGGGTTGCCGGTGAACTGGACGGCACTTTCGAGAACGGCATCAACTGGTCGACCAGCCTCGGCTACAGTGAAGCGTCTGCAGACCGGAACACGAATGACACCTATATTCTCGGCTTCACGGCCGCTCTGAACGGCTATGGTGTCTGTACCGATCCCATTACCGGGAATGACCCGGCAACAGGAACGCAGCCATTTGCGGCCGGCTATACCGGGTCACTCGTCGCTGGCACGGGCGCATGTGAATACTACAACCCGTTCTCGAACGCGATTCCGGCCAATGCGATCACCGGCGAAGCCAATCCGTCCTATGTTCCGGGTCTGGAAAACTCAGCGACGCTGGCCGACTGGCTGACCGACGGCCAGTTCACGGCGGCTGAAACCAGCCTGCTTGTCTTCGACGCCGTGACGAATGGACAGTCGAATGTGCAGGCGGCCGGCGGATCCGTCGGCTGGGCAGCTGGTTTCCAGGTTCGCCGGGAAACCTACACACTCACCCCGAACAGCCTGAACAACCTCAACATCACGCCCGGACCGGGCGGCACCGGACCGTTCTCCTTCCTGGCGGGCTTCACCCCGGCAGACCGTGAGCAGACGATCTACGCCGCCTTCGGCGAACTGCAGATCCCGCTGTTCGAGGATCTCGATGTGCAGGTGGCCATGCGGTATGAGGATTATGGTGGCGAGGTCGGTTCGACCTTTGACCCGAAAGTCGCTGCCAAATGGGAGGTGAACGACGCGCTGTCCCTGCGCGGGTCGGCCCAGACCTCGTTCAAGGGCCCGACGCTGAACCAGCTGGCCGGCAATGTCACGACGCTGCAATTCGTTGCACCGACGTCGGCGTTCAAGGCGGTGGACCAGTTCGGTAACCCCGCCCTGTCGCCGGAAAGTGCCTTCAGCTTCAATTTGGGCGCCATCTACCAGAATGGCGGCTTCAACGCCTCGATCGACTACTACAATTTCGACTTCTCTGATCCGATCATCGTTGAAGATCAGGCTTCGATTGTGAACGCTGCACTTGCAGCACTTGCGGCCGGGGATGACGAAGCAGCGATCCTGGAGCGGATCACCTTCACGGACAATAACAGTGACGGTGTGAACCAGGCGAACGAGATTGCCCGTGTCGAGACGAATATCGTCAATGGTCCGGACATCAAGACGTCCGGCTTCGATGTTCGCGTCGAGAATGTCTGGGACAATGCCTTTGCCGGGGGCGACTTCTCCATGGGTGCCGAAGCGTCCTACATCCTCGAATATGACGTGGACGATTTCGAGATCGAAGGCGTGATCATTCCGGGCGGAGACCGTGTGGACCAGTTCAACCGGTCCAACTTCTCCCGCTCCCTGCCGCAATGGAAGGCGAATGTCTTCGCCAACCTGGCGACCGGAGACCACAATTTCCGTGGTGTCATGCGCTACATCGACTCCTATGAAGATGAGCGCGGCGACCTGACCGGAAACAACACGACGGAGATCGACAGCCAGACCACGTTCGACCTGTTCTACACTTGGCAGTCGAGCGCCTGGGACCTGGATCTCGGCCTGTCGGTGGTGAACGTGACGGACGAGGATCCGCCGTTTGCCCAGTTCGACCTGAACTATGACCCGTACACCCACAATCCGTTCGGACGTACGTTCAAGGTCAGCGTGACAAAGCGTTTCGGCGGCAGCAACTGATTGCCATCGAATGCAGCACTGGAGGCGGCCCTCGGGTCGCCTCCTTTTTTATGGGATCAGATGGCGCCGAGCGCCCGGCCGGCTTCGACGCCTGCATCCCGGATGGCGATACGGACAGCATCCGACAGGGCGGTCATGTTCATGAACCCATGTACCATGCCGGGATGTTCGCGGACGCTGACCTTGACGCCGAAACTGGCCATCTTGTCGGCATAGGCGAGGCCCTCATCCTTGAGTGGATCCCAGCCGCACAGTACAAAATGTGCGGGCGGCAATCCCTTGAAGGCGGCAGGTTCGGCGAACAGGGGCGAGACGCGCGGATCCATGCGCTGGGCATGGTCGCCGATATAGGCGTCGCGAAAATATTCGAACAGATTGGCCGAAATGAAGAAGCCGCCTTCCTGGAAGGTCATCTTCTTTGTGCGGATGTCGACAAACTGGACGAGCGGATAGAGCAAAAGCTGGAAAGCGGGGCCCCGCTTTCCGGTGCGCACCAGTTCCTGCGCGAGGAAGGCTGACAGGTTCCCGCCGGCACTGTCGCCGCAGACGGCCAGCCGGTCCGGATCCACCCCGCAGATATCGGCATGGGTCGTGATCCAGTTCCAGGCTGCCAGCGCATCTTCGTGAGCGGCAGGAAATTTGTGTTCCGGGGCCAGGCGGTAGTCGACGGCGATGACCCGGGCGCGGGCCCCTTCGGCCAGGCGCCGGCAGATCATGTCATGGCTGTCGAGGTCACCCAGCACGAAGCCGCCACCATGGAAGAAGATGATTCCGGGGCCCGGCGGAATACCAGCGCCAAGGGGCGTGTAGATTCGCGCCTTCATCGGGCCGGCCGGGCCGGGCAGGGTGATCAGCGAGATATTGGCCATTTCCGGCGCGTCGCGTTCAATGGCGCGGCTGGCGACATAGAATTGCTGACGCAAACGGTCGACCGAGCCCTTCCAGTCCATGGCGGAAAAGTCCGGCATCTGGAGTTTGTCCATGAACTGGCGGAAGGTGTCATCAAGGCCCATGCGAGCTAAATGGCGTTTAATTGAGGCCTTGTGAAGACGTCATTCCGTCGCCAAGGTGATGGCATGAAAACTGTCGACGTCTTCTGGTCGTTCCGGTCGCCCTATTCCTATCTGGCCACAAAGCGCCTGCGCGCCCTGCCGCAGAAATGGGAGGTGCGGGTGCGCCCGCGGCCGGTCTATCCAATCGCGATCCGCACGCCGGAATTCTTTTCGGAAGTCCGCCCGCAATGGGTGCCCTATTTGATGCGGGACATCGTGCGCCTGTCCCAGTTTCTCGGTCTGCCACTGGGCCCGCTCAATCCGGATCCGGTGGTGATGAACATGATGACGCGGGAAATTTCCCCGGACCAGCCGCATATCGGGCGGCTGACGCGGCTGGGCATCCTGGCCTGTGAGGCCGGAGACGAAGCGGGCTGGGCGTTCATGGATGAAGTCTCGACGCTGATCTGGTCCGGCGGGGCGTGGACAGAAGGCGATGCCCTGGCTGAGGCCGCCGCCCGGGCGGGATTTGACCTGGCAGACCTCGATGCCCGGCAGGCGGCGGAAACAGAGCGGCTGGAAGCGGTGATCGCGGAGAACCAGGCGGCGCAGGACCCGCATCATTGGGGCGTACCGCTGATGGTGTTCGACGGAGAAGCCTATTTCGGACAGGACCGGCTGGACGTGCTTGAATGGCGGCTTGCCCAGTCCGGCATCGCGCGGCGCGCGGATTAGAGGTTCGGCAGGCCGCGGAAATCGTCAATCGCGACATTCTCGAAGTCCGCTGATCTCACCATGTCGGCGAAGACCCTTCCCTTCGTGCCCTGGGGCAGCGTCTTGAAGGCGGTCAGGGCCGTGACGCCCAGATCACAGACGTCAAGCGCAGCGAGGGCGGAGTCCGATGGCCCATCGCGGCCGGATGCCATCAGCAAGGGCATGATCTGGGGATCGGAAATCAGGGACATGGCGAGACTTTGCAGAGCCGCTTCGTCCCGTGAGGTGACCGGGCCGTGCTGGACCGGGTGGCTGCGGGCATCGCCTATCGCGCGGAAGGCATGGGCGAAGGAATCGAATGAATAGTCGGACAGTTCCGATCCGAGCTCGGCAAGATCCGATGCGGCCGCCATCTGGCCGGATAGACCGGAGACGGCGTTGAAATCCTGATAACGGCTGCCGGCGCACCATCGATGACGCGACCGGGATGCCTTGCGCAATCCCTTGCGGGTCATGTCCAGCCAGGCATCCACATGGCGCATGTCGGCCTGGGCCAGCTGATCGCTGTGACGGGCAAGCACGGTCGTGGCTTCCTCCATGGCGATGCGCGTATGGTCATAGGGTTGCGCCGTGGCGAGCCGGCGATCGAGCCGGTTGCGGGCGGCCGGGTCCACCTCTGCCATGGCGGCGAGAAAGTTGCGGGCAGACTTGCCTTCGAAGGCCGCATGGACGGCGGAGTCCTGTGCGGGGGCGTGGTGAGACGGCGTCAGGGTTGCCGCGGCGACCGGCTGCGGTGCGGGATCCGGTTTGGGCAGGCTGAGCACGGCAAAGAATGCGCCGGCGACGACGGTCAGCGTGATGGCCCCGAACACCAGCGTGTTCCCGCCCGACGATTTCGACTCGCCCCGTGCATCAAAGGTCATGCCGCTGTCCCCCAATAGAAACGGGAGCATAGGTGCAAAATCCTGACAAAGACTTATCAGGAATTAAAGCTCAATATAATCAGATGGTTGGAGCGGTTCAGGCTCAGGCTTCCGCTTCGACGGCGTTTACCACATGCGACAGGGCTTCCAGCATCAAGGGGGCTTCGAGCGCCTCTGCCATGACCCGGATGAGAGGTTCCGTGCCGGATTTGCGCACCACCATGCGGCCGCGCTCGCCCAGCATGTGATCTGCCTGCGCAAGGGCATCCTTCACGGTATCGCTGTCCAGCGGATTTGCGCCGCTGAACCGGATATTGACCAGCTTCTGCGGCGCGGGCGTGAAGACACGCAGCAATTCCGAGGTCGGCCGGTTGCTGGCTGACACGGTCTTGAGCACCTGCAGCGCTGCCAGCAGCCCGTCTCCGGTGGTGGAGACATCCGACAAGATGATGTGGCCGGACTGTTCGCCCCCGAGGTTGAACCCGTGCTGGCGCATATGCTCGCCGACATAGCGGTCACCGACCTGTGTCCGCGCGAGGGTCAGGCCCATCTCCTTGAGATATTCCGCGAGCCCCATATTCGACATGACGGTGGCCACCATGCCGCCGCCCTTCAGGCGTCCGGCGCGGTGCAACTCGCCCGCGATCAGCGCCATGACCTGGTCGCCATCCACTTCCTCGCCCTGTTCATCGACCACGACCAGGCGGTCGGCATCGCCGTCGAAAGCGATGCCGATATCCGCTTTCCGATCGAGCACGGCAGATCTCAGCTGGCCGGTAGACGTTGATCCGACCCCGGCATTGATGTTCATGCCGTCCGGCGTGTTGCCGATCAGGAAAAGATCTGCGCCGAGCTGGCGCAGGGCTGCCGGGCCGACTTCGAAGGCCGCGCCATGGGCGCAATCGAGCACGATCTTCAGGCCGGACAGATCCATGTCGGCACCGACCGTGTCCAGGCACCGGTCGAGATAGAGCGCGGTCGCATTGCCGAGCCGCTGCGGCGTCGTGATGGCGGCCGGCACCGCATAGGCGCCTTCGAACGCCGCTGCCATGGCGGCCTCGAGCGCCTCCTCGGTTTCGTCGGTCAGCTTGATGCCTTCGGGACTGAACAGTTTCAGGCCATTGTCATCGGCCTTGTTGTGGGACGCCGAGATCATCAGGCCCAGGGCGGCGCCGGTGGCGCGTGTCATCAGGGCAACGTTTGGCGTCGGTACGATGCCCAGCAGGACAGGCTGCAGCCCCATACTGGTCAGACCGGCGATCAGGGCAGCCTCGATCATTTCGCCTGACCGGCGGGTGTCGCGGCCGATCACGACTTCCCGGCCGCCTTCCGGCGCAAAGGTCCGCGCGGTGGCAATGGCCAGCCGCAGGGCGGATTCCGCGGTCATGGGCGGCGTATTCACGCGGCCGCGAATCCCGTCCGTACCAAAATATTGACGTGCCATGGGCGAATCCTCCGCAGGCGAGTCTGGCAGGAATACCGCCGGAAATCGAGACGGATCGTCAGGCGGGCGTCACGTCGCCATAGACGATGAAATGCGGATTGTCATAGCCGCGTTCGGTCTTTCCATAGAGCAGGGGCGTCCCGTCTTCTGTCAGCACCCGGCCGCCGGCAGCTTCTACGACCGCGTGTCCCGCAGCGGTATCCCATTCCATCGTCCGGCCCATGCGGGGATAGAGGTCTGCCTCTCCGGCCGCGATCAGGCAGAATTTCAGGGACGAGCCCGCGCCGACGGTTTCGGCGACATTGAACTTGCCGAGCCAGTCATCGGTTTCCGGGGACCGGTGGGATTTAGATGCCACGGCGGTCAGCCCGGCAGGCGGGGCCGGGCGGATCTTCATCGGACGACGGCTGGACGGCACGTCCCCACCCGGAGCGGCCTCGGCCTGCCAGGCGGAATTGTGGCTTTCAGCGACAAACAGGCGGTTGCGGGCCGGCGCATAGACGACCCCCATGACCGGGCGGCCATGTTCGATGATCGCGATGTTGACCGTGAACTCGCCATTCTTGTTGATGAATTCCTTCGTGCCATCGAGCGGATCGACCAGGGCGAAGCGATGACCGTGTTCGGGCACCTTGCCGTCGCTGAAGGATTCCTCGGCGACGACGGCCAGATCGGGTTCTGCCTCGGCCAGGCCTTGCAGAATCAGCGTCTCGGCGCGCTGGTCGGCTTCGGTGACCGGGGACGCATCTCCCTTGCGATCGACATCGAAATCGCTCTCATAGATGTCCATGATGAGTTTGCCGGCGTCGAGCGCAATTCGGGCGAGCTGGTCTGCTGAAATCGTCACTGTGTGTGGTCCCCCTGACTGAATGCGCGCCCTTCCTGTCAGCCGCGCGGGGGAGAGGCAACCCAATTCCTGCACGGCGTTGACGTGGCAGGCGCGCATGGGCAACATTTGCCCATGCGCTGACAGAGAGGGTGAAGATGATATCGCGTCGTCACATGCTGCTGCTGGGAGGCGCAGCCGCCTTGCCCTGGCCGGGACAGGCCCAGGATGCGCCGGAGGCCCCGAGGATCGCCCTGATCATGGGCAATGCGGCCTATCCGGCCGATATCGGGCCATTGGCCAATCCGGTAAATGATGCCCACCTGATCCGGGGAGCCATCGAGACCTGCGGGTTCAACCTGGTGACCGGCGATGTCGTTGTGGATGCCGACCGGTCGACCATGTTGCGCGCAATCCGCGAATATGTGCGCCAGATGGAGGCTGCCGGTCCGGACGCCATTGGGTTTTTCTATTATTCCGGCCACGGGGCCGCGCGCGAAAATCAGGGAAACTATCTGATCCCGGTCGAGGATGTGGATCTGCTCGACGAGGCCTTGTGGGACGATTCCGTCTCGATCGAATTCCTGATGGACAAGCTTGTGGCACTGGAAGCGCCGAGCGTCGTGGCGATCGATGCCTGCCGAAATGTGCTGCGTTTGCCGGAAGCCCAGCGTGCCCTGGGGGGCGGCGAGGCGTTCCGGGGGCTGCGACGCTCCACTGGCGGGGCAGGGGAGCGGAACATGTTCCTGTCCTTTGCCACCTGGGAAGGCGAGACGGCCAGCGATGGCCGCGCCGAGGATGGCGGGGGCCCCTATGCGAAATCGCTCGCGACGCGCCTGGCTGCGCCCGCCGTGACGGTGCGGGACCTGTTCGAGCAGGTTCGGGTCGATGTGCTGGAACGCACGCTGCAGCGCCAGGAACCGATGAATCTCAGCCGGTTGCAGCGCCGGTCCATCGATATCAGCATCGGCGATGAGGACGTCGTGTATGATCCCGACCGAATCTGGACGCCGCGCCCCAATCTGCGGCACGCGTTGGTCATCGCGAACAGTCATGCGGGCGCGGCCGGGCAGGACCTTCCCGAGGTTGCCGCCGATGGCGAGAAGGTGCGCGCGGCCCTGCAGGCCAGCGGCTATGATGCCGGCCTGACGCTGGATGCCGATCAGGCGGCCATCAGGGACGCGCTGGACGCATTCCGATACCGGCTGCGGGCGGCAGGGCCTGCGGCGGTGGGGGTAGTCTATTTTGCCGGCTATGGCACCGCGATTGCGGGGGAGAATTATCTTCTGCCGGACGGATTGCTGCCGGAAGACGAGTCCGGCGTCACGGCACACGGGGTGCCGCTGGGCGAAATCGTGTCCGGCCTGGAATCCGCCGGCGCGCAGGCGGTGGTGGTTCTGGTGGATTGCGGCCGGCCGTTCGAGCTAATGGGGAACAAGGGGGCCGAACCGGGCTTTGACCGGGAGTTTGGCCAGAACAATGTCGTGATTGCCTATGCCGATGCGCCGGAATCGACCCACGCCGATGCGCGGGATGCATCGCTCTTTGCCGCGGCCTTCGCCGCCCGCGTCCAGTCGCCAGACCGGGTCGACATTGAAACCGTCATGCGGCGCGTGTCTGCCGATGTGAAGGCGCAAACGGGCGGGCAGCAGACGCCCTGGTTCCAGTCGTCGTTGCCCCTGCCAATCTATTTCCGGGAAGGCATTCCCTGGCAGACTCCAAGCGCCGAGTAACGCGCCGGGCCTATTTCATCACATCCAGCAATTCGACCTCGAACATGAGATCGGCATTCGGCGGAATGGGGCCACCGGGCGTGCCCTGGGCGCCATAGGCAATGTCTGACGGGATATACATCAGCCAGCGGTCGCCCGGCTTCATCATCGCCAAGGCCTCGACCCAACCGGGGATCAGCCGGTCTGACGGGAACAGCTCCGGTTGGCCGCGCTGGAAGGCGCTGTCGAACAAATCGCCCGTCTCGGCGAGGCGGCCCTCGTAATAGACAGCGACCATCTGGCCGTTGACCGGGCTTTCGCCTGCCGGATCGCCGCTGTCGAGCACGACATATTGCAGGCCGGATTCGGTTTTCATGACTTCAGGAAGGTCGGGGTTCCAGGGCGTATACTTGGCCCAGGCTTCGGCATCCGCGGATTTCGGCTCCATCACCTCCACCAGTTCGACCTGGAAGACGAGATCGTCCCCGGCCTTGATGACATCGCCGCGATTGGCGTTTCCGTAGGCCAGTGCGTTCGGGATGTAGAAGAGGTAGGTGTCGCCTTCGCTCATCAGCTGCAGGCCCTGGGTCCAGCCTGGAATGACCTGGTTCAATCTGAACATCGAAGGTGATCCGCGATCATAGGAGGAGTCGAACTTCTCGCCGGCGGCGGTGCGACCTTCATAATGAACGCGGACCATGTCGGTCGGCACCGGGCTGGCGCCGTCTTCCGGCCCTTCCTTCAGGACGATGTATTCGAGGCCAGCCATGCCGGTTTCCACGCCATCCCGGCTGGATTCCCAGGGCAGGTAAGTGCTGAACGTCGCGTCCAGGTCGGACGTGTCGGAACCATTGCTGCAGGCAGCGACGAAGCCGATGGCGGCAAGGGCGGCAAGGGTGCGGCGGAACATGGGACTCTCCAATGGGACAGGGTTCGCTAGGGTCTAGGCGGGAACAAGGGCAAAGTCATCTCGCCGCTGTCAGAGCGGGCGGGGCGGATATCCGGCCTGGGCGAGCGCGTCGATCACTTCCTGCGTGTGCTGCGCATCGCGGGTCTCGATCAGGATGTCGAATTCCGCGCCCTTGGCCGGGACGTCAAGTGCGATCCGGTTGTGCGCGACTTCCATGATGTTGGCGCCCTGGTCGCCGATGATCTTGGAGACGAGCGCGAGCAGGCCTGGCCGGTCGTCCCCGATGATGCGGATGGAGGCGAGCCGGTGCTCGCGCACCAGCGCGCGGGTCAGCACCGAGGACAGGAGGCGCGTGTCGATGTTCCCGCCGCACAGGACGAGGCCGACCTTGCGTCCCTGAAAGCGGGTGGGGTGGGCCAGAAGCGCGGCAAGCCCGGCCGCGCCAGCGCCTTCGGCAATGGTCTTCTCGACTTCAACAAACAGGGTGATGGCGCGCTCGAGATGCTCTTCCTCGACCAGCACAATGTCGTCGACCAGTTCGGCGCAAATCTGGCGGGTCAGCTCGCCCGCTTCCTTGACGGCGATGCCTTCGGCAATCGTGGCCCCGCCGGTCTTGGGAGTCTCGCCGCGCAGCGCGGCATGCATGCAGGGATACATGGCCGCTTCGACGCCGATGATCTTGATGCCGGGTTTCAGCGCCTTGGCAGCGATGGCGATGCCGCTGATCAGCCCGCCGCCGCCAATCGGCACGACCAGCGTGTCGAGATCCGGATTTGCCGCCAGCATTTCCAGCGCAATCGTCCCCTGTCCGGCGATGATGTCCGGGTCATCGAAAGGGTGGATGAAGGTAAGGTTGTCGCGTTCGCAAACCTCCAGCGCATGGTGCTTGGCCTCGTCGAAGATCAGGCCTTCGAGCAGGACGCGCGCGCCATGATTGCGGGTGTGTTCCACCTTGTTGAACGGGGTGGTCTTGGCCATGACGATGGTGGCCGGAATGCCGAGACGGCGGGCGTGATAGGCCACGCCCTGCGAATGATTGCCGGCGGAAGCGGCGATGACTCCGCGCCGCTGCTCATCCTCGGTCAGCTTGGACAGCTTGTTGAGGGCACCGCGTTCCTTGAAGGCAGCGGTAAACTGGTGATTTTCGAACTTCACCCACACTTCCGCGCCCGTAATCGACGACAGCGTCCGCGACATGTTCATCGGGGTCTGGACGATCTGTCCTTCCAGCACGTCGGCGGCGGCCTGGACGTCGGCAAGGGTTACGGGCAGGTCTGGGGTCTGGGTATCCGGCATGGGGGGCAATCTTCTGGGTGCAAAACGCGCGCACCCTATGCCTGCGGCCCTGCAAGGGCAAGGCCGGACCTCCGCCAGAGTGGCGCATGCATCAGGCATGAAAAAGCCCCCCGCCGATCCGCAGGGAGGGGCGCGGATGGCAGAGGGCCGGGGGCCAAGGGGCCAAATGCGTCCTAGTGGACGCTGAGCGGTTTGAGATCGTGCTGGCGGGCAGCGGCGAAGGCGGCTTCGCGACCCTGCACCACGGCCAGTCGCACGCCGTCGGCCGAGGCCACGACAAACAAATCGTCGGGCTCGTCGATCTGGTCGATCGCATTCGCGGGAAGAATTCCCGAAAGTTCTCCGGCATCAAGATGGCGGATATACACGAAGGCATCGCTTTCAAACGGGTTCGTTTTCAGGTCTGTTGTCATCGCTCCAATCCTTTCCGTCACAAGAGACAGACATGCCGAACGTCGGAACGATCTGTTCCAGTGTTCACAATAAAGGTGGGGGACAAAGGTTCCCGTTCAAGGACCGGATTGGGGCATCTTGAAGGCACGCCATCACGATGATGTGCGCCGATCCGGCAGACTTGTTCAGACTGGGTTCAGGAAGGGAATCCGGACAGCGCTGGCGCGCCAAAGGTGCGGAAAAATGGTGGAGCCAGACGGAATCGAACCGACGACCTCTTGCATGCCATGCAAGCGCTCTCCCAACTGAGCTATGGCCCCTGACCGGGAAGCGACGCAGTTACATCCGCCGCTTCCGGGTTTCAAGTCTATTTTTCATCTTCCTCGTCATCGAGAGTCAGATCGTCGTCGTCATCGTCGGCGTCTGCATCGATTTCGAAGTCGGTATCATCATCATCGTCGAGCAGGATGTCATCGTCATCATCATCGTCGACGCCATCCTCGTTGAAGCCGGACGGGACCTTGGTCGCGCCGTCATCATCATCCTCGTCGTCTCCGCCGCCTTCGAGGATCACTTCCTCTTCATCGCCGCCGAGTTCCTTGGCTTCCTCCTCGTCGGACTCGTCCTCATCGTCATCGATGTCGTCCGTGTCGCGGGCCGCCTTGTCCTCTTCGTCGTCATCCTCGTCCTCATCCTCGGTCTTGACGGCGGCCTTCGCGGCCTTGGCCTTCACCTTGGTGATGGTCGTACGGATGACTTCGTCTTCGGGATCGAACTCCTCGCCGCATTTCGGGCAGACGCAGGGGCGCTTGTTCAGGTCGTAGAAGCGTGCCTCGCAGGATGGGCAGACCTGTTTGGTTCCAAGTTTGTCTTTCGACACGGGAGACAGCCTCCTTAGGGTCTTCTCTAATTTTGGTATGGGCGGGCGCTTGCCATGAACGCCGCACGCTGTCAAAGCCCCATTTCACGTGATCAATCAAGCAGGGAATGTACCTGAAATGGTCTGGACCAGCCGACCCGTAACCGCCCTCAAAGGTGTCATTCGTGCCCCGGGGGACAAATCCTGTTCACACCGCGCCCTGATCTTTGGCGGCCTCGCCGAGGGCAGGAGCCGCTTTACCGGCCTTCTGGAAGGTGAGGATGTCCTGCGCACGGGCTGGGCGATGGAAGCGCTCGGCGCGACGGTGACGCAGACCGGACCGGGGGCCTGGGACGTGACCGGCGTTGGCCGGAAGGGCCTTGGCCAGCCTGAAAACGTGCTGGATTTCGGAAACTCCGGAACGGGGTCCCGATTGTTGATGGGCCTGGTGTCCGGCTTTGCAATCAATGTCGAAATGACCGGCGATGCGAGCCTGCGGGGGCGGCCGATGAACCGCATCCTGAAGCCGCTGCGTCTGATGGGCGGGCTGGACACGGCCGGGCCGGACGGCACGCTGCCTTTCGCGATTGTCGGCACCGAGAGCCTGAAGGGGATCACATACACACCGCCCATTGCCTCGGCGCAGGTGAAGTCTGCGGTTCTGCTGGCAGGCCTGAAAGCGGCGGGCACGACCATTGTCGAGGAGGCTCGCCAGACCCGCGACCATACCGAGCGGATGCTGCGCGGCTTCGGGGTCACGGTCGGCACGGAGCGGATCGGCGCTGAAGGCGTGCGCGTGTCGCTTGAGGGCGGACAGGGCCTGACCGCGATCGACGCCGCCATTCCCGGAGATCCGTCTTCGGCGGCGTTCCTGATTGCGGCCGGCATCCTGTCACCCGCCGGCGATGTGATGGTCGAAGGTGTGATGTCGAATCCGACCCGGTCCGGCTTTTACGATGTGGCGAACCTGATGGGGGCCCATCTGGGCGCGGAAGAAATGGGAGACGCCGCGGGCGAAAGACTGATCAACATCCATGCCGGCGCTGCGCCGCTCAGCGGCAAGGCCGTGCCGGAGCGCCTCGTGCCCTCCATGATCGACGAGTTCCCGATCCTGGGCGTGATGGCCGCCTTTGCAGAGGGCGAGACGGTGGTGACGGGGGCAGAGGAATTGCGCGTGAAGGAATCCGACCGGATCGGCGCGGTCGTTGCCATGCTGCGGGCCAATGGCGTCGAGGCCGAAGAGCGCCCGGACGGATTTGCGGTGCAGGGCTGTGGCGGGCCGCCGCCCGGCGGCGGTCTGGTGGAAACACGCCATGACCACCGCATCGCGATGAGCGCCCTGGTCATGGGCACGGCGGCGCAGAACCCGGTCAGCGTTGACGATATCTCCATGATCGCGACGAGCTATCCGGACTTCCTGGCCCATATGGCGGAACTGGGCGCGGATATTGTCGAGGGCTGATTGCCGCCGGGTCAAAATTGACGCAAGGGCGCGAAGGCGCACATTGGCGGCATGACAGATTTGACCTCCCCCCTGACTTTCGCGCACGGCCCGGCCCTGAAGAACCGGTTCGTGCTGGCCCCCCTGACCAATCAGCAGAGCCATGCCGACGGGCGGCTCAGCGAGGATGAGATCCATTGGCTGGCCAAACGCGCAGAAGGCGGCTTCGGCCTGACCATGACGGCGGCTGCCCAGATTGATCGTCACGGAATCGGGTTTCCGGGCCAGCTGGGATGTTTTGATGACGCCCAGCTGCCGGGCCTGCGCGAACTGGCGGAGAAGATCAATGCCGAGGGCAGCCATTCGGTCGTGCAGCTGCATCATGCCGGCATGCGCACACCGCACGATCTCATCGAAGGCAAGCCGGTCTGCCCGTCCGACAATGAGGAATTCGGCGCACGCGCCATGACGCTGGCCGAGGTCGAACAGGTGCGGGACGATTTCATCGCCGCAGCGGTGCGGTGCGAAGCCGCCGGGTTCCACGGTGTGGAAGTGCATGGCGCGCATGGCTATCTGCTGTGCCAGTTTCTCAGCGCAGAGATAAACACCCGCGACGACCGCTATGGCGGAAGTCTCGAGAACCGTGCCCGCCTGACGTTCGAGATCATTGACGGCATCCGCGCGGCTTGCGGGCCGGATTTCTCGCTTGGCCTGCGCCTGTCGCCGGAACGTTTCGGCATGGATCTGGGCGAGGTACGCGAGGTTGCCCGCCGCGTCATGGCGGAAGGCCGCATCGATTATCTCGACATGTCCCTGTGGGACGTCTTCAAGACGCCGGTGGACGAAGCCTATCAGGACCGACGCCTGGTTGACTGGTTCACCGACCTGCCGCGTGGGGACGTGAAGCTGGGAGCGGCCGGCAAGCTGCTGACCGGTGCAAAATGCCATGAGGCGATGCGTGCTGGCCTCGATTTCGTGGTGATCGGGCGCGGCGCGATTCTGCATCATGATTTCCCGAACAAGGTGGCGGCGGATCCGGATTTCGAACCGGCAGCGCTGCCGGTGTCGCGGGCGCAACTGGCGCAGGAAGGCCTCGGCGAAGCGTTCATCGACTATATGAGCGGCTGGAAAGGCTTCGTGGAGGCGGCCTGACGCCCCGGCTTGACTTGGGGTGCGGGATCGCTCACTTCCCGCCCCCATGATTATTGCGATTGATGGAACCACCGCGTCGGGCAAGGGCACGATCGCGAAACGGCTGTCGGCCCATTACGGCCTGCCGCACATGGATACGGGCCGGCTGTATCGCGCCACGGGTGTTGCGGCGCTCCGTGCCGGGGCCGATCTGTCAGATGCGACCGCGGTGGCGGCGATCGCGCGCCAGCTGGACCTGGCCGAATTCGACGAAGCGGACTTGCGTACGGCCGAGGCGGGCAAGGCCGCGAGTGTCGTGGCGGCCATCCCGGAAGTGCGGCAGGCCCTGTTCGAATTGCAGAGGGCCTTCGCGACCCAGCCGATTGGTGCGTTGCTGGACGGCCGGGACATCGGCACGGTGATCGCGCCGGAAGCAGACGCCAAGCTATGGGTGGATGCCCGGGTCGAGGTGCGCGGGGAGCGTCGCTGGAAGGAATTGCAGGGGCAGGGCAGCGACTTGTCGCTGGACGAGGTGATCGAACAATTGCGCGTCAGGGACCAGCGGGACCAGTCGCGCAAGGATGCGCCCGCCGAAATGGCCGCAGATGCTGTCTTGATCGATACGAGCGACCTGACTATAGAGGCCGCAGTGGAAAAGGCGATTGCCGCTGTCGAGGCAGCGATTGCCCGTGGAAACCGCACCTGAAGGGGCCTCTCCTCCTGATCGGAGGGCCTCAAATCCAAACAGGTTGCACCACTTCAAATTTAAAGAGACCACGCTCACGGGTCGTTCTGAGCAGGCTGCAATGGTGCACGCCTGCCTTGAGCCGTTCGACCCGTCCGAAGGAACCCAAATGTCTGACAATTTCAATCCCACGACCGACGATTTCGCGGCAATGTTCGAATCGTCCACGGCTGCCAGCGCGATGCAGGAAGGCCAGGTCATTCCGGCCACCGTTATCCGCATCGACAATGATGCCGTGCTGGTCGACATCGGTCTGAAGACCGAAGGCCGTATCCCGGTCAAAGAATTCTCGATGGAAGACAAGGAGCCGGCCCCCGGCGACATCGTCGATGTCTACCTTGATCGCATCGAAAACGCGCTGGGCGATGCCGTCCTGTCCCGCGACAAGGCCCGCCGCGAAGAGCGCTGGATCAAGCTGGAAAAGAGCTTCAACGACGAAGAGCCCGTCAAGGGCGCCATTTCCGGCCGCGTCAAGGGCGGCTTCACTGTCGACCTGGGCGGCGTGAATGCCTTCCTGCCGGGCAGCCAGGTGGACATCCGCCCGGTCCGCGACGTTGGCCCGCTGATGGGCGAAGTCCAGCCCTTCCAGATCCTCAAGCTGGACCGTGCCCGTGGCAACATCGTCGTGTCGCGCCGCGCGATCCTCGAAGAGAGCCGCGCCGAACAGCGCGCCGAGATCGTGTCCGACATGGCTGAAGGTGATGTCCGCAAGGGTATCGTCAAGAACATCACCGATTACGGTGCGTTCGTTGACCTTGGCGGCATTGACGGCCTGCTGCACGTCACCGACATGAGCTGGAAACGGATCAACCATCCGTCCCAGGTTGTGGAAGTTGGCCAGGAAGTCGAAATCCAGATCATCAAGATCAATCCGGAAACCCAGCGTATCTCGCTCGGCATGAAGCAGCTCGGCTCCGATCCGTGGGACGGCATCGACGTCCGCTATCCGGTCGGCGCCCGCCTCAAGGGCCAGGTCACCAACATCACCGATTACGGCGCCTTCGTGGAGCTGGAAGATGGTGTCGAGGGCCTGATCCACGTGTCCGAAATGAGCTGGACCAAGAAGAACGTCCATCCGGGCAAGATCCTGTCGACCTCCCAGGAAGTCGATGTGGAAGTCCTGGACGTGGACTCCGAGAAGCGCCGCATCTCGCTTGGCCTGAAGCAGACCATGGACAATCCGTGGACCGCTTTCCTGGCAGAGCATCCGGTTGGTACCGAGATCGAAGGCGAAGTTCGTGGCATCACGGAATTCGGCCTGTTCATCGGCCTCGGCCCGGACCTGGACGGCATGGTTCACATCAACGACATCGCCTGGGACAAATCCGGCGAGCAGGCCATCGAGACCTACAACAAGGGCGACATGGTCAAGGCGAAGGTGCTGGACGTCGACGTCGACAAGGAGCGTATCTCGCTCGGCATCAAGCAACTGTCCGGCGACCCGATCGAGGCTCCGGCCGATGGCGGTGCCGGCGTGAAGCGCGGCTCCACCGTCACCTGTACGGTCACGGAAGTGACGTCCGGTGGCATCGAGGTCGAGTTCGGCTCTCCGGCGATGAAGGCCTTCATCCGCCGCTCCGACCTGTCCCGCGACCGCGCGGACCAGCGTCCGGAACGCTTCGCAGTCGGCGACAAGGTCGATGCGAAAGTCGTGTCGGTTGACCGCTCCTCGCGTCGTGTCTCGCTGTCCATCAAGGCCCTCGAGATCGCGGAAGAGGCAGAGGCCGTGGCACAGTACGGATCGGCTGATGCCGGTGCGTCGCTGGGCGACATCCTCGGCGCTGCGCTCGCTTCCTCGGGCGCTGGCAAGGAAACCTCGGAAAAGGTCACCCCGACCCCGCCGAGCACGGATGGCAAGGCAACTGCTGATGCCTCCGCGCTGGACGAGAAGGGCCGCCTGTCCGGTCCGCAGGGCGACGCTGACGATCTGAAGCAGATCAAAGGTGTTGGCCCGGCCTTCGAGAAGAAGCTGAACGAAGCCGGCATCTACCATTTCTGGCAGATTGCTGCGCTGACCGATGCCCAGATCGCGACCCTCGAAGAGGAAGTCGGCACGTCTGGCAAAGGCGCGGAATGGAAGGCACAGGCCGGCGAACTCGCCGACGCCTGAGGCCACTGATCCGGGCTTCGGATCGGTATTCTAAAATTGATGAAATGTTTGCGGCGGGGGCCTAGCGCTCCCGCCGCAAATGCGTTTAATATCAAAGACATGCTGAAGTCGGAATTGATCGCAAAACTTGCTGTGGAATACAGCCACCTGCGCCAGGAAGACCTGGAACGGGTGGTCAATGTCATTCTGGACGAGATCGGCTCTGCGCTGGCGCGGGGCGACCGTGTTGAATTGCGCGGATTCGGAGCATTCTCCGTTCGGCAGCGCGATGCGCGCAAGGGGCGCAATCCCCGCACCGGCGAATCTGTCGATGTGCCGGCGAAATCAGTGCCGTTCTTCAAGGCCGGCAAGGAGTTGCGCGCCCGCGTAAATGGCGGTGTGGACCCGGAAGCCCGCTGATCTCACTTGCATCTGGAACTGAGTGTGACGTCTTGACGCGCCGGTCAAATGCCCGGCGTATTTCAGCCATCGCTTAAATTTCCTTGCACGAAAAGGGGGCTTACCATGCTCAAGGAATTCAAAGAGTTTGCCATGAAGGGCAATCTGGTGGACATGGCCGTTGGCTTTGTCATGGGGGGCGCATTCGCCACGGTCGTCACGGCCTTCATCCAGGGCGTGTTCCTGCCGCTTCTGGCGCCGGTCATGGGCGGTCTCGACCTGTCGGCCCTGTCCTACACGATTTCGCCGGCCGAGCTGAACGAAGCCGGTGAAGTGGTCAAGGAAGCGGCCGTCGTCGAACTCGGCAACTTCATCTCCGCCATCATTTCCTTCCTGATCGTTGCTTTTGTCATGTTCATGATTATCAAGGGCATGAACAATATGAAGAAAAAGGAAGAAGAAGCGGCACCGGCAGCACCGCCGCGCCAGGAAGTTCTTCTGGAAGAAATTCGCAACCTGCTGGCCAAGCAAAGCTGAGGGCTGCGACCGGAATTCATGAAGGGTTAAGCATCGTGTGTTTACCTTCATGGATCGTAGAGTACAGGTAGAGTAGTGAGGGGCGGCCTATTTGGCCGCCCTTCTTTTTTGCCTGAAGGCTGCCGCGCCCTAGCTCGCCCTGCATGAATGCCATTGTATTCGGAGCATCGGGCGGGATCGGCCGCGCCCTCGTCGAGGCGCTGGTCTCCCGCGGCCAGTACACGTCCGTGTTCGCGGTTTCCCGGCAGGGCACAGCCCCCGACGGGGCGATACCGCTGAAGGCAGACGCGCTGAATGATGCCGATCTGGAGGCTGTCGCGGAAACGGTTGGCAGCGCCGGGGAGCTAAGGCTGTGCCTGACCGCGATTGGACGGCTTCACGATGATGGCGCGTTGCAGCCTGAAAAATCCTATCGGCATCAGAGCCGGGAAGGCTTCGAGGCGATATTCGCAGCAAACACAATTGCGCCGGCCCTGATTGCCAGACACATGCTGGGGCGGATGCCACGACAGGGACGGTGGGTGTTCGCGCCATTGTCGGCGCGGGTGGGCTCGATCAGCGACAATCGCCTCGGGGGGTGGCACGCCTATCGCGCCTCGAAAGCCGCGCTGAACATGCTGGTGCGGAATTATGCAATCGAATGCGGCCGGACGAATGACGCGGCGATCTGTGTCGGTCTTCATCCGGGCACCGTGGACACGGGCCTCTCAGCACCATTCCAGGCGAATGTGCCCGACAGGCAATTGTTCTCTCCCGCCCGGTCGGCCGGCCACCTGCTGGATGTGGTCGACCGCCTCACGCCTGCAGACAGCGGCCATGTGCTTGATTGGGCGGGCAAGCGCATCGCACCCTAGGCCAGCGTCAGGCAAGGCAAAGTTAAGATCGGGCTGACACACTGGCTGGATGGACATGCTTGCCGATTTTACTGCCTATCTGACCGATGAACGCCGCATGGCGGACAAGACAGTCGAGGCATATCGCAGTGACCTGGCGGGCTTTCTGGGCTTTCTGACGATTCATCTGGGCGATGTGCCCACGCCTCCGCGGCTAGGCAGGCTGCGCGCCAGGGATGTACGGTCGTTTCTGGCGCAACGCCGGCGCGACGGGCTGGCGGATGCCTCGATTGCGCGGCTGCTGTCGTCCATCAAGGCGCTGTATCGCTGGCTGGGCCGGACCCACGGGATCGAAAATGCTGAAATCGCCTATCTTCAGGGGCCGCGCAGACCGCAGCGACTGCCGCGGCCTGTATCGGTGGATGCGGCAAAGGACCTGATCGAGGAAGCGGGGACGGATCCGGACTCCGAAGCCTGGATCAATGCACGCGATGCGGCGGTCCTGTCCCTGCTCTACGGCGCGGGCTTGCGCATTTCCGAAGCGCTCGGCCTGACCGGTGCGGACCTGCCGGCGCCGGAGCGGCTGCGCATTACCGGAAAGGGCGGCAAGGTGCGGATCGTGCCGCTGATCCCGGCGGTGCGGGATGCGGTGAATACCTATGCCGGACTTTGCCCCTATGCGCTGGGCCGGGCAGACGCCCTCTTCCGGGGCGCAAAGGGCGGGGCGCTGAATCCCCGCCTGATTCAGGGCCTTGTCCAGAAGCTGCGCGCGGTGCTCGGCCTGCCGGACACGGCGACCCCCCATGCCCTGCGGCATGCCTTCGCGACCCATCTTCTGGCCGGCGGGGCAGACCTTCGGTCGATCCAGACCTTGCTGGGTCACGCTTCCCTGTCGACAACGCAGGTCTATACCGGCGTGGATGCCGAACGCCTGCGGGATGTGCATGCAGCCGCCCATCCGCGCGCCTGACCCGTCTTGAGAAACCCTTTCAAATTGCCCAATCCTGCCTTAATTGCCGGTAATGCTCGTCCGGTAGCCTGGGGAGGTCTGCAGAAAGGATTGGCGCCATGGGTGTCAGAAGGAACGCGGTACTGGGCCTGATCACGCTGGCAGCCTTCATTGGTTGTGGTCTGATGGCCAATGCGCAGGAGAGCCAGGTCGACTATGACGGGTTTCTCGGATTGTCGGCAGAGATCGCGGACTATCGGGAGTCGCGGCTTGTCGATCTCGACACATTCAACCGGATGAAAGCGGAGCCGGGCACGATTGTGCTCGACACGCGCAGCGCCGAGGCGTTCCAGATGGGACACATTGCCGGGGCGGTGCACCTGAACTTCTCCGACTTCACCGATGAGAAACTGGCCAGGGTGATCCCGTCGAAGGCCACGCGCATCCTGATCTATTGCAACAACAATTTCACCGACAATGTCGCGCCCGTGCCGGTGAAACGGATTGAACTGGCCCTGAATGTGCCGACCTTCATCAATCTCTATGGCTATGGCTATGAGAACATCCAGGAACTGAACGGGGCCTATTCGCTGGCAGATCCGGACATCAACTGGGTGGGAGAGGTGCCGTCCCGGCAGGCATTCCAGCCCTAGGACTCTTCAGTAAAACTCAACTGTCCATCTGACGCATTGCAATCCGCGCAACCACACGTCATGTGACGCCGCGAGACATTGCAAGAGCGAGATGCCCTGACATGACTGCAGATGCGACGCCCGTTGCCGCCAAGAAGGTCAACCCGAACGCGCCGACCGAGGAAACCGTCCTCGACGTAAAGCACTATACAGACCGGTTGTTCCGCTTCCGGCTGACCCGTCCGTCGACCTTCCGGTTCCGGTCCGGCGAATTTGTCATGATCGGCCTGTATAAGGATGATGGCCGGCCGCTGTTGCGGGCCTATTCCGTTGCCAGCCCGAGCTGGGACGAAGAGCTGGAATTCTATTCGATCAAGGTGCCGGACGGCCCGTTGACCTCCCGCCTGCAGGCGATCCAGCCGGGCGACAAGGTGCTGCTCGGCAAGAAACCGACCGGGACGCTGGTGCATGATGCGCTGGTGCCGGGAAAGCGGCTCTATTGTTTCTCCACCGGAACCGGTTTCGCGCCGTTTGCCAGCGTCATCCGTGATCCGGAAACCTATGAGAAGTTCGACGAGGTCATCGTCACGCATACCTGCCGCCAGGCCGCGGAACTCGACTATTCGAAAGAGATTGTCGAAGAGACCCTGAACCATGAATTTCTGGGTGAACTGGCTCAGGGCAAGCTGCGCCGCTATGGCAGCTGCACGCGCGAAGACTATGAGTACAAGGGCCGGATCACGGACCTGATCGAGAGCGGGAAACTGTTCGAGGATCTGGGCGTGCCGCCGCTGAATCCGGAAACCGACCGGGTGATGATCTGTGGCTCCATGGAGATGATCCAGGACGTGAAGGCATTGATGCTGAAGGCCGGCCTGACCGAAGGGTCGAACGCGGCCCCCGCTGAATTCGTCATCGAGAAGGCCTTCGCCGGCTAGATTGCCCGCCGCGCACGTCTTGGCGCTGGCGCGTCGGCATGGTTAATCTTCCCGCGTGGGAGGACGTATCATGTCGCGTCGCGTTTCAGCTGTCACCGCCGGTCTCGTCGCCGGTTTCGTATCCATGTCCCTCGTGTCGGCGCCGTCTGCCTCTGCGCAGGACCGAACCTGCCGTGTGGAAGACACGCCGACTGGCGCCAAAGTGGTCGGCGGGGTGACGGCGCATCTGGCCAACTGGCCGGGCATCGCTTCGATCCAGCTGCGCATGCGCAATGGCACGTTCCATGTCTGTGGCGGCGCGGCCATCTCGAAGGATTGGGTTCTGACGGCCGCACATTGTGTCGAAGGCTTTCGTGTTTCGGAAGAAAGCGGCCGGGTGTTCGCATTCGAGGAGGCGAGCAATGGCGGCCCCGAGCGAAAGATCGCAGCCATCCGGGTTCAACTGGGTACGGGCGATCTGGGCCGGACTCCGGACGGATCCCATGCGGCCTTCGTCACCGAAGTGATCACGCATCCGGCCTATGCCGGCGCGGAAGACATCTACAAGGGCGCAGACATCGCGCTGCTGAAGCTGGATTCGCCCTGGGACGGCCCGCTGGCCACCCTGTCGGCTGATTCAACGACAGACCGCCTGTCCAAGGCGGGTGAGGAGGCCTGGGTGGCCGGGTTCGGGAACCTGGAAGAGCTGGCGCCCGGCCAGCGCACCAAATGGCAGAATGCCCGGAATTTCGCGCTCGCCGCACCCAGCCTGATCCTGCAGGAAACATCAGCGCCCACTGTCGCGGCACAGACGTGCCAGTCACGCCTGCGCCGGGCGTCCATGATGGAAGGGTATCCGGCGGACTATCAGTCGCTGGTCGTGGATGACACGCTGGTCTGCGCCGGGCTGGAACAGGGCGGGCAGGATGCCTGTCAGGGCGACAGTGGCGGCCCGCTGGTCAAGTACGACAAGAATGGATGCCCCTATCAGATCGGTGTGGTCAGCTGGGGCGTCGGCTGTGGCCGGCAGGAAAGCCCCGGCGCGTACACGCGCGTGTCGGCCTATGCCGAGTGGATACGGCAATACGAGCCGGACGCGAATTTCATCCAGTATGCCGATGTGCCGCCACCCACACGGGGCGTGCCGGACCTGGTGACAGCCGTACAGGAAGATTTCGACGAGATCGTCGCAGACATGCCGATACGGTTGCTGACGGCGGCCGGGACGGAAGTGTCAATCATCGAGAACGGACAGATGGTGGACCTTGAAGTGACCTTGCCGGTGCGGGGCAAACTGGTGTTGTTCGATTACAATGCCGATCAGGTGCTGACACAGCTCTACCCAAACCCGATCGAGGCGGCGGGGGACTGGCCGGTGCGCGAAGCCGGTGAAACCGTCCTGCTGGCAAGAGACATATTCGGCGAGCCGGGCCTGAAGGCCGGTCCGCCGCTCGGACCACAATCGATGATCGCGATGGTGGTGCCGGAAGATGCGCGCCTGCCGGTGTCGCCGCAGCAGGGCTTTCAGGAAGTGGCCGCCCCGGTGGAGTACATCACCCGTCTCGTCCGGACGGCATTGCGCCAGCAACAGCCCGTGAAGGGCCTGTTCCGGATTGCGGCCACAGAGGGTGAACCGGCCCCCGAAACCGCCCCTGACGCAGCCGCCGAGGCCGGTGCGGGATCAGACGCCGACCTCGATCCGATCACATCAGACCCGGCGCCCGAGCCGAAAATGGCCATGGGCGTGCTGGATTATTGTATCGATTCCCGTATCTGCGGCGCGGAGCCGGGCCCAGCCAACTGACCCGGCCGGCCAGCGAGGCGATCGGTCAAATTTGCAACATCCCGTTCAGCGGGCGGTTACCCTGCGCGTGGTAACCATGCGCCATGCTGCGCCGCCTGATCGCCATACTTCTGACCATCTACGCGATCGCCTTTGCGTTCGGTGCCCTGACGGCCGTGCGCTGGCCGTCCATCATGATGGCGTTGAGCTGGGTGGTTCAGGATGATGTTGCCGCCGGGCTGGAGCGCGTCGACTGGCGCCAGCTGGGCATTGCCCATGGCGGGCCCTACCTTCTGGCAGCGCTGTGTTTCTATTGTTCGGCTGCGATGATTGCCGCCCGGCGACCGGGCGGGGTAGTTTGGTACCTGATGGGGGTCGTTGCCGGAATTCCCTGCCTGTACCTTGTCACGTTCGAGCCGGGCTGGTGGCATGATCCGAGCGCAGCGGAGGGCGCGATTGCCGGCGCTTGCGCAGGGGCGCTGCTTCTGGCGCTGGCCGTGTGGGAATTGCGCCTGCGTTCGGCCCACCCTGCCAATGCGGCGGCCGAGGACGGGCCACTGGTCCTGTCGCAGCCGATTCTGGTCAGCGAGCCGCTTGCCCGGGCACCGGCCCCCCCGGCTCCCGCAAAGCCGGCCCGACCGGTCATGGTGCCGGCCGCCATTGCGCGCCAGCGGGCCAGCTTTGCCCTACATGGCCGGAAAATCCAGGCCAAGCGCCGCCGCGCCGGCTGATGCGGCCTGCCGCAGTTTGCATTTGATGGTGGCGGCCCCTGGGCCTACCCTCCTGTCCAAAGGGATGAGGAGGAAACAGGATGAGCGTCAGACGGATCATCGGACTATTGTTTGCCATGCTAGGCGGCTGGCTGTTCTGGGGCGGGGCCGCCACGGTCAATTTGCTGGTCAATCGCGGCAGCAGCGTGTCGGACGCCCTGATGCAGCCCCCGACCAGCCTGGTGCGGTTGGTGGCGGCCGGCCTGATCCTGCTGGGTGGGCTGGCGATCCTTGCGGGGAAGGGCGTTGGCCGCTGGGTGACGCTGGGCGGCATTCTCGTCTTCACGCTGCTGGCCGGATTGATGGTGCTGTCGGGCGCAGATCCGATCCTCTGGACCGATGAGGCGGTGATCAGCGGCGTGCTCTGGGCGCTTTTTGCGGGCCTTGCCGTAACGAAACGCAGCTAATCCATTCTTGCAGACCCTGCCGCATTGATTTCAGGGGCAAAATGCATAGTTTGGCGGCTCATTCCTACTGGGCCCTCTAAGCAAGGCAGATTTCCCCATGGCTGAGACATACGACGTCGTCATTATCGGTGGCGGCCCCGGCGGCTACAATTGTCTCAATGTCGGCTGCATCCCCTCGAAAGCCCTGCTGCACGCGTCTGAACTTTATGCCACGGCGCAGAATGATTTCGAGGCAATGGGTATCAAGACCGGCAAGCTCGAGATCGATCTCGACACGATGATGGCGCAGAAGACCGACGCAGTTGACGGGCTGACAAAGGGCATCGAATTCCTCTTCAAGAAGAACCAGGTCGACTACATCAAGGGCCGCGGGAAAATTCTCGGCAAGGGAAAGGTCGAAGTCAAAGGGCTCGACGGAAAGACCCAGACGCTCGACACGAAGAACATCGTCATCGCGACCGGCTCCGAGCCGACTCCGCTGCCGGGCATCGAGATTGACGAGGAGCGCGTTGTCACCAATACGGGCGCACTGTCGCTTACCTCCATTCCGAAACGCCTCGTCCTGATCGGAGCCGGGGTGATCGGCCTCGAAATGGGGTCGGTCTGGGCGCGTCTCGGCTCCGAAGTGACCGTGGTCGAGTATCTCGACCGGATCATGCCGGGCGCGGATGCGGACGTGGCGAAAGAAGCCCAGAAGATCTTCAAGAAGCAGGGCCTGAATTTCCGCCTCGGCATGAAAGTGACGGGCGTCGAGAAACTGAAATCCAAGCTGAAGCTGAGCATGGAGCCTGCCGCCGGCGGCGACAGCGAGACGCTGGACGCGGATGTCGTGATCGTGGCCATCGGCCGGCGCCCCTATACCGAAGGCCTCGGCCTGGAATCGGTGGGCGGCACCACTGACAAGCGCGGCGTGGTTCAGACCATGGATGGCCATTTCAAGGTGACAGAGGGCGTCTGGGCCGTTGGCGACTGCATTCACGGACCGATGCTGGCCCACAAGGCCGAAGATGACGGTGTTGCCGTTGCCGAGCTGATCGCCGGCAAGGCGGGGCATGTCGACTACAACCTCGTGCCGAGCGTGGTCTACACGAAGCCGGAAATGGCCTGGGTCGGCAAGACCGAGGACCAGCTGAAGGAAGCTGGCGTTGAATATGTGAAGAGCAAGTTCCCCTTCATGGCCAATTCCCGTGCCCGCACCAATCACGAGACCGAGGGATTCGTGAAGATGCTGGCCGACAAGAAGACCGACAAGATCCTCGGCGTTCACATGGTGGGTGTGGGGGTTGGCGAGTTGATCGCTGAAGTCTGCGTCGCCATGGAATTCGGGGCGGCGTCCGAAGACATTGCCCGCACCTGTCATGCGCACCCGACCCTGTCGGAAGCTGTGCGCCAGGCCGCGATGGGCATCGAAGGCTGGACGATGCAAATGTAGGCAGCCTGCGGGTTGCGACCCGGCAGGTGAGATTTTGGAGTGGACCCGAAGCAGGATCGGGCCCACTCTTTTTGCATGTACGCACACCCCGGAGCCGGCTGGCACATTCGCGAATTTGAACGCAGGGACTATCGCCCCTGCTACCAATTGTTCCGTGACTGCCTGAAGGAATTCCCGTGGCGCGGACCGGCGGCCCCTTATTTGCGGCAATTGTTCAATTCGCTTCCAACAGCGCGGGCCTGGGTGGCGGAGGAGCCACAAGCGGGTGTCGTGGGGTTCATGACGATGCGGCCGCAATCGGGCTATGTGGACCATCTGTTCGTTGACCGGGACTGGCGCCTGTGCGGCGTGGGACGCGGCCTGTTGCAGGTCGGCCGGGAGGAGATGGACCAGCCGCTGCTGCTGGATGTCGATGCCCAGAACCTGGCCGCGCGCAAGGCCTATGAGGCGCTCGGCTGGCGGGTCATGGCAAGGACCGGCGACGACAATCGCGAGCAGATCCGTCTCATCGGTCCCTGACCCTATTCCGCGGCCCGCATCAGGGCCTGCATCCGGTCAAGCCAGGCCAGCCAGGCGGTCCGGCCCGTTTCGGTCAAATGGATCCGGGTCTGGGGCCGGCGGCCGACAAAGCGTTTCTCCAGTTCGACATAGCCCGCATCTTCCAGTTTGCGCAGATGGGTCGAGAGGTTTCCGTCCGTGGCGCCGACCTTGTCGCGCAACTCGCCGAAAATGGCGGGGCTGACACCGGACAGGTACGCCATGATCCCAAGCCGGAGGCGGCCATGGATCACATCGTCGATGTCATTATGATCGAAGGGGTTCTCCTCAGTCATCGGACCTATACCGTTTCCGAGGGTTCGTTCCGCATCAGGAGCACACCGGGCAGCAACACGCATATGGCGGCCACAGCAGAGCCAAGCAGGACGATATAAGGTGTGCTCATGAGCAGGACGGCTGGTACGACCGCTGCCATGGCGGCGCTGCCGCTGACCGAGAGGACGCGGTTCTGCGCCATGACGCCCGAAACATACTGCGCCAGCCCGTACAGGCCGATGACCATGGGCACCGACCACATGAAGGCCTCCGTGCCCTGGCCGATCATCGCGGCGAGGAAGGCGCCTGTGAAATAGGCGCCGAGCAGGCAGCCGGCAGCCTGCCAGACAATGCGCGAAACCTGATTGCCGACCGATGCCGCGCCCGGCTTGTGGCTGGAAAAGCGCGCCTGCATCAGGAACATCCCGCCCATGCCGAGCAGGACATAGCCGACCCAGAGGATGGCAAAGGAAACGGGCGGCAGGCCGAACTGGCCACTGGCAATGGCATAATGGCCAAGATAGGCCAACGTCGTCAGGCCGCCCCACCAGGCGAGAAAGCGGCCGCCGAGCAGCGGCGCCTTCTGCCCGGCTTCGGCAAGGTCGCGCATATAGGCCAGATCATCGGTCAGGGATTGGGGGCTCATTCTGGTTCTCCGCAAATAACTTTGAAATACAAAGTATATTGATAAACGGAAATGTCAAGCCGGCCCGAAGCCCGCGCCAGGATTATGAGTTTGAGCGAGATCAGCTCTCTGCGAGGCGGGCCATTTCTGCGTCGGACAATTCGGAATTGTCATAGACATTCGCCACGTCATCGAGATCGTCGAGCACGTCCAGCAGCTTCATCAATGTGTCGGCCGCCTGGCCTTCGACCGGAACCGTATTCTGCGGTTTCCAGATCAGCTTCGTGGATTTGGCTTCAACCTCCTCACCGAAATGCTCGACCAGTGCGTCCGCAACGGTCTGAAGGTCTTCGCGGGCGGTGTAGATCCAGTGGCCTTCCGCGTCGGTCTCGACATCCTGGGCGCCGGCCAGGATGGCCGCTTCCATGATTTCGTCCTCGGAGCCGGCTTCCGGGGGATAGTGGATCTCGCCGACCTGGTCGAAGCCGAACGAGACCGATCCGGTCTCGCCGAGATTGCCGCCATTCTTGGAAAAGGCCGTACGGACTTCGGTTGCGGCGCGGTTCTTGTTGTCGGTCGAGGCTTCGACGATGATGCCGACGCCGCCCGGGCCGAAGCCTTCATAGCGGATGTCGACATAGTCTTCGCCGCCGCCGCCCTGGCCCTTGTCGACCGCCCGCTGGATATTGTCCTTGGGCATGGACTGGCCCTTGGCGTTCTGGATGGCCAGGCGCAGGCGCGGATTGGCGTCCGGGTCGGGCCCGCCCATCTTGGAAGCGATGGTGATTTCCTTGGACAGGCGGGAAAACAGCGCGGCGCGCTTCTTGTCCTGCGCGCCTTTGCGGTGCTGGATGTTTGCCCATTTGCTGTGGCCTGCCATATCGCCCTCGTCGATCCCGGTCTGAATAAGAGAAGGAAGGCGTGTAGCGCAGGATTGCCCAGCGGCCAAGATGCCTCTCTGCAGCGGCTTTTCAGGCATGGAAATGCGAATTTCCAGCGCGATTGGCCGGGCCTTGCAAATTTTTCCGCGCCAAATTGACACTTACGTCAACGTCAACCTTGCGTCTTTCAATTGCGGGCGCTAGGCACAGCCCACACGAGTTTAACATCCAACAAATGTCTGGAGCGGTTGTATGAAGGTCCTGGTGCCGGTCAAACGCGTGATCGATTATAACGTCAAGGTTCGGGTCAAGCCCGACCAGACGGGCGTCGATCTCGCCAATGTGAAAATGTCGATGAACCCGTTCGACGAAATCTCTGTCGAAGAAGCGGTTCGCATGAAGGAAGCCGGTACGGCAACCGAGGTCGTGATCGTGTCCATCGGCCCGAAACAGGCTCAGGAAACCATCCGCACGGCGCTCGCCATGGGCGGGGATCGCGGCATTCTGATCAACACCGACGAGACGGTTGAGCCGCTGGCTGTGGCGAAAATCCTGGCCAAGGTCGTTGCCGAAGAGAGCCCGGACCTGGTGCTGCTCGGCAAGCAGGCGATTGATGACGATTCCAACCAGACCGGCCAGATGCTGGCCGCTCTGCTGGACTGGCCGCAAGGCACGTTCGCCTACAAGATCGAGAAGGACGGCGACGCCCTGACCGTGACCCGTGAAGTTGATGGCGGTCTGCAGACTGTCAAACTGGCCACGCCGGCCATCGTCACGGTTGATTTGCGCCTCAATGAGCCGCGCTATGCCTCCCTGCCGAACATCATGAAGGCGAAGAAGAAGCCGATCGACGAGAAGGCTCCGGGCGATTATGGCGTGGACATCTCGCCGCGCCTGTCAGTGGTCAAGGTCACCGAGCCGCCGGTACGTGAAGCCGGTGAAAAGGTCGAGGACGTCGCGACGCTGGTGTCGAAACTCAAAGCTGCAGGAGCGATCTAATGGCTGTTCTGGTTATTGCTGAACACGACAATGCGTCCCTGAACGACGCGACCCACAAAGTTGTCACCGCAGCCGCCAAGTTCGGCGGTGATGTCGATGTGCTCGTGGCTGGCGAAGGCGCTGGCGACGTGGCCGCAGCGGCCGCCAAGATTTCCGGTGTCCGCAAGGTTGTTCATGCCGATGGGGCCTCGGTTGCCAAGCAACTGGCGGAAGCCATGGAAGCGCTCGTCGTGCCGATGATGGGCGGCTATGACGCCGTGTTCATTCCGGCCACGACGATGGGCAAGAACATCGCGCCGCGCATCGCGGCCAAGCTGGACGTGATGCAGCTGTCCGATATCACCGATGTCATCGACACCGACACGTTCGAGCGTCCGATCTATGCCGGCAATGCGATCCTGACGGTGAAATCGTCCGACGCGAAGAAGGTCGTCACCGTGCGTGGAACGGCGTTTGAGGCGGCCGGCGAAGACGGCTCTGCTGCTGTCGAGACCGCTGAAGCCCCCGCAGGCCCGTTCAAGTCGGAATTCGTGTCCGAGCAGATGGTCAAGTCCGACCGTCCGGAACTGGCTGGCGCCAAACGTGTCGTGTCCGGTGGTCGCGCCCTGGGCTCGAAGGAAGAGTTCGACCGCCTGATCGTGCCGCTGGCCGACAAGCTGGAAGCTGCTGTCGGCGCGTCGCGCGCGGCCGTGGATGCCGGCTATGCACCGAACGACTATCAGGTGGGCCAGACCGGCAAGATCGTTGCGCCGGAACTCTATGTGGCCGTTGGCATTTCCGGTGCCATCCAGCACCTTGCCGGCATGAAGGACTCCAAGGTCATTGTGGCGATCAACAAGGACGAGGAAGCCCCGATCTTCCAGGTCGCCGATTACGGCCTCGTGGCAGACCTGTTCGCTGCCGTGCCGGAGCTGACCGAAGCCCTCTAGGGGCGTTTCAAGGCGTTTCAATTCAACCCGCAACTCCCGGCCGGAGTTGCGGGTTGTTTCATTTCAGCGTCAGAATTGTTCAGGAGATCCCATGAAGTCCCTCATTGTCACAGGTGCTGCCTCCGGAATTGGGCGGGCGATTGCCCGGCAATTTGCCGCGGAGGGCTGGCGCGTTGCCGCGCTCGACATCGATACCGAAAATCTGGCCGGACTTGAGGAGGATGGGGTCCAGGCCATTGGCTGTGACCTGTCCGACGAGGACAGCATTCGCGCCGCCGTGGCCCGTGCGGGGTTCGCCCGTCTTGACCTGCTCGTCAACAATGGCGGCCCGGCGGATCCGGCTTCCGGCCCGATCGAGGCGATGAGCCTTGCGGACTGGAACCACTGGATCGCGCCTCACCTGACCGGCAGCTTCCTGATGGTGCGCGAATGCGTGCCCGCGCTGCGTGCGGCGCGGGGATGCATCATCAACATGGCGTCGACACGGGCCTTCCAGTCGGAGCCGGACACATATGGTTATGCCGCCGCAAAGGGCGGGCTGGTTGGCCTGACGCATGCGCTGGCGGTCGGGCTGGGGCCGGATATCCGGGCCAATGCGATTGCGCCGGGCTGGATCAATTCTGCCGGCGAGGCGCTGTCCGAAGCGGCCCATGCGCAGCACCCGGCCGGACGGGTGGGCGAGGTGCAGGATATCGTGCAGGCTGTTGCCTATCTGGCGGGCGCAGGCTTCGTCACCGGACAGGTTCTCACCGTCGATGGTGGCATGACGCGCAAAATGATCTATACCGCCTAGGCACCACACCGGCCTGCGCTAGGCGCTGCCGCAACGAATTGGGCGCCATGACCGACCAGACACCGGCCAAGACCATTCTCGCCTTGCTTGAGCGCCCAGGCATCCGGTATTTCGCCGCCAGCCTTGCCGCTCTGGCGCTCGACTATGTGGTGACGCTAGCGCTGTTTCACTTACTCGGTCTCAGCCTGTCGGTTGCGGCCGGAATCGCGTTTCTGGCCGTCGGGCTGGCCTTCTATTTCGTGCACGAGTTTTGGACGTTCCGTCGGGCATCGTCGGGAGTCTCAGGTCGGCGTCTGGTGGGAAATCTGGCTGTTCTGGTGACGTCCGGGTTCGTCCGGGTTGCCGTCATTTTCGCGCTGGAAGCCTGGCGTGAGCCCGAGAGCATATGGGTGACCGTCTATTTCATTGCGGGGGTAGCCTGTTCCTTCACCACGAATTTCGTATTGAATCGGTTCCTCATCTTCCGCGATCAGGGCGCCGCCGGCCCCGGCACCTGACAGGCCGGACCCACCCCAGTCCTGGCGCGATGGCGATGATGAGACATGGGTTGATCGACTGCGACGCGGACTTGTGTTTGACGCACTGCACAAACAGGATATGAGTCCTGACTTTTACCACGTTCCGGACGAGACATATGGCAGACCTGAAGACGATTGGCGTAATTGGCGCGGGGCAGATGGGTAATGGCATTGCCCATGTGAGTGCGCTGGCCGGATATGATGTCGTGCTCAGTGACATTTCAGAGGATGCGCTGACCCATGGCATGCAGGCCATCGAGCGCAACATGGCGCGTCAGGTCAGCCGGGGACTGGTCGATCAGGCGGCGATGGATGCGGCGATTGGCCGGATCAAGCCGACCACCGTCCTGAAGGATCATGAAGCCGCCAATCTCGTGATCGAGGCAGCCACCGAGCGCCGCGAAATCAAGGAACAGATTTTCCGGTCGATTTGCGAGATTGTTCCAGCGGACACCTATCTCGCCACCAACACGTCCAGCATCTCGATCACCCGTCTGGCGTCTGTCACGGACCGTCCGGAACGGTTCATCGGCCTGCATTTCATGAATCCCGTGCCGCTGATGAAGCTGGTAGAGGTGATCCGCGGTCTCGCGACCGGTCAGGAAACCTATGAAATGGCGATGGGATTTGCCGCCAAGCTCGACAAGACCACGACCAATGCCGAGGATTATCCGGCCTTTATCGTGAACCGGATCCTGGTGCCGATGATCAATGAAGCGGTCTATGCCCTTTATGAAGGCGTCGGAACGGTCGAAAGCATCGACACGGCCATGCGCCTGGGTGCCAATCATCCGATGGGGCCGCTTACCCTGGCCGATTTCATCGGACTGGATACGTGTCTGTCGATCATGCAGGTGCTGCATGACGGGCTGGCCGACACCAAGTACCGCCCCTGTCCGCTGCTGGTGAAATATGTCGAGGCCGGCTGGGTAGGCCGCAAGGTCGGCAAGGGCTTCTACGACTATTCCGGTGATGACCCGGTGCCGACGCGTTAGCAGGTCGGAGCGGCCCCCAGAGCCGGAATTGCGAACCTGAAATATTACCCAAGTTTATTTAACATTCTATTTCAGGTAATTTCCGATTCGTTAACCCGCGACTGGTCTACTGTATTGTACAGAAGTCTCATTTCGTGGGTTGGGGACATTCATGATTTGTTATCGCACTGCCGGGATAAGCAGGTCTCATGGACCTGAAACCGTCGCACCGCAGACCTGCCGGCCAGCACGTATCCGGACCGTCCCAAATGTCACGGGCGCTGGGATCACAGCTCCGGGAGATCTATTCCGACGTTTTGAACGAGCCGGTTCCACCCAGGTTTCGCAAATTGCTGGATTCCATGAAGGAATCCGAACGGTCGGACTCGTGACTGGGGTTCTCGCTCGATGACCGATGCGACCTCATCCCGGACCGGCGACTGGTCCTTCGTTGATGAGCTGGAAGCTCTGCTTCCGCAAATGCGCGCATTTGCGCGCAGTCTCTGCCATGATCCGGTCCTTGCCGATGACATCGTTCAGTCGGCCTGTCTGAGCGCCTGGGGCGCGGCAGATTCATTTGACCGCACGGCCAAGATGCGGCCCTGGATCCTGCGCATCGTGCGCAATGAATATCTGCAGCATTGCCGCCGCGCCTGGCGGAATGTGGATGTCGAATCCGGTTTCCTCGAGGAAATGCTGGTGGACCACAGTTCGGCCGAGATGATGAGCGAGGCATCCCATGCGGTGCAGGCGATCTATTCTCTACCGGTGAAACAGCGTGATGCGGTGATTCTCGTGCTGGCCGCGGGCCTGACTTATGAAGAGGCCGGACTTGTGCTGAATTGTTCGCCGGGAACGGTGAAGAGCCGGGTCAATCGCGCTCGCAGCGTTCTGGTCGACGAATTGAACGGCATCACGCAAATGATCACGCTGGCGCAATCCGGCCAGATGGACGCAACGAATCTGAACGCCTTGATCGTGCAGGCGGAAACCCTGATGGCGCGGGCTGCCTAGGCGCTGATCAGGCCATCAGCGCAAAGACACACACAGAATAGAGCGCCATCAGCGCGCCGGTCTTTAGACCGGCTGAAATCAGGAATGGCCGGAGATCCGACCAGGACGTATCCCGGGCAATCGCTGCAACGGAAGTTGCGATGTCATGTTCCAGACCTTCTCGGCTGTGACCGGCAAGAGTCAGCAGGACGGTGGATGAGCGCGACTTCGGAACCGATTGCGCCTCCTGCAGAACCTGTTGGAACACATGCCCGGCAACCACTTCCCCCAGCGCGCGCCGGGGATGCCAGCCGTACCGGGACAATTCCGCGATGCCGAGCCGGACATAGGGCCAGGACACCCAGAAATCGCGAAGCAGGAATGCGGCAAGCACGGCCATGACGCCGTACAGGAAATAGGGGCGGTCCATTGCGCCGAAATGTGCCAGCGTCCAGAGCGCGGCGAGAATGACCAGCTTGATGCCGGTTGCAATGGCGAAGGACCTGAAGCTTTTTTTCAGGAAATCATCCGCATGGCGTTTGATCTGCCTGCGCGTTTCGACGGCGGCAGCTTCGATCGCCTTGGTCTTGCGATCGGATACGCCGCGCTCCAGATAGCGGCGGCCAAATGCCAGTCCGGCCCCGACGGCGGACGCGATGAGGAGAAACGATCTCATTCCACCTGTATAAGTAGGGAGGGGAGGTGATATGTTCCAGCCCTGTCCTGATCCCGGCCTAGAGCAAGCCCAGAAGCAGGCGCTGCGCATGGCGCGTTGCTGTCCTGGGATCGCGGACCAGCGTGTATCCCAGCAGCATCGCCCCTGCAGAAACGGACACCGGGTATTTCTGGACCAGAGACTTCAGCGTATCGAAGGGCAGGTCTGCCAGCGCGCTGGCAGTTGTTTCCTCCAGATCGTCGATTTCTTCCGATGATTTCCGGTATGGCAGCAGGAAGATGTAGAGCATGGTCGCCGCAATGGCGATCAGGATGGCGGCGACTGCGAAGCACGCAGCCGTCAGCCCGATCACCGATGCCAGCGCCAATACGCCGGCCACGGACAAAGCAAACATGCCGCCGAAACCACTGATGATTCCGGCGACAGCTGCGAACAGCCGAAGCTTGGTCGCGTCCATGAATTACTTGCCCCGCATCATGGCGAGGATCAGGCCCGCTCCGAATGCAATGCCGACGGCTGCGAAGGGGTTCTTGCGAATTTCCGCCTCGACCTCGGACCGGGTTTCCTTGAATTGACCGCTGGCTTTTTCGGCAATTTCCTTGCCTTTCTCCACGCCGACCTGTGCCTTCACCTTGGCGAGGCCGCGAACGTCTTCCATCACATTCTTGAGGTCGCTGCGGAGCATGGCAATATCGTCTTTCAGCGCCGCGTAGTCGTTTTCGGTGTCGGCTTTGAGTGTACTGGGTGTCTTGGTGTTCACGTCAGGTCTCCTGATGTTTCGCGTGCAGCAATACAACGGGCGTGACCGGCTTTGGTTCCGCTGGATCCGTTCGGAACTGGACGCGGCTGTGGCGGAACCAAATTGTTCCGTTCACGTTTCCTCTCCATGAATGTTCTGCGAAACCGCCTGTCCCAATATGCGACCCTGTCTGATGATACGTGGCAGAAGGCCGGTGGCCTGAATTTGCAGTCCCGGGCCTATCAGTCCGGCGACGACCTCATCCGTGTGGGCGAGCCGACCCGGAAACTGTTCTTTATTGAGGATGGCTGGGCGATTCGGTATCGCATGCTGGATGATGGGCGGCGGCAGATTGTCAACTTCATGCTGCCGGGTGACATATTCGATCTGCAGGTCATTGCGGGCGTGAAGGCAGACCATACGGTGACGGCCATCACGCGGACGACGGTTTCGACGGTGGATGCGGATCAGTTCCTGCGCGCGCTGCGATCGGATGCGGATTTCGCGGCGGCCTTCTGGTGGTCGGCTGTTCAGGAAGAGTCGATCCTGCGGGAACAGATTGTTCGCGTCGGGCGCCGCTCTGCAAAGGAGCGGATCGCCCACCTCCTGCTGGAGCTGAACCGCCGGCTGCGTGCGGCCGTGCCTGGCGCCGAAGACCATTTGCCGATGCCCCTGACCCGGACGGATCTGGCCGATGCGCTGGGTCTTACGCCAGTCCATGTCTCGCGGACAATGTCGGCGCTGCGCCGGGCCGGGCTGATCGACGAATCGCGGGGGCAGATCACGATCATCGACCGGGACAGACTGTCCGACTTGTCTCAGTTCGATACGGACTATCTTCATATACGACGGCTCGATTTCGGAGCCGCCCCGTCGCGAAACGGCCACATGAATGGTGTGTCCGGCCCGGACAACCGGCGCGCCGAACAGGCTGCGCCCCTGCCTCGACAGGCAGACTGAGTTTTCAATGAATACAATTCAACAGGAGCAAATCATGCAGAATTCGACGTCTCACCCACAGGATGTTTCCCCAACTGAAGCCCGTCAGGGCCGCCGTCGGACGGGGCTGCTGACCGTGATGGGGGCAGGCATTGCCCTCGCGCTTGGCGGCATGCTGGTGGTGTATCTGATCACCGGTCTGTTCTGATCGGTACAGGTATTGTCCAAACGGCAAAACGCCCGGCCTTTCGGCCGGGCGTTTTGTTTTGTGTCTTGTGATCGGGCAGCGCCCCGTCAGGCGGCCGCCGTGGCTGTGTTGGCCGGATGGAAAAACAGGGCCTGGCCGATGGCGGCCTTGACGGTGTTCTCCTGGAACGGCTTCGGGATCAGATAGGTCGGCTCGGGCCGTTCCCCCGTCAGCAGACGCTCCGGGAAGGCCGTGATGAAAATGATCGGCACATCATGATCGGCCAGAATGTCATGAGCGGCATCGATGCCGGAAGACCCATCAGCCAGCTGGATGTCGCACAGGACCAGCCCGGGCGGGTTGGCGCCGAAGAGGGAAAGCGCCTCGCGATGGGTGGTGGCAATGCCGGTGACCGTATGTCCCAGATCCTCGACCAGGCTTTCCAGATCGGCGGCGATGATCGGCTCGTCCTCGATGATGAGCACCTTGGTGGCGAGTTCGCCCTCGATTTCCTTCTGGGCGTCCTGCTCCAGCGCGCGCTGCTCTTCTTCGGAAATGCCGAGAATGTAGGCGGCCTCGGTGGCGGTAAAGCCTTCAAGGGCGGTCAGCAGGAAGGCCTGACGCTGGATCGGCGCGAGCGCCTGCAGGCGCTGGTCAGCCGGATCATTGGCGGCCTGGTCCCTGCCTTCAAGCTGGGCACCGGTGGTGCCCCAGATCACATGAAAGAAGCGATACAGGGACAGACGGGAATCTTCTTTATCTTCAACGACTTCGGGGTTTTCGACCAGTGCCTGGAGGGAGGCCCGGATATAGGCGTCTCCGCTTTCCTGGCTGCCGGTCAGCGCACGCGCATACCGTCGCAGAAACGGCAAGTGGGGCGCAAAGGATTTTACCAAACTCATGGGGAACCTCTCTTCTGGAGCCGCATTAATAATTCATGAAAACGGTGTTGGTTCCAAGATAGTGCAAAAAACAGCGCCGTCTTGGAACCTTTATCGCGTCCGGTTGTTTCATTGTCAGACTTATATAGTAGGTAGTTATATCGTGAATCAGGACAGACTAGACGGCATGGACAGGAACGGACGCTCGAACTCCGTCAAACCCGACCTCGGAAGCAAGAGGCGGACGCAGCGCATTGGGGAACAATTGCGTCGCGTGTATGACGAAGTCGCCCAAGAGGATGTGCCCGACGAATTCTTGCGGCTTCTCGAGGAAGCCGACAAGGCGCGGCCATCTTCCACCTCAGAAAAATCCTGAGGAGGGGTCCATGACAGACAATACGGAAAAGCTGAGCGACGCCGAGTTCAAACGTGAACTGGCCGACCTGATCCCGCACCTGCGTGCTTTTGCCCGCAGCCTGTGTGGTGATGCGACTCTTGCCGACGATCTGGCGCAGGATGCCATGCTGAAAGCGTGGAATGCCCGCGAATCCTTCCAGGCCGGTACAAACATGAAGGCCTGGGCCTTCACCATCCTCAGAAATGTCTTCTATTCCGAAAAGCGCCGGTCCTGGCGTCGCACGCCGCTGGATCCGGAAGTGGCCGAAGCCACGCTCGTGTCCAACAGCAACCCGTCCGATTCCCTAGATCTTCTCGCCATGCGCAATGCGCTGGCCATGTTGCCGGTCGATCAGCGGGAAGCGCTGATTCTCGTGGGAGCCGGCGGCCTGCCCTATGAGGAGGCAGCCGACATTTGCGGCGTTGCCGTGGGCACGATCAAGAGCCGCGTGTCACGCGCCCGTAAGGCCGTGATGGAGATTCTCGAATCGAACGGCGCAGGCTACAGCGACGATTCCGGCATCAAGGCAGAGGACGCATTCAACGATATCATGCGGCAAGCGGATGATATTGCCGGTGTCGGATAAGGATGACGAGATAAACGAAGGGGGGATCGCCGCCAGCGCGGCCCCGTTGCGCAACCGGCTGGTCCTGACACTGGCCGCGGCACTGACGCCGGTGCTGCTCCTGTCAGCGTTCAAGGCCTATATCGATGCGAGCGATGCGCGCGAGAGCCAGGCGAGAAACCTGGTGATCGTGGCGGGCGCTGCCATCGATGGTGTGAACCAGTCCCTGCAGCAGGCCGAATTGCTGCTGTCCCTCTACGAACCGAGGCTGAATGCCGGCGAATGCAGTGGTGTGTTCAGCGAACTGTCGGTTCATCTGCCATCCCTGACCAATGTTGTCGCATTCGACGAAACCAGCGAGGTGGAATGTTCTGCGGTCGGGACGCCCAGGCTGAGCCCGGAGAACCGGTTGCTGCATGACCGGTTGCGGGCCGGGGCGGACGAGCTGGCGCGAAGCGACGCGTTCTACGGATCCGCCAGCGACCAGTGGATCTTTGCCCTGAACAAGCGGGTGGAAGACGAGTCCGGAGCGTTTTCCGGCATTCATACATTTGCGCTCGGCGCAAGCGAACTCGCCAGTTTGGTGCGCACTGGCTATCTGCCGGAAAACGTTTCCATGTCCATTGCCGATGAGAGCGGCCGCGTCTTCGGCGACCCCATGGTGGGCCCCATCCCGGCGGAATGGATCGAGGAAGTGAAGACGACGCGCGAGGCGCATCTCTACCGGGTCGAGCAAACCGACGGCACGTCCGTCGATGTTGTCCTGCGGCCGGTGGGTAACACCAATATTTTCGCGGTCATCACACGCCCGGCCTATGGTCTCTGGAACGATATCTTCGTCCGGCCTGCCACATCTTTCGGCCTGCCGCTGCTAGCGTTCACGGTGACACTTCTGGCCGCGTGGATGGCAATTGACGGGCTGGTCCTGCGGTGGATTTCGCGTCTTACCCGTACCGTCCGCATCTATGGCGCTGGACGGTATCAGTTCAAGGCAGGCAATTCCTTTGTCGATGCCCCGTCGGAAATCCGGAGCCTTGCCCGGGCCATGGAAGTCATGGCCCAGGACATCGACGAGCGCGACCAGGAATTGAAGGACGCGATTGCCACACGCGATGCGGCCGTTAAGGAGATTCACCATCGGGTGAAGAACAATCTCCAGATCGTGACCAGTTTCCTCAATCTGCAGGGGCGCCAGTTGAAAGATCCGCAGGCCAAGGAAGCCATTGCCGCGACCCGCCACCGGATCGATGCTCTGGCGATTGTCCATCAGACGCTCTACCAGAATGAGCGGCTTGAAAGCGTAGACATGCGGCCCTTCCTGACCGGGCTGCTCAACCATTTGTCGGATGCGCTCGGCATGACAGAGGCAGGCATCAATCTGGTTCAGTCCTATGCCGAGATTCAGCGTGACGCCGATGACGCCATTCCGATGGCGCTGTTCATTGTGGAAGCCGTCACCAATGCAATGAAATACGCGTTCGAAGAGGATGGGGGCGAGGTTGCAGTGTCGCTGACCAAGGCCGGAGAAACCGTGACACTCGAGATACGCGATACGGGGCTCGGCTATGATGCGGCGACCGGCGCCGAGGGGTTGGGTTCCAAGCTTATGGTCGCGTTCGCCCGTCAGCTGGCCGCTGACTTCACGACCGAAGCGCGACCGGGGCAGGGGACCACGCACCGCCTGGTCATGGAGCTTTGAGGCATTGAAAAAGCCCGGCCTTTGCAGGTCGGGCTTTTCGACAGGGCGTAAGCGAGAACTTATTGCGGGTTGTCGGTCGGTTCGGTCATCGCTTCGCCGGCATCATTCACGGCGGCTTCGGCTTCATCGCCGGCTGCCTCGATTTCCTCAGCGGCGTGCCGGGCGCCATCCTCGATGGCCTCACCGGCTTCCTCCAGATTCTCCGACAGCGTGTCCGGCTCTTCGACCGTGATGTTGATCTCGTCCGGTTCCTCATTCGCGTCGCAGGCGGCGAGTGCGCCCAATCCCATCAATGCCGAGGCAAGAATGATCTTTCTCATGACTGGCTCCTTTCAGCTTCGCAAACCAAACGCGAAGGTGGCGATACGGTTCCGCAAGGCTCATCTGCCGGCGACGAATCCGGGCCGGGAACCCGCGCCCTGACCATGCGTAGTATTGGGCATGAAGACCCTGCCCCGCCCCCGCATCGACATTCAGCGCCGCTCACGCGGTTTCCTCTCTCAGATCGGTGTGTTGGGCAAGTTCAACGGGCCCAACAGTCTCGCCACAATGATTTCTGTCCTGATCATAGGGCTTGGACAGGTCTGGACATGCCTGCGTCGGCACCATGACCTGATAAGAGGCTCGCGCCGCACCCGAGTGCTGCTGATCAGCTACAGCAAGTAGTCTTTCTCGAACCGGAATTTCTCCGCTCCGCCTTACTGGAACGTGTCCGTTGACATCCGGGCACAAAAAAAACACGCCCGGGATCGGGCGTGTTTCTGTTTCGGACCAGGCGTCCGACTAGTCGTTGATGTCTTCCTCGACATCGCGGGCAGTGTCCTGGATGACTTCGCCGCCGGCTTCGACATCCTTGCCGACGCCATCGACGGTGTTGCAGGCTGCGAGCAGCGTTGCGAGAGCACCGAGGGCACCGAGGCTGGCAATCTTGATCGTATTCTTCATGACTATTCCTTTCCGCTTGTAGCTGCTGACAAACGGTCTGCGCGGCGGCGGGTTCCGCATCCGGAGCAAAAAATATTCGGGAACCGAGCCGTGAGTCCCCGGGTTGTATGGGCATCACACCGGCGCGCTTGCCGGTCTGTTCTACAGAGAAGGAGTTTTCATCATGCTCGGTTGGGCAATCGCATTTTTCGTTCTGGCGCTGATCGCTGCCGTTCTTGGTTTTGGTGGCATTGCTGGCGCTTCGGCAGGTATCGCCAAGATCCTGTTCTTCGTGTTTCTCGTCCTGCTGGTGCTGTCGTTTGTCGCCCGTGCAGTTCGTGGTCGAAGCGTCTGACAATGACGCGACATCGTCTTCGAAAAGGCGTTGCCCCGAGGCAACGCCTTTTTCATGGGCGGAACCTGGACCCATGCTGCGCGTAGATCGGGCAGACAGAACAGGGTGGACATCAACCAGTGACAGATGCGTCGGCCAACCAGGAGCACGGACCCGATAGCCGGGAAGTGGTCCGAAACTGGGCCATTACCGGGATATTCTGGATCCTCGTGCTGGGTGCCCTCAGCCTGGCGCAAGGCGTCTTCGTGCCAATCATTTCGGCATTCGTTCTGGCACTGACCTTCAGCCCGGTCCGCCGTGTCCTGGAGGGTCTGGGCATTCCGTCCAGCGCTGCGGCCGGAATGATCATGATAAGCCTGCTGATCGTATTTTGTGTCCTGTTCTATTTCATCTCGGAAGCGCTGCAGGAATATCTGGTCGACGCTCCGACCTTTGCCGAGGAAGTGCGCCGGGAGCTTAGCGGATTGTTCGGGACGATCGAACCCGTGCTCAAGGCCGGGGATCAGATTGATGCGTTGACCAATCAGAACAAGCAGCAGACCGTCGCCCTGCGGGAGCCGGGCTTTGTCAGCGTGATGACCCAGGCAACCCCGGCCGTGGTGAGCCAGCTGGTTGTCACGCTCACGCTGAGCTTTTTCCTGATGGCATCGGGCGACATGTTCTATGAGAAACTGGTGCAGGTGATGCCCAAGCTGAAGGACAAGCGTCGCGCGCTTGCGGCTGCGAGAACCATCGAAAACCAGTTGTCGACCTATCTGTTCACGATCAGCGCCATAAATGCGACGCTGGGCGTGATTATCGGACTGGTCATGTGGTTGGCGGGCATGCCCAATCCGCTTCTGTTCGGGCTGGGAGCCTTCCTGCTCAACTATATTCCCTACATCGGGTCGATCGGCGGCATCTCTATCACGCTGGTGACCGGTCTGGTCACATTCGATTCCACGATACAGGGCATCCTTCCGGCCCTGCTGTACTGGATCATCAACACAATCGAGGGTCAGTTCCTGACACCTGTCCTGGTCGGGCGGCGGCTCAAGCTGAACGCGGTGGTCGTGTTCATCTCCTTTGCCTTGTGGGCGTGGGTCTGGTCGTTCATGGGCATGCTGCTCTCGACGCCGATCCTGCTGATGGCCAAGGTCGTGTCGGACAATGTGAATGGCCTTGAATCCTTCGGCAAATTCCTGGGCGACCGGGATGATCTGTCGGGCTCCGATTCGCGATTGCTGAAATTCGTGTTCCGCCAGAAAGACAGGTCCGCCGCCGAAGAAGCATGACGTTCGGGCTGACCCGCCGTCTAGCCGCGCCGCATGGCGAAGCCGAGATGGGACAGGACCAGACGGGCCGGCTTGTCTGACCAGAGGGCCACACCTTCAACGCCTGACAGGTCCATTCCATTCTTCACCAGGTCTTTCAGGGGAATTTCAACGATCCGGGCAGAACGCGACCGTTCGACGATCGGGAGATCGAAGACGTTCCCGAGTTCCTGCCGACCCGACCGGCAGACCAGGGCGATATTGGGCGCATCGTGCCGACCCCAGCCGCGCGCGAGGGTCATGGCCAGACAAAAGCCGGCATTGGCTTCGCGGGTCAGGTCCAGAGGGGCATGAGTGAACACCAGATCCGTGTCACCGCTGCCGGACCATACCATCTCGATGGCGTTTTCCTGTTGCCCGAGGTCCGCCGCGCGCAGGGTCAAGCCGTCGGGTACGGGGCCCTGGGCCTTCCCGGCCCAGCGATAGGGCGTGCCCCTTGCACCGGCGCGAATCTGCCAGCTGCCGGCGGTCATGCCATGCGCGAACATGGTGCCGTGATCGGGCTGGGTCATGACGCTGCCCTCATGCAGCATCCTGAGCGATCCATCGTCGCCCAATGACAGTCCGTATCCAAACGGGAAAAGGGGTTTGGGGCGACCCGGTCCGGTTTCGGGGCCATATTGATCGGCAAATTCCGGCCAGGCGAAGGGTAGCCCGCCGGTGAAGTCGTGGGTCGCCGTCCCCCCCGGCGCAAAGATCAGGTCCGCCAGCGCGCCGGCGCGCGTACCGGGAAGAAAGGCGGCGACAAACGCTGTCGCGGCGTTCAGTTCCGGATTGATCCAGAGCGGACGCCCCGACAGGAAGATCGCAAGCGTCGGGATGCCCGCGCTGCGAAGGCGTTGAAGGATCTCCGCGTCCCGCCGATATCCTGACCGGTCGTCCAAGGTGGAGAGATCGCCCCGGAATTCGGCATAGGGGCGTTCCCCGAACACGTGAATGGCCACATCCGGCCGCCGTCGAAACCGTCCGTCCGGACGGTGCAACACCTTGCCCCCGGCAGTGCGCACGATGCGATGAATGCCGGTCAGCACGGTTTCGGCAGAGGGATAGTCACGCGAGTCCAGACGTCCCCCCTGCCAGGACAGGGTCCATCCGCCACATGCCATGCCCAGATCGTCCGCCCCCGATCCAGACACCAGGATTGTTCCCGCCGGATTGAGGGGCAGAAGCCGGTCTGAATTCTTCAACAGGACAGCCGACTTCCGGACCGCTTCGGCGGCAAGGTCCGCATGATCCTGCGCTCCAATCACGCGGAGCGAGGTGCGGCTGACACGTGAGCTGGGTTTCGGGGCGTCGAACAATCCGGCGCGGAATTTCAGGCGCAGAACCCGTCGTACGGCATCATCCAGTCGGTGTTGGGTGATCCGCCCGGACTGCAGATGACCCAGCAAGGATGCGTGCAGACCTTTCCAGCTTCCCGGTGCCATGTACATGTCGAGGCCGGCCATCAGCGCATCCGGGCAATCGGTTGTGGAGGCGTCCGGCAGCTGTCCGTGTCCGTCCCAGTCGCCAACCACCACACCGTCAAATTGCCAGCGCGTTTTGAGCAGATCGGTCAGCAAGGCCTTGTGCCCATGCATCTTGCGGCCCTGCCAGCTGGAGAATGACGCCATCACGGTCTGGACGCCTGCGGCGAGGCTGGACTGGTAACCGGGGGCGTGAATGTCTCTCAGCTGGTGTTCGGTCGCCGGCGTGTCTCCCTGATCGCGGCCGTCCCGGGTTCCCCCATCCCCGATGAAGTGTTTGGCAGTTGCGATGATCCGGTCCGGCCCGAGAAATCCGCTGCACAGAGGGTTTCCTTGCAGGCCGCGCACGAGGGCTGCGCCGAGCTCGGCCACGAGGGCCGGATCTTCGGCATAGGATTCATAGGTGCGGCCCCATCGCAGATCGCGTGCTACGGCGACCGAGGGGGCAAACGTCCAGTCCATCCCGGTGGCACGGACTTCCCGCGCCGTGGCTGCCCCGATACGCTCCACCAGGGAGGCGTCCCGCGTGGCGCCCAGATTGATATTGTGCGGGAAAATGGTGGCGCCCAGAAGATTGTTGTGCCCGTGAACCGCGTCCGTGCCCCACAATACGGGGATGCGCGGGCCGTCCGCCCGCATGGAAGCGGTCCAGAAAGCATCGGCCAGGTTCAGCCAGTCTGACAGGCGCGCTGTCTGCTTGCCGTTCGGGGCAGAGTTGCCGCCGTTCAGTACTGCGCCAAGATGATAGGTCGCGACGTCGTCCGGCGTTACTGAAGCGATGTCGGCCTGAATGATCTGGCCGACCTTTTGCGCGGGTGTCAGCCAGTTCAGGAGCCTGGTGATCAGTGATTCGGTCCGGGGGCAGAGAGTCAGGGCCCGTGCCGGAACGGGCCAGTCGGACAGGGTGAGCGGGTGTGCGGGGAGGTCAGGCATTTGCGGTCGGCGCGCCTTTGTCCGCATTGCTTGCGAGGGGAGAGTCCTCCGGATGATCGCGCAGGTGATCATACCAGAAGCGTTTCAGGAACAGGCTGGTGACAAGTACCAGACCCAGGGAGACAGCGAGCTTCGGCCAGTCGCGGATGACCAGGAAGATCGGGGTGCAGATCAGGGCGGTTTGCCAGACGATGCCGACACAGACATTGACCAGGTCGCGCTTCATGTCCGTGTTCCGTGCGACCGGCCTTCCCTGCTGTGCCAGCGAATCTGCCACCGGTCCCCAGAGCCCCCATGGGCGGGTCTTGAGATAGAAGGCTTCCAGTGTCGGCATATCGGTCGGCTTTGTGAGGAGCGATCCGGCAATCACGGCAGCGAGGCAGGCAAGGAAGAAGGCCGGGAAGGCTTGCAGCGGATCTATCCGGACTTGCGGCAGGCCAATGGCGAGCGCGCAGACAATGCCGGTGACCATGCCCCAGAAATAGCCATAGCCATTCATTCGCCACCAATACCATTTGACGACATTGGCAGCGGTATAGCCACCATACAGCCCCGCCGTGATCCATTTGATCACCAAGTCGATGCTGTTGAGGAACAGGCCGAACAATGTGCCGACAATGACGAATGCGGTCGACACGATATAGCTCATTCGGAGATAGGTTTTCTCCGGCGCATCAGGCCGGACATATTTGCGGTAGATGTCGTTGACGACATAGGCAGGCGCCGCGTTCAGGGGGGCGGCAAGGCTGGACATGAAGGCCGCCAGCAATCCCGCCAGGGTCAGGCCCAGCAGGCCGACGGGAATGAATTCCTTCAGGGCGAAGGGCAGGATCGCCTCATAGTCGGCATCGGGCCCCATCTCGCGCAGGAACGGGCTGAAATAGACCAGCGCCAGAATGGTCAGGCCGGTGACCAGGAGGTAGCGCGGCACGTTGAGCACGAGACTGACCAGCGCGCTCATCTTCGCGGCTTCGACCGGCGATCGGGCGGACAGGATGCGCTGCATGTCATAATTGGGCGCCGGGCCGGCCAGGGAGGTGAAGATGCCTTTCAGGAGGACGAGCATGAAGAAGATGGCAAACAGGGAATAGCCTTCCTGTGTGACCTTGGTTTCGGCAGAAGGCAGCAGGCTGGACCAGTCGAGACCGAGCTCCCATCCGAAAAAGGGATTCTGCCAACCATCGGGAATGGCCGCCGCGAGCGCCTCGGGAGACACGTGCATGATGGCGATGATGGCGACGCCGATGCTGGCGATGGTCATCACGAGGAATTGCAGAACTTCGGTGAACACAACCGAGTACATGCCACCCTTGATCACATAGAGCGCGGTCAGGAAGACGAAGCTGACCCCGAATGCCTTTTCGTTCAGAGACGCCATGGCGGCCTCCCGGCGCGCCAATATGTCGGCGCCCGGATCGGCCACATTCAAGGCGTCCGGCAGGAATATGTCCAGATGCAGCAGGGTGGCGAGGTCCAGCGGAATGAACTGGGCGGCCAGTTTGCCGATGCCGAGAAAGCCATAGGCCATGTAGGCGAGCACCAGGATCAGGGCGAAGAGCACGATGATCAGATGACTGAGGCGGGCGGCCATTCCGTCGCCGAACCGAAAGGTGATCCATTCGGCCCCGGTCATCGCCCCGGACCGGCGCAGCCAGATCGACAGGAAGACCATCAGGAAGATCTGGTTGAAGACCGGCCACAGCCACGGGATCCAGATGCTTTTCAGGCCATAGACAAAGAGGATCGAGACCAGCCACATCGTGCCGGCCACATCGAACATGCCGGACGCATTGGACAGGCCAAGCGCGTACCAGGGCAATCGGTTGCCGCCCAGGAAATAGCTGCGAAGGCCTTTTGAGGCGCGCGTGGATATCCAGAACCCGATCAGCAGGGTCAGGCCGATATAGGCCGCAATGATCGCCATATCGACTGGGTGGAGACTCATCCCGCTCGCCCCGCTTGCACACCGCACCTCCCGATGAGGAGCGGTTCCGGTCCGGCAGCCCCTCCTCTGTAGCCCCTACAGGCGATTGCCGGCATCGTTCTCAGCGAGCCTGACCCGACAGAGCATTCAATACAACCGGTTTCATTGCAAGACATGATGGTGTTTGATGCGCGCAGAGAACCGGTGTGTCGGCCCTGTCGGCCCGTATCCGGAAGAGAGAGATGCCGCAGGGTGCGTGGGAGGCCGGAATGGCGCAAATCAGGGATGTTGCGAAGCGGGCTGGCGTGTCTCCCGCGACTGTTTCCCGTGCCTTTTCCGACCCTGGAAAATTGTCTGGCGAAACGCTGGAACGGGTGCTGGCAGCGGCAGAGGAGCTGAAATACAAGCCGAGTTCCCTGGCGCAGCTGTTCCGGGAAAAGCGGACAAATACCGTGCTGGTCATGGTGCCGGACCTGGCCAATGTCTTCTTCGCCCGGGTCGTGTCCGGCATTGAACGGGTGGCCGCCGAGAACCGCTACAACCTGATTGTGTCGGATACGGGCGATGCGGCAGCGACCGAATGCATTGGTGTGGAAATGGTGGAAACCTATCGCGCCGACGGCGTCATTCAGCTGGGTGAGCGCCCCTTGAGCGAGCTGCATCCGGCGGGACTGGCCTGCGCGATCCCCTTTGTGCAGGCTATCAGTGCGGACCCGCAGGGCCCCTATCCCACGGTCGGGATCGATGACCGGCAGGCTGCCGCCTCAATGGCGCGGCACCTGCTGGCAGGCGGGCACAGGCAGATCGGTGTGCTGGCCGGACTGGAGGACCGGCTGGTGACGCAGGCGCGCCTCGCCGGGTTTCGTGACGCCCTCGCCGAACTTGGTCTGTCGCTGGATGAGGGCCTTGTCGAGTGCGGGCCTTATTCCATGGCGGGGGGAGAGGCGGCTGCGGCGCGACTCCTGTCGCGCCGCCGCGACCTGACGGCCCTGTTCTGCATGAGTGACGAGATTGCCATCGGGGCGATCCGGACGGCGCACGAGCTCGGCCTGGCCCTGCCGGGTGATCTGTCGATCTCCGGATTCGACAATATCGAGTTCGGCAAGTACTGCACGCCGCCCCTCACTACAGTGATGCAGCCGGCCGAGCGCATCGGTGAGAAGGCGATGGCGCTGATGTGCGATATCCTGAAAGGCCGCCCGCTACAGGCGCAGCACGAGATGCTGCCGACCGAACTGGTCGAACGGGCCAGCGTGGTGCCGATTGCCTAGAACAGGTTCGGCAGGGTCAGCGACAGGGCCGGCACGAAGGTGATGATCATCAGCGCCAGTAGTAGCGCCCCATAGAAGGGCCAGATCGTCTTCACGGCCTCTTCCACGGGTACCTTTCCGACGGCGGACCCGACAAACAGGACCGACCCGACGGGGGGCGTGACAAGACCGATACCCAAATTCAGCATCATGACGATTCCAAAATGGACCGGGTCCACGCCCACTTCCATCACCACCGGCAGCAGGATCGGCGTTGTGATGATAATCAGTGGCGACATGTCCATGAATGTGCCGAGCACCAACAGGATCACATTCACGATCAGGAGGACAAGGATGGGATTGCTGGTGGCCGAGGTGATCATGTCGGCGAGTTTTGCCGGCGCTTCCAGGATTGCCAGCGCATAGCCGAAGGCGGTGGCTGCGCCGATGATGAGCAGAACCATGGAGGTGATCTTGACGGATTGCATGGCCGCTTCGGAGAACCGTTTCCAGCCAAGCGTCCGGTAGACAAATGCCCCGATGGCAATTGTGTAGATCACGGCGATGGCGGAGGATTCGGTTGCCGTGAAGATGCCGGACAGAATACCGCCCATGATGATGATGGCCGTCATCAGGCCGGGAATGGCAAACAGGAGCGCACGCAGGAAGGTGCGCCAGGCGGGGAAGGCGCCGCTGGCATACCCCCGCCGGACTGCCACGCGCCAGGCAACGAACATCAGCAAGGCGGCGGTCATCATGCCGGGCACGATGCCGGCCAGGAACAGGTCTCCGATGGAGACCCCGATCCCGCTGGCAGCGGAATAGATGATCATGTTGTGCGATGGCGGAATGAGCAGGCCAACAATGGCGGCCGTCACGGTGACATTGACTGTATAGTCGCCTTCATATCCCCGCTCGCGCATCAGCGGCATGAGGGTTGATCCCATGGCGGACGCGCTGGCGATGGCAGATCCGGAGACTGCGCCGAACATGGTGGACGCGCCTACATTGACGAGTCCCAGCCCGCCGCGTGTCCGGCCGAATGCCCCCTCGGCGACTTCGACAAGACGTTTGGCGATGCCGGACCGGTACATCAGGTCCCCGGCAAAGATGAAGAAGGGAATGGCCATCAGGGTGAACACGCTGACGCCTGCCGCCATGCGCTGGAACACGACCACCATGGGCAGGTCGAGCGCCAGAAAGGTGGCCATGGCCGAACCAAGCAGCGAATAGGCCACGGGCACACCCAGCGCGAGCAGAACCACCAGCACACTGACGAGAATGATCAGCTCCATCTCGGGTCCTCCTCGTCTTCAACCTGTTCGCCCGAAAGTTCCTCGAAGATGCGTTCCAGCGAGAACAGCGCCATCAGCGCACCCGCAATCGGCAGGCCGAGATAGGCCAGGCCACGTGGAATGCCGAGCGAGGGAATGACATGGCTCCAGGTCTTCACGACCAATTGGCCGCCCCATACCAGCATGGCGATGCCGCACACGCCGACAATGATGTTCGAGGCAATGCGCATCCAGAGCCGGGTCTTGGCTCCCACAGCGTTCTCCAGCGCCACGATACGAATGTGAAAGCCTTCCCGCACGCCTGCCGCCGCTGCGAGAGACACATACCAGATCATGAGGGCCAAAGAGGCCTGTTCGGACCAGGACGGGGTGGAGTTCAACACATAGCGACCAAACACCTGCCAGCCGATGATGGCAGTCATCAATACCAGTCCGACGGCAGATATGCGGACCAGCCAGTCGGCCGCGAAATGCGTTATCCGTGTCAGTGTGCCGATCATGTTCCGGGCCTCATGGCTTCGATCTCCGCAATCAGTTCCTTTTGCAGGTTTGTCTTGACGAACCGGTCCCAGACGGGACGCATCTGCTGCTGGAAAGCGCCAAGATCCTGCACCTCATTCACGGCAACGCCCGATGCGAGAATCTTTTCCCGGGACGCTGCCACGCGGGCATCCCACAGGCCGCGCATATAGGGCACAGAGTCCCGCGCTGCCTGACGCACAAGCGCCTTGTCTTCATCGGAGAGTTTGCGCCAGCGGCTCGCTGACATGACGAGGACTTCCGGCGCGATGATATGGCGGGTAAGGCTGTAGAACGGGGCGGCTTCGAAATGGCGCCCGCTTTCGAAGGAGGGCCAATTGTTCTCCGCGCCGTCAATGACGCCCTGCACGAGCGCCTGGTAGACTTCGCCGAGCGGCATGGGCGTTGCGTCGGCGCCGAGGGCCCGGATCATGGCGACATACAGGTCGGAATTCGGCACACGGATCTTCAGGCCGGCCATGTCGTCCGGCGTCAGGATTGGCTTGCGTGTATTGTAGAAGCTGCGCTCCCCGGAATCATAGAAGCAGAGGCCGATCAAATCGTGCGGTTCCAGAGAGGCGAGAATCCTGTCTCCCACCGGTCCGTCCAGCGCCATGCGCATGTGCGCGGTGGACGAGAACAGAAAGGGCAGGGCCGGGATGGTCGTCAGGGGTTCGATCGAATTCAGGGGGGCCAGATTCACCCGATTGAGATCCAGGCCGCCAAAGGTTGTAATTTCCAGCGTGTCGCGTTCGGAGCCGAGCTGGCCACCGGCATACATCTTGATGCGCAGACGCCCGCCGCTGCGTTCATCAAGCAGGCGGCCCATTTCCCGCACCGCCTCCACGGTGGGATAGCCATCCGGGTGGGAGTCAGCGCCAAGCAGATCCCGGCTCGACCTCGCCCCGCAGGCCGCGACGCCCGCTGTAGCGGCGAGCGCCAGCATGGATTGCCTGCGCGTGATGTTGAACTGGGACGCGTCCCGCCTCATGATTCTCCTCCCCGGTACGGCCTTATCAATGGCCTCTCACAAGGAGGCAGCTCCTACGGTATTTGTCCATGGTAACCGGTGTCATTTTTTCTGCAAGGGTGTCTAGCGCAGATTAGTGCGGCCAGCGTTCGGTCAGCACTTCAACCTGTCCGTCATGGGACTTCACTTCCATGGCCGGATCGCTCGGCATCCCGTCTGCGAAGAGCTCGTAGATGATGCTGCCATCGGTCTGCACGCTCTCAATGATGCGCACCGGTTCGGTCGCACCGGCCTCGAAGGCGGCATCGCGGACATTACCGGGAACAACGGCCCAGGCCAGATCACGCTGGATTTCGACGACTTCGGCCACGCCTTCGACAAACAGGATGTCGAGTTCGATTTCCGATCCGTCTGCGCGTTCGCCCTCGACATCGAAATAGACACGATCCCCGCGCTCCTTGCGTAGCACTTCCATCACGGTCATGTCCGGCATGGTTGCGGACACCGCAGCCTGAACCGGGCCGGGCAGGTCTGCCGGCGCCAGTTCGGTGACAATGTCGCTCTGGCCGTGATTGGATGGCGCGGGATCGGCGCCACAGGCAGCTAGCAGGCCGGCAGCAACGAAAACATGTAAGGCTGGTTTCATGGTCAGGTCCCCCATTGGGTGAAAGGCACTTTGGCGAAGAGTTCCCGCTCGCCTTGACGCGGGTCGTTTTCGACGCGTGTTGCTGCGTCAAAGATCATGGTTTGCCGGTTGGGCAGGGTGTGGGTGTCCCAATGCGGCAGACCGGCATGATTGGGGTGGCCATTGCGCGCCATGCTGATGAAGGCGCGGGACAGTTCATCCGCCACGCGGGCATACACGCCGCCGGTGGGGACGCGCGTGCCATCATGGACTCCTGACCGGTCCAGATTGTCGAAGGCAAAGGCAATGTCGATTGTGTGGGGCGCCCCCCATTTGCCGCCATCCTCGGGCGATGCGAGATCGAATTGATATACCCATGTGGGTCCGTCCAGCACCGCGCGGGCATCAGCCTCCTCGACCTGTCCGCGCCAAGACCGGCCGGCGGTCGCCGCCGCGAAAAAAACGTCGCTGGCAGACTGCTCCGGATAGAGTGTTCGATAGGTCTCGATCACTTCTGCCGGGTCGATGTCGCAGCGCATGTGAACCGCGAGCAGCGCGGGGAGGTCTGCCCAATCGAGATCAAAGGTCTCTGGCTGTCTGCTGCCGATCAGGTTCCGGGTCTCGTCCTTCGTATTGCCAAGGATCATTGGAATGCCTGCCGACTGGTCCGGGGCGTCCGGCCAGAAGGGATGCCGCGTGAGCAACCGGCCATCCAGTACCGGCCCGAAATACAGGCCACGGTCCGGATTGATCGGGTCCGCCCCTGAAAGGGCGTCCACAAGCTGTTCCATCGGTGCAGCCAGGAGGGCCTGTGTGTCTGCCGGGTCAATTCCGGCTGCGCGCAGGAAGGTCGCGGCACGTTTGCGGCCATTCAGCGGGCCGCACGCTGTGACCTGCTGGCCGCTCATCGTGGCGGCCGAGTGAAACAGTCCCTTTGCGGACGGCGCGGCCATGAGTGTGGCAATCTTCGCGCCGCCGCCGGACTGGCCAAACACGAAGATACGCGATGCATCGCCGCCAAAGGCGGCGGCGTTTGCTTGTATCCAGCGCAGCGCCAGAACCAAATCCCACATGCCGGCATTGCCGGAATCCGGAAAGTCCGGACTGAGATGTTGGAGGGAAAGATAGCCGAAGGCGTTCAGACGGTGATTGACGGTGATGACGACAACATCGCCCTTGATCGCCAGATTCGTGCCGTCATAGAGTGGGGAAGAGCCGGAGCCGCTCGCATAGGCGCCGCCATGAAAATAGACCATGACCGGGCGCCTTGCGTCATCCGCGATGGCCGGGGTCCAGACATTCAGGAACAGGCAATCTTCACTGGCCGGACCGTCTGGTCGTTTCTGAGGTGCGGACGCGCCATACTCTGTGGCGTCGATCACATCCCTCCACGGCGTCGGCTGACGGGGCTGGCTGAACCGGGTTTGCGCCGTGTCAGCGCCATACCGGATGCCCTTGAAGACGCACACCCCATCCTGGCGGTGGCCGCGCACCCTGCCCCAGCTGGTCTCGGCGATGGGATCGCCGGGCGGCCTGCGGGAAAACCCCATCAACGGGCTTGCCCCTGCCAGCATGGCGGCCCCTTGTGCAAAGGTCCGGCGGGTCAACGTCATGCAATTCCCTCCCTTGATCCCGCGCTAGCGGCGAACATCCAGGCCGTTTCTGGACAGGAGGTCCTCGACCTCCGGGATGCGAGTCCGATTGTAATCTCCGGCTACGGAGTGCTTGATCACTGCGGAGGCGGTCGCAAACTCAACCACGTCCTGCAACGGTGCAGTGCCCGTCAGCATGTGCAGCAAGCCACCAGCAAACGCATCACCGCCGCCGATCCTGTCCACGATGCCGGGCATGTCGAATTCCCGGGAAACCCAAACGCCGTCACGCGTCGCCAGGCGTCCGGTAAGCCTGTGATGGTCTGCACTGACTTGATGGCGCAGGGTGGAGGCGATGTGCTGGAGCCGGGGCAGGCGCGCAAACACGGCGGCTTCGGCGTCGGCCCGGTCTGAATGGGATTCGCCGAAGATCAGGCCGACATCCAGTTCATTGATGAAGGCAAGGCTGGCATGGCTCAGCAATTCTGCCAGGATTTCGGGCCCGTTGCCGGACCACGCCTTCCAGAGCTGCTCACGATAGTTCCCGTCAAACGAGATACGGACGCCGAGTTCCGTGGCCGTTCGTGTCGCCTGCAGCGCCGCCTCGGCCGCATTGGGGCCCGTGGCGGGCGTGATGCCGGAAATGTGCAGCCAGCCAGCCCCCTGAAGGATGGACCGCCAGTCATAGGCGTCGGCGGGACGGGAGACGAATGCGCTGTGAGCGCGGTCGTAGACAATGCGGGACGGGCGCTGCACGGCGCCGGTTTCCAGGAAGTAGAGCCCGACCCGCCCGTCGCCGGTTTGGATATGGGTGGTGTCGATACCCTGTCCGCGCAGATCCTGAAGGATGGCTTCGCCCAGCGGATTGTCCGGCAGGCAGCTGACCATACGGGCCGTGTGGCCGAACCGAGCGAGGGACACGGCCACATTCGCCTCGGCGCCGCCGACATGTACATTGAGTTCGGGCAATTGCATCAGGCGCTGGTTTCCCGGCGCGCTCATGCGAAGCAACAATTCACCGAAGCAGACAATCGAGGCTGCCATGGGCGGTCAACCTTTCCCCCGCGCTAGCGGGCCAGCCAGCCGCCATCCACGGGCAGCGTGATGCCCTGAACATAGTCCGATGCGCGCGAGGAAAGGAAGACCACAGCGCCGCCGAGATCGGAGGGATCGCCCCAGCGTCCGGACGGGATACGGCCAAGTATTTCGCGATTGCGCGTTTCGTCTGCCTGCAGCGCCGCTGTATTGTTCGTGGCGAAATAGCCGGGAGCGATGGCATTCACATTGATCCCGTGTTTTGCCCATTCATTGGCGAGAATCTTGGTCAGCCCGGCCACGCCGCTCTTGGAGGCTGTATAGGACGGAACGCGGATGCCACCTTGAAAACTAAGCATGCTGGCAATGTTGATGATCTTGCCGCCGCGCTGGCCTGCGATCATGTCCCGGGCCACAGCCTGGCTGAGAAAGAACAGCGTGCGCAGATTCACATTCATCACGCTGTCCCATTCCTCTGGTGTGAAGTCTATGGAGTCATTGCGTTTGATGATGCCGGCATTGTTCACGAGAATGTCGACCGAGCCGAGGGCCGACTTCGCGTCGGCGACAATCTCTGTCACATGGTCTGCGCTTCCAAGATCCGCCGTGATGACATGTGCCTTCCGGCCAAGGGCTTCGATCTTGCGGACGGTGTCGTCCGGTTGGGACCGGCCCACCAGGGCCAGGTCGGCCCCGGCTTCGGCAAGGGCAACAGCCATGCCCTGACCCAAGCCGGTATTGGCCCCGGTCACGAGGGCGCACTTGCCTTCTAGGCTGAATGGATTCTGGCTCATACGGTCCTCCCCGGGCCGATTGTTCTTTCAGGTCTGAGGTATGTGCCTCAGGATGCGAGCACGCCCTTGATGTAGTCGGCGATGGCCTGGTCTTCTGCATTCGCGAAGAAGTACTCCTGAAAGCGTTCGCCGGAAACGGCAGCCTTCAGCAGTTCCTGATCGACAGTTTTCAGGACGGTCAGCATGTCATGATGCGAGGCGGCCTTCATTTCACTGAAGATGTTGCGGTTCTTTGCCATAATGGCGGCGCGCTCTTTCGGGTAGCCGACCCCGCGCTCGACTTCGAACAGCTTGCGGTAGCAGTCCTGCAGGTTCAGTTCAGCCGCCCAGCCGAAGCCCTTGGCGTAGGGCATGGAAATGGCGTTGCCGTCATTGATCTGGCCGAAAAGGAAGGCGTCGGTCGGATCGATCACGAGACCGCAGATCACGCCAGGCATGGCGTTGCAGCCCAGCATGGAGCCCATGCCTGTGCCACATCCCGTCACCACGAAGTCGGCGGCTTTCGAATTCAGCAGGATGCCGGCCAGAAGTCCGTTCATGACATAGGTCAGCTGGGCATCATCCTCCGGGCCGTACATGCCATAATGGAAGAGGGAGTGCCCAAGCGGCTCGACGACCGTCTTCAGCGCATCATGGACAATGCTGCTCTTGGCTGCCTGGCTGTTTTCAATGATCAGTGCGATCTTCATGGGGACGTCCTTTCAAGACCTCGGATTCTGTGCCGTTGTGGGCATCGGATGTGTGCTGCATCTCTGGCCGGGCCGGCCTGCCTGGGGGCTGAGGGCGCGAAGCAGCCTGCATTTGGTAACCGGTGTCATAACACCTGCGTCCGAGGCTGACAACCATTGTGCCGGGCAGGACTCAGAGGGATTTCGTCGATTCCCGAACCACAAGTTCCAGCTGGAAGGACTGCATCTCCGTGATGGATTCGGACCCCGACCCCCGCTTGACCAGAAGATCTGCGGCGGCGCGCCCAACCTCCCGGATGGGCGAGCGAACCGTCGTCAGCGGCGGCCAGATGCGTGCTGAAATCGGTGTGTCGTCGAAACCGACAATCGAGAGGTCTTCCGGGATCCGCAGTCCGGCCTTGCGCGCTGCGACATACACACCAACCGCCATTTCATCATTGCCCGCGAAAATGGCGGTGGGCCGGTCCGGCCGGTTGAGCAGGCGGGTCGCGCTGGTGACGCCTGAGTCGAACGTGTAGGCGCCCTCCACGGTCAGTTCAGGCGCAAGTTCCAGCCCGTAGCCTTCCAGTCCGCGCCTGAAGCCGGACAGGCGCTCATGCGCCGAGCGGAAGGTTTTCGGACCATGTATGTGCCCGATCCGCTTGTGGCCCAGCTGGGCCAGGTGCGCGGCAGCCATCTCGGCCCCCTGGGCATCATGGGTGCGAATGCTGCGCGACGGTATGTCCAGTTCAAGCGATGCGATGCGGACATAGTCGCATTCTTCTTCGCGCAGCATTTCTGCGAGGGTTTCGTCCTCGGAAACCGAGGGCGTGAGGATGATGCCGTGCGGCTTGTGCTGAAGGATGAAGGAGCGGACCCGTTCGCGATAATTGTCCTCGCCCCGGTCGCATGGCCTCAGCACCAGCTGAAAGGATGTGTCGCCCAGCGTGTCGAGAATTCCACGCTGCATGTTCACGACATATTGCGGGCTTGGATTGTCATAGACCAGCCCGATCAGGAAGGATCGCCGGAAGGCGAGCGCGCGGGCCTGCGGGTTGGGCGTGAAGCCGGTCTCGGCAATGATCTGCTTGACCTTCTTCCGGGTTTCCTCCCGAACGAGGGGCGACTCATTGATCACACGCGACACGGTCTTTTTGGAGACCTCCGCCATGCGCGCAATGTCGATTATGGTCACCTGCGCCCGGTCTCGTCCCGGCTTCGGCTCATGTTCGTCGTCACTCATATGAACGCCTTACTGTCTCACGTTTCTTTTTGACGTGATTTGAAGGCGCTTCAAGTCCCCTTCGCTTTCAGCCCGGAGTCGAGGGCCTCTTCTGAAACGGGTTGCATCGTTTCGAGATCCCATTGAGACGGATCGAACACGCGGTGCGTCGGCTCGACCGCGGGATATCCGCCGACCTGGTCCTGGCTGTCGATGATCTCTCCACGGCCTTCTGCGGTATCGGCCAGAATGCGAACATCCACCGCGTCGCGATCCCATGGGCGCGCGCCGGCATTTTTCAGCACGTAGGGTTCAACCTCCGAGGCGTCGAGAATCGGCAATCCTGTAATGATATCTGAAGGGCCAGTCGTGTCGACCGTAGCCGATGCAGCGGTAGTGTAATGGCCGAGTGCCGGCAGGGGGCTGCCCCATTTGTCGATGGCGAGATTGTCCCGGGCATGAAGATCCAGACTGCCATCCCCGCCGATCATGAGCAGCGGCAGACCGTCACTGGTCGACGGACCCGCCCGCAAGACATTGCCCACCAGATCCATGTGCCCGGCCTGTGCGGGAACATCGCCCCATTCGAGTCTCTGCAGATTGTAGTGAATGGCGCGCTGGCCGGGATTGTAGATGAAATTGTTCACGATCGCGCCGCGCACGCCGCCTTTGAACAGGGGGCTTCGTTCGAAATTATGGGCATACAAGTTGCCGTAAATCAGGATGTCGCTCACATTGTCGTGGATCAGGGATCCCTTGGAGTGCTCGCCCTTGGCATGTGTCGAATGCGACAGGCCTTCAGCAATGATATTGTTTGTGTAGGCGATGGATTGGGACGTTCCGGCGCGCCATGCGTCCGGCGTGTCACCCGTAAAACGCGGGCCGGAGGCCGACAGGTTTTCATCCGTCGCCCAACTCAGGGAACAATGGTCGACAATGACATTGTGGGCAGAGATGGTGGTGATGGCGTCGATATCACGTCCGCTGCGATAGGCCTCGCCGAGATCGCCGGGGCGGACGCGCAGATGCTGAACAATGATGTCATGGCCTGTAATCACCATGCCACCGCGGATCAGAGTGATTCCGGGGGAGGGGGCCGTTTGGCCGGCAATGGTGACATTGGACGTTGCAAGGCGAAGATTTTCTCCGTTCAGGTCAATCACGCCGCCGACTTCAAATACGATGATCTTCGGGCCTTGCACATCCAGCGCCGCGCGCAGGCTGCCCGGGCCACCGGATGCCAGGCTGGTCACCCTCACAATCTGGCCGCCCGCGCCGCCGCGCGTCATGGAGGCCGGGCCGAGCGGTCCCATCCAGGGGGCCTCGGCAGATGCCGTGCTCGCAGACGGGCCGGACGTTGTCATGCCCGGCTGCTGCGCGGTTGCGCATCCGCTCAGGGTCAGGACAGCGGCAGCTGCCAGCGATTTCAGCACGCTGCTGTGAACATGTTTTGTCATGACGTTTTCCTCGCATGTCTTCCGGAGTTTGCCGACTCTTCAGCCTGACGAGACTGGTCCGGACGACTTTTTATCATTATGGAGGTTTGAAAATGACACCGGTTTCCTATAGTGTCCACCCCAAGACAGACAGGCCGAGGAAAAAGCGTGAGCGTACTTGAAAACATAGCAAAAAAATTCGTTCAGGCGCGGCGTTCTGCGGAACCCCTGGCTGAATATCCTGGGCCGCTTCCGCAATCCCTTGCAGAGGCATATGCCATTCAGGATGCGGCGATTGCCCTGTGGCCGGATGAAATTGCCGGCTGGAAGGTCGGACGAATCAATGGAAGCGATATCGAGCGGTTTGGTACAGACCGGCTCGCGGGACCGATCTTCGCGTCCCAGGTCAGCCGACAAGGCGATTCCATCACCGACTGTCCAGTCTATGCAGAAGGGTTCGCGGCGGTTGAAGGCGAGTGTGTGGTGATTGTCGCGCAGGATGCAGATCCAGAGAAAACGAGTTACACGACCAGCGAAGCGATTGATCTGATCGCCAGCATCCATGCGGGTGTCGAGATTGCGAGCAGTCCGTTTTCCGGCATCAATGACCATGGTCCGCTGGTGACGATATCCGACTTTGGAAACAATTACGGGCTGATCATCGGTGACATCCTGCCGGACTGGACGACGCTGGATTTCACGAAATGGCCGTTCGAGACGCTGATAGACGGAGAATGCGTGGGAGCGGCCGATGCGTCCGGAATTCCCGGCGGGCCGGTCGAATCGTTCCGGTTCATGCTGGAGAATGCTGCGCAGAGAGGCCTGCCCCTGAAGAAGGGAATGGCGATTTCCACCGGCGCTGTCACCGGTGTTCATGCCGCATCTATCAGCCAGTTTTCTACGGTGCGTGCGCGTGGGGTACGGGATATTCCGCTGAAACTTGTTTCGACCGGAGAGCTGGCGAATTCCTCTGTCTGAGGTCGCTTTGGCCCGGGCGCTGCTTAGTGTCTCACGGTCATCGGGTTGCGTGCAGAATCCGTACAGGCTTCCTCGTGGTCCGATATTGTGTAGACCATGATCGGAGACGATTTGAATTTGTAGATACCAGGTAGATACTGGTACTTCAGTTCCTCTTTCGATATTTTCACGATACGGATGTACTGGCCGCCATTGATGGTAATCACCTTTTTTGGGTGATTGTCGAAATGTTGCGGCAAGATGATGAGCTTGCAGGTTTCGCCCTTCGCGCAGGAAGTAAGATGATTGCGGGCGTCCGGACGACTGGTATCCTTGTGGCCGATAATACCTGTCTTGTATGGGATCAACAGGGACTTGTCATGGCCATTGAAAGTCGAGTAGCTGATTGCGTATGCGCCGCAATTCTTGACGTGAAAATGGGTTTTCGCGTTCGCAGGCAGTTGGAATGCCGCCTTCCCGGCAAATGTGGCAGCGGCCAGGCGACCAAATCCTTTGAGGCGCATTCTACCTGGCAGCGGCAGGAGAGCGAGTGACTTTTCCATCTCGACGCCACCGGGCTTTCAGAAAGGCTATCGCTTCGCTTCCTTGGGGTCGTTCAGATGGTCTTTGCAATGCTCTTCCTTGTCCGAGATCGTGTAGACGATGATGGGCGAGCTCAGATTGGAGACATTGCCCCAGATATCTTCAAAACGCCGCACACCTTCCTTGACCTCTGCAATTCGCATGTAGTGGTGAGCCTGGACCTTGATCACTTTCTTGGGTTGATCCTCAAAGCCGTTCGGCTCCATCCGCAGCTTGCAGAACTGCCCTGTATGGCAAACCAGCTTCCTGTAGTTGGCGTCGTCACTTACGGAGTTCTTTGCGCCCAGGGCCCCATCCTCAAAAGGGATGGATTCGAGACCGTCGCTACCATTGTAGGTCTCATACTCGATTTTCGTATCAGAACAATTCTTTACCCTGAAGGGTACGTCGGCCTGGCAAGTCATGGCAGAACCGAGGACGAAGGTTGCGCTAGTGATTGAGAGAAGTTTCCACGGCATTGCGATGAGTCTCCTGCGTGTCTGTAAGGGGCGGGCGTGGGATAGCTTCGCGACCGAGCCGATTCCGGATCGCGGTCAAAGTGGGGGGCGGTACCTGTAGAAGCAATGATGCTTGGTGAATTCCAGTTCTTCGCCTCTGCCTGACCGTGGACGTCGAACTCGAAGCATGTCGACCAGCGGGGAAAACATCTCGGTACAAACATCTGGAGGGAGTATGAAGATCGCTTACGGATAGTTCAGGACCTTCGCATTCTCTATGGGATCGCTGCAGCTCTCCTCATGTGGCGAGATGGTATACGTGATGATCGGAGCAGACTCGTATACTTTCTTGTTGTCATCGTCATTGTACTCGATCAAGCGGGACTCAGTCCGTGCCAGCCTGAGATAGTGCTCCGCTTCGACGCTCACGACCTTGTCGAGCTGTTTGTCGAATTCGTCCGGGCGCAATTTGATCTTGCACTTTTCGCCGAAGTGACAGGCTGTCTTCCTGACTCTGGCATCCTTGGCGTCTTCGTCCATGCGCTTGAAGTCACCATGCTTGTAGGGCGAGAGCATCAGCCAGTCATCGCCATTGTAGGTCCAGAAGTGAACCGGGTACTCGCTGCAACTCTTTACGCGAAAATGCACGTCAGCGGCGGCAATGGGCGCGGTGACAATAGCTGCGAGGATTGTGGTCGCCAGAATCTTCAATTTACGCTCCTGTTCGGGGGCGCCATGACTTGCTCAGTACAGGCGCACAAGTTCTGCTCGATCTACATCGACAGAGCCATGCTGGAGGCCCGACCTTAATGGGGTGTTGCCAAGGGTAGGCGCATTCGCCCGGTAAGGTTGCACCAGCATCTCATGCATTCATCTGGCTGGGTGGGGCTCGCTGCCGGGCGTGGGATCCGGCGTGGAGTCAACAGCGAAGCCAACGAATTCCTTCCGTCTGAATCGCTTTTGATGCGAGCCCCGCCGCTGTCCTATTGCAGACCGGCAGGCTCCGAAAGGCCTTGAGACGTGGGAGACACGACCAGTTTCGTGGCCCGCGTCAAACGCCGTGAGCGGATCAAAATACGCTAAGCGGCGCGACGGAAAACTGACGCCGCGAGTGGTGAGGCAGCCTCATTATTGGCACAATATTGCGGTGGAACGGGCGAAATGCGGATGGTCGGCCGACATTGGTCGCGTCGCAATCTGCGAGTAAGACCGTCACAGCAGGTTGGTCTCCTGGTTCGCATGACGCTCAGGCCGTAGGGGATGAGACACTCAGGTCCGTTCAGACGGGGGTGCTCAGACCGGGTTGAGTAAAACAACTGGTAATCAAGCGCCCAATCCATTCGAGGGCGCGAAAAAAGCCCCGGAGACCTTGGGTCGCCGGGGCCATTCGAGGATTGCGCACTGGGAGGAACGCAATTTCATGACCGGACCGGGCGCGTTGGCCCGGCCCGGGAAGGCGGGATCAGAACGTGTAACGCGCGCCCAACAGGAAGTTCCGGCCCGTATGATGGTAGAGGGTCGGCAGGTTGAGGCGGTCGAACGTCTGATGTTCGAACTCGTCGGTCAGATTGATCCCTTCGAAGGTCAGGTCGATCTGGTCGGTCAGCTGGTAGGACATGGACAGGTCGATGTTGTAGGTCGACGCCACGCCCCGCTCTTCCCGGCCTTCTGTGCGGCCCGAGCTGGCTGGTCCGGTTGTCTGGTACTCGTCCCGGTACGAGCCGGAAATGCGGGCTGCAAACCGGTCATCCTCATAGTAAAGGGTCATATTGTGAGAGATCTTGGAGAAATCGTTGATTTCGTCCGAGTCCGCATAGGTCAGGTTGCCGACGAAGCCGGTATTGCTCAACAGGCCCGGCAGGAAGAAGAAGGGCTGCTGATAGACCACTTCGAGACCCTGAATGGAGGCCTCTCCGCCATTCTCGACCTGGCTGACCGCCACAAGCGGATCCAGGCCATTGGCGAGGTCTTCACCGAGTGGGCTGGTGGACGAGGCAACGCTGGCGGGCAGGCCAAGTGTGCTGAACGCCACTTCGGTGCTGGCCGGTGTGAGGAAGTAGGATTCGATATCCTTGTAAAACAGGGAGACCGCAATCAGGCTTTCCTCGGCGAAGTACCATTCGGCGCTGAGGTCAAAGGCCGTGGCGCGATAGGGATCCAGCTCCGGGTTGCCGATGCTGAAATCATACGGCTCGCCGCTGAACGTATCCAGATTGCCACCGGGGGTCAGGTTGCCAAGGGATGGCCGGGCCATGACCTTGGCAATACCGGCACGGAACTGGACCTGGTCAGACGCTTCCAGCACGAGGTTCAGGGATGGCAGGAAATCCGTATAGGAATTCTCGACCGTCCGCAGGGACAGGCCGCCATCGCCCGGCACGTAGCCGGAGGCCGTGGTGGTCGTCTCGACATAGCGGGCCCCCACATCGCCGCGCAGGAGCATGCCGGACAATTCGGTTTCGAAGTCGAGCTGTGCGTAACCAGCCAGATCCTCTTCCTTGACCGACCGGTTGCTTTGCGGCCGCGAGGAGATATCGCCGGCAATGTCCAGAATGCCGCTCAAATCGATGGCCGCATCCCAGTTTGCGCTGACCCAGGATGTGTCATTCGACCCATAGTCGAGGCCATTGCCAAAGCCGGTCACGAGGCCGACGAGCGATCCGTCCACTGGAGCTGCAGCATCAAAACCGTCAAGATCGGCCACATTGCCGTCAATCCGGATCTCCCGGGTCGAGAACTCGTACTGCTTGTAGCTGAGTCCGCCGGACAGCGTCATGTTTGATGCGAAATCGTATTCCAGGTCAGCCCGTACTGTTTCGAAGTCATTGTCCGAACCCTGAGGGCGGTTACGGAACTGTGTGAACAGGAATTCCGACGGGTCAGTGACATCCGTGTTGCCATAGCTGATGGCTGGCAATTCAAGATTGTTACGGAAGTCATAGGAGTATCCTTCGACCGGGTTGGCGGCATCGAAGAAGACTGTCGCCTGGACTGGATTGTCGAAAGAAGACGAGGATTGTCCGGCGAAGAATGAACCGCGGAGCGTGTCCGAGAAATCGTGCTCCACCTCGAAGGTGAGCTGTGTGAACTCGGTGGTGTAATAGTCGCGGCGATGTTCGCTGCGCATCGGGATGATGCCATTGCTTGTATCGGCGAGAACATCCCCCTGCAGATAATCCAGGACGCCGTCGCTGTTCACATTATAGTCGGTCACCGCGATATTGTCCGTGTTCGATCGGACAAAGACCTGCAGGAATTCCTCGTCGCGCTGGGCGTCGAGTTCCGAATAAAGTCCCTCCACCGTGATCGTGGTGCGATCGCTGGGGCGGAACTGAAGGGCACCGGTCAGGCCGGTCCGTTCCTGATCATAGGTGAGGCGGCCATAACGCGGGATACGCGCATAGTAGGAATTGCGTACCTCATCGCATGCTGCCGGGAATGGATCCGCTCCGATGCAGGTTTCTCCATTCACGGAACGGAAGGTGCCCTGGTCGTCGAACCTGACAGACGAGAACCCTTCCTCGCGGATCGTGCGATCCTGGAAAGCGGCCGAGACGAGCGCGCCGAAGGTTCCGGAATCATTCTGCCAGGATGCCAGGCCAGCGAAGCGCGGCGAGGTTTCCTCGACCAGATCATTGTAGAGGGCCTGCGCCGAGGCAGAGAAGGTCCAGCCCTCGTCGAAATCGAGCGGACGGGCCGTTTGCAGTTCAACGACCGCCCCGAGGGAGCCTTCCTCGATGGAGGCCGATTGTGACTTGCGGACAACAAGCTGGCTGAACAGTTCTGAAGCGAACGTGTTGAAATCGAACGAGCGGCTGCGGTTGGTGCCGCCGGATGCGTCCGAACCACCCCCCGTGGCCAAGGCATCCATACCGTTGATCCGGACCCGCGTGAAGTCGCCGGACAGGCCGCGCACGGTAATCCTGCGGCCTTCGCCAGCCTGACGATCAATCGCGATGCCCGGAATCCGCTGGAGCGATTCTGCAAGGTTCAGATCCGGGAAGTCGGCGATGTCTTCAGCCAGGATGGCGTCGACGAAGCCGGTCGATTCCCGTTTCACGTCCAGGGCTTCTGAAAGCGATTCACGGAAACCGGTTACCACGACACTGTCGAGAACCTGATCGGCCTCAGCGTCGGCGGTGTCTTCGACGGTTTCCTGTGCAAATGACAAGGATCCTGACAGCATCAAGCTGGCCAGCGATACGCTGGCTAGGATTCGGACTCTGGTGGGTACCCGCATTCTAAATTTCCTCCCGATATACTTTATATCACCGGAATGACACCGGTGTCAGAACTCGTCTACCGCATTTTCGACCTGCATTCAAGCCTGAGTGGAGAATGCCGGCGTTCCATAGTGTTTCATCGGGTTCCAGAAGGAAGGCGTCAGGCGACGGCCTTTTCTGCGCTGTCGATGAATCTGCTGACGCTAGGTGCGAGGTCTTCGAGCGATTCACCCGTCTCCTGAATGCGCTCCGCAACTGCTTCCAGGGCAAAGGCGGCGTCGGAAACCTCTCCGAACCCGAAACTGCCGGCGCTGCCTGCAATGGCGTGAGAAAGCCGGCGGATATCCTCTAGGACAGAGGCATGGTCCGCTTGTTGGAGAATTTTGGAAAGCTCTCCCGGGACGCCCGCAAGATATTCGGCATATCGGGCCGTCAACGCGTCAACCGATGTCGTGGTGCCCACAGGCTCGGCAACGACGCTTCCGGACCGGCCATGCTGCCGAACGGTTTTCTCGAGCTCATCAATATTGATGGGTTTCGGTGCATGCGCCGTCATGCCCGCCTGCAGGCATTCCTTGATCTGTTCGGGCAGGGCATTGGCTGTCAGCGCAATGATAGGCGTCTGCGCAACGGGCCCGGACATTGACCGGATCTCGCGCGTTGCTGCCAGGCCGTCCATGTCCGGCATCTGCACATCCATCAGGATGGCATCATACCGGTTTCCTGCGTTCAAATCGTCGAGTGCCGCCCTGGCTGATGAGAAGGTGGCGACCGTGTGCCCCTGTCTGCCGAGACCGAAGGCCACAAGTTCGAGATTCATCGGCACATCATCGACCGCCATGACTTTCAGGGCGCCTGCATGGGTGTCAGGCTCCGCGTCTGATTGCGACGTCTCCGGTGCGGCTACCAGCCGGGCCGGCAAGATCAGGCGGGCGGTCGTGCCCTCGCTCACGCGGCTCTCCAGGACCAGATCGCCGCCCATCAGGCGTGCCAGGGAGCGGCTGATGGAAAGTCCCAGCCCGGTTCCTCCGAATTTGCGCGTGATGCTGTTGTCTGCCTGGCGGAAACCTTCGAATACATGTTCCAGCTTTTCCGGAGCGATACCGGGGCCCGTGTCCACGACTTCAATGGTCAAGGTCGCATCCTGAACCGAGGATTTGACGGCGACGAAGCCCTCGAGGGTGAATTTCGCAGCATTGCCGACAAGGTTTGTGAGGATCTGCTTGATGCGAACTTCGTCTGCCATTGTGTGAAGGGGCTCGACATCCAACTCGAATTCGACCTTGGTGTCAGGCTGGGCGGCCCTGACCAGATCGACCGTTTCCCGAACAAGTCTGGGGATATCGACCGCACGTTCTTCCAGCTCGATTCGGCCAGCCTCGATCTTGGAATAATCCAGAATGTCGTCAACGATCTCCCGAAGATGCCGACCTGCTGACAGGGAGCGTTCGACGAACAGGCGCTGTTCATCGCTGAGGTCTGTTTGCTCCAGCAGCTGCGCAAATCCCAGGATGCCGTTCAGGGGCGTGCGAATTTCATGGCTCATATTAGACAGGAATTCCGCTTTTGCCTTTCCGGCAGCTTCTGCGGCGGATCGTGCTTCGGCCAGCGCTTTCTCGCGGGCCTTGCGTTCTGTGACATCACGGAAGGTAGAGATCACTTCTTTCGTATTGCCATGCTCATCCAGGATGACGTTCGGATTGCCTTCGAGCCAGATAATGTCTCCATCCTTGTTGCGAACACGGAATTCCCGCAGCGCGGCCTGGTCGACGGCCGATGTGTGGAAAAGATCATCCGTCAGGTGCTCAGCATGTTCGCGATCTTCGGGGATCGTGAAGTCGACAATGGACAAACCAACAGCATCCTCCGGGGACACGCCCAGGATTTCGCAGGCAGGTGAGGCGTAGCGAATGACGCCGTCAGGCCCGAATCGAACGATGATGTCTGTCGAATAGTCGGCGAGTGTCCGGTATTTTGACTCGCTCGATGCCAGGGCCTCAAGAATGTTCTGTTCGTCGGTGATGTCCCGGAACACTCCGAACACGCGATCCACGGTTCCATTGGAGTCGGTTTGGACCTCGCCGATTGACCGGACCGTCCGTCGCTTTCCGTCCGAGCGCCGGATGAGGGTAGCCTGAAACTCCCAGCCTTCGGCCTGGCTGATACCGCGCTGAACGAGAGACCGGACGCGGTCACGGTCTCCCTCTGCATAGAACATGATGGCGTCGCCATACATCGGATCGAATTCTTCCGGCGTCACACCATGGATCGCGTAAACCTCGGGCGACCAGTCCACTTGCTGGGTTTCCGGATTGAGGGTCCAGTGACCAACGCCCGCAAGCCGTTCTGCCAGATTGGCTTTCCGGATCATTTCCAGTTGTTGCTGGGATTTCATGCGCAGGCGGGCGCGTGAGGTCTTGATCTGATTGACCAGTCGTCGCCGGTCGGAGGCGGCCGCACCAACCGCGAGCCCAAGCACGGAATTGGTTGCCAGAAACAGCTGCAATGCGAGAATCTTGGCCGTCATTTCTGTCGACATCAGGCTGATCGGGCCGGTTCCGGCCAAAGTGAAGGGCAACGAGATCGCCGTGATCATCAGCAGGCCAATGGCGGCTGCTTTTACGCCACCGCTGAAGGCGACATAAACAAGCGCAGGCGGCACAAGAAACAAAAAGGGATATTCGCTTTGCGCAAAGACGAAAAACGTGGTGATGCAGAGCAATCCCAGTTTGAGGATGAACTGGGCGTCCGGCGATGCGATTTCGAATTTTCGCGAGCGATCTATGAGAGACCAGAAAACTGGTGTGAAGAGCACAATGCCGAGAAAGTCTGCGGCAAACCAGAGGGTCGCGTCGGAAAGGTACAGGGTATCGCCGGTGACCATTAGGCCCAAAGCCGCGAGGCACGAGGATATGAGACATCCTGCGAACGTCGCGAAAATCAGGATTGAAATACCGGCCAGGCTGATGAACCGAACATTCTTCCACCGCAGGAAAGCGTATGCAACGCAGCAAACCTCGGCCAGATTGGCGAGGGCAAGTATGGCGCCGCGAACCAGACCGTCTCCCGCGTAGATATTGGCTGCCAGCAGGCCGCCTGTCATGGCCAGCAACTGGGATAGCCAGTTCCTGGCAGGGCTTTTCAGCAGGATCACGATCAGCATGGCGTTCACCGGCCAAATGGCGGCGACGCGACCGGAGCCGCGGGTGAATTCGATCACGAGCGACGCAACCAGAAAGATCAGTATCCCGACGCCGAGGCTTCCGGCCCACCGGACGAGCCGGGCAAAGGGCTCGGTGTCATTGCCGGTCAAGAATCGGCGAGGCTGGCCTTTTGCGGTCATGCGTGGACCTCCAGTGTTTCGGCGCGGCGCCGGACGGGGCGCCTGGCAGAGCAAGACAGGATTATCCTAAGAATTCGAATCTCCGTGTGAGTCGGACGGATCACCAGTTTCAGTTCAGTTGGCGAGGAACTCAAGGTGTCCCCTCAGTGCGAGTTTTCAGCCCCGACGTCCACGCTGTACAATCGAGTGGAACCGCTGTTCAATTTGGTTTAGAATTGAAGTTTCTGGCAGGGCCGTATGGCTGCGTTGACAGGAACATCTTAGGCGCTTCCCAAGGGACATTTCTGGAAGCGATGTGGAGTGGGGCGAAATGTATTCAGATATCGTATCTGCAGAATTGCGGTCTCTGAGAACCTATGCCCAGTTTCTGATCGACGATGCAGACCTCGGGGACCGGGCCGTTTGCGCAACGCTCAGCGACATCATTTCCTCAGCCCAAACGACGGATCTCGGTGGCCTGTGCCGGGTAACGCTCTTCCACCAATTGGACGGCAAGCTTCTCGAAACGCTTGATGCGCGACGTGAGGACGGCGCTGTATCGCCGCTGCTGGATGGACTTTCGATGCTGGAGAAGCGGGTTCTTCTGCTGGCCGTAGTGTGCGGATTCGATGCGGCTGACATTGGCCGGATCACCGGGACCGGTGAAGCTGCGACGCGCGGCGTTCTTGCTCGTGTTCAGATGGCGATTTCAACGGCCACGCGTGTCGGTGTGCTGATTATCGAGGATGAGCCACATATGGCGGATTTGCTGTCCTTGCTGGTTCAGCAGACGGGCCACTGGGTTGCCGGAATCGCCCATACAGGTGAGCAGGCTGTCGAACTTGCGCGTGAAAAGACGTTCGGACTCATCCTTTCGGATATCGAACTGAACCAGGACATGTGTGGCAAGTCGACAGTACGAAACATCCGAACCGTTCTGGGCAAGGATGTGCCTACCGTCTACATCACCGCGCATCCCGACCGGGTGGGCGAAGCCGACACGAAGGGGCGGGATGCCCTTCTGTCAAAACCATTCGACATCTGGCGCGTTCGCGAGGCGGTGAACACTGCGCTTCATGCTTTCGCGCCTCGGCACGCAGTCTGATCGTACTGCGGGGCAGTGCCGTCATCACGTCAGGGAGCGACGGAGGCATCCCGCAGATCGCGGTTTTGTGAAGCAATCTTCACACTCACGATGTAGGCCTTTTCGCCTTCCATGTTCGCGAGAATGAGGCCTGCCTGGTCGCTGGGGATGAGGCGCAGAAACCCCGCGGCGAAAGACGGGTCCATCTGGTTGAAGATGCCGGCGGCCTGATCGGGTTTCATCGCTGAATACATCTGGGCCAAATGCTGGATATCCTGATGGGCTGTGCTGGACATTTGCTGCCAACGTTCATCCAGTTCCTGCTGGATCAGTTTTAGCTCTTCCGCCTGCTGGGTCAGTTCAAGCTTTCGGTTGCGCAACTCGATTTCGTCGTCGCGCAGTGCAGAAATTCGCTGCTCGATGGATATCTGGTCCTGTTCCATGGCAGCCGCCAGTTCTCCGGTCAGGCAGACGCTCTGAACCCGGTCGGATTCGTCGACCGTCAGGGATTGGGACAGCGAGCTGCCGGGCAGGCGTTCGCTCGCATCCTGTTTCGTCGTTGCAAAGGCCTGAGGCAGCCACCGTGTTCCACCGGCAATCGTGAACAGGACGCCGATGGTCAGCAGGACATGTGTGCGGCCGTTACTTTTTATGCCCATGATGCTCGTAAACCTTCCTGGTCGTGACGGTGTCTTCTTCGTCAAACAGATAGTCGGTGCTGTCGAATTGCGCGCTGGCCCGGCTGGCGAGCGTCTCGAGTTTCCGCGTCAGCCGCGAGATCTCGTCGATTCGTTCCGACGACTGCGCGAGGGCTTCGCGCATCGTTCGCCTGATTTCCGCGTCGGCGGACTGGATCCGGCGCGAGGTCTCACGATCCTTGATTTCGAGCGCGTCTTTCAGCTCGGTGAGCTTCTTGCCGGTGGCTTCGGCTTCCTTCATCACGGCCGACAGCCGCGTCATCAGCTCACCCGCCTGAGCCTGGGTTTCATGCCGTGCCGACGAAACGGCGGCAACGGATTCGGACATGGCGCGGATCGAGGCGCCGAGTCCATTTCGCGTATTCTGCAGTGCCTTCAAACGGCGGCTCAGCAGCGCGCAATAAACACACGCGGCGAAGGACACCAGGAACAGGGCGATATCTGAAGGTTCGAAGGGCATCATCTCACCTCAGCAGGAATTCGGTGACGAGCACGCCGTGTGATACGTCTGTGCCGAGAACGACATCCGCCCGCACAGCCAATTGTTCGCGCATCTTGGGATAGAAATCGGCCGACTCGAAGTCCGACAGCGTCAAGGCCCGCAGATATCCGACAAAGGCGTCAACCAGCATGGGCTCGGCCTTCTTCACCGCTGCCATGTTACGGGAGTCGGATATGACCGATGTCTTGATCTTCACATAGCGGGTGGCTGGCTCATTGCCGATCGTGACGAGGATTTCCTGGATGTCGACATAGACATACTCTTCCATCGCCAAAGGTGCGGCCACATGGCTGCCATCGGCAGCTGTCACGCAGGCCGCAGCCTCGGCGGAGCCTGAATTGCCTGACAGGAAATAGACGGCGCCGAAGGCCCCGGCAGCGCACACGACAGCCAGCGGCGCCAGCGCAGCCAGGCCTGGCCCGCCTGACGCTTTTTCTGCAGGTTCCGCTTCATTGTCGGTCGCCACGATCACCCCCGGAAAAAAAGTACCGCAGGTGCAGCCTTATTAACTGCCGGGTAAAGGAAGCGTTAACGATTTCGCGAAAAATATTAACCAATAGCAGAGTGTGCGTTGGGAACGGGATTGGTGCGCCTATGAAACTGTTGGAGACGCTGAAAGCCCTGTCGATGGTGCAGAAGCTGACATTGGCAGGAGCGGTTGCGGGCGTTGTCCTTGCCATGACGTTCATGGTGCAAGGCGCGGTCAAATCGCCGATGGCGCTGCTGTATTCCGGTCTGGATCCGATGCACACCGGCGAAGTGATCAGCGAGTTGGAGAAACGCGGCGTGGATTACGAGATCCGCGGCGAGGCGATCTTCATTCCCCAGTCGCAGCGCGATTCCGTGCGCTTCGCGCTGGCCAAGGATGGCCTGCCGCAACAATCGGTGCGCGGGTACGAATTGCTGGACGACGTCAACGGGTTTTCCGTGACATCGGAAATGTACAACGCTGCCTATTGGCGGGCAAAGGAAGGCGAGCTGACCCGGACCATTCTGGCCATACCCGGCGTATCATCGGCCCGTGTTCATATCGGCGCCAGCCTGCGGTCCGGCTTCGCCCGGTCGGGGCCACCCCAGACCGCATCCGTTACACTGGTGTCCAGCACCAAGCTCAGTGCCAGTCAGGCCGAAGCGATCCAGTATATGGTGGCGCTCGCCGTTTCCGGGCTTGATCCGGCAGACGTGGCGATCATCGACCCGAAGCGCGGGCTGCTGGCCGGTCCGAATGTTGACCGTCTTGAAGAGCCGGGCATCGTGGCCGAAAACCAGTCGAGCCGCCTGGAACAGAAAATCCTGCGTCTGCTCGAGGCTCGCGTGGGCCCCGGCAATGCTCGCGTATCCGTATCGGTCGATGTAAACCGGCAACGTCAGCGCGTGTCCGAAGTCGTGTTCGACCCGAATTCCCGGGTGATCCGCAATCGTACCAGCAATGATGTCAGCGAAGCGAGTGGCGGCGGGGCCGCCGGTGTCACGGTTGCCAGCAACCTGCCGCAAGGTGGAGGCGGGCAGGGGGGCGGCTCCAGCACGCTGAAGAATTCCACCGAAAGCGTGGTGTACGACATCAATGAAACGCGGCGCGAAACCGAGACCCTGCCCGGCGAGATCGAGCGCATTTCCGTGGCGGTGCTGCTGAATGAGCAGGTGCTCGGGTTTGACACGAATGCCGAGGATTCCGCGCCCTTGATGCGCAGTCTTGTCAGCGATTTCGAGCAACTTATTCTTTCGGGCGCCGGTCTCAGCGCCGAGCGGGGCGATGCCCTGACAGTCGAGTTGATGCCGTTTCAGGAACTCGAAGTCGAGGAACTGACGCCTGCGCCAGGGCTCGTTGAAACGCTGACAGAGCGCTACTTCTGGTCCGGCTTGCAGGCGGTCCTGCTTGGGATTGTCGTGATTGTGCTTGGCTTCGGTGTGGTTCGTCCGCTGCTCTCTCAGGGGCGCAAGGGCGAGCTGGCCGTAGGCATGGATACCGCGGTCGACGGCGGGTCGCAGACGCTGACGACCGACACGGTCGATCCGCTTGACTATCTGAAGAGCTATACGCGTGAGCGCCAGGATGAAACCGCCAGCCTGCTGCAGGAATGGCTGAACGAAGACCGGAAGGCGCTGGTCAATGAGTGAGTCGCCCTTCTCCAACTTGCCGCGCTTTGACCATCACCCGGATCAGGGCAGTTCGTCCGGTCTGACATATGCGCCGGTGCCCGCCGCAGAGCCGGAGATCCGACCGGCATCTGCTACTTCCCAGCCGGAAGAAATGGCACCCACGCCGGTGCCGCGCGATCCGAATATCGACCTGTTGCTCAATCGCCTTGCAGAGGAAATTGACCGGGCCGGTGCGCGCGCACAGGCCCAGACCGTGAACTGGGTGTCGGCGATCAGCGAGAAACTGTTCCCGGAATTGTCCAAGGCCTTTCTCGCAGAAGAAATAGCGCGACAGCTGCCCGAACTGATGCCGGGCGCAGCCGCACATATAGACATCACCGCGCCGGAAAGTCTGGCGCAGGACATCAGCGAACTTGTCGAGTCTTCGCCCCGGTTGAAACCGGTCTGCACGGTGTCGGCAACGCCGTCTGGCCGGCCCGTCGAAATCTCCTGGACGACCGGCGGTCTGACGCTGGATTTTGATGGCTTGCTGGATGCGTGTCTCGCTCGCCTGAACGAACTTAAATCGCACACACGGGAATCAGTGTAATGGCCTATCCTGAAATGACGCCTTCGGATGAAAATGCGGTCGAGTCGGATGACGCCCTGCCGGGCGGCAAGGTGTATCGGTCCATCTACAATGTGCCGGTCAATGTGATTGTCTCGATCGGCCAGAAGCGCCTGACCGTTTCGGAGATCCTGGAACTGCGTCCCGATTCCGTGATCGCCTTGTCTGCCCGAATCGAGGATCCGGTGTCGCTGACCGTCGACAACAAGCTGATTGCCCGGGGTGAGTTGATCGAGACCGAGGAGGGCGGTCTGGGCGTGAAGATCACGGAGATCGCGGAGGACCCCGATGCCACGGGGACTTGAGCTCCTGCCACGGCTTGCCGTCGGGTTGATCCTTCTGGTCGTGTTGCTCGCATTGGCCGGCACTGCCCACGCACAAGAGGCTGGCCAGATCGAACTGCCCTTGCCGGACGCGAGCAGCTTCCTGAACAATGGTGGGGAAGGCGGATTGAGCGGGTCGGTCATCCTGCTGCTTGTCCTGGTGACGGTGCTCAGCCTGGCGCCGGGCATTGCCATGATGGCCACCTGCCTGCCTTTCATGATCATCGTGTTCTCGTTCCTGCGCCAGGCCATCGGGGTCCAGCAGGCCCCCCCGAACATGTTGATCATGGCGCTTGCCATGTTCCTCACCTTCTTCGTCATGGAGCCGACCTTCATGGAGGCGTGGGCAGCCGGGATCTCGCCCTATATGGATGGGACGATTGGAGAGGCCGAGGCATGGACCGCCACGACGGAGCCGTTTCGGGCCTTCATGACGGCGCGTGTCGATCCGGAAACCATCCCCGTACTTGCAGATGCCGTGAATCGGCCGGTCGTCGAGGGCGAGGACCCATCCTTCGCTCTGCTTTCGACCGCCTTCATGCTGTCGGAAATCAAGCACGCCTTCCAGATCGGGTTCGTGATATTCCTGCCATTCCTGGTGATTGATCTGGTCGTGTCGTCTGTCCTCATGGCGGTCGGCATGATGATGGTGCCGCCAACGGTTGTTTCGTTGCCGTTTAAGGTGGGATTCATTGTTCTGGCCGATGGCTGGCTGAAGATCACTGAAGCGCTGCTGCGAGGATATGCCGGATGAATGCCGTGGTTGAAACAAAACAGGTTGCACCACAGCCGACAGGGCAGGGCCAAGCCGTCAGCCGGGTGCCGCAGACCGGTGTTGCGCGCCCCCTGAACCTGACCCGCGCCCAGAAGGCGGCCGTTGTGATTGCGATGCTGGGCGAAGCGGAGGCGCGTCCGATTGTGGAGCGTCTTGATGACCGGACCATGTCGCAGGTCGCCACAGCGCTGGAGACGATTTCGACACTCGGTCGCGACCAGCTGGCGGAAATTGCCGTGGATTTCCTGCGGGAGTTGCGGGCCGCGAGCGGGTCCTTTTCCGGTGGTCAGGACAAGGCCCGGGAGATCATTGCGAACATTCTCGACCAGAACCGCTATCAACAGATCTATGGCGCGCCAGAAGCCGAAGATGGCGCCGAGCAAACAGCCGAGACTTCAGACACCTGGGTCCGCCTGGAGAAATACGATCCCCAACTGGTCGCCGATTACTTCCAGTCCCTGACGCCGAACATCATGGCGCTGATTCTGCGCAAGCTGGACGTCGCAGTGGCATCGGAGATCGTGCGTTTCCTTGACGACAGCCTGCTGGACCCTGTCATGGGTCATCTTGTCGAGGATGAGGCCCCGGATCCGGAAATCTACACGGTGCTGGCCCACATGATCGATCTGGAATTGCTGAACACGCCTGCCAGCCCTGCCGGCGCTGAAGACACCAGTCATCTCGAAGTGATCGGTGAGATGCTGAGCCTTGTGCCAAGCGAGCGGAGGGATCGCATCCTCTCATTCCTGAATACATCGCACGAGTCCAAGCTGAAGAGCATCGAGAAGGTGATGTTCACCATCGACAGCCTGCCCGAGATCATGGCGCGGGAGATGGTCCCGATCGTGTTCCGCGAGCTCGGCGAAGACGTCATGATCAAGCTGCTCGCCAGTCTTCAGGGCCGCAATGCCGAAATCTCGGACTATTTGCTCAGCAACATCTCATCGCGCCTCGCGGATCAGTACCGCCTGCAACTTGAAGACGAGGCTGAAATGACCGTTGAAAAGGCCGAGAAGGTCCAGCGGGAATTCCTGATGTCGCTGATGAGCATGAAGCGCGACGGCACGATCAAGATCGGCAAGCCGGAAGAGGACTGAGCCTCCGGTCAGGTTCGCCAGCACCCCGACCTGACCGAACTCTTGGGATTAACGGATGATCAGATCGGCGTGCAAGGCGCCTGCGGTCTTCATGGTCCGGATAATATCTGCCGTTTCCTGAGGCGTCACGCCAAGCGCGTTCAATCCTGCGATGAGTTCCGACAGGGAGACGTTCGCATCCAGCATGGCGATGTTCTTGCTGCCTGTCTGGCCAATCGTGATGCGAGACCGCGGAAGGGCAATGGATTCGCCCCTCGCGAAGGGGTTGGGTTGCGAGACAACGGGGCTTTCGACGACCTTGATGGAGATGTTACCCTGTGCAATTGCAACCTTCGAGATCCGTACGTCTTCGCCAAGGACGATGGTGCCGGACTTCTCGTCGATCACGACGCGGGCCGGGACCGATACGCTGACCGGCAGATTCTCGATTTCGGCAAGGATGCGCGCCGGGGACCCGCTGATGCCGCGCAGGTCCAGATCAACCGTGCCGGGATCGCGCGTATAGGCGACCGGTGCACCATAGGCGGTGTTGATGACATCCTCGATACGAGCTGCTGTCGTGAAATCAGGGTCGCGAAGGGCCAGGACCAGACTGCTGCGTTCATTGAAGTCATAGCCGATCTCGCGTTCAATGCGAGCGCCATTCGGAACAGCGCCGGCGGTCGGCGTGCCCCGTGTTTCTCTTGCGGCCTGGGCCTGAACGTCGATCCCGGACACGATGATGCTGCCCTGGGCGACGGCGTAGATTTCGTTGTCAGCGCCCTTCAGCGGGGTCAGGATCAATGTGCCGCCTTCAAGGCTCTTGGCGTCGCCGATGGATGACACCGTTACGTCAATCGTCGAACCGCTGCGGGCGAAGGAAGGCAGGGTGGCGGTAACCAGCACGGCGGCTGCATTGTTGGGCTTGATGTCTTCGCCCTGTACGTTCACGCCTAGCCGCTCGAGCATGTAGGTGAGCGAGTCTTCCGTGAAGGGAGAGTTCCGGACGGAGTCCCCGGTTCCGTTCAGGCCAACCACGATGCCGTACCCGATCAGATCGTTCTGGCGCACGCCTTCCACATCCACCACATCCCGGATTCGTGTCTGGGCGTCGGCAGGGCTGGATGCGCTGAAGGCGATCAGGCCGGACAGAAGGGCGATCAGGGCGGTGCGGAACATCTTGATTATCCCAGATAGTTCAGAAGAGAGAGTTGCGACAGACGCGCGGTGAGCAGGTAGGAGGCTTCGAGTGTTGCTTCGAGCGCCTGCAGTTCGGTGGCGGCTTCATACTGGTCCCGCGCTGTCAACTGGTTGAAAGAGGCAACCAGAATCGTTTCCTGGGTATCGAGACTGGTCAGTTCATTTGCGATACGTTCCTCGAACACGCCCAGATCCGCGCGGAGATTGGTGATGTCCGTTTCGCTCGAAGACAGGCTGAGCGAGGTATCCTGCAACAATTGGCCATAGCCATCCAGGCGCGACAGGCCCCCGTCAGGCCCCCCGACGGCAAGGATGACAAGGTCAGTGACAAGGGAGCGGATCGCATCATGATTTGCGTTCACACCCTCGGGGTCTGATGTTGTGGTGCTGCCCTGATACACGTCCTGCAGCCAGCCTCCGGTGGGAGACGTGAAATAGGTATCGACCTGGGCCTGGAATTCGGCCGTGCTGGTTGCGGTCTGGGCTATCTGTTCGATGTCGGACAGAAGCCCGGCCGGATCGGGGAAGGGCAGGCTGGCCGTCGCATCACCGGCAAACAGGAAACGGTCACCATAGCGGGCATTGAGCGACGACAAGGTGGAGGTCAATGCGGCCTTTGCGTCGCGGGCTGCCGTCGCGGTCTCGGTCTCGTGTTCGCCCACAGCGGCGCTGAGCATGCGCGCGGCGATCCCGCTGGTGCTGTCCTGGATAGTGGTCAGGCTGTTCTGGATCAGGGACAGGCGCGAACTGCGCAGCGTCAGTATCTGGCGATCCGAGCCGATGTCGTCGACGGCCTTCTGGCTGAGCATCGCCTTGCCGATCCGTCCGGACAGGTGGAGGGTAAGGTCCTCATACCGGCCTGTGGTCGCTTCGGTGGACGTTGTACTGATCCGCGATCGCAGTTCCGATACGTTCTGACTAAGACTGGCGGTCAGCAGGCCGGCGGATATGGAAAGATTGCTCATATCAGATCTCCATCAGCTGCTGCAGCATCTGGTTGGCAATTTCGATGACGCGCGCATTCGCGGCATAGGCCTGTTCGATCACGAGAAGGTCCTGCATCTGGCTGTCGATATCCACGCCGGTCTCGGTCAATTCGGATTGTGCCACAATTTCATACTGCGTCGACGCGGAGGACAGGACGGATTCATGAGAAATGCGCTTCTGGCCTGTGACGGATGCGATATGCGCAACCAGCTCTGTCGATGAGAAGCTGCCCTGAATGCCATTTGCATTCATCGACTGCACAGCCGTAAAGGCGTCAGACATCGCCGACAGGATGGAATTGTTTCCAGGCGGACCTTCTGCTGCTGCGCCGATGCCATCGCGCAGGCGCCAGAGATTGCCGCCTTGTGTCGGGTCGATCTGGGCGTTGATGGCGATACGGCCGGCAAGACCGGGATCCCCGACCGTGCCTGTATCCACGAAGAGGCCGAAATCGCCTGGCGTCTTGGTGGGATCAATAGAGTCCGCCGAAAGCCGGGTGACGAGATCTTCCGCAATCATGTCAATCTGCGCGTTGAATGCAGGAAGGTCGGTGTCGCGCAGCGTGAACAGGGCGCCGAACATGCCGCCGGAGACTGCTGCGTAGCTTGAGGCACCGGGTGTGAGGTTAAGGCCGTCGACAGTCAGGCCGGACAGGGCGCCATTGCCGACGGTCTGGGCCGCGCCAAACGACGTTCCCGGCGTGAATTCAATCTGCTTCGCTGTTCCGGCAACCAGATACACACCTTCCACGGTGACCACATCCAGTTTGCCATTCTCGCGCGGGATTGCCTGTATCGGCAGGTATTCCGCGATCGTGTCCAGTGTGCGCTGGCGCTCGTCCATGAGGGCGGCCGCCTCGGATGTCGTGCGGTCCATCTTGGTAAGCTGGGTGTTGAGGGCTTCGATCTTCTTGAGCGCGGTATTGACGACATCCACCCCGTCGGCAATTTCCCGGTCAGCTTCCGAGCGCTGCTGGGTGACCAGTGTGGAGAGGTTGTTCAGTTCCTTTACGACGGCATTTGCCGAGTCCAGAAGGGCCGCGAGCTGTGTGCCGGATTCGGGAGATGCGACGGAGGCCGCCAGCGCGGATTCAAAGCTGGAAAACTTGCTGAAGAGGCCGGTACCTTCCGCGTCGTCGCCAAGTCGGGACGACAGGACCTGCCAGGTGCTGGCCATGAGGCTGGCCTGGGCCACGTCTCCTGACAGGGCGCGGCGCTGGGTGGTCAGAACAGAATCTTCCGCGCGTGTCACACCGGTCGACGATACGCCGACCGTCCGGCCCCCCAGCAGGGTTTCGCTAAGGACAACAGAACGCCGGACATAGCCCGGCGTTGATGCGTTGGCGACGTTGGTGGCGACAATGTCCGCTCTCAGGCCCGAAACCCTGAGACCGGACTGTGCCGTGTTGATGGCGCTTGAGATACTCAAATCAGAGCCCGCCTGTCAGGAATGCGGATCAGCGCTTCAGGTTGGTGGTTTCCTGGAGCATCTCGTCGACCGTCTGAACGATCTTGGCGCTGGATGAATAGGCGCGCTGCGTTTCGATCAAGTCTGTCAGCTCGGCCGCGATGTCCGTGGTGGACTCCATCAGGGCGTAACCTTCGATGCTGCCCACCGGTCCGGTGCCGGCATCCCAGAGATACAGGTTTCCGCTCTCTGCCGAGACGCGATAGGCCTGACCGTCCAGGGCCTTTAGGCCGTTCATGTTCGGTACGTCTCCAACCGGGATCTGATACAATGTGCGGCGGAAGCCGGTATTGTAGATGGCCTGAAGGTATCCATTCTCGTCGATTTCCACTGATTGCAGGTCACCGATCGGGGCGCCGTCCTTGCTGACGGAAGTCGGCGAGAAATTGGCGGAAAGCTGGGTGATGCCGGCGCTGTCGCTTGGGCGGCCCATGAAGACCTCAACCGGGCCATGCGGCAGGTTCAGGGATACGCTGCCCGTGGCAGGATCGTACACCGCGCCGCCGGAAGCGGTGATGGTATCGATGCGCCCTCCATTTGCGGCGCTGTCTGCGAACGTGATGTCCAGATCACCGATCGATACGGCCGGGTCGCCGGCGCTGTCGAAGATCTGAACGGTCCAGGCATTGCTGGAGCCGGAAGCCGGGACAGTCGGCGAGAACTCAATGGACAGGGTCTGTGCGCGACCGAGATTGTCGAAATACTCGATCGGCAATGTGTAGCTTTCTCCAGATCCGCCTGCGGTCGTTGCATCGGCCGGCAAATTGATGCCGAGCTCGATCCGCGATGTGGGCGATGCCGTGTACTGGGAGGCCGCAATATTGACAGGTTCGAGATTGCTGCCGCTATTGCGGCTGACATTGCCGATTTCGCCGTCGGAGTTCGCCGGCCAGCCGAGCAGGAACATGCCGCTCTGGGTCCGCAGGTTGCCGCTCTCATCTGCATAGAAGGAGCCGGTTGGCAGCAGAAAAAGGCCGCGCTCGGAGGAAAGGGAGTTGACCCCCGTATTGTCCGTTACCGGAACAAGGCCGCGTCCCGACACCGCAATATCGGTCGCGTTGCCGGTGGAGATGAGAGATCCGGTTGCGGAGATGTCCTTGAATGCCGTGACCCTGACCCCGCCGGCTGCATAGGCAGACGATTGCTGCTGCAGCACCATGCTGGAGAAATCCACCTGGCTGCGCTTGTAGCCGTATGTGGACGAGTTGGCGATGTTGTCGGAAATGGCAGAAAGGCGGCTTGAATTCGAGTTAAGCCCCATCACGCCCGCATTCAGGGACGAAGAAATACTCATGGTCGACTCCTACGACAGATGTACTCTATCAGTGGAGTGCATTCCTTAATAAGCGGATAACCTTAGTTCATCTTTGCCCGCATCGGTCAGGATGACGATCGAGATACGCCGGTTCTGTGACGCCGACGGATTGTCGGGTGCCAGCGGATCCGTGTCAGCGCGGCCAGACACTTCGCGAAGCCGGGATGGCACCAGGCCCTGGCTCAGCAGCAGCCGGCGAATGGTGTTGGCGCGGTCGGTCGACAGGTTCCAGTTGTCGTAGCCATTATCCTGCCGGTATTGCAGGCTGTCAGTGTGGCCAACAATCTTCAGATCATTCTGGAACGTGCCCAGCGAACCGGAAATGGAGGTGAGCAACTCCATCAGGAGAGGGGTCGGATTGCTGCTGCCGACGGCGAACAGGGGAGAGCTGTCGGAGTCGACCACTTCCAGTACCATGCCCTCGGGAGACATCTTGATCATCAGGTGTTCGGACAGGTGCTTGGCATCCTGGCTCAGTTCATCGCGCAGATTGTTGAGGTTTTCGGCCACTTCCTGTGTGCTGGCATCGGCAGCCCGGCTTTCGGCATTGCCGGGCGTGTCCACCGTCACGTTGCGTGTCCCGCCTGTGCCCATCTTGGCATAGGTTTCCTCGGTGAACATGGACGAGCCGTTCAGACCATCCGATCCGCCCCCGGATATCCGGCTGACGGGAATCGTGGGATTGAAATAGTCGGCGATGCCCTTGCGCTGTTCTTCCGTGGTGGCGTTCAGAAGCCACATGAGCAGGAAGAACGCCATCATGGCCGTGACAAAGTCGGCATAGGCAACTTTCCAGGCCCCGCCATGGTGGCCGTCCCCCTGCACAACTTTCTTGCGCTTGATGATGATCGGTTGCGTCGACGATTGGTCGCCCATGGAAAGCCTGCCCCGGAGTTCGTGAGCCTGTGTCCTAACAGACCATACTCAATTCAAGGCTAACCCCGGTTCCCGTTTTGCGGCGGTGTCAGTAACCATTCAGCAACCAAATTACTGAATTCCTACCAGACGGAACTGGATTCTATATGTGGGCGTATCGTGTCTTCTGTGCTGCGAAAGAAAATCGGGGCAGGGGGAGGGCTTCCTCCTACCGTGCGACAGTGTGAGCCTTTCTGGCTGATGCTGGCCACATCTGTCGGCCAGTGGGCGCACGAAGTCTATGGTGTCGCCAGTGATCCGCACCTCCAGTCACGGAAGGTCCTGGCCGACAAGGATCTCGAAACCGCATTTGGAGAGTCATTCGCTTTTGTTCTGCCGGGCCAGTCTGCTGGCGCAATGGCAGCCGTTTCCATCAACGCGCCGGGCGCCCGTAAATATGCCGCGACACGCCTGCGCCAAGATGTTGCCAGCCTGAAGAATGCACCGGAACTATTCCTTCGGCTGATGTCGGAACATGCCGCTCGCGCGCTCTGGAAAAGGGCGTCGCTGACATTCTCCAAGGATGCCGCGCAGGCGGCGCCGCTCCAACTCGTTGAGTTCAATGCGGCGGGTGACGCACTCGAGAATGAAACCGGTTATCTTTGTCTGACATACACGCTTGGCGGGGAAGGCAGCGAGGACAGCTGGCTGATAGAAGGGGGTGGAGACGCCCCCGAAGTGCAGCTTCTGGTGAAGATGCAGGACGTGAAAGGCGCGGTCCGGACCCTGCAGACCAAAGCAGAGAAGACGGTCACGTCCGATTCCGGCGGTCATGATGTGCTGAGAAAGCGTGTGCGCGACACGGCCGTTGTCCTCGATGCCGTGCTGGACACGCTGCCGATGACCATCGGCGCTTGTTCAAGACTTGAGATCGGGCAGGTCATTGCCCTGCCTGGCGCGAAAATGGACAGGCTGCACCTCAGCGCAGGCACGGTCAGCGGGTCACTGCCGATCAGCCAGGGGGAATTAGGAGCTTGGAAAGGGTTCAGGGCGCTGAAACTGCGCACACCCGTTCCGGAAGATGTCATTCGGGAAATTGCGGAAATCTGAATCAGCCCCGGTATCGGCCGAGGCATGGAAGGAGCCTTTTAAGTGAACGCAATAGCAGGTCTGGTGGTCACAGTCGTCATGGTCTTCGGCGGGTATATCCTCGCTGGAGGGCACATGGATATCATTACCCATGCTCTTCCATTCGAGATGATGATGATTGGAGGCGCGGCAACAGGGGCCTTCCTCGCTGCCAATGACATCACGACCATCAAGCACGCTTTCGAAGACATCGTCGCGGCCTTCAAGGGGCCCAAATGGAAGAAGGCAGACTATCAGGACCTGCTCTGTCTGATGCACGAATTGCTCAATGTGCTGAAAAAGAACCCGGTCGACATCGAAGCTCATATCGAAGCCCCGGAAGAATCCGATATCTTTGCGCGCTATCCCAAGATCCAGAAGGACAAGCGGGCCGTCGAGATGATCTGCGACACGATCCGCTCGATGATCATGAACTTTGACAATGTGCACCAGGTCGAAGAACTTCTGGAGAAGCAGCTGGACAGCTTGCTCGAGGAGAAGCTCCACGGCTCCCACGCACTGCAGAACATGGCGGACGCCCTGCCGGCACTCGGAATCGTCGCGGCCGTGCTGGGCGTGATCAAGACAATGTCTTCCATCGACAAGCCTCCGGAAATTCTGGGCGGCATGATTGGCGGCGCGCTGGTCGGAACCTTTCTTGGCGTGTTTCTGGCCTACGGGATTGTCGGACCCTTTGCGGCGCGCGTGAAACATATCCGGGTCGAAGAACACAATTTCTATTCGATGATCGGTGAAGTGCTGGTGTCGAACCTCCACAAGAACCCGGTCAATATCTGTGTCGAGGTTGCGCGCCGTCATGCGCCAACCCGTGTCCGGCCGTCATTCAACGAGGTCGAGGAAGCCATTCGGGGGTTGAAACAGGTCGCGTGACGCAGGCTCGGCTCCCCTTTCTCATGGCGCTGGCGCTTGCCGTCAGCGGCGCAGCATATGCACAGGCGCCGTCGGAGGAGGGAGCGGAGGCACGGGACGCGGACCGCCTTTCCGAGGATTTCCGGGATTTCGTTGATGATGCCATTGGCGAGGGCCTGCTGACTCCCACCCGGCAGCAGCCGGTTCAGAAGATTCGCGGAAGGCTTGATGCGGAAGAAACGGACATTCCGGTTCCATCAATCGATACGGACATCCCGTCGGTTGACGGGTGCGGGGCTGACAGTGCGCTGGACTTGCAGCAGTTTGCGCACTTCGAGACATATGAAGACTTCCTGGTCTGGCGCGCGAGCCGCAGTGCCGGCGGAGAGGCATTGCCCACGGACGAGCGTGCACTCGCGTTGATATCAATCGGACTGTATGCGGAAGCGCGCCTCGAACTGGCCGAGGAGACGGATCAGACCAGTCGCTTCCTGACCAAGCTGTCCAGCTTTCTCGAGGAAGGCCGCGTCGCGGACATTCAGGCGTTCGAAGTCGGTTCCGATTGTATCGGTGGGGGAGAGGTCTGGACGGCGCTTGCCCGGCTGTCCACCGCGGATGCCGAGGGCGCCGACCGGTTGGACGACAATCTCATGGTTTTCCGTCGGCTGCCGTTCCGGTTGAAAGTGCGTTCGGCCGCTATCGCGGTTCCGGCGCTCGACCGGATGGAGCGCGTTCTGATCGCGGAAAAGATCATGGCGGACTTCACCGCGGAAGATGTTCAGCGGTTTCCGCAACTCGGCTTCAGTCGGGCTGTGCTCGACATGCGCGGAGGCAGCGCCCACCGTGACCAAGCGCTGCGCAAATTCCTGAAAAGCCCGGAACTGGGGCGCGAGGCGGCTGCCGTGCTCGTGCGCCATGGATTCGACGTTGATGCGACGGTCCGCGAAGACATGGTGGTCGACATGATGGACACCGTCCAGAGCCTGTCGCGCGGCGCAGATGTCCGGGCCAGCCTGAACGCCATGTTGAACGGCCCCGGTAGCTTGGCTGACTATGAAACGATTGCGCGCCTGTCGGCCTTGCCGGCCCTCCAGGAACAGAAGACGCAGACCTTGCTCGCGTCCCAGCTTGTTGCGCGCCTTGAGAAGGATTTCGAGGCGGAAGATCGATTGGCCAATGTTGCTGCCATGAGCGCGGCAGTGCTCAATCGCCACTTGTTGAGCAGCGACCCGGACAGGGACACAGTGCTGAATTTGGCCACCGACGTTGCCGTGACACTCGGCTTGTCGAATGTGGCCGAGATCCTTGTCCCCGATGTGCGCCGCGATGCAGAATTGATGGCCGACCGGGCCGCGCTTGCCTTTCGGATGTACGATGTTGCCGCGTTGCGCGACATGTCCGGGGTGGCGCAGGATAACCAGCAAGTCATGCGACTGGCCGCCATGAGCGCAATCATGACACAGGACACTGCCTGGCTCGACCGGATTGCCGGCAAGGTTGCGCTCGACGCGCAGACCCTCGCAGACCTGATTGAATGCGACGCAGCATATGGCAACTGGGTTCTGCCGGAAAAAGTCTATGCTGCGGCCGCAAAGGTGACGGACGAGGCCATTCGTCCCCGGATCGATCGTGTCCTGACCCTGCGCAAGCACAGTTCCACGCCGGCTCCCCGGACCATCGCCCTGAAAGACATTCCAGAAAGCTTGCAGAAGATCAGTGCTCTTCTGGACGAAACCCTCATGGAGGCGCCCTGATGTCCAACGCCATTTATGCGACACTGACCCGTCAGGACGGGTTGCTGCGGGAAATGCAGGTGATTGCGAACAATGTCGCAAATGCCAGCACGACTGGGTACAAATCCAATCATGCCATCTTTGCCGAACATGTTGCTGCAGCTGGTAATGGCACGGACGGCGTCTCGATGGGCAGCCTTGCGGGCCACAATTTCGACTTGTCCCAAGGCGGCATGAAACATACTGGCGGGCAGTTTGACCTGGCCATTCATGGTGATGGATTCTTTGTCCTCGATACACCGGCAGGAGAGCGTCTGACCCGGGCTGGTGCGTTCCAGTTGTCCGCTGACGGCAACCTTGTGGATGCGTTTGGAAACCAGGTGCAGGGGGCAGGCGGCGGAGCGATCGCGATCCCGCAGGAAGTCACCCAGGTATCCATAGCGCCGGACGGTACAGTCTCGTCGGGGGAAGAAATCTTTGGTCAGATTGGCGTTGTTACGGCTGATGGCCAGTTGAGCCAGGAAGGCGGGACCATGTTTGCCGCCCCACAAGGCTACCAGCCGGTGGAAGAACCCAATGTGATCCAGGGGACACTCGAGCAGTCGAATGTGTCATCCATCCTGGAAGTTTCGCGGTTGATCGAAGTGCAGCGGGCCTATGAGGCCGGCCAAAGTCTCATCGAAAAGGAAGATGAGCGGATCAGCCAGATGATCAAGACAATGCGCCAGCTGTAGAGCCGGACTAATCTGAGGGGAATGAAATGAAGTCATTGCAGATTGCTGCGACAGGGATGGCCGCTCAGCAGCTACGCGTTGAGGTTATCTCCAACAATATCGCGAACATGAGTACTGCCGCGTACCGGCCGCGTACGGCGGAATTCTCGGACCTCATGTATCAACAGCACCTGACGCCAGGAACGATCACGTCCCAGGTCGGAACTGTCGTACCTGCCGGCATCCAGCTCGGTACGGGTGTGAAGGCGTCCTCCGTCTCGATGGAGATCACGCAAGGCGGCCTGCGCCAGACAGGCGCGGAACTGGACCTCGCCATCGATGGCACCGGGTTCTTTGAGATCACACTGCCATCCGGCGAGTCAGCCTACACACGTGACGGCAAGCTCAACCGCAGCGCCGAGGGAGAGATCGTGACCATGGAAGGCTATCCCCTGGCGGACGGTCTGGTCATCCCGGAAGATGCGCGCAGCATCGCAATCAGCCGGGACGGTGAGGTCGTTGCTTATTTTGAGGACGAGACTGACGGACAGCCGATCGGTAACATCTCGCTTGTCCGCTTCATCAACGAGAAGGGCCTGGAGGCCATGGGCGACAACCTGTTCCGCGAGACGGAAGCGTCCGGGCCGCCAAACCAGCTTGTGCCGGGCACAGAAGGGATGGGCCTTATCCAGCAGGGGTTCCTCGAAGAATCCGGTGTCGATGTTGTTCAGGAAATTTCCGACCTCATCGAAGCCCAGCGTGGCTACGAGCTGAACTCCAAAGTCATCACGGCGGCAGATGAAATGCTCGCTGCCACAACCCGCGTGAGGTAACAGAATGGGCCCGTTGATTGCGTTCAGTCTCGGCCTGACCGTCCAGTTGATGGGCGCGTCCTCGCTGGTGGCAAAAGAGGTGATCCGTGCCGGAGATACGGTGACGGCCGCGAACATTTCCACAGAGGCGGGGGATATGGTCGACGCCGACAACCCTCTCATCGGACGCGAAGTGCGGCGAACCGTCTATGTCGGTCAGGAACTGACACTGGACGACACGCGGCCTGCGCGACTGGTTCGGCGCAATCAGCTTGTCACGGTGAGGTTTGTCAGCGGTGCGCTGGAAATCACCACGACCGGTCGAGCCATGGGAGAGGCGACTGCTGGCGAAACTATTTCAATCCTGAACCTCAGCTCGAAGAAGATCGTGAGTGGCGAGGTTCAGTCAGAAGGATGGGTGCTCGTTCAATGAAGACGTTCCTGACAATCTCATTTGTTGCGCTGGGCGTTACGGCCTGCGCGTCCATGCCGGTTGATGCGCCGGTCAATCTCGCCGAGCAGGCACCGGTTCAGCCCTTCCAGTTCGAACCCCATGTGGAGCCGGCTCCATCGGAAACTGCCTCACTCTGGACAACCGCGCCGAATGCCTTGCTGAGCATGCGTCGGGCAAAAGCCGTGGGGGACCTGCTGACCGTGGTTGTCGAGATGGATGACCGCGCAAGTCTTCAGAGCTCTCTGTCCCGCAATCGCAACAGCAGCGGTGAGGTCAATGTAGATGCCCTGTTTGGCCTGCCGGAATGGGCCAATGGCGTGCTTCCGGGCGGAGCGACCCTGTCGCCGGGCGTGGACTACAGCCGCGGATCCGCCCTAGACGGCAGTGGAGCGATGAACCGGGCCGAGACGATTGCGTTCACTTTGGCGGCGCGGGTGGTCGCAATGGAGCCAAACGGGAATCTTGTAATTCAGGGCTACCAGCAGACACGTGTCAGCAATGAAGTCCGGCTCTTGACGGTCAGTGGCGTAATCCGCGCGCAGGACATTACCCGTACGAACACCGTCACCTACGAGAAAATCGCGGATGCGCAGATTTCCTACCTCAACAGCGGTGATGCGACGTCGGTACCTCAGCGCAGGGCTGGCCAGAAGGCCCTCGACTGGATCGTCCCCTTCTAGGAAACAGTCATGAAACAGATCATTCCGTCTCTTGTTGCCATACTTGCCATCGTTCTCGGAGGAGGGGCGGCTCATTTCCTGAAATCGGGATCTGGCGAGACCAGTCATGCGGCGGCGGAAAAGGCCGATTCCCATGGCGAGGCGAAGCCGGAGAAAAAGAAGAAGGAAAAGGCGCACGGGAAGACCGACAAGCATGGCAGCGGCGATGCCGAGGACGTGACCTATTACAAATTCTCGCGGGAGTTCGTAGTTCCCATGATCGAGGACGACCGGGTGCAAAGCCTGGTTATTCTCAACCTGAATCTGGAAGTGGATACGGCAATCTCCTCGGAACTGTTTTCGAAGGAGCCAGTGCTGCGGGACAACATCATGACCACGCTCGTGAAACTCAGCAGCGGCGGCCGCACACTGAATTCGATTACGGATGTCGAAAACTACGAGACTCTGCGATCGATGATCCTTGCGAATCTGCAGAATGAGGTGCCGGAAGGTATCCGGAACGTCCTCATACTCGACATGGCCAGACAGGACCTCTAGACGGCGACTGACGTTCCAAAATTGCCAGAAACGTTGAGCCTATGATGCGTCATACTTGCTGACGCTGTAGAGGTCAGCCGTGAGATGGGACGAGGTGCCAAACCGCAGCACGCCGTCCTCGCTGGCCACATCAGTGATCGTCGTAATGATCTGCGGTGCGCCCAGCCCGATATATTCTGTCCCCCGATAGAAATCGATGTTGAACTCGAAGACGGTATCGGTGGAGGCGGCTTCGCCGGAGTTTGTCTGGCCGTTCCAGGTATGGACGCCGCTTTCGAGATCGAGTTCTTCGGTCCAGACAATTTCTCCCTCAGGGTCCCGCACTGTAAGATAGGCGTGGTCCGCATCTGTGGGCGTATTGGTAAGGTATTGCACCTCGGATCCGGAATAGGGGACCCAGGACGACTCAACTGTCACCGTCTCGCCCAGCCATTCGCTGGCGAACATGGTGTGCAGATCGCCGATCAGGGAGGCGATGCTGCCCAGGCTGGAATTCGTATTCACCTGTTGCTCCAGCGACGAGAAAGTTGCGAGCTGTTCCACGAATTGAGTGGAATCCATCGGCGCAAGCGGGTCCTGGTTCTTTACCTGAGCCGTCAACAACTGGATGAAATTGTTGAACTCTTCTCCGAATTGCTGAGTGGCAGCCGAAGACGCGGCTTGCGTGGTACTTTGCGCCGCAGTGGCGGAAGTGACAGTGCTCATGAAGCGGGCTCCTAGACGCGGATATCCAGACCGGTGGTGCCGGTGCGGGCCGCAGATGTTGCGGGAGAGGTGGGTGCAGAGGCTGCAATTTCGGCATCTTCTTCCGGATCAGGCAGGCCCTGTGCGCGCCAGTCGGCGCCATTCTGGCCGGAAGCCTGTTCCCGGAACGTCATTTCGTTTCCGGAGAGCCCATGCTGTTCCAGAACAGAGACCAGTTCTGGATGAAATGCGCGAATACGCCGTATCGCGTCGGTAGAGTCAGCGGTTACCACGACGTGCTGCAAACCTTGCGAGTCGAATTTGAATTCGAGAGATACGCGTCCGAGTTCGGGCGGATCCAGCTGGACATGAACCCTGTTGTGCAACTCATCCGAAGACAGCGATTGCGCGACAATCGTGGGAATGTCGCTTGGGGCCGCCACATAGTTGGACGGGGTCAGAAGCGGATTGGCCGGAGCAGGCAGCTGGGGCGATACGCTTTGTGCGGCCGGCGTGCCGGAAGCGGGCGCCGCGGCAGTCACAAGCAAGGGCGATGGGGCGGCATCACCGCCAGAAGCGACCTCCGTGCTGACGGATGCGGTCTGGACGCCTGTGGCGGCCACGTTCTTTGCATCTGCCGTTCTACTGATCGGATCGCTCGATGTATCCGCACGGGGCAATTCAGTACCGGTGCGCAGGAGAGCGTCCGCCTTGTTCGTGCCGGGCGGCTGGGAAACCGGCATGTCCATTTCACGCGCAAGGGCGATGCCTGCGAGCTCCATAATGCGATTGGGCGTGGTGGATTCCGCGTCTGCAGCATCGACAGGAGCGGCCGGATCGATGGAACGGGTCTCAAGCTCGGCCTCGCTGGACTGAACGCGTGCGGCGCCGCCGACTGTTTCGGTGGCCGCAACGGTTTGACGGTCCTGTTGTTCGGGGGTCTGTTCAACCGGGCCCGATGGTGCCTGCTTTGCAAGCAATTCATCGGTGTCCACGGTGGCCACGTCCGCTTCAGGAAGGGGGGGAGTTTCTTCAGGGATACTGGAAGCCGGAGCCGGCGCGCCTGTCATGACGGCCGGAAAGTCCCCAGTCTCGCCGGGCGTGTCCGCATCGTCCATCAGCCGCTGAACTATGTCGGTCAGGGGCGTCCCCTCACTCAGGAGGCCCTGTGCCGCTTCCAGGTTTGCCTCGGTGACTTCGAGGTCGCCATTTGCGAGTGCCAGGATGGCTGCCAGCATGTCTTCCGCTTGACCGGATGCTGCCTGCGCAGGGTCAACTGCATTGCGGGAAGCTGTTTCTGGATCGCCAAGCAGCGACTGAAGGTTGAACTGTTCCAGGAATGCCTCTGCAGAGTCACTGTCGGACGGGAATGCCGACCCCGAATTCTGGTCTCCGGAGCCAGCGGGGCGAAGAAAGTCCGTAATCAGAAAGGGTGACATTAGTTAACCTAGCTTAGCTTTCTTTTAACCCTACTAGCCCCACCACTGGTAAAATAAGATTTAAGCAGACGTGGTTTCTTCGACTGTGTCGCGGCAAGCTGGAGAACGGGAATGTCGATTGTTCAAGGGCCGGTCATGTCACCTGCGCAGCAGTTGACCGCAAATACATCGAAGTCTTCTTCTGCCGGGCCGGATGCGGCAGACATCAACCAGAGATTCGAACAGTTGCTCTGGGCGGAAATGCTGGCCCATACCGGCCTTGAAGAGGCGTTCACCAAATCCGGCGGCCAGGCAGCCTCGGCCTTCTCCCGAATGATCATCGAATCCATAGCGGAAGATCTTGCGCGGTCTCACCCGCTGGGCCTCGACGCGACGGGCCTGAACGACCGGACCGCCCAGGTTTCGATGGAAGGAGGCGACGATGAATAATCCACATGCATTCGATCAGACCATGGATCGTCTTGAACAGGTGCTGGCGGCAGAACGCCAATGCCTCGCCATGGGCCAGGTGCACGTGATCGCCGAACTGACTGCCGAGAAGGCCGACGCCATGCAGGCACTGGATCGGTTAATGCGGGAGGGGCCTGCATCGCCCAGCGGCCCGGAAATCGGTCCGCGCCTGAAGCGAATTGTTCGGGCCGCGCAGGAAAACGCACAGCATTTCGGAGCCGTGCAGCAGGGTCTGCGGAAGCTGACCGAACGTGTAAGCGGAGCAACACAGGATGCTTATGTCGGGGCCTACCAGGCCAATGGACTCCAGACCCCGTTCACCAAGGCCACAGGCAATTATCAGAAGAAGGTGTGACAGTTAACTGATTTTACACGGGTACTGTTTACTTCCTTACAGCGACCAAGATGGGTTGCGGGATTTCCCGACGTCAGGACGACGTAAGATCGAACCTAGGCCGCGTCCAACGCGCGCCTGACGAATTAGGGGTACATTCAAATGTCCAGCATTCTGACAAACAATAGTGCGATGGTTGCGCTGCAGACTCTGCGCGGAATCAACAGCAACCTCGAGACGGTCCAGTCCGAGATTTCTACCGGCAAGAAAGTTGCCACCGCAAAAGACAACGCCGCCATCTGGGCTATCTCGACGGTCATGTCGACCGACGTGGACAGCTTCAACCAGATCACCGACTCCCTGAACAAGGGTTCTTCGACGGTTGGTGTTGCGCGTGCCGCTTCCGAGCAAGTTACCGAGCTGCTTCAGGATATGAAAAACCTGATCGTGTCTGCTCAGGAAGACCTGAACGCCGATGACCGCGCCAAGATCCAGACGGATATCGACGCCAAGCGCACCGCGATCAGCAACATCGTCAATGCAGCCCAGTTCAACGGCCAGAACCTGCTGCAGGGTACCGAGAGCATCAGCATCCTCGCTTCCCTGGACCGTGGGTCGGATGGCTCCGTGACGGCGACGTCGATCACGGTCAACCGTCAGGACCTGCAGACGAACGCGGCAGTTGACGCAGCCGACAAGGCTGCCTCGGACGCCGGTTATGTTTCCACGGCCGATTCTGCCACGGATTCCACTGTGGACCTGTCCAGCGGTGACGCGGGCTTCCTGTCGACCGCTCAGAGCGGCACCATCAACGATGGCAACGATGCTGACATCACGGTTGACGCCGGTACGGTGAATGCCGGTGACGAGTTCACGATCAATGTCGGCGGTTCCGCCTACACCTATACGGCTTCGGAAGGCGATACATCTAATGATGTGGCGGCTGGCCTGAAGACTCTGATCGATGCAGGAGCCATCGCCAACCTGACTGTCACCGTTACGCCGGGTGCTGATCCGTCCTCTGATGATGCAACGATCAATCTGGCTGCCAGTGGCGGCAACGTGACCTTTGACGAAACCGCACTGGCTGCGGAAACCACCGAGAGTGTGATTTCCGATGGCGACACAGTTGATGTGACGCTGGCCGGTGGAACGATCTCCGCAGGCGATACGTTCACGATCAACGTCGGTGACGCAGACTACACCTACACGGCTGCCGACGGCGACACCAACAATGATGTTGCGGCTGGCCTGAAAGCCCTGATCGATGCGGGCGGCGTGACTGACCTCGTTGTCACCGTGACAGACGCTGCTGATCCGACCTCGGATGCGGCCACGATCTCTCTCGAGGCTGATGGTAGCGACGTGAACGTCAATCTTGCGGGTCTCGCATCCCAGAACGCAGCTGTGGCTGCTGGCGGACTTGGTGCAATCGCTGATCTCAGCGTCGCAACGTCTGCAGACGCCACGACCGCTCTGAACACGATTGAGGACCTGCTCGACACGGCAATCAATGCCGCGACCGCATTCGGTTCCGCACAGACACAGATCGAAGGCCAGGGCGAGTTCGTTCAGACGCTGATCGACTCCATGACGTCCGGTATCGGCGCCATGGTCGACGCAGACATCGAGGCGGCTTCCGCCAAGCTTCAGGCCCTGCAGGTTCAGCAGCAGCTCGGCGTCCAGGCGCTGTCGATTGCGAACTCGAACCCGCAGACGCTTCTGTCGCTGTTCAGATAATCCTAACCGGACCCAGGCGCTGACAGGTGCCTGGGTCCACTTACTTGACCTGCTAGAGAGGGTACATGCAACAACTGGCTTACAAGGCGTATGGTGAAGTAACGAGCCGGACTGCAAACAACGGGCAGATTGAGTACGCCCTCTTCGACGAGATCACACAGGCTCTTAAATCCGTAGATCAGGATGAGATGCCCTCACCGGCGGTCTGGGGCGACGCCATCGATCGCAACCTCAAGCTCTGGCAGATCCTGGCAACAGATCTGATGAGCGATGCCAACCAGCTGGATCCGAACTTGAAGCGCAATCTTGTCGCGCTGTCTGAATCCGTTCGTCGCATCAGCTACAATGTGCTGTCCCGCAAGGCCGAAATCGCCGAGCTTGTAGAAATCAACGAAATCATCATGCAGGGCCTAGCGGGCAATGTTCCGTCCCCTGCAAGCGTGGCGGCAGAATAATGTCGGGTCTGGTTCTCAAGCTGGCAGCAGGCGAGCGCTTTGTCGTCAATGGCGCCTTGCTCGAAAATGGCGACAAGCCTTCCACGATCCGCGTGGTTGACGACGATGCCCGGATCCTGCGGTGCCGGGATGCCATGAAACCGGACGAGGTCGATTCGCCGGCCAAGCGTGTCTACTATGCAATCCAGTTGATCATTACCGGAGACCTTAAGGAGGACGACGTCCTGCCGGCGATCCTGGAGGAATGCACACGCCTCGAAGATGTCTTCGAGACGATTGATCGCAAGCTGATGAATGTCCTCAAATCCATGCTGGGGCGTGGCAACTTCTATTCCGCGCTATGCCATTTGCGCAGCATCATCGCCATCGAGGCCGAGCTTCTGAAAGTCGCCCGCACCAAGGCGTCCTATACTGCCGAGGCCCGGGTGGCCTGACATGTCATATCAGCCCGTCATTCCCTTGACCGGTTACAATGGGTGGAAATTTCTCGAATCCACCCTGGACAAGCAGATCGAGAACTATTCGGACTCGGCCAGCGTCAAGAATGACCGTGACTATTTTGAGCAGAAGATGTCTTCCCCGATCACAATGGAGGACTTTCTGGCTGACAGGCGGCTTCTGCGTATTTCGTTGACGGCATTCGATCTGGGCGGGGAAGAATGGAAGGGCGGATTCATCCGTCACGTCATGGAGGAACGTGCCGACCCCGACAGCACATTCCTCAAGAGGCTGAACAATACGGCCTATACGAACTTTGCTGACACATTTGCGCTGGAAGACGGCAAGGTCTCGCTCTCGGCAGACACGATAGCGACTCTGGGCGACCAGTTCGAACTGGCCTCTTTCCGCAGCGCTGTGGGCGATGTCGACAATAATATGAAACTCAGCCTGAACTTTCAGGCCAAGATCGGCGAACTCGTTCGCGCCGAATCGAGTGAGACAGCGAATCTGTATCGCCTGCTCGGGGATGTGCCTGTCCGGACGGTTCTGGAAACAGCGCTCAATCTGCCGAGCGATCTCAACAGTCTCGACCTGGACCAGCAGGCAAAGATTCTGAAAGAGCGCATGCTCAGCGTGTTTTCGATCAGCAAGGTGTCGGACATCACCCAGCCGGACATTGTGGACAAGGCCATTCAGCGTTTCCACACGATGGACATGATTGCGAGCGGCCAGTCCTCGCTTTCGTCAGGCTCGGTGGCTCTGACACTGCTGAACAACGCCGCCGGCTTTGGCGCCACGGCCAGCCAGAACCTGTTCCTCAGCATCCTGTCCAGCTAGGTCTTAGCGAGAACCTGCTTCACTTCGGGATGGAGCAGGCTGTCCAGATGTCCGAAGGCTTGCGGAATGCCGCCAGGATTTGGTCCCGCCACAAACGAGTCCAAATGTGGAAACAGGTCGATCGCCCGGTCGCCTTCCGCGTCATGTCCCCGTTCATAGAGGTTTGCCCGCAGCATCGGTGCGATCTCTTCATAGAGAGCCAGCGTTCGTCGGTATTCCCCGATCAGGCTGTTTTCCTCCGGCGCGGCCGCGTCGGGCAGGCAGCGTGAGACACTGCGCAAGACATCAATTGCCGGGTACCGACCGCGTTCCGATATTTCACGGGACAGGATAATGTGCCCGTCCAGCACGCCGCGGACCATGTCGGCCACAGGTTCTTCCATATCCGACCCTGCAACAAGCACGGAGAAGATGGCCGTGATATCGCCTTGCTGCGCCGTGCCTGGCCCGGTGCGCTCGGCAATTTCGGCAATGGCGCGCACGGTTGAGGGGGGGAAGGCATGCAGGGCAGGGGTTTCGCCGGCAGCCAGTGCCACTTCCCGGTGCGCTTCGGCAAATCGCGTAATCGAGTCGAACAGGAACAGGACCTGGTGTCCTTCGTCGCGGAAGTGTTCTGCGGCTGCGATGGCGCAGAGGGCTGCGCGCTTCTTGGCGCCGGGCGGATCGTTTGCCGTGGCAGCCACAATGACGGTGCGCGCCTGGACATCCTTGGGCAGCGTCTTGTGAACGAACTCGTTCACCTCGCGGCTGCGCTCACCGATCAGGGCGATGACCACCCGGTCCGCCTGTACGCCCCCTGCCAGGGATCCGAGAAAGGTCGACTTGCCAACCCCGGACCCCGCGAACAGGCCCAGTCGCTGGCCGCGGCAGATTGGCAGGATGGTGTCGGTGATCATCCAGCCTGTTGGCAGCCTGTCCCCGAGGCCCTTCCGCGCCGTGTTTTCTGGCGGCGCTGCTTTCAAAGGCCGTTTCCGGGTGTTCGGGGCGGCGGCAATCTTCGCCGTTCCCTGGACCATGCCCCGATAGTCGACGATCCTGCCAAGCCAGTGATCCCCCGGCTCGACATCGGCTTCCTGTTCGAGATGGACGCGGTCGCCGATGCGGATATCGCCGGAATCGCCATACATCATGGCCTTCACATGCTCGCCTGACACGGCCAGCACTTCGCCCTGAACCTCACCCAGCCGGGTCTGGACGCGCACTTCATTCCCCAGCCGGGAAAACCCGCTGATGCCGGCAACCTGGATCAGGCCGGGCGCGACGTCCGTGACGGTGCCCCAGACGCGGTACAGCCGGTCAGGAAAATTCGGTGCTGCGTGCAACAAGTAAACAGATCCCGCTCATTCATTAACCATTTCTTCAAATTAGACCGGCAATTCTTCCAAAGCGTTAACTAGGAGTGATTCCGTGTCGATTCTCAATCTGGACGTCCTCAGTGTCTACAGCGCGATGGCCAGGCATGCGGCCGAGACTCAGAAGGTCTCTGCCACCAATATCGCGCATGCCAATGATCCAGGGTACAAGGCGACCCAGGTCGAAGCGTTTCAGGATTATCTCCAGCGGGCCGTAGCCACCGGAACGGTGGGCACCGACGCTGCGGCGTTCCGCTCGACCGAGATCCCGGCGGACACGTCGCCGAACGGCAATTCGGTCAATCTGGAACTGGAAATGTACCGGGCAGCGGACGCCCAGAGCCAGCACGAACTGGCCCTGTCGGTCTACACCAAGTCACTTGACCTGTTGCGCACAGCCATCGGCAAGAAAGGGTAAGGCATGGATCCTCTGAAGGCCACAATGATGCAGGCGGTGTCCGGCATGCAGCTTCAGTCCCGGCGCATCGATATCACGTCACAAAACGTTTCAAATGCGGACACGCCGGGCTACCGGCGCAAGGTGCTGATGGTCGAACAGGCCCCCACAGCGGCCGATGCGTTCATCGCCACGCGTGTGGAACTGGACGAGACCGAAGGCGAGCGCAGATACGACCCGGCCAGCCCGATGGCGGACGGGGAGGGGTATGTCACCTCGTCGAACGTGTCCCTCGTGACCGAAATGGCCGACATGCGCGAAGCCAATCGCAGCTATGAGGCCAATCTGAATTCCTTCCGCCAGGCGCGGAGCATGTACCAGTCTCTTCTCGATATCCTCAGGCGCTAACAGGGGGGCAGAATGTCCAACATGAATTTCAGTGCGTATGCCGCGCTCGGCGCGGTAAAGCCGACCCAGACCCCGGAAACACCGGCCAAGGGCGCCACAGAAGCCTCTCCGGTTGCGGAGGGGTTCTCTACGTTCAAGGCCGCATTGCAGGAAGCCGAGCAGGCCGCAATGCAGACGGCCGTATCCGGCGCGGATCCGCACGCGATGGTGGAGGCGCTGGCGCAGGCAGAACTGGTGCTCGACGCTGCCGTCACGGTCCGCGACAAGGTTGTGGAAGCCTATCAGGAATTGTTGCGGATGCCGGTCTGACGGGTACGTGCCAGCATGACCGAACTTGCCATCTTTGAAGTTCTGCGCGGCGCACTATGGGCAGCGGCCATGATGGCGCTTCCCATTCTGGCGGTCACGCTGGTGCTTGGTTTCGTCATTGGTCTGTTGCAGGCGCTGACATCCATCCAGGAAATGACCCTGACCTTCGTGCCCAAGATCCTGGCCGTGGTCGTCGTGTTCTTCATGACGCTCGGCTACATGACTCGGATCTGTCTCGACTTCTTCAACAATACCGTTCTCCCACTTATCGCGCGCTAGGGCCGACATGCCGACATCCCGATTCTTTGACCTGTCCAAGCCGACCGCCGTCATTGCGATCGGCCTCATGATGGTCATTCTCGTCATGGTCCTGCCGGTGCCGGCCTGGGTCATGGATGTCGGCCTGACCGCCTCGTTTGCCTTTGCGATCCTGATCTTCACGACCAGCATCTTCATCGAGAAACCCCTCGACTTCTCGTCCTTCCCGAGCGTGCTTCTTGCGAGCCTTGTCCTGCGGCTGGCGCTGAATGTGTCCTCAACAAAGCTGATCATCAGTGAGGGACATACCGGAACGGATGCCGCTGGCGGGGTGATCGAAGGGTTTGCCATGTTCATCATGGGCGGCAACCTGTTTGTCGGCCTGGTGGTTTTTGCCGTTCTGGTCATCGTGAACTTCATGGTCATCACAAAGGGTGCCGGCCGGATGGCCGAAGTCGGCGCCCGATTTGCGCTGGATGCGATGCCCGGCAAGCAGATGGCCATCGACTCCGATCTTGCCGTCGGGGCCATCAGCCATGAAGAGGCCCGCAATCGCCGTCAGAAGGAACAGGAAGAAGCCTCATTCCTCGGATCGCTGGACGGCGCCTCGAAATTCGTCAAGGGCGACGCCATTGCCGGCCTGCTGATCACGGCCCTGAACCTCGTTGCGGGCATCGGCTTCGGCATTGTAGCGCATGGCCTCAGCTTTGGTCAGGCGCTCAGCAATTATTCCATCCTGACAGTCGGAGACGGCCTTGTATCGCAGATCCCGGCCGTCATCGTGTCCGTCTCTGCCGCCCTGCTTCTGGCCAAGGGACGGGAAGATGGCGCAATCGACCTGGCGCTTGGCGCGCAGCTCGGCGGCAATGCGACCTCCCTGATGATCGTTGCCGGCATTCTTGGCGCGTTCGCCCTGTTCCCCGGCTTGCCCTTCATCCCGTTCATGCTGGCGGCAGCGGCCTTCGCAACAGCCTCATTCTACATTCGCAGCCGCGAGCGGGAGAAGGCCGAGCAGGCCGAGACGGAAGAACTCGAAGCGCCCGAGACCAGCCTGGTCATTGGCGACTCGATCCATTCCGACGAAATCCATCTTGAAGTGGCGCCCGACCTGGTCGGCATGGTGCTGCAGGGGGCAGGCGGCTTCGAAAGCCGCATCGACAAGATCCGGCGCTATATTGCCGAGGAATATGGCTTTGTCCTGCCTTCCATCCGCATGACGGACAATCCGACCCTGACCAAGAACGAGTACCGCATCCGCATTCAGGGGGTTCGCGTCGATACTGGCCTTGTCCGGCCCGGTTCGCTGCTGGCCCTGATGGAAGACAACCAGCTGCCGCATCTGCAGGGTGAAAAGGTCAAGGAGCCGGTCTACAAGGCCGCCGCGCGCTGGCTGCCCAGCACGAAGAAGCAGGAGCTGGCCGCCGCAGGCATTCCCGCAGTGGAGCCGACCGAAGTGCTCGCCACGCATATGCTGGAAGTCATTCAGGCCAATTTCACCCTCGTCTTCACGCGTCTTGTCATGCTGGATACGCTGGACGCGCTGACCCATATCAGCGACAGCGACCGGGCCGCTGCAAACCGGCGCTTCCTCGACGAATACATTCCCGGCAAGGTCAGCCCGGAATTGCTCCTGTCGGTGTTGCGGCTGTTGCTGGAAGAACGGGTTTCCATCCGGAACCTGTTCCTGATCATTGAAACGATTGCCGAAGTGAAAGCCCAGGCGAGTGCGCCGTCGCGCATCGTTGAGCTTGTTCGCCAAAGGCTCGGATTCCAGATCGTGGACCGGCTGCAGGACGGACAGGGCCGGTTGCCACTTCTTCAGCTCTCGACCAATTGGGAACAGAAATTCAACGAGCACGAAATCACGCGCGAAGACGGTGGTTCCGATATCGCGTTGCCGCCGGAGATGTTCGGGGAGCTGACGAATGCCGTTCAGGCCAAGCTGAACGAAATGGCCCAGAAAGGCGTCGTGGCATCCGTCGCGACCTCTTCCCGCCGGCGCCGCTTCCTGCAGACCGTTCTGGCCAGCAAGGGCATGCGCAATGCAGTGCTGGCCTATGAGGAGATCGGCTCCAAGAGCAAGCCGTATATCGTTGGCGTGGTGTGATGCTGGACGCGCTGCCTTTCGGGCCGCAGCTGTCTGCCTGGATCCTGCTGTTCATGCTCGTGGTCACGCGCCTGACCTTTGTGGTGTTCCTGATGCCCGGGATTGGCGACCAGACCGTGCCGGTCCGGGTGCGTCTTGCGCTTCTGCTTGTGGCCTCGACCCTGTTTGCCGCCTCTGGCGTCGTGCCGCCGCCGGGAGGCCTGTCCCTCGGCACATTTGTCGGCCTTGCCGGCGCTGAGGCCATGATCGGGCTGGGGCTCGGCGTGATGCTGCGGACATCGATCTGGATACTGAGCACGGCAGGGGCCTATATCGCCCAGGCCATAGGCCTGTCCCAGATGCTGGGTATCGCGCTTGAAACCGAGGCCCAGACCGTCGTGTCGAACATTCTGGCCATGGCGGGAGCGGTATTGCTGCTTTCGGCCGACTATCATGTCAGCGTATTTGTCCGTTTTGCAGAACTCTATGGCGACATACCGGTCGGAGCCCTGGCCCGGTTTGACCAGGCCTTCGTGATCGATGGCATTTTTGATGCGGTGAAGTTCGCTGTCTTGATCGCCTGGCCGTTCGTGGCGATCAACTTGCTCTACAATATCTCGCTCGGCTTCATCAACAAGGCGCTGCCCTCCCTGATGGTGGCCTTTGTCGGCGCGCCCTTCATGATCGGCGCAGGTTTCGTCTTGCTGGCCCTGTCGGTATCCACCATGCTGATCGTCTGGATGGATCGGGTGTCCGGCTCGGTCGGATGGTGGTGAGGTAGGTCATGGCAGAAGACCAGTCTGGTGGCGGCGAGAAGGAATTCGAGGCAACCGAACAGCGGCGCCGTGAAGCGCGCCGCGAAGGCAACATCCCCCAGTCGAAGGAGGCCAACACATTTGCGCTGTTCGCGGGCGTGATCATTTCCGCCATCGTGTTCAGTGCCCTGGTGGCAGGGGCCATGTTCAACGAATTCTCGGCCATGATGTACCATGCCGACAGCTATGCCACAGACATATTCGACCAGGGTGGCGGCGCCATGCGGTCGTCGCTGGTGCGCACGCTTGTCAGCCTGTTGCCACTGTTCGCGATTCTGGTCGTGATGGTCCTGGCAACGCTGGTGATCCAGCAGGGGATCGCCTTCTCGATGAAGAAGATCAAGCCGGAGTTCAACAAGATATCCCCGGTCGAGAATCTGAAGAAGAAGTATGGCGCCAAGGGTCTGCTCGATTTTGCCAAGGACATGGCCAAGATGCTGTTTGCCGGCGGTCTGGCCGCGGTGTTCCTTTACCGGTTCGCGCAGCATTACTATGCCAGCAGCGCGGTGGAACTGGGCCAGTTCTTCAATTTCACCTTTACCCAAGTGCTGACACTGTTCCTGATCTTCGGCGCATTCCAGTTCGCGCTGGCTGCGGTCGACCTGCCTCTGCAGCGCCAGTTGCACGCCAACAAGCTGAAGATGACGCGGGAAGAAGTGAAGAAGGAGCAGAAGCAGAGCGAGGGCGACCCGCAGCTGAAGCAGAAGCGCCGCGAGAAGGCGGCCAGCATGAGCCGTAATCAGATGATGCAGAACGTCAAGACGGCAACCGTGGTCATGGTGAACCCGGAACATTATGCCGTGGCGCTGAAATGGGACCCTGAAGGAGGGCGCGCGCCCGTCTGCGTGGCCAAGGGTGTCGACCATCTGGCCGCGCGTATTCGCGAGACGGCGCAGGAAAACGATGTGCCGATCTATCGTGATCCGCCCGCCACGCGATCCATCTATCGCCTGGTCGACATTGACGAGGAAATCCATCCAGACCATTTCGCGGCGGTCGCGGCCGCGATCAGCTTCGTTGACCGCATCCGCAAACAGACGCGGGGCAGCTGATGGCCGGCCGAAAGGATGTCCTTCCCCGCATTGTTGCGCTGAAACGTCAGAAGGCCGAGCAGGATCTGGCCGTCCTGCAGGCGCGCCAGCGCCAGTTCGAAAGTCGAATCAAGGCCCTTCAGGAGGAGCTGGCCAAGGCGGATTCATCGACAGCGGATTTCCAGGCGCTCCGGCTTGCCAGCCAGAACGGGCATGCCCGTCGCCTGTTGCAGGAAATCGACCGGGTACAGGCAGATTTCGCAGCCCTGGCCGGGCCGATGCATCTCGCGCGCGAAGCCCTGAAGCGGATCCTGAACTCGGAAGACCAGCTTGCCCGGGATGCGTCCGGGCACTGATATCAGGCTGCGTCGGACGCGGTATCATCCGCCTTCACGCGATTGCGGCCCTGCGCCTTGGCGAGATAGAGTCGCTGATCCGCCCGCTCGATCAGGTCGGCGGCTGACATGCCGGGCACATATTGTGCGATACCGAATGAAGCGGAAATGGCGCCCAGCGGCTTCTTGGAATTCTTCAGCACCAGCCGCCGCTCATGCATGCGCTCGCGTATCCGGTCGATCAGGCGCGTTGCGGCCGGCAAATCGGTTGCGGGCAGGATGATCGCGAATTCCTCGCCGCCATAGCGGGCGGCAAGGTCCTGGCCCTTGATATTGTTGGAGATGACGGTCGCGAACACTTTCAGCACCTCGTCGCCCACACGGTGTCCGAAATTGTCATTGACCCGTTTGAAATGATCCAGGTCTGCAATGGCCAGGCAGAGCTGGGCGCCGTTCTTCTGGGCCGCTTCAAGCTCGGCATCCAGTCTCAGATCGAATGCGCGCCGGTTATAGGCGGCCGTCAGCGGGTCGCGCAGGCTTTCATTGCGCACCATTTCCAGTTCCTGCTGGAGCCGCTCGATCTGTGTCTTCGATTCCCGCAGGCCATCCTGCAGTCGGCGGCTCTGATCGGTCATCCGGCGGTTTTCAGACAGCAGCCGGGCCAGCGCGCTGGACAGGTGGCTGGACGAGGCGGATTCCGTCAATCCGTGGGCGATCTGTTGCAGCGCGTTCTCGAACTGGTCGCTGTTCTCAACGCTGGATCCGACCAGGTCGAGCAGGCTCGACAAGTGTTCTTCCACTTCGCGATTGATTGTCTCGCGCTTGTGATCCTCTTCGGCGGGCCGGAGGTGGAGATTGTAGACTTCGTCGATCTCGTACTGACAGAGCGCGCCGCGTTCGAGCATTTCGTCGACTGCGACGACGACTTTCTCGTCGGACCGGGCAACATAGGCGTACATCAGCGCATATGTGTTGGGCAGGGGCGGTGTGCCATGGCGCATGATCAGGCGGCTGGCCTGGTCGCCATATTCATAGACCTTGGCAAAGGCTTTCTGGTCCGGCGGGCACCGGAACAGGGTCGGTGTGTCGTCGCTCATTCCGGATTCCGTCCCCTTGATATCCTGAACGTTTTTCGCTTCGGGAAAGGATAGGGGGGCGATCTTCAGATAAGGTTAAGTGAAAAGGGAACAGTTCCCACGAACATACGCTCGATCTTGTTTTGCAACCATATCCCGACGCTGCTATTCAAACCGCACGTCTCCGTAGCTCAGCAGGATAGAGCAACAGATTCCTAATCTGTAGGTCGCGCGTTCGAATCGCGCCGGGGACGCCAATGAATTCAGGCCCGCCTTTTTCGACATGGCCGCTGCAGGCTGCGGCAAACACCTGAGCGATGTAAGTGTTAGGGCGCCCTGTACGGTCTGAGACGGTGAAACATGGACCGGACCTGACGTTCCGCGGGCAGGCCCGGCAGGCTGTCGCGTGCAATCAGCAGGGACCGTGACATTGCGGGCGACAGCCGCTCGGCTGACCGGCCTTAACCCATCGAAATTTCCGAGACGTAGATGCCACCCGGTATGCTTGAACATTCAAGGGGATGCCGCAACGATGCGGACATGGTGTTTCCGCTTCAGAGGGTTGATCCATGAAGACACGTCTTGCCGCAATTGCGCTGCTGGCCCTGTCCGCCGGTCCGGCCGCGCATGCCTGTGCCACCATCCGCGTCTACAACGACTCCGATCACAAGATCCACGCATTCTGGACAGCGGGCGGATGCGGAGGGATGCCGAAATATGACGAGTTGTTCCTTGTGTGCCATTCGAGATGGATGGAACCGCGCAGCGGTCCGGATTCGTACACATTTCCATGGGGCAAGACTGCCCAGGCTGTGACCTTTGTATTCAACGGGGTCGAACATGCCGAAGAAGAGCATGTCCGATTGACGTATTCCTACCACAAGGACCACTCGCCCAAATACCAGCAATGCGGATCTTCCGACGGGGCATGTGGTGCGGCAACCATCCCGGCATGTGGGCATCACTACTCAATCAATGTCACGAACCAGAAACTCATCGATCTGTCTCTGGACTGCGCAGTGAAAGAGGCCGCAGCCAGAGCAACGGAAGAGAGAACACATGGTTCGCACAACGGCCATCACTAGATTTCTCCCGTCGCTTCCGAAGTGCCTCCTCGTCGCCGCGGCCGTGCAGCTGGTGCCGGTGGCGCACGCATGTGTCACGGTCAAAGTGTACAATGATTCCGATCACAAGGTCGTGGCACATTGGGAAGCTGGCGGATGCGGCGGGGTGAAGGGTGATGGGGAACTCCTTGTTTGCAAGACACATACTTTCGAACCCCGCAGCGGGTCCGAATCCTATGATTTCAAATGGGGCACGACAGGACAGATTGTCGACTTCAAGTTCAAGGGGATCGGCAAGGGTGAAGGCCTGAACGTCAATGTGCCGTATTCCTATCACACGCATGACACGCCTCATTATCGCCGGTGTGCCTGGAATTGCTTTGGGGGAACGCCCGGTTCCTGCGGCCGGCACTATACGGTTCACATCACCAACGACACGATCGCAAACGATTCCGATTGGTACTACGACAATTTGGTCGGAACCCAGAACGAACACTAGGGCGGCTTGAGATCGCGGTGCTCCTGATTGCGGCGGGCAGCCACGATCCGAGGGCGGCCGGATCGTTCAGTCGTTCTGGCGGGCGCATCCGGCGCGCGACTTGTCTCTATCCGACAATGATGCCACTTCGATTCCGAAGCGAGACTGAAAACGGACTGAAACCGGCTTTATCTCCTCTTTCGCCAGTTCTAACGTGCCTGCATGCAGTCTTGGTGTCGATTTCCTGCGAGGCAGAACTGGGCCGGAATGGTGCTGGCATGTCTCGGCATCCTGTCGGCCTGCAGTGACGCCGGCCCGCTTGATGGGCTCGAGGCCGGGGAACGCGGCCGGGTGGTGCGCGTGGTCGATGGGGATACGCTGGTGCTCGACACCGGCCAGAGTGTACGTCTTGTGGGTATCGAGGCACCGTCCGGTCCATATGGAGATCGGGAAGCCCAGCCCCATTTCCGGGAATCGAAGCGCATGCTCGAAGATATGGCCCTGGGGCGGGATGTCCAGCTGCACTATGGCGGCCTCACGCGAGACCGGTATGACCGGGCGCTCGCGCATGCGCGTACGGTTGACGCGCTGGGGCCGGATTATTGGCTGAATGCGGAAATGGTCATCCGCGGCGGCGCGCGCGTGCGGGTCTACCCGGACACGGCGGCGGCGAACGCGCCCCTGCTGGCATTGGAAGAGACGGCCCGCCAGCAGGGAACAGGCCTCTGGCGGACAGCGGATTATGATGTGCCGTCCGCGCAGGGGCTGCCCGAACCGTTCGGCGGCTTCCAGCTTGTGCAGGGCAAGGTGTCCGGAATGCAGGGGTCTGATGGTTTCGGGGCGGTTTGCGACCTGTCTCTGGAAGAGTCCCCGTTGCGGCTTCAGGTCCAGACGGCGGCTGCGCCGCTATGCCAGCAGGCACCGGGGCGAGATGTTCTGGCCCGGGGATATGTGCGTGAGACCGCGATGGAAATCACCCATCCGCTGAATCTGGAAATCCTGCCGTCGACAGATGACTAGGTGCCGGGCAGGAGGCCAGCCTCGTCCGGGTCGCCGACGATCCGCTCCAGGGCCCGGCGCAGCTTGCCCAGCGCCTGATGCTCGATCTGGCGGACGCGTTCCTTCGAAATGCCGAGTTCGTGTCCCAGCGTTTCCAGCGTCACGGAATCCTCGCACAGGCGCCGCTGCATGATGATATGGGTTTCCCGCGGGTTCAACGCTTTCAGGGCATTGGCAATCCATTCCTTGCGGCGGGAAGAGTCCCGCTCCTCCATCACCTGTTGCTCGGGCATCGCCGTTTCGTCCGGCAGCAGGTCCTGCCATTCACCATCGCCATCAACAGCCATGGGCGCATTGAGCGACCGGTCGGATGCGGACAGGCGCGAGGCCATTGTTTCGACGTCGCGCTCCGGCACGCCAAGATGCTCGGCAATCCATTTGCGGTTTTCCAGCGTCATCACCCCGTCGCCCGTATCATCGATCCGGGCGCGCAGGCGCCGCAGATTGAAGAACAGGGATTTCTGGGACGATGTGGTGCCTGTGCGAACGATCGACCAGTTGCGCAGCACGAAATCCTGGATCGAGGAGCGGATCCACCAGCTGGCATAGGTGGAGAACCTCACCTTGCGGTCAGGCTCGAACCGGGCAGCGGCCATCATCAGCCCAACATTTCCCTCCGACACCAGATCCGGCATGGGCAGGCCGTAATGGCGGAATTTGGATGCCATCGCGATGACCAGCCGAAGATAGGCGCGAGTCAGTTCGTGCAGGGCGGATTCGTCTTCTTCCTCTCGCCAGCGTCGGGCAAGTTCCAGCTCGTGCTCGGCCTCCAGCATCGGGGCCTTCATGGCTTTCTTGACATAGGACCGGTCAGCCGGTCCGCTGGAGCTGTAGGCATTTGCCATGACGTATCATCTCCTTCCGCGACGAGGCGTGTTGCCAAACTAACACAGTCTCTACGGGCCGAAGCGCCCGCCGGATCAGATTCGTTCCCGATTTTGATCACTTTCTGGAGAGCGGCTGCCGGGCTTGACCTGAGCCAGCTGCAGATCCTACGGTCGGAACTGGAACATTATGGGAACAGGAAGGGGCGATCATGGCACTTCTGACAGATCCCGGCCTGCCGGAGTCCCGGGCTGCGGAAATTGTGCGTGGCACACGGCGCTTGCTGGGCGGGCTGGGATTCTTCGGCGTCACCGAACTCAGCCTGGCGAACAATCGGCGGGCCGATATCGCTGCGCTCGGCCCGTCGGGGGAGATATGGATGATTGAAGTTAAGTCATCGATTGCCGACTTCCGCGCCGATTCCAAATGGCCGGAATACATGCCGTTCTGCGATCAGCTTTACTTTGCCGTGGCAAATGATTTTCCGCAGGAACTCATTCCGGACGAGACGGGTCTGATCGTGGCAGATGCGTTTGGCGGGGCGATCCTGAGAGACGCGCCTGAAGACCGGTTGCCGGCCGCGCGTCGCAAGGCTGTCACCCTGCGCATGGCGCGGCTTGCCGCCCAGCGCCTGACGCAGACGGCAGATTCCGGCTGGACGGCGGCATCCGGCTTGCTTACCTGACCGGCATGAGCCATGCCTTTCCCATTGCGACACGCCTTGAAGACGCCCTGAAACCAGGCGTTAAAGCCGCGCGTACCCGCGCCGAGGCCGAAGCGCTCGTGCCGGACCAGAAGGTCGACTCCCTCGCAACGGACTGGATGAACGTCACCGAGGAACAAGCCGCCGCCTATCTGGCCTCGCAGACAGATGAGGATGGCCCGCACGGCCATCTGCAGAAATACGAAGACAATGAAGGCAATCCGGTACTGGCCGTGACCTGGTGGAAACTGGTCAGCCAGGTCGAGATCATGCCGCTCCCGAAGGCCGGCAAGAAAAAGCCGGCGACTGAGAAGCCGCCGGCTGAAGACCATACCGATGATCTGTATTTCCGGTCCGGGCGCACGAAGCCGCGCCGCAAGCGCTATATCGATCCGCGCCAGCTGGACCTGTTCAGAAACGGCTAGATCAGCCCCTTCACGGTTTCCACGATCTTCTCGGACGTGATGCCGAAATGCTCGTACAGTTTCTGGTAGGGGGCGCTGGCGCCAAATCCGTCCATGCCGACAAATCCGCCCTTCGGGCCGATCCAGCGATCCCAGCCAAAGCGCACGCCGGCTTCGACAGCAACTTTCGGCAGGTCTCCACCCAGCGTGTCGCGCTGGTATTTCTCGTCCTGCTGGGCAAACAGTTCCATGCACGGCATGGACACGACCCGGACATGGATCTTCTCCTTGGCCAGTTCGGCCTGCGCCTGCAGCGCAATTTCGACTTCCGACCCCGTGGCGATCAGAACCGCCGCTTCGCGGGATTTCACGCCGGACGGCGACAGGACATAGGCGCCCATGGCGCTGAGATTTTCGTCCGTGTGCTCCTTGCGGGCCGGGGTCAGTCCCTGACGGGTCAGGGCAAGAGTGGAGGGGCCTTCCGCGTTGCTGACGGCAACTTCCCAGCATTCCGCCGTCTCGACGCCATCTGCCGGGCGGAACACACGCATGTTCGGCATGGCACGCAGGCTGGCAACCTGTTCGACCGGCTGGTGGGTCGGGCCGTCTTCGCCGAGCCCGATGGAATCGTGCGTCATCACATGAATCACGCGCGCGCCCATCAGGGCGCCGAGGCGGATCGCAGCGCGGCTATAGTCTGCGAAGACAAGGAACGTGCCGGAATAGGGGATGATGCCGCCATGCAGCGCCATGCCGTTCATCGCGGCAGCCATGCCATGCTCGCGCACGCCATAATGTACATACCGGCCAGCCCAGTTCGACGGTGTCATCGGTGAGGTTTCGGCCGTCTTCGTATTGTTGGATCCGGTCAGATCGGCCGACCCACCGACCATTTCCGGTACGAGATGGGTGAACACTTCCAGCGCGGCGCCGCTCCACTGGCGGGTGGCTTTCTTCTCGCCGCCCTCGACGACGGCCTTCTTGTGCTTGTTCACGGCCCTGGACAGGTTTTTCGGCAGGCGTCCGGCCATGGCGGCATTGAACTCGCCCTTGTGTGGCGAGGCCGTCAGGCGTTCCTTCCAGGCCTTGCGGGCATCGACGCCGCGCTCACCGACTTTCTTCCAGGCCTTTTCGATATCGGCCGGAACGTCGAACGGCTCATGAGGCCAGCCGATGTTCTCGCGAATGCCGGCAATCTCCTCGGCGCCATAGGGGCCGCCATGGGCCTTGCCGGTGCCGGCAATCTTCGGTGCGCCGTATCCGATGATCGTCTTCACGGCGAGGAAGACGGGCTGCTTCTGCTTCTGGGCCCATTTGAGGGCCGCTTCGATGTCCTTCTCGTCATGGCCATCGACCTTGCGGGTGACCCAGCCGGAGGCTTCGAAACGGGCACACTGATCGGTGGAGTCTGCCACATCGATATTGCCGTCGATGGTGACGGAATTGTCGTCCCACAGCACGATCAGGCGGTTCAGCTTCATATGGCCGGCAAGCGTGATGGCTTCCTGGCTGACGCCTTCCATGAGACAGCCATCTCCCGCAATGACATAGGTCTTGTGGTCCACGAGATCGTCACCGAAGCGGGCATTCAGGTGCCGTTCGGCCATCGCCATGCCGACAGCCGTCGCAATGCCCTGGCCCAGCGGACCGGTTGTGGTCTCGACGCCCTTGGTCACGAAGTTTTCCGGGTGTCCGGGCGTGTTCGAGCCCAGCTGGCGGAAATTGCGAATGTCGTCGCGGCTGACCGATTTGTAGCCCGTCAGGTGCAGCAGGGAATAGATCAGCATCGAGCCGTGACCGGCCGACAGGACGAACCGGTCGCGATCCGGCCAGTCGGGCTGCGAGGCGTCGAACTTCAGGAATTTCCGGAACAGGACCGTGGCAGCATCGGCCATGCCCAGCGGCAGGCCGACATGTCCGGACTTGGCCGCCTCGACGGCATCCATGGAAAGGGCGCGGATGGCATTGGCCATGTCGCGGTTCGTGACAGCCATTCTGCTGGTCTCCTTTGCTTTGCGGGTGTCGTAGGCCAGACATTGGCCCTTGCGTCAAGCCGCTTGGCGGATTGGAATAATACCGTTACTTCATTGTGTATATGAGTGAAATCGACCCTGCGATCCGCCAGCTTGATGAGGCCCTGACACGTCTGGAAGGCGCGCTCGACAGCCTGTTGGCGCGGACCGGCAATCCGGACGTGGTGGAAGCGGAGTTGAAGGCCCTGATGCAGGATCGCGTCGGCCTTGCCGAAGCGCTCGATGCATCGCTGGCCCGGGAGAAGGAATTGCAGCTTCTGGCGGACGAGGCGAGTGCCGCGCTTGGCTCTGCGATCGAGGAAGTGCGTGCTGCGATTGGCCGCGAAGGGGCGCAGGATGGCTAAGGCAGATATCCAGTTGCGCGGACGCGCCTATTCGATCGCCTGTGCCCCGGGGCAGGAGGGGCGCATCCAGACCCTGTCGCGCCAGCTGGATGCGCGGGTAAAGCAGATTGAAGGCGCGGTGGGCGACATTGGAGAGGAGCGCCTGTTGCTGATCACGGCACTGGCCTTGCTGGACGAGCTGGATACGGCCCGCCGCTCGGCGCCCGGAAGTTCTGCCAGCGAGGCAAAGGCTGCCGAAGCGCTGGTCAAGGCAGCCAGCCGCATCACCGCGCTGGCCGAGCGGATGGAAAGCGGGGTCTGACACCCGCGACGCTTTGCGCGTGGCAAACCGGCGCGCGCGGCCTATGCTCTGGACTTCCAGCTGGTTGAAAGGCTCTCCATGCAAAGCTTCCTGATGATAGGCTTCTATATCGCGCTTGCGGCCCTGTTGATCGTGCTTGGCCTCGGCATCGCGAACATCGCCCGCACGGATGACCAGCAAGCGAGCCGGTCAAACAAACTGATGCGTCTGCGCGTCATGATCCAGGCTGTGGTGATCCTGCTCCTCGTCGCCCTGGGCGTGACGGTCGGCGCCATCAAGATCGGTTTCTGAGGCGACGATGGTCAAGCTCGACAAGATCTATACGCGCTCCGGTGACAAGGGAAAGACCCGGCTGTCGACAGGCGAGCCGGTGGACAAATGGCATCCGCGGGTCGTCGCCTATGGCACGGTCGACGAGACCAATGCCGCCCTCGGCGTCGCGGCGCTGGATGCGGAGGGGGACATGCTGGCGGCCATACGGCGCATCCAGAATGACCTGTTTGATCTTGGCGCAGACCTGGCAACACCTGATCGCGGAAAGCCACTGGAATGGACGCCCCTGCGCATCATCGACAGCCAGGTGAAACGGCTTGAAACGGAAATAGACGCAATGAACACGGCGCTGGCGCCCCTGGACAGCTTCATCCTGCCCGGTGGCAGCGCCTTGGCGGCCGGTCTTCATGTGGCGCGTACCTTGTGCCGTCGGGCCGAACGCGAAGTCGCCGAACTGTCTGCCATCGAGGGCGAAATCGTCAGCGCAGAAGCGCTCGCCTATATCAACCGCCTGTCCGACTGGATCTTCGTGGCCGGTCGCGTGGCCAACAATAATGGGGTGGATGACGTCAAATGGGTGCCGGGGGCCAACCGCTAGGCCCGCTGCGCATCCCGAATTTCCGCCATCAGACCGAACAGTTCAATCACCGGGGTCACGACGCTATCCCCGCGATACTCCCGGTAGAGCGTGTCGACATTGACCGCGATCCGTTCTGCATCTCCCCAGCTGGAAAAGTCGCCAAGCGCAATATCCAGCGCAGCGTCCCGCACATCCAGACCCGCGTCAAACCGCTTGCGGGCTTCTGTGTCGACATATCTCAGATAGTCCGCAACCCGGCGTACACCCGCCTTGTCCGTAATCGGACCGTGCCCGGGCACGATCTTGTCCACATCCATAATGCAGATCCGGTCGCAGGCCCTGATCCAGTTGGCAACCGGTCCGGCCCACATCAGGGGCGTGCCGTCTATGAACAGGATGTCCCCGGTGAAGACCGTCCTGTCGGAGGGTACATGGACCAGGACGTCGCCCTCGGTATGGGCGGGGCCGACCTCGATCAGTTGGAGTGCCTTGTCGCCCACCTTCAGGTCCAGCACACCGCTGAACGTCCGGGTCGGGGCACGTTCTTCCACACCGTCGAAATCGAACGGTGCGAAAATATCCGCAAAATAGCTGCCCGCAGGCCCCAGCTGACCGCCCATTTTCTTGAACTGGGCGAGCATGGCAGGCGGCACTTCGGCCATCTCCCGGGCGCTGGCCTCGGACGCAATGATATCTGCCTGCGGACAACATCCATTGCCGTGACAGTGATCTCCATTGGCATGGGTGTTCACAATGACGCCGATATGACCTGCACCAACCCCGGATGCATCCTCCATCGCGCTCAGCATGTCCCGGGTCAGTCTCATGTCGAACAAGGTGTCGACCAGTAGCGACTGGTCACCATCGACGATCAGGCCGGCATTCGACCAGCCCCAGCCGCCATCCGGTTGCAACCAAGCGTACACGCCATGGCCCAGATCCTTCAAGCCACGTGAATAGGTCCAGCGTTCCGCCATGATTGATATCCTCCCGCCTCCATCAAGTCAGGGAACGGGTCGCAGGGCAAGGGTCAGAACCGATCAAGCAGGCGGCGGAGATATTCGCGCTCTTCCGGATCGTCGGAGTCATTGTAGCGCTGGCGGAGCTCCTCAAGAATATCCTTGGCCCGCTGGCGTTCGCCGGCGTCCGGAATGTTGACTTCCTCGCCGTTGTTTCCCGGGCCGCCGGCTTGGCGTCCAAACGGATCGCTTGACTGGGCGTCCTGTCCCGTTCGCTCCCGCTCCAGCACATCCAGGCGTTCTGCCAGGCTACGGGCAATCTCCGACATGGCGTTGGTCGCCATTTCCTGATTGCGCGCCGCGCGGGCCTCATTGCCCCGCTCCAGCGCTTCCTCGGCCTGGCGCTGGGCGCGGCGGATATCCTCGAGCGCGTCAGGATCAACGCGCCCGGCAAGCGCATCCTCACCCTCACCGCTTTCTCCCAGGCCCTGCTCCCGTGCGAACTCCTCGATCAGGCGTCCGAGCCGGGCCTGCCGCTCCGCGAGGGATTCCGATTGTCCAGGGCCGGTGCCGTCTCCCTCATTGCCTTCGGCGAACTCGCCTCCACCGCTTCCGGGCCGCTCCCCATTCTCGGTGCCGCCGCCCTGGGGGGCTTCAGTCTGCCCGCTACCGGCTTCGCCACCGCCTGGCTGGCCTGATTGCTGACCCTGCTGCGATCCGGATTGCTGACCCGGTTGCTGGCCGCCCTGTTCCTGACCTGACTGGCCGGGGCGTTCGCCGCGTTGCTGGGCCAGCGTGTCATCATTCAGCTCGCGCTGCTCCCGAAGGATTTCCGACAGGCGCCGCATGGCATCTGTCAGTTCCTGTTCTTCCGGCGGCAGGTCTTCGGGTTCACCCTCGGCTTGCTGTCCCGGCAGGCCGGGCATGCCACCTGACCCGGAAGCGCCCCGCTGGAATTCGAGATTCTGCAGCATGTTGGTGATATCGGACAGCAATTGCCGCGCCTGGTCCGTGGCGCCGGTTTCAGTCAAATCCTGAAGCGCGTTCAGCATATCCTCGAAATCCTGGCCGCCCAGATTGGGGCCTCCGGACATGGCTTCCTGATCCATCTGCATTTGCGGTTGCTCGCCGCCATTGGCAATCGCTTCGGCCATCTTCGCCGCGAGATACTCGTTTGCGGCATCCCGGAAGGCTTCCATCCGCTGACGGATTTCATCTTCGGAAGCTCCGTCGCGCAGCGCCTGCTCCAGGGCGCGCCGGGCTGCCTCGAGCCGTCTCAGCGCGTCAGCGGCGCTGCCATATTCCGACCGCAGGGCGAGTGCCCAGAGCAGGGGATCAACCTGTTCGGCTTCCTGCTTGGTCGAGGCGGCGGTGAGAATGCCCTGCGCGGTTCGGAATGTCAGGTACACTCCCTGATCCGGAATGTAGCGCTCCCCCTTATAGGTCATCGCATCCAGCATCAGTGCGGCTTTCTGGATGTCCGGAGGGGCAGCTGACAGCCGGTTGGCGGCGTGTGTGTTCAGCGCGTCCTGCCTCAGGGCGTCTTCATTTGGTGGCAGGTCTGCATAAGCGCGAGGTTCACGCAGGACCGTCACCCGTACTTCCTGTGCCACGCGGGCGATCGGATCCAGGAACAGCTTTTCCGGTAATTTGAAATCGACCGGTTCGCTCATGCCGGTCTGGCCTGCGCCATCGGTCGCCACGAGGCGCAGGACGACCGGCAGGCCCGCCCAGCGGTGGCGGGTCAGGTCCAGCTGCGTCACATCCTCGGCTTCAGTCGGCGCCACGCCCGGCAGGGGTATGGGCACAAGATCCACTTCTTCGGGTGCCGCCGGATTGGGGGTTCGCAGCGTGATCTGAAGCTCCAGTGCAGAAACGCCATAGTCATCCGATACCGCCCACGCGATGTCGGTCCGATCCTGACGCCCCATTTCCGGTGCCTTGGCAAAGCGGGCTTCCGGGGCATCATCCGGAGATGTCAGAACCGTCCAGGCCGCCCGTTCTCCCCACCAGTTCACGGTCAGACGGGTATCCTCCAGTATACGCGCCCGGGCCTCGAAGGCGCCATCCGGAGTCGGCTCGAAGCGCTGTCGGCTCGTGCGCTCACCCTTGAGGACCAGTTTCGGGGCACTGTGGGCCTTGGTGCGCAATGTCACCTGCGACCCTTCCGGAACGCGCACACTTGCCAGGTCATTGGCCAGGAAAATCGGCGCGCGACCGGTATGTTCCGGCGGTGTGATCCAGGCTTCGACGATCATGTTGTCAGCCCCGACCAGCGCCCCATAGTCCGGGAACAGGGCGCGTTGCAGCCGTCCCCCGGCATCTGGTCCGGCCAGCACGCCCATCATGATGAGGGCGACCGGCAACACTGCCCGCATCCAGTAGGGATCGAGCTTCTGCCAGTCGCGATACAGCGACGGGGGTTTCAGCCGTCGGGCTTCCTGAAACAAACGGGCCCGATGTGTCTGCCAGAGGCGCTGGGAGTCGCGTTGCGGACTGGCAGGCCGGTCAGACAGCGAACTGACGGGCCGCAGATCCGACTGGCGGTCCAGGACCTGTGCCGCGTCGGCGCGGCTGATCGGTGTGTATCGGCGTGTGCCCTGCAGGATGAACAGCAGAGATCCGCCGAGGAACAGGAGCGTTGCAATGGCCGCGACGGCTGCGCCCATTCGGTCGATCAGGCCGGCCAGGGCAATGCCCAGAAAGATCGCTAGGAAGGTCAGGAACGGCCAGAATGCCTTGAAAAAGGCATAGACGGTCAGCTTCCGCCGGGTGGCGGAAACCTTGGCATTGAGCGCCTTCATGCCGTCTGTGTCAGCCAATCGGGTACCTTCTCCAGTGCGATCATCTCTTCAAAGTCCGGTCGGCGCCGGATGATGTCAAATGACGTCCCGTTCACCAGCACTTCCGGGACAAGCGGTCTGGTATTGTAGGTTGAAGACAGGACGGCGCCATAGGCACCTGCAGACATGAAGGCAATCCGCTGGCCCGGTCGCAGGGCCGTCATTTCGCGGGCCTTGGCGAATTTGTCGGTCGACTCGCAGATCGGGCCGACCACGTCATAGGTTTTCCGTTCCGCGCCAGCACCTGCCTGGGTCAGGGGCAGAATGTCATGATGGGCATCATACAGCGCCGGGCGTATCAAATCGTTCATTCCGGCATCGATGATCAGGAATTCGGTATCCGGCGCCTGCTTCTCATACAGCACTGTGGAGAGCAGCACTCCGGCATTGCCCGTGATCACCCGCCCTGGTTCGAGGATCACCTGAACACCCAGATCCTGCGTCACGTCAGCAATCATTGCGGCATAATCCGCGGGCGGGGCGGGAGCGTCACCGTCCCGGTAGGGAATGCCGAGCCCGCCGCCGAGATCGATTCTCCGGATGTCATGCCCGGCCTGACGCAGGCGGCGGGCAAGGTCGACTACTTTTTCGAATGCCGCCCGCATCGGGACCAGATCGCCGATCTGGCTGCCGATGTGCACGTCAACGCCGACCACCTTGATACCGGGCAGCGTCGCGGCTTCGGCGTACAGATCTTCTGCATCGCTCCATGGCACGCCGAACTTGTCGCCCTTCTTGCCAGTGGAGATGTTCGGGTGGCCGCCTGCGGCGACGTCCGGATTCACGCGGATGGCAACCGGGGCGTCCACGCCGGTCAGGCTGGCAACCTCCGACAGGCGGCGCAACTCTGCCGCGCTCTCGACATTGAACTGGTGAATACCGGCATTCAGGGCAAGCCGCATCTCGCTGGCCGTCTTGCCGACGCCGGAAAACACGATCCGCTCTGCGGGGATGCCGGCGTGCAGGGCGCGCTGCAATTCACCGCCGCTGACGACATCCGCGCCACAGCCTTCCCGGGCAAGGGTCGACAGGACGCCGATGTTTCCGTTCGACTTCACCGAATAGGCGATCAGGCAGTCCTGTCCCTCAAATGCCGCGGCGATAACCCGTGCGTGGCGGACCAAGGTGGCTGTCGAATACACATAGCAGGGCGTGCCGACCTCGTCCGCGATCCGATTGAGGTCCACGCCTTCGCAATGAAGCGTGCCGTCCTGATAGGTGAAGTGATGCATGGATTATTCGATCTCGCCGAGGGCGCCGTTTTCAACGGGCGTGGTGGGCTTGGCATCCGGCACGATCCCGCCCCACTGGTTCACGACCGGACCTTCCGGTTCGGCAGTGTCGAGCTGCGTGGCAACGGCCACGGGTTCGACCGGTTGTGCGGGCGATACCGCTTCGACGACAAGTGTCTGGGGCGCCGGGCTCTGGCAGGCGGCAAACAGGCACAAAGCGGCGAATCCGGCGGCAAGACGCGCGGCCGGCAGGGGATGTGAACGTTTCATGCGGGTCTCCCTACACGCCGCCGAGCAATTCGTCATCCGCATCCTGTTCCGCTTCATCCTCTTCACGGTCAGGCAGGTCCGGCAGATTGGTCTGGTTCTGCTGCGGCAGTTCGGCCGGATCCAGCTCTCCGCTGGGATCGCCCCAAAGCGGATCCGGGCGTTTCAGGTCTCCGGTCAGGCCGCATGCGGCCAGATTTCCGGCCGCGAGCAGGGCGGCGGCAAGAAGAAGGGGGCGTTTCATCAATGACTACTCCAGTCGAAGTCTCTGTTTCCACTGTGCCACTTGTTCGGCGACGCGAACAGGGCTTGTAGCGCCATAAGATGTCCGAGATGAGGCAGACGCCTCAACCGTCAGCACATCGAAGACCGCGCTGGTGATATCGGCATGAACCGCCTGCATGTCGTCCAGTGACAGATCGGGGAGGTCACAGGCTTTGGCTTCGGCCCTGGCGACCAGTTCCCCTGTGACATGATGGGCATCCCGGAAGGGCAGGCCGAGCTCGCGCACCAGCCAGTCTGCCAGGTCGGTCGCGGTGGAAAACCCCTTCGCGGCGGCTGCGCGCATGTTGTCCGGCTTGAAATGGACGGTCTCGATCATGCCCGTCATGGCGCGGACGCAGAGATTGTAGGTGTCGAAGGCTTCGAAGGTCAGGCGCTTGTCGTCCTGCAGGTCCTTGGCATAGGCCAGCGGCAAGGCCTTCACCGCACCTTGCAGGGATGTGTAGAGGCCGGTGACGAGGCTGGCCTTCGCCCGGATCAGTTCGGCGGCGTCCGGGTTGCGCTTCTGCGGCATGATGGATGACCCGGTCGACCAGGCATCGGTAAGCTGGGCAAAGCCGAACTGCGCGCTCGTCCACAGCACGATTTCCTCCGCCAGGCGGGACAAATGGGTCGATGCGATGGACAGGGCCGCCAGGGCCTCGAGGGCGAAGTCACGGGCCGAGACAGCATCGAGCGAATTGGCCATTGGCCGCGCAAAGCCAAGCGCTTCAGCGGTCATGTCGCGGTCGATCGGAAAGCCGGTGCCGGCAAGCGCAGCCGCGCCCAGCGGGCATTCATTCAGCCGCTCGGCACAGCCGAACAGGCGGGACCGGTCCCTTTCCAGCATTTCAACATAGGCCAGCAAATGATGACCGAGGGTCACGGGCTGTGCGGTCTGCAGGTGGGTGAAGCCCGGCATGATCGTGTCAGTATGCTCGCCCGCGCGGCGCACGAGAGCAGATTGCAGACCCGCCACAAGCTGCATCGCCTCGTCGAGCGCGCCCCGGGTCCAGAGACGGAAATCAGTGACGACCTGGTCGTTGCGCGACCGTGCGGTGTGCAGCCGGCCTGCAGGGGCACCGACCAGTTCCTTCAGCCGGGCCTCGACATTCATGTGGATGTCTTCCAGTTCGCGCCGGAAGGGGAAGGAGCCGTTCGCGATCTCTTCGGCGACGGTGTCGAGGCCTGCCTGGATGGCGTCATTGTCCTCGGCCGATATGATGCCCATTTCCGCCAGCATGTCCGCATGGGCGCGGCTGCCGGCAATGTCCTCGGCTGCCATGCGGCGATCGATGTCGAGCGAGGCATTGATTTCTTCCATGATGTCGGACGGGGTCGCGGCAAAGCGTCCGCCCCACATTGTCTGGCCTTTGCCTGTCGTCACTGCCATATCCCTTCGAGTTCGTGTTGGAGACCGAGACCCATGACCCGTCTGGCCTATTTCGCCCTCTTCTTGGTCGGCCTGATCGCAATTGTCTATGCGCTGATCAGCGCAATCGGCGGAAATCCGCCGGAAAACCGGCTGCAACGCTACGCTGACGGCGAGATCGCCAAGCTCGACTTCTCCCGTTCCGGCACTTCGGCCGCAACCGCAGCCTTCTATCGGGCAGATGGCACGCCTGTCATCCTGCAGGATTATGCCGGCAAGGTGGTGCTGGTGAATTTCTGGGCCACCTGGTGCGCGCCGTGCGAGCGCGAAATGCCATCCCTGGGCGCCTTGCAGACCGCACGCGGTGGCGACCGGTTCGAAGTGATCGCCATCAGTGTCGATTCCGAAGCGGACAAGGCCTATGCCGCCCAGAGGCTCGGAGAGTTGGGCGCCAGCAATATCACGTTTCATAGCGCCACGCCGGAACAGTACGAAATCGTCTATGACAGCGGCGTGCAGGGCTTCCCGACGACGATCCTCTATGATGCGGCCGGGAAGGAGATCGCCCGCCTCGCCGGAGACGCTGACTGGAGCTCTCTGGAGGCGGTCAATTTCGTGGATGCGCTGCTAGAGGACTGAAGCTGCCAGCCGGGCGCGGGCGATCTGCGTGCCCATGGCCGCAACCGGTGCAACGGCATCAGCCGTCACAGGGCCATTGTCGGGCCACATGCGCACGAGAATTTCCAGTTCCAGCACCAGATCCCCGGCGTCTTCCATGCCGCGGGCCACCTGCCGCGCATTGACGGCATGGCCGTAAGCGATCTGATAGGCCAGCGGCCGCTGGATGGCGGCATCCATGACGCCGGCGCCGTATTCTTCCCCGCACACTTCCAGCAGGAACAGGACCAGATCGAGCGAGTCCATGCCGGACCCTTCGAGCCCGGAGAAGATGGCGGCCTGTGCTGCGTCGATTGTCTCCATGGCGTCTTCCGGCGGCACGCCGCCCTGAATGGCCTGACGTACTGTGTCGAGGGATGCGGGATCAAAGCCGAACCGGTCGAATCCTTCCCGCTCCGTTGCGGTTTCGGGGCCGAGCAGCCGCTCGAGATGCGGTGCGGCAGCTTCCAACTCGCCAGCCTGGTACAGCGCCAGCCCGGCCGAAGCCGATCCCGCCAGCACGGCAAGGCGTTTCTCCGCAGGCAATACACGGATTCCCGCCGAGGTGCGGATTTCGTCACGGGCGAGCGGGCGATCGGTCACAACCGGACCGTTGGTGCCGGGAATGGCGGCCTGCGGCCCCGGCCCGGTGGCCGGGGCTGGCTGGTCACATGCGGCAAGGCCGAGCAGAAAGACCGGGATCAAGGCCTGCCGGAAGTAGGACATGCGGAGTGCCTCCGTAACTGCAATCATGAGGAAGCCTAGGGGCTCAGGCGCAGGCGGGCAATGCGACCCGGTTCAGGGGCTGACCTGTCCGGCGCCCTGGTTCAAGCGGCGCGGGCCACACCAATCGGGTTTCGGTGCACCGCCATCATAGTCCCAGACCTGATGACTGCCTTCTGCGACCAGCCGGGTTGCCAGGTCTTCCCCGTCAATGCTGAGGTCGACCACGAGACGCTTGTAGCGGTCGAGGCCATAGTCCCGCGTCACCGTGATGTCCTTGTCCCGGGTCAGTTCGACAACTTTTTCCTTGGCCAGATAGCCCTGCTCCCGCTCGGCTTCGCAGTCCGCGCCGCCAATCTGTTTCAGGCTGCGGGTCTCGGGCGCATCCACACCATGCAGCCGGAATTTGGTGCCGTCCGGCAGGCGGCCGGAATCGCCGTCCGACCAGTAGACCAGGCCATCCTGTTCTATGGTCGCCTGCGCAGCCAGGGCCGCAGCACCGCCCAGCCCGGCCAGAATTGCAACCGAATACAGAATTGATCTCAGATTGACCCCGCGCAGCATGGTCCGTGCCTCCGTTCGTGTGGAGCGCACGCTGGCGAGGACGGGTTAAGTGAAGGTTAAGGGCCGGGGCGCGGCGCGTGGTTTGCCGGGACGACAAATGGAAAAACCCCGGCCAAAAGGCCGGGGCTTTCCACTGTACGCATCATGCAAAGCGAAGAACGCTTACATGAAGCCTTTGAACTTGTCCTTGAAGCGCGACACACGGCCACCGCGGTCAAGCATCTTGCCGTCGCCGCCGGTCCAGGCCGGGTGGGACTTGGAGTCGATGTCCAGAACCAGGCGATCGCCTTCGCTGCCATAGGTGGAGCGCGTCTGGTACTCGGTGCCATCGGTCATCACCACGGTGATGAAGTGATAGTCGGGATGACCTTCTTTTTTCATGGCCTTCGCCTCTCTTGAACTCTAATGACAACCGCGCTCAGCCTGTCTATGGGTGCGCGGGCTTGTCTCAGCCTGTTTTCGAAGTGGGGCGTGTAACTGAAACGCGACGTCTCTGCAAGAGGCTGCTGGCAGGGAATCTGAAAGGATTTATAGACGCGCATGGCCGACACCGACACTTCTCTCGCAAATGACCGCCGCGCAACCGAACCGGCAGGCGGAGAGGCCATCAACAGGCCCAAGGCGAAATCCCTGAAACCGCTGGCCCTGCTGCTGCCCTATGTGGCACGCCATTGGGCGACGGTGACCATCGCGCTGATCTTCCTGGTTGCGGCAGCGGCCGTCAGCCTGGCCATTCCGCTTCTGCTGGGCACAGCGGCCGATGCCGGCAGAGCGGCGCAGGGCAATGCCGAGGATCTGCTCGCTCTGGTCGACCGCGCCTTCCTGTGGGTTGCCCTCGCGGCGATCCTGTCAGGTGTTCTGGGCGCTGTGCGGTTCTATTTCGTCTCGCGGTTCGGCGAGCGGATCGCTGCGGACCTGCGCAAGGACCTCTACGCCCACTTGCTGAAACTGTCGCCGCGCTATCACGCACGGATGCGGTCGGGGGAGGCAGTCTCGCGCCTGACGGCGGACATCACCCTGATCGAGACATTTCTCGGATCGTCGGCCTCTCTGGCCACCCGGACCCTGCTGACGACGTTTGGCGCACTGACCATGATGCTGGTGGTGAACTGGAAGCTGGGCCTGACCCTGCTGGCCATGCTGCCAGTCGCCGTACTGCCCGTAATGGCCATCGGGCGGATCATCCGCACCATGTCCAATCGCGCGCAATCGCGCCTTGCCGATGCGGGCGCTGAAGCTGCCGAGGCGCTGGATGCGATCGAACTGGTGCAGGCCTATAACCGCGAACAGGGCCGGCTTGCAGCGTTCGGGGACGCCGTCGAGGCGACCTTCGCGGCGGCGATGCGGCGGATCGGGGCACGATCGATCATGATTGTGCTTGTGTCGATCCTTCTGTTCGGCGGCTTTGTCGGTGTGCTGTGGCTGGGCGCGCGCGCCGTGGCCACCGGGGAAATGAGTTTTGGCGACCTGGCGTCCATGGTGCTCTACGCCCTTTATGCCGGATCCGGTTTCGGCATGCTGGCGGAAGTCTATGGTGAAGTCATGCGGGCAGCCGGCGCGGCGGATCGCGCGGCTGAGGTCCTCAATGCCGAGCCCGAGATTACGGCCCCCGCCCGGCCTGTGGCCTTGCCGGGCAGCGTGACCGGCGCGCTCGAATTCGACGATGTCACCTTCCGCTATGGCGATGAGGCGGTTTCGGCGCTGGACCATTTTTCCCTGTCGGTGAAGCCCGGGGAGTTTGTCGCTCTGGTCGGACCAAGCGGGGCAGGGAAGACGACCGTATTCCGCCTGGCGCTGCGCCTGTTCGATGTCCAGTCCGGGCAGATTCGGCTGGACGGGGTATCGGCGATGCAGGCCGATCCGCGTGACTGGCGGCGGCAATTCGCCTATGCGCCCCAGGAATCCGCCCTGTTCACCGGCACGGCAGCGGACAATATCGGTTTCGGGACGGATGATCCCGAAACGGCCCTTCTGGAACAGGCAGCGCGCATGGCCGAGGCATTCGACTTCCTATCGGCGAAGGATGGGCTGGCCACGGATCTTGGCCAGAAGGGACGCAGCCTGTCAGGCGGCCAGCGCCAGCGGATTGCCCTGGCCCGCGCGCTGGTCCGGGATGCGCCGGTCCTGCTTCTGGATGAGGCAACTTCGGCCCTCGATTCCGAAAGCGAGGCAGCCGTGCGGCGAGCCATCGCCAACGCCGCGGAAGGCCGGACCACACTCGTGATCGCGCACCGGCTGTCCACGGTGCGCCGGGCGGACCGGATCATCGTGATGGAACACGGCCGCATCGTCGAGGAAGGCACGCACGAGTCGCTCGTGGCCAAGGGAGGCCTCTATGCCCGGCTCGCCGAATTGCAGTTTTCAGAAGGCCAGGCCTAGCCCTTGCGAAGCTTCTTGACCTTGCCGTCAATCGTGAAGGCGAAGGCGAGCGACAGGATCAAGGGCACCCAGATCGGCAACTCGCCCAGTCCCGGCGCATTCAGCGCCGCGGCGAGATGATCGTCCACGCACCACCACAACAGCCATAACCACATAGTATCAGTCCCTTCTTCATGCCCCTACTCATCGGATATAGGATGCCGGAAGTCGGAATGACAGGGAGATCCTATTCGGCTGCCTGAAGGGCAGGGGCCTGCTCGGCTTCCTCCGCGCGCGTAAAGGCGAGGACACCGTCATCGACCTTACCGAAGCGGAGGTTCATCAGATCGGCGCTGTAATTCTGGTTCAGCTTCCAGGGCTTTTCCGTATGCTGGCGCGGGAACTGGTCCATGACCCGCTGGAAATAGCCGGACGAGAAATCCACGAAAGGTTCGGTCTGGTTCGGATAGTGATCCAGTTTCGGCATGGCGGAGGCATAGCCATGCCGGTCCATGTAGTTCAGCAGGCGGCAGACATATTCGGAGGTGAGATCTGCTTTCAGCGTCCAGGAGGCGTTGGTGTAGCCGAACGTGCAGGCAAGGTTCGGCACATTCGACACCATGACGCCCTTGTAGTTCAGCAGGCGGCCGGGATCCTTGCGTTCGCCATCGACCGAAACCTCAACCCCGTTGAAGAATTGCAGCTGCAGTCCTGTGGCGGTGACCACAATATCGGCGTCCAGAATCTTGCCGGACTTCAGCTTGATGCCGGTTTCGGTGAATGTGTCGATATGGTCGGTCTCAATGCTGGCCTTGCCGGATTTCAGCGCGGTGAACAGATCTGAATCCGGGACAAGGCACAGCCTCTGTTCCCACGGATTGTAGGCCGGGTTGAAATGGGTATCGATCGGGAAGTCGGGACCGAGTTCCTCACGCACCATGCTGGTCAGGCGTTCGCGCGCCTTGTCGGGATTGGCGCGGGTTTGCTTGAAGAAGAATTGCTGCAACAGGACATTCCGCCAGCGGATGAACCCATAGGCCCAGCTGTCCGGCAGTATCTTGCGAAGGAAATTCGCGAACTTGTCGACGGCCGGGCGCGAGACGACATAGGTAGGCGAGCGCTGCAGCATGGTGACGTGGGCAGCCTTGTCCGTCATGGCGGGCACAAGCGTCATCGCTGTGGCGCCGGACCCGATGATGACGACTTTCTTGCCGGAATAGTCCAGATCTTCCGGCCAGTGCTGCGGGTGGATGAACTCGCCCTTGAACGCGTCCTCGCCCGGAAAGTCCGGCCGGTACCCCTGATCGTAGCGGTAATAGCCGCCGCACATGAACAGGAAGCGGCAGGTCGTCACCTCGCGATTGCCGAACTGGTCTTCATGGGTCACCCGCCAAGACTGGTCCTCGGACGACCAGTCCGCAGCAATGATCGTGGTGTTGAACCGGATGTGCGGTGTGATCCCGTACTCGTCCGCCGTCTCCTGCACGTAATTGCGGATGGACGGGCCGTCAGCAATGGCTTTCGCCTCGGTCCAGGGTTTGAAATTATAGCCCAGCGTGTGCATGTCACTGTCGGACCGGATGCCCGGATACCGGAACAAATCCCAGGTTCCCCCGATGGCGCTGCGCTGCTCGAAGATCTGGTAACCGATCCCCGGCGATTTCTTCTGGAGATGCACAGCCGCCCCGATGCCGGAAAGGCCGGCTCCGATGATCAGGACATCCGTATCGGTATGTGTCATGTCTGCTTCCTGCCCATTTTTCAGCCTATAAGGCCAAAAAATGACGCAGGTGTCACGGTATTTCTGACCCTTGCGGGGGGCGACCCTACGGAAAGGGCCTAGTCGGCCTTGCGGGCAAACGCAGCGGCGTGGCGCAGCTGTGTTTCGATCAGGGGATGTAGATCCTCGTTCGAGGCCAGCACCGATCCGGTCTGCATGACGTCACCGCCTTCGATCTCCGTGACCAGTCCGCCGGCTTCCCGGACCAGGACGATCCCGGCCGCAATATCCCACGGTTTCAGGCCGCGTTCCCAGAAACCGTCAAACCGGCCAGCGGCAACATAGGCCAGGTCCAGGGCGGCGGATCCGTAGCGGCGGATACCGGCACAGGCCGGTGTCATGGCCAGCATTTCGCGGGCGAAATTGCGGTGGGCTTCCTCGGCCTTGCCGTGCCAGGGCGTGCCGGTGGCGACAACCGCCTCGCTCAGCTTGTTGCGGGCCGCCACGCGGAGCTTGCGGTTTTCCAGCCAGGCGCCGCGCCCGGTCTCGGCCCAGAAGATCTCGTTCTTGGCAACATCATAGACGACGCCGGTCAGCAGCTTGCCTTCGCGCTCCAGCGCGATGGAGACGGCATAATGCGGCTGGCCGTGCAGGAAGTTCAGCGTGCCGTCGAGCGGGTCGACAATGAATCTGTTCGACTTGTCCGTGCCCTCGACAATGCCGCGTTCCTCCATGACGAAGCCATAGCCGGGCCGCGCCTTGGCGAGCGAGGTGTAGATGATCTCTTCGGCGCGATGGTCCGCATTCGACACGAAGTCGGCAGGGCCCTTCTTGGAGACCTGCAGATTCTCGACTTCGCCGAAATCACGGGCAAGCGACCGCCCGGCAGCGCGAGCGGCAGCAATCATCACGGTTCCGACGGGGGAGGGTTTGGACATGTCTGGCCTTAGTCTGCGCGGCGGAGATAGGTGGAATCGGCGGTCTGGACGACAATTTTCTCGCCTGTGCCGACAAAGGGCGGGACCATGACGCGTACGCCGCCGGTGCAGGTGGCCGGCTTGAAGCTGTTGGCCGCCGTCTGGCCTTTCACGACCGGTTCGGTCTCCTCGATCTCAAGGGTCACCTGTTCGGGCAGGGACACGCCAATCGGCTTTTCACCGTAGAACTCGATCTCGACAACCATGCCATCCTGGAGGAAGGCGCCCTGGTCGCCGATAAAGTCGCGCGGGATCATGATCTGCTCGAAATTTTCCTGGTCCATGAAGGTGAAGGAGTCATCGTCTGCAAACAGGAACTGGTGGTCTTTCTGCTCGAGGCGGACCTTTTCAACGGTCTCCGAAGACCGGAAGCGGACATTGGATTTCGAGCCATTCAGCAGGTTGCGCAGTTCGACCTGATTGAAGGCGCCGCCCTTGCCGGGCTTGACCGAAGCCGTCTTCAGGGCGCGCCAGACGCTGCCATCATGCTCGATGACATTGCCGGGCTTGATTTCGTTGCCATTGATCTTGACCATTGGAGCTTGTCCTCATGAGGGTTTGGCGGGGGCGTAAGCCCTAGGCCTGTAACGGTCAAGCGGGGGTGTGTTAATCCGCCTGTCAAGCAGGCGGTCCCCTGAAAACCGGGCCCGCAGGCCCCGGCCAGTATTCACATATGGCTGCAATCATGAGCAGAATGCCGGTTCCACTGACAGATGGGGGACAGGCAATGCTTCAAAGATTTCTGAGTTTCGACAAGCTGATGGGCACGACGCTGATCAAGGTTCTGTATTATATCGGTCTGGTCGGGATCGCGCTTTATGCGGTGGTTCTGTTGCTGACGGGGCTTGGCGTCATGGTCAGTCAGAGCTTCCTGGGCGGGATCAGCATGATTGTCGCGGCCATCCTCGGCGGCGCCATCAGCTTGCTGTTCTGGCGCTTCATGTGCGAGCTCTACATGCTGTTCTTCCGCATCAGCGACGACGTCCGCGAACTCAAGGAAATGAAGTCCGGCCCGACGCCGCCTGCAGCAGCTCCGGTCTCGCCGGACGTCTAGTCCGCCGACGGGTCCAGTCGATCCAGCAATGCATTGAATTTTGCCACCGCGGCCGGTGCACCTGCCGGGTGGTTCCACACGCCTGAGGACACGGCGAGGAAGTCTGCGCCGGCCATGACAAGCGGCTCGGAGTTCTCGACGGTAATTCCGCCAATCGCGACGCAGGGCACTTCCATGCTTTCCTGCCAGATCTCCAGCAGGTCTGGCGACGCCTCCACCGTGTCATCTTTCGTGCCGGTGGCGAAGAACGCGCCAAACGCGACATAGTCCGCGCCGGATTCGCTGGCCTGCATGGCCGCGTGGCGGGAATTCTTGGCGGTGGCGCCGACGATCATGTCCTTGCCGACGATCTCCCGCGCTGTTTTCACCGGCACATCATCAAGACCGATATGCACGCCGTCCGCGCCGAGTTCCACGGCGAGCTGAGGGCTGTCATTGATCAGTACGGCAGCGCCATAGGCCTGTGCCATCGCCGTCACGGCAGCGCTGACCTCGCGGGTCGCGGCTTCGTCGATCTCTCCGGCCTCGGTCTTCAGGCGAATCTGAAGACAGGCTACATCGCCCGCCGAGAGAGCGGTTTCCAGCAGGGCGGCAAAGCCATCCACATCCTCAATGCGGGGAGGGGTGATCAGGTAAAGCCGCGTGCGCGGGCGGACATAATCTTCAGTCTTGCTCATGGCGCGCGCTATAGCGCAGCGTAGGTCTAGCCGGAAGCCTTCAAAACCCGTTGAGTGCTGGCGGGGTAGGCGTCGAGTGGCTTGCAGTTCGGACGCATTTCCAACATCACTGCTAGTCCTTTTCAGCTTCCACACTGGGTGCGGGCGCCGCGGCGTCGATCAAGTGCTGCTCATACGCCTTAGGCGACCAATCGCGCCCAAGGAAATCATGCACGAGTTCGGCGGCCGGTTTTGATGATCCGGCGCTCAGGACCAGTTCCCGATAGCGTTCAGCGGTGACTTCGTCGCGCAAGCCGTTTGCTTCGAACTGCTTGAACATGTCTGTCGCGATCGCGAGTGACCATTGATAAGTGTAGTAGATCGCAGAATAGCCATCGAGGTGCCCAAAGCTGGCATACCGATGGAGGTCCGGCAGGGTCTCGAACGGGCTGAGGCCAGCTTCCTGTTCAAGCCAGATCTTCTCGAAATCGACCTCAGAGGGTGGGCGATTATAGTAATTCATCGAGACGCCGGCATAGGTCAGCTGACGGAGCGTGCCGAGGCCGGTGCCGAAGTCACGCGCGGCGTTCATCTTCTCGACCAGTTCGACGGGAATGGTTTCGCCGTCGGAGTTTACGGCGAACTTTGCCAGCGTGTCATAATCCCACACCCAGTTTTCCAGCATCTGGGACGGGGCTTCAATAAAATCCCATTCAAGGCTGCTCATGCTGAGATTGGCGTAGTCTGGTTGGCCAGAGAACATCGCATGGATGAGGTGGCCGAATTCATGGAGGAAGGTTTCGACCTGTCTATGCTCCATCAGACCGGTCGTATGATCGCCCGCAGGGAAGTTGCACATCAGTGAGGCAACTGGCACGCCTTCAGATGTTGGGCCGAACCGAATGGGGAAGGCGGCCGCGTGTTTGAACTTGCCCTCGCGCGGATGCATGTCGAGGAAGAAACGGCCGACCAGTTCGCCATCCTTGTAGATTTCGTGAGCGGTTACGGTTTCCTGCCAAATCGGAGCATCGGTCCAGTCACGTATCTCGACTTCGAACAGGTCCTGTACCAACGAAAATATGCCTGACCGAACGTCATTGTAGGCGAAGTACTGGCGCACTTCCTGGGCGTCGAGCGCATAGTCGGTTTGGCGAATCTGTTCCGAAAGATAGCCGCTGTGCCACTGGCTGACCTGCGTCGCGTCGGGATTACTGTTCCGTTGAAAAGCCAGCAGGCGTTCGTATTCGATTTCAGCGGCGTTTCGGGCGGCGGCTTCGACACCGTCGAGGAAGTCGATGGCAACCTCTGGCGAGCCCGTCATCTTGTCTTCGGTGATATAGGCCGCGTAATTTTCATAGCCCAGCAATTGTGCAAGTTCGTAGCGCTTCTCGAGCAGTTTCCGGAGTGGCTCTACATTCTCCGGATACGCACGGTTGGCCGAGGCAATGAAGAGGGATTTCTTCAAATCTTCGTTCGGGGAGTAGTTGAAGACAGGCATCAGGTCCGGATAGTTGGTCGTGATGACGATCTTGCCATCCTCATTGGGCGTATGGGCGTCGATATAATCCTGTGGCAGTCCCTCCAGCGCGTCGACTGAATCGACTTCGACCTGTCCGACAATTTCGCGAAGGTTCTTGTTGAACTCAGTGCTGATCTGCGCCAGTTCGGCGTTCAGTTCCTCTACGCGCGTTCGCGTCGCTTCGTCCTTGTCGACACCGCTGCGCCGATAGTCTCTCAGAATGCGGGACAACATGAGGGCGGAGCGATCATCGAGGGCGTCGGCATCAATCGCGACCATGCGTTCGTAGATGGGTCCGGACAGGGAGAGCGTCGAGATGATGCTGGCTGTGTCTTCCTGACATGCGCTGCCGACTTTCCTCAACGCTTCGTCCGGGTTTGCTTCGGCCACGATAGCCGCTTCTCCATAGCCAACTGAAAAGGCGACATTTGTCAGCAAGTCAAAATCCTGAATGTCCTGAACACCGGGCGGCGTGTCGCGGGTTTCAAGATCAGTGATGAACTTTCCGGCGAGCAGCATCGCATTCTCGCAACGGGATTCGAACACTTCCGCAGAGGCCGGATTGACGACGAGCTCGGCCAGCATCGCGCTGGCTTCCTCCTGCAGGCTTGGCGTGTTTGCCTCTGCCTGTTCCAACGCTGTCGGCTCGACGGTTGCCATGCAAGAAGCAGCCGCCAGGAGCGACAGCGCGGATACCGCGCCTGTTACGGTGTGTTTGATCATGCCTTTAAGTCCCCACTCGATTGGCGAAATGCCGCACAAATGCGATCAATCGTGGCGGCAAGCGTGGAATTGAACTCTTCGTCGCTTTGCTGGGCCGAGAGGCCTTCGGTCAGGGCTCGGGAGAAGCTGGCGATCATGCCGGTGTTCTGGGAAAGCTTGTCACATGCGTCAGTGCGGGAATACCCACCGGACAGGGCAACAACGCGCATCACGCGCGGATGCTCGACCAGTGATTTGTACTGGTTCGCCTTGGTCGGCAGGGACAGTTTCAGCATCACCTGCTTGTCTTCACCGAGCGCGTCGAGCTGTTTGGTGATCTCTGCCAGAAGGATGTCTTCTGCTTCAGCCTTGTCAGAGATGGTGATCGTGACTTCCGGCTCGATGATCGGCATCAGGCCATGGCCGAGAATCTGGCGACCGACGTCAAATTGCTGGGCCACGATTGCGGCGATGCCTTCCGGGTTTGCCGCATGGATGACCGAGCGCATCTTGGTGCCGAAAATGCCCTTGGACACGGCGCGCTCGAGCAGGCTGTCGAGATCGGGCATCGGCTTCATCAGCTGAACGCCATTGGCTTCGTCGGCGAGACCCTTGTCGACCTTCAGGAAGGGAACGACCTGATGTTCATTCCAGAGATACTCTGCCGTGGGCGTGCCATCGACTTCACCGTCCATGGTGCGTTCGAACAGGATGGCGCCGATGACTTTCTCGCCATTGAAGGCCGGGGCCTTGATGATGCGGGCGCGCATCTCATGGATCAGCGAGAACATTTCCTCGTCATTGGAATAGGCGTCTTCATTCACGCCATAGAGGCGCAGGGCTTTCGGCGTGGAGCCGCCGGACTGGTCAAGCGCTGCGATGAAGCCATTCTTCTCGGCAATCTGCCGGGCCATTTGTGGATTGGTCATGATGTTACCGGGGAGTCCCTTGCATGCGTGGAATTTGCAAACTTTGCATTCAAGTACCGTGCCTGTCTGGCGGGTCAACCGCCCGGCAGCGATCAGGACTGTGATCCCCCCACGCGCCTGAATCACAGGCGCTGCGGGCGTTTCAGGCGCAAACTGCAAGAGAATCCGGACGGGATTCCGATTCCGGTCGCCGCGTCAAAATTTTCTGACGCTGCGCAGCACGCGAATGGGAACGTTGTCATCCTGCGAGGCCTGCGCGATATGCCGCAGGCCTGTCTCAAAAGGGATCAGGCCTTGAGGGCCTCGACGCCGGGAAGGGCCTTGCCTTCCATCCATTCGAGGAACGCGCCACCCGCGGTCGAGACGAAGGTGAAGTCGCTTGCGGCATCGGCATGATTAAGCGCGGCGACGGTATCTCCGCCCCCGGCGACTGCGACCAGCTTGCCGTCCTTTGCGCGAATGCCGGCAGCCTGGGCGGCGGCCACGGTTGCCTTGTCGAAGGGTGTCAACTCGAACGCGCCGAGCGGACCGTTCCAGACCAGCGTCTTCGAAGCCCCCATTGCGGCGACCAGCTTGGCGACGGTTTTCACGCCGGCATCGAGGATCATTTCGTCTTCGGCAACATCATCGGCTGCGCAGGTGCGGTTCTCGGCATGGGCCTTGAAATCCTTCGCCACGACAACATCGACCGGCAGCAGGATCTCGCATTTGTTCTGCTCGGCCACCTGCAGGATCTCTCGTGCGGTGTCGGCGAGATCATGTTCGCACAGGGATTTGCCGACGCTGATACCTTGCGCGGCCAGGAAGGTGTTGGCCATGCCGCCGCCGATGGCGAGCGAGTCCACTTTCGTCACGAGGTTCTTCAGCAGGTCGATCTTGGAAGAGACCTTTGCGCCGCCGACCACGGCGAGGACGGGGCGTTCCGGCGTGCCGAGCGCCTTGTCCAGCGCGTCCAGTTCGGCCTCCATGTTCACACCGGCATAGGCGGGCAGGAGGGTTGCCAGGACGGCTGTCGAGACATGGTTGCGGTGAGCCGCCGAGAAGGCGTCGTTTACGTAGAGATCGCCCAGCTCCGCGATCTCTTTCGCGAGCGCCGGATCGCCTTGTTCCTCGCCGGCATAATAGCGGGTGTTCTCCAGCAGGATCACGCCGGCCGGTTCCAACTCGGCAATGGCCTGCTTGACGTGCTCACCCTTGCAGTCGGCGATGAAGCTGACATTCGCCCCAAGGACCTTGCTGAAGGCGCCTGCCACGGGCGCAAGGCTCATCTCTGCCACGCGCTCGCCTTTCGGGCGGCCGAAATGCGCCAGAAGGGCCACTTTCGCGCCCTGGGTCCGCAGGGTCTGCACCGTGTCCACGGCGGCGCGCAGGCGGGTATCATCCGTCACGAGGCCGTTTTCCATGGGCACATTGAAGTCGACGCGGACAAGGGCGGTCTTGCCGGTCAGGTCACCGGCATCGGCAAGGCGTTTGAAGCTGGACATGGAAAGTTCTCCAATGGGCCCGGCCAGCCGGGCACGATGCGGCAGGTATGGAAAAAGAGCGCCTCCCGGACAGGAAGCGCTCTCGGGGAGGGGAGGCTAGATCAGCTTCGACATGGCGAGCGCGGTATCGCTCATCCGTGTCGCGAAGCCCCATTCATTGTCATACCAGGACAGGACGCGGACCATCGTGCCCTCGATGACCTGCGTCTGGTCGAGCGCGAAGGTGGACGAATGCGGGTCGTGGTTGAAGTCTGAGGAGACCAGAGGCTTGTCGGTGTAGCCGAGCACGCCTTTCATCTCACCGTCCGCGGCCGCCTTGATGGCGGTGTTCACTTCCTCGACCGTGGTCGGCTTACCGGCATCGAAGACCAGGTCGATCATCGAGACGTTCGGCGTCGGGACGCGGATGGCAGAGCCATCGAGCTTGCCCTTCAGTTCCGGCAGGACGAGGCCGACAGCCTTGGCCGCGCCGGTCGAGGTCGGGATCATGGACATGGCAGCCGCGCGGCCGCGATAGAGGTCCTTGTGCATGCGGTCCAGCGTCGGCTGGTCGCCGGTATAGGAGTGGACCGTCGTCATGTAGCCGCGTTTGATGCCGACCGTGTCGTTCAGGACCTTGGCGACCGGCGACAGGCAGTTCGTGGTGCAGGACGCGTTGGAGACGACGAGGTCATCCTTGGTCAGGGTGGAATGGTTCACGCCATAGACGATGGTCTTGTCGGCATTGGTGGCCGGGGCGGAGACCAGGACGCGCTTGGCGCCAGCCTTCAGGTGGGCGGAAGCCTTTTCCTTGTCGGCGAAGATGCCGGTACATTCCATCGCAATGTCGATGTCCAGTTCGGCATGCGGCAGGTCGGCCGGGTCACGCACGGCGGTGCAGAGGAATTTGCGGTCGCCGACGATGATCGTGTCGCCGTCGACTTCAACCGTCTGGTTCAACCGGCCATGAATGGAGTCATACTGCAGAAGGTGGGCATTGGTGGCGACGGGGCCAAGGTCGTTGATGGCAACGACTTCGATGTCCTTGCGGTCATGCTCGATGATGGAACGCAGGACGAGACGGCCAATGCGGCCAAAACCATTGATTGCAACGCGAACGGCCATGAAAAATCTCCTTTGGAGCGGCAGGCTAGAATTCTGCTGGCCCTTTACGACGCCACAAGCCCTTCGTCCACCCGCGCCCGATGCGGCCTCGCGCCGCTTGCGGCCTGTTTGCGGTAACGGTGATCGGGCGTGGACTTGGCCGCGTCGGCCCCGTATGGCCAGAGGGTGAGGGAAAGGGCCGGACATGCAGCAGGTCACGATCGGACAGGACGGGCGCCGTGTGGGCGTTCTGGGCTTCGGGTGCTGGCGCTTTGCCGGTCATGACCTGGCCGAGGCCGAAACCCTGATCGAGACGGCGCTGGATCTGGGCATGACGCTGGTCGACACGGCCGACATTTACGGGTTTGGCGGCGAAGGCTTCGGTGCGGCGGAAACGCTGCTGGGCCGCGTGCTGAACGCCGCGCCCGCCCGGCGTGAGCGGATGTTCCTGGCCAGCAAGGGCGGGATCATCCCGCCGGTGCCCTACAATTCGAGCCGGGCCTATCTGATCGAGGCATGCGAGGCCTCGCTGGCGCGGCTGGGCGTGGAGCAGATCGACCTTTACCAGATTCACCGGCCGGACCTGCTGACCCCCTGGCAGGAAGTTGCCGGCGCATTGGACACGCTTCTGGCCCATGGCAAGATCGGCGCTGTCGGCGTGTCGAATTTCACCGTTGCGCAGACCCGTGCACTGCAGGCGCATCTCGGATCCCGGATTGTCAGCACCCAGCCGGAATTCTCCGCCCTTCACCGGCAGCCCCTCGAAGACGGCACGCTGGACTGGTGCCAGGAAACCGGCGCGGCGGCGCTGGTCTGGTCGCCGCTGGCAGGCGGCAGGCTGGGCGAGACCTATCTGCCGCAGCCGGAGGACCCGCCCACGCTTGGCGCGGTGCAGGAAACCCTCGACCGGATCGCGGCCCTGTATGATGTGCGGCGCAGCGATGTGGCGCTGGCCTTCCTGCTGAAACATCCTGCGCGCCCCATTGTGCTGCTGGGCACGCAGCGGCCGGAGCGGCTGGCGGCAGCCCGGCAGGCCCTGTCCGTCCCCCTCAGCCGCCAGCAATGGTACAGCATTCTGGAAGCCGCCCGCGGCGCGCCGATGCCATGAGCCAGAGCCAGCCCGGACATCGCAGCGCTGCCGACTGGTCGCTGTTCGCCCTGCTGACCCTGCTGTGGGCCGCAGCCTATGCCCTGACCCGGGTGGCGGTGGACAAGGGCAATCCGGAGGTTGGCCTGCCGGTGGCCTGGGTGTTGCCGGGCCGGTTGACCATCGGGGCAGCGGTCTTGTGGGTGTTCATGCTGGCGCGCGGCCAGCGCCTGCCATCGCTGAAGGACCGCAAGCGCTGGCTGGCCATTCTCGGCATGGGCCTTGCGGGATCGGTGTTCCCCTTCTTCCTGATCACCACGGCGCAGGAGACGGTCAATTCCAGCCTCGCGGCGCTCTACACCGCGGCGGTACCGATCTTCGTCGTGTGCGGCGCAAGTTTTCTGTTTGCGGACGAACGCATGACGCGGGGCACGGCAATTGGTGTTCTGTCCGGCTTTGCCGGGGTGGCCGTCCTGTTCGGGCCGGACGCCATGAACGGGCTGGTCAATGCCAGCGTCATCGCGCAAGGCCTGCTGATCCTGGCGACCATGAATTACGCCGCCGCCAGCCTGATGGCGCGCGGAGCGCCACGGATGGAGGCCATCCCGTTTGCCACGGGGTTCGTGACGCTGGCAGCTATTGTGTCCTGGCCGCTGGCCTTTACGGTCAACCCGGCAGAGGTGACTGCAGACTGGACCCACTGGGCCGCCGTGGTCGGGCTGGGCGTCATTCCCACGGCGATTGCGCAGGCGCTGTACATGTTGCTGATCGCGCGGACCAGCGCCACCTTCCTGTCGCTGACGGGCTATTCGATCCCGGTGGTCAGTGCCGGGCTTGGCTGGCTGTTCTTTCGCGAGACCCAGAGCTGGCATGCCCTGATTGCCTTCGCACTGATCCTGGGCGGTGTCTGGCTGGCCCGGCGCGGCGGCGGCGTGAAGGAAGGGTAGGGGCCAGCACGGGCGACGCCCGTGACGGCGCTGTGTTCCTGGAAGTTGGGATGTCTTCTGTGAGGAGACCGGTCAGGTGTCCGGGGGCGGCAGAGCGCGGTCAGTGATGCAGGCGCAGGCTGCGGTCCCGACACGCGCCAAACGGAGCTGGCGGCCTGGGCCCCGGCCTTCGCCGGGGTGAGCGGACAAGAGGGATGTGCCCTCCAATGCTGCTGTCAGAGCCTTGGGCAGTTCCCGTTGGAGCACATCCTGCTGTGCCTGCCGGGCCAGCGCGGCCGCATGTTCGGCCCGTGTGTCGCCGATCTGCAAAAGCCAGACCTGTCCGGTTCGCGTCAGTCCGTAGAGAAAATTCGCCTCGGCGCCCTTCACCGCGCGCACATAGAGGCGCACGAGGATCAATTGCAGCCAGATCCAGAACCGGTGCGATTCCAGGTTCGGCGGCAGATTCCGGGGTAGGGCGAACAGGCGATCCATGCGGGCAGTATAGCTCCGTTTGCGGAGGGGGAGGATAAATCAATTTCTTCTCCCTGTTTTCATTGCGGTTTTGTGACAGAATTCGGGGATAGAGTGTCATAAAACTCATACCGAACCGGAGTAAGGGCGGACATCATGACCCGACCTGACACACGCCCGGATTATCGTTCGATCTTCATTTCCGATGTGCATCTCGGCAGCGCCGGATGCCAGGCCGATGCGCTGTGCGCCTTCATGAAGACGCACACATCAGAGCAGCTCTATCTGGTGGGTGACATCATCGATGGCTGGCGCATGCGGAAGAAATGGTTCTGGCCGCAATCGCACACCAATGTCATCCGCCGTATCCTGACGGCCGCCAAGCGCGGCACGGACGTGACCTATATCATCGGCAATCATGACGAATTCCTGCGCGCCTTTCTGCAATTCCGGCTGAATTTCGGCGAGATTGCCGTCCGGAACCGCGCCGTGCATGAGGGCGAGGATGGCAAGCGCTACCTCGTTGTGCATGGCGACATGTTCGATGGCATGATGCGGGCCGACCGCAAATGGATCATGCATCTGGGCGATCACGCCTATAATTTCCTGCTCTGGACGAACACGAAGCTGAACGCCGTGCGCCGCCGCCTGGGCATGCCCTATTGGTCGCTGTCGCAGGCGCTGAAAAAGCGCACCAAACGGGCGCTGAACCATATCCACAATTTCGAGGGCCATGTGGCGGACTATTGCCGCCGCAAGGGCTTTGACGGCGCGATCTGTGGCCACATCCATGTCGCCGAGATGCGCGACATCGACGGCATCACCTACATGAATGATGGCGACTGGGTAGAAAGCTGTACCGCCCTGGTCGAGCATCATGACGGACGCTGGGAGCTGCTGCACTTCCAGCCGCATGTGGCGAAGGATTCCGAACCGGTGGCGGAGCCGGTCCGCGTGCAGGCCGTGGCTTGAGATTTTTCCTCCGCTGCGCAGCGGGGGAGGTGGCAGGCCGGAGCCGGTGATGAAGGCTGCGCCGGTCGGCGAGCTGGAACTGGCCTTAATGGGCTGCCCCTGAAGCCCCCTCTCCCTCTGAGGGAGAGGGGGTTGGGGCTGAGGGAGCGCAGACCTGCCTGTTCAAGACACGCTCTCCCGTCGCGCCGACATGCCCCCTCACCCCTGCCCCTCTCCCCGAGGGGAGCGCTGATTGAGCCATACAACGGAAGCTGTAAACGATTCGACTGCGGCCCGGACGCGGTGCACACATCGGGGCCGGTGGCGAAGGCCGAGCCTGTCAGTGAGCTGGAACTGGCTTTAAGGCTCTTGGCTGGCGGCAGTCCGGTTGCTAGCACATCGCCAATTGATCGGCGCGACCCGACACGGCCATTGAAGAACCTTCACCATTCGAAAGGCAATCCCATGACGCTCACCGAGCTGTTGATACCCACCTACCGCCAGATGCTTCAGGCGCTCGCCGTCTGGCTTCGCAAGGCAGAGGCGCAGGTGGACGACGCCGATGCGCTGATGGCGGCGCGCCTCGCGCCCGACATGTTCCCCCTGTCGACCCAGATTCGCTTCGCCTGCGTCCAGGCCTATGAAGGCGCCTACCGCCTGCGCCATAAAACCATGCCCTCCACGCTTGAGGCGCTGCTCGACGAAGGCCGCAACGGCGGCGATCAGCCGGGCACGATGGCCGAGGCGCTGGCCCGCATCGACGAGGCGCTATCGCAATTCTACTTCCACCTGATGACCGCCTACGCGATCCTGCGAAACCAGGGCGTCGAACTCGGCAAGGCCGACTACGTCCAGCACATGTTCGCCTTCCTGCGCCCCGGAACCGCCCCGGCGGGCTGAGGCGCAGCACAAATGACCCCCACCCAGCCTCCCCTTGCCGGGGAGGAGTCTCTATCGCGTACACTGAACTCTCCAAACCGAACGGCCTGTTCCTCCCCCTGCAAGGGGGAGGCTAGGTGGGGGCCTCTTTCCGCACGAATCCAAATTCCGGTGTCCCGTGCGCAGGTTCAAGCGCCTCGTCGAGCACTATGATGAAGGCTGGGAACGCCTAGACTCGGTGCGCACGTCTGTGCCTGTGGCCCCAGTGGGAACTGGCTTAGGTTCCAGCCGCGAATCTGCTTAGATAGGAAATCGGGCGATATTTTTTTAATGTATCCTAAGTGGAGGAATGGTTTGCAGTGCGTGAATCCGCTCGAACGTACATCATTGGCGCTGGTTTCCTGCTCGTCTTTTTCGTAGCAGCCGCTTTCGCGCAAATTACGGCTTACAGCAGGAGCCAGCTGGACGATCGACCGCGCGCTCACCAACAAGAATATACCGAAGCCAAAGCACGAATTGCATGCGCCGCATATGAGGCGCCAGCAGCGCGTCTGGATTGTATTAGCAAGATGGAGGCACTCGAAGAAGATCGCCAAATTATGCGCGCCGATTTGAAGGCGCAGCAGGACATGGCGGTTTGGGCACTGTCAATGTTTTGGGTGAGCGCAATCAGTATATTGGTTAGCGGCGCGGGAATCATACTGATTTATGAAACTTTGAAGGCGTCCCACGCGGGCTTGAGTCAAATGGACGAGACTTTGACTCAAGCGCGCAGTACTGCCGAGGCAGCTTGGGCAACTGTGGACTTGCAGAAACAAGAACTTCGTCCGTATGCATTAATAGAGCTTGTGGGGCACAATTTTTGGGACGCTCTTTCTGGCCCCCCTCAGCACGGCGAATTCACTTGGCAATTTCTATTTCGCAATTTCGGAAAGGCTCCTTGCGAGATAATTGAGATTTCTGCGGGCATCGTAGTTAGCAAAAGTCCGCCCGATTTGGATGGTAATGTTGCGTCTGAGGACGAGTTGCTACCGATGGGCGGTCGCCATATGGAATACGAATCTCTTGAAGGCAGCATCATCAGTTCGGGAGGTGCGAGCCCAAATATTAAGCGGGGGGCAGGTTTCTTTTTCGACAACCAAAATGAGTTGAACGAAGCTGAGACGGCAGAATTTGCGAGGCGCCATGTGCAAATCGTGGGGCCATTTTATGCCATCTATTTGATCGGCTGGATCAAATACAAAGGAGTGCTCAGCGAAGGAAATGCGTATCGGACCAGATTTTGCTACAAGTTAGAAGGGGCGTTTGAGAGAGTGTCTCAATACGGTGGAGCCGAATACAATGAGCGAACATAGCCTCGCTCTCCCGCTTGACACACCCGCCCATCCCTATACCTGCGCCCGATGACTTCCTCCCTCAAGGCCATTCTCGGCCCCACCAATACCGGCAAGACGCATTACGCCATCGAGCGGATGACGGGCTTTGGCACGGGCATGATCGGCCTGCCGCTGCGCCTGCTGGCGCGCGAAGTCTATGACCGGGTGGTCGAGCGCAAGGGCGCGGCGCATGTGGCACTGGTTACCGGGGAGGAGCGGATTGTTCCGCCTACGGCGCGCTATTGGGTGTGCACCGTGGAATCCATGCCGGTGGACCGGAAGGTGGATTTCGTTGCGATTGACGAGATCCAACTGGCTGAGGACCAGGACCGGGGCCATGTCTTCACCGACCGCATCCTTAATTTGCGCGGCGCGCATGAAACCCTGCTGCTGGGCAGCGACACGATGCGCAACGTGCTGCGGGCGCTGGATCTGGGCGCCGAGACCGAGCCGCGCGAGCGGTTTTCGGAATTGCGCTATGCCGGTCATTGCAAGATCACCAAACTGCCCAAGCGCACGGCCATCGTCGCCTTCAGCGCAGACGAAGTCTACGCCATTGGCGAGTTGCTCCGTCGGCAGAAGGGCGGGGCGGCCATCGTGATGGGCGCGCTCAGCCCGCGTACCCGCAATGCGCAGGTCGAGCTCTACCAGTCCGGTCAGGTCGACTATATCGTTGCCACCGATGCCATCGGCATGGGGCTGAATCTGGATGTCGACCGGGTCGTGTTCGCCTCGCGCTCGAAATTCGACGGGCGGCGCCACCGCCTGCTGACGCCTGCCGAATGCGCCCAGATTGCCGGGCGGGCCGGCCGCTTCCGCACTGACGGGGAATTCGGCGAGACGGCAAACTGCCCGCATTTCGACGAAGAGACCTGGAAAGCCATCGAGGCCCACCGGTTCGACCCGGTGGACCATCTACAATGGCGCAATTCGGCGCTGGATTTCTCCAGCCTGCGCCGCCTGATCCTGAGCCTGGAAAAGCCGAGCGGGCATCCCGCCCTGATCCACAATCCGCATGCGCTGGATGAGTGGGTGCTGCGCCGGATGAGCGAGGATGGCGCCATCGAGCCGAATGTGGCCGGGACGCGGCAGGTGAAGCGCTTGTGGGATCTTGCCCGCCTGCCGGACTTCCGCAAGGCCGGGCCGGAAGGTCATGCGCGGCTGGTGCTGGGCCTGGCCGAAACGCTGGCCGACCCGGATGCGCGCCTGTCCGATACGGGGCTGGAACGGCGGCTGACGGATTTGTCCTCGACCCAGGGGGACATTGCGAAGCTGCAGCAGCGCCTTGCCAATATCCGGACATGGACCTATGCCGCCCACCGGCCTGACTGGCTGGAAAACCCTGAAAAATGGCAGGATCGAACGCGGGAGATTGAAGACTCCCTGTCAGACGCGCTACACGAAGCCCTAACGGCCCGGTTTGTCGACCGGCGCACAACCGCTTTGCTTGCCAGCCTGAAGAAGGAAGACGCCCTCGTGACCGAATTGACCCCGGAAGGTGATGTCCGTGTGGAAGGCCATGTTGTCGGACGGTTGAAGGGCCTGACCTTCGAGCCGGTGCTGGACGCCAGAACCCTGGAAGGCAAGGCCGTGCGCGGCGCGGCGCAGGCGGCTGTCCGCCCGCTGATCCTCGAACGTCTGAACCTGATCGTGGCGGCGCCGGACGATGCCTTCAAGCTGAATGATGAAGGCCAGGTGGAGCATATCAATTCGCCCGTGGGCCAATTGGTGAAGGGGTCCGGCTGGATGGCGCCGCGCGTGGAGATCATCGGCGCGGCGGAAGTTGACCCGGCCGAACGCGAAGCGGCAAGGCAAAGGCTGGACCAATGGGCTGCGAAGGAAATTGCCCGCATCCTGCCGACCCATACGAAGCTGGCCGTCGACAAGGCCGGCGATGCGCTGGAAGGCCTGGCGCGCGGCATTGCGTTCCGCGTGCTGGAGAGCGGCGCGGCCGTCGATCTGCGCCAGGATGATCCCGGCCTGCGGCTGACCGCAGAACAGCGCGAGGCCCTGAAGGGGATCGGCATCCGGGCGGGCCGTGTGGCGGCCCATGTGCCGGACGCGCAAAAGCCTGCCGGCCAGCGAATGATTGCCATTCTGCGAGCCGTGGCCGAAGGCCAGCCCTTCCCGCTGGCCCCGGAAGGGGCGGGCTCGTTCGCACTGGACGGCACCTGGCCGGAAGAGGCGCTGGCCGCCAATGGCTATCTGCGTTTCGGCAAGCGGGCCGTGCGCGCCGATCTGGCCGAACGCCTCGGCTGGGAAATCGCCAAGCGCCGCAAGGAAGCGGGCAAGAATGCCTTTCCGATCGAGATCGATCTGGCCTCGGTCGTGTCGTGCCCGGCCGATGACTGGCCGGCCGTGCTGAAGGGCTTCGGTCTCGCCCCGGCCGAAAAGGACAAGGACACCGACGCGGTCCTTCTGTGGCGCTATGCGGCGCGCGCGCGGCCGGACGGACGGCCCGAAGGACGGCCCGAACGTGGGCGCCATGAAGGCGGCGGAGCCCGGCACCAGAATGCCGGCGGCAAGGGCGGCAAAGGTCCGCGTGGCAACCGGCCCCAGGGGGGCGGGGGACGTGGCCCGGCCCGCAATGCGCCGGCCTCGCGCAAGCCGGACCCGGACAGCCCGTTCGCGGCGCTGGCGGCCCTGTTGCCGGAAGAGAAGCCGAAACCGAAGAAAAAGAAGCGCAAGCCGAAGCCCGCCGCGGACTCAGCGGCCCCGCAGGACGCTGCAGGCGCCGGCAGCGACTTTGCCTACACCCCCTTCCGATGACCGATACGCCGTCGCTGCGCCTGGATGTGTGGCTGTGGCGGGCACGGTTTTTCAAGACGCGCGCCCTGTCCGGTGCCCATATCCGCAAGCGGGGCGCCCGGATCACGCGCAATGGGCTGACACGCCGGGTCAACAAGCCGGGCACGTCAATTTGCGCCGGAGATGTTGTCACGCTGGCGCAGGGCGCGCATATCAGGGCGGTCGAGGTTCTGGGCCTCGGAACACGGCGGGGGCCGGCTGACGAGGCAGCGACGCTGTACAGAACACTGGAGACGGATGGATGATGAGCGCGCTGAAGAATTTGTTCCGCCAGAAAACCCCGGCGGAAAAGCCGATGGACCCGCAGGTGGCGGCGGCCGCATTGCTGGTCGAGGCGGCGCTGTCGGACGGGGTGTATGTGAACATTGAAAGCGACATGATCGCGGAAATCCTGCTCGAAGCCTTCAAGTTCGACGCCGACCGCGCCGACGCGGTGCTGGCGGAAGGGGAGGCGCTGGCCGAGGAAGCGGTCGGATCGCACCAGTTCACGAAACATGTGAAGAAGCTGCCCGTGGCCGAGCGCATCTCCATCATCGAAGGGCTGTACCGGGTGGCACTGGCCGATGGCGAGAAGAGCGATATCGAGGATGCCTATATCCGGCACGTCGCCTCCCTGCTGCACATTGACGACATTTCCCGTGCCCAGGCCCGCCAGATGGCTGAAAAACGCATCACTGACGCTTCCTGAAGACTCCTGTCAGATCACCTCATTGACATGAGCGCCCCCGCGCGCCATTTCGCCGTGGCACTTATCTCAGAAGGCCCGCCTGCCCATGACCTATATCGTTGTCGATGCCTGCATCCGCTGCAAATACATGGATTGCGTCGAGGTTTGCCCCGTCGACTGCTTCTATGAAGGCGAGAACATGCTGGTCATCCATCCGGATGAATGCATCGATTGCGGCGTGTGCGAGCCGGAATGCCCGGTTGAGGCGATCAAGCCGGACACCGAGGACGACCCGGACGGGAAATGGCTTAAACTGAACAGCGAATATGCCAAGACCTGGCCCAACATCACCCGGATGAAGGAGCCCCCGGCCGACCGCGAGGAATTTGCCCAAGAGACCGGCAAGCTGGAGAAGTATTTCAGTGCAAAGCCGGGTGAGGGCGACGCCTGAGTCAGGCCATCCGGACCCTGATTTTGCTGGGATTCTCAATAAACGTTAACAAAATCAGCGGCCTTGGGAACTTTACCCTTGGTTAGCATCTGGGCGTGTCTGTTGAAAAAGCTGCACATTTATGCTAGTGTTCAGACTTGAGTAATAACTGACAAGAGCCGGAAACTTCAACTCGGACCGCCAAGCATGACGGACTGAGAGGAACTTTGTCGGCTCTTAATGCGTAAAAAGGGCGATATCCAACATGGCTAAAAAAGCATCTGCGGAACTGGCGTTTGAAGTGGGTCAGAGCGTCGTTTACCCCGCACACGGGGTGGGCAAGATCACGAGCGTCGAGAAGCAGACTGTGGCCGGCATGGATCTGGAGGTCTATGTGGTCTCCTTCGACCAGGACAAGATGATCCTGCGCGTTCCGACCAATCGTGCCGAAGCCTCCGGCATGCGGGCCCTGGCGGGCTCCAAACTGGTGGACGATGCGCTGAAGACGCTGGGCGGCCGGGCCCGCATCAAGCGCACCATGTGGTCGCGCCGGGCCCAGGAATACGAAGCCAAGATCAATTCCGGCGACCTGATCTCCATCGCGGAAGTCGTGCGCGACCTGCACCGCGGGGACGACCAGCCGGAACAATCCTATTCCGAGCGCCAGCTGTATGAAAGCGCGCTGGACCGCATGGCCCGCGAACTTGCCGCCGTCGAGAACATCGACAAGGGCGACGCCATGGAGAAACTGGCTCAATCCCTCGCAAAGAAGAAAGTGGCTGCCTAGGCCCCAACTTCTTTCCGATCATGCAAGGCCCCCGTCCGGCACCTCCCGGACGGGGGTTTTTCATGCCTGGAATGGCCGGACCGCCCCGTTCGTGAACAGGCGGAGGGCGATTGTTAAGAATGCCGGGGTTTCGGCAGAGTCCTGTTAACCATACTGCAAACCGTAGCGGGCACTCTTTCCCTGTCGCCGGAATGTTCCGGTGGCGGATGGATGCCCCGTCTGACATGCCCGCAAAGGGTGGCGGAAGGGGCAGGGTGACAGGAGAAACACGATGCCCTTTTCAGAGATCGAATTACAACCCGGATGCCTGCTCGGCGCCGAGGCCAATGCCGACGAATTCTATCAGGCAGGCCTGGCCTGTGCCGCAGGACTTGGCTCGGACGTGGACCTGATCTCCGCGCACAAATGGTTCAACCTCGCCGTGTCCAGGGGACATGAAGAGGCCCGGGTCCAGCGCCAGGAGATGGCGGACATGCTGAGCACGGAAGAAGTGAAGGTCGCGCTGTCGGCTGCCCGTGACTGGCTGAACCTGGCCAACTAGGGCCGGTCAGGGAATGCGAACGGCGCGGGGACGTGCGCCGTCCGCCTCCTGATCAGCTGACGCGGCGTTCCTGGTCCTTCCAGTAAACCTCGCGCAGATCCTTGCGCAGGATCTTTCCGGACGGATTGCGGGGCAGCGCCTCGATGAACTCCACCGATTTCGGACACTTGTAGCCGGCAATGCGCTCGCGGGCCCAGGCGATGATGCTGTCGGCCGTGGGCGACTCGCCCGGCTTGACCACGATGATGGCCTTGACGGCCTCGCCCCATTTCTCGTCCGGCACACCGATCACGGCGACATCCGCCACGCCCGGATGACCGAAGATGGCGTTCTCCACTTCCGCCGGATAGATGTTTTCGCCTCCCGAGACGATCATGTCCTTCACCCGGTCGTGGATGTAGAGAAAGCCGTCCTCGTCGAAATAGCCGGCATCGCCTGTGCGGAAGAAGCCGTGTTCGTCGATCGCCTCCCGTGTGGCATCCGGACGGTTCCAGTAGCCCTTCATGACAAAGGCGGACTTGATGGCGATTTCGCCGACGTCGCCCGTCGGCACGGCATTGCCGTCCGCGTCCAGGCAGCGCACGATGGTGGCCGGATAGGGCACGCCGCAGGAGCGCAGCTTGCCCCAGGCCGGATCATGCGCTTCCGGCGGCAGATAGGTGCCACAGCCGCCGGTCTCGGTCAGGCCGTAGAGCTGGGTGAATTTCGCGCCCATGATTTCCCGCGCCTCCAGCAGCAGGCTCTCGGCAATCGGCGAGGCGCCATAGAATACCTGTTGCAGGCTGGACCAGTCGATCTCCCTTACATTCGGCATCTGCGTCAGCATCAGGATGACTGCCGGCACCCAGAAGGCGTGGGCAATCCTGTGTTCGGGGATCAGCTTCAGGATCATGACCGGATCGATCTCCCGCAACACAACCGCCTTGGCGCCCTGTGCAGCCGTCAGGATACCGATGTTCACACCGGCCACATGGAACAGCGGCATGGCATTCATCACGGCATCGCCGACCTCGTAACTGGCCCAGTCCAGCATGCCGGCCTGTTCGAAGACGGCGCGGTAATTGCCATTGGTCAGCTGCACGCCCTTGGGCATGCCCGTCGTACCGGATGTGTAGAGCTGGATGACATCGTCATCCTCCCGGGTCTTCAGGCCGGGCGCGTCAGTGGCCTGGCCATCGCGCCAGGCGGGATAGAAGGGCCAGTCATCGCGGCCGCCATCAATCGCAATGACCTGTTGCAGGTCCGGCAGCTCGCTGCGGATCTGGTCGATCATGTCGTAGAAATCCTTGCCCACGAACAGGATTTTCACCCGCGCATCGGACAGGATGAACTTCACCTCCGGCGGCGCCAGGCGCGTGTTTACCGCCGTCATCGTGGCGCGCGCCTTGGCTGCGCCGAACAGCATTTCGTAATAGACGGCCATGTTCTTGGCGAGATAGCCGACCCGGTCATCCGGCTGCACGCCGAGAGCGATCAGGCCATTGGCCACCTGGGTCGAGCGGGTTTCCAACTCGCCGAAGCTTGTGGTTTCACCTTCAAACCAGAACGCTTCGGCATCCGGGCGGATGCCGGCCTGCACGCGCGGAATGTCGGCCAAATGGGGCATCGCCTGTACGTCGATCATGGGGGTCCTCCGATGACAGTTTCGTTTCCTCAGGCCCCATACTAGGGCAAATTGCGCACGAGTCAGCCCGCCGCTGCCTGTTGTTGCAACAGGGGCTACCGGGCCGGGCGGCGTTTCGATGGCTTGCGGTCCGTCCGGCTTTCCGGCACATCCCTCTGCATGACCGATACGATGACCGTCCCCGCACAAGACCTTGGCGAAACCATGCTGGAGATGGGCCGACGCGCTCGCGCCGCCTCGCGCGCGCTTGGCCGCATGACCCCGGCTGACCGGACGCGCGGCCTGATGGCGGTGGCGGCTGCGATCCGCGCCGCGGCGCCAAAGATCCTGTCGGCGAACGAACAGGACATGTCTGCGGCCCGCGAAAAGGGGCTGGACGCGGCCATGCTGGACCGTCTGGCGCTTGATGCGACGCGGCTGGAAGGCATTGCCGCCAGTGTCGAGGCCGTGGCCGGGCTGGGCGATCCGATCGGCCGGGAACTGGCGCGCTGGACCCGCCCCAACGGACTCGACATTGCCCGTGTGGCTGTCCCGCTGGGCGTGATCGGTATCATCTATGAAAGCCGCCCGAACGTGACCGCCGATGCCGGTGCGCTGTGCCTGCGATCGGGCAATGCCGCCATCCTGCGGTGCGGCTCGGAAAGCACGCATTCCTCACGCGCCATCGTCGCGGCCATGCGGGATGCCTTGAAGGCCGAAGGCCTGCCGGAAGACGCCGTTCAGCTGGTGATGACCACAGACCGGGCAGCCGTCGGCCACATGCTGGCCGGGCTGGAGGGCAATGTGGACGTCATCGTGCCGCGCGGCGGGCGCAGCCTGGTGGAGCGCGTGCAGAAGGATGCCCGCGTGCCCGTGATCGGCCATCTTGAAGGCCTGTGCCATGTCATCGTCGACAAGGCGGCCGATCCAGACAAGGCCGTCTCGATCGTCCTGAACGCCAAGATGCGCCGGACCGGTATCTGCGGCTCGGCTGAGACGTTGCTGGTGGATGCCGCCGTGGCCGCCACCCTGTTGCCGAAAATCGCTGCTGCCCTGATGGAAGCCGGATGCGAATTGCGAGGCGATGACCGGGCGCGCGCAATCGTGCCGGACATGGCGACCGCCACGGAAGCCGACTGGTCGACGGAATATCTCGCGCCCATCCTGGCCGTGGCCGTGGTGGACGATCTCACCGCCGCGCTGGACCATATCGGCACCTGGTCGTCCGGCCATACCGAATGTATCATCACAGAGGATGCCGCCGCTGCCGACCGTTTCTTCGCCAGCGTTGACAGCGCCATCCTGCTGCACAATGCATCGACCCAGTTCGCCGATGGCGGCGAGTTCGGCATGGGCGCGGAAATCGGCATCGCAACGGGGCGCATTCACGCCCGCGGGCCCGTGGGCGCCGATCAGCTGACGACCTACAAATATGTCGTGCGCGGCACCGGGCAGGTTCGTCCTTGAGCAGACCATTACTACCGGGGCCGTCGCGTGGATTGCGCATTGGCCTGTTTGGCGGCAGTTTCAATCCGGCCCATTCCGGTCATTTCCATGTTGCATCGACAGCCCTGCGGCGGTTGCAGCTGGACTGGGTCTGGTGGATCGTGGCGCGCGGCAATCCGCTGAAGACCGGACACGGAGATTTCGGCGAGCGGTTCTGGTCGGCGGCGGCCATCGCAGACCATCCGCGCATGCGGGTGACCGATATCGAGCAGCGCCTGTCGCTGACCTATACGCACCGCACGCTGCTGACCCTGACGACCCTGGCGCCGGGCACCAAATTCGTCTGGCTTATGGGCGCCGACAATATGGTCAACTTCCATCTCTGGGGCGAGTGGCAGCAGATTGCCAAACTGATGCCGATTGCGATTGTGGCACGTCCGGGCGTGGGGCCCGGCGCGCGCAATTCTCCCTTTGCCCGCCGCTTTGGCCGGAACCGTATCGAGGAAGCGGCCGCCCCGACCCTGGCGGATTGCGCGCCGCCAGCCTGGGTCTTCCTCAAGGCACCGCTTGATCCGATCTCTTCCACCGCCCTACGCCAGCAGAAGGCCGGAACATGAGCCTCAGCCCGGAAGACCTCGCCCGCCACAAACGGCATATCATGCTGAAGGAGATTGGCGGGCCCGGCGTGCAGAAGCTGCGCGCGGCCAGCGTGTCCCTTGTCGGGGCAGGGGCCCTTGGCGGTCCCTGCGCGATGTATCTGGCTGCGGCCGGCATTGGCCGGATCGAGCTGTGGGACGATGATGTGGTCGAGCGGTCGAACCTGCAGCGGCAGGTTCAGTTCGGGGAGGGCGATCTGGGCAAGTTCAAGGCCGAGATACTGGCTACGCGCCTGTCGGCTGATCATCCGGGCACGCATGTCACGTCGCGGCGCAAGCGCTGGCAGGCCTCCGATGCGCTGGCGGGCGGCATTCTCGTCGATGCCAGCGACAATTTTCCGACCCGCTATGCGCTGAACGAAACGGCGCATCGCAGCGCGCGGCCCATGGTGCACGGGGCGGCGGCCGGCTGGAGCGGGCAGGCCAGCGTGTTTGCCTCCGGTTGCCGGGAGGGGGACCCCTGTTATCGCTGCTGGGTGCCGCAGACCCCGCCGGAGGCCGAAGCGTGCGATGAGGTGGGCGTGGTCGGACCGATCACCGGAATCGTGTCCACACTGATGGCGCTGGAAGTGATCAAACTGGTCACCGGGGCGGGCACACCCCTGATCGGACATCTGGTGCTGGTGGACGGGCTGGGCGGGACACCGCGCAAGGTTGGTCTGCGCCGCGACGCGTCCTGTCCTGTCTGCGGCACTGAGCGCGCAGTTTGACTTCGCCCCGTGAGGGGCGCTTAAGTGCGCGTCACATCAGTCTGGAATGGAGGGAGACCAGAACGTGATGAAGCGTTTGCTCGTCGTATTGCTGACACTTGCGATCATCCTGACCACTGGCTGGTGGATGCTGCGCCGTGCCGACATTTCCTACAATACGCTGGAATCGGTCTATTCGAAATCGAACAGCCGCTACCTGAAAACCGGCGATCGGATCGAACTGCACTTCACCGATTCCGGCCCGCGCGACGCCCCGGCCGTGATCCTTGTGCACGGCTATTCGGCCTCGCTGCACACCTGGGACGACTGGGCCCGGCAGTTGCGCAAGGATTACCGCGTCATCCGGCTGGACCTGCCGGGGCATGGCCTGTCGCGCTGCCTGGACAATGACGAAATCGGGATCGAGCAATTCGTGGCAAGCGTCGACCGGCTGGCCGGGTCGCTTGAAGTGGACCGCTTCACCCTGGTCGGGAATTCCATGGGCGGTCACACGGCCTGGGCCTATGCGCTGCAACATCCGGAGAAGCTCGACGGGCTGGTACTGGTGGACGCCGCCGGCTGGCTGGACGAGCCGGGCGAGGGTGAAGGCCAGCCCTTCATCTTCAAGCTGCTGCGCAACGGCCTGGCCCGCAGCGTGATCCGGGACCTCGACATGTCGGCCCTGATCCGGTCCGGCCTGGAGGACAGTTTCGCCGATCCGGAATTCGTGACGGATGAAATGGTCGAGCGCTATTCGGCGCTGTCGCGGGCCCCGTGCCATCGCGATGCCCTGTTGACACTGATGAGCGGCGCGACGCTTCGCGTGCTGGCATCGAAGGAGAAACTGGCGGCCATCACCACGCCCACCCTGATCATGCATGGCGACACCGACAATCTGATCCCCGTGGCGCATGCCCACAAATTCGCGGACGCGATTCCCGGCGCCGAGCTGATCATCTATCCGCAGACCGGGCATATCCCGCAGGAAGAAGTGGCCACTCAGTCGGTCCGCGACCTGCTTGGCTTCCTGACTGGTCTGCATGCCGACCCGGTCGAGATGTCGCCGGAAGATGCACCGGCCCTGCCGGCGCCGGATGGGGGTTGATACGTATTTGCGAAACCGATGCCGAGGGTCATGCGTAGGAAGGGAAAAGGAGATATTTCATGCGCCTGACCCCGATCCTGCTGGCCCCGTTTCTGGCCGCCGCCTGCAGCACGCAACCTGACCATCGCCCGGACACCGCGCCGCCGCCGACCGTCGCAGCCGTGGATCTCGATCGCTATGCCGGGCTCTGGTACGAGATTGCACGCTATCCCAATTCCTTCGAGGCAGGATGTACGGGCGTGACGGCAGAGTATGGCCTGAACGCCGATGGCACGGTCAGCGTGACGAATACCTGTTTCAAGGGCTCCCTGGACGGTGAAAAGGACGTCGCCGAAGGCACGGCGCGCATTGTCGAAGGCAGCAACAATACCAAGCTGAAAGTGAAATTCGCGCCTGACTGGGTGCCCTTCGCCTCCGGCGATTACTGGGTCCTGGCATTGCAGCCGGACTATTCCGCTGCCCTGGTCGGCAGTCCGGACGGGAAATATCTCTGGATCCTGTCGCGCACGCCGCAATTGGCGCCGGATGCGCTTGCCGCCCTCAAACAGCGCGCCACTGACCTCGGCTATGCCACCGCGCCGCTGGAAATGACACTGCAACCGGAACAGGGGTGACGCTGCGGGCGGGCTCTGATAGGCGGGATTCATGAGCCTGCCAGACCTTGATGATCGCAATTTCGATGCGGACCGCCAGCACTGGATCCGGGTGCGGGTCTATTATGAGGACACCGATTTCACCGGCATGGTCTATCATGCCAATTATCTCCGCTTCTTCGAGCGCGGGCGATCGGACCATCTGCGCGATGCCGGCATTTCGCACCAGTCCCTTCTGGATCGCGAAGACCCGGCCGCCTTCACGCTGACACGGGTCGAGGTAGACTATCGCAAGGCGGCGCGGGTCGATGACCTTCTGCTGATCCGCACGCGCTATCTTGGCACGGAAGGACCCCGCATCCGCTTTTCCCAGACCTGTTTCCGGGGCGCGGAGGTGATCGCCGAGGGCGAAATCACGGCCGTCATGATCCATGCGGACGGGCGTCCGCGCCGGCCCATTCGGGAGCTTGTGGCGCATCTGGAAGCCTATCGCTGGGAGGACGCGACTTGAAAATTCTGACCGGCATTCTGGCCGGTGCCTGTCTGGCCGCGCCTGCGATGGCGGAAACCGGCGCCGCGCCCCAGCCCGAATTCGACCAGGAGCGCGGCTTCTATGTGGCGGTGCGCGGCTATGGCTCGATCGGGGACCAGAACAATCTGATCTTTGACGACAGCCGGGAAGTGGCCGGCGCGGTTGGCTGGCGGCCGCATCATTCGCTGCGGCTGGAGGCGGAATATGCGTTCCGCTGGGCAAATATTGTCGGCCTCAACGGTGCCAGCACGGCGCGGGGGGATTTCACGAGCCGTTCGCTGGGCATGCACGCCTTCTATGATTTCCGCCATGGCAAGCGCCTGCGCCCCTTTGTCGGGGCCGGCGGCGGCGCGGGCATTCAGGATTTCGACTTCACCGGACCCGCCGACATCAATCCGGATTTCATCGTGGTCGGCAAGGACACCAATTCCAGCGCCTACTGGAACCTGTTTGCCGGGGCGACCTATCATGTCTCCGAACATGTCCGCCTGTCGCTGGGCACGGAATATGTCTCCTATTCGGATCAGGCGGTGGCATCCAATCTGGGCGGAATCGACGGGATCAACCGGGCCTACAATTTCTATGTCGGCACCCGCTGGTTCATTCCCAACCTGTCCCGCTGACCGAAAAATAAGTGTGCCTCAGGTCTGGCAGGCCACGTTTCGTTAAGAAAACGCCCCTAGCCGTTAACCGGACTGCGGAAACTGGCAATCCTGCCGTGTTTCTGCCGGATTTGGTATGGAAATAGGGGTGTGCCGGTCCCGGGCGGGATACGGCCGATCACCCATGATGCGCAGACAGGAGCATTGGCCCCATGGAATCAGACGCGATAGGCGCCGCCGCAACCCATAGCGACTTTTCGCTGTTCAGCCTGATCATGGCCGCCGACCCGGTTGTGAAACTGGTTCTCCTGTTCCTTCTGCTGGCCTCTGTCTGGTCATGGATGGTGATTGGCGAGAAACTGTTTTCCCTCGGCAGCCTGCGCAAGAAATCGCGCCAGTTCGAGGAGGCCTTCTGGAGCGGCCGGACCGAGGATTTCGACATGCGTCCGGGCCAGGCCTCGAACGACGCGGCCAGCCGGGTCTTCGCCGCAGCGGCCCGCGAATGGTCCGACGCCCGCCGGGGCGGCGCCACGTCGGCCGAGGCAGCGGCCATGGTCAGCCGGGCCGAACGGTCCATGCGCGCGGCGGTCGACCGGGAAGTCGGCCGCGCGGGCAATGGCCTCGGCGTGCTGGCCACGATCGGGTCGGCATCGCCCTTCATCGGCCTGTTCGGTACGGTCTGGGGTATCATGAACGCCTTCCTCAACATTGCCGAGAAGCAGGACACCAGCCTCGGCACCGTGGCCGGGCCGATTGCCGAAGCCCTCTTCGCGACCGGGCTCGGCCTTGTCGCCGCCATCCCGGCCGTCATTTTCTACAACAAGTTCACCGGTGACCTGACCAAGTTGGGCGACCAGCTCGACACCTTCTCGCAGGATGTTCTGGTGCGCCTGTCGCGCCGTGCGTCCGAATCCGCGAGGGACTAGGCGATGGGACTGATCCTCGGCTCGGGCGGCAAGGGCGGACGGCGCGGCCGGCGTGCCCTGAACGCCGAAATCAATGTGACGCCCTTCGTGGACGTCATGCTTGTTCTGCTGATCGTGTTCATGATCACCGCGCCGCTTCTGGTGCGCGGCGAGGAGGTGAACCTGCCGAAGACGAGTTCGGGCCCGATCAAGACCGAGCCCAATGACGATCCGCTGGCCATTTCGATCCGCGAGAATGGGGACGTCTTCATACAGACGACCAAGGTGGAGGACATTGCCTCGCTCGGCCCGCAGCTGCAGGCCATTATCGGCGAGGGATACGAACAGCCGATCTATCTGCGCGGCGACGAGAACACGCCCTATGGCCGGATCATGGAAGTGACGGCCGAAATCCGGGCGGCCGGCTATACGCGCGTGTCCTTTGTGACTGAACAGAAGAAGTAGGAGCGTACCGCCCCACATGCTGCGCGGCTTCACCCTCTCGACCGTTCTTCATGCCACCGTGCTCGCTGCGGCGGTCATGACGTGGCCGGCGCGCAAGAGTGAATGCGATCGCCAGATCGAGAAGCTGGAACGCGAGGAGCCCGGCCTGTCGCAGGTCGATATCCTGCTGCGCCTGCCGCAATGCGCCAGCACGATCGATGTGCCGATCGACATTGTCGATATCGGCCTGGTGACGGATGTCGCCCCGATCCAGAAGGTCGAAGAGGCCCCCGAGGAAGAGGTCGAGGAGACCGAACCCGAGGAACAGCCCGACCCGGTTGAGGACGATGTGGAAATCGTCGAGGATCCGCCCGAGGAACAGGAAGAGGTCAACGAGACCCGCGAGACCGAGACCGCCGAGGAAGAACCCGTCGTGGAAGACACGCAGGCCGAGCCGGAAGAAACGCCGAAGGAGCCTGAGCCCAGGAAGGAAGAGCCTACGAAGGAAAAGCCGAAGCTGATCGAAAAGCAGAAGCCGAAATCGGATTCCGACGATCTCGACTTCCTGAACGATTTCGAGGACATCCTGAAGGACAAGGCCCAGAGCCAGCGCAAGGCCGCGCAGGAACAGGCGCCGCCGCCGATCAACAAGCCCGTGCTGAAAGACGTTCAGCAGCCCCGAAAGGGGGCAGGGGAGCGGCGCGGCAACACGGCGTCGCTTCAGGCTGCCATGCGCCGCCAGGTCGGCTATTGCTGGAACGGTATCGATGATCTGCCCAAGGAAGATCAGTTTGACGTGGTGATCCGCGTTCAGCTGAATCTGGACGGATCGCTGGACGGGAATGCCCGCCTTGTGTCGCCGCGATCCATGCCGATCGGCCGCCGGGGCGTTGTGGTCCAGCGGGCCCTGACAGCCGTGCGCCAGTGTGCCAATTACCAGTTGCCTGCCGACGATTATGACGAATGGAAAGACATCGAGGTCACGATCGGCCCGTTGAAGTGACCTGAACCGAGAGTTTGAGGAGAAATCAGAATGACCCGCTTCCTGACAGCCATGATGCTGGCCTTGCTACTGCCCCTGGGACTCGCCTTGCCGGCGGCGGCGCAGCTGCAGGTTCGTGTCGATGAAGGCAATTTCCAGCCCACACCGCTGGCCATTCCGGACTTTGAAGTCCGCGGCACCAATGCCGAACTGGCAGAAGACATTGCCGAAGTCGTGCGGGCAGACCTGGAATCGACCGGCCTGTTCGACATCCAGAACCCGGCCTCCTTCATCCAGAAGGATCTGTCGATTGACGTGCAACCCCGCTTCCCGGATTGGCGCATCATCCAGACCGAAGGTCTGGTGGTCGGCGCCTATGAGGAACTGCCAGATGGCAAGATCGCGGTCTCCTTCCGCCTGTGGGATGTGTATGGCGGGGAAGTCATGCGCATCAATGGCCAGCCCGGCCGCCGCCTGACGACGACCCCGGACAATTGGCGCCGCATCGCGCACAAGATTGCCGATTCGATCTATACGCGCCTGACCGGGGAAGACCCGTATTTCGACACGCGCATTGTCTACATTGCCGAAACCGGCCCCAAGACCGAACGCGTCAAGCGCCTGGCCATCATGGATGCCGACGGCGCCAATCAGCAATACCTGACCCAGGGCGCCAATACGGTGCTGACGCCGCGCTTCAGCCCGTCTGCGCAGGAAATCACCTACATGTCCTATGAAGGCGGTCGCCCGCGCGTCTATCTCTTCAATATCGAGACAGGCCGCCAGGAATTGCTCGGCAATTTCCCCGGCATGACGTTCGCGCCCCGGTTCTCGCGGGATGGCGAAAGCGTTCTGCTGACCCAGGCGCAGGGCGGCAATTCCGACATCTATCTGATGAATCTGCAAACGCGTCAGTCGCGCCGCCTGACCGATCATCCGGCGATTGATACCTCGCCCTCCATGTCGCCGGACGGCCGGGCCATCGTGTTCACCTCCGACCGCGGCGGCAGCCCGCAGCTCTACATCATGAACACCGATGGCAGCCCGCGGACCTGCCCGTCGGGCGGACGGGACGTGGCGTGCCGGATCACTTTCAGCAGGGGTCAGTATTCCACCCCGGTCTGGAGCCCGCGCGGCGATCTGGTGGCCTTCACCAAGCAGCTCAGCGGCCGATTCTACATCGGCGTGATCGGAATCGACGGCAAAGGCGAGCGCCTTTTGACCGAATCCTATCTCGATGAAGGCCCGGACTGGTCGCCGAACGGCCGGGTGATCGTTTATTTCCGTGAAAGCCGTCCGGGCGCCGGACCCCAGCTCTGGTCGGTCGACCTGTCGGGCCGGAACGAGCGCCGCCTGACCACCCAGACCGACGCGTCTGACCCGGCCTGGTCGCCATTGTTGCAATAATTTCATGGGTTTCGCCCCCGGTTTTCGTCCGGGGGCGTTGCTTTTTGGAGACAAATCATCAAAATAGTTCGCAATCCGGCTGGAAGCTCTGCTTCCGCCCGATTGTCGCCCGAATTCTGTCAGAATATGGAGACAGATACCCGCTACATCCGGCACAACGTTGACAAACGCCAGCCGTAAGGCGTCAATTAGCACTCAGGACATCCAGGGGAGTCTGAATAGCAATGAATACCACTTTTAAACTTGCAGCCGCTGCGGCGGTTGTACTCTCGATCAGCGCGTGTGCATCCCAGCCGGAACCTGTCGAACAGGTCGAGGAACAGGCACCGGTTGAAGTTGCCGAGCCCGCTCCGGCTCCGGCTCCGGTCGTCGAACAGCCTGCAGCGCCAACCGGCCCGGTTGCCGGTTCGCTGGAAGACTTCCGCGTGAACGTTGGCGAGCGCGTCTACTTCGACCTCAACGGCTATCGCCTCGACGTCGACGATCAGGAAATCCTGAAGCGTCAGGCTGCCTGGCTGTCGTCCTATCCGGCGGTTCGCATCATCGTGGCAGGCAACTGCGACGAGCGCGGCACGCGTGAGTACAACCTGGCCCTCGGCGAGCGTCGTGCCTCGATCGTGAAGGACTATCTGGTCAGCCTCGGCGTCGACCCGTCCCGCATCGACACGATCTCCTACGGCAAGGAACGCCCGATTGCTGCCGGCTCCGACGAGCAGGCATGGGCCCTGAACCGCAACGGGTTCACGCAAATCGTTTCCGGCACGACCAGCTAGGTTTCTGCCGCAAATCGGTTCACAGATTGCAGCCGGGTGCCTTAATTTGGCCCCGGCTGTTTTTGTATGTTTGCCCGCGATAATCTGGAGGCTCCACCTGATGTTCAAAGCGCCCGCTCTTGTCCTTGCCGGCTTTTGCCTGTTTGCCAGCCCTGCCATCGCCCAGCGCGGGGCCCCGATCACGCAAGGTGTGACAAGCTCTGACCTATCCCAGCAGGTCGCGCAGGCCCGCCAGCAGAGCGCCCAGGTCCAGGTCGAGGTGAATGGCCTGACCGGCGATGTTATGCAGCTGACCGGACGGGTCGAAACCCTTGAATTCCAACTTCAGCAGGCCCGCGAGACCAGCGAGAACCTGCAGCGGGACAATGAAGCCCTGATCGACGAGGTCGATACGCTGCGCGCCCGGCTCGAAGGGCAATCGGGTGAAATTGCCTCCCTCAGATCCGCGCTGGCGGCTGCAGGCCTCGTGCCGGAAACGGATCCGGAGCTTGGCCCGGCGCCCGGCGAGTTCGGCACGCTGGCCGAGCCTGACATGGGCGGGTCTTCCGCCGCCGGTCCGCGCCGCCTCGACACGCCGTCAGCCCTGTCCATACCGTCTGCCGGTGCCGAGCCGTCCGGTCCCACGCGGCTGACGCCGGCAGGGGACACACCCGGATCACAGGCGCTGCCGGAAGGCTCACTCGGCACGATTTCCGCCAGTGCGCTTCCGGGAGAGGCCGGGCCGCTGTTTGCGCTCGCCAAGTCCCGCCTGATCCAGTTCGACTATGCCGGGGCCGAAGAGGCCTTCCGCGCCTTCCTCGAGGAATTCGGCGACGATCCGCAAGCGGGCGAAGCCTATTACTGGCTGGGAGAGTCGCTCTACCAGCAGAAGGCCTATGCCGACAGCGGCGCGGCCTATACGACGATGATCCGCTCCTATCCCGATGATCCGCGTGCGGCCGATGCGCTGGTCAAGCTGGCCCGCGCCATGCGCCTGATCGGGGACAAGGAAAAGGCCTGCCTTGCCCTCGGCACGCTGCCGAACCGTTATCCGGATGCCTCGGTCCGCACCCGCGACCTGGCCGCGGTGGAGCGGACGCGGTCCGGCTGCGACAACTGATGTCACCTGCCTGACATGACGGAGGCGTTCGACCGGCTCTGCGGCACTGGCCCGGGGCCGGTGGGCATTGCCGTGTCCGGGGGCAGCGATTCTCTTGCCCTGCTTGTCCTGGCAAAGGCGTGGTCCGACCGGACAGGGCGCCCACTGATTGCGCTGACCGTCGATCACCGGCTGCGGCCGGACGCGGCGGACGAGGCGCGCTTCGTGGCCGAGACTTGCGCCCGGATCGGAGTGGACCATCAGACCCTTGTCTGGGATCGGCCTGTTGCCAAACAGGCGCTGGCCCGCCGCGCGCGCCATGGGCTGATGGCCCGTGCCCTGCGGGACAGGGGCGGCGACAGGCTGCTGCTGGGGCATACATCCGATGATCAGTGCGAAACCTTCCTGATGCGGGCCCGACAGGGCTCCACCTGGTTCGGCCTGTCCGGCATGCAGCCGCTCGCCCTGTCCCCGGCCTGGCCGGAAGGGGAGGGCATTCTGCTGGCGCGTCCGCTCCTGCACCGCAGCCGGGCCGGCCTGCAGGCTGATCTCGAACAGCGCGGCCTGGACTGGGTGGAGGATCCCTCGAACCGCAATCCGGCCTATGAACGCGTCCGGGTGCGCCGACTGCTGGGTGGGCAGGCAGCGCTGAAGGCCCGGATCCTGGCCTGTCAGGGCCGGTTCCAGGTGTTGCGGCAGATGGAAGAGCGCCTGATCGGCCGATGGATGGAGTCGCGCGTCGAGCCTGATCAGGCGGGCGGGTTCAGGGTCCGGCCGGAGGGCCTGCCGCAAGAACGCGCCGAAAGGGCGCTCGGCGTGATGATCCAGATTGCCGGGGGGCGGGACGTGCCGCCCCGCCGCGATGCGCTCCAGCCGTTGGTCCAGCGTCTGCTTGCTGAAAGCGGGTTCTCCGGGGCCACTCTGGGCGGCGTCATGATCCAGCGCAGGCAGGGTGATCTGGTTTTGCGGCCAGAGCCCGGTGTGGCGGGCGATGCGGCGGATCCGGAGCGGGCAGAGGCCCGGTTCCAGGCCGTGAAACGCCTCTATCTGGGCCGGACGTGACAAAACAGCCATTTTAGGAGCATTTGAGTCGTTTTCGTGCGATAAGCTTCCTATGTTACGCGGTGAACACCGGAATCTGGAGCACGACGCGATATGAACGTCAGGAATTTGGCAATCTGGGGCGCCATCGCCCTGCTGGTTATCGGCATGGCCGTGGCAATGGGCGGCAACCCCCAGGCCGCGCGTGCGGAAAAGGCCAAACTGTCCGCCATTTATGAACTGGTGGAAGAGGGCAAGGTCTCTGATGCGACGCTTGGCGACCAACGCCTGATCGTCACCACGACCGATGGCCGGACCATGGTCAGCGAGCTGCGGGCGATCGACATGACCACCCAGCAATTCCTGGAAGACAATGGCGTGCCCTTCAGCGTGGATGCTGACAGCGGCCAGAACACGTTTGCGTCGCTGATCTTCTCCATCCTGCCGATCCTTCTGATTGTCGGCTTTGTCTTCTTCATGATGCGCCAGATGCAGTCCGGCGGCGGCCGGGGCGCGATGAGCTTCGGCAAGAGCCGCGCCCGCCTTCTGACCGAAAAACATGGCCGCGTGACGTTTGATGACGTGGCCGGTGTGGATGAAGCCAAGGAAGAGCTGCAGGAAATCGTCGAATTTCTCCAGGATCCGTCCAAATTCCAGCGCCTCGGCGGCAAGATCCCGAAAGGCGCGCTGCTGGTCGGTCCGCCCGGTACCGGCAAGACGCTGCTGGCCCGCGCCGTGGCCGGCGAGGCCGGCGTGCCCTTCTTCACGATTTCCGGCTCGGACTTTGTCGAAATGTTTGTCGGCGTCGGCGCCAGCCGCGTGCGCGACATGTTCGAACAGGCCAAACGCTCTGCGCCCTGCATCATCTTCATTGACGAGATCGATGCGGTCGGCCGCTCCCGCGGCGCCGGCCTCGGCGGCGGCAATGACGAGCGCGAGCAGACGCTGAACCAGCTGCTGGTCGAGATGGATGGCTTTGAGGCCAATGAAGGCATCATCCTGATCGCGGCCACCAACCGTCCGGACGTTCTGGACCCGGCCCTTTTGCGTCCCGGCCGTTTTGACCGCCAGGTCACGGTTGGCAATCCGGACATCATGGGCCGCGAAAAGATCCTGCGCGTGCACATGCGCAATGTGCCGCTGGCCAAGGATGTCGACGCCAAGACGATTGCGCGTGGCACGCCCGGTTTCTCGGGTGCAGACCTCGCAAACCTCGTGAACGAGGCTGCGCTGCTTGCGGCCCGCCGGGGCAAGCGCGTGGTCGCCATGCAGGAATTCGAGGACGCCAAGGACAAGGTGCTCATGGGCCCGGAAAAACGGTCCATGGTGATGTCCGAAAAGGAAAAGGAACTGACCGCCTGGCACGAGGCCGGCCACGCCATCGTGGCGCTGAAAGTGCCGGCCGCCGATCCGGTGCACAAGGCAACCATCATTCCGCGCGGCCGCGCGCTCGGCATGGTCATGCAGCTGCCGGAAGACGACAAGCTGTCCATGTCCAAGATCGAGATGACCTCGCGTCTGGCTATCATGATGGGCGGCCGCGTGGCCGAGGAACTGAAATTCGGCGACGACAATGTCACCGCCGGGGCCGCGTCCGACATCCAGCAGGCCACCCGTCTGGCCCGGGCCATGGTCACGCGCTGGGGCTTCGCCGATGCGGTGGGCCCGGTCGATTATGGTGAGGACCAGGGCGATGTGTTCCTGGGCCAGCAACTCGTGCAATCCTCGCATGTCTCCGAAGAGACATCCCGCAAGATCGAGGAAGAGGTGCGCAAGCTGATCCAGACCGGCATGGACGATGCCCGCCGGATCATGACGGACTACCGCAAGGATTGGGAAGCCATCGCGACCGGCCTGCTCGAATACGAGACGCTCAGCGGGGAAGAGATTTCCCAGCTGCTCAAGGGCAATCCGCCGACGCGCCCCGATTTTGGCGATGATGACACCACACCCGGCTCGGCCGTGCCGGTGATCGGCAAGCGCCGCAAGCCGAAAGGCGATGGCGGCCTGGGGGATCCGGAGCCGAACCCGGCCTGATCCCGAATCGTACCCATGTTCCGGAGGGCGCTGTGATCATCGCAGCGCCCTTTTGCATTCCTGAGTGTACAGGCTGAGACGCATTGAAACGCCCTGAACCGAATTGAAACGGTGTGAACCGGGGTGAACCGTCCGCCGGGAACGAGTCACACCGTTTCGCATTGGTTCGCTGCGGCTTGCCTTTCCCCGCGCCGGCCCTAACCTCACCGGTCAGATCGCAGACTTGGCCCACCCGTGAGGTGCCGCTATCAAGCCAGCCGGTGCGGTGCGGAGTCGGGGCAGGGGACCGCAGGACGGAGGCTGGCGCCAATATGTGCAATACCCCCCTTCAAGTGTCGCTGGACATTGGTCATGACGTGCTGCTGCGGCCGGTCGGGCTGGAGGACGAGCCGCGCTTCCGCAAGATTTTCGAGCAGATGTCCCCGGAGTCCCGCTATCTGCGTTTCTTCAGCGGCGCCAATCCTGTCCCCGATGCGGTCGTGCACACGCTGGCGGATGCCGATGGGGACCGGCACATCGCCTGGGGCATCCTGAACTCGGATGCCGAGGGACAGCCCCTGATGGCCGCTGCCCATGCCATCCGCAGCGAGCCGGGCAGTTCCCGCGCCGAGCTGGCGCTGGGCGTGCTGGACCAGTATCAGGCGCACGGCCTGTCCCGCCTGCTGATCGCGTCGGTGGCCCTGTCCTGCCGGGCCTGCGGGATCACCACGCTGGAAGCCGAAACCCTGCCGGAAAACCGCAAGGCAAATCACCTGTTCAAGGCGCTTGGTGGCAAGGTCATCCGGCCCATGCCGCCGACCACACTCTGGGAATTCGATGTCGCCCAATTGATCGAAACCCTCCGAACGATGGAACGTCCGGAGGGTTTGCGAAAAGTGTTTGCTGTCAATGCAGACGAAGCGGCCTAGGAAACCCGCTCCACCATCATGTGCTTGATCTTGGCGATCGCCTTGGCCGGGTTCAGGCCTTTCGGGCAGACCTGCGCGCAGTTCATGATCGTGTGGCAGCGATACAGCTTGAACGGATCCTCGAGATCGTCGAGGCGCTCGCCGGTGGCTTCGTCGCGGCTGTCGATCAGCCAGCGATACGCCTGAAGCAGCGCGGCCGGGCCGAGATACTTGTCGCCATTCCACCAATAGGACGGGCAGGAAGTCGTGCAGGATGCGCAGAGAATGCACTCATAGAGGCCATTCAGCTCTTCTCGGTCTTCCTCGGACTGCTTCCATTCCTTTTCCGGCTCCGGGGTCACCGTCTTCAGATAGGGCTGCACATAGGCGTGCTGGGCGTAGAAATTGGTCAGGTCCGGGATCAGGTCCTTCACCACCGGCTGGTGGGGCAGGGGCGCGATGGAAATCACGCCGCCCGGCAGCTCGTCAAAGCCCTTGGTGCAGGCAATCGTGTTCTGGCCGGCAATGTTCATCGCGCAGGAGCCACACACGCCTTCACGGCAGGAGCGGCGGAAGGCCAAAGTCGGGTCGATGGTGTTCTTGATGTAGAACAGCACGTCCAGGATCATCGTGCCGGCCTTGTCCATGTCGACCCAGTAAACATCCCAGCGCGGATTGCCGCCATCTTCGGGGCTGTAGCGATAGATCTTGAACTGGCGAAGATTGGTCGCGCCTTGCGGCTTGGGCCAGGTCTTGCCTTTTTTCGGCGCGGAGCCTTTGGGGAGGGTAAGCTGTACCATGTCGTGCGTGCCTTGCTGTCCTTAGTACACCCGGGCCTTCGGCTCGATGTAGCTGATTTCGTTAGAGAGCGTGTAATTGTGCACTTCGCGATAGTCGATCGTGACCTTGCCGGCCTCGTCGCACCAGGCCAGCGTGTGCTTCATCCACGTCTCGTCATCGCGCTCTGAATAGTCCTCGCGGGCATGTGCGCCGCGGCTTTCCTGACGGTTGGAGGCCGAATTCACGGTCACAGCCGCCTGGGCGATGAGATTATCGAATTCGAGCGCTTCGACGAGGTCGGTGTTCCAAACCATGCCGCGATCCTTCACATCGATGCCCGGCGCCTTCTTGTAGACCTCCTCGATGGCATCCACGCCGTCCTTCAGAACGTCGCCGGTGCGGAAGACGGCGCAATTGTTCTGCATCGCCTTCTGCATTTCGAGACGCAGTTTCGCGACCGGCTGGTCTCCCGATGCATTGCGCAGGCGATCCAGGCGCTCGAGATGCTTGTCGGTCGCGCCTTTCGGCAGTTCCGGCTGGGTTGCGCCGGCTTCGGTGGTCGCGCCGCAGCGCTGGCCAGCTGCGCGGCCGAACACGACAAGGTCGATGAGCGAGTTGGAGCCGAGACGGTTGGCGCCGTGAACCGAGACACAGGCCGCTTCGCCAACGGCCATCAGGCCGGGAACAACCGAGTCCGGGTTGCCATTCTTCTTGGTCAGCACTTCGCCGTGATAATTGGTGGGAATGCCGCCCATATTGTAGTGGACCGTCGGAAGCACCGGGATCGGCTCTTTCGTGACGTCGACACCGGCAAAGATCTTTGCCGTTTCCGAAATGCCGGGCAGGCGGGCCGCCAGCACGTCTGCGCCAAGGTGTTCGAGGTGCAGGTGGATATGGTCCTTTTCCGGGCCGACACCGCGGCCTTCGCGGATTTCCATGGTCATCGCGCGTGAGACGACGTCGCGGGAGGCAAGGTCCTTGGCGGACGGGGCGTAGCGCTCCATGAAGCGTTCGCCTTCGGAATTGGTCAGATACCCGCCTTCGCCGCGCGAGCCTTCGGTGATCAGGCAGCCGGATCCGTAGATGCCGGTCGGGTGGAACTGGACAAATTCCATGTCCTGCAGCGGCAGGCCGGCGCGCAGCACCATCGCATTGCCATCGCCTGTGCAGGTATGGGCAGAGGTACAGGAGAAGAAGGCGCGTCCGTATCCGCCGGTTGCCAGAACAACCTTTTGCGCGCGGAACCGGTGCAGCGTGCCGTCATCCAGTTTCCAGGCGGTCACACCGCGGCAAGCGCCTTCCTCATCCATGATCAGGTCAAGCGCAAAGTACTCGATGAAGAACTCGGTCTCTTCCTTGACGCACTGGCCGTACAGTGTGTGCAGCATGGCGTGGCCGGTCCGGTCAGCAGCGGCGCAGGTGCGCTGCACCGGGCCCTTGCCGAATTCGCGGGTCATGCCGCCAAAGGCACGCTGATAGATCTTGCCTTCCTCGGTCCGCGAGAAGGGCATGCCCCAGTGCTCCAGCTCGTACACAGCAGCCGGCGCCTCACGGCAGAGATATTCGATCGCGTCCTGATCGCCCAGCCAGTCCGACCCCTTGACGGTGTCGTACATGTGCCAGCGCCAGTCATCTTCGCCCATATTGCCCAGCGAAGCGGCAATGCCGCCCTGCGCCGCAACCGTGTGCGACCGGGTCGGGAAGACTTTTGAGATACAGGCCGTTTTCAGGCCGGCCTGCGCCGCGCCCAGGGCTGCGCGGAGGCCGGAGCCGCCGGCGCCGACAACCACGACATCATAGGTATGGTCGGTCCAGGTGTAATTGCTCATCTTGTTGCTTCTCCCGCAGGCTCTAGGCGCCTGCGCCAATCCAGAGTTTGAGAACCGACAGGGCCACGGTCACGAACAGCGCGATGCACGCAAAGCTGTTCAGGATCAGCAGGGCCGACTTGGTTCCCGTTTTTGCGATATAGTCCTCGATCACCACCTGCATACCGATCCGCATGTGATAGAACGCCGCGCCGGCGGTCAGGATCAGCAGGATCGCGTTCCAGGGCTGTGCGGCCCAGGCCTGTGCAGAGGCGAGATCGCCACTCATCGCATTGATGATCGAATAGACGAACCACGGAACCAGGAAGATCAGCGCAATCGCCGAGACGCGCTGGCGGATATGGGTCTCCGTGCCGGACTTTGCCGAACCGAGGCCGCGGGCTGCCTTGGCGGGAGTGACGAAATTGTTCGATGCCATGTCAGTCGCCTCCTAGAGCCAGGTCGTGGCAGCAAAGATTGCTGCAGCGCCGATAACTGAAACCGCGTAGATCAGGACCGAAACAGTGCTGGCTGTTTTCGGGTCAAAGCCGATATGCGGACCATCCCAGAGCAGGTGCCGGATGCCGTTCAGGAAGTGGTACAGGACCGCCACGGCCCAGAGGAACAGGATGACCTGGCCGTACCAGGCCGAAATCACCGTCTCGATCAGGCTGTACCAGCCCGCGCCGGTGGCAAGCGCCAGAATCCATGCGGTGATCAGAAAAGTGCCGAAATACAGGGCCATGCCTGTGAAGCGGTGGGTGATGGACGCCGCCATCGTGATGTGGAATCGCCAGATCTGAAGATGCGGCGACAATGGGCGGGTATCTGCCCGGGAAGTGCTTGTCATGAGGGATGACCTTGCTTGCCTGCAATGAACGCTTTTGCTTGGGTTCTAGGTGTCTCTATGATCCTGTCAACGCTGCAGGGCTAGGGAGCGACAATATGAAACCTTTTCTTTTTGCACTTGCCGTAGGGGTCGTATCACCGGTCGCTCTGGCCGACCCGCTGGACACGCTGGTGCCGGCCTATGAGGCGCATGTCCGGCAGGCGAGCCCTGACGCTGCAGCAAAGGATGCAGAGGTTTCACCGGACCGTTGGCCGGATGTCCGGCCGGCTGTTCTCGCCGCTCAGGCAGAGTCGGCACGCGCGCTTCTGGCGGACGTGAAAAAAGCTGAAACCGACCGCGACATCGACCAGGCCATCCTGATTCGCCTCCTGACATCCGACATCATGTGGGTCGAGACCGATTCGGCGCGTATCCCCTTCACGGGCGATTGGGGCTTTCATGCAGAGCCGATCTTTGCAGCCATGCAGACCGAACTGGACAGTGTCGAAGCGGCTGAAGCCTGGATCGCACGATTGAATGATGTGCCCCGCTATTTCGGAGACCATGTCGACAATATGCGCCGTGGCATCGATACCGGCTGGACCGCCTATCGCGACCCGCTTGAAACCGTGATCGACCAGATCCGGGAGCAGGTTGTGGACGATCCGGAAGACAGCAGCCTGTATGCGCCCTTCCTGTCGCTTCCGGAAGACATGGACCCGGCGACCGCGGCGCGGCTGCAGGCAGAAGGGCGCGCCGCGACGGCGCGGGCGATCGCGGCCTATCTCGATGTCTGGCGCTTCCTGGAAATCGACTACCGGCCCCATCTGCGTCAAGGCGCCGGCATTGCCGCGCTGGAAGGCGGACAGGAGGTCTACGCGGCGGCAGTAGAGCACCATACGGCAGGCGCAGGCTACACGCCGGAAGACATTCATATGCTGGGCCAGACCGAAGTGGCCCGGATCCGCGCCGAATTGGAGGCCGTGATTGCAGAGATCGGCTTTGAGGGCAGTTTCGAGGACTTCCTCACCTATCTGCGCACAGACCCGCAATTCTATGCCGCGTCGGCCGAAGACCTGATGGCGGCGGCAGAGGAGATTTCCGGCCGGCTGCGCGCCATGTTGCCCGACTATTTCGGCACGCTGCCGCAGCTCGATTTCGAGGTTCAGCCGGTGCCGGATGCCATTGCGCCGGGCTATACGACCGGACGCTATGTGTCTGGCGATCCGGAAGAGGGGCGTCTCGGCATCTATCTGGTGAACACCTATGCGCTGGACCAGCGTCCGCTCTACGAACTGCCCGCCCTGTCGGCACATGAGGCCGTGCCCGGCCATCACCTCCAGATCACGCTTGCTCAGGAAATGCGCGACCAGCCTGATTTCCGGAAGCACTATTATGCCACCGCCTTCGGGGAAGGGTGGGGGCTTTATGCCGAACGCATTGCAGGTGAGGCCGGCATCTACAAGACGCCGTATGAGCGGTTCGGCGCGTTGTCCTACGAGATGTGGCGCGCCTGCCGGCTGGTCGCCGATACGGGGCTGCACTGGTATGGCTGGACCCGCGCCCGGGCCGAGGCCTGCTTTGTCGAGAATTCCGCCCTGGCGCCGCTGAACATCCAGACCGAAGTGACCCGTTATATCGGCTGGCCGGGACAGGCTGTGGCCTACAAGGTGGGCGAGTTGAAAATCCGCGAATTGCGCGCACGCGCCGAGCAGGCGCTGGGCGACCGGTTCGACATTCGGGATTTCCATGATGCGGTGCTTGAAAACGGGGCGGTGCCACTCGATGTGCTGGACGCCCGGATCGATGCCTGGATCAGCCAGGCGGACCCCGGCCCGACCCCGTTTCCCGTATTGAGTGATTGATCCTGAATGACACTGACCATTATCGAGACCGGCCTCGTTCCGGAGCCGATCCGCGCTGATTTCGCCGACTATCCGGACATGTTTCGGCAGCTGATCTCTCCCGAAGCGCCGGATCTGGCATTCGAGACCGTCTCGGTCATCAAGGGCGACGCCCTGCCGGAAGCGGCATCCCTCGATGCCATCCTGATCACCGGGTCACCGGCTGGGGTGTATGATGATGAACCGTGGATTGCGCCCCTGATGCAGTTCATTCGGGACGCTGCAGCCGCCGGAATCCCCATGGTCGGCATCTGCTTTGGCCATCAGGTCATGGCCGAGGCTCTGGGCGGCAAGGTGGAGAAATCCGACAAGGGCTGGGGCATCGGGCGCCACACCTATGATGTGCGCACTTGTCCGGACTGGATGAACGGGGACTGCCCGGACAGGATTTCCGTACCGGTCAGCCATCAGGACCAGGTCGTGGCGCTGCCACCCGGCGCGCATGTGCTGGCGCGGTCGGACTTTGCGCCCTATGCGGCGCTGGATTATGGCAGGACGCCAGCGATTTCCTTCCAGTGCCACCCGGAATTCAATGCCGACTATTCGGCCGCGCTGTACACGATCCGAAAGGGACGCCCCCTGTCGGAGACGGCAGTGGACATGGCGATCCAGAGCCTGGAAGAGCCGCTCGACAATCAGCGGCTCGGCGCCTGGATCGCCCGGTTCATTTCAACACGGCGCTAGCCGAAACGGTAGCGGGCACCGATCGAGAACAGGTTCTGCTGGTTCTCGATGTCCAGGGTGCCGGGGAACAGGTCATTGTTGACCTCGATATCCTCGGTCGCGCGATAGGCATATTCGCCGTAGACTTCCCAGGTATCCGTCACCAGCCAGGTCAGGCCGGCCTTGACCTGATAGGCGAACTTGGTTTCGCCATCATCGATCACGCCGACGCCGGATGGATTGTATTTGACGTCCACATCCGAGAACCCGATGCCGGCCCCGGCATAGGGCTGCACCGTGCCGGCACGGTTAAAGTCATAGTAAACATTGGCGAACAGCGACGTGCTGGACAGGTCGCCCCGTCCGTCAGCCACAACGTCTGCGACGGTGGCGCCAAGCGGTGTCGGGCTGCCGGCAATCGACGCGGCATCCAGAGCGTCGATGCTGCCGCCGCCCAGGGTCACGCCGGAATGCGTTTCCACGTCGGCGCTGGTGAAGGAAACTTCCACGCCGCTGCGGAATCCATTGCCGTATCTGGCGCCGACTTCCGCGCTGAAGCCCGTGCCATTGTCGAATTCGGTGTTCCAGCCATACGGCGTTCCCGCCGCGACATCGAGCGTGGAGCCGTCTCCGAGGTTGCCGGTCGTGAAGGCGCCGGTCGTGCCGGAATTGTCGCTGTCGGACTGGTCGACATAGCTGACGGAGCCGCCAGCATACCAATCCTGCGCCATTGCCGGCGTGGCAAACAAGGCGACGGCCGCAACCGAGAGAGTGAAGCATGCATATTTCATGGAGGGGTCCTTCCTGTGTGACATGGTTGCTGTCATCAGGGGTACGGACGGGGCCACGAACTGGATGATTAACAAAGGGTCATGTTTTCCGGCCTATGGCGCGTAGCATGCATGGCCTATTCGAAATGACACACATTTTGTGTAGGGACGCACAAAGCCTGGAGATGCAAGACTCATGATGCCCAAACCGCTGGCTGACATTCAGCCGAATACGCTGGAATTCGAAATCCTTCCGCTGGTGAAGCCAACCGGCTTTCGCGAATATGATGCCCGCTGGTGGTTCAATGGCATCGGCAAGGAAAAGGCTCCGGAACTGAACCTGACCGGCGTCCAGGCGCTGGGCCTCGGCATGGCAACCCTGTTCCACGAGCTTGGCGTCGAGCCCAAAGTGGTCACCGGCCATGATTTCCGCTCGATCAGCCAGCCCATCAAGAACGCGCTGATCCTCGGCCTCGTGCAGGGCGGATGCGAAGTTCTCGATGTCGGCCTCGCGCTGTCCCCCATGGTCTATTGGAGCCAGTTCGAACTGGATGTGCCATGCTGCGCCATGGTCACGGCCAGCCACAATGAAAATGGCTGGACGGGCGTGAAAATGGGCGCCAACCGGCCGCTGACCTTCGGGCCGGACGAGATGGGACGCCTGAAGGAAATCGTCATGGGCGGCGACTTCCAGCCGCGTGCAGGGGGCGCACATCACCGCGTGGACGGCCTGCGGGAGAAATACATCAAGGCCGTGGTGGGCGACACGAAACTGTCGCGCCCTCTGAAAGTCATTGCGGCCTGCGGAAACGGCACGGCTGGCGCCTTTGCCCCGGACGCCTTGCGCATGATGGGCGCGGACGTCATCGAGATGGATTGCAATCTCGACATGACCTTCCCGAAATACAATCCGAATCCGGAAGACTCCAAGATGCTGCACGCGATGGCCGACACGCTGCGCGAGACTGGCGCCGACGTGGCGCTCGGCTTTGACGGCGACGGGGATCGCTGCGGCGTGGTCGACAATAAAGGCGAGGAAATCTTCGCCGACAAGATTGGCCTGATGCTGGCGCGGGACCTGTCGAAGATCTATCCAAATGCGAAATTTGTGGTCGATGTGAAGTCGACCGGTCTCTACAAGACAGACCCGGTGCTGCAGGAAAACGGCGCAACGGTCGACTATTACAAGACCGGTCACTCCTATATCAAACGTCGTACAACGGAACTCGGCGCACTGGCGGGCTTTGAAAAGTCCGGCCACTTCTTCTTCCGTGACCCGATCGGGCTGGGCTATGATGATGGCCTGGTGGCCGCCAAGGCCGTGCTGGAGATGCTGGATCGCAATCCCGGAAAGACCATGGCGGACCTGAAGGGGGAATTGGGCGTTGCCTACACCTCGCTGACCATGTCGCCACATTGTGATGACGAAACCAAATACGGCATCGTCGACAAGATGGTCGAGGAATACAAGGGCCTGAATGGCACGGAAATCCTTGGGCGGAAGGTCGTGGATGTGAACACGGTCAACGGCGCACGCGTGACCCTGGAAGACGGATCATGGGTGCTGGTGCGTGCCTCTTCGAACAAGCCGGAGCTCGTGGTCGTAGTCGAATCCATGACCAGTGAAGACGACATGCGCGACCTGTTCCACAAGGAAGTGAAACCGCGCCTCGGCAAGCATCCGGAAGTCGGCGCCTACAATCAGGAAATCTGATCAGGTGTTGGCAGGCGGAGTCTCCGGTCCGTACCCGTCCATTTCGGCGTTGTCCCTTTCGGAGGCACGCTGGAAGGCGGGGCGGGCCATGCCGCGTGCGATATAGTCTTTCAAGGCGGGGGTTTCCGGGATGGTACCGAACTGCATGCCCCACGCAATCTGCGAACCGACATAGATGTCTGCTGCGGTAAACCGCTCACCGCAGATATAGGGCCGGTCATCGACGACCGTGGCCAGCGTGGCGAGCGTGCGGTCGAAATCGCCATATCCTGCCATTCCGGAATGTTCTGAGGTCACTTCAAAGCCCATGGCCTTGTTCGTGCTGGCCTGTTCCCAGGGCCCGGCGGCAAAGAACATCCAGCGATAATAATCGGCGCGTTCCTCCGGCAAGGGCGCCAGTTGTGCATCCGGAAAGGCCTCGGCGAGATAGGCGCAGATCGCCCCGCACTCCGTCACGGTCTTTCCCTTATGGACGATGGCGGGCACTTTCATCATCGGATTGATGGCCTTGTAGTCATCTGATTGCATCTCCGGCCCGTAGCGCAGCAGCACGGTGTCATAGTCCGCGCCGGTCTCCTCCAGCATCCAGCGGGCAATACGGCCACGTGACATCGGATTCGTGTAGAAGGTCAGATCGGTCATGTGCGCCATGCGCCCCCTTGATTGTTCACGTTTTGATCTTGCGCCTGACCTCTGCGTCCGTCAACCGGATTTCCGGGACTTTTTTTGCCGGCCAGTCAGGTGCCAGAGCACCCGCCCCCTTGACCGATTGGCACAAAAATCGCACCCCTCGCGGCCAATCCGGATGGTTAGATTGTAGTGAGGGAAACTCATGCGCGTTGCGATGATTGGGACAGGCTATGTCGGCCTTGTGAGCGGGGCCTGTTTTGCCGATTTCGGGCACGTCGTGACGTGTGTCGACAAGGACGCCTCCAAGATCGAGAAGCTCGAGGCCGGCATCATGCCGATTTACGAGCCGGGCCTCGACAGCCTGGTTGAGAAAAACGTCAAGGAAGAGCGCCTGTTCTTCACGACCGAGGCCAAGGACGCGATCCGCGATGCCGATGCGGTGTTCATCGCCGTAGGCACGCCGTCCCGCCGGGGCGATGGCCATGCAGACCTTTCCTATGTCTACGCTGCCGCGGAAGAGATCGCCGAATTGATGGATGGCTTTACGGTCATCGTCACCAAATCCACCGTTCCCGTCGGCACCGGGGATGAAGTGGAAGAGATCATTCGCAAGAAGCGGCCCGATGGTGATTTCGCCGTTGTGTCCAATCCCGAATTCCTGCGCGAAGGCGCCGCCATCAAGGATTTCAAGATTCCCGACCGGGTCGTGGTCGGCACCGATGATGAGCGCGCGCGCGAAGTGATGCGCGAACTGTATCGCCCGCTCTTCCTGAACGAGACGCCGATCCTGTTCACGGCGCGCCGGACGTCGGAACTGATCAAATATGCGGCCAATGCCTTCCTCGCCGTGAAGATCACCTTCATCAACGAGATGGCGGATCTCTGCGAGAAGGTCGGCGCGAATGTCCAGGAAGTGTCCCGCGGCATCGGCCTTGACGGCCGGATCGGCAAGAAATTCCTGAACGCAGGCCCCGGCTATGGCGGCTCCTGCTTTCCGAAGGATACGCTGGCGCTGACCAAGACGGCAAACGACTACGATTCTCCCGTCCGCATCGTCGACACCGTGGTCGAGGTCAATGCGGCCCGCAAGAAGGCGATGGCCGACAAGGTGATCCAGGCCATGGGTGGCGACGTGAAGGGCAAGACGATCGGTGTGCTGGGCCTGGCCTTCAAGCAGAACACCGACGACATGCGCGATGCGCCGAGCCTGGACATCATTCCGGCGCTTCAGGCGGCTGGCGCGACCATCCGTGCCTTCGACCCGGAAGCGATGGAGGAAGCGGCGCACCTGCTCAGCGACATCGAATTCGCCAAGAACGCTTATGACGCCGTGCAGGATGCCGATGCCATGGTGATCGTGACCGAGTGGGACCAGTTCCGCGCGCTGGACCTCGACCGGATCAAGGACGCCCTCAATTCAAACATTGTGGTTGACCTCCGGAACATCTATTCACCTGAGGACATGGCGGGCCGCGGATTCCAGTACACCTCCATCGGCCGCCCGACGATCTGAGACGCCAGGAAAACAGGACGCTAAAACATGAAATTCTTCGTAGATACCGCGGATACGGGTGACATTGCCGAGCTGGCTGCCACCGGCCTGATCGACGGGGTCACCACGAACCCGTCGCTGGTTGCCAAGTCCGGTCGCCCCTTTGCCGAAGTGATCAAGGAAATCTGTGATATTGTTTCCGGACCGGTCAGCGCCGAAGTGGTCGCCACCGATTATGACGGGATGATCAGCGAGGGCCGCAAATTGGCGAAGATCGCTGACAACGTTGCCGTGAAGCTGCCGCTGACCCTCGACGGCCTCAAGGCCTGCCGCACCCTGTCGGACGATGGCACCATGGTGAATGTGACGCTCTGCTTCTCGGCCAATCAGGCCCTGCTGGCTGCCAAAGCCGGCGCCACCTTCATCTCCCCCTTCATCGGTCGCCTTGACGACATCAATGTCGACGGCATGGAACTGATCAGCGACATTCGCCAGATCTATGACAATTACCTGTTCGACACGGAAATCCTCGCCGCATCGATCCGCACGGCCAATCATGTCAAACTTTCGGCTCTGGCAGGCGCAGACGTTGCCACGATGCCCCCGGCAGTCATCAAGGGCCTGGTCAAGCATCCGCTGACCGACAAGGGTCTTGAAGCCTTCCTCGCGGACGCTGAGAAGGCCGGCATCAAGGTCTGATAGCCATGACGCAGGCTGACGGTCCGCAAGGGCGGGTTCTCATCATCGCCGGATCCGATTCCGGCGGCGGTGCGGGCATACAGGCCGATATCAAGGCCGTCAGCATGCTTGGCGGTTATGCCATGACCGCCGTTACGGCCATCACCGTACAGAATACGCATGGCGTGCAGGGCGTCTGGCCTGTGCCCGTCGAGGCGGTGGTCGGCCAGATGCAGGTCACCCTGTCCGACATTGGTGCGGATGCCATCAAGACCGGCATGCTCGGCACGGCCCCACTGGTCGAGGCGGTGGCGGAATGCCTGTCCGCGCACGCGAATCTGGTGCCGCGTGTCATCGATCCGGTGATGGTGGCCACGTCCGGTGACCGGTTGGTGGATGCAAAGGCCGTCGAAGCGATCCGGTCGGAACTTGTGCCTGGGGCGCGCCTCGTCACGCCGAATGCGCCGGAGGCGGAAGTCCTGACCGGCAAGGCGGTCGAGACCGTCAGTGGGCAGCGCCGGGCGGCGGAAGCCCTGCTTGAACTTGGCGCCAATGGCGCACTGGTCAAGGGCGGCCATATTGGCGGAAGTGTCATCACCGACGTTCTGCAGACCACGACCGGTGAATGGATTTTCGAAAGCCCCCGCATCGAGACGCGTTCGACGCATGGAACAGGCTGCACGCTGGCCTCGGCCATTGCAGCCCTGCTCGCACAGGGGATCAGTGTTCCGGACTCGGTTGAACAGGCGCGGGACTATCTGTTGCGGGCCATCCGTGAAGCCAAGGGCTTTGGGGGCGGTCACGGGCCGGTGCATCATGGTTGGGTGCTGGACGCCGAATAGAGCCGCTCAACAACCCTTCAGAATTCATCGTTTTTCCCTATCGCTCCGGCATGGCATTGAGATTGCCTTGACTGGAGAGCCCGCCATGCCCGAATTGCCATTCTACCAGGTCGACGCGTTCGCATCGAAACCGTTCGAGGGGAATCAGGCCTGTGTCATGCCGCTGGACACCTTCCTGCCGGACCAGACGCTTCAGGCCATCGCTGCGGAAAACAACGTTGCCGAGACGGCCTTTATCGTCCCCGCAGGGGAGGGGGTCTGGACGCTGCGCTGGTTCACGCCCGCCGTCGAAGTACCCCTGTGCGGGCACGCCACGCTCGGCACAGCGCATGTCCTGTTCGAGGAACTCGGCTTTGCCGGAGACATGATTGCCTTCGACACGGTCAAGTCCGGAAGACTGACAGTCCGCAGGTTGGCGGACGGCCGGTTGGAAATGGATTTTCCCTCCGCGCCTGTCACGGAAATTCCGGTGACGGATGAGGTCGCTGCGGCGCTCGGTGCGTGCCCCGTACAGGCCTGGGGCGGCATGTTCTATGCGGCGCGCTTCGAAACTCCGGAAGACGTGACCGGGCTGAAACCGGACCTGAAAGCCCTGAAGGATCTCGGCGTGCCGGGAGACGGGTGGGACCGGGGCAATTTCGGCTGTTTCGCAGCCGACGGGAACGGCGTCGACGTGACCAGCCGATTCTTTGCGCCCGGCAGCGGCATTGACGAAGACCCGGCCACGGGCAGCTGGCACACCATGCTCGCCCGCGTGATGAGCGAGCGGTTCGGACTGGAGCAGCTATCGTGCCATCAGGCTTTTCCCGGACGTGGCGCGCGGATCGATACGAATCTGCAAGGTGACCGGGTCAAGCTGATCGGCCGTTCTGTCACAGTGATCAAGGGCAGCTTCCGCCTGTAGGCGCGCTAGTCCGCGCCCCATGGCGCGGGCGGCGCATCGACCGGCGCTGATGTGTCGAACTCAATGCGGAAGAACCGGTTCGGGCGCGCCATCTCATAAGCGAACATTGTATGTGACGGTCGCACTTCGATGGCCCATACATTTTCCTTCGACTGAGGGATGCCCTCGGCATCGAACAGGGTTTTCGTTGCCGCGTCCGCCGGGAAGTTCAGCCGGCTGCCGCTGAACCGGTCGTCGCGTGTCCCGCCATACCAGGTCACCGCATCCGGGCTGCCATCCTCATGGCGATGGTCATGGTGCAGGGCAAGGCGATCATCTTCCCGGTGGATGACCCAGGTGCGGGAGCGATCCTCCCCGACATGCAGCGGTATGCGTATTTCGTCCTGCGAACAGTCCCGGACATGCATCACGATCTGTTCGGCCCGCCAGGCATCGTCGGCGGCATCCTCACTGACAATGCGACCCTCGAATGCCTGGCCACACAGCGCCGTCAGACGGCTGAAGAATTCCGACTCCTCGACGGTCGGCTGGGAGCAGGCCGATGCCAGAAACGCCAGCAGGAAGGGGAAGGTCGCGCGCCGCATGTCTAGTGACGGAAATGGCGCATGCCGGTGAACACCATGGCAAGGCCCGCCTCGTCTGCGGCAGCGATCACGTCATCATCACGAATGGAGCCGCCGGGCTGGATCACGGCGGTAGCACCCGCAGAGGCGGCCTGGAGCAGACCATCCGGGAATGGGAAGAAGGCATCGGATGCGGCAACACAGCCCTTTGTTTTCGGTTCGGCCCAGCCCGCCGCCTCGGCGGCGTCCTCCGCCTTGCGGGCGGCAATCCGGGCGGAATCGATGCGGCTCATCTGACCGGCGCCAATCCCGACGGTCGCGCCATCCTTCGCATAGATGATCGTGTTGGACTTCACATGCTTGGCCACGCGCCAGGCGAAGAGCATGTCTTCCAGTTCCTGCTCCGACGGGGCTTTCTTCGTGACGATTTTGAGATCGTCCCGGGTGATGCGGCCGAAGTCACGATCTTGCATCAGGAAGCCGCCGGCAACCGTCTTCGCGAACCGGCCCGGCGCCGCCGGATCCGGCAGCCCTTCAGTAATCAGGAGGCGGAGGTTCTTCTTCTTCGCAAATACGGCTTCGGCCGCAGCATCTGCGCCGGGCGCGATCACGACTTCCGTGAAGATTTGCGAAATCTCTCGCGCGGTGTCCTCATCCAGCGGACGGTTGAGGGCGACAATGCCGCCAAAGGCCGAGGTGGAATCGCAGGCCAGGGCCGCGCGATAGGCCTCGATGATGCTGGCGCCCTGGGCGACCCCGCACGGATTGGCATGTTTGATGATGGCCACCGCCGGCGTTTCATTGCCGAGTTCGCCAATCAGCTCATAGGCCGCGTCGGTGTCGTTGATATTGTTGTAGGACAGTTCCTTGCCCTGCAGCTGACGGGCGGTGGCGACGCCGGGGCGCTTCTCGCCCGTGACATAGAAGGCCGCCTTCTGGTGCGGGTTTTCGCCATAGCGCAGCGATTGCTGCAGCTTGCCGCCAAGGGCGGCCCAGTCCGGCGCCGTCTCGCCCAACTGCTCGGCATACCAGGCCGAGATGGCCGCGTCATAGGCTGCCGTGCGGGCATAGGTCTTGGCCGCCAGCTTGCGACACAGGCCGACACTCACCTCCCCCTGCGCAGCTTCCATTTCCCCCAGCACGGCGTCCACGTCTCCACCATCCGTACACACGGCGACGAACGCACCATTCTTCGCCGCTGCCCGCAGCATGGCCGGGCCGCCAATGTCGATATTCTCGACACAAGTGTCGAAATCCGCACCGGATGCGACTGTGGCCTCGAACGGATAGAGGTTCACATAGATCAGGTCGATCGCGCCGATGCCATGGGTTCCGGCGTCCTTCACATGCGAAGGGTTGTCGCGCAGATAGAGCAGGCCGCCATGTACGGCCGGGTGCAGCGTCTTCACGCGGCCATCCATCATTTCCGGGAACCCGGTGAGGTCTGCAACATCCTTCACCTCCAGCCCGGCCTCCTTCAGCAGTTTCGACGTACCGCCGGTCGACACGAGCTCGACGCCCATCGCGGCGAGCTTCTGGGCCTGTTCGACCAATCCCGTCTTGTCGGAAACGGACAGAAGGGCACGGCGAATGCGAACGGGAGCTCCGCGGGTGGCGGCGTCGGTCATGTCAGGAAATCCTCTGGCGCAGGCTGGGTTTGCGCGCGGCGTAGCACGAAGGGGGCGCGCGTCAAGCGCTCCAGCGTCGCGCCTTTTGTGCGGTCTCGCTGGTATACTCCGGCACGAGCACACCCAGCAGGCGCAAGGCTTCGGACCGTTCGCGCCGCGATGCTGCCTCGATCAGCTCCGCCAGCCGCTTCTCGAACAGTTCAGACGGCTCGTGCAGGTTCTCCACTTGCCACACGCCATCGACTGCGGTTTGCACCACCGCCTCATGCTCATAGGTGAGCACTTCGTGCATCTTCTCACCGTCACGCAGGCCGGTCGTCGTGATCTTGATGTCGACCCCGGGCACCAGTCCCTTCATGCGGATCATCGTCTCGGCCAGCTGCAGGATCGGCATCGGCTCACCCATGTCCAGGACATAGAGTCCGGTTTCGGAGCCGTTCTTCTGCAGGGCTGCAGATTGCAGCACCAGCGACGACGCCTCTTCGACGGTCATGAAATAGCGGGTCACGCCGGGATCGGTCAGCGTCACCGGGCCGCCGGCAGCGATCTGCCGTTCGAACAGCGGCACGACGGAGCCAGACGAGCCGAGCACATTTCCGAAGCGCACGATCGAGGCTGCCATGCCGGTCTTGGCGGCGATCCGGGAAATGGCAATCTCTGCCAGGCGCTTGGTGGCACCCATGACATTGTCCGGGTCGACGGCCTTGTCGGTGGAAATGAACACGAAGCTGCGCGCGCCGACCGCGGCGGCGGCCTCGGCCGCGTGGACCGCGCCGGCCACATTGGTCAGCACCGCTTCACAAATGTTCCGCTCCATCAGCGGCACATGTTTCAGCGCTGCGGCATGGATCACCACGTCAGGCTTGGCTCGGGTGAAGATATCCTTCACGCGATTGATGTCGCGCACATCGCCGAGCCGGGCAACATGGCGGCCAGGCGGCAGGATGCCAGCCAGGTCGAGATCGATGGAATAGAGATTGTATTCCGACGCATCCATCACGGTCAGCGTGGCTGGGTCCAGCTGGGCCACCTGCCGGGTCAGTTCCGACCCGATCGTTCCGCCGCCGCCGGTGACTAGCACATTGGCGTCGCTCATCAGGTTGCGCACCGGCTCAATGCACAAATGGCGTTCCGGGCGGGACAGCAGGTCTGCCGGGCGCACGGGTTCCAGCACCTGAGCAGTCTCGTCGCGACTGAGGGCCATGATTTCGGCGCCATGGTCGGACGCCATCTCAAGGACGCGGATCGTGGTTTCCCGTTTGCGTGCTGCGCCCGTCACCGCCACCCACGGGGTTTGCCGGTAGCGCACGGTCAACACTTCGATCAACGAGCCCAGCTCATCCAGCGAGCCGAGGATCGGAATACCGCGAATGGCGCGTCCGGGTTCTGTCGGCGCGATGTCCACCAGCCCCAAAATGCGGATCTTGCTGCTTTGGGCTGAGGACTGGATACGCCGGATGACATGGACGCAGCTTTGGGAATCCCCGACCAGCAGGACCGGCTGGCCGTTCTTGGCGACCGGGCTGAAAATCTGGAACGGCTCGTGCGTGGTGCGTGACAGGGCAAACATGCGGCCAGCGAACAGGCCGATGGTCCACAATACGAGCGCTGCGCTCAATGTCGCAAATGGCGTCGCCAGCAGGCCGTTCAACATCAGCATGACCGGCAGGTAGATCAGCGCAGCCAGGCAAACGGCCTGAAAGATACGGACGGCGTCGGGCCAGCCCATATGGCGCCAGACCTGCTTCTGGATGCCCAGGATCAGGAAGGACAGGGCCACGGAGGCGCCAAAGAAGGCAGAGCTGATCAGGATCGAATTCAGGGGCAGGTCGGTCCGCGGGGATTCCGAAGACCAGACGAGCAGCCCCGAAAAGGCCATGGCGAACATCGCGACACAGATGTCAAAACCGAGGGTCAGCGCCATGGCGCGTCGGGCGGCCTGCTTTGGTGTCATGCTGATCTTTCCTTCAGAAACGCCCAGCGGACACAGTTTGGAGGCTGTTGTCCGTCCCCGTTTGGATCCGCAAATCCAGCCATAACGATTTGTTCCGGTCTTTCAACCACACCGCGCGCCAGATAAACCGTACGTTCAAGACGCGCGCCTTCATGGCTGGTCTTGAATTTCCAGACGGTGCCATCGTCGCACACAAGTCGAATCGCATCTCTACCCATTATCGCCGTGACAGTGGGGTGTAAATGAAAGCGGATTTCAAAACCAATGAACTTGCGGTCATCTGAGGGGGGTTGTGAGACGGGCCTGACAAGAGAATCCTCGCCTGTCAGTCTCTGGCCGTCTCCTGACATGAAGATTCGCCGTCTGTGCAAAAGGCCGCACGCTGCCTTGTAGCCACCATGCTGGGCGTCCAGCCAGATCTCGTCGGCCTCTTCCAGCCGCTTGGCGGAAATGCCCACCGGGCCTTGCGCAGACAGCAGGCGGGATTCGTCATTCATGGAAAAGGTCGAGGAATCCCGACCGGCCAGAATGAGCGTGGAATGCGCGCCCGTGCGCCGCACGGCGGCCTGCCAGTCCACATTCACTTCTGCGCTGTAACCACATGACGTGACGAGACGCCGGTCTCCATCCGACAGGTCGAAGCCCAGGGCGCCGGCATGGGCGAAATCCCCGAACGGTCGCTCCGGCGCTTCCCCGCAGTCCAGGATCAGCCGAAGGCCGGACTTTTCGAGTTTCTGGTAACCGGATTTGGGGGCGAAGGTGAACCGGCGGGGCGGGCTGGGCAATTGGGCCAGGGCCGCTTCGACCACTTCCGGCCTGGCCTCGTCTCCATCATTGAACGGGCTGAGGGCGCCGTCGCCGCACCGGAAGAAGGCAACCATTGCCCCCATGCGCGGAATCCATTTTCCGAAGAAGTCCGGTTCCGGGTGGCCTGCTTGGCGGAACAGGTCCTGGAGCGTCAGCAGATGCACGAACGCATTCAGTCCGCGCGACGGGCTGCGGCTGACATGGCCGCCATCCGGCAGTATCTGGGCAGTGCATTCCGCGTCCAGACGCTCCAGGGCGGCGTCCAGGCTCATCACCCGGTCAACGCACAATGCCGCGGCCACGATTGCGACGGAGCCGAACCAGCGGGCCTTCGGATCTGTTGCCGCATCGACCTGCGCAGCCAGGTAGCGGATCTGGCGTACGAGGCAATCCAGCCGCGCCAGACGGGCTTCCTCCGGTCCGGTTTCGAACAGTTCCGGCCCGCACAGCATCCAGTTCCAGCAGCGCACGGCTGTCGGGGCGAGACGCCAGGAAAAGCCGTTGAAGCTGCCATGCGCCACAATCCAGTCATCCACGAAGCGGATCGCGCGGCTGGCGCCTTCGGGGCCCTGCTCGAACAGGTCGGGCAACCATGAGAAACGGTGCAACCGGTCGGCAAAATGCTTTGAGGGCAGGGGGATGGACCAGGGCGGTTGTCCGGGCGACAGGGTCAATCGCTCCATGCCGATTCGCCAGATGTCCTGCATCAGGGCTTCACCGCGCCGGTCATCGGCGGGCACCAACCGGGTCAGATGGTGGGAAAACCGCTCCGGGACAGGTCCGGGCAATTGCGATTTCTGAATCGCGGCGACCTTGGCATCATCGCCATAGGCGCCCCGGAATCTCCGCCAGAGAGCGGCGTCATCGGCGCCGGTTCTCGTGCGGTCGGCCAGGATTTCGCTGTCTCCGCCTCCCACGTCCACCGTCCATTCCGTCCAGAACTATACTTTCGCAGTCGGTCTCAGAGACCTGATATTCTCAGCATAGGCCGATGCGCCGCCCTTGAAAACGGCTGATCCGGCCACGATAGCATTTACCCCGGCAGCGACCGCTTTTGGGGCAGTCTCGGCGTTCAGGCCGCCATCGATCTCCAGAATGATGTCGCGTCCCGTCTGGTCGATCATGTGGCGCAATTGTTCGACCTTGCGCAGCTGGCTGTCGATAAAGGCCTGGCCGCCAAATCCGGGATTGACGGACATGACCAGGATCAGGTCGATATCGTCCAGGACAGGTTCGACAAGGCTGGCCGGAGTGCCCGGATTCAGGGCGATGCCCGGCTTCATGCCGGCGGCGCGAATGGCCTGCAGCGTGCGGTGAATGTGCGGCCCTGCTTCGGGGTGTACCGTCAGGATGTTGGCGCCCGCCTTTGCGAAGGCGGCAATGAACGGATCGACCGGCGCGATCATCAGGTGCACGTCGAACGGCTTGTCGCTGCATTTGCGCAGCTTTTCGATCACCGGTGGTCCGAATGTGAGGTTCGGCACGAAATGGCCATCCATCACATCGATATGGATCATGTCTGCGCCAGCCTGATCGATGGCGGCAATTTCCTCTCCCAGACAGGAAAAGTCCGCAGAAAGGATCGAGGGGGAAATCAGCACGTCACGCATGGGGACTCCCTAAGCTGGAACAACCGGCCACACAAGGTGGCCGGCTGCCTGAAATGGGTGTCTGCGATGACTAGTAACGCGCGGCCGGAACCAGTTTCCAGCCATCGGCACCGGCAATGATGTCGACCGGGGTGCCGGGGGCGATGTAGACGTCCGCGCCCTGAATGATCTCCTTCACATCGCCGGTCGAGAACCGCACGATATAGGCGTAGCCCTGGGACTTGCCGAGCGCCTTGCCGGCTTCATTGCCCGCAATGCCGCCCAGCACGGCGCCACCGATGGCACCGGCCGTCTGGGCCTTGTCACCGCCACCGAGTTCCGATCCGGCGAGGCCGCCCAGCACAGCGCCGGTGGCCGTGCCGATCAGCGAGCGGTCGGACTGGATGGTCACCTGGCGCACGGACGTCACGGTGCCGTGATAGACCGTCGAGGCCTGACCGACCGCGCCGGGCGTAGCCGTTCCCGCGCCATAGCTGCTCGCGCAGCCCGCAAGCGTCAGGGTCAGGGCAGCGAATGCGCCGACGGCAGCCTTGCGAGGGGAAAAAGTGGTAATCATGAGAAGTGCTCCCTGCACATTGGATAAGCCATTTTTGCACAAACGGCCCTGAATGGCAGATGAACTCTGCAAGACCTTTTTGTGGCAAGTCATTTTACAAATTGGCAACCATGCCCGTTTGAACGCGGTCAAACCCGCACGAGGCGCGAAACATGAAACGCATCATGGCCCGCGCCCTCCTGCGGCAGGGTGAGCACATCCCCCTCCGGCGTCACGCAATGCCCGAAGCCGGGCACCTCGTCCGCATGGACCGGGTGCCGGCTGAAGCGTCCGCCAGCGAGCGCTGCCTCGACAATGTCGCGGCCTTCCGCCTTCAGCGGCGTGCAGACGCAATAGATCACGATGCCGCCCGGCGCGACCATCTCCGCAGCAGCATCCAGCAGGCGGGCCTGTGCAGCGGGAAAGCGGTCGATCTCGGTTTCCCGCTTGATCCAGGCGCCTTCCGGGTGACGGCGCAGCGTGCCGAGGGCCGAACAGGGCGCATCCAGCAGCAATTTGTCGACCTGCTCAGGCGGACGCCAGGTGTCTGCATCGGCGGCCACCACATCTGCGGACAGGCCCGTGCGGTCGAGGTTTTCCTTCAGCCTTTCCAGCCGGGGTTTCGACCGGTCGACCGCCGTCACGCGCGCGCCGGTGGCGGCCAGTTGCAGGGTCTTCCCGCCGGGCGCCGCGCACAGGTCCACCACATGTTCGCCGGGACCGGCGGCCAGCAGCTTCGCCGGCAATGCTGCGGCGGCATCCTGCACCCACCAGTCGCCGGTCTCGAAGCCGGGCAGGGATTCGATGGCCGCGCCCTTCAGGCGCACGGATCCGCTTTCCATGAGATCCCCGCCAGTGTGGCGGGCAATCTCGGCAGCATCGCTGCGCGCCGACAGGAAGAGTGGCGGCTCGGCCAGTTGGTGCCGCGCCAGCTGCTCGGCCGCGTCCGGTCCGAGATCTTCGTCGAAACGCCGCGCCAGCCAGTCAGGCCATATGGCTGTTGCCGGCATCGCATCGAGGCCGGGATCGGTCTCGGCGGCCCGGCGCAGCACGGCGTTCAGGAAGCTCCCGCCGGAGCGCGCCTCCGGCCAGTCCTTGGCGGCTTCCACCGTTTGCGACACGGCGGCATGGGGCGGCGTTTCCAGCCGCCACAGCTGCACCGCGCCCGCCCGCAACAGGGCGCGAATGGCCGGGCTGGCCGCTTCCAGGGGGCGGGACAGAAGGGGGGAGAGGGCGGCATCGATCCGGCCCAGTTCGCGCAGGGCCGCGCTGGCAATTGCACGGGCAAAGCCACGGTCCGGGCCCTCCAGCGCATTGAAGCTTTCGGACTTCACCATGGCCTCGTCCAGCGTGCGGCGGCTGTCCAGGGTCAGCATCAGCAGTTCGGCGGCTGCGCGCCGGGGCAGGGCACCAGTCATCGGATCAGGCTTTCCCTCAGCCCCACGGGCCGGCTTGCCGACGCGGGGCTTCGGCGGCTTCGGAAGAAACGCCCATTTCGGCAGCCATGCGGCGCAGGGCCTCGATCCGGTTGGCTGTGGCCGGATGGGTGGAGAACAGATTGTCGGCGCCGCGTCCGTTCAGGGGGTTGGCGATGTACATGTGTGCCATGGCCGGATTGCGTTCGGCGGCCATGTTGACCGAGGCGCGGGCGCCCCGTTCGATCTTTTGCAGCGCGGACGCCAGCCAGAGCGGATTGCCACAGATCTCGGCGCCGCGCTTGTCGGCCTCGTATTCGCGCGAGCGGCTGATCGCCATCTGAACCAGGGCGGCGGCCATCGGCGCAAAGATCATGATCGCCAGCGATCCCAGCAGGCCGGACCGTTCCCGGCCGAAGAACATGGCGAAATTGGCCAGCATGCCGATGGCGCCGGCAATCGTGGCCGTGACGGTCATGGTCAGCGTGTCGCGATTCTGGACATGCGCCAGTTCATGCGCCATGACGCCGGCGACTTCCTCGCGGGTGAGGGAGCCCAGCAGGCCGGACGTGGCTGCGACGGCGGCATTTTCGGGATTCCGGCCGGTGGCAAATGCATTCGGCTGCGGTGTCTCGATCACATAGACACGCGGGGCCGGCAGGCCGGCACGTTCCGCCATGCGCGCCACATCATTGGCAAAGGTCCGCAGCATGGGGGAAGACGTCTCCGGCGTCACCTCCTTGGCGCCTTGCATGCGCAGCACGATCTTGTCGGCATTCCACCAGGAGAACACATTCATCACGGCGGCCACGGCGAAGGCAATCACCATGCCCGGAACACCCCCGACAAGATACCCGACCGCCATGAACAGCGCAGTCAGCGCAGCCAGCAACATGAAGGTTTTTGCGGTACCCATGGGTGACACGTCTCCGGTGGTTTCAGTCTGGGGGATGTTTAAAGTCCCACACAACCTATATGGGGATTGTTAACGAATTGGGGAGTGCAAATGCACACACCGGACTTTCCTGATGCGGCTGAAATCGAGCGCCGCAAGTCGCTGCCCGAAGCTGCGCGCCGGGCCCTGGAAGAGGCCGATGTCCGCAAGGCGAAAGAAGCCGCCGATGCGGCCGCCCTGCCCGAAGACGAACGGGGTGGCCCCCGCAAGATCGAGCCGACCCGGTATGGTGACTGGGAACGCAAGGGCATCGCCTACGACTTTTGACGGTGTGGACCGCTAAAGCCCAAGCACCTTCTTGGCGATGATGTTGCGCTGGATCTCGTTCGTCCCGCCATAGATCGATTGTGCCCGCCCGCCGAAATAGGTCGCCACATCCGGCGCGGCATAGGCGGGCAGGCTGTCTGGCAATTCCCCCGCCTTGCCGAAAGGCTGCCCGAAATGGCCGGCCGCCTCCAGCATCAATTCCGTGATCTGCTGGTGGGTTGTGGTGGCCAGGATCTTGACGGTCGAGGCCGCATCGCCCGGTGATCCGCCTGCGGAGAGCGCCGAGAGAACGCGGAAAACGGTCATCTCCAGCCCGTCGACCGCCATCTCGGCCTCGGTCAGCTTGCGGGCAAATCCCGCATCATCGATCAGGCGGTGATTGCCGCTTTCGGGCAGGGCGCGGGCGATGTCGCGAACATGGCGCAGCATGGCGCGCTTGCCGCCAATGCGGGCATAGGAGGTGCGCTCGAAACCGAGCAGGTATTGCGAATAGGTCCAGCCCTTGCCCTCTTCACCGATGCGATGGTCTTCCGGCACGGTGACATTGTCGAAAAAGACCTCGTTCAGCACATGCTTGCCGTCGATCGTGATGATCGGCTTCACGGTCACGCCGGGGGCATCAATCGGGCAGCAGATGAAGGTGATGCCTTCCTGCTTCTTGCCAGCATCCGAGGTGCGCGTGAGCAGGAAGATCCAGTCCGCATGCTGTGCGGCGGACGTCCAGATTTTGTGGCCGTTCAGCGTGTAGGTGCCATTCTCCAGAACAGCGCTGAACTGGAGAGAGGCAAGGTCTGATCCAGAACCCGGCTCGGAATATCCCTGCGCCCAGCCAACCGAGCCGTCGCGGATGCCGGGCAGCCATTTTTCCTTCTGCGCATCAGACCCGAATGTGTAGAGCACCGGGCCAACATAGACGACGCCCATTGGCGTGACGGTCGGCACGCCGGCGCGTTCCAGTTCTTCGTCAAAGACATATTGTTCCTCCACCGACCAGCCCGGGCCGCCATATTCCTCCGGCCACGCACTGGCGAGCCAGCCCTTCGCGCCCAGCGCCATTTCGGACCGGCGGACTTCTGCTGTGGTCAGGGCAAGCCCTGCGCGATTCTTCTCGATGATGTCCTTTGGAAACTCGGTCTCGAAAAAGCTGCGAACCGTTTGCCGGAAGGTTTCGGTCTCTGGGCTGAAGTCTAGATTCATGGCGTTTTCTCCCTGCCCAAAAGCGTAGGGCAGGGCCTGCCTCAAGCAAGCCCTGCCCTCGCGTCGCCCCGTTGGGCGATCTGGTTGTACGCGGGATTACGCGGCCTGTTGTTCCGCGATCCACTGGTCGACGCGGCGTTCGAGGATTTCCAGCGGCATGGCACCGCCACCCAGAACCGTATCGTGGAAGCCCCTGATGTCGAACTTGTCGCCCAGTTCGTCTTCGGCCTTCTTGCGCAGCTGCTGGATCTTCATCATGCCGATCTTGTAGCTGGTCGCCTGTCCCGGCATCACGATGTAGCGCTGGATCTCCGAGCGGGCCTGCGCCTCGGTGATCGCCGTATTGTTCAGGAAGTACTGAACTGCTTCTTCCTCGGTCCAGCCCTTGGAGTGAAGCCCGGTGTCCACGACAAGCCGGATGGCGCGCCAGATTTCGGAGCCAAGACGGCCGAAATTGGAGTAGGGATCAGAATAGGTATCCGGGAATTCCGTGGCCAGCCATTCTGAATACAGCGCCCAACCCTCGATATAAGCGGTGAAACCGGCCTGCGTGCGGAATTGCGGCACGCCTTCCAGTTCCTGCGCGATCGATATCTGCATGTGGTGGCCCGGAATGCCTTCATGATAGGCAATCACTTCCAGTTCCCGCTTCGGCATGGCCGTCATATCGGAGAGGTGGGCATAATAGGTGCCGGGGCGCGAGCCGTCCGGCGTGCCCGGATAATAGTGCTGGGCTGCGCCATCCTGCTCACGGAACGGCTCAACGCGCTTCACGACCAGATCGGCCTTCGGCAGGATGCCGAAGAATTCCGGCAGGTTTGCCTTGATGTTCTCGATGTCGCGGGTTGCATCGTCAATATAGGCCTGACGTCCCTCATCCGTATTCGGATAGTAGAAACGTTCATCATCCTTGGAATCGCGCAGCATCGTGAAGAATTCCTGCAACGTGCCTTCGAAGCCCACCTGTTGCTTGATGGCTTCCATTTCCTCATGGATGCGCGCCACTTCAGCCAGGCCGATTTCGTGGATTTCGTCAGCGGTCAGGTCCGTCGTCGTCTGGGTGGCCAGCAGGTGATTGTAATAGGCCTTGCCATTTGGTTGCGTGTCGGCGCCGACCGGCTTGTCGGAGTCCGGAGAGTTCGCCATGTCTTCTTCGGCAAAAGCGATGATCGCCTCATAGGCGGGCTGGAAATTGTCGACCAGCGCGATGCGGGCCTGCTCCAGTTTCGCGTCGGCTTCTTCCTCGGTCAGGTCGCCGGACTCTGTCAGCTTGGCGATTTCAGACTTCACATCCGCATACAGGGCGCTGTCATCGCCTTCGGTGAACGGCGCGCCAGTGATGACTTTCTGCGCCTGGTCGATCACGCCTTCATAGGCGAATTTTGGAGCATGTACGCCGCGTGAGGCGGCTTCACGGGCAATCATGATGGCTTCGTTCATGGCCCGGCCACTTTCGCTGATCCGGTTGATCAGGGCGTCCAGATCGTCGACCGATTCCACGGAATGGAAATTGATCAGGAAAGTCGGAATAAAGCCCTGTGGGCCGTTCATCTGGTCAAAGATGTAGCCATTGTAGAGGTATTCGTCGCCAGCGACTTCCTGTTCGGTCTGATATTTCCAGATGTCATAGGAAATCTGGTCAGCCGGTGAGAGCGCGTCATAGTCGAAATCGCGCTCCATCTCTTCGGTGGCAGCTACGCGCCAGGCGAGTTGCTCCTTGTAGCATTCGATGGTGAAGCAATCGATCTGGTCATTCTTGTCCTTGCGGCCGAGGAATGTCAGGCCGATCGGGCTGAACTGCAGCTCTTCTTCATACTTCGCGTCGAACCAGGCGTTCAGGCGTTCGCCATTGGCGGCCATTTCCTCGGCCGTGACGGCGGGTGCGGCTGGCTCGGTGGCGGGGCTGGACGGGCCGCACGCGGTCAGCGCGAGGGCAAGGGCAATCGCGGTGGCGGTTTGCTTGATCATGAGGGAGCTCCGGAAAATTATTCTCGAATAACGATAAGACGTGGTATGCCTTTCCGCGGCGCTGTGTCAATTGGCAAGTCCCTTTATCGGCGTTAGGGGAGGGGAATGACTGATCCGCGCATCTCTCCCGACGATACGTCCCGCCGCGACCAGCGCGTCCTGCGCATTGGCACGCGTGGCTCTCCGCTGGCCCTGGTCCAGGCCCGGCAGGTGGCTGCTGCACTCGAGATACATTCCGGCGGCGCCTGGCGTGGCGAGATCGTCACCTTCACAACCTCCGGAGACCAGTTGACGACCGAGCGGCTGATCGATGCCGGCGGGAAGGGCCTGTTCACGCGCGAACTGGATGCCGCCCTTGGCCGGGGCGAAGTGGATGTCACCGTGCACAGCCTGAAGGATGTGCCGTCGGTCCTGCCGGACGGTCAGCGTTTCGTTGCCTTCCCCGAGCGCGAGGATCCGCGTGAAGGGTTTCTGTCACCGCATGCGACCCGGCTGGACGAATTGAAACAGGGTGCACGTCTGGGAACAGCTTCGCTACGCCGCGAAGCGCAGACGCTTGCCCTGCGGCCGGATCTCGAAATCGTCACCTTCCGCGGCAATGTCGCCACACGGATGCGCAAGCTGGAAGAGGGGCTGGCGGATGCGACTTATCTCGCCATGGCAGGCCTCACCCGGCTCGGCATGGCCCATCTGGCCCATCCCATTCCGCTGGAAGACATGCTGCCTGCAGCCGGGCAGGGCATTGTGTGCGTCGTGGCGCGCGACGATCTGCCGGAAGAGGCCATGCAGGCATTTGTACGCATGAATCATGCCCCCACAGAGACCGCTGCCCATATCGAACGTGCCTTCCTGGCGGCGCTGGATGGCAGTTGCCGCACGCCGATTGCCGCCCACACATTCGACAGGGACGGCGAATGGTTCGTTCGCGGGCAAGTGCTGGCCCTGGACGGGCAACAGGTCTGGGCGGCCGAGGGCGCTTGCGCCAAGTCGGCACCGCAGACCGCCCTTGCCGGGCTGGGGGCAGGGCTCGCCGGCGAGATCCGGGAAGCGGCCGGCGGCAAGCTCCCCGCCTTCGGCGGCGCATGGTAGCGCCCCCCATCATCGTGACGCGCGCAGAGCCGGGCGCGTCCGACACCAGGGCCCGCCTCAAGGAACTGGGCCTGACCGCCATCGCGGCGCCCATGCTGCAGCTGAAAGCGCTGGATGTGCCGACGCCGGACCTGAACGGCATCCACAATCTGGTCTTTACCAGTGCTAACGGGGTCCATCACTTTGTGGTGGCAAATGGCGGCATCACCGAACAGGTGGCAGACCTGACAGTCTGGTGCGTGGGACCGGCCACGACCGACGCGGCGCACGAAGCGGGATTCCAGCGGATCGTTGCGGGCGACGGCAATGCAGACGATCTCGCCGCACAGATCCTGTCTGCGCCCGAAACCGCTGGCGGGTTCCTGCATGTCGCCAATTCCGCTGCCGCCGGCAATCTGGTGCGCACACTGCAGGCTGCCGGACGCGATGCACGTTTTCTGGCGCTCTATGAAACCGTTCCGGCGACCGCGCTGCCGGACGCCGCATGGGCGGCGCTGCGATCCGACCGGACAGCGTGGGTCCTCATCCATTCGGCCAAGGCGGCGCAGGCGTTCGTGGCGCTGACAGGCGACGTGCCGCCGGGTACGTACGGCATCGTTGCGATGTCCGGCGCAGCCGCAGCTCCGCTGGACGGACGCGGTGCGCTCGGTATCATCATTGCCGAACGCCCGAATGAAGACGCCCTGATGGCGGCTGTGCGTGAAGCCTTCAAAGGGCTTTGATCGCTGCTGGACTCTATGCAAATGTGGACAAAACTCGCTCCTGAAGGGAAGTGCGATTGATGACCGACGATTCCGCGCCGGAAGACGATGTGATCGGCTCCACTGAGCCGATTGACGCGGATTTCGAGCCGGCCCCTGAAGACAGTTCCGGCACCGGACGCCGCGCATCTGGCGGGCCCGGCTGGCTGGGCGCGCTTGTCCTGTCCCTGTTTGCAGCAGGTTTGGGCGGCATTCTCGGCATGGCCGGCACGCGGTTCATCGCGGACACGTCCACCAATCCCGGCGCGGTTGGCGCGCGGATCGATGCGCTGCAGGCAGAGCAGGAAGACATCTCGATCCGGCTGGCCCGCGCCCTGCGCGAACAGGGCGGGCTCGATGCCGGCCTGGATACGCTTGCAGAGCAGGTCGAGGCCCTGTCGGCGCGTGAGCCATCCGGTTCCGGTGCGGACCCATCGGTTGTGGAGGACCTGCGCCGCCGCATCGCCGCCCTGGAATCCGTCGATCCCTCCGGCGAAGTGAGTCCGGAAGACCTTTCCCGCGCGGTCGCCAGCCTGGAATCGCGGCTGGACCGCCTGGCAGGGTCGGTCGAGGCCTTGCAGGAGGCGCCGGAAGGCGTCGCGGTCGAACGCGTGATCGAAATCGAGACCCGCCTGGCCGAACTGCGCGATGATCTCAGTCAGGCAAAACTGTCCAGCAGCCGCGACGCCGAAAAGCTGGCCGGACTGATCGAGGGCATGCGTCAGGATGAGGCCGATGCCCGCGGCGCCGCCGCGGCCGCGTCGCAAACGGCGGACCTCGCCCGGGCCGTGTCCGCGATCGAGGCCGCTTCGCGCCGGGGCGGCGGATTTGCGCCGGAACTGCGCACGCTGCGCACCTTGATGCCGAATGACCCTTCCGTGCGCCAACTCGGCCCCATCGCAGAAACCGGCGCGCCGGGCATGGCCGAACTTCAGGCCGCCTTTGCCACGGCACGGGCCGAGGCCCGGACCGTACTCGATGCCCGGCCTGCCAACGGGCTCGGCTGGCTGAACCGCACCTTCGGGGACGCTGTCAGCGTGCGGCGGGCCGATGGTCAGGATGATGATCCGTCAGCCCTTCTGGACCGGGCTGGAGAGGCCATGGATGCCGGCAATCTGGATCTGGCCCTGGAATTGACCGGCCAGCTTGACGGCGCGCCTGCGGACGCCATGTCCGGCTGGACCGAACTGGCAAACCGTCGCATCACATTGGAGGCGGCGCTGGAAGCCCTGCATGGCCGCCTTCTGGAAGGGAACCCGTAACCGCCCATGAATCGGATTGTCCTGTTTGTCCTCATCCTGTTGCTATTCGTCGTGGCAGCGACCTTTGCCTGGTGGGCGCTGACCCTGCCGGGCGCGGTCACGATCCCCTGGGGCGAGCAGGAAATCTCGATCCAGTCCGGCCTTGCCGCCTTCCTGATGCTGGTCTTTGGCGGGGTGATCGCCTTCTGCTGGTGGATCGTCAGCGGCCTGTTCATCCTGCCCGGAAAGATCGGAAAGTCCCGCCAGGTGTCGCGCACGCGCAAGGCCAATTCCGCCCTGACCGAAGGCCTTCTGGCAGCCGAAGCCGGGGACGCCTCCACCGCGCTGAAACTGGCCCGCAAGGCTGCCAAACATGCCGAGGATGAGCGGCTGCAATTGCTGCTCGAGGCAAGGGCCGCCGAAGCGGCCGACGACTGGGCCGGCGCCGAGCGGGCCTGGGGCCAGCTGACCCGCCTGCCGGGTGGCCAGCTGGCCGGCCTGCGCGGCTCGGCCACTGCGGCCGCCGAACGCGGTGACCAGCAGACCGCCGAAGCGCGCGCCCGCGAGGCGCTGGGCGTCAAGTCTGCTGCCGACTGGCCGTTCAACTCGCTGTTCGACCTGCAGGTTTCGCGCGGGGAATGGATGAAGGCGCTGGAAACCCTGTCCATTGGCGAAAAGCGCGGCCTGATTTCGGGCGACAGCCTGCGCCGCCGCCGCGCTGTGCTGCACACGGCCCGCGCCGCCGGCCTGCCACATGACCGGCGGCTGGAGGCGCAGAAGGAACTCGCCGAAGCCCTGCGCGCCGCCCCGGCCTTTCCGCCAGCCGCCTGGCATGGCGCCCGCCAGCTGATGACGGACGGCAAGGCGAAATCCGCCCAGACCGTGCTGGAGACCGGCTGGAAGGCGCGCCCGCATCCGGCGCTGGCCCAGCTGTCACGCCGTCTGGTGCCACAGGATGCGCCGGAGAACATCGCCGCACGCCTCAGGGCGCTGATCCAGGCCAATCCGACCCATCGGGAAAGCCGCATCCTTGAGGCCGAACTGGCGATGGACGCCGCCGACTGGACCGGCGCGATCAAGACGCTGGCCCTGCTGGTCGAGGAGAACCCGACCGCCCGGCTCTGCCTGCTCATGGAGCGCGCCCTGAAGGGCTATGGCGACACGTCCGAAGCCGATCGCTGGGGCCGGATGGCCGTCTCGGCCTCGCGCGAGCCGGACTGGTCGGATCTGGATCCAAAGGGCATGGCGTTCGATTTCTCGCAGCGTGACTGGAGCCGGCTCGTCTATGCCTTCGGTGATGTCGGGGATCTGGTGCATCCGCGCTATGAATCCTTCGGGCGCGAACTGGAGGCCGGCCGTGTCATGGCCCTGCCGGCGCCGGGCGAGGAGGATGACCTCGACACGCCAAAGGCCCCCGATGCGCGCCGTACCCCGCCGCTCGACTATGTGGCGGACGAGGACTAGGCCAGCCAACTGCGCCGCAGGCCGCCGACAGCTACAAAAGCGGCTTGCGAAACCCCGCCTCTGCCGGTATGAGGCGGGGCTCATAAATGGATAAGCCGCTATAGCTCAGCTGGTAGAGCATCGCATTCGTAATGCGGGGGTCAGGTGTTCAAGTCACCTTAGCGGCACCATTCTTTTCAAGGATGTAGGAACCACCTCTCACTCAGGCGTAAGAATATTGGCACGCAATCGACACGCAGGTAGTTTCGATCCCAAGAAAGCCGCCCGGAATTTCGAGAGCTTTTTGATGGTTTGCGGTAGAAGCTCCAATGTTCCAAACCTGTAGGTCTTCCAACGGATGCCGCCAAAGCTCCGAAGCGCACACGAGATTGGCAGATTACTTCAAGGAGAGGTAAGTTCCAGAGCTGGGACAAAGGCAGGGTTCACCACAAACCGGGTAGCTTCACCCCACCGTCGCATTTTTGCGTAGATCAGCTCAGGGTTGTAGTGAACATTGTGGATGTATTCTACGTCACCAGTGCCACCATTCCGCACGCCTAAAATTCCAAAATAGATCAGAAAATCGATGATCTGTGGGATATCTTCTGGGTCGCCGACGCGACGGTTGATGATCTCCAGTAACTTGGAACGAGACATCTCAACTGGTTCTTCTATGAATTCGTAGATTAGTTTGGACGCACGTGGGAGCACGTCGGATAATTCTCGGTCTGCCTCGATGACCAGGTCCTGACTATAAACCTCTTCAGCACGCTCAAGGTCGCCGACTTCGATCCGATCATGCTTGAAGTTTATTGCGTAACCTACTGCATATTTGAATAGCTTCAGTAAATTTCTGGGGCGCATCAGACTTCGCTCAACAAGAAAGTCGATTGTAGCTTCACCGGCGACATGGGACACTGCGAGGTTGGAGATGGATAATTGTCCTGGATGTGTGTCAGTAGAATGAGATATCCGATTATTCAGAACACTCGCAAGGATGGTTGGGTCTGACCAGTCCAGTGAGGCGCGCATCTCTTTTCCGTAGTCGGAGGATCCGCCCATAAGCAGAGTGTAGACGTCGTCTCGAATAAAGATAATCGAGTGGCAAACCAGGTCCTTCTTTCGAAAGTCCCGCTCAAGCTTCCGGCTCGCATCGATCAAAGACCGCAAAACTAGAACATCATATTCATCCACGCCCTCGACATTCCAGCCCTTATCAATGTTGTCGAACAAGAGCCAGATGTCCTTTTTGTAGGCCAAGTACTCGCTCAGCTTCTCAATAAGCTTTGGCAAATTATGTTTGTACAGAACATCTGTGAGTTTCCTGGTGTCCAATTGCCCATCTGGGTCGGCGACTGATTGCGTATTTACTGTTTGAGCTAGGTCATAGGAGATTTTCAGAAGGCGTTCCGAAAAATCCCCTTGGTTCAGCCGAATATCATCCAAATCATAGGCTTCTTTGAGCTCTTGATACCGCTGAGTAAGCCGGTGGTCTCTTAGATGTACTTTCTGGTCTTTTTCGAGCACTTTGTAAGCGATCTCCAAGAGTAGAATGTACTCCCAAAACGCTGTTATCAGGTGTTTTTGCGAACCCTGAGTGAGAAGTGTCAGAACTTTTTCTTTCAGCTTGATCAGCTGATACCCTTCAGGTTTGAGATCGACCACGACATTTTGTTTATCAGCACGTTTTCGGTCTCTGAGCTGAAGGAACAAAGCGGTTTTTCCGGTGCCCTTCCTTCCGACGACCAGATTCACTTCTCCGCGCGCAGCCCTTTGAAACTCATCTGTGGCGAGATAATAATCCCCAAGGGTTGTCATCTCGTTTTCTGCAGTCGGATCACCCAATCGGAGTTTTTCAAGTAGGCTTGGGTCGGGTGCGCTGTGATGATCCGTTTTCTGAACATATTCGGTAATTTCAAGTGAGAAGTCTTGGACCAAATCTCCGATGTCGTCCGGATACTTGAATTTTCTTGAAATGTCGCGAACATCGAGAGGTGGAGAATATTCGTGGTCGTGAAGGATAAGGAGTGGAACGTCCATGCCGTGGGCAATTCCGGCCACGAAGAGAGAGCGCAAATTGTGAACGCGTGCGTCCGCGACATGATCTGCAACCAATATCACAACAACGCCGGCAGAGGATGTAGTGTGCCGAATTGCATCAGCGGCTGCCATTCTTACATCTTCAGCTGGATTGAAGCTGCGATATTTCCACCTTGCCTTTTTAATTCTGGACACAAGAACTCCAAACGCATCGCTGCGTTTCGGTGGTTCAACCAGATAGACCGGTGCGGCGGTATCAAGTGCGTCTGCTGTGTGAAAGGGGTCGAAATCAGATCTGCGAGACAACAAACTGAGTAGTTCTTGCGAGTTCTCATACTCGTCGTAGCCAAGGGTGTCGAATATTCCGACTTCAGTCGCTGTTTGCGTTTCGCCTTTGAGTGACGAGTTCTTATAAAGAAGGCAGCGTTTGCCTTGGCCTATGGCATATCCAATTTCGAATACGACATTCTCATTGAGGTATGTGATGTCGGCAGCAAGATATTTGCAGTCTGCAATCTTCTCAAAAATTGGCTTTGTAATTGGAATGCCGGATACATCGTTGGCGGGCCAGCCATGAAGCTGAATGCTAGGCGACGATGCGTTGGATAGCTTTATCGCCTGCTCAATCGTTTGACCGATTTCTTGTGGCTTAGAAGGATACGCAAAAAACGCACTCGCTTTTTTATCGCTAGAATTGGTCACCCATAATCCCTCGAATTGGATATTCAACTACGCACAATCTCTACTAGCGATCAAAAGCCGCTTCCTGCGGACCAAATACTCATACGGCGGTCAGTGAATTGCATTTTCAGGACCTTGTCTCGCTTTGAAATATGAGAATGAACTCAACCACTAGTATAATGAGTCGCAAGGTTTACTGCGCTAAATAATGCCATCAAACAATAATGGGAACGAGAACCCCAGACCGAAACAAGTAGAAGATGTAAGATTAACAGCTGTCGGATCGCAACGATCACGATTAGGTTGAGCCGGCTCGATCTTCCGAAAGGTAGTCTGCAAGCGAGGCCTCTAATAGCGAATCGGAAACATGCGTCAAACACTTATCAATCGCACAAACCGCATTCGATAAATAAGCCGGATCAAACGGCGCATAAATCTCCGTCGTCGAGTAGTCTGGCGCTTTGTGTCCTAGCTGCGCAGCGACTTCCCAGGCGGGCACGCCCTGCATCCGCATCCAGCGTGCCATGGTGTGCCGGAACGAATAGGTCTGAACATTGCCTTCCAGACCCGCTTCAACAACGAGCTTGCGCCAGTTCGTCTTCACCGACTTTACCGCGGCCCCATGATAGGTGATCAGCGGTTCGTCCTTGCCGGACTCCTTTCGCTTTTCGACATAGGCAACCAGCTGCGAAGGCAGGCGTACGGTTGGCCGGTATTTGTTGGTTTGCCGGCGACCCGGCGGGTTGAGAAAGATCAGGCGCTTTTCGACATCGATCTGGGAGAGTTTGAGGTCGAGGATAGCGCCGGTCCTTGCGGCTGTGCCCAGCATGAACGCCATCAGCACCGTCACATGCCGCTCGCGTGAAGCTCTGAACAAACGGACGACTTCCTCAATCTCAAGCGGGCGGCCCTTCGGCTCTGGGGTAGGGGGTGTCACAAGGGCGATATAAGGCACCTGAACAATTTCACCCCGTTTCCAGGCCCAGTTGAGGGCAGACTTGCCGACCAGAAGCACACGGCGCACCGAAGCGGGCGACAGGCCGCGCTCGGTACTGAGCCAGTCCCGGAAGTTTCGCTGGGCTTCCTGCGTGGTCGCTTCAGCGACAGTGGCGTCCCCGTGAAAGGTCAACCAGTCACGAAGGGACCGGTTGACGTCAGACGCAGAGACCAGCGTCTTGCCATGCTGTTCGTAGAAGCGGGGGAACACTTCCGCCAGCAGGATGTCTGCGGCTTCTTGCTGGGGCTTTGTCTGTTCGAGAATGAACCAGTCGGTCAGGCGCTGCTTGGCTTCGTCAATATCCGTAGTGCCGAGGCTAGCGCGTCTTGTTTGTCGGGTTTCCGGATCGAACCAGGTCCGGTGCCAGGCCGGGCTGCCACTGCGCTTCGAGAGCCAGTAGTCGCCGAGCTGGAAGTCTCTTTGTCTGGAGTATCGGGGCATGATTTTTCCTCGACGGATTTCAGGAGGAATTCCACCAGCTGATAGCCGAAATAGAAGATCTTGCGGGGCGAAGGCTTCACGCAGCCAATCCGCCCGGCGGACCGGAAACGCCGTAGCGCCGGGAGCGAATATCTGAGCAGGCTGGCGGCGCTGGCTTCATCGTACCGGTCGAAAAGCGAGATGCCGTGCGCCTCGCCGACCGCATGATGAAATTCGGTGATGTCAGGTATGGTGATGCTCATCTGCCGGATACTCAAAACACGTCTGTCTTGTGTCTGAGCATCGCACAGATTGCGTGAAAAGCAACCCTATTTTTGAGTACAAGCCGGGCAGGCTACCAATCGCCGTCCCGTTCAGCGCTGCGGCCGCGTTTCTTCGACGGGGCTTTCTTGCCGGACGCAAGCCGCTCACGCTTTTTTTCGAGTTCCTTGCGGCCCGGCTCGTCTTCGGTGATTTCATGGCCCGCTGCGGGGCTACGCTCATGCTTGAGCAGGCGTTCCAGGCGCGCAATCTCTTCCCGCAGCAACATGGCTTCGACGCGGGAGGGGACGGGGACAATCTTGTTTTCCCAGTCATAGATGCGCTGGCGGGAATAGGGCTTCACGGGCTTGCCGTCAGGGTCAGCCTCCGTCAGTCGCTGCGCAACCCATTCACCAAATTCGGCATAGGTCATGCCGCGGCGCAGGCGTTCCTGTTTCAGCTCGTCCGGCGTCATGAAGGATCCTACCTCGTCCAGATCCGATCGGGACTTGCCCGAATCGAAAATACTCAATAAATGAGTACATTCGTACTCCCTTAATGGGTACTCGTCCGGAGGTCGGCATGCAAGCGCCAGGAATAGGACCCACCGCAGATACAGGGCATGACACCGCACGCCCCTGGCCGGTGGTCCTGTGGCTTGGCTATGGCGTCATTCTCCTCCTGACCGGCCTGTCGCTCTGGGCCGTGGCCATGGTTCAGCTGGCAAGTCGTCCGGAGGGCGATGCGGTCCGCTACTGGTACCTGATCGCCTTTGTGCTGCTCGAACTCTGGGTCTGTGTCGGCCTTGTCTTCCTCGCCATTCGTTTCCGGCAGGGAAATTGGGGGGCTGGCCTCATCGCCCTGATCGTCTGGCTGGCGGCGCTCGGCCTCTCAGCCGTGCAGGAAAAGCGATTCCACACCCTCTTCGACAGCCAGATCGACGCGGGCGTGGCCGAACAGCTGGCGGGCCGGGCGAATGCCGAAAAGCGGGCGTTTGAGCGTGAAGCAAGGCTTGCCGCGCTCACAAAGCCGAGCCGCTCCGTCGAGGCTATCAAGGCCGAACTGACAGGCTATGAATCCCGCAGGGATGCGGAGAATTTTCCGACGCGCATTGCGGCGCTTCGGGCAGAATTGAAAGCCGCGCAATCCTATGAGGTGCTGAGTGCCGAGTTGGAGGCCGACCGAAGAATACTGGCCGACACGGCGGCCCTTTCTGCAGACCGCCGCGATGCGAAGAAAGTGGGGCAGAGTTTCACAATGGTTGGCTTTGAGGTCTCCGCGGATGCATCGCTCTGGATCCTGATTGCCACCATGCTGGCGATCAAATCGCTCGGACCCTGGCTCCTTATGGGCGGAGCGTCACATCCAGTCCCACCGGCTCAGTCCCCAGATTTGGAGACGCTGGCCCCGACAAACCTGCAACCGGATCTCAAACCCGATCAGGCGAACTGGATCGAAGTCGAACGGACAGACCGGCTGGGCCGGGTGAGGCTTGTGCGAGTCCCGAAGCCGAAACGGGCCTAGCGGCGTTTTGATTTTGGCGGATCGGTTGGCACAATGAATTCATCGCCTGTGCCAATCGTCCAGTTTTGCCCCATATCCATGAGTAGGCGGTCGAGCCCGGTGATGATCAGAGCTTCCACGGTTGTGTCATGTTCCATGGCAAAGAGTTTGAGAGATTTGTGGGCAGCGGCCGGCACATAGGCCGTAATGCTCTTTTTCCCAGCGCGCCCTGGCTGCGGATAGCGCGGCGCTTTCGCACCTGCCGGTTCGGGATTCGTTGGGGTTTGCTTGACCAAGGGGACCTCCTTGCCGAGACGATGGTCGCGGCGCGACTCAGCTTCTTCCTGAACGATTCCAAATGCCTGAAGTTTTGCCATAGGTCAGCCCCCTAAGCAGCCTTGCGGATTGTTTTAATTGGTTTGAGGTCCAGTTTGCGGGCGAGCCAATGATACAGGCCGCGCACTTCATCGGCGGCCTTGCTGGAAGGTTCAAGTTCCAGCACGCCCAGGCCAGAGCCGATGGCTTTGCTGAACGCAACGCGGTTGCCAAGTATTTCTTCTGCCAGCGGATATTTATGTGATCCGGCGATATAGTGTGCGGCCTGCTCGGCAAGACTGCTATTGGTTGGCGCATCATTCAGGACCACAGCAGCGGGCTTTCCGTAGAAGTCTGCAATCTCCATCGTTTCCTCGATGGCGCGGATATCGAGCGCGCCCGGCTTGGTCGGTATCAGAATAAAGTCGGCTGCCGTGGCGATGGCTTTGGCCGCGCGGGCAGCATTGGGCGCGGTGTCGATGAACAGGAGGTCGTGGCCGCGATTGCGAATGTCGCTGATGGCGCGGTCCAGCATGGATGGCACTTCACCAAGCACACTTGGCCAGGGCATGCTGGCCAAATCGGAACGCTTGCGCAGCGCGGCCCAGTATTCGGCGCTGCGCTGGTCATCCATGTCGAGAATGGCGGATCTGTAGCCTGCCTTGGCAGCGGCAATGGCGAGGTTGGTGGTGAGGGTCGTTTTCCCGACGCCGCCCTTCTGCGCCATGATGGCAATGATTTTCATGGGCACCGGATTTGACATGCTTGCAGCATAGGCCTGCTGAAACAGCCGGAACAGAAAACTTGCCAACCAGTCCACTGGTTCCCTGCTCGGTGTGTGTCGTTGGTGCACTGGGCCATCGGTCAATGAGGTCAGCGAGCAGGCTGAATGCACATGAAAAGCCGCACCGGGTTCGGGGCCCGATGCGGCTGTTTGGCTGAAGGGAAGGGCTTATGCGGCAGCTTCCGCATCCGCCGGTTGCTTGCTGTGCAGGAAGTCTGCGGCCCGCTGGGCATGTGCGGCAGCGGTGAAGATGGCGCGCTTGTCGTTCTTCAGGACTTTCAGCCAGGAGCTGATATAGGCGGCATGGTCTTCGCGGTCTTTAAGGGTCAGCCCCAAATCTGCGCAGAGGAAGGCAGCGCCGAGCTCGGCCACGAGTTCTTCCTGCGCATAGCCCTCATCGCCATAGCGTTCGCGTCCGAAAGAGCGGTCAAGGCGAGACTTGTGCCGCGTCCAGTGGGTGCATTCATGTCCGAGGGTTGCATAGTAGTCCTCGGCGGTGTCGAAGGTTTCCAGGTCGGGCATTTGCACGAAGTCCTGACCCGGTGAATAGAAGGCGGAGCCTCCGCCGTGGCGGATCTCGGCGCCGGTTGCGGCGAAGAAGGCATCGGCATGGGCTATCCGCGCCGGTGTCGAGGCTCTCGGTTCTGCCTTGGCGTAGTAGTGCGCTGGCAGGCCCTCGATCTGATCGACGTTGAAGACGCGGTAGGATTTGAGGAAGCGGCGTGTGGACTCGGTTTCCTCGCCGGTTGCCTGATCGGTCTCTGTATTGGTGATCGCACCGGCATAGACAACCGGGGCGCTGGTTTCACCCTTGCGGACATGGGCTCCAAGATTGCGGGCTTGCTGAAAGGTCATCCAGATCGGGGCGGAATGACCGCGTTCGATGGCAAAGCACCAGAGAATGAGCGTGTTGATCCCGGAATAGGCTTCGCCATTGTGGCGGAGTGGTCTTGAGACGGGACCGGCCGCATGGGCGGCCTGCCAGGGCTGGGTCCATGGCTTCACACCGGTTTCAAGCAGGCCGACAATCTGGTCGGTGATTGTGGTGTAGACATCGGGACGGTTTGTGTTCGGGCGGGGCATCGTGCTTCTCCTTTCCTGGTTCTCTGACGATGCGAGAGAAAGGGCCGGAGGCATCAGCGGGGGGGTCAGACAGCCAACACGGGCGGCGAAGCCGCTGGCGCGGGCCGGCTGTTGACAGCGCCGCGCCTCCGGGCAGGCTCGCATCCTCTTTCAGAGACGCAGGGAAGGGGTATGCGCCTGCACGGGTGCAGAACTTTTCTGATCTAAAGTCCCAACGATCAGAGTGTTTGTTTCACCTTTCGGTTTCAGGCCAATCGGCGCAGACTGCCAAGAATCGCCCAATACTCGACGTTCAATAAGGGCAAAGGCCAATGATTAGTGAAGACGAATATCTAGAGCGGGTTGTTGCTGGCATACAAAGAGCGTCAGATGATCGAAGTGACGTTCGCTGGAATGAGATTATCAACGGACGGCAGTTCGATGTTGTTGTGCGGTTCACGTTAGCGTCGCTAAGCTATTTGGTCCTGTTCGAGGTGAAAAACCGAAAGCGCAAAGCCGAAGCGCAGGACGTCGAGGCATTTGTTACCAAATCAAACGATCACGGAGCAAATAAAGCCGTATTTGTAAACGTGGCGGGGTTCCAATCCGGGGCTGAAGAAGTAGCCAGAAAACATGGCATTGAACTCTTTACGGTGAATTTTGATGAGAGCGTCGTAGAGCTGCCATCTAATCCTGGATTCATCACAATCGAAAACTTTGAAGCTCCATTAGATCCGCCAAATCTAGTTCTGTCTGAACCGACTGACGCCCTAGATATTTCAGATATTGAGCTTCGCTACAGCAACGGGAAAAAGTACTTTATTCCGAATGAGCCAACCCAAGCGGCGTACTATTTGAACCGCACAAGGCTTCCGAACGGAAAGAGACTCGTAGATATTGTGGCTTCTGTATCTGAACAGCATATTCGCGATGATGAAGAGCGGATTGCAATAAAAAAAATTAGCCCCCCGAAGCAGATTAGGCCGCCTGATGAATATTTCTTTCCTGCCGGGAAATTGAAAGCGATCAAGTGCAAGCTGTGCCTGATTGAAGCAAGAATTCTGTCTGGGAACACAAAGATTGACCCGGCTGCGTTTCGTCATCCTGTAGTGTACAAAAATGTATTCACGGAGGAAGCGCTGGTTTTTAGATTGGATCAATTGCCACTGGGTGACCGAGTCGTTCAGCCTGGGTGCTTCTATTTTCAACTGCATCCATTGCGATATTTTTATTGTGAAAGCGTTGAAAATGAGACTGTCGCGTGGACGATGGTGGAGAGCTTTCAGCATACCGAGCTGTTTCAGGCAGAGTTCACACAAAGCCTTGAATACTCCTTAGGCTATATTCCAGTGCGCGACAAAAAAACTATAGCGCGGCTTGAAAAGCGGCTTCATAAACTTCAGAACTAGGATCAAGCCCGGAAGGCTCTACCGCTCGCAAAATGTGCAGAAATAGTCGGAGTCTCCCACACCAGACCTACGAACGACCGTCACCCGCAGGGCAGAGACTCGGCCTCGCCGAGGCTCTGGGCGCAGCGCGCCTAGGGCGTGTGTCGCTGTGTCGACCGTCCTCTCTTCTCAGGCAATTTTCCTGATTTTGGCCCGGATCCGTTCGACTGTCGCAATTGAAACACCCATAATCTCCGCCGCATAGCGATTGCCTTTCGCCTCCGCCAATCTCAAGGCTTCTTCTTGCTGGGCCGGTGTCAGGGCAGGGGGACGACCAAAGCGCACGCCTTGGGACTGGGCGCGCCTGCGGCCTTCTCCGGTGCGTTGTCGTATGAGCGACCGTTCGAATTCCGCAACACCCGCCAGCACCGTCACAATCATCCTACCATGCGGTGTCGTTGTATCGGCCCAGGGCTCGGCCAGAGACCGGAAGGCCGCGCCCTTTGCCGTGATGGCTTCCGTCAATGTCAGCATGTCGAGGGTGGAGCGCGCAAATCGATCAAGGCGGGTAACCAGTACCAGGTCGCCTTCCTGAAGATTATCGAGCATGGCTGAAAGCTGGGGACGGTTGCGATTGGCACCGGAGACTTTCTCCGTGAAAAGAAGGTCGGCGCCTGCATCCAGCAAGGCTTCCTTTTGAGCTTCCAATGTCTGGTCCTGCGTGCTGACCCGTGCATAGCCAAGTTTTCTCACAAAATCAGTCTAGCACACGCGCCGACTTTTGCGGGCAATTTCTGAGGGATGGATTGCCCTGAAAAATCGAAACTCATGACTCCCCCTCAAAACTCACAAGTTCTGAAGGCCGGTGTCAGACATCAAGGATAAAGGCCTGGCAGGCCTCGTCCGGATCCTGAAGGGCCTCAGGGAATGTGCGATCGATCCGGACCGGCCGGCCATGATACCGTCCGACCGCCCCGAAGGAGACTGTCCCGCCCTGAATCAACCGCCGGATTTCCTCTTCGATCGTCCCGGCATTGTTGATGGCAGCAATGTTCAGCTCCTGATGCGAGAAACTGGCAATCTTCTCCATGATGCCGGAGACCGACGCGAGATAGGAAAAGTGCCAACCCGCGTTTTCGAGAATGAGGGGATTTTTCCGATCAATCCGGTACCAGGGATATGTCCGGGCCTTGGTCATACGCAGGGCCTGCGCGGACCGGAACATATGGAAGGGGAGGGCCTTGGTGCCGACCCAGGCATTGGCGGTGAAGGCGGCGGCCTTGGCCCGGTCAAGATAGGCCTCGGTGAGAATGAGTTCGAGATTGAAGAAATAATAGAACATCCGCATGCCGAACAGGGTTGGCTTGACTGGAGAGATGGAACGGAGCGCGTCCGGCGCCGGGATCTCGTCCACGTCCGAGACCATGATGAGGTCCTCCGACCGGGCCGAGGCAAGCCCGCGGCCGATGGCATTTCTCTGATAGGCTTCCCGTGCCCAGGCATCGCCTGCATCTGGCATATCGTCGACGACAACATGCTCGATCTTGTCCAGCCACGGCGTGAACAGGTGCCGGTTGCGCTCAAAAACAAGCGGTTTGGGCTTGCCAGAAAAGGTCTTCGTGGCCTCGACCAGGACGAACCGGTCGACATGGGCCCCAAGCGTTTCCAACCGGAGACGCAGGAGCGTCAGCTCATTGTAGAAGGTAAAGCAGTCATAAAGCCTCATTTTGACCGGCGGGCATCAAGCGCTGCCATGCGCTGTTGGTGTTCTGCAATCTGCTCCGGTGTCGCCGTGGAGCGTTCTACCCGGCGGATCCGGATTCGTTTGTCGCCATGCGCATGGGCCTCGCCTTCCAGGACAACAATATCGCCATAGCGGAACTCATACCCGCCGGGATCCAGTAACCAAAGGAGCCATTTAAGCATTCAACTCCGCAGGCTTGCGGCGCATGTCACAGATCAGATCGGTGGCAATCTCAATATCATGACCATTGCGTACCATCAGAAGAATCTGTTCTTCCTCCGAAAGCGATATCACCAACCGTCTGTACAAAGTCAAATTTTCAAACATGTAATTTAAGTATCATAATAATATAAAATAACGCCAGAGTTTTGTTGGAGTGCTAGCCCATTTGTTCAAGGCGGGAGCCAACTACGTACATATGTACGGTTGCGCCGTGCATATGTACGTAGTATATGGCTTCTTAAGTTAGGAGACCGCCATGCCCCCGAAGTCAGAACGCTTTGAGCTCAGATTGGATGAAACGCTGCAGAACCGTATCGAGCAGTGGTGCGAGGCAAATGAGACTGTGATGTCGCGCGCTGAAGCGGTACGTGAACTGATAAAGATTGGTCTGGATGTTTCAAATCGGCATAGCGTGCATTTGTCGGATGGTGAAAAGCTCATCATCGCAATGATAGCCGATCTTGGGAAAGAAAAATCCAAGCGGGAAATCGACACCAAAGGGGTCCTGGACGCGATTTATGGTGGCCATTACTGGGCACTCAAATGGGACCACGAATGGTTGCTGAATGACCATCAGGACTCACCAGGTGCCGTATCCTTTGTGGTGGATGTGCTCGATATGTGGTCATTCATCGAAGAGGCGTGTGAGAGATTCTCCGAAGACGAACGGCAGCGCATCGCCGAAGCGTTGGATCTTTCGGAACCTGTATTTGAGTTTGCAGGTTTCGATGGGAACTACGAAACCCAATATATGGGAATCGCAATGCATCTCGTGGACAGCATGGGAAGGTTCAGCCGCTTCAAGGGCCGTAGCTTCAATTCGCATATGCCAAAAGTCGCAAGATATGCTGTGATGACAAAATTGTTTGAGCCGATGAGGCGGAATCTCACCCATCGCCAGAGATTGAGCGTCAATCAGGTCATAGAATTGCTTAAGCGGGAATAAGATGTGAGCTATTGGCGCGGCCAGCAGTCATGCGGCATGAGGTGCCCGGTCCTCATATCGCTCGACCTTGATTTTCCGTTCCATGCGCCGGGCTTCCGCGAGATCGTAAGCCGTCTGCATGCCTAGCCAGACATCGGCCTTCACTCCAAAAGCCTTTTCCAGCCGAATAGCCATTTCCGGTGACACACCGGACTTTTCATTGACCAGGTTGCTGAGGGTCTGCCGGCCAACGCCCAAATGCTTCGCCGCCGCCGTGACCGACAGGCCCAGCGCTTCGATAATTTCTTCCCGCAGAATTTCTCCGGGATGAGCTGGTTTGAACATAGCCATTGCGCTTCGCCCTCCTTGGCACGCTTGGTTTAGTGGTAGTCCTCCAGGGTGACATCGGTAACATGACCCCCTTCAAACTTGAATGTGATGCGCCAGTTTCCTGAGACCGCCATCGACCATTCACCGCGGCGGTTGCCGGTCAGCTGGTGCAGCCTCATACCGGGCATCTGGGCGGCCTCGATATCTTCGGGGCAGCTTGCCGCATCGAGAATGGTCAGGATGCGACGAATGCGCGGCACGTGATTGGCTGTCAGCTCGCGCGCGCTTCCGGTTTCGTAAAACCGCTTGAGGCCGCGATGGCGTATCGTCTGTATCACATTCGCCTCCACTTTATGGCAACGCGGATAAATTGTCTAGTGTCGATCGACGCTAGACATCTTGAGTGGCGCGATTCGGCTCTCATCGGCCAGAGAAAGTACCCTGTCATGCGCGCCAATGCCAAAAAAGCCGGGGTTCCCCCCGGCTTTTCCTTTTCATCCTAAGCGCTTGCCTTGGCTTTCGCCTTGGCGACTTTGCCGGTGTCCGGCTCTGTATCAGACTCGGTCTCGGCGACGTTCTCCGTCTCCATGTCCCCGTCTTCCTTCGGCGGCAGCAGGATAATCTGGCCGTTGACCGGCACAGCTTCCAACTGGATGCGAAGGTGGCCTTTCTGGGTCCGCCAGGCCGCCCCGATTTCCGTCCAGCGGGTCGAGCGGTTCTGGCCGGAGCCATACTGATTCACCGTGAAAGCACGCAGCTCGGGCTTGTCAGCCATGAGCAATCTCCTTTGCGAATTTGGAGTTGATGGTTCGCATCGGAGGTTTTTCTCCAATGCTTACAAGGTGTAGGGCTGTGGGGGGCGGTTTCAACCCCCCCGCAAGTTCCAACTAGAATGCCCGTGCGAAACTGAGTGCCACCGGAGACCAACCCCTCCTGTGCAAACTTGCAGCGCGTTGAGAACCGGCGAAATCCCCGCTGTCGTATTGCCAGCGAGAATGAAGGCCGGTGCGTGGCGCGCCAGAAAATCGCCGGAGCATAAATACCCGTATGAAACTGACACCAACCAAACACGGGCTGAGCGGGGAAGCCCATACACCCGGCGGGATCTTCCTGCTGGCGGTGCTCGTATTTGCCGACCAGGCGTTTCGGCATCCGCTGGTTCAGGTCATTCTCACTACGCCGGTGATCGCTTTGCTCGTCCGGTTTTACACAAGGTAAGGAGACAATCAGACAACTAGTCACCTAGTCATCCAGCTCTCTTTCCCGCTCGCGCCTGCGCGACCGTTTGCGTGTCAGGCCGCGGCCAATCCGCTGGCGCTCCCGCTTCTCCCGGAACTTCGCAAAATCCCCCAGCCGGTTGTGTAGCTTCTTCGCATTCAGCTTCGGCGGCAGCACTTCCGAGAGCTTGGCATAGGTGCCGCCATTGAAGATGCGGATGCCATTTCCGGAGGTTTTCAGGTCCAGTCCCCGCCGATTGAGGCGCGCATCCAGGTCTGCCCAGTCCACCGAAGTTTCAAAACTGTGGCGGAGATTCTCCCGCATCTTCTTCGCCGCGTCCTTGCCCATATGGCGGCCGGGATCGCGCTGCTTGCGCGCCGCGATGGCCAATTCCTGCTTGGTTTCGGCGCGTTCCTTGCCGCGTGACCGTTTCGGTGTCTGTTCCCAGCCATATTGGACTTCCTGCTCGACCAGGACATCCCGCAGGACATGCCGGTCATGCTTGCCTTCCCAGGCTTTGCCGGTGTCTTCATGCACGCGGTTGATCATGGCGTGCAGGTGCCGGTGGTCCGTGTCGTTATGGGCGACATAGAGCGCCTGATGCTCCGACAGGCCCAGCCGTTCCAGAGATTTGTCCATCACATCTGCCATCTGTTCCGGCGCGGGTGCATCCTTTTCATCCCAGCTGATAATCAGATGATACACGGGCTTCTGGACGCGCTTCGACTGCGCGGCTGTGGCTTTCATGATGTAGGGGGCGACATCCGGATCCTCGGAGGCAAGATTGCGGGTCGCGACCCAGTCCACGCGCTCGGGCGTTTTGCGGTCTGATCCTGCCAGCAGATAGCCAGCCAGGCCGCCAAAACTCTTGCCGCGAGATGCAAGGCCAATCATCTGCCAATGGCCACCTTCCTCAGAAGCGCTTGCAGTGCGTCGATGGTGGCCTGGAAGCCCGTTGGTTCGATTGTGTGACCAGAGTTCACACTGCGGGCGAGCTGGTTGAGATTCGTGCCGAGTTTCTGCAAGGCACGGATCAGCGCGGCGTGGTCCGCGCTATGCGGCTTCGGAACGGGATAGGACAGGATGCGTCGACGAGCATAGTCGGCCAGGGTCATCCCTTCGAGCCGCTCCACACAAGCCTCGATATGCGCCCGTTCGGCCGGGGTCAGATAGACCCGGAGGACCGAACGACGCGCCTCGGCGTCGGGTTTGCGGTAGCCTTTACGCGGCATGTGTGGGCGCCTCCCCGGCGCAAGAGGGGTGCCTGCTGCATAGGTGCAAGAGAAGGAGATTGAGGGAGCGCAAGCGGACGAATTCTCCGGTGTGTTTGTACTCTATTATTGAGTATGAACACATATCTTGCCAAATGCTCCGTCGCAAGAGTGCATCTGTGCCGTATCCGTTTTTCTTCGCCATGACCCGGTGCAGGCATCTGCCCGCACGCGTCCCATGCTGGAATTCGATCTTCTGGCTGACCGGCGAGGGTCGGGGCTGCCCATGAAAGGGCAGGGACCGGCCTGCCGCACCAAGCGGCCTAGTGCTGGGTTTCAGTCTCCGGCTCCTGGCTCTTGTCGAGCATCACAAGCTCGCCATCGGTCGGCAAAGCGTCCAGCTTGATGTTGAAGCCTGTGCCCGATTTATGGGGCCAGGCTGCGCCGACCGGTGTCCAGAAATCCTTTGCGCCCTTGCGCTCCTTCACCACAAACAAGCGATGGGTTGGGGGTGTGTTCTTCTTGTCCGCCATAGCGTATGTCCTCCTGTCTTTTGGAACAGGGTGCGCCGTTCAGGCCGACATCACCATCAAACAAGACAAACGCCGCGCATTATGCGCGGCGCGCTGTGACCGGAAGGGCACGGGATCAGCCTATGCTGAACGTTAAAATGCCCGATCCGAACAGATAACCGAGCAAAAATGCGGCCCCGCCAACATACAAGACGAGGTTATCTCGACGGCTGCGATAGGGTTTGTAGGTCGGTTTGACATTGGGTTTCTTGGTCTGTGTCATGGCGTCTGCCTCCTCTTGTTGTCGAGGAAAGCGCAGCGCGGCCTTCAGGGCTTCGGGGCATGGCCAACACGATTGCGCGGGCAGGCCATTGCGGCGGAGACCGGCCGTGCCAGTGTTGCGATGACAACAAGCAGGCGAGTTGACCAGAAGACCAGTCAACTAGTCGACAAGTAACGTGTGGGTGCAAGGCCGCCTAGATGGGCAGGCCGTTCACCGGGCCGAAATTGATCGCGAGATAATGACCGGCAGCCAGGCCGGCAAAGAAACCAAGACCAATCGCCACGGCGATCAGCAGGATCTGGCCGAACGCATCGGCATAGCGTTCGGCGAAGCGATTGAAGGCGGATTTGATGGTCTCCATGAGTGTCTCCTTATCTGAACAAATCTCCCTGCGCCTGGTCTGCGAGGTGTTCGAGCCATTCCGGACGCTGCGCGGCTTCATCGAGCCAGGCACGTACCTGCGCGACGACATCGCCGTCTGCTGCTTCGACCGTGCCGATGGGCACGAAGTGGGACAGATAACCGGTCAGGCTGACGGGCAGGGGCGCACGCTCGGGCGCGACACTCCGAATTTCGAGGTGAGAAATCTGGCCCCAGCGGACCGGGCAGAAGGTCACTTCAATCTCGATGCCCTGCCAGCTCATCTGGTGAACGCTGTGCGGGTCCTGCGGTGTTGTCATACATTGTCTCCCATTCGCTTTGCGCTCAGGCTTATGAACAGCCCCGCCAGCGGAAGCTGACGGGGCAGGGGATCAGTATTCACTGGCGTGCATGACGGTCAGGACGCGGTAACACTTGGCCGGATCGCTGGGGTCTTCACTGCCCCATTCGCAAGATGCATCGGCGTAGTAGTCGATCTTCCAGAACCATTTGGTGCCATGCAGGTCGATGGCGCCGAAATCCCGTTCCCCATGCGGGTCGTTATCCGGATCGAATGAGGAATAATTCCGCACGACGAGCAGGAGGGAGACTTGCGCTGCGACGTCGAGGGTGCTGACCCGCTGTGTCATGACGACCATGCCGTCGGGCGCGTTTGGCTGGGTTTCGGTTGCCAGGTTTGAAACGATGCATTGGCGAAAGGCATCATTCTGGCTGGCGATGATGTTGGCGGTAGGGTTTGTCATGGGGTTTGCCTCCTTGTTTGTTCGGGAGGCGACCGGCACGGCCTCAAGCGGCATGGCGCATGGCCAACACGTTTAGGCGGGCAGGCCATTGCGCCAGGGCGCGGCTGTGCCAGCTTCCGGACAGATCAGGCAGGGAGGCAATTCTGCAAATCTGTCACGCGCCAGAATGCCAGGGGTTCCGACTGCCTCAAGGCACGGGCTGCGCCCTCTGCCGCCTTGACCCAGTCTCCACCCCCGGCACGGGGCTGCTCAAGACAGATAAGCAGGAATGTACCCCGGAGGGGGTAATTCTTTGACTAATCCGTGAACGGATGTGTATGCTAAGGACGGAGCCCTGTGATCAGGGCAAGTCAACAAAAGGGAGGATGACATGAATGGAGTTGAACAAGACTTATCTGGCGGACCTTGCAGCCGAACTCGGCCTTAGCGAAGACATATTGGAAACGGCCATGGAACGGGTCGCGCTTCGCCGCAGGCTCATCCGGGAAGCGCAGAATCTTGGAACAGCCATCGCCACACTGCCGGTGATGGGTATGGCTACCATCGCCACGGGCATGGCGCGGCGGTTTGAAGCCGCACGAATTGACACACCGGTCGCACCAGACATGGAGATCGGCGGGGACCTATCGGAATCGCTGCCCGTCGTGGGCTGATCAGGCAACCAGCAGACTAGAGCACTGGCCATCAAGGCGACTGGGTAGGTGGCAGGCGCGGATGACCATTTTGTGCGGCAAGCATTGCGCCTTCAGCAATTTTCTTTGTCAGGGGAAATTTGAACTAGACGTTGCAGAACGACTCAGAAAAGTTCCTCACGCGGAAGTGGAATGCGGGGGAATGCATGTCGGAAACCAAGAGCCTGTTTGGACGGGCCGCGAAGTTCGTTCAGGATAAGGCGAAAGAGGGCAGGGACGCACTTGATAAGCGGGCGCTCGTTCGGGATCTTACCGAATTGTCCGCGCTCCGGCATCATTACGAGAACGTGCTCGCCGAGTATGATTTCCACCTCTTGGACCGCGAGCAGCTGCCCGAACCGGCGGCGCTGGCCGACATGGATGTCGAAGCGCTGCGTGCCATCGGGAACGGAAGCCTTCAGCAAATTCTCGGCATGGCGCGGGCTCAGGAAGCGACGCTTGTCGACGTGATCGGGCATATCGACTGGATCCATAGCCGACTTTACATGTTGCGGGATTTCTCGCGAAACCTGTCTGTGAACCTCGCCGAATGCGGCATGACCCGTTCGAATTTCCGTCCGGCCATTCACGAAGTAGAGACGCAGGCGAGGGCGCGCGGCGGCGCCATTGGGGGTGGTAGTGCCGTGGGGGCGCTGATTTCCATCGAAGAGGAAACCCTGAGCGTGCCGGTCGCGCGCCTCCCCGAAGAGATGCGGCGATACCTGACAGGCGCTTTGTATCTCGGCTTGTTTCGTACCGAACGGAAGGCAGCGCGCGAAGCCTTGTCCCGACAAATGCTTGCGATTGCCGTGGAAAATGGGGCCCTGGACCATATCTCCAATGAATATCAGCACGAGGTTTTCTCCCGGACATTTCCGAGCCTGTTGCGGACGATCCGGTCCGGTGTTGCAACCGACATTGTCCAGATGCGGGAATACGCTGCCAGCGACGAATACTTTGCCCCGCGCATTGCCGCGATCCTGGCGGGCGGGGAACCGGATCTTTCGACAGCTCCGGACGTACCGGGCCTCAATAGATTTCTGCCGGAAGACCGCCTGAACAAGATGAATGCGACGCTTGTCGCTGCCCTGCGTGGGGAACTGCCAAAGCAGGTGGAGGCGGAAATCCAAGAAGCCGACACACCCGATAGTCCGCTATGGACGGATGAAGCCGCGCGGACCATGCTGGACGATGTCCGCAAATGGGTCTTCGAAGCTGACGAGGCCAATCTGAATGCCCCGGTGATGGCCTCTGTCGAAATTCTTTGCACGGTAGCGGACGTTCCGGCCGACATGTTCCGGCATGCGCTCAGCAAGGCCGGGATTGATCCGCAAATGCCCATCAATGCAGACTTTGCTTCTGTGGAATCCTATCGCCTGACGCGCGGGCCAATTGATGTGGCGGTGCAAGACCTTCAGAAAACCCATGCGGTGCGGGCGATTTCCGGTCTGTCGCAGCCGGAAAAAGTCGCCCTGTTTGCCGCAATTGTTCTCGCGGAACTTGGCAATTTCAGCCCAGCCATGGCCATGGCGGCCAGATCGCTTCTGGCCTGGGGCGATGGCAAGGGAAGTCTGATGGCCGCTGAAGGTGGGAGCCATGCGGGTATTCATCCGGGATCGGTCGATCATATCCATGCCTATATGCGGGCGAGGATTCCTGACTATGAAGGCGCGCTCAGGGAACTGACTGAGCATGCGCGCACACTCGTGACGTCTCACCCGCTGCCATCGGTCCGGGAGATTGTCAGCGAGATGCTGGTGTCGGAGACCTCCGCTGCCCAAGGCGCAGCGCTTCGCGGTGTGCTCGATTATCTGCCGGAAGACCGCAGCCAGTCAGATGCGGCGGTGTTCCTCGGCCTGAAGGATGGCCAGCCGGTCACCTTCCTTGGCGATGAAAGCCTGCTGACCATTGGCGCGCCGGGGACCGGCAAAACGCAAGGCCAGGTCATTCCAACCCTGATGACCGGCACGCATTCCATGGTCGTGCTCGACATCAAGGGCGAGCTCCTGAAGACCACGCAGCGCGACCTTGAGGCGCGCGGCGTGCGCGTCCTGCAATTCTCCCTGATCGACGGGCATCCGGGGGCGCATGGCTATAATCCTATGACCTATCTGCCAAATGAGCCGAAGGGCATGTGGCGCAAGGCAGCCCAGATGTCGGAAATGCTCCTGCCGGACGAGCTGGCGGACAATGGCCCGTGGCTCGGCAATGCGCGCACGCTGCTGACCTGTCATGCCTGCGTCGTCAAGCTCGAACACGGTGAGGGTGCCACGCTCAAAGATGTGATGCGCTCGATAAAGGGCGGCAGCACAATCATTGACGGGGAAAGGGTTCGGACCACTGCGGCGGACCGGTTCGACATCATGTTGAACATCGCTGAGAGTAGGGGCTTTGACGACCTCCACGATGAAATCGCCAGCTTGTCGCAACTCGTGGCCGGTGAAGATGGGGTCTCGGGTAAAATGTGGCAAAGCATCCTTCTGGGCTTGCGTCCCCTGATGGATATGCTGATGTCGGATGAAGTGCGCGAGGCGACGGAGCGCAGCGACTGGACCCCGACAGATTTGCGGGCGCGCGATACGCGCCTGTTCGTTCAGGTGCGGGCGGTCGACCTTGATGCCTACAAGCCCTTGCTGCGGCTGATCATTGGCCAGCACCTCCAGAGCCTGATGGAATTTGCAGGCGACCGTCCGGATATGCCGGTCACCTTCCTGCTTGATGAAATGCCCCAGCTCGGAAACTTCCCGGAAGTCCTGCGGGCGATCGAAGTCGGACGGTCAGCACGGGTAAGAGTCTGGGGCTTTGTCCAGGACCTTGCCCAGATCCATGCGACCTATGCCAAGGCGGGCGTGCTGATCAACAGCCCGGCGGTGACGAGTTTCCTGTCCTTCGACACGGCGGCGGCTGAGCACCTGGTCAAGCTCTGGGGCATGAAGCATGATGTTGTGCGCGACCAGCGGGTCCCGGCGGTCGATATCGCCGACTTCTTCAAGCCGGACATGGACGGGAAAATGGTCTGTGTCGGACGCGGCTCCCAGCCCGTCGTCATGGATGTGGCGAAAGCGCATGAGTTGTTTGCAGACCGGCTCGGCTAATCAAAGTCGAGTGCCAGGGCGTCCTCAGCCAGTTTGACGGACGCATAGGATCGCGCATGCCGTGAACGCCGGACCGGTGTGCGGGCAAGTTTCTGAAGAGCCCGTCGCTGCTGGTAAGGGCTGAGCGTCTTGTAACGCTGCTCGGTGGCGAGCCGGACAAGTTCCGGCCAGGTGACTGTGGCAAGGGTCAGGAGCGGCGCTTCTTCGGAAAGCCATAGGCCGAGATAATCCCGGGCCGTCTCTTCGCAAGCCTTGCGGATACGGGTCTTGGTCTCTTCGGCATGCCGGCCATCAACATTGGTGACTTCGATCCGCCAGTTGGGATTTTGCGGCTGGCGGGGCCAGGGTTTCTGGTGAACATAAACGTCCGCCTGTCCCTTGGCGATGTTGACATAGAGCCGCTCGACGAGGCCCGTGCGCGGCCAGGGCACAGGACGAAATCGGTTCAGGGGCGCGCGGCTTGCCACCTCGGTCGGTCTCCTTCTTTTCTTTGGAATGGGTCAGGTATGTGTACAATATACAATAGTCCGTAGCAAGAATAAAATTTTCCGCCTATCCAGCATCATCACCGGATCAGGCCTTCTGCTGCTGGAATTTGCGCCGCCCAGCATTGTATGGAGCTGCATTTGTCATGTGCGGTGGGTCTGAGCGCTGATCTCCGACCAGATAGCGGATGCGATAGGAATTCTGACCGGATGGATGAAGGAGTCCGTTGATGTATCGATCACGCGGAATTTTTCCCATACTTGCAAGGCGATCGAGAACGGCATGGACCTTCGGTCCAAGACCCAGGATCAAGGCCTTGTCGAGCAGCTGCATCTCGGGAACGAAATTCTCGAGGATCTGAGCCTGCAGAATGGGGTGGCGCATCATATCCGGCGAGCCATTATATCCGGTAGTGCCGACGAAGACGGGATTGCGCAGCAGGGATGTGTAGTGCACCAGGTTGCTTGCGTCGCCGAAGAGGCTGGCGCTGTCTGGGAGGCCGAGCCAGTCATGAACGCCCCAATGATTTAGCTGGGCGATCAGATTCGACCGCATCGGCTCGCCACTGAAGGAGGCAAACGCCTTTGCCTCCGCCATGGCCTCAGCGTCGGATTTTCCGGAAGCCTTGGCCGCGCGAATCGCTTGTAGTGCATTCGCCATTTGGGTCGGGCCGGGCGTGATACCAACCAGGATCAGCCGCGCATTGTGATTGATATGTTCAAACGGCGCGTAGAACACTGACAATTTTGCATCTGCAGCAATTTGTAAGCGTGCATCTCTGACGCGAGGGGCGTCGGAGCTCATGAGAGCAGAGCGAAATCGGTCGAGATCGGGAAAAGAATGTGAAGGCATAGTATACTCAAATAATTGTGGTTGTTGTGTTGAGCAGGTTAATGTTTGTGCGCGACAGTCACGATGGTGCCGTCATCGGCAAGGATGAGATAGAGATCGCGTAGCTTTCCGGATTTGTTCGGCATCCATGGCCCGAAATGTTTCTTAACGCGCTTCCAATCCCGCTCTGAAAAATAGAGCCGTTCTGTGCCGTCAAAGCTCGATTCGCTGGACCCGAATTTGACGAGAAGCTCCAGTGCTATGTCGGGCACGCCTCTTTGTGACTGGCGTATCTTTGCGTGCCGGGATACCCGGCAGGATGAAAGAATATCGGTGTGCGTCATTACACGCCCTCCGTCTCTGGGTTCGGAAATTGAAGGCTCTCAAGGGCAACCCGACGCCAGCTATGTCCGGTGACAATGCCCCAGTTCCCGCTATCGGCATTCGGCCGGCGCCAGCGCGGTGTATCCATCCGTGCCAGGAGGTCCAATGCAGCGCGGTAGTCTGAGATTCTCTGTTCAGCGCCTTTTGCACCGATCGTATATCCGGCGTCGCTTTCGCCTTTACCCTTGCGCCAGCAGACGTCAGGAAGGAATTCTGATCCGTCATTGGCAACCGGCACAAAGACGTAATCGGCGAGCGCGACTTCAGGCGTGTCTGAACCATAGGGAACATCTTCGCCCCAGTCAGGTTTCAGAGGTTGCAATTTCTCCACGGCTTGCCAGAGAGAGGGCTTGTAGTCTCTTGCTTCCAGCCAGGGGCGGGCATTCTCGGCTGCGATCTTGCCCTTCTTTCCAACCAGCGGAGCTTCATCGGTTTTGGCATAGATCGCATTTTGCAGCCGCTTCATCGATACGCCGGAGAGGGCGGCGAGTTCAGCGACAGTGAGTGGCTCGCCTTTGTCATAAGCAAGCCGAGCCCTGGCGGCGGTTCTTACCCGCGCGCAGTTTTCAAACAACCCATCTTTGAGCCTGCTTGCAGGTAGGAGCTGCTCGACCTCGTCGATTTTAGCGCAAACAGATTCAACCCATTTTGCGACGTCGTGTTGGGCGGTGTAGCGGCTTTGAAGTTCGGCCGCTGCAGGGGCGGTCGCATCAATTGAAAGATTGGATCTCCAGCCAGGAAGAATTCCGTAATAGGCAAAGGCGTGGAGATCGTGCAGATGATCAAACAAGTAGGGGCCATCGAAGATCGAATACGACATCGCCTCTTCCAGCTCCGCGCGCCAGTCGGCGGAGATATGGACCTTGGAAAGCATTGACCAGTCCCATTCGATGAGATCGCTATAACTCATGATTTTGGTCAGTGCCGCCATGCTGATATTGGCATGATGGCGCGTGGTCATGTGTTCAATGAGCTCGCCAATCAGGGCGAGGATCGACTTTCCGTCATCGTGTTCCTCCCACTCATAAGCGCCTTCAAACTCAGAGATTCGATCAAAAAATTCGTCTGCCAAAGTGTGCATATCAATAATCCTTGGGTATCTAAGTAATTCCGATTGCCCAAGTAATAGTGCAAATATAAAAAGTGGTCAATAAAAAAATCCGATTTGCCCAATAAAATATGCCGCACGAGTTCGTTTGATGATTTGAGGTATCGCCCTCGTAACGCCTCCCGTGCTTTTCCGGAGCCAGCCATCGCTGGGGCACGGCCATGGCGGGCGTCGGGCCGGGCCAAGGCCGAAGAGGGCGCAGCCCGTGCCTTGGGGCGGGGCGGCGGCTGACATAGTGACCCGCCAGGCGATGGCGGCAGACAGGAAGGGGCATCGCGGCCCCGATGCTTTTCTGGTGGAGCCGGAGCAGCTTCAGGGCCGCTCAGTTGTAGTTGCGATTGCCCCAGAGGTCGTCCGGACAGGAAAGTCCCCAGAGGCCGGCCCTGGACCGGCGGGCATTTGCTTCTTCATCGGCATAGGCGCGCTGGCTGTATCGCGGCCAGTCGCGAGCCCAGCCGCTGGCAACCATGATTTCACCCAGGTCCTTGCCGCGGACATAACAGGTGGCAACAAGGCGGTCGCCATTCTTGCCCGTTGCATCGTACGTCACGGTCTGCTGCTGAATATAGTCGGAAAGATAGAGCGAGGCCTTCTGATACACGTTGGTTTTGCCGCAACGCCGCCCGCGTTCCGGCGCATCAAACCCGCTGAGGCGAATGCGCTGGTCATGGATATCAATCGTGTCGCCATCCACCACCGAGGCGACCCCGGAAAGACGGGAGCCCGATGTGGTGACATTTTCTGGCGAGCTTTCGGGCATCCAATAGACGCCAAGTCCCAGGACGAACAAAAGCAGGAGAATCGACAGGGCAGGGAGCAGGCCGCGAAAGCGCGGTTGCGGTGTCTTCTTGCCGGGCGGCGGCGGACTTGGCCGTTTGCGCCTGTTGTCCTGCGGATCAAATCGGATGACGTTTCGATTCACGGCGCGGCCCTCTGTCCCATGGCTTCCAGAATAAAGGCGTTTGCCCATTCGCTCAACCAATCAGCGAAACGGGCTTCGTAAAACTGAAAATGAGCGGTTTTTGTTGGACTGGTGTGTGCCGGCCTGTTCCAGCCTTGGAAACAGCTCCTACGGGCTGTCGAGGCAGCCTCAGCGCCAAAGTCCTTGGCACCGACCGCCATCGACTTGCCCCTTATCCCCTTCAATAGCCAGGAGTGGGTGGCCACGGGGCGAAGCCCGTCAGGGCTGAGGGGCGTGAAATCCTTCATGCGCGAGAGCGCATTCCTTTTGTCTGGCAAAGCCAGACGCATTCTTCATAATACTTATCCACATTTTATCCACAGTATACGGATTTTTGCAAAATCCAGACTGCGCAAGGGATGCAGGCTTGAATTTGACGAGTTATCCCCACAATCCACAGCACCAATAATAAGAGTTAGTCTTTGTTAGTAAGAGTTAAGGGCGTGGAACCGGACGTGGAACCGCTGGTTATGCACAACAACTTTATGCGGATGGTTTCTGATAACCCGAATTTCGGTTTTTGATAACCCGAATATCGGTCTCTGAAAACCCGAATTGGCGGACAATTTATCCCCAGCCTCTGTCACCGATTGGACACAACCCCTTCGACAGACTTCCGGTTTCTGATAACCCGAAATGCGACAGGGTTTCTGAAAACCCGAATACTGGGCCATGGTTTCTGAAAACCCGAACGAAACGAGCTTGCTGCCGGTTCGGCACCCGCAGCAGGATTTGTTCATATGCGATATCGCCGACTGCGTGCTGAAGAACGACATTGCGAGCATGGAGCATCCGGTTTTTTCGCTTTCCAAAAAGCCGGATCTGAGCGTGCGGGAATACGTCAATGGAGACAAACGTCTGACGGTAACGCCGAGCGTCAAAGGCATGGCGACAATCTACGACAAGGACATTCTGATTTTTGCCATCAGCCAGCTCATGGCGGCAAAGAACCGGGGCGGTCCCATTAGCCGCGAACTGCGTCTCAGCGCACGGTCCTTTCTGGTATTCGCGAACCGGCACACTGGGGGAGGGGACTATGAGCAGCTTGAAGCCGCGCTTGACCGTCTGACCGGCACGCGCCTGAAAACATCCATTCGTACGGGCGGCGAGAAACAGGAGTCCTGGTTCGGCCTTGTCGAAAGTGCCTATGTGAAGCGCGTCGAAAATTTTTATGGGAGTGAAGGCCGCGTACAGGAACTGCGCGTCACCCTCTCGGACTGGCTGTTTAAGGCGATTACGGCTAATGAGGTGCTGAGCATGCATCCGGACTATTTCAGGCTGCGCAAACCGATCGAGCGCCGGTTGTACGAGATCGCGCGCAAGCACTGTGGGCAGAGCGCATCCTGGGAGATCGGGCTTGAACTGCTTTACAGGAAAAGTGGGTCGCGAAGCCCGCTCAAACAGTTCCGTCATGTCCTGAGAGAAATTTCGGAGGCAGATTGCGTTCCGCAATATGGCATTACGCTGAACAAGAATGCAGACCGGACTCTGGTAAGATTCTACGCAAAATGAGTCTGGCTCATTCTGAGCCTCGCTTTAAGCCGGAGCTGCGGTGCTAGCAGGATCTGATCTGGAGCCGGATTGCCAAAGAAGGCTGACCCCAGAACAGGATGGATAAACAGTAGGTGCGCCACTTTGATCATGGCGGAAACGAGGAGCGTGGCCTGTCAACACTTGATGGCGCATCGACTTTTCTGGCGGCAGTGGTTAAGTGAAAAAAGTGTTTCTCAAAAGTAACACGTGGGGTTATATTTTGATTTCTGATAGCTGAAAGATGATCAAGATGGCGCAATTGAATCGACGTTCGTTGCTTGCGGGTGGGCCAGTTGTTTTAGCGTCTTGTGCATTGGGCCCGGATGTCCAGGGTGCGAACCGCGAGCCGCTGGATGCGTATTTTCAGGTGGCATTGGAAGCAATTGCGTCATGCGGGTCCTTGAATGCCGGGGGGTATGGGGAGTTGGCGCTCGACCGGTTTCTCTCATCGCACTTGCTGAGCTATGATTATGCGGTTGTTGAGCGCAAGGTGCCCGTCCCTTTCTTTGAGGCTAGGGAATGCTCGCTCAGATTCGGGGGGCAGGAACTCTCGCTGCATGCGCAGGCGCCCGTGAAAATGACGCTGCCCGAAGGCGCTCGCGGAAGGCTGTCACTCCAGTTCGCGCTAGGACCGCGGGAACTGGATCCAGGCGACATCGTGGTGGTCGAGTTGCCCTATGCACGGCACTCCGGATTCGCGTCCAGTCTCGTGGAGCTGGTCACGACCGTGCACGAGAAAGGTGCGGCCGGTGTAGTGCTCGTTACCACGGGGCCGACAGGCGAGGCCGTGCCGCTGAATGCACCAAAAGGCGTGAAGACGTTCCCGCTACCCGTCGCGATTGCCGGTTCTCAACATCTGCCGCAGTTGAAGGCCGGCGAGGGTGACGTTGCGACTCTGCTCATTCGCGGTGTCGCTGCACAGCGAGAGACTAGGAATATAATCGCCCGATCCTCATCTTCCGAAGCGCCCTGCATTCTCGTCACGACGCCAAAATCTGGTTGGGGGCCGTGCATTGGAGAACGCGGTGGCGGCCTTGTCATCTTCCAGTACCTTGCCGAGGCCCTGCGACACCGCTTTCCGACGACGCCCCTGATGTTCGTCGCGACCGGTGGACACGAATACCATAATGCTGGTGCAGAAATCTTCTTGTCCGATGTCGCGCCAGCGCCCGACAAGGTTAAACTGTGGGTGCATCTCGGCGCCGGGCTTGCGGCGCGCGACTGGCACGAAACCCCCGCTGGGCTCGCGCCCTTGCCGTCGGCGGATGCCCAGCGGTACCTGATGGGGCGTACGGCGGATCTCGAGGTGCTGCGGGCGAGTTTCGCGGGGCAGCCAGGGCTCGAAATGCCTTACCCGTTGGAAGCTGGAGCTGCGGGTGAACTTGCGGGGATTTCGGCAGCCGGATACCGCACGTTTGGCGCGTTCGGAGCGCATCGCCTGCACCATCTGCCAGGCGATGATCTCACCACGACAAGCGGTCGCCTCGTCACGCCGGTCGCGGAGAGTTTCCTACATGCCATTATGTCGCTCGTACAACAGGACTGACCCATGATTATATCGATGAACCGCAAGATTTTCGTGGCGTTTGGCCTGGCTGCGCTGACGGGATGCGCGAACGGAGACCCCATAGAAGCTGAGCATGTTCAGGTCTGTGATGGTGTGTGGACGGATAGTGATCGGGCGCGCGAAATTCCGGTCCGAATTCGCATGCCGATGTCGGGCACGGCGCTCCCGGTGGTTGTCTACAGCCATGGTCTTGGTGGTTCGGTAGATGCAGGGACAAGCTGGTCCGAAGTGTGGGCCGAAGAGGGTATCGCCACGGTTCACATCCAGCATGCCGGCAGCGATACGGCGGTCCTGAGAAGTGGACGGCTGCGGCAGGCCGCCAGCGGAGACCAATTGATTGCCAGAATCGGGGACGTGCAATTCGCACTGGATCAGGTCGAGGCCGGTGTTTCCATCGCGGACTGCGATTTGGGCCGGGCGGCGGCAGACCGCGCGGGTGTTGCAGGTCACAGTTTCGGTGCGCACACGACTTTGGCCATTGCGGGCCAGAGTTTTGCCGGCAGGATGGCGGGAAACGATCCGCGCTTCCGGGCAGCCATCGCGCTCAGCCCCGCCCCGCCAGAGCGTGCCGGTCCTGAAGCCGTCGCGGCCGCATTCGGCTCAATCACCGTTCCGACCATGACCATTACGGGTACGCAGGACACGGTGCCGATCAATACGGTCACCGCAGAAGACCGGATCCTCCCCTATAGAGCGCTTCCCCCAGGGGACAAGTACCTGCTGGTATTTGATGGGGCGAACCATGCTGCGTTCAGCGGCAATTGGCGTCGGCGCGCGTCGGCGGCGCCCGATCCTCGCATTGTCCGGAGTGTCCAGCAGGTCACGGGGCTCTTCTGGCGCGCCTACCTGACCGATGATGCGGCGGCCAGAAGCCAGCTGGCGGTATTTGAGGCCGGGTTGTCTGACGACGACAGGTTCGAAGCAAAATAGGATCATCTCACATGCTGCTCAGCCGGGGCGGCCCCGGGCGCCGATCAGATGTGCCAAAAAAGTAAAGTCGAGCGCGAAAAACGGATTGAAAAATCGCCAGGAGCGCGCTAGATCAAGGTGTAACCCAAAAGTAACAATAAGGGTTAGGGAGGAAAATTTGACGAGATATTCAGCTAGAGGTGCTGTTGCACTTTCCGTTCTGATGGGGGCATTGCTTCCCATCACACCTTCGCATGCGCAGACTCCGGCTGAGCCGACTGACGACAGCGCGACCGAAGACCAGGTAAATGTTCAGGACACGATTGTCGTGACGGGGCGTCGCCGGGCTGAAGCCTTGGAACGTATTCCTCTCTCGGAATCGGTTTTGACTGAAGACATGCTGAACGAGCGCATTATTGATGACACGGTGGATCTGTTGCAGCAGATGCCCAGTGCGGAAGTTGTCTCGTCTGGGCCGGAATACCTGCAGGATATTACCATCCGCGGGCAGGGTTCGGGCCGTCAAGCATTCAGCGAAGCAGCGACCGGGCTCTATCGGAATGGCGTGTCCATTACCGGCGGTGGTTTTGGCGGACGATCCTTGAGTCGTCTGGATATGTTCGATGCACGGAGCATTGAAGTGCTTCGTGGGCCGCAGGGCGCGCTTTTTGGCCGGAACGCCGTTGGCGGTGCGATCAATGTTGTCACAGCCCGTCCGGACGACACATACAGCGCCCGTGTCGGGGCGACCTATGAGTTCGAAACGGATCGCCGGCGCATCGAAGGAGTTATGAACGTGCCGCTCGTCAAAGATCGCTTGTCGATCCGTGTGGGTGGGTTTCATGACGACCAGCGCGAGGGCTTCATCACTTCTGCTCTGACGGGAAACTATTTGGACGCCGCGGAGTATACGGGTGTTCGCGGTCAGGCGCGTGCTTGGCTCGGTGACGCGACAACCGTAAACCTGACGATCGAGAATTTCGAATCGACGACACCGGCATTTGCCACCCTTGGCTATCGCGCGGAAAAGGATATCGACGGTATTTTCGTGCGGTCCGGTCTTGATCGCGAGCCGCCGGTGAATGTGGAAGAGACCACCGTGATCGGCGAATTTGAGACCGAACTGGGTCTCAATACGCTCAAAATGGTTGGCGCCTACAAAACCCGCGAGGGCGGGCGGTACGAAGAGGACCTTGACCACTTCGCAAACCTCAACGCCGCGTTTGATGGCCGGGGCTCCCTCAACGAGGACTATGACCGCTATGCAGCGGACGTAAGCCTGACATCTGACGACACGCAGCGGCTGCGCTGGCTCGTGGGCGCGGACATGGTCTCGTCAGATCAATATTCGCGTACGTACAACGAGCTGGTCGCCCTAAACCGCGTTCTGGCGGACAACAATTTTAACGAAGACCTTACATCCTGGTCCACTTTCGGATCATTGGCCTATGACCTGACCGACCAGATCGAGATCTCTGGTGAGGTGCGGTATCAGTCTGATGAGAAAGACCTCCTCCTCGTAGATGTATTGGGCGGTCCAGCCGAAGCTGAGGGGAACAAGGACTGGGACGCTTTGCTCCCCGGCGTTGCGATCAACTACAAACCCACCGATGCGTCGACATACTATCTGCGCTATGCAACGGGTTACCGTCCTGGCGGTTTCAACATCCGTGTGCTGGACGGGAGCGATGAAAACTTCGTCTATGATCCTGAAATCGCCCGCTCTGTCGAGGCCGGGTATCGCGCCCGGATCGGTCAGTTCCGCCTCGCGGCGGCTGTCTATCATGTCTGGACAGACGATACGCTGATCACGACGTCTCTTGATACGACCAGTACCGGCACCAACACGATTGTCCTACAGAATGCGGAAGGCTCGAAAGCCTATGGGGCCGAACTCGAGCTCGACACCCGTCAACCCATCGGGGCGGGCATGCTGACCGCATCGCTCGCTTTGTCCACAATGCAGGGCACGTATGATGACGGCACCACAATCATTGCGAATGGTGCGGTGGTAGATCTCTCGGGCAACGACATCAACCGCCTGCGGGATATTCAAGGCGCTCTGAATCTCGGATACAGTCATCCGATTTCGCCAACAGCGGAGTTCTTCGTGAGTGGTGGCTGGCAGATCTCGCAGGGGGGACTCGAGACGCAACGTGGTGCCAGCGGTACCGTATCGCAGGATGACATCAACCAGGTTGACGCCAGAATTGGTATCCGGGGCGATGGATGGACGGTGTCGGCGTTTGCTGAAAATCTCACTGATGAAATATACCGGGTGCAGACTGTGACATCGAACGACTACTACAATCAGCCAAGAACCTTTGGCATTCAAGTGCGGTACAGTTTCGGTGAGTAGAGACGTCGAGTCTTCCGGGGTGGTCGGCTTCCTTTTGAAGGGCGCCGGCCTTCTGATCCTGATCGCTGCCGGGTTCTTTGCCGGCAGCGTTCTGGCCTGGTCTGCGTCAGCAAAATCCCCTGGCGGTGACGGCATTGTCTATAATGGTGTTTGGTTCACTTCGACATTCGCGGGCTCTGCCGATCAGTCACCCGCTTTGCGTGCTTATGTGGCCCGGACCGGTATTCTCGCGCTTGCCCAATCGGAAGTACTCTACTACCAGACCGATCTCGATGACGAGGGGCGCCCGCTGGAAACGCGTTGTCAATATCAGGTAAAGGGCAGTAGTTTTGATTCAGACTGGTGGAGTCTCGCCGTCTATGACGACACGAACCACTATTTTCCCATTCCGGATGTTCCGGCATCGTTCAATTCTGTGAATGTCCCGGTGGACGAAGATGGGCGCTGGACTATCGCTATTGGTACCCGGGACGATGCTGATCATGCGTGGATTCCGATCCTGGACACAGGTGGATTCAATTTGCTGCTTCGCCTCTACCGGCCCGGCAAAGACGTTCGCAGTAAACTTGGCAGTGCAGAGATGCCGGAAATCAGGAGGTTGGCATGCGATTGATGTATCCGGTTGCCTGCCTCATTGCGGGTAGCATTTCCGTTTTTTCCGGGTTTCAATGGAAAACTCACAATATTCCTTATGAGATCATGGAGCAGCAGATCGCCCGCCTCCATACCGGCGCGGGTGGGTACAACCGCGCGAATTATGGCGTGCCGGGCAAGAATCTGAAATTGCAGATCGAAAAAGCCAATCCCGAGATACAGTCTGTTTACTGTGCATACGATCTGAGCGCGGGTCCTGTGCGAGCTTATGGACCCGTATGGGATGGCTACTGGTCCTTGTCGCTCTACCAAGCGAACAGCGACAACTATTATGTCCTGACCAATTCTGAAACCGATGGTGCTTTCGATGTCACCATCCTTCCTCCAGGCTCAGAAGCTGCATCGAAGGATGAGGTGGTCTCGCCATCCAGCAAGGGCATCCTGCTGATCAGGATGTTTCTCGGCTCAGCGGACGCAATCCCAGCGGCAAGGGAGGCCGCTGCGCAAACCGCATGTGAGGTTATTCACGCGCCGGATTGATACTTCCTCCTGGAACTACCGTGAGGTGACTGCCCGGCTTTCCTGATTGGAAGCCGGGCGTTTTTTTAGTTGAACAGCTGAACCTTGCGGCCATCCACTTCAGTACGGAACTGGCGGCGGCTGGTAAACAGAGGATCGATATTTGATCTGTCCCACTCTTCAAACAGTTCTTGAAGTTCGGCCACCTTCTCTGGGTGCTCAGCGGCAAGATCATGCGATTCATTTGGGTCTTCTGCCAAGTTGAACAGGAGGACATACTGGCCGAGCGGCGAGACTTTTGCCGGCACACCATCTGGTACGGGTTCACCGAGAATATTGCTGAGGTCTTGCACCCGGTCGGACTTGTTTACGACAAGGAGTTTCCACTCGCCAACACGTACGGCATGGTTGGGTCCCATACGCCAGAATAGTGGTCGTTGCGAGAGGTCTGCGTCCGACAGGATGTTGATCCCGTCGGCACTTTCAGGGGTGTCCGCGCCGATTATGTTCATGGCGGTCGGCATAATATCGAGACTGGAGACGGGATCGGTCTCGATCTGGCCGGGCATGACGGAGCCAGGCGCCCAGACGATGAAGGGTACGCGGATGCCGCCTTCCCACGGATACGCCTTGTAACCTTCGAGTGGCTGATTGCTGCATGCGCCTCGGATATAGCTGGCGCAGCCATTGTCGCTGAGGAATATCACAACCGTGTTCTCTGCCTTGCCGGACTCGATCAGAGCGTTTCGGATACGACCGACCTCATCGTCGAGAGCGGAGACCATTGCCTTGTAGGTCAGCCTGAACTGATCGGTTTCATCCGGGAACCGGTCGGCATAATGCTGCGCAGCCTGGAGTGGGGTGTGCGGGGCGTTTGGAGCAAAGTAGAGGAAGAAGGGCTGGTCGCCGGATTCGTTGATATAGTCGATCGCTCTATCGGTGAAGACATTGGTCAGGTATTGCTTGGGCTCGATAATCTCACGGTTGTCCCAGATGGGGTGACGGGCGCGGCTCTGCGCTTCGTCGACAGGCCCCATATCGGCTTCGACTTCCTGGTAACCGTCCGGGAAGTAAGCGGTCGCGCCGCCCAATACGCCGTAGAATTCGTCGAACCCCTGGTCGAGCGGATGGAAGCCTTCTGACTGGCCGACATGCCACTTGCCAACAATGGCCGTCTTGTATCCGGCGGCTTTAGCGAGTTCCGGCAAGGTTTCGACCTCTGCAGGGATGCCGATCGACTCGTCACGGCCGACTGGATTGAACTCCCATCCAAATCGGGCCTGGTGCCGACCTGCCAACAAGCCAGCTCGGGAAGGGGCACATACGGCGGCCGTTGCGTATCCGTTGGTGAATTTGGCCCCTTCAGTAGCGAGCAGGTCTATGTTCGGGGTTGGAATGCCGTCATTGCCAAATGCGCCCACGTCGCCATAGCCAAGGTCGTCAGCGAGGATGATGATGACGTTGCTGCGGGGGGAGGTAGCTTCCTGCCTTGAGGGCGTGTCGGGAACTGAAGTGCAGCCTGTGGCAGCAATGCTCAGCGCAGCTGCCAAATATCGGCAATGTTTTCTGCCCTTCAACATAACAAGATCCGACATTAAGCGTGCTCCTCTGGAAAAAGTGTAACTGAACTTGTAACGTTTAAGTTTCACTATTATCTCTATCAAGATGAGCAAATTCAGCAAGCCGATTCCAGCGCAGACCCGAGTGGACAAACGTCGTGAGCGAAAGGAGCTGTTCATCCGTCAGGCCGCCGAGGTTTTCCGTCACAGCGGTCTGCGCGCGACTCGTCTGGATGATGTCGCTGAGCATATCGGCGTCGCCAAAGTTGTCCTCTATCGCTACTTCGCGTCCAAGGAAGAGTTGATCGAGAATATCCTGAAGAGGACGGCCGATCGATTGGTGGAAACAGATAGCGTTCCGTGGGAAGGATATTTGGGTTCCGCGCGAAATGCGTTGGAGGCCGCGCGACAGGATGTAGATGGTTATCTCGTCTTGATGCGGCATGCGCGCTATGACGCTGTTCATTCGGCACATCATGAGCGCGTGCGAGCCGTTGTTAATCAGCGGTTGGAGAAGAGCTTTCGCGAGCTTGGTCTCGACGAAGTGCTCATTCATATCAGTGCAGATAGTATCACGACTTTCGTGCTCGATGCCGTTGCTTGGTGGATAGAGCATGGTGACGTAGACGAAGACGAGAAGTTTTTGGAATGGCTTTCGACGGGGACGAGGTCACTCGACAACGGGTGGCGGGGCCGATTTGCAAGTCCGGTAGGAGCCGCGCCTTCCAAGAAGAAAAATTCAAAGTGAATGGTGCTGTCAAAATGGCTGAGGTTGGACAGCACTTCTTGGCGTTCCGCACCGGAATCTAAGAAGAACCTATTCTGGTATCCGGAAACAGTGTTCGAAGATAGCCGACAGAGCCTCTTTGGGCCACGACGGTGTGTGCTCACTGAGTTAGTTCTGATTAAGATTTTCATTCCGGCCTGAAGATGACTATGGGGCGTGTGTGCATGAAAGAGGGGAAGGATGCGCCGAACTGGCATCGGATACGTTTCGGCTTGCTCGCCCTAGTGGCGGCGATGCAGCTGGCGCTCTCCGGGAAAGCGGAAATATCTGCCGCAATGCCGGAGATGGTGCCGCTCAGAGGCGGATGTTTCCAGATGGGAGAGACAAGAGTCTATCCCGAGGAAGGGCCGGTGCACACGGCTTGCGTGAAACCTTTCTCTATGTCGAAGACTGAAATCACCGTCGGCCAGTTCCGCGCCTTCGTTGAGCACACGGGATATGTGACAAGGGCCGAAAGGGGATGGTTGGCGGATGAGCCAGGTGGGCCAGGTGTAGATGTCGCGTCGGGGGGCGCTGTCTTCGTGCAGCCGGAACCGGGCGTTATGTTGATGCGGGCGGAAAATTGGTGGACATTGGATGAGAGTGCCTCCTGGCGCCAGCCCTTCGGGGTGAATTCCGATTACCGTCCGTCAGCGGATGACCCGGTCGTGCAGGTCACGCGAGAGGATGCGGAGGCCTTTGCCCTCTGGGCGGGAGGGCGTCTTCCCACCGAAGCCGAGTGGGAGTATGCCGCCCGCGCCGGAAAGGATGGATCCCTGATGGCTTGGTCTGAGGCGGAGCGGAGCGAAGTTCGCAGGAAGGCGAATACTTGGCAGGGCATCTTTCCTTTCGCCGATGTGGCAGGTGATGGCCATGCTGGCATTGCGCCCGTGGCGAACTATCCAGCCAATGCTTTCGGTCTTCATGACATGATCGGCAATGTCTGGGAATGGACCTCTACGCCTTATTCCCCTTCTCACGCCGAGAAAGACCGCCTCGGAGCAGGCTCTTCCGGTTTTGATCCCGCGCAGCCGGGGGTGCCTGTTGGCACAATCCGGGGAGGGTCTTATTTGTGTGCCCCCAATTACTGTTTCCGTTTTCGGCCGGCGGCCAGGCAGGCGCAGGATTTAGCGTTCGGAACCTCTCATGTTGGCTTTCGGATCGTCGCGGACAAACCGTCAGGCTGAAACAGCTGAAAATCCACTACCGAGCATGTGGGTGGTAAGCAGAGCAATCGAACAATTCGCTTTTGTACCAAATCACCAGGTCGATGCACAAAGCCCAATGGCCGCTTTTGGCAAAAGTGGTCGCCTACCCAAGAAGACTGGGCACTGGCACGCAACTGACACGCAAGTCTGGAACAAAATGGGATTTGAGTGATTTTCCCCGAGCGCGTGTGATGGGTTAGTGGACTGATATAATTGCCTATTTTAGTTTTCTGGAAAATCTGATTCCCATTCGTAATGCGAGGGTCAGGTGTTCAAGTCACCTTAGCGGCACCATTTTCTTCCCGGTTTGTATGATGTTGTCAGGCGGTGGTCCGAATTCCGGTGCCGTCCAGAAAGTCGCGGGCGGTCGACAGGTCCTGTGCGAAACGGTGGCGTTCGGTTCGGGCGCGGGCGGCGTCCGGCAGGCGGAGCAGATAGGCAGGATGGATGGTGACGAGCACGGATGATGCGCCGGGAAGGGGCAGGATCCTGCCGCGCACCTCCGACACTTTCACCGACCGGCCCAGAACGCCGCGCGCCGCGCTTGCTCCCAGTGCAATGATCAAGTCCGGCCGGACCTGCTGGCGCTCCAGGTCGAGCCACCAGCGACAGGCATCGATCTCGCCCGCATTCGGCCGCTGGTGCATGCGCCGCTTGCCGCGCGGCGTGAATTTGAAATGCTTCACCGCATTCGTGACATAGGCTGCACTCCGGTCCAGTCCGGCCTGTTCCAGCATCGTGTCGAGCAATTGCCCCGCGAGGCCCGTGAAGGGCCGCCCCGCAATGTCCTCCTGATCGCCGGGCTGCTCCCCGACAATCATCCATCGCGCAGTGTCAGGCCCTTCGCCGGGCACGGCCTGCGAGGCATCCTGATAGAGCGGACACCGCGTGCAGGCCGAGACGGCCGTGCGCATATCGGAGAGCGTCTCCAGCGCCGGGGCAGGGGCCGCACGGGCCGCGCGCTGCCGGGCCAGATGGGCGGCCAGTGGATTTGGCGCCTGCAGGGGCTGGGCCTGCAGGGTCCGGGCGCGCGCCGGCGCGGTCGCGATCAGTTCCGGGATCAGATCGGCTTCCGGCAAATTCTTCCAGTATTTGCGCGGCATTTCCGATGTCATCGCAGAGACTTTCAAACGGGCCGGATTGAAGATGGAACGGAAATAGGTGCGCCATTGGTCCTCCACCGCATCTTCGGCAGGCACATCGGACCGCTGGCCGCCTTCGCTGAAGCGCAGCGTCTTTCCGTCCCACAGGGCCGTCCGGTGCGGGGTCACAATGATCCAGTCCATGTTCGGGAAACGGCGCTGGAAAAAGGGCGCGCTGAGACCAAGCGTGCGATGCGTTGGCTCGAACCAGGCGGCAAATGCTTCCCGGCCGTCCGGGCCGGTCCCCGTCGCCCGGAATCGCACGAAGGCATGCGTCTTGTGCACATCGCGCCGGATCGCCTTGTCGCAGGACATCAGCCAGCCAATGTCATCATCCGAGACCTGGTCCAGATGAAGCGTGCGGGCCTGCAACCGGAACAGGATACGGTAGAGCCGCGCAAACCGTTCCGGATCGTCATGGCAGATGACGCGGCGGGCAAGGTCAATGAACCGTTTCGGCACCCGCGCGGCAGGGGCGGGCCGGGCGTGAGCGGACGGCTGGAATGGCACAGTGGCCAGCAGGTCTCCGGGCGCGCCCCGCAGGCGCCAGTCGACCGCGTCCGGAGTGATCTCTTCGGCCAGCAGTGCCCGGGCGATCCGCCGCCAGCCCTCGAAATCCGTTTCGGCCTCCAGTGTGGCGGCGATCATGCGAACAGGTCCATCTGTTTGGGAGGCGCCAGGAATCTCTGTTTGAGATCCATGGCGTCGGTGAGGTGTCCGGGTGACCAGCCGGAGGCCGTGACAAAGGGTCTGATCTTTTTCAGGCTGCGAACAATCCGGGCCAGATCATCCAGGGTCAGGCGCGTATGGCGGCGGGCTGCGATGATGCGTTTGGCGGCGGTCGGGCCAAGGCCCGGAATGCGCAGTAGTTCCCGATAGCTGGCGCGATTGATATCCATTGGGAACAGACCGCGATTCCGCAGGGCCCAGGACAGTTTCGGGTCCACATCGAGGTCCAGCATGCCGTTTTCCGCCACCGAGGTGATCTCTTCCGTCGAGAAGCCGTAGAACCGGAACATCCAGTCAGCCTGGTAGAGCCGGTGTTCCCGAATCAGCGGCGGACGGATCGGAGGCAGGTCCGCGCTGGCTTCGGGCACCGGGCTGTAGGCGGAATAATACACGCGTTTCAGGCCGTATCCGGCATAGAGGCGGGCCGAAGAGTGCAGGATATCCGCGTCGCTGGACGTGTCTGCTCCGACGATCATCTGCGTCGACTGCCCCCCCGGCGCGAAGGCAGGGGGCTTGGCGCGCTTCAGGATCCGGCTGGATCTTGCGTCTGTCACATTGTCGATCTCGTGGCGGATGTCCGCCATGGCCTTGCGAATGGTCTGGCCGTTTTTTTCAGGGGCATAGTGGGTCAGTCCCTGTTCTGAGGGCAGTTCCACATTCACCGACAGCCGGTCGGCATGCTGTCCGGCCAGCCGGATCAGTTCCGGATCGGCCTCGGCAATCGTCTTCAAATGGATATAGCCGCGAAAGCCGTGATCCTCCCGCAGACTACGGGCGACCTCCAGCAATTGCTCCATCGTATAGTTCGGGGACCGGATGATGCCCGAAGACAGGAACAGGCCCTCGATATAGTTGCGCTTGTAGAAATCGAGCGTCAGCGAGACGATTTCCGACACCGAAAACCGCTCGCGCTGCACATTGGATGACGACCGGTTGATGCAGTAGCGGCAATCGAAGATGCAGAAATTCGTCAGCAGGATCTTCAACAGCGAGATGCAGCGTCCATCCGGGGCATAGGAATGGCAGATGCCCATGCCTTCGGTCGAGCCGATTCCCGGTGTGCCGAGCGCATTGCGCCGCGCCGATCCGGATGAGGCGCAGGACGCATCATACTTGGCCGCGTCGGCCAGGATTTCGAGTTTCTGGAGGATGGTTCGTTTCGACATGGACGGCTCCCTGCGTCGGAACATATCAGGAACAATTCATCCGTCACTAACATGGGTCAGTTGGTCGCGCCGGGATGGCGAACCTTGCTCCAGACCGAAAAAAACCCCGGACCAGATGGCCCGGGGTTTGAGGGAAACAGGCCGATAGGGGCCTAGAATTTGGCGCCGATGCCGATCATGAAGGCGTCGGCTTCGAGGTCTTCGATGTCATAGCGGGTATAGTCGCCGCGAATGAACATGCGGTCCGTGACATCGACCATGCCGCCGAGGCCATAGCCTGCGCCGGTTTCGCTGTCGCTGTCGGTGCCGAAGCCCGTCAGGGAGACTTCCGCCTCGGCCTGCACGATGCCGGCCCGGGCGTAGACGCTGGCGCGATCGCCCAGCGGGGCCTGGAGACGGCCATAGGCACCGATGAGATAGTTCAGGCCAACCGATGCCGTGATGCCGGCCGCCGTCGCTTCCTCGTCCTGGACGCCCACAAGCACCTCGCCTTCAAGGCCGAGATAGGGCGTTGCATTGTAGCCGAAATGGCCGCCGATTGCGCCCAGATCGAGATCGACCGACCCGTCATCGGTGTCGGCATCGATTCCGATGAAGGCGTAACCGCCGTCCACATACCAGTCTTGAGCCACAGCCGCCGGAGCAGCCGCAACCATCAGGGATGCAAACAATGCTGGAACCAGTTTTTTCATTTTGTTCTCCTAGTTTGCGCTGATGCGCGGCGCGATTGCTCGTCCCGAATTGTGTCCGAATTGGGGAGTATCTCCGGCCAACCAAAGATGGAATCCGGGTGTGGCCGGGCGGCTACAACTGGTTAACAAAACCTGAGATTCAGGTGCCCGAGCGGGCCAGCCGAGGCGCGGCCTTCGGCCAGGCGGGATGCTGTGACCGGGCGCGGGAATGCTCGATCAGTTCGGCCAGCCGCATCGGGCGTCCAACCAGATATCCCTGGATCACATCGCACCCCAATTCCTTCAACATGTCGAAGGTTTCGACATCCTCGATGCCTTCACACACCACCCGCATGTCCAGTGCATGGGCCAGGTCAAAGGTCGAGCGCAGGATCATCTGGTCCCGCTCGCTGTCGAGCACATCCTCGATCATGGTGCGGTCGAGCTTCAGCTCATTGGCCGGGAACCGTTTGAGATAGGCTATTGAGGATTGCCCGGCGCCATAATCGTCAATCGACAGCTTGATGCCGGCATCGCGGAAGATGTGCGAAGAGCGGATCGCCAACTCGGGCTGTTCCATGACGGCCGTTTCCGTGATCTCGATGGCAATCTCGGCGTCGGCCCGGGTGATCATGTCTGCCACCTGGCGACAGAGATTGGTATCGAGAAGGGACCGGGCCGACATGTTGACCGCGATCGGCATGCCATGACCCATCCGGCGCAGATTCGCTTGGTCCCGGATGGCCTGTTCAATGGCCCACAGGGTCAGCGTGTCGATCGTGCCCGTGTCCTCGGCAACCGTGATGAACCGGTCGGGTGAAATGAAGCCGAAAGCGGGATGGTTCCAGCGCATCAAGGCTTCCACGCCAAGCACAACACCCGTCCGGGTGCAGAACTTGGGCTGGTAGACAAGGTGGAATTCGCCACGGTCAAGGCCGGCCGTGACCTCCGTCAGCAAGGCCAGTCTCAGCTGCGGATCCTCGAACTCGGTGTCGCCCCATTGCACGATGTCCTGACGGGTCTGTCTTGAATGATCGAGGGACAGGGAGGCGCGCTTGAGAGCCTCGTCGCCATCTTTCGTGTCCGGGTCCAGAAGGGAGATGCCGGCCCGCAGGTCGACATGAAGTGGCTGCCCTGCGATCACGATGGTCTGTGACAGGGCGGCCCTGACCTTGGCGAGGCCGTCTTCACGGCGGCTGCCGGAATCCAATTCCAGAAACGTGCCAAGCACCGATGCACCCAGATGAAAATGGGCGGGGCCCAGACCGGTTTCGTACAACCTCTCAGCGAGGGTCTGGATCAGTGAGTTCGCATTGGCATAGCCTACCGCGCCGCGAAGCTCACCAAATCGTTTGATGCCGAATGTGATGACCATAAGTGTGCTGGATGGATTGCGTGACTGCACGGCATCGAGGGTCGACAGGAATGCGCGCCGGTTCGGCATGCGCGTTTCGGAATCATGCTCGGCCATATAGGTCAGATAGCTGGCTTCCTGTTCGATCAGGGCGCGCCGATGGCGGGCGAAGGCATTCCAGATGCCCGCGCCGCTGGCCCAGACAATCGCAAACAGCAGGCTGGAGGTCGGAATGCTCAGTGGCAGGAATACCTGTACGACAAAAGGCACGACCAATGTGAGTGCGGTCAGCAACAACTGCAGCACGAACAGCATCCGCAGTTTGAGGAACCGCGCGGCGGCATTCCCCGCCAGTAGAACCGCCATGCCCAGGAGGATCATGAGGGACGCCGGAGGGGAGGTCAGCGCACGGTTCTGGATAAGGCTTTCGTATCCCTGCGCATGAGCGAACACACCAGGTGTTGCCGGGCTGTGCGGCGTAGAGACGAGGTCGCCGAGTTCGAGGGCTGTGGCGCCAATCAGGATGCTGCGCCCTGCAACGAGGCTCGCGTCGAACCGGTTGTTCAGGACATCTTCGAAACTGATCGTGTCGATCTGGTCGGACGCGATGCTGTAGTCCAGGGTGAAGCTGCGCGTATCCCCCACTGCAACACCGGCCAGGACACCACCCAGGGACGGGTAATAGGAGTCCTTGTAGAAATAGCCGCGCCGATAGGTGCGCAGGCGGCCGTCACGGGACAGCTCCACATTGACACTGGCGACTTCGGCCACGTCTGCCAGCTCGGCAAAGGGCGTGTTGGTCTGTCGGAAATCCTGTTGCAGGAAGGCGGGCAGAACAATCCAGCCGGCATTGTCCTCCACCGCCTGCAGCAGCGCCGCATCGCCGGAAGCATTCGAGCGCGCGCTGAAATCCACGTCCAGGGCGATCAGGCCCGCGCCGGCCGCGTTCAGATTGTCGAGGACCATTGCAAAACGTTCGCGGGGCCAGGGCCATTCGCCGGCTTGGGCGATGCTCTCGGCATCGATCGTGACGATCGTGATCGTGTCACTGGGGGCCCGCGTGGCTGCCTGCATGCGCAGGGCGGACACGTAATTGTCCACCGAAAGCGATGTTCCGGAAAAGGAGAATGCCAGCAAGGCCAGGCAGCCGAGCAGGCACCCTCGCAGTTTCCAGAGCAGGTCGTAGGCAGATGACACGTGTTCAGATCCGGACGCAGCGATCAGTCGTCATCGTCATTGTCATCGTCGCCATCGCCGCCGAGGTTCAGGCCAATGCCAATGCCGAAGCCGCCGTCATCATCATCGCCATCATCTGCGTCGTCGTCATCGTCACCATCGCCACCGAGGTTCAGGCCGATACCGATGCCGAAGCCGTTCCCGTTGTCGTCGTCATCATCGTCATCATCGCCGCCACCGACACCGTTCCCGTTGCCATTGTCGTCACCTTGACCATTTCCGTTGCCAAGGCCGTTCCCATTGCCGTCACCGTTTCCGTTTCCGTTTCCGTTGCCGTCATCGTCATCCTCGTCGTTCCCGCCGAGATCGTTTCCGTTCCCGTCATCATCATCGTCGTCGTTCCCGCCGAGATCGTTTCCGTTCCCGTCATCATCATCGTCGTCGTTCCCGCCGAGATCGTTTCCATTCCCGTCATCATCATCGTCGTCGTTTCCGCCGAGATCGTTTCCGTTGCCGTCATCGTCATCGTCGTCGTTTCCGCCGAGATCGTTTCCGTTCCCGTCATCATCATCGTCGTCGTTCCCGCCGAGGTCGTTTCCGTTCCCGTCATCGTCGTCCTCGTCGTTCCCGCCGAGATCGTTTCCGTTCCCGTCATCGTCGTCCTCGTCGTTTCCGCCGAGATCGTTTCCGTTCCCGTCATCGTCGTCCTCGTCGTTCCCGCCGAGATCATTTCCATTCCCGTCAGCATCGCTTGAATCGGTCCCGCCAAGATCGTTTCCATTGCCGTCGCCCTGGCCGCCCAGGCTGGGATTGCGGATGGCCAGCGCCACATCGGTCGCTGCCGTGACGATCGCATCGCCTTCATCATCATCCCCGAAATCGGCTTCCGGTCCGGTGCTGGCCGGGCGCGCCCCGCCATCCTCGTCCCGATCTGCGCCGGCGAACGGCTTCAGCAGCTGGTCGGATGCCTCCGCATAGTCGATGGCTGGCACATCCGGCGTCTGCAGGGGCGTCGAAGCTTCTTTCGGCCCGCTTACATCGATACGGTCCGGCGCATTGCGCGCCACCGAGGCGATCTCGCCCGGATTGACGTCCACCGCCCGGCCATCTGCCTGCGAGCGCACTTCCACCAGACCGTTCGACACATGCACGGAATCGGCATCCGGCCCGGCGGATACAGTGAAGACCGTGCCTTTCACAACCGCGGCAATCAGCGCCGTGTCCACCCGAAAGTGTTTCGCCTTCCGCCGGTCAACCTCATAGGCGGCCGCGCCCGCATCCTGCCGGATCAGGGTCATCTCGCCGCTCGACGCCGACAGGGTCAGCCGGCTCTCCGGCGCGATGCCGATGCGCTGTGCGTCTCGTTCGAGGGTTGCTGTCGCGTCCTTGCCGGTCGTGACCAGCGTGCCCGTGGGCAAATCCATGCCCGGTCGCGCCTTGGCGATCGCCGAACCCGGCACCATGACCCGCACGACGCCATCACTCTCCACAAGGGTCCAGCTGCCGGAATCGGCAAGAGCGGGCAGGGCAAGCCCGGCGAGACACAAGCTCAGGAACGCTGCAACCAGAGATCGGAACATTTTCTATAAACCCCACACAAACCAAGGACTTACATACAATGTGCGATCTAAAGCGGGCGTTAATTCAATGCGTCGGGATTTAAGCTAGCCTTCACGAATTCCGAATAGGAACGGGCTCATCCAACCATCAGCGGAACACGACCTTGCGGGCTGAGCGTACAAAATCCCATCGCCAGAGCCTGATTGCAGCGGCATCGATGATAGCGGTGTCAGCTGTCGTGTTTGTTCCAGCATCCGCAACTGCCGAGGGTCTGCGCGGGCGCTTGTCCGCACCCGAAATATCCACACCCGCCTGCCAGCTTGAGGACGAGGGATGCTTCACGCTGCTTGGGGTGACAATTCTGGGGGCGGTCACAATTTCTCCCAAGGAACTGTCATTTTCCTACAGCGACCAATTGGCAAAGCCCGCCCGGATGCAGGAATTGGTGGCGATTGCCGACCGGATCACACAGGCCTATCGGGACCGGGGCTATTTCCTGTCGCAGGCGGTTGTGCTCGGAGACGTCACCGAATCCGGCATCGCGACCATCCAGGTGTTCGAGGGCCGGATCTCGGACGTTCAGGTCATCGGGGACCGGCCGGATCTTGCCGAACCCATCATGCAGGGCGTGGCGGACGCGCCGATTGCCGACCTGCCGGACATCGACCGGCGCCTGGCCCGCATCCGCGCCATTCGGGGCCTGTCCGTCAAGTCGCGGATCCGCCCCGATCCGGAAGATCCGGCGCGCCACGAGCTGGTCCTCACCACCCGTTTTGATCCGATCGAAGGCTATGCCGGTCTCAGCAATCGGGGATCGGACCGGTCCGGCCCGCTACAGGCCTATGCCGGCATTGCCTTCAACTCGGTCCTGACCGACCGCGACCAGATCAAGCTGAACCTGTTCACGACGCCGGCTGACCTTGATGAGTATACGCGCGTCAGTGCGATCTACCGCTATACATTCCTGGAAGGGGACACGCTGCTTCTGGGCGCATCTGCCTCGCAGGCCCGGGATGGCTACAATCCGGCCAGTTCGGAGATTGGCGGGGAGTCCCTCGGGGTCTGGCTCAAATATGAGCGCCCGCTTGTCCTGACCCGCAAGAGCCGCCTGTATGCGAGCGCCGAGTTTGACGCAAAACACAAGGAAAACGAATGGACGTCCGGCGGCGGATACAGGGATGAATTGCGCGTTGCGCGCGTGGCCCTGCGCGGCCTTCAGTCCGATGATGGTGTAAAGACCTATGTCTTCGTCGAAGTGTCCTCCGGGCTCGACATTCTCGGAGCATCCGGCCCCTCCGTCGAGGCACGGTCCCGCTACAATGCCGATGCCACATTCACAAAGGTCTATGCCCGGGCATCGCATTATCGCGACATCGGCAAATATTTCGGCGTCTATGGCTGGGTGGCCGGTCAGGCGGCCGATGGTCCGCTTCTGTCATCCGAGGAATTCTCGGTCGGCGGCCCGCTGGTTGGCCGCGGGTATGGCTATGGCGAGATTTCCGGCGATCACGGGATTGCCGGCCTTGTTGAGTTGCGCGCCGGCTTCGCGCCGGACCATGACCTGATCAATTTCGCGCAGGCCTATCTGTCCTATGATGCGGCCATGGTCTGGAATGATACGCCCTATGGTCAGCGCACGGCAGATCTGGAATCTGCCGCAATTGGCCTGCGGCTGAACGTGCTGGACCGCTTGTCGGCCGGGCTCGAATTCGCCAAGCCGCTGACGCTCACGCCCTATGACGAGGATGACAAGGACTGGCGTCAGTACTTCCAGGTTTCCGTGACCTATTAGAGGCTGCCGGTTTCAGGCCAGGACATAGTCGGCTTCGGCAACGTAGCGGCTGGGCCCCTTGCCCGTATGGCTGGAATAGAGGTGGAACCCCTCTGCCCAGAACGGACCGCTGCGATAGGCATGATGGCGTTCGACCCAGGCCCGGGCGGCGGCCAGCGGTGTGCCATGCAGATAGGCCAGCGTCACATGCGGCGTGAAAGGCCTCCGGTCCGGATCCAGTCCCAATTGCCGCGCCACGCGTTCGCACTGGGCCGACAGGGATCGCAGGGCGTCATTCTCGCGCACCCGGGCCCAGACTGCGCTGGGCTCACGCCGGCCAAACCACCCCATGCCTTCCAGCGAAATCTCGAACGGCGCGCAGGATATGCCGGCCAGCAATTCGTCCAGGTCACGGGCGCGCGCATGGGTGACGTCGCCGAAAAAGCGCAACGTGATGTGGAAATTCTCGGCCGGCCGCCAGCTGGCACCCGGCAGGTCGGTCTGCGTGTCGATCAGGCCGTCATGCAGGTCTTCCGGCACGGGCAGGGCAGCGAACAATCTGTACATGACATCTGTTGAACCGTTTTCTTCGGCAAAAGAAAACCCGGCACGAGGGCCGGGCTTTCCGAAAGGTCGATATATGGCCGGAAATCAGCTTGCGAGCATGTCCAGCTTGTCGAAATGCTCGGCCAGCAGATAGTAGAAGGTTACGCGGGATTTCGATCCGCCTTCGGCGCTCATCTTGTCGCAAACCGCCTTGATGGCGGCGTCTAGTTCGCTTTGCGTGTGCGGAAGACCCAGCTTCCCGCGGCACCATTTTTCCCGGATGCGATCAAGTTCGCCGGAATCGCTGCACGCAACCAGGGAACTGTCCCGGTTCCGGAGGGCGATCCCCAATCGCCCGACGATTTTCTCCGCGGCGGCCTGATTGTAGCCCTTCGCATATTTCTTGATATTTTCGGCATATTCGGATGCGTCTGCCATGTTTGTCCCCTTGTGTTTTAGCGTCCCCACTGTTGGAACCACGCCAGAACACGAGAATTAACCTTGGGTAATTCCAAGTCAATGCAAAACAGACCACGGATTGCAGCAGGAAATGGCGGGATTGGTCGCCATAACAGTCGTTTTGAACAAGAGGGCGACGGGCAGGCATCAATCGTGGCAGGTTCTGCCAATCTCCATCCGGCGTGTTCCGGCGCAGAACGGGTATGAACAGTTTGGCCTGCCTGTCTCATCAGGGCCGGATATGCTTGCCAACGGGCCTCAACCTCACCATATTTCAGGCAAGCTTGGCGGGCCGACCGGCCTGCCGAACAATCAGAAAGGGTTTCCAACCTATGAATGACTTCAACCGTGCCTATTCGCCGGGTCCGACTGGCCAGACGATGGACATGTCGGTCAATGAGGGCCTGCGCAGCTTCATGCTGGGCGTCTACAACAAGATGGCGCTTGGCCTGCTTCTGACAGCAGGACTGGCCTATGCCTTCGGCGCCATGGTGCCGGAAAGCGTGACTCTCACCCTCCTGACCGGGCCAATCGGCCTTGTCATCATGTTTGCGCCTCTGGCCATCCTGTTGCTGTCCGGCTTCGTGATGAAGAATCCGTCGCCGACAGCGGCCAATCTTGTCTACTGGTCGGTCGTGTCGCTGATCGGTGTCGGCATGGGCGCCATCGTCTATGTCTATGCCCGCCAGCCGGACGGCATGCTGATTGTGTCGAAGGCCTTCCTGACCACCGCCGTCGCCTTTGGCGGATTGTCGCTCTATGGCTACACGACCAAGCGCGACCTGTCGGGATTTGGCGTTTTCCTGATCATGGGTGTGGTCGGCGTCATCGTCGCCTCGATCCTGAACATGTTCATCTTCAAATCCAGCATGTTCCACATGGTGATCTCGGTGGTCGGCCTGCTCGTGTTTGCCGGCCTGACGGCCTATGACACCCAGCGCCTGAAGAACATGTACTTCCAGATCGCCGGCGATGCCCGCGCGATGGCGGTGGCCACGACTTATGGTGCGCTCAGCCTGTATCTGGACTTCATCAACATGTTCCAGTTCCTTCTGGCGATCATGTCCGGCCGCGACTAGCGCCCGGCCCGCTTCCAAGTTACAGAAAGCCCCGCCTCGCTGGCGGGGCTTTTTCTTTGCCGGGGGAGGGCAGCAATGGCCATCGGACCAGTCCTTGAAACCGACCGCCTCATCCTGCGGCCGCCGCAGGCCGCAGACCTGCCGGCCTGGACTGCCTTTCACGCCGATGCAGACGTGATGCGCCATCTGGGCGGGGTGCAGGGGCCGGAACTCACCTGGCGGTCGGTCTGCGGCATGGCCGGCGCATGGACGATCGAGGGCTTCTCAATGTTCTCCGTCATCGAGAAATCGACCGGGGAATGGGTCGGGCGTCTGGGGCCGTGGCGGCCCGCCGGCTGGCCGGGGACAGAGATCGGCTGGGGCCTTGCCCGCTCGGCCTGGGGAAAGGGTTACGCAACCGAAGGCGCCACAGCCGCCATGGATTATGTCGTCGACATTCTGGGCTGGGATGAGATCATCCACACCATCCTGCCGGAAAACGCGGGATCGATCCGGGTCGCAGAGCGTCTCGGCAGCCGCTATCTCCGGAAGGAGAACACACCGCCCCCCTTTGAAGGCATGGTCTGGGACGTCTACGGACAGACGGCGGATGAGTGGCGTGCCCGTCGGGGCTGATCACGCCCGATCAAGCCTCCGTGAACCCGGCCGAATGCACCTCGCCAAGGGACTGTGGCCTGCGTAAGGCTTTGCAGCAAATCCGGGAGACCCAGACCATGATCCGCACGCTTGCCCTTGCCGCCGCCTTCAGCCTTGTTCCCACCGCTGCCCCGGCCGAAACCACGACAGACTCCGCACCTGTTGCCCAGCCGGCCACGCCGGATGTCGGTCTGGCGCTGGGCCAGACAGTCGGGGATGTGTCCTTCATTCGCAGCAATGGGGACGCCGCCTCGCTGAGTGATCTGATGGGCGCAAACGGCGTCGCGCTGGTCTTTGTCCGGTCGGCGGACTGGTGCCCCTACTGTAAGAAGCAGCTGAAAGAGATCGACGATATTTCGGATGAACTGGCCGGACTGGGCTGGCCCCTGATGGCCGTCTCCTATGACGATCCTGCCATTCTGGCGGAGTTTTCCGGCAAGCACGGGCTCGGCTATGAATTGCTGTCCGATCCGGGGTCTGAGGCCATTCGTGCCTTCAACCTCCTGAATACGGACATGAAACAGGGCACGCGGTATTACGGCATTCCCCATCCGGCGATCTTCTTCGTGGATACGGACCGGTCAATCCGCGCTGTTCTGCGCGAGGATGGCTACAAGGACCGCCCCGCCATGGACATCGTGCTGCACATCGCTGAACAACTTTAGTCTCCGGGCCTGTTCATCCTGCCCCTCGGGCCTGTAGTCTGCTGCTTGTTGATTCAGCGGGAGGCAGACGAATGAGACAGTTCAGGCACATGGCGATCACGCTGGCCGGTATGGTGGCCCTGGGCGGCGCGCCGGCTCTGGCCGACAGCGCGATGCCCGAGCCGGTTGCCAAAACGGCGGAAGGCCTGATCGCTGCGGGCCTCGCCGATGAGGCAGGCCTGGCATTTGTCGAGGATCTGACCACCGAAATCGGGGCGCGGCTGGCGGGCTCGCCCGATGAGGCCCGCGCCCGCGATTGGGCTGTCGAGGAGCTTCAGGCGCTCGGCTTCGACAGTGTGCGTGTGGAAGATTTCACCATTCCTTATTGGGCGCGCACGCATGAATCGGCCCGCGTGGTGGGCGCCAATGCGCAGGAACTCGTCATCACCGCCCTCGGCGGCAGCCAGCCGACTCCGGAGGGTGGGCTGGAAGGGGACATCGTCCGGTTCGAGTCGCTGGCGGGCCTGATGGCCGCCGCGCCCGGGGACGTCCACGGCAAGATCGTGTTCATCGACGAGAAGATGTACAAGACCCAGGATGGATCAGGTTATGGCCTCGCCGTGCGCAAACGTGGCGGATGCGCGAAGGCTGCGGCGGAGAAGGGCGCGCTCGCCTGCCTCATCCGGTCTGTCGGAACCCAGCCGCACCGCATGCCGCACACGGGCGGCATGATGCGGACCGGCGCTCTGGGCGATTTGCCGGCCGCCGCCCTGTCCGGTCCGGACGCTGACCAGCTGACCCGCCTGCTGGCGCGGGGAGGGGCTCGCGTGGCGCTGGACATCGGTGTCGAATATGCAGACGCCGCGCCGTCCGGAAATGTCATCGCGGAGATCGAGGGAACCGACCTCAAGGATGAAATCGTCCTGATCGGCTGCCACCTCGACAGTTGGGATCCGGGCACCGGCGCCCTGGATGACGGGGCCGGTTGCGGGATCGTGGTCGGGGCGGCCAAACTGATCCTGGACCTGCCGGAACGTCCGCGCCGTACGATCCGTGTTGTCCTGTACGGGGCCGAAGAAGTCGGCCTGTTCGGGGCCAGCGCCTACGCCCGCCAGCATGCCGCAGACCTCGACCGTCATGTCCTGGCTTCCGAGAGCGATTTCGGGGCCGGACGCATCTGGCGGTTCCAGACCAATTTCGGCGACGGCGCGCTGGGCTATGCCGATGCCATGAAGCGCATGCTGGCCCCGCTCGGCGTGACGCCGGGTGACAATTCGGCAGGCGGTGGTCCGGATATCGGTGTGCTGCGCCGGGCAGGCGTGCCCGTGGTCACGCCGGGCCAGGATGGGCGGGACTATTTCGATTACCACCACACGCCGGATGACACATTCGACAAGATCGACCCGGACGCCTTCCGTCAGAATGTCGCTGTGTACGCAGCGTTCACCTATGTCGCGGCCGAAACAGGATGGGATTTTCGGAAGTCCGCGGCGGCGGATACCGGAACGGAATGAAACGGCCTGACACGCTTTTCGGACGAAATGAAACAGGTTGAGCCCGCCCTTCTGGGGGCGCTCGAGGGGCTGAAACTGGCCAATCGGGAGCTGCCATGGGCCGGGGAGGACCCGGAACGGTGGCGTTGGGTCGCCGTCGGATTGGTCACGGCCCTGAAATGCGCCCTGATTGCTGCGCTGTCGGGATACGAGACCGCCTCGCCCGGGGATACGGCCGATCTGAAGGATGCAGCGCGGGTGGCGCCGCTGGCGCTTCTCTTGCGCCGGGCACGTTCCGAACGCTATCTCGTCGCCCCCGAACGCCTGCAGGCCACGGCGGCAGAGGTGGAGGCCTGCCTCAGGCTGGCGGCCTATCGCAACCAGGTCGTGCATGGCGTCGCGGCGGAGCGGCCGGACCGGATCGGCGGGGATTGCCGCTGCGCGCTTGGCCTGGTTCGCCACCTCCTGGTGGCTGCGCCCGCCTTCGATCCGGCCCGCCATGCGGTGACAGCCGCGCTCGTATCGGACGAAATTTCCCGTCTGCAGCGGCAGCTGGGACCGGTTGGTTAATCTTGAAGTCATGACCGCTTGTCATAAGGGGGACCATGCGCCTGACCTGCCGGCCCCTCCTTCTGGCATTCCTCGCCCTCGCCCTCACCGCGGCGACCCCGGACACGTTCACCCGCGAGGAACTGAAGGCGCTGGAAGCAGAGCGGCGGGCAGCGGAGCAAAAGCTCGACGCCCTCCAGACGGCCGGGGAAACCACGCTGACCGATCTGAAGAATATCGACGCGCAACTGATCTCTGCCGCCATGGAATCGCAGCGCCGCGAGGAACAGGCCTCGAAGGCGGAAAAGACGCTCATCGACCTTGGCGCCCGCCGGGTCGCGGCGCAGATGCGGCTGCTGGAGAACCGGCAGGCGCTGGAAGACCTGCTGGCGGCGCTGGCGGCCTCGAACCGGCGGCGCCCGCCCGCGCTGATCGTCTCTCCCGGCAAGGCCAATACGGCCGTCCGGCGGGCCATCCTGATGAGTGAGACAACGCCGCGCCTCGCCAGCCAGTCAGACGCCCTTGCCGTGGAAATCAACCAGCTGAACGATCTGGAGCGCAGCATTCGCGGCGAGAAGGCCCGGCTGGAAGCCGCCGAGGCGACCCTGGCGCTGAAACAGGTCGAGATCGAGCGCCTCGCTGCGGCCAAGCGCGGAAACTTCGAAGACCTGTCCAGCGACATTGCGGCGCTGAAGGCCCGTGCAGCGGACCTCGGCGCCCAGGAAGACGATTTGCGGTCCCTGCTGGCCACGCTCGAAGCAGACGCGCCCACGGCGCCCGGGGCCAAACCGGACCTGCGTCCAAGGCTGGCCTCCAGCCGTCCCTCCGCCAAGCCCTCGGCATCGCCGGCTGTTTCCCGCACGCCATCGTCCCGACCGCTCGGCAAGGCCGTGCTCGGTGCGCTGAAGCCGCCGGTGGCCGGTTCTCTGGCGCGGGGCTTTGGTGAGAAGCTGCCGACCGGCGGCAAGTCCGAATGGGTTGCCTTCGCCACCCGGGCCAATGCCCAAGTCGTCGCGCCTGTCGGCGGCTCGGTCGAATATGCCCGGCCCTTCCGGACGTATGGATCAATGTTAATTTTGCGGACGAGTGACGGTTACCATGTTATTCTGACAGGTATGAGCCGGATCTATGTCACCGAAGGTCAGGCCGTGTCAGCAGGGGAACCGGTCGGGCGCATGCCGGACCGCAATGACCCTGCGCCCGAGCTGAATATGGAAATAAGGCTTGGCGACAAGGTGATGAATCCGGCACACTGGTTACCACGCCGGAGCTAAGGTCGTGAGAATGATGGAGGAATGGAATATGCGTTCACTACTGACGGGAGCTGCCCTGGGTGTTGTTCTGGGTGGCGCGGCCGTCGGCTTCTCCGCCTTTGCCTCTCCGGAAGACCGGGTCGAAGACCCGCGCATGGTGACCTATCAGCAACTGGACCTGTTCGCGGAAATCCTTGCCCGGGCCCGTCAGGACTATGTCACCGAGATTGATGAAAAGGACGCGATGAAGGCGGCCATCAATGGCATGCTGACCTCGCTGGACCCGCATTCCAGCTATCTCGATCCAGATGATTTCCGGTCCATGCAGGTGCAGACCAGCGGCGAATATGGCGGCCTTGGCATTGAAGTCACGATGGAAGACGGCTTCGTGAAGGTCATTTCCCCGATGGACGACACGCCCGCCAGCCGCGCCGGCATCCAGCCCGGTGACCTGATCACGGCGATCAATGGCAAGCCGATCATTGGCCAGACCCTGAATGATGCCGTAAAGGAAATGCGCGGCGAAAAGGGCACCGATATCGACATCACCATCCTGCGCGAAGGCGAAGATCCGTTCGATGTCACACTGACGCGGGAAGTCATCCAGCAGAAATCCGTCACCTGGAAGATGCAGGAAAGCGATATCGGCTATATCCGCATCTCCACCTTCAACGAACGCACGACGCTGTTGCTTGAGGAAGCGATCGAAGGGGTGGCACAGGAAACCGGTTCGCGGCCGCGTGGCCTGATCCTCGATCTGCGCAACAATGGTGGCGGCCTTCTGGACCAGGCCGTGTCGGTTTCGGACATGTTCCTGTCCGGAGGCGAGGTCGTGTCCACCCAGGGCCGCCGGATTTCCGACATGGAACGGTACAACGCGCATGCCGGTGAGGTCTTCAAGGACATTCCGATGGTCGTACTGATCAATGGCGGGTCTGCCTCGGCCTCCGAAATCGTTGCCGGCGCCCTTCAGGATCGCCGCCGGGCGACCGTGATCGGCACCACAAGTTTCGGCAAGGGATCGGTGCAGACCGTAATCCCGCTGGGCGCGGACCGGGGCGCTGTGCGCCTCACCACGGCGCGCTATTACACGCCTGCCGGCCGCTCGATCCAGGCACTCGGCATCGATCCGGATATCGAGATCACGCAGTCCCGCCTCAGTGAAGAGGAACTGGCCCGGATCAAGCGCTGGTCCGAAGCCGACCTGCCGCACGCCCTGGCAAACGAGGATGGCGAACAGCGCCGTGATGTCTCCATGCCTGACGAGCAACCGCCGGAAGACTGGGAAGGCGACGACTACCAGCTGAAGAGAGCGGTTGAAATGCTCAAGGAAGGCACGGTCACGGCCAGTGCAATCCGCCGCGCGGGTTAACCAGATCTTTGCAACCTGTTAACCAGTTGGATGCAATTCTCTCTAATGAGAATTCTTCCAGCTGAGTTGACGAGGTCTATTGATGGCTAGCCGCAGGGACGCCGACCCATCTCCTTTGCGCGCAGGACTGACCCATACGGGCCTCAGCCTGCTTGTGTTTGGAACCCTTGCCGCCGGTCTCGGCGCAGCGGTTCATTACTCCGGCGATCCGGCCAGCGCGGGGCCGCACCAGGTCTTGGCCCTGTTCGAAACCAGCCAGGGATCATCCGCCAATCTCAAATCCCGCCTCAAGACCGACACGCCGTCCGGCGTGACGGCGAAAGTCGTTCTGGCCGATGACGACGCCATTGCGGTCCAGCCGAGCCTTGGCGTGGAATATGCGGAAGCGCCTGCACCATCGCCTGAGCGCGCGCCGATCGGGCAGGGGGACGAGGACACGCCGGCCGAAGGAATCCGGATCAATGGCAAACTCGTACGCCCCGGAGAATCCTATGGTGAGCTGACCCGGGTGGTGTCGCTGGATCCTGCTCCCATTGCCGGAACGACCGAACGCATCAACGGGCTGACCCTTCCGCGCATCACGGCAGACGGACGCGCCCCATCAGACATCTACGCGCGGCCCTTTGCCAATCCCGGCAATCAGCCGGTTGTGGCCCTTGTGGTTGGCGGCCTGGGCATCAATGCAACCCATACCAAGGCTGCGATCGACGAGCTTCCGCCGGAAGTGACCCTGTCCTTCGCGCCGGATGCGGGCAATCTCCAATACTGGGTCAACAAGGCCCGCGCCAAGGGGCATGAAGTGCTGATCGAAGTCCCGATGGAGGCCTTCGAATATGGTCGCATGAAGATGCATCCGCAGACCCTGATCGCCGGCGATACCGGTGCCAGCAATGTACCCCGTCTCGAACGCCTGCTCAGCCGCGCCAGCGGCTATTTCGGCGTGATCAATTATCAGGGTGCCAAGTTCGCGGAGGATCCGGGTGCTGTCGGGCCCGTGCTCGAAGTGTTGCGGGACCGCGGTGTGACGCTGATCGAGGATGGTAGTTTCCAGACAGGTGCGTTTGACGTTGCCGCAGCACGGACCGGGCTGAAATACTCCCGCGCAGCGTCGACCATCGATGCCAAGCTCACCGCGGATGACATTCGCAATGAATTGCTGGGCCTGGAAACCCTCGCCAAGGAACAAGGCGCCTCCATGGGGGCAGGTTATGCCTTCCCGCTGACCATCGAGATTGCGAAGGACTGGACGAAGGACCTGCAGAATCGCGGCGTGGTGCTGGCTCCGGTCTCGGCGCTTGCCTCAGTGCCGCCTGCACAAAATGCCGCTCCCCGGCCGGTTCAGACTGGAAGCCTGCTTCAGGCTCCGGTAAATCCGGAAGGGTGACGATACCCGCGCCTGATCCCGACCTGTATCGGCCGAATGTCGGCCTGGCCCTGTTCTCGAAGGCGGGGCATGTCTTCATTGGCCGGCGCATCAATGGGCGCGGTGCGTTCCAGTGGCAGATGCCGCAGGGCGGTATCGACAAGGGAGAGACGCCCCTCATCGGTGCCTTGCGCGAACTGGAAGAGGAAGTGGGCATCGCTGAAAAACTGGTCGATGTCCTCGAAGAAACCTCTGACTGGTTGTTCTATGATTTTCCGCCAGACCTGAAAAAACGCCTGCCCGGACCCTATATCGGCCAACGCCAGAAATGGTTTGCCCTTCGGTTCAAGGGATCCGACAGCGATGTGAGGCTGGACCGGCACACGCCGGAATTCGATGCCTGGCGCTGGGCGCGGCTCGAGGAAGTGCCCGCCCTCGTGGTGCCTTTCAAGCGTCTGGTCTATTCAGATGTGGCCGAACGGTTCAGAACCTGGACAGACCCGGTGCCGGGCCACAAGGAAGCCCAGGGCTGAAAGCAGACGACAGGGGGGGGCTGACCCATGACACGCAACTTGCTGATGATCCACGGTATCGGATGTGGCGGGGAAGTCTGGGACCGGATGAAGCCGGGCTTTGAGGCAGCCGGCTGGACCTGCACATCGCCCACCCTGTTTCCCGAACAGCGCGTGCGGGACAATCCGCCCGCCAGCCTGCCTGATCTGGGGCTGGACGATTATGTGGAGGCTATGGCCGACGAGGTGCGCCGACTGGAAGGCGAAGCGGGCGAAAAGCCGGCCGTGATCGGGCATTCCATGGGGGGGCTGATTGCGCAGTGTCTGGTCGAGAAGGGGCTGGTCAGCCAGGCCGTATTCCTCACTCCCGCCCAGCCGCGCGATTGCAGCGCGGTCACCCTGTCTGTCGCCTATACCTTTCTGAACATCCTGATCGGGCGCGACCGTAGCAAGGCCTACAAGGTCTGGGAATCCGGGTTTCGCTTTGGCGTGCTGAACAAGGTGCCGCGCCGACGCCATGCGGAGATCTATGCCGATGCCCTCTACGATTCCGGCAAGGTGTATGGCGATATTGCTGACGGGATCGAGATTGACGAGACCCTGTTCACGGTTCCCACGCTGACCATTGCGGCAGGTGCAGACCGGGCAACGCCGGCCAGGGCCGTCCGGAAAGTGGGCGAGAAATATGCCCGCAGCCCCGTGTCAGGAGATTTCATCGAGTACCAGGACAATGCACACTGGATCGTCGACGAGCCAGGAACCGACAAGGTGGTGTCAGACATTCTCAGCTGGCTGGACCGGACACGGCCTGCGGCCTGAACCCGCCGAACCCGGCAACGGGGTGCGCGAGCCCATAAAAAACCCCGGCGTCCTGCGCCGGGGTTGATCAATTTTCAAAACGGGTCAGCTCAACCCTTGCCGGCCATGCGCAGGAAGCGGTTGCGCAGGTCGGAATCCGACTTGAACACGCCGGTGAACTGCGTCGTGATCGTGCTGACATCCTTGTGGTGGACGCCGCGCGTGGACATGCATTCGTGAACGGCGTCGATCAGGACGGCCGTACCCATGGGCGCGAGGCTTTCGGTGATGGCATCACAGATCTGGGCCGTCATGGTTTCCTGGGTCTGCAGCCGTTTGGAGAAGATCTCGACGACCCGGGCCAGCTTGGAGATGCCGACCACGGCAGCCGACGGCATGTAGGCGACATAGGCCTTGCCCAGAAACGGCGCCATATGGTGTTCACAATGGCTTTCGACGTCGATGTTGCGCAGCATGACGATGTCGTCATAGCCCTGCACGTCCTCGAAGGTGCGCGAGAGATATTTTACCGGGTCTTCCTCATAGCCGGAAAACCATTCCTTGTAGGCGTTGACCACTCGTTTCGGCGTGTCGAGCAGGCCTTCGCGGCGCGGATCGTCGCCAGCCCATGCGATGAGCGTGCGGACGGCCTCTTCGGCTTCCTGAACGGTGGGGCGCTTCACGGGCTCGGCGCGTGCCTTGTCTTTGTTGGGAGTGATGGCGTCCATGGCCATGATTGAAGTTTCCTTCGACTGAGGGACGGGGGTCGAGCCGAGGCTTGGTCTGGGAAAGCGCGAAAATCGGCCCCCCTGCCCGGACTTAACGCCCGCCCGGAGTTGATACCCTCAGGGCGATACGAGGAACATAGGAGCCCGAAAGCCCTGTTTCCAGCGCTTTCTACGGTGACGCTGCGTGACCGGATGACACGTTTCTTGGCTTTTTTTCGGGTTGATGATACCGGAAGCAGCATGAACCACGCCCGATCTTTCCTGTGTCCTGCCGTGTGTTGTTGCTGTTGAAGCGCCAACACGCCATTAGGACTGGCCAGCCGACAGACCGGCCAGCGGAACATGCCTGACCATCGAAATCGAGCCGACACACCATGACAATCCGCCTCTACGACACCGCCGCGCGTGAGAAACGCGCTTTCGAGCCGCAGGACCCGGCACGGGTCACGATGTATGTCTGCGGTCCGACGGTCTACAATTATGCCCATATCGGCAATGCGCGGCCGCCCATCGTGTTTGACGTGCTGCGCCGCCTGTTGATGGCGACTTATGGCGAGGAGGCCGTGGTCTATGCGCGCAACATCACCGATATCGAGGACAAGATCATCCAGGCGAGCCTGGAGTCCGGCGAGCCGATCGAGGCCATCACTCAGAAATTTGCCGCCATCTACAATGCCGACACGGCAGCGCTGAACGTACTTGCTCCCAGCATCGAGCCATGGGCGACCGCGCATGTCGGCGACATGATCGAGATGATCGGAAAGCTGGTGCGCAAGGGCTATGCCTATGTCGGTTCGGAAGGGGTCTGGTTCTCGGTCAAATCCATGGCCGATTACGGCAAGCTGTCGGGCCGCAAGCTGGAAGACAATGAGGCCGGCGCCCGCGTGGCGGTCGATGCCGACAAACGCGATCCGGCGGATTTCGCCCTCTGGAAGTTTGCCAAGGAGGGTGAACCCGACGACGCCATCTGGGACAGCCCGTGGGGCAGGGGACGGCCCGGCTGGCACATCGAGTGTTCGGCCATGGCCGCGAAGCATCTCGGCAAGACGATCGACATTCATGGCGGCGGGATAGACCTGCAATTCCCGCATCATGAAAACGAGATCGCCCAGTCCGAATGTGCCCATGGCCAGCAAATGGCGCGTTACTGGATGCACAATGGCTTCCTGGACATGGGCGGCGAGAAGATGTCGAAATCGCTCGGCAATGTGGTCCTGGTGCATGACCTGCTCGAGCGCTGGCATGGCGAAGTGTTGCGCTTTGCCATGCTGAGCGGCCATTACCGGGCTCCGCTCGACTGGACGGAAGACCTGCTGAAACAGGCCAAGACGACGCTGGACCGGATTTATGGTGCCCTGCGCCGGGTCTGGGAGGCAGAGGGCGGCACGGCGGCCGATCGCGGCGTGCGCCGGGCGCTGGAAGACGACCTCAACACGCCGGTGGCGCTGGCGGAATTGTCTCGCCTTGCCTCCGACGCAAACCTGGCTGCAGACCGCAAGGACGCAGAGGCCATGGCCTCTGCGCGGGCCAATCTTGTGGCCGCCGGCAAGCTGCTGGGCCTGTTGACCCTGTCTCCGAAACAATGGGAGCAGGGGGGGGATGATGACGGCAATGCCCGCATCGACGCCCTGGTTCAGGCCCGTATCGATGCCCGTGCTGCAAAGGACTGGGCCGAGGCAGACAGGATACGGGACGCGCTGGCGGCTGAAGGCATCGAGATCATGGACGGTCCGTCCGGCTCGACCTGGCGGCGTATCTGAGCGTTTCAGCGTCCACAATCCTGTTTCTGACGGGCGTCGGATGGGGTATTGAACAGACACTGGGCAAACGGGCCGGCAGGTGCCGATCCGGGCTGCGCCAGCGTGTTTCGAGTTTGGTCTGATTATTGCTTGCTTTGACGCCGGATGACGGAGTTCCGACACCTGTCGGGGCTTCACGGCCTGCCAAGGGCCCGGGATTGCATGAGGACACACGAGATGAAGCCGTTGCCGGATTTTGTGGTGGTCGGTGGCCTGCGTACGGGCACGACGACGCTCTACAGCCTGCTGACACAGGTTCCGAGTATCTGCATGACGGAATTCAAGGAGCCGGATTTCTTCCTGACCGATGGGTCGATGTCGAAGGGGCTGGACTGGTATGCTGGCCTGTTCTCGGACCCCGACAAGGTGTGCGGCGAGGTCTCGCCGAACTATTCGAGTGTCGACCGGTTTCCCGGTGTTGCAGAACGTATTCACAGCGTTTCACCGGGCGCCAAGATCATTTATGTCGTGCGCGATCCGATTGATCGCCTCCTGTCGCACTACTCGCAGGCCTGGCTGCAGGGCGACGGCCTGCCGGATCCGGATGCCCTGAAGGAGACGCCGGAGGGGCGTCACATCATCGACGGGTCCCGGTATTACTTCCAGATCGAGCCCTATGCGAAAGTGTTCGGTGCGGACAACATCATGGTTCTGGAGTTCCGGAAGATGGTGGCGGACCCTCATGCGACCATGCGCCGGGTCTGCGAATTCGTGGGCGCGCCGGTGACCGAGGAGGAACTGGCAGCGATCACGATTGCGCGCAAGAACAGCAGCCGCAATCTCGGCTCGGTGCCCGGCTGGTGGACGCGCATGTCAGACCGGATCAAGAAGAACGACTCGGCCATCGTGCGCGGCGTGAACCGGTTGATCCCGCGCCCCCTGATCCGGACCGTGAAAGGCGTGGTTCAGGCAACCACGGAAGACCGCTCGCCGCCCGACTTTACCGATGATGCCAAGCGGGCCGTGAAAGATGCGCTTGCCCGCGATGCCCAGCGCCTGCGTGACTTTACCGGCAAGCCGTTCGATCACTGGAAGGTCTGACGTGTTTGCGCGCCGGGCCTTGATGCGGGGCCCGTTTGGGCCGATCTAGGCGTCATGTCGGAACTCTATCACAATCGCGTCCTCGAACTGGCAGCGGACATCCCGCATGCGGGTCACCTGCCGGACGCCGAGGCCTCGGTCCTGAAAGTGTCGCGTGTCTGCGGCTCCACCGTTCAGGTGGACCTGACACTGGACGAGGCCGGAACGCATATTGCCGCCATCGCGGTGGACCCGAAGGCGTGCGCGCTGGGGCAGGCCGCGACATCGATCCTGGCCGAACATGCGGTCGGGGCGACAATCGACGAGGTGATTGCGGCGCGGGATGCCTTGAAGGAGATGCTGAAGGCGGGCGGCCGTCCGCCGGAAGGCCGGTTCTGGGAACTGCGCCATCTGGAGCCGGTGGCCGACTATCCGCCCCGCCACACATCCACCCTGCTGGCCTTCGAAGCGGCCGTGGCCGCCATCGAACAGGCGCTTGCCGCGCGCGACGCCGCCTGCGAAGCAGCAGGCTGACATGGCGGGTGCCCGGCGGCGAACGGCCGAAGGCCTGCTCTGGCTCTACAAGCATGGACCGAGCCAGATATTCTACGCCTTTGGCGCACGCTGTCAGCACACACCGACCTGCAGTGAATATGGCGCTGAATGCGTTGCGCGGTTTGGATGGTGGCCGGGCATATGGATGGCGCTGGCGCGGTTCGTTCGGTGCCGTCCGGGTGGCAGCCTCGGCAAGGACCCCGTACCGGAGACGCTGCCGGACGTGCCCGCATGGCAGCCCTGGCGCTATGGAGAATGGTCCGTCCGCAAGGCGATGGCCAGAATGACGCCCGGAATTGAAAACCCGGCCTGTTCATGCCATATGCCGGGTGATGAATAGTTTTCGTTGCCTTCTCGGCCCGGTGGGCCTGACCACACGAACTCGCCGGGGTGCCTGACGCGCTCCCTGGTCGCGCCGGTGTGCGCGCCCGCTTCATGCACCCGTAAAAATCCCGAATCCTGCCCGGACCCAGACTCCGTCCGCCCCGACTGCATGGCAAATGCGTATGGGGTGGGAAATCCGGTGAAGTCGCGTTAAGCAGACGCCGGATAAAGGGCCTGACCGGAACCGAAATTGCCGCGCTGACCCCAGCGCCGAAAAGCACGAAAAGATTGAATCATGATCAAAGTTTCCCTGCCAGACGGCTCCGTCCGAGAATATGAAGAGGGTGCCTCACCCTTCGATGTTGCCAAATCGATTTCCAATTCCCTTGCCAAGAAGGCCCTTGCAGCCCGGGTCGATGGCGAATTGCGCGACCTGATGCGGCCGCTCGACGGCGATGCCAGTATCGAGATCGTCACGGCGATTGATCCCGACGGCCTTGAACTGATCCGCCACGATGCCGCCCACGTCCTCGCCCAGGCGGTGCAGGACCTTTATCCGGACGCACAGGTCACGATCGGCCCAGTCATCGATGACGGCTTCTATTACGACTTCGCCCGCGAGGAGCCATTCTCGACGGAGGATTTCGAGAAGATCGAGAAACGGATGCGCGAGATTGTCGATGCGGACTATCCGATCATCCGTGAGGTCTGGGCCAAGGAAGACGCCATCGAGACGTTCAAGAAGATCGGTGAGGACTACAAGGCGCAGATCATCGACGACATCATCCCGCCGGGCGAACCGATCACGGTCTACAAACAGGGCGACTGGTTCGATTTGTGCCGCGGCCCACACCTTCCGAGCACGGGCAAGCTGCCAAAGGCGTTCAAGCTGATGAAGCTGGCCGGCGCCTATTGGCGCGGCGACTCGAAGAACGAGATGCTGCAGCGCATGTACGGCACGGCCTGGGCGAACGAGAAGGATTTGAAGGCCCATCTCACGCGGCTGGAAGAGGCCGAGAAGCGTGACCACCGCAAGCTGGCCACGCAGCTGGACCTGTTCCATCTGGATGGTCTGGCGGCGGCCGGGTCCATTTTCTGGCATCCGAAAGGCTACCAGATCTGGCGCCAGATCGAATCCTATATGCGCCGCCGCCTGGATGTGGCCGGCTATGAGGAGATCAAGACGCCGCAGCTGATGGATTCGGTCCAGTGGGAGAAATCCGGTCACTGGGGTAAGTACCGCGAGAACATGTTCATCGTGCCGGACTTCATTCCGGAAGGCGATGAGGGTGTGGACATTTCCGTGCCCGAAGATGCCAAGCTGATGGCACTGAAGCCGATGAACTGCCCGGCGCATGTCGAAGTTTTCAAGTCCGGACAGAAATCCTATCGCGACCTGCCGCTGCGGCTGGCGGAATTCGGATGCTGTCACCGCAACGAGCCGCATGGCGCGCTGCATGGCATCATGCGCGTGCGCCAGTTCACGCAGGATGACGCGCACATCTTTTGCCGCGAAGACCAGATCGTCGAGGAATCGATCCGGTTCTGCCGCCTGCTGGAAAGCGTCTACCGGGATTTCGGCTTTGAGGACATCGCCGTGAAACTCTCCACACGGCCGGACGTTCGCGCCGGGAGCGACGAGACGTGGGACCGGGCCGAAAAAGGCCTTCAGGACGCCGTCGATGCCGCCGGCCTGCCGTGCGAGATCATGCCCGGGGAAGGGGCCTTCTATGGCCCGAAGCTGGAGTTCCAGCTGACGGATGCGATTGGCCGGGTCTGGCAATGCGGAACGCTGCAGCTCGACTATGTCCTGCCCGAGCGTCTTGGCGCGGAGTATACGGCACCGGACGGTTCGAAACAGCGACCGGTCATGCTGCACCGGGCAATTCTCGGATCCATGGAACGCTTCATCGGTATCCTGATCGAGGAATTCTCCGGCGCGTTTCCGCTCTGGCTGTCTCCGGTGCAAATCGTCGTGGCTGCCATTACGGATGCGGCAAACGACTATGCCGAGGAGGCGGCTGAAGCCCTGCGCAAGGCGGGCCTGCGTGTCGAGACGGATCTCCGCAACGAGAAGATCAACTACAAGGTCCGGGAACATTCGGTCCAGAAAGTGCCGATCATTGCCGTGGTGGGCGGCCGCGAGGCCGAGGACCGCACGCTCGCGCTGAGACGCCTGGGCAGCAATGGCCAGCAGATGATCGCTCTGGACGAGGCCTGTGTGGACCTGGCGCAGGAGGCGCTCGCACCGGACCTGAAACGCAGCTGATCCGGATCGACAGGTGACAGGCCAGCCCGAACACGGGAAGATGCCGGCCATGAGCTATGCATCGATCCTTGCCGCCGCATTCGTGGTCTGGCCCGTCACCTGTCTCGCCGGAACACAGGGCAATCCGCTTCTCATGGCGCTGGCTGCCCTGCCGGCGCTGTTCCTGGCGCGTCCGTCCTGGCGTCCCGCGCCCGCCTTGCTGGCAGCGCTCGGCTTTCTGGTCTGGGCGATTGCCAGCGAGAGCTGGTCGCCGGTCTCCCGCGGGATTGTCAGCGGCAGCCTGGCAGGCGGAGATTTTGCCATCCGCTCGGCCGGTCTGCGCATGGTGCTTACCCTCGTCTTCGGCACGCTGTTGATCGGCGGCGCACTTCGGATCGAACCGGGCCGGGCGCAGCTGTCCGCCCGGATCATGCTGGGCGCTGTGGCCCTGCATGGCCTGTTGCTGATCGCCAGCCCGCATCTGGCAGGGGACGTGCTGCCCTATTTCTACGATCATGATCCGGCCAAGTATCCGGAAGGGTGGCAGAACCTCGACCGGGCCGCAAACGCGTTCGCCCTCGTCCTGCCCATCCTTGCGGCCTATCTGTTGGTGCGGCCGGGCCTGGCTTGGAAGGGGATCGGCCTGTTGCTTGTTGCAGCCAGCCTGGTCAGCATTGCCCTTCTGGGCACATCGGCAGCGATGATCGGAATCGTTTTGATGCTGGTCGCCTTCCTCGTCATGTGGGCGCTGCCGCGAACCGGTCTGCGCTGGCTGTTCACCGGTGTTGCGGCCTATATCGCGCTTGCGCCGGTTCTGATCGGCGGTTTGCTTCACCTGCTGACGCGGATGGGCGTGACGCTGCCCGGCTCCTTCCAGTCGCGAGCCTGGTCATGGGACGTCGTGATCGGGCGAATTCGCGAAACCCCGGTGAAGGGGCATGGCATCGACGCCACCAAATCCTGGCAGGAAACCTATGCGGCGCACCCGGACTGGTTGGCCCAACTGCCGGATTTCTGGGCCTATTATCCGGTTGTGCCGGGACATCCGCACAATATGGCGTTGCAGATCTGGGCTGAAACCGGCCTGATCGGGGCCGGGCTGGCCGCGCTGACCGTGCTGCTGATCGGATGGCGGCTGCCTGCGGGAGACCGTCTGCGTCCGGATGTGCGGCTGGCCATAGCCGGCGTGCTGGCCGCGGCGGTCAGCCTGTTCAGCTTCTCCTACAGTGTCTGGAACGAGGCGTTCTGGGCCACGCTGGCCCTTTCGGTGGCGGGGCTGGTCCTCTTGTCCCGCCGGGAACGGAGCTCACTGGCATGACGCTGCCGACCATCACGGCCATTGTGGTGACCTATCATACGGGGCCCAGACTGCATGAATGCCTGTACGGGCTGAAATCGGACCCGGACATTTCCGAGATCGTCATTGTGGACAATGGCAATCCGCCAGCGGAACAGGCCTGGATCGACCGGTTCACGGATGCCTGCGACAAGGCGCATATCGTGCGTGACGGCACCAATCCGGGCTTTGGCACGGCCGTGAACAAGGGAGCGGCCGGTGCGCTGGGAGAGCTGCTTCTGGTGATCAATCCGGATGCGGTTCTGCGTCGGGGATCTCTTGGCCACATGGTCCGCGCGATGGGAGATACGACGGAGCCGGTTCTGGTCGGCGGCAAGATATTCGACATTCACGGACGCGAGGAGCGGGGCGGGCGGCGCAATACACTCACCCTGACGCGTGCGCTGGGGCTGGGAAAATGGACGCTTGAAAATGATCCACCCCCGAGAGACTTCATCGAGGTGGGTGCGGTGTCCGGCGCATTCTTCATGATGCGGCGCAAGGCGTTCCGAAGCCTCGGCGGCTTCGATGAAGCCTATTTCCTCCATGTCGAGGATGTCGATTTGTGTCGCCGGGTCCAGCAGGCGGGGGGCGTCGTGCTCTACCAGCCGCTGGCGGGCGCATTGCATTATGGTTCGACATCGGATGTGCCATCCGATGAAGTCATGGCTCACAAGGCGAAAAGCCTGGTCCGGTACTTCACGAAGTTTGCCGGCGGGCGGGCGGAGAGATTGCTGATCCGCCTGGTCTCTCCCTTCATGGTCCGGCTGCTGAAGGCGCGGGCCTAGACCGTCGGACGCCAGGTGTCAGGCGCCATTTCGAATCCGGCAAAGTCGAACCCCGGCGCGACAATGCAGCTGACGAGGGTCCAGGCGCCTAGCGATTCCGCCGTTTGCCAGTGATCGGCCGGAATGAGGCATTGGGGCGCGTGACCGGCGCGCAGGTCCGGCCCCAGAGTCACGGGCCAGGCGCCCTGGCCATCCGGCGGCGACAGGGTGAGCGACAGCGGGCCGCCAGCATGCCAGAGCCAGAACTCGTCCGCATCCACTCGGTGCCAGGCCGACACTTCGTCCGCCTGGAGCAGGTAATAGATCATGGTCGAGGCGGGACGGGCATCGTCCGCAGATGGCGCGCGATAGGTCTCCCGGAAATGGCCGCCTTCGGGATGTGGGGCGAGGTCCAGCAGGCGGATGATTTCCCGTGCGCCGAGGTCGCCGGACACGCCGCGCATCAGAACCGGTCCTTCCGGGTCCGGATTTCGGCAAAGGTAGCCACGGCATCGCCTGCATGGCCCATGGCGGCCTGAAGGGCCGGGTCATCTGCGCGCAGGAAGGGGTTGGTGGCCAGTTCCTTGTCGAGCCGGGTCGGCACGGTGGGCAGGCCTTCGGCGCGGCGCTCATCAATCCAGCGGGCATAGTCCGTCAGTGCCGCATTGTCCGGGTCGACCGTAACCGCGAAACGGGCATTGGCCTGCGTGTACTCATGCGCGCAATAGAGCAGGGTTTCCGGCGGCAGGGACTTCAGCTTCGACAGGCTGTTCCACATCATGTCCATCGTGCCCTCGAACACGCGGCCACAGCCGAGCGCGAAGACGGCATCCCCGACAAAGGCCGTTGCCTGCTCCGGGAAATGGTAGGCGATATGCCCGATCGTGTGCCCGGGGACGTCGAGGATCTGCGCCGTGGCGCGTCCGAGCTCCACCGTGTCGCCTTCGGAAAGCGCGACATCGATTCCGGGGATCTTTCCGGCCTCGCCTGCCGGCCCAAAGATGGTGCAGCCGGTGTGTTCCTTGATCCGCAGATTGCCTCCGGCATGGTCCGGGTGCCAATGCGTGTTCAGAATGTGCGAAATCGTCCACCCCATCCGGTCCGCTTCGGCGAGGTATTTCTCTGCATCCGGCGTATCGATCGCGGCGGTCTGTCCGGACCAGGCTTCATGTACGAGATAGCCGTAATTATCGTTCAGGCAGGGAAATTTGTGTATGTCGAGGGTAACATTCGTCATCAGTGTCTCCTGCAGACCAGACTAGCACAGGGCCGTTCATGCGTCAGGATGCCGTCACTTTGCAACGTTTCTATGCGTCATCGCTTGGAACAGCGGTGACACGAATCCTGTCGGGAAAGCTGACGGATCTGTGGGGCGATGCGCGCGGATTGTCGCTGCTGGGGCTGGGCTATGCGTTGCCCGTGCTCGACGCCTTCGGTCCGGCGCCCAGCCGGCGGGTTGCCGGCGTGCCGCTGGATCACGGCCCGGTCCGGTGGGACCCGGCCGGGCGTGGCAATGCCACCGTGGCCATAGGCGATGTCCGCCTGCCTTTTCCGGACGGCATGTTTGACCGGGTGATCATCCTGCACGGGTTGGAAGAATCCGGTGACCCGCGCGCCTATCTGAGGGAAATCTGGCGCGTGACGGCACCGGAAGGGCGGATTGTGCTGGCTGCGGCCAACAGGTCCGGCCTCTGGGCGCGGGCAACGCGAACCCCGTTCGGCCAGGGACGCCCCTGGACACGGGCGCAATTGATGAACCTGCTGTCGATCGGCCTGTTCCAGGTGACGGCCTCGTCCAGCGCGCTCTACATGCCGCCGCTGGCAACGCCGCTCGTCACGTCGGCCGCCGAAGGCTGGGAGGTGATGGGGCGGATGATGGCGCCGGGGCTCGGCGGGGTCGTGCTGGTGGAGGCGGTGAAGCGTCTTTATGCCTCACCCGGCGGCGGTGCGCAGGCGCCTGTGACCGAAAAAGTGCGCATTGCACGTCCTGCGACAACGAATGGACGTGATTCCCATTGACGCAAAGCGGCGCAGGTCAGTACGTTTGCCGCATCGAACACATTTTAATTCAAAGGACTGGGCCTCATGAAACTCGTCACCGCTATCTTCAAGCCAAGCCGGCTGGATGCCGTGATCGATGCCCTGTCCGAAGCCGGCGCCACCGGGCTGACCGTGTCGGAAGTGCGCGGCTATGGCCGCCAGCTGGGCAAGACGGAAGTCTATCGCGGCGCGGAATATGAAGTCCGCCTGCTGCCCAAGGTGAAGGTGGAGGTGGCCTGTCCGGCCGCTTCGGCAGACCGGTATGCCGAAGCCATCATGCAGGCGGCGAACACCGGCACGATCGGGGACGGCAAGATCTTCATCTACGATCTCGACAGCATCATCCGGATCCGCACCGGAGAACGGGACGAACAGGCCGTCTCCGGCTAGTCGTCCTCGCGCGCGGCAAAGCTCGCCTCTTCCGCATCATGATGCAGCTGCAGGTTCAGCAGCACGCCCTTCGCCACAGGCAAAAGCCAGAGGGACAGGCCGATCACTGCCGCGCAGAGCACAAGAAAGGCGAGGATCATGGGCACCAGCGGCAGCGGGCTCATCGGCAGCAGGAACAGGAACGGGGCCAGGATCAGCAGGACGCCGAACCCCACGAAAAAGGCCGGGCCATCGGCCGTGTCCGCCGAGGACATGTCACGGCCGCAGACCGGGCAGGACTCGTTCAGCTTGAGATAGGAGCTGTAGAGCTTGCCCTGGCCGCATTGGCCGCAGCGCTGCCGGATGCCGGAGATGATGGGGGAGGGATGGCTCATGGTCCTGGCACCTTTCTGGCCGTGTCCGCGGGGCAGACGGCGTGTCTGCGCTGAGCACCTTATCTAGGGATCACCCGGCCCGTGTCAGCTGCGGTAGATGGTTGCAGGGCAAGGAAGGCCTTGACGTTCCGGCCTGCTTTCCCCACCAGAGCGGGCGAAATAAGCCAGCAGGACCCCCATGACTGATCCCGTCTTCAACCAGATCGCCATTGTCGGCGCCGGACTGATCGGCGCATCCATTGCGCGGGCTGCGGTGGCCTATGGCGCAGCCGGATCGGTCAGCCTGTATGATGCGAGCGAGACTGTGCGGTCCCGCGCCGCGACGATCGGACTCGGCGACGTGGCCGACGATCTCGGCACCGCCGTTGCCAATGCGGATTGCGTGCTGCTGTGCGTCCCGGTGGGCGCGCTGGAGCCGGTAGCGGCCGAGGCTGTGCCGATGATGAAGGCGGGCGCGATCCTGACAGATGTCGGTTCGGTCAAGGTGCAGGCAGCGTCGGCCCTGGCGGCGGCCGCTGATGGCCGGGTACACATCGTTCCGGGGCACCCCATCGCCGGCACCGAACAATCCGGCCCTGAGGCTGGCTTCGCAACACTGTTTCGCAATGCCTGGCACATTCTCACGCCGCTGGCGGAGCAGGGGGAGGGCTATGCCGAGGCGGTGTCCCGGCTGGAGGCCTTCTGGACGCGGCTCGGCGCAACGGTCGAGACCATGGACGCTGCGCGGCACGACCGCGTTCTGGCCATTACGTCCCACCTGCCGCACCTGATCGCCTTCAACATCGTCGCCACCGCGTTCGACATGGAGACGGTCGAGGAGGGGGAAGTCGTGAAATACTCCGCGGGTGGCTTTCGGGACTTCACCCGCATTGCAGCATCCGACCCGGTCATGTGGCGGGACGTGTTCCTGAACAACAAGGACGCCGTTCTGGAATGCCTCGGACGCTTTTCCGAAGATTTGGCCGCGCTCCAGCGCGCCATCCGCTGGGGGGATGGCGAGACGCTGTTCAACGAGTTCACGCGTGCCCGGTCGATCCGCAAGGCCATCATCGATGCCGGACAGGACAGCGGCGCCGTGAATTTCGGGCGGAACCTGCCCAAGGGAGACAAGGATGAAAGCGCTTGAGCTGACCGAGGAACGCCGCGACACGCTGCGCGGCCTTCTCCAGACCCTGTTTGCGACAGAGTTTGACGAGCAGTTGAGCGCGTTTCGGGCCGATGACATCATTGATCTCATGCTCAGGACGCTGGGCCCGGCCGTCTACAATCAGGCTGTGGCGGATGTGCGCGCCCATCTGCAGGTAAAGCTCGAAGACCTGGACGGGGAAGTCTGGGTGGAAGAGGCGCCCTGATCCGCGCTTCACGCGCTTGTGTGTGGCGCTTGAGTGAACCATGCGGCTATGTCCGGCGTATGACCCGCATGACCCAGATGATTTCCCGCCGATCGCTGCTCCTGTCCGGAGCCGCCACGCTTGGCCTTGCTGCCTGTTCCATCAATTCCACATCCGATGCCGCAAAGACTGACAATGCCGACAATGCGGACAAGTTCGCAGGATCAGAGTGGCGGCAATTGTCGGAAGAGGACTGGCGGGCGCGTTTGAGCGAGGCTGCGTTCGGCGTGTTGCGGGAGGAGCGCACCGAGCGGGCCTTCACCTCGCCGCTGAACAAGGAAGCGCGCACGGGAACCTATCATTGCGCAGGCTGTGATCTCGCCTTGTTTTCGTCCGATACGAAATTCGATTCCGGTACCGGGTGGCCCAGCTTTTACGATGCGCTGCCCGGCGCGCTGGGCACAAAGCCGGACCGCAAGCTGATCTATGTGCGCACAGAATATCATTGTGCCCGCTGCCTTGGGCATCAGGGGCACGTCTTCGAGGATGGCCCCGCGCCAACCGGCCTGAGATATTGCAACAATGGCGTTGCGCTGACCTTCAGGCCGGCCTGACCGGGATCATTCGATGATTTCCATCCCTTCCGGGATAATGAAGGGTGTGGTGGCCACTCCAACTTCGGCTGCCTCGACGACTTCGCCCGGTCCGCCTTCGCGCCGTTCATAGGCTTCGGCCAGTGACAGGTAGGGCGGTACATGCACCCAGCCTGCATCTCCGACATTCTGGGTGATCTCAAAATGCAGGTGGAAGGTTGTGGGCGTGCCACCGAAATCGTTCGAGACATAGCCGATATGCTGGCCGGCTTCGACCGGGTCCCCGGCCTTCACCTGAAGCTTGGCCATATTCATGTGCATGTATTTGTAGATGCGGCCACCGGCGCGCAAATTCACGCTATAGGTGCCGACATGCGAGATGATGCCGTCCTCAACGGCGACCACCTTGTGCAAGGTGCGGTCGCTCGCCGATGTGCGCCGCAGCGTGTTGCAATCGGTTGCCGTGCCGACGCGGATATCCTGACCCTGATGCACCTTTGCCAGGGGACAATAGGGGGAATTGCGATTGGACGTGCGGACCTCGCAGAAATTGTCCCGCCACGGATAGGCATAATTGCGGGTGTCGCACTGGTCACCGCCAGCCACGCCGCCACCGAAGCTGAACACTTGAGACTGCAGGTAGGCCGGGGCATCGGCAATCGGGAACACGATGTCCGGTGCATAGGCGATCTGTTCCGGTGCGCCCTGGCCGGTGCCGGGCAGGAGGGCGCCGGCTTCGTAAAAGCTGAAAGTCGGATCAACGGGATCCGGCAGGCTGGCCGTATCATCCGGGTCGTCTGCCGGCGTGTCTGCCGGTGTGTCTGGGGCCGGGCCCGGATCGCTGCCGTCCGGATCGGTGACGCCTGTGTCCGGATCATCATTGCCGGCATCGCTACCCGGTGCATCGCCATCCGGCGTGCCGGTATCCTCATCGCCGGTCTGTGATGGCGTCTCGTCCCCGGAATCCGGCGTATCGGATCCAGACGGGTCATCCCCGCCAGTGTCCGTGTCTGGCGTATCATCCGTGGGCGTATCGGGTTCAGGGTCTCCGTCGAGACCGGTGTCCGGCACAGTCCCGGCGTCACCGGCACCATCCAGCGGCTCATCATCCGATCCCGTATCGTCGCCCGTGCCATACGGGTCGTCCACCGGAACGGAGGGCGGCGGCGGGCCGGGGGCACCCGGCGGAACGGCTGGACCGGTATCCGGCGTTTCCGGCGTCGGGCCCCCATCGCCCGGAAATCTCACAAAGTCACACGCGGCAAGCAACAGGGCGGTGCTTGCCAGCAGCAGCAATCGTGTTGGTTTCATCAACGCGTCCCCGCAATTACCAGCTTCTCGGTGATCTCCAGAGCCTCCTGCTCGGAGATGCACACGCCTTCGGCAGTCTGGGCGGCCTTGCACTCGAATTCAACCAGATAGTCGGCGCCATAACGTGAGAATGTGACCTGTGCCCCCGTCATGGTCGGCGTGAACATCAGGTCGGGGGCGTCCCCGTTCTCGGCATCGCCCGTCGTGCCGAACACTTCATTCGTTCCGTTCACCACGATGTCGTAGTCAATGCCCGGATAGTAGGCGAAATACCCGTCGGACATGGGCTGGAACCGGACGCCGTTCTCGGCGGATTGCGCCACGACAATCCCGGTCGGCAGCAGGACGGGAACCGGCGGCGCGCTGTTGCCGGATGCCACCTGGAAGCCGGTCTCGCGATCCTCGCCGGAGCGTGCGGCCATGTCGGCGCGGGCAGCGTCCCAGTCGATCGTCGCTGTGCTGGCGACAACCACCGGGCCGTCCGTATCGGCCGTTTCCGGCGCCGATTCTGACGGGTCTGTAGCCGGTTCCGGCACTTCTGCGGGCGTCTCGGCCTCCATGGCGGGCGGCGCGTCCCGGTCGCGGGCGATCAGGAAGTCACAGGCCGCCAGGCTCAGGCAGGCGCCGCTCGCGATCAGGAACGTACGGATGGTGGTCATTTGCGTTTATCCTCTCCGGGATGGGCTACAAAATCAGGATCGGCATAGGCGACACCCTCGATCGCCAGGATCATGTTGCGGATTTCCTCGATCCGGCCGCGGGTGGCTTCCGCACCGGCCGGCAATTGATAGGCCAGATTGATCTCTCCGGAATAGCTCGCCCCGACAAGCCGGAAGTCCTGCAGGGCAGGCAACTGGCTGGCCAGGTCGGCATAGGCGGCTTCGGCCGTTTGCCGGTCCCGTTTGTAGTTCCGGCAGATCGTGTCGATTTCGGGCCGGCCCTTGAGGCGGACAATGAATGTGACTTCGGAGCCCTTGCCGGCGGCGCTGCTGCTGCCGCCTCCCGACGCCTGGGCTGGCGTCACCTGTTCCACGCCGACAGCACCGATGGGGGGGCGTTCGGGTGAAATGGCGGGCGCCGGACCAGCGGTTTGATGCGTCTGGTCCGAACTGTCATTTGCGACAAACACCAACCCGACTGCGCTGGCCAGCAGGGTGACGCCTGCCAGGCCGAGCGGACCGCCCAGATGAACGGGATTCGGGCGGCGTTTCGGCATCAGTCTCCGCCGCCTCCGCTGGAGGGATCCGGAACCTTCGCCAGATCCAGAAGGCCCTGTCCGCAGGGACGGGTGCACATGTCCGGGCTGCCTTCAATGGGTGTGGTGCCGGGATAGAGGGCGCAGGACCCGGAGCATTGCTCCGCCGTCCGGGGCGCCACGGCAGACAACAGCGTGGCCTTGAGCTCTTCCGGGGAGGCGTCCGGATCGCGCGCCTTCAGAAGCGCAAGGGCAGCAGAAACATGCGGCGCAGCCATGGAGGTGCCCTGTTCGAATGCATAATAGCAATCATCCACGGCTTCTCCCGTGACCGGGTCGTAGCAATTGGTGGCGGCTTTCGTGGACAGCACGCCGTCCGGCCTGCCGTCGCCATTGTCGTCACGGGTCAGGTCGCCGCCCGGGGCCAGCAGGTCCACTTCCGGACCGAAATTGGAATAGGGGGCAATGTGACCGCGGCCGTCCCCTGCGGCCACAGTGATCACATTGGCGCAGCCACCCGGGGCATAATACTGGGTGGCGACGCGGGCATTGCCGGCGGCGGAGACGACCAGGACACCGCGCTCGGTGACGGAGTCGATCGCGTCCTGCAGGGAGGCCGGGCAGTATTCGAACAGGCCGATCGACAGATTGATCACATCGGCCGGATTGTCGTTCCAGATTTCGTTGCCATCGGCGTCTTCGGCGGGGATCAGGCCGCCGGCCCAGCGAATGGCGTCATTGATGTCCGACAGGCGGCCGCCGCACTTGCCGAGGGCCCGAACGGGAACGATCTTCACATTCCACGCACCGCCGGCCACGCCGGAGGCATTGTTGGTGGCAGCCGCACCGATGGTGCCGGCCACATGCGTGCCGTGGAACGTGTCCGCCGCATAGGGCACGGACGGGTCGCACAGATCGCCGGGGTCATTCGGGTCTCCGTCACGGCCGTCGCCATCATTGCCCATGCGCGGATCGGAAACCATGTCCCAGCCCGGCGCGATGTTCGGGGAATCCTTGATGTCCGGATGGTCCAGTTGAAGGCCGGTGTCCACTACGGCAACCACGACATCCTCCGACCCTTCTGTGCCCTGACGGGTCCAGAAATCCTGGAAGCTCGATCCGCCGATGGATTCGCCGTCTCCGGTGCCATTGTTCTGGAAGTGCCATTGCAGCGACCAGAGCGGATCATTCGGCGTGATCGTCGTGTCGGTGATCACATCCGGAGTGACGTCCGGGCCGGTGCCGGGCGTATCGGGACGCGGCTTGCGGGCGAACTGGTTCTCGAAAATGTAGTCCTTCTCGACATATTCGAACTGTCCGGAGGCCCTCAGATCCTTCACCACGCACTCGGTGGCCAGGACCGGGTTGGACTGGACGGTCACCATGTCCGGATTGTCCGGGCACTCGATTTCCGCGTCGGCGGCGAGGAAGTTCTGCAGCACGCTGCGCGGCGCGCGATTGGGCAGGACCTGCTCCGGGGTGAACCGGGTCGGGCTGCCGCCATCCTCGCCGATCTGGATGACCATCTGGCCTTCACGGGACAGGGCGACTTCCCCGCCCATGCCGTATTTCGACAGCGTGTCCAGCATGACTGAATTGGCATCCCGCTGGGCCTGGATGGCGTCGCGGCTGATCACTGACCGGCGCGCAAGCTTGCGGGCGGCGGTTTTCTCCTGCACCGGTGCGGTTTCCAGGGACCGGGGATTGAGCGAGCGGGTCCGGGCTGCCGGAGGTGGCTCCTTGGCGCGGGCCTGTTCCAGTTGCCGTGAGGCCTGGTCGATGTCTGCCAGCGTCTTCTCGCGGGCTTTCGGGTCCAGTTTCACTTTCGGCATGACCCGGGCGGGCTGTACGATGGACAGGCTGCGCGCCGAAGACGGGGCCGATGGGGCAGGGGCGGGCTCGGTGACCGGGGCCGTCTCGGCCAGCGGCGCGCTCTCGGCTTCCACCTCGGCGGCAAACTCCTCGATCACTTCCGGATCTTCCAGGAACACCTCGTCTTCCTCGACGATCGCCATGGTCTCGGCGGGGGGAATGTCCTTCGGCTTGGCGATGATCGAGCCGACCGCGAACAGGGGTGTCGCGCTGGCCGTTTCGAAATTCAGTTCATTGCGGAGCGTGCCGGCAATGGCGCGGTCCATGACATCCGCCGTTTCCATCGGATTCGGCGCATCCGGCTCGACAATCGTCCGGCCGCTGATCTGGTCGACCGTCGCATCCGCCAGGTCCCGCGCGCGTTCAAGGCGCAAATCCTGCTGGTCGCAGGCAGACAGGGCGAGCAGGCCGGCCATGGCCGAGCCGAGCATCAGGCGGCCAGGCTTAGAAATCAGGTTCCGCAGCATGTGAGATATCCCCGTGAGTTTCCCAAGATATGCCCAGCTCCCTAGATTAACCCTTTAGCAAGATTATGACGACGCCAAGGCCTTGTCCAATCCAAACCCGTTCCTTCACTGCGCGTAATCGGCGCTTTGGTTCCCGTTCGCCTGCCGCCACGACAGGTTTTGCATGCTGCTGGACTTTTGCAGCAGACAGGCAGATGAGAAGGGGATGACGACGGGGCAGATGATTCCACCAGACATGTCCAGACCGGACCGGCGCGGTGCGTTCTTCCTGCTTTTCTTCTCCCTGATGGCCATTGGTGCGGGCAACACGATGCTGATTGCCGCCGTCCTGCCGCCCCTGACCCGTGAAATCGGCCTGCCGGACTGGATGGCCGGAGCGGTGTTCGCCCTGTCGGCCCTGTGCTGGTCGCTGTTCTCCCCGTTCTGGGGTGGACGGTCCAACCGCTGGGGCAGGCGTCCGGTCGCCGCGCTGGGCCTGGCAGGATATGGCGTCTCGATGCTGCTCCTGTTCGTGACGGGCCTGCTCAGCCTGACCGGCGTGCTGACGGGCACATTTGTCGTGTTTGCCTGCCTGGCCATGTCGCGGTCGATATTCGGCCTGATCGGATCCGGCACCAATCCGGCGGCGCAGGCCTATGTCGCTGACCGGACGAGCCAGACAGAACGGCAGGCCGAGATCGCCTTCATCACGTCCGGGTTCAGTGTCGGCACCGTGATCGGGCCGGCCTTTGCCGCGGCGCTGGTCGCCACGCTCGGCCTGCTCAGCCCGCTTCTGCTGACGGCCGTGATCGCCTTCACCATGTCAGCCATGATCTGGTTTCGCCTGCCGGAGCAGCGCGATCCGGTGACGGATGCCACCCAGCTCGACGAGATACCCGGCGCACGCGGCCTGTGGCGGTCCGGCCCGGTCCTGCCATTCCTTATCTTCGCGGTCTGCCTGTCCCTGACGACCGGCGTGCTGACCCAGGTCTTCGTCTTCTCCGTCATGGACAAGCTGGGCGTGTCCGGAAAGGAGGCGGCCCAGTTTACCGGGCCGGCCTTCACCGTCGGCGCGCTGGCCGTGCTCCTGGCGCAACTGGTGCTGATCCCGCGACTGAAGCTGCGGAACAAGACGCTGATGTGGGGTGGCTGCCTGCCCTTGCTGGTCGGGGCCGTGCTGATGGTGTTCGCGAATGATTATGCCAATCTGATCCTGGCCCAGTTCTGCATCGGACTGGGGCAGGGGCTGGCCCGGCCTGGGTTTTCCAGTGGCGCCTCGCTGGCCGTCTCGCCCCAATTGCAGGGCAATGTGGCCGGCCTGGTGATTTCAGCCAATGGCATGGGCTTCATCATCACGCCCTTCTTCGGCCTGTTCGTCTACGAATATGTGAACCCGCAACTGCCCTTCATCTTCTGCGCAGCGCTGCTCAGCTTCATGATCCTCTATGCACGGTTCGGACTGAAGGATGGCGTGGGCGAGCCCGATGAGGATGAATTCCTGCCGGACTAATTGGTGCTGGCGGCCACACCCGCACTGGTTTCTCCCAGCACCAGCGCCAGGGCCTGCTCGGTCGGATAGCCATCCGCCACCAGCCCTTTTGATTTCTGGAAGGCCTGCAGCGCCCCCTTGGTCTTGCGTCCCGGAATGCCGTCCACCGTGCCGGCATCGAAGCCCTGCGCGTTCAGGGCCGCCTGCAAGGTCCGGATCTGGCTGACCGTCAGCGGGTTCAGATGCGTCGGCCATGAGGCAACCGGGCCGCGCTGGCCGCCCATTGCATCGCCGGACAGGCCGACCGCAAAGGCATAGGAATCGGCATTGTTGTAGGATTTGAACGCCTTGAAATTGTTGAACAGCAGGTATTTCGGGCCTTCCGCCCCGGCCGGCAGCCACAATTCGGCATAATTTGCTCCATGGGTTTCGAAACTGCCGCCGCGCGCGGGCACCAAACCAGCGGCCATCCAGGTCTCGATGCGGCGCTCATGGCCGTCGGCCAGTCCGAAGTCGAACCCGGTCTTTGCCAGCACTTCGATTCCCCAGGGCTGGTTGTGGGCATAGCCCGAACTGGCCAGATAGGCGGCGGTGGAGGCCAGTGCGTCGGCTTCGCTGTTCCAGACATCCTTCTTGCCGTCCCCGTCGAAATCCTGGGCATGGGCCAGATAGGTGGACGGCATGAATTGCGTATGGCCCATCGCTCCGGCCCAGCCGGCGGTCAGGTGATGGCGCTCGGCATGGCCTTCGCCGAGAATGGTCATCAAGGCCAGCAATTCGCGCTCGGCAAGGCTCGTGCGGCGGCCTTCAACCGCCATGTTCGCCAACACGTTGGGGGCGTCGAAATCGCCCTTCACGGCGCCAAAACTCGTCTCCATGCCCCAGATGGCCACAATGGCTTCGCGGTCCACGCCATAGGCGGCTTCCAGCGCATCGAACAGGGCAGGGGAGTCCTGCAGCCGCGCAGCGCCAGACCGGATCCGGCTGTCGCTCATCGGCACACGCAGATAGTCCCAGATCGGCTTGGCGAATTCGGCCTGGTCCTCAATTCCCGTCCGTGCGGGCTGGAACGAGGATCCGAGCCACAATTCCAGCGGTGAAATGCCGGCAAGGACCGATTCCACCGTTTCCCGGTCATGCCCCGCTGCCAGCGCCTTTTCCGAAAAGGCGGCCCGCCACGTATCCATGCCGGCATGGCCGGATGATGCATAGCGGATCGGGCCGGTTTCCGGTGCCGGCACGGGCGCAGGCCCCGCCACCGGAGGAGCGGCCTGGCCGGAACTCGTTGCACAGGCGGCGACCAGCGCCGTCATCGCGGCGGTGGCAATGATGTGGGAGCGCTTCAGCGCGATACGTGCCATTCTTCCTGCTCCTGAAACCGCACGTTCATGACAGCGTGCAATCTTGACTCTTCTCACCGGATTCATTACCCGCTCCGCTTTCCAATTTCTTATGATCCACAGGCTAGGCCCATGAAAGTCCGCTCGTCTCTCAAATCGCTCAAGTCGCGCCACCGCGACTGCAAGATCGTGCGCCGTAAGGGCCGCGTCTACGTCATCAACAAAACTGATCCCCGCTTCAAAGCAAAGCAGGGCTGACGCGAACATGAACAGGCAATGAGGCGGGACTATGGCTGCCAGGATTGCCTTGTTCGACCTCGGGCGCGTGGTTCTCGACTGGGAACCCGCCCGGCTCTACGCGAAGATCATTGATGCCCCGCAGGAACGCGAAAAGTTCCTGACGGATATCTGCAACATGACGTGGCACACACGGCATGATGCCGGCGCCAGCTTTGCCGAAAATGCCGATGACCTGATCCGGCAGCACCCGCAATATGAAGCTGAAATCCGCGCCTGGGGCCAGCGTTGGCTCGAAATGTTCGATGGCTATGTCGACGGCACACCGGAGCTGATGGCCCGACTCGATGCGCGCCGCGTCCCGCTCTACGCCCTGTCCAACATGCCGTCGGAACCCTGGGACGAAATGCTCATCATTTTCGACGAACTGAACAGGTTCCGGCACGTGGTCGTGTCCGGCCGTATCGGCATGGTGAAGCCGAGCCCGGAAATCTTCGATCATGCGCTGGACCGGATGGGCGGGCCCGACCCGGATGAGGTCCTGTTCATTGACGACAGCCTGCGCAATGTGGAGGCGGCAGGCGCGCTGGGTTTCCGGACCCATCATTTCACCGGCGCCGACGGGCTGGAACAGGCGCTGACGCAGGAAGGCCTGCTGTGATGGCAAGCCGGGCTTGCCGCGCCGCACGGGCCGCATAATATCTGACAGATGATAAGAGCGTTCCTCCTGGCTTGCCTGCTCCTTGCGGGCGCGGCGCATGCCGAGCCCTCGGACGAGATGTTCGAGAAGCTGCGCAATGCGCCGAGCGACAGTGAGGCCAACGACATGGCGCTGGATATCTGGGCATCCTGGATGGAATCCGGCTCTCCGACGGTGGATGTCATCATGCAGCGCGGCGTCGACGCCCAGACCGCCGGAGACTTTGAAACGGCGCGGGCCTTCTTCGACCGGGCCCTCCTGATCAAGCCGGACTATCCCGAAGCCTGGAACCGGCGCGCATCCCTGTTTCTGAGGGATGAGAATTATCCTGAAGCCTTGCGCGATCTGAACGAGACCTTGCGACTCGAACCCCGCCATTTCGGCGCCTGGGCAGGCCTCGGCATGATGTTCGAAAGCATGGGCTCGCCCCAGCACGCCCTGGAGGCGTATCGCGAGGCGCTGACCATCTATCCCCGCATGCAGCAGGCACTGGCCGCCGAAAAACGCCTGTCGAAGCTGTCGGAAGGCCAGGGCCTTTGAGGCGCATGCTGACGGCAACCGCTCTCGGACTGTGCGCGCTCGGAACGGGGGCTTGCGTGACCAGCGCTGCCTACAAGACACGCGTCGAGTCGGCGCACCCGCCGATCGGGCAGATGGTGCCGGTGGAGGAGTCTGCGGTTCATGTGATCCGGAAAGGGGAGGCAGGCCCGCCGGTCCTGATGATCCATGGGGCCAGTGCCAATGCCCGCGAGTTCACCTGGACCCTTGCGCCCCAATTGTCAGACTCGCACCGCGTGCTGATGGCCGACCGGCCGGGACATGGCTATTCCGCGCGTCCCGACAATGCGCAGGATCTGGGGGTCCAGGCCGCGCAAATGGCCGGTGTGCTGGACGCGCTTGCGCCCGGGGAGAGGGCCGTGATCGTGGGCCATTCCTTCGGCGGGGCGGTCGCGCTGCGCATGGCGCTGGACCGGCCGGACCTTGTCAGCGGGCTCGTCCTGCTGGCACCCGTCACCCATGACTGGGGTGGCGGCGGTCATGCCTGGTACAATTCCTTTGCGGCGCCGCCCCTGGTCGGTCCGGTCTTCAGCCAGCTTGTGCCGCTCGTCGGGCCGGGTCAGTTGGGCAATGGCATCAATGACGTGTTCGACCCCGCACCTGTGCCCGCCGGCTATTCGGAGAAATCGGCAATTGGCCTGTTGTTCCGGCCGCGGAATTTCCGGGCGAATGCGCGCGATGTGAAGGCCTTGCAGGACCAGCTTGCCGAACAGTCCGCGCGGTATGGACGTCTGAATGTGCCGATCACCGTGTTTTCCGGCAGTGGCGATACGGTGATTTCGCCCCGGCTTCATGTCGGCCAGTTGAAACAGCAGGTCGATGTCGATCTCGTTATCCTGCCGCATGAAGGGCACATGCCGCACCATGGCGAGGGCGAAGCTGTTGCCGACGCCATTCGCCGTCTGGCCAGCGGCGGAAACTCCCGCTAAGACGCGCCTTCTTTTCCGAACCCATTTCCAAGGAGCCTCTCATGGACGACGACGCCTCGATCACCCATCTCACCGAAGCGACCCGCGAAAAGCTCCGCCAGACCGTCGCCAAGATCGAGCGTCTGGAAGAGGAAAAGAAAGAGGTCGCAGAGCAGATCAAGGAAATCTATGCCGAAGCCAAGGCGTTCGGGTTCGACACCAAGGCGCTGCGCCAGGTGATCAAGCTGCGCAAGGTCGACAAGGCCGAGCGCGAAGAGCAGGAAATGGTGCTCGACACCTACCTCCTGGCTCTGGGCGAAGCCTGAGCCGGTTTGCTTCGACGGCATTAATCGCCATATTCTCTGCCCATGGGCCGAGATGTCGACGAACGTAAGAAACGCGCCGCGCTTCGCAAATTGCGGAAGGCGGCGGCGTTGGCTGAGCAGGGGCTCGGTCCGCCGTTGTCAGATTGGGAGAAGCAGTTTCTCGAAGAGGTCGAGGAACGTATCGAGACCTATGGGTCCGCCTTTGCAGATCCCCTCAAGGGAAGTGACGGAGAGGCCCTGTCCAGCCTGCAGCAGATCAAGCTGAAGGAAATCGACAAGAAGGCCCGCGGCAAGGGCCGGTCCGGGTTTGGGTCCGGCAGGAAGAAACCGGGCGGCTTCAACAAGCGGCCGGCCCCGCGCGTTCGCCAACTGGATGATGACATTGCCGACGACATGTCGGAAACCGCGCCGGAGCCGCCGGTGCGCAGTGCGCCAAAATTGGTCAGGGCGTCCGACCTGAAACCCGCCACGCCCGATACGCCGACATCTGAAACGCAGAATGCCCCGACCGAACGCCCGCGTCCGGCATTCCGGGTCATCGACGGGGGAAAACAGGACGAATAGACCCGAAAGCGGCGTTCGTGCGTATAGGATTGCGTATCCCGGAACAGGAAGGACATCCCGCATGAAGACTGTCGTAATCACCGGCGCATCGACCGGCATCGGCGCGGCGACCGCTCTCTATCTCGCCAAGCATGGCTGGTGCGTCTATGCGGGCGTGCGCAAACAGGCCGATGCAGAAGGCTTGTCGGCCCATTCGGAGGGTGACATCCGGCCGCTTATCCTGGATGTGACCCGGCAGGACCAGGTCGACTCAGCCGTCGAGACCGTGGCCCGGGCGCTCGAAGGCAGGACGCTGACGGGCCTCGTCAACAATGCGGGTATCGCGAATATGGGGCCGCTCGCGATCCAGCCGCTCGATGACTTCAAGGCGCATTTCGACGTCAACGTATTCGGCCTCCTGCGCGCCTCTCAGGCATTCGCGCCGCTATTGGGCATGGACCGGGACCGTGAGGGGGCCGCTGGCCGGATCGTGAACATCACCAGTGTGGGCGGGCGGATTTCCGCCCCGTTTCTCGGCGCCTACACCGCTACCAAGCATGCTGTGGAAGCGATGACGGATTCCCTGCGGCGCGAACTGGTCATCTTCGGGATTGATGCCATTGCCATCGGGCCGGGGTCTGTGAAAACGCCGATCTGGGACAAGGCGGAAGAAGCAAATTCAGATGGCCCCTATGCCGGCAGTGCCTGGTCGGACGCGCTGGAACAGTTCGAACAGGTCATGCTGAAGGGCGGACGGGACGGCCTGCCGCCGGAGCAGATCGCCAAAGTGGTCGAGATCGCTCTGGAGGATGCCACGCCTCGGGCGCGGTATTCGCCAGTCCCCAACAAGCTGACCAATTGGTACATCCCCACCCTGTTGCCGAAGCGGATGCTGGACGGCGTGTTCTGGAAACGGTTCGGCCTGAAGAAGCCGGGCAAGTAAATTTTCCCGCAGGCATTGACGGACCGCGCGGAAGGCGCGCGCATTCTCCCGAAAACAAAACGGGAGGAATACGGACATGGCCAATCTGGACGGCAAGGTTGCCATCATTACTGGAGGTGCCAGCGGCATCGGTCTGGCAGGGGTCGAGACATTTGTCGCGGCCGGGGCGAAAGTGGTCGCCGGCGATATTCAGGATGACAAGGGCGCGGCCCTGCAAACCCGGTTCGGGGACGACAAGGTCCTGTTTGTCCATTGCGATGTGACCGACATGGCACAGCTGGAAGGGATCATGAGCGAGACGGTCGACCATTTCGGCCAACTCGACATTCTCTGGAACAATGCCGGTCATGGTGGCACGCCCGACAGCGTGGAAGAGCTTGATCTGGACGCCTATGACCAGACCATGTCGCTCTTGCTGAAACAGGTGTTCGCCGGGACCAAGTTTGCCGTGCCCCACATGAAGGAACACGGCGGGTCGATCATCAACACGTCCTCGATCAGCGCCATTTGCGCAGGCTATGCGCCGATCACCTATTCCGTGGCCAAGAAGGGCGTTGCCCATTTCTCAAAACTCGCCGCCGCGGAACTGTCCAAATACGGCATCCGCGTGAATGCGGTGCTGCCGGGCTTCATCGCAACGTCGATCTTCGGGGCTTCGCTGGGCCTGCCGCGCGAACAGGCCGACCAGATGGCGGCCATGCTGGTCGAAGCCGGTGGCAGCATGCAGCCGGCCGGCCGGGTCGGGAAGGGCGAGGACATTGCCGAGATGGCGGCGTTCCTGGCCTCGGATGCAGCCGGCTTCATCACCGGGGGCGAATTCCTGGTCGATGGCGGGATGACCGTCGGGCCGCGCCATTCCTGGGACGAAACCGCAGGCGGGCCGCTGTTGGACGCGCTGGGCATCACGCCGGAACAGGCTGAACAGATGCGCACACAAATGAACAGCCAGTGAAACGGATTGAACGCTAGCGATCTTCCCGGAGCGTTTCGAGACCAGGCAGGGATTCGACTTTCTGCAGAAGGGCGCGCAGCGATTTCGCACGTGCGACGGGACGTCCCCGTTCGTCCGCTATCACAAAGCCGGTTTTTGACTTACTGAGAGGGAACCGGCGCCAATGGGCGCGCGTCCTGAAGATCCATATCTGGTCGGGTTCGCGTCCGGATGCGGCCCAGCCGGTCCACATGTGGCCGACGGGCAGGTCTCGCCACAGGCGGTCGATTTCCTCTAGTTCGGAAGGCGTAAAACAGCCCATGGTATCTCGCCCCGGTCAAACGCGTCCTCAAGACCTAAAGCCCGTCGCGGCGCCGCGCAATATCGAGGGCGCGCTGTGGATGCTGGCTTCCGGGGCAACGTTCACGGTCTTCCTGACCCTTTCCAAACTGCAATCGGCCAGTTTCGATCCGGGGTTTCTGGCGTTCTGGCGGTCCGGTGTGGCGCTGATCGTTGTGCTGCCGATCATATTCCAGCAGGGGCTCGGCATCATGAAGGTCCACCAGCCGGGCCTGATCTTCCTGCGCAGCCTGTTCGGCACGTTTGGTTTCGCGCTGGGCTTCTATGCCGTGTCTGACGCGGTCGGCTTGCCGCTGTCGGAATTCAATGCGATCAGCTTTTCGCGCGCCCTGTTCGTGACATTGCTGGCGGCCCTGCTGCTCAAGGAGCGGGTCGGGCCGCATCGGTGGGGGGCAACGCTTGCCGGGGCGGTCGGGGTGATGATCATGATGCAGCCCCATCTCGGAATCAGCATGGGCATGGCGCTGGCCCTCGGCGCGGCTTTCTGCCTTGCGGGGGCGATCACGCTCGTGAAATCCCTGACACGGTTGCACCGTCCGGTCACGCTGCTGATCTGGGCGAACTTGCTTTCATCCATCATGCTGTTGCCATTGGCCATCATGAAATGGCCGGACGTGGCACCCAGTCTTCAGGATTGGGCCTGGATCGGGCTGATGGGTGTTTGTGGCGTGACGGGGCAGTATTTCTATATTCGCGGCATGAGCGTCGGCGACGCGTCTTTCCTGTCACCCATCGACTATATGCGGCTGCCCATGGCGGCCATCGTCGACTGGGGGCTGTTCAAGGCGTTGCCGGGCACCTGGACCTGGGTCGGGACAATCATCATTGTCGGGGCCACGCTGTATATCACCTTGCGGGAGCAGCGGCTGTATTCGGCGGCCAAGAGTGCGGCCGCCCAGCCGCCGGAGCCTTGATGGCGATCAGTCGGCGACGGGAGCTGGCTCCGAACCCCGGAACGTGGCGCCTGCGGCCACGAAGCTGAGCACGGCCAGAACAGCCGCGGCAACGCCGTTCCAGCCCGCCATGGACAGGCCGAGGATGCGGAAGGGCGCATCGGTGCAGGACGGCACATGCATCGGCTTGCTGAAATCCTGAATCGCCAGCGGGTCGATCGGCCCTTCGCCGGCGCACCCTTCCGGCGGCGGCAGCAGGCCCCATTCCACGCCGGAATGGTAGAAGGCGACAATGACGCCGACGACGAAGACCAGGCCGATCATCATGTTCAGTGCGACCAGGAACCGGCGGTTCGGCCGCCAGCGCCACAGGACAAGGCCGGTCAGGGTCATCGCGATCAGGGCCCAATAGACCTCCCGCTGACGCAGGCAGAGCGGGCAGGGGGCGAGGCCGCCAAACTGCTCGAAGGCATGCGCGGCCGCCAGCATGAAGGCAGAGACCGCAACAGCGACCACCGGCCATTTCCAGTCCTTGAGGGGCGATTTCACGAAATCCATGTGTCAGCTAAAGCCGTGCAGCGCCATTCCTACAATGCGGCGCAAGGTCACTTTCGCGTTATGGCTCATCCAAACAGGCTGACGGCGCCGAACATGACCGCGCCGATCAGGCCGCTGACCCAGGCTGTCCCGATGACCAGGCCGGCGATCACCATCAGGCCGTCCTTCTGCATCAGGCCGAAGGAGGCGATGGCCACAGCGAAGCCCGGCACAGTGTTGGTCATGGGCAGGGGCACGAGAATGGACGCGCAGAACACACACAGGAACAGGCCGATCACGCGTTCGGACCGCTTTCCCGTGATCACCGTGAAGCGCGGGCGGACAATCCGCTCGATCCAGCCGAGCCATTTGCGTCCGCCAGCCGCCATCTGGGTCAGGCCCTTGCGGTCAATCTTCCGATTGCCCAGCTTGTCCGGCATCCAGGGCTGTTCCCGGCCCATCGCCATTTGCGCCGCCAGCGCCATCATCGGCAGCGAGACCACTTGCGGCACGCCATAGAGAAACGGAATGCAGCAGGGCAGGGCGAGCAGGAACAGGCCCGCGCCGAACGCGCTTTCATCCAGCTGGTCAAAGATGGCGCGCAGTGAAAACCCGTCTTCCGGCGCACGCTCGGCGAGGGCCTCAATCGTTTGCAGCAGCGTTTTCTCGGTCGGAATTGCGGTGGAGGTCATGCTTTAGCTGTTAGATGTCTTTGATCCCGGCGTCGAGTAGATTGACACGGGCCCCGGCAATGCGGCAGGAGAAGCGCTCCCTGCAAAGGGCCTCTGTGGCGGAATTGGTAGACGCGACGGATTCAAAATCCGTTTCTGGTGACAGAGTGCCGGTTCGAGTCCGGCCAGAGGTACCATTGAGGAAGCCGGGCAAGTGCCTCCCGACAAGGCAGGCCCGGATCGGCAGAAATTGCCGTTCCCGAACTCCGCGAACCGCTCATGCAGCCCGGAAGACTCGCCTTTACAAAACATGAGACGTGCGCGCCACGGATGGCGGTCCGGGACGGCCTGAGCCGTCAAAACACCCCGATTAACCGGACGATCATCAGTTTTTGCAAACAATTGCATCACCAAGAACAATAACTGAGCCAGATCCGGGGACGAGTGATGATGGTAGGATACAAGGCCCGCGCCTTGCCAATGCGCCCGTGTGCTGTTGCAGCTGCTGCAGCGCTCGCCTGGCGGAGCATTCAACATGATTGACCTCGCGCTCCTCCAGCTTGCGGCGCCAGCCATCGAGAGTCCGCAGACCCCGGAGGCCCGCTCCCTGTATGAGCAGGGCGTCGAGGCGCGCCATGCGGGGGCGTTTTCCGAAGCGCTTGCCCTGTTCGAGGCGCGTCTGGCAGAGGTGCCGGACGATGTGGACGCCCGGTTGAACGCGGCGCTCTGCCTGATCGCGCTGGACAGCCTGCCGGAGGCCGAACGCGAACTGGACCGCGTCATCGAGGCAGCCCCGGACTATACGGACGCCTATGTCGCGCTGGCACGCATCGAACGGATCCGGGCGGCGCAGGCAGCTGCGCCGCTCGCACGGCACATGACGGATGATGACGCGGTAACGGTGCCGGCCCGGGAAGGGGGGCGTCTGACGGCCAGTCTTGTCCTCAGCCGCAGCGCGCTCACGAAAGACCTGCCGGACTGGACGAGTATTTCGCCTGCACTGGCGAAATCCGTTTCGGACACGATTTCCGTGCACGCGTCATTGCTCCATGCCGAGCGGTTCGACACATCAAACACGACCGTGACCCTGGGGGCAGCCAAGCGGACCGGGTTCGGGCATGTACGTCTGGAGGTCGGAGGCGGGAGCAACACGACATTCCTGCCATTGAACACAGTGCTGATTGGCACAGGTGTGGCCACGAACGTCGAGGGCCTTGAATTGCTCGCAGATGTGCGAACGTCCGAGTATCAGAGCGGACGGGTCACATCCCTGCTTCCGGGCGCGCAATACACAGTTCCGGGCGGACGCGCCGAATTCGAAGTGCGTTACATCAATGTCTGGGACGAGTTCGACCAGCATCGGTCGGGCTACCGGATCCGGTCAACCTACCGGCCGGACAGCCGCTGGGCGGTGCATGGATATCATGCGGACGCTCCCGAAAGTTCGGACGGCACCACCGTCGAGGTGCGCTCCTACGCGCTCGGGCTCGAAATGCGTCTCGGCGAGTCGAGCGCCATCCGTCTCACGGGTGGCAAGGAATTGCGCACGGCCTATGACCGGACCGACGTATCACTCGCGCTCGCCAGGACGTTCTGACGTTGAATTATCTGGCGATCATCTGGCAGGTGGCCTTCGTGCTGATTGTACTGTCCCTTGTGTGGATGGCGACCCTTGTCTTGCTTCGGATAGTTCGCACCCAGAAAAAGGCGTACTTTTCACACCTTCGCCAGAAGATCACGGAGGCGATGGCCGCAATCCTGTGGGACGAGACCGGGCAGGCTGTCATCGAAGACCGGTCACTCTGGAAATCGCAGATGGTGCCGGAAGTGTTCCTGGATTTCATGGCGCTGGTGCGCGGAGAGGAGCGGGACCGGCTGGTCCGGCGCCTTGAGCGCAACCGTGTCGATGACGACATGCGACGGCTGCTCCGGCATCCCCGGAAGTTCGTGCGGTTCGCGGCGCTTGAGGCGCTGGCCTATTTTCCCGGTCTTCCGACTGCGAAGTCGGTCGATTCCCTGATTGAACGGTCCCTGTCTCCAGAGTTGCGGGTCGCAGGCATGCGCACGCTTGTAGAGATCAAATCCTATCCGGCGGTACCGGACGTGATGGCGGAGATCACGAAGCTCAATGGCGGCTCGCGGTCTCTCCACGCAGTCCTGTCCAAACTGGCGCTGCACAGATTGCGGGATGTGCTGGCTTATCTCGATCGTCCGGATATCACCGATATTGAGCGCGCTGCGCTGCTCCGGGCGCTGGGCAGCAGCGCTGACTATTCCGTGATGGACCGGCTCACCTACGCGCTTGAGCATGGCTCTGCCATGATCCGGGCGGCAGCGCTGGAAGGCCTGGCCCGGCTGGAACATCCCGAGGCTGCCCCCTCGATTGCACGGCGCCTGAAAGACGATGACTGGTCGGTCCGGGCAGGGGCGGTGCGGGCCTTGCGTGAAATGTCCTTCGATGGGTATGCCGATGATATTGCCGCTCTGCTGTCCGATCCGGCATGGATGGTCCAGTTCGAGGCGGCACAGGCGCTCTCTCATATGGGGGTAACCGGCCGGAACCTTCTTGAAATGTCCGCCCGCGCCATCGGCAATGAAACCGCCAGCCGAACGGCATCGCTCGCGCTTGCCGAACTGAGTGCAGCGGAGGCGCTGCAATGATGGACACTGTACTGCTCGCCGCAAAATATACGGGCTTGATGGTGATCTTCATCGGCGTGTTCCAGTATTCGATCTATTTTCTGCACCTCGTTCTGGCCGGCCTGCAGATGGCGCGGTCGGGGCGCGCCGCACGGACCGAAGCGCTCTGGCGCAGATATTCCGAGACGGTGCCGCCGATTGCTGTCCTCGTTCCGGCCTATAATGAGGAAATGACCATCGTGGAGAGTCTTTCCTCCCTGATGGCCATTCAGTATCCGAACCATGAGGTCATCCTGATCAATGACGGCAGTTCGGACGGTACACTTGAGGTGCTGAAACGTGAGTTCGATCTCGCGGAGACATCGCGTCTCTATTCCCCGCAGGCACCTCATCAGCCGATCCGGGCCATTTACAGGTCACGTCACCAGAAACGCCTGATCGTGATCGACAAGGTGAATGGCGGGAAGGCGGACGCGCTGAATGCCGGCATCAATGTATCGCGGGCACCATTGTTCTGTTGCGTCGATGCAGATTCCGTTCTCGAGCCGGATGCTCTGTTGCGGACGGTCAAGCCCTTCATGGAGGATCCCGAACGGACCATCGCGGTAGGGGGTACGGTGCGCATTGCCAATGGCAGCGTCATCCGGAAAGGGCAGGTGCTCGAGGTCCGCCTGCCGCGCAAATTGCTGCCGCTTCTACAGACCGTCGAGTATCTGAGGGCGTTTTTGATGACCCGGATCGCCTGGAGCCGGCTGAACACCGTTTTGATTATTTCCGGCGCCTTTGGATTGTTCCGCCGGGATGCGGTGCTGGACGTCGGGGGATATTCGCTGGGGACCGTCGGTGAAGATATGGAGCTGGTGGTGAAACTCCATCGCAACATGATCGAGAAGAAACAGGACTACCGGATACGATTTATCCCCGAACCTGTGTGCTGGACGGAAGCGCCTGAAACGCTCAGCGTGCTGCGGAACCAGAGAACGAGATGGCAGCGTGGAACACTTGAGACGTTTGACCGTCACAGCGTCATGGCGCTGAACCCTCGATATGGTCTGGTTGGGGTTTTGGGATTTGGCAATGTGCTGATTACGGATGTCATCGGCCCGATTGTTGACGCAATCGGGCTCGTTCTGTTTCCGGTCCTGGCGTTGACAGGTTCGATTTCATACGATTTCTTCCTCGCCTATATCGCTGTGATGTCCGGATTTGGAATGGCCATTTCCGTTGGATCGCTCGCCCTCGAGGAAGCGCAGCTTCGCCGTGTGCCAAAAGCCTCGGACCTGGCCTTGCTGACCGTCATGTGCGTTGTCGAGAACCTCGGATATCGTCAACTGAACAGCCTCTGGAGAATTCGCGGCTGGGTCCAGTATCTCAGGAAAAGCGAGTCCTGGGGTGTGATGACCCGGACGGGATTCACATCCAGCTGACCCGGCATGTGCAAAAACTGCAGTCAAGGGCTGTTTCAATCCGGAGGTCGATGAAATTTGATCTATTTGGTTTGCACAGCATTGAGCACAATTTGCCATACTCGACAGCGTAGGAACAATACCTGTTGAAGGAATCGGGGACATGAAGGGTAGAATTTTGGTTGCAGACGATGACCGTCTGCTGCGCGGACTATTGGAGCACAAACTGGCTGTGGCCGGCTTCGAGGTCGATCTCGCGCAGGATGGTGGCAGCGCTTATGAACTGGCCCGCACCATGGAATATGACTTGCTCGTGCTGGATGCGATGATGCCCATCATGGACGGGTTCGAAGTTCTGCGCAGGCTGAAGGCCGATCCGAAGACAGCTGGACTTCCCGTGGTCATGCTGACAGCGCGCCGGGGGGAGCACGATGTGCTGGACGCGCTGGAGCGTGGCGCGAGTGAGTATCTGACCAAGCCCTTCATTCCCGATGAACTGGTGTTGCGCATCCGGAACCGCATTCGTGACGAGCGTTCTGCCAAAGGTGATGACAGGCCGGAGGCAGGGTCGCGCGCCGAGCGTTCCGCCTGACCGTGCGGTGTTCTATTCAGCATCCGAACTGAAGGCCATCGTCAACGCTGTTCCAGCCGTGTCGACATGAAGCTGACCGGGCGAGAAGGTCAGCCCATCTTGCAGGTCACCTGAAGGGACCCAATCGGGATCAATGTCCAGCCGCAAACCGCGCATGGGCTGGCGGCTTGTCAGGGACAATTCCCAGCCGTCTTGTGACCGACGCGTATCGACGGCGACACCATCCCGCATGGTCCACCAGTTTCCGTAGGCCTCAAGCGTGCCAAACCATGCACGCGGCTGCAGAGCCGGCAGGATTTTTTCCAGGAAGTCCAGCTTTCCTTCCGTGACGTTCGGATGGATCAGCATGACAAACGAGCCCCCATACTCGGCCAGTTCATTGGCCAGATCGATGGCGGGCTCCACACGCAGGTTCATATGGGGCGGGATTTCATCCTCGATAGCGATGGGGAACTGGAAAATATCCGTCTGCGCCTCATATCCCTGACCGAAATTCATGCGAAACGGCAGATGTGTCAGTACATTGCCCGACGTCATCGTGGAGGCGTATTTGTAACCGCTGGCTTCGAGGGCTTCCGGCAATTGGTGTGGCGTTGCCAGATAGCCCGGGCGAAACGAAACCACTTCCTTCCCGGTCACGTTTTCGAGCAGGAATTTGCTGACCCGCAACTCGCCAAGAATTGACGCGGCCCAGGCCCGGTTCCGGTTCAGCACACGTGGCTGGTAGTGCGGGTACCGTTCCTTTCCATCGCCCAGCGGCATATCGCCGAAGGTCGGGGAGTGCGCCACCGAATGGCTGGCCACTTCCATGCCGGATTCGGTCAGTCGTTGAACGCCGGGTACGGTCAGGTCGTGAAAGAAGGCTTCATCATTGTAGTCGCCGAAATACTTGGTTTGTACAAAGAAGGTGCCCGGAATATCCATCCGCGCGAGCAGGTCGTTGTATGCTTCCATCTTCGTGATGGAATCCGAATAGTCGACATCGAATGACACAATCACGGCCAGGTCGCGGCCCTCCGGGGCTGGGTGGAGAGTCACCGCGCCAGCCTGATTCTGCGTATAGACCGATTTCAGCCAGCGAAGCCAGGTGTCGACCGAAGGCTCATAGGCGTTTGCGTAGTTTCTGGATGCGCCGCCGCTGCGTCCATTGGTGGCCTTCAGAATGAAGAAGCCGAGATCCATGCCGAGGGCGAAGGCCTGTCCTCCGGATGGGTGGCGGTTGGCGACGAGGGCAGCCGATCCGTCCTCATAGGTTGCCAGAATGGTTCGTGCGCCTTCAAAGGCCTGCGTGCCGATACGCTGGCTATCCCGGTCCGGGTTTCCGATGCGGACGGTGCGCTCTTCCGCCCGGTTGATGAAGGACAGGCTCGGATCGTTGCCGGCAAAGCGGATTTCGGAATGGGCGCGGGACTCCGAAATGCCTTCAAAGTCAAACACGCCCTGCAGGCCGCCGCCCAGAACCTGCGTCGCGATCAATGTGCCGCCCTGTTCGACGTGCTGCCCAAGGCTTGCGAGTTCGTCTGCTTCCAGAACTTTCCCGGAGATGACAGGATACACGATGATAACATCGTGCCGGACCGCCGAGTCGACATCGCGGGTCATCCGGAATGGAACGCCCATGCTTTTCAGGCCTTCAGCCAGACCGATCCAGGAGGAGGCGTCATCCGTCAGCAGGATGGCGAGACGCGAGTCGGTTCCTTCGGCATGGACGGTCCAGTCTGCCGGTTCAGGCTCGGCCACCGGACTGATTTCGGAGGGGCCTTCGGCCCCGTCGAATGCCTCGAGCGGCGGGCGGTTGAAATAGGCTGCAAGCGCTACGGCAGCGGCTGCCGCGAGCAGGGCCGAAATCAGGATTGCAACGCGCTTGTTCCAGAACATCCTAGCGGGCCTGTTGCGCCAGCATCAGTATTCGTACTTTTCGATATGGGTGAGTTGCAGCGTATAGGCAGCATCTGCCAGGTCGCTCTCCTGCGTTTGCGTGGTCAGCACACCTTCGACCCAGACCGCCTGTGCCAAATCCTTCAGGGCGATCGGGTCATCGGCCTTGACGAACAGGGTCTGGTTCGGCGGCGGAGGCGGGGCGTGGATACAGGCACCGAAATAGGGCACCAGCAGGAACTCCGTCACTTCGGCCTTCGCGCCATACTCGAACGGTACGGTGTAGCCGGGGATCCGCACCTTCTTGCTGTTGAGTTCCGGCACGGTGTTGAACGTGCCGATCTGTACCATGGCGTCTGCGGCCGAGCCTTCGGCAATCCCGCCTCCGCCACCATACAGCATGGACATCTGGCTTTGATACATCTGGGCGAGGCGTTCTTCCTCGCCTTCCGGCATCAGGTCTTCCCAGCCGATCTCCGAGACGCCGCGGGCTTCGGCTTCGGCGCGCTTGCGGGCCTGTTCGGCGGCGCGTTCTGCGATGGCCTTTTCACGGGCGGCCTTGCGCTCGGCCTCATTGTCACCGATCCGGTCGCCAACCTGCGGACTGTCGGAGGGGGCATCGAGCACGACTTCGCCCTCTGCAGAAAGGTCTGGCTGCGCGGGTGCAACATCTTGCCCGCAAGCGGAAACGAATCCCGACATCAGGACGGCGGCGAATAAACTGGAAATCTGTTTCATGGTGCCAATCTAGGGTACGCGGGCGGGCCCCGCCAGAGGGGTTGAGCGGTTCAGAGTCGAATGGAGAGGCCGTCTGCCAGCGACCGGCGAAACGCCATCCAGGCAGGAATTGCCCCGGCCAGCAGGGCCGCGCTTGTCACGGCCAGCAATGTGAACAGGTCAGTCAGGCCAGGTCCCGTGCCGATCAGGGAAATGCCAAAGCGTTCTGCCACCATCGGCCCCGCGACAAGCAGCATGGCATGGATCAGCATGATGCCAGCAAGCGCGCCGAGAAAACCGACCAGACCGGCCTCCAGAACGAGAAGAGTGAAGATGTGACCCGGCCGTGCGCCGACCGCGCGCAGGATGGACATCTCCCGGCGGCGCTCGTTCAGGCTGGTCAGGATGGAGGTGAGGATCGACACGACGCCCACCGCAATGACGAAGATCGACACGGCGAGCAGCGCCCGTTCGGCAATCGCCGTCACGCTCCACAATTCGGCCAGCGCCTGTGACGGGATGATCGCCATCAGGGGTTCGCCGCGATTGGTATTGATCTCCCGGCGTGTCGTGAGGATCGTGCCTTTGCGTTTCAGGCCGAGAAATATCGCAGTGACGGTTTTTGGAGTCAGGTCGAATGAGCGGATTGTCTCTTCGCTGATCGTGTCGGCAAGCGGATTCTTTGCGCCGGTTTCCCAGCCGACATGTATGGCCGTGATCGCCTCCAGCGACACATGAACCGTCTGGTCCACGGGTGTACCGGTCGGCGCCAGAATGCCGGAGACGCGGAACGGGCGGTTGTCGTGGCCTGACCCGAAATCGGCTTGGCCGAGACCGTGTGTCAGGATCATCGGGCTGCCAATCTTGTAGCCGAGATCCCGAGCAACATCCGCGCCGATGACGGCGTCGAACAGATCCGCGAACCGTGCGCCCTCGGCCAGGACAAGAGGCTGGTTCCGGCCATATTTGTAATGATCGAAATATTCCGTCGTCGTGCCCATGACGCGAAACCCGCGATGACTGTCGCCAAGCGAGATCGGCACGGCCCAGTCGACATCCGGTCGGTCGGCAATTTCTTGATAGGTCGGCCAGGAAATCTCGGCCGTCGCGCTGCCCATTCGGAATACGGAGTAGAGCAGAAGGTTCACGCTGCCCGTTGGCGCGCCGACAATGAGTTCGGTGCCGGAGATGGTGTTGCCGAACCCTTCGCGTGCGCCCGTGCGGGCCTTGTCGACGCCAAGAAACAGCGCCACGGACAGGGCGACGGCCAGCAGCGTCAGCAGGACCGACCCCTTCCGGTTCAACAGGCTCTTCCAGGCGAGGCTCGCAATCGCGCTCATGCCGTGACCCCCGCACGGTTGATGTCGCCGAGATCCAGCGCGCGATCAAAATGCGGTGCCAGCCCGGCATCATGACTGACGAACAGGAGTGCGGCGCCGGTGCGCCGAGCCTCTTCGCTCAGCAATTCGATGAACCGGTCGCGTGCATTGGCATCCAGCGCCGATGTGGGCTCGTCTGCGATGACGATTTCCGGGCCTCCTATCAGGGCCCGGGCTGCCGCAACGCGTTGCTGCTGGCCGACGGAGAGGTCTGAAACGCGGCGCGAGAGCAGCCCGTCATCCTCAAGCCCCAGCCGGGCCAGCAGGCGGCGGGCCTCATCTTCCTCGGCGCCTTGTACAGCGGTGCGCCGTGTCTTTGAGAAGCGCAGGGGAAGGGTGACATTGCCGACCACGGAAAGATACGGGACGAGATTGAACATCTGGAAGATCACGCCCAGATGGTCTGCCCGCATGCGGTCTCGGGCAGCGGGCCGCAATTTGGTGAGATCCTTCCCCAGAACCCGGACCGCGCCGGACCGCGCCTCGAGGACCCCCGCGATGATCCCGAGCAGGGTCGATTTGCCGGAGCCGGAAGCGCCACGCAGGAACAGGCGTTCGCCTGCCTCGAGCCGGAATTCCGCGATGTCGAGAACATCCGTACCCGGCGTCCAGGCAAAGTGAAGGTCGCTGATGGCAACAACAGCGTCCGTCATGTCAGGACCCGAACGGCAGGAAAGGGCTGTCGACGGTCAGCGTCGCCGACGCCGTCTCTCCGGCTTCGCCGAGGAAAACAGCCTCAACCGTCTCGAAGCCGGAATAGGTATCGAATCCGGTGAACACAAGCCCGTCCAGCTGGCTTGGCCGGCGGCAGTCCCAGACAATCGACAGCGTCAGGGCCGCATGGTCGCCGGACCGGCGCAGGTCGGCAGACCGTTCCACCAGGTCGCACCGCGCATTGCCCATCAGTTCCGTCAGGCCGTCGGCATACTTTTCGAGGTCTGTCGCCTTTTTCTTCGTTTTCTCGGACAGGCCGTAATTGGCCAGCGGCGCATCGACCGTCACGGTCACGAAATTGCTCTCCTGCGTCACGGCCAACTCCGCCGAGCCGTGCACATGCGCCTCACCGCCGGCGGCATGAGCGTCATGGTCGTCATGATCCTGATGCGCGCCATCATGTTGGTCGTCGTCATGGTGCGACTCTTCACGGGCGGTTTCGGGGGCAGGGGCCGCCTCGTCTGCGTCCATCGGGGCTGACTCGACGGACTGCGGCGCCGGCTCGTAGGGGGCTTCCCCGCTACAGGCTGCACACAGCGCCAAAGCCATGCCTGCACACAGCAGTGTGGCTATTCTCCCGAACCGTCGATCCATCATGTCGCTCCCATCACCCCGTCCGGGGATTTCAGCAAAACCCGCAATTTCCTCTCGCAAGCCGGATAATGCTACCATATAACACTCAATCGCAAGGCCGCAGGACGCGGTTAAAAACCGCACCGAACTGTTACCGGGCCAACAGGCAGCTTTCCATGATCGAATCCATGCAAGCCCCACTTTTTTTCGGCTTGATCGCTGCCTTTGTCACGACCATCGGCCTGATCGCCGTGGCCATGCGCGGTGACTGGAGCGCGCGCTTTTCGCCGGTCATGGGGCTCGCAGCGGCCGGCATGCTGGTCACGCTCAGCCTGTTGCACATTGCCCCGGAGGCGTTCGAGGAAAGCCCACATGCGCCGCATTTCATGCTGGCCGGGTTTCTGGGTGGTCTGCTGCTGAACTACACGCTGGGCGTTCTGTTTCCGGAAAGCGTGAATGGCGGACGCATTGCGGCGGTCACGCCGATCCTGGCCATCGCCATCCATTCATTGATCGATGGAGTGATCTACTCGGTCACCTTCGCGGCCAGCTTCTCGGCCGGCGTCTATGCCGCCTTGTCGCTGATCCTGCACGAATTCCCGGAAGGCGTGATCGCGTTCGCTATTCTGCGCCGGCACAATTTCTCTAACCGGCAGTCCTTTCTCTGGGCCTTTCTGGCGGCGTCCGCCACCACCCCGCTGGGAGTGATGATGTCTTCGCCCTTCATGTATTTTCTCGGGCCGGACGCAATCGGCGCCCTGTTTGCCGCATCTGCCGGCCTCCTGTTGTATGTTGCGACCGGCCCGCTGATGGCTCCTCTGAAGGACGAACCGCCCCGCCGCAGCCTTCTGGCCCTGTCGGCCGGCGTGGGGATTGCCCTGCTGATTTCGCTGCTGCCGGTGCATGATCATGGCGCACATGACCTGCATGATGATGACGACGGGCATCATCATGGTGAGGTAATGGAAGCGCCGCATCCGCTGCCGGACGAGATCTGATGCGGGTCTGGATCGCCGCCCTGCTTGCCTGTCTGATGGCAGGCCTGGGGCCGCTGGCCCTGACGGCGGCCGCCCATCCCGAGGATGAATTGTGCCTGCCCGGCGGCGGCATGGACCCTGCCTTGTGCCGGGAATTGCAGGAACTCGACCGCGCGGGCAGCGTGACCAGCCGGGATGGCCTGCCGGACGTCCGGGATGTGTCGCTGGACCGCACGCCACTCGAAACGGCCATCTTCTACATCCGCATCGGCTTTGAACACATCCTCCCCATGGGCGTGGACCACATCCTGTTCGTGCTCGCCCTGTTCTTTTCCAGCCGCCGGCTCAAGCCCCTGATCTGGCAGGTGTCTGCCTTCACACTGGCGCACACGGCCACGCTCGGCCTGACCGCCGCTGGACTGATCGCGCCGCCCGCCAGCATCGTCGAACCATTGATCGCCTTCACAATTGCCTGGGCAGCCCTGGAAAACATCCTGTTCAAGGAGCCGAGTGCCTGGCGTCCGGCACTCGTGTTCGGGTTCGGCCTGATCCACGGCATGGGGTTTGCGGGTGCCTTTGGCGATCTCGACCTGCCGGCAGACATTTTCTGGCCTGCCCTGATCGGTTTCAATGTCGGCGTCGAGATCGGCCAGTTGGCCGTGATCGGCATGGCGTTTGCAGTGGCGGTCCTGATCAGGGGCGCCCTGAAACAGGCTGGCCGGCCAGACCTTTACCGGCCCGTTCTGGTTTGGCCGGTATCCTTGGCCATCGGGGCAATCGGGCTCTGGTGGGCCATCGAACGGGCTTTCCTTAACGTTTAGCCTCGACAGTGCGCTCCGTCAGGAAACGGAACGCACGCACATGTCCCTGCACAAGACCCCGCACCCCATCGCGCCCTGGGCTCGCACGCTCGCATTGGCGGCCAGCCTGTGCTGGTCTGCATCAGCCAGCGCGCTGTCCCTGCAGGACACTGCGGCGGGTTTGGTCCGCAGCGCGGATGGACTTGCCGCGAGCGAGACGCCGGTTGGCAATCTTGCCCTCAGGCAGGTTTACTCCGAAGCGGCCGCCGGGCGCGGCGCCGCCGCCAAACAGGCCCGCAACGCCCTGATCGCCCGTTGGCTGGGAGGCTTGCACGAGGCCGGGCTTGCCGAATACACCGTCCGCCATCTCGACAAGGGACTGATCTATTCGGTGCGCCTGCGAAATCCGGTCGATGGCGGGGATATCCACGCCCTCTGGGTGGCCGTCCCGGACGGGCCGGACCTCCCATCCTCTGTCCTTTTGCGTACGACGCATCACGGCGCATCAGATGCGACGCTTCTGGAATTGCAGTCCTGTACGTCGCGACGCACGCTGAATGTGTCGGAAGACGGCTTGCGGGAAGATCAGGCCGAAGATCAGGCAGTCCACCAACTCAGCGACTATCTGGATTCCCCGGACCCGATGCCGATCACCGTGACAGGGGAGCCTCGCGATATTTGCCGCCAGATCTCCCGTGTCCTGCCGTCACCGGGGCAGTAGGCACGCTCAGGCCAGTCTGGACAGGCGCTCTGTGGCTTCCTCGTCGGCATCGCGCATGGTGAAGCGCCGTGTGAATTCGGTCACTCGCGGCGCGATCTCGGTGCGGAACCGTTTGCCGTTGAACACGCCATAATGGCCAACGCCCGGCTGGATATAGTCGGTTTGCATGTCTTCCGGCAGGCTGGTGCAGATCGCATGGGCTGCCTGGGTCTGGCCGATGCCGGAAATATCGTCCTTCTCGCCCTCCACCGTCATCAGTGCCACATCGCGGATCGCTTCGGGTTTCACGACATGGGTGCCGCGATAGCGGTACACGCCGCGCGCCAATTGATGCTCCTGAAAAACCCGGACGATGGTCTGGAGATAGAATTCCTCCGTCAGATCGAGGACTGACAGATACTCGTCGTAGAATTCGCGGTGCTTGCCGACATTGTCGCCATCGCCTTCGACGAGATGGTTGAAGAAGTTCCAGTGCGCATCAACATGGCGCGACCAGTTCATGTTCATGAAGGAGGCCAACTGGACGAAGCCCGGATAGACCCGCCGGAACATGCCGGGGTAGGGGCCCGGCACGGTGTGGATCATGTTCTCCTCGAACCATGACAGAGGCTTTTCCTCTGCCAGCACATTTGGAACGGTCGGGCTGAGCCGCGTGTCGATGGGAGATCCCATGAATGTCATCGAGGCGGGACGGGCCGGATCGTCATCCTCGGCCATCATGGCGACTGCCGCCAGGACGGGCGGCCCCGGCTGGCAGACGCCAAGCACGTGCGCGCCCGTGCCCAGGAAGGTCAGCATGTTGCGGATGTGATCGATATAATCGTCTAGATCGAACCGGCCGAGCCAGACTGGCGCCATCCGGGCATCCTGCCAGTCCGTGATATAGACATCATGAGTCGGCAGGAAGGCTTCCACCGTGCCGCGCAGCAGTGTCGCATAGTGGCCGGACAAGGGGGCTGCGATCAGCAGGCGCGGCTGGGGGCCCAGCTTCGCACCGTCGCGCGCGGCGGCCAGAGCTTCCGGGTCCTTCCGGAAATGGACCAGGCTGCACCACGGCGTCCGCCACGCCACGGTCGGTGTGACCTTGATCGGCGCACTGTTCACACGCACGCTGTCGATCCGCCATTCGGGCTTGCCATAATAGCGCGTGGCGCTCTCGAACACGTCCGCCATCGCGGCCAGCGACCGGCCATACCCGGTCTGGCCCAGCGGGTTGAGCGGCGAACTCAGCGCGGCGCGGCTGGCCCGTGCCGCAATGCGGACGGGTGCCATGGCGGCGCGGTTTATTTCCACAAGTGAATAGAGCATGTCGTCATGCCTTTCATGTTGCACTGCAACATACGGGCGGCCTTGGAAAAGGGCAAACAGATTCGCCAGACGGGCGTCATTCGATGCTGGGAAACAAAGTGAAATTTCCATGAAAATTCCAGGACCAAGGCAGAGTATGATTAATGCGCCGCGCGTAAATTCCCCTCGCAAGGGAGTGATCACCATGTTCCTCAGATGCCAGCCGAATCCCCATCGCGGAGGCCGCATGACGCGGGCGATCGTCTATGAACAGGCGCCCGGCCAGCGTTTCGCCATCGATGCGGAAATCCTTCACAAGCAGCCGGAAATGCTGAACGTGTTCGGTCGCTACATGCATGCGCGATTCCGGATTCTGGATGCTCTGGCCTACTTCATCTGCCTGGCAGGTGTGCTGGCATCTCTGGCCTATGTCTGGTGGATGTTCCTGCCGGGTGTGGCGATCTGCGCGATGATGCTGGCGGTGAACCGCAAGGCCGCCGGCGAGATTGCCCTGCGCGCCGCCCGAAAGTCTGCCGACGATTTCCGCAAACTGCACGAAATGGGCTGTCTCTGGCTGGTGTTTGCCTGACGCCGCCTCAGATGCGGATCATGCCCAGCACGGCCGACACGATCGCCACCAGCGTGAACATCAGCGAGAAGCTGACCGACACGGCGCGCTGATCCTTGCGGCTGGTGCGCACGCCTTTTGGCTTTTTGCCCGGCGCCAGCATCCAGCGGTTCGAGAAAAACCCGAACGCCGCCAGAAGCGCCGTGATCGCCGCTGCCCAACTGGTGGCCAACAGGTAGAAGGCCGCCGAAGCCAGCATCATGCCGGCAATCGGTGTCGAGGTCTGCAACAGCAATTCCCGGACATGCCGGTCTGCGCGTGATCCGTCGAGCTTGTCAAAACTGCAATTCGGCGACGCGATTGCGGCCACCCAGGATGCCCCGATGGCCATGGCTCCGGACAGGAGACCAAGATTGGTGGCGGTGGCGGAAAGACCTTCGAACATCCCGGCACTATGCGCCGGATTCGCGGGCCGGCCTAGAGAAAGCTTGAGCAGACAATTCGGGAGATCAGCGCCTCGTCTGCCGGCACCTGACCATCGAGCATCAGCATGGCCAGCCCATGCACCACCGACCAGGCCTGGATGCGGCGGGTCAGGCGCAAGTCCTGGGGGGTGTCCTCGGGCATCAGGCGGCGCAGCGTCTCGGCCAGCATGGCGAAGGCGCCACCGTCCATGCTTTCGTCCGGATCCATGACATGCGCCTGCGGGGCGTTTGTCATCATCAGGCGGAAGAGGGAGGGGTTCGCCAGGGCAAAGCGGACATAGGCCCGTCCCATGGCTTCGAATGCTTCGACCCCGCCATCCGTTTTGTCCATCGCTGCGCGGAAGGCGGCAGACAGTTTCTCATCGCCCGCTTCGCACAAGGCCCCCAACAGGGCGGCCTTGTCCGGGAAGTGCCGGTAGACCGCTGTTGCCGACACGCCGGCCTGCCGGGCGATTTCCCGCAGGCTGACCCGTTCGGCCGGCAGATGCGCGATCTGGGACAGGCCTTCCTCGATCAAGGCTGCGCGCAGGTCGCCATGATGGTAGCGCGCAGAGCGCGGCTTAATGTTGACAGTGTTATCATTCGCGGTCATGTTATCACTGTAAACATTGTGGCGCAGACCACAAGCCGGGAGGAGTAGCCAGCATGACAAGTCCAGTTGAAACCGCCATTCGCGGCGTGGTCACGAAAGGGGTCCTGGCGGTTGCCGGGTTCAATCGCGATCGCCGCAAGACCAGAAAGCCCAACCTGTTCCTGGAGGGAATTCATGCCCCTCTGACCGAGGAAATGACCGTGATGCAGCCCAAAGTGTCCGGGCAGATCCCGGCAGCGCTGAACGGGCTCTATGTCCGCAACGGGCCCAATCCGGTCGGTCCCGTCAATCCGGCCGCCCATCACTGGTTCGTCGGAGACGCGATGCTGCACGGGGTGCGGCTGCAGGACGGGGACGCCAAATGGTATCGCAATCGCTGGGTGCGATCGAACAGTGTGAGCGCCGCGCTGGACGAGCCGCCGGTGCCAGGGCCCCGCAACCCGCGAACCGATGTCGCCAATACCAACATTGTCGGCCATGCCGGAAAGATATGGGCCATTGTCGAGGCAGGTGGATATCCGGTCGAGGTTTCAGATGAACTGGAAACGCGAGCGCATTCGGATTTTGACGGCACGCTGGGAGAATCCTATTCGGCGCACCCGCATCTTGATCCGGAGACGGGCGAGATGCATGCCATCTGCTATGAAGCGATGCATCCTGACACGCTGTGGCACAAAGTGGTCGGTGCAGACGGCAAGGTGAAACGGGATGAACCGATTCCGGTACGCCATGGACCGATGGTGCACGACTGCATGATCACACCGCACTATGTGATCGTGATGGATTTGCCGGTGACCTTTTCCATGAGCGCCGTGCTCAGCGGCGTCAGCTTTCCCTATCGCTGGAACCCCGCACATCCGGCCCGGATCGGCCTTTTGCCGCGACAGGGGACGGCAGACGACATCATCTGGTGTGACATCGATCCCTGCTACATCTTCCATCCCGCCAATGCGTACGAGACCGCCGACGGCAAGGTGGTCATGCAGGCCTGTGTGTATGACCACATGTTCGCCCCGGACAATACCGGCCCCGATGCGGTGCCGAAATTCGAGACCCTCACCATAGATCCCGCTGCCCGGAAGGTGACCCGGACCCTGGTGGATGCCCAGTCACAGGAGTTCCCGCGCTATGATGAACGCCTGACTGGGAAACCCTATCGCTATGCCTACACGACCGCCGTGTCGGAAGAGGGGGAGGCCGGTTTCCTGACCGAGACCCGCATCTTCAAGCATGATCTCGCCACGGGTACGCGGGAATGTCATGATTACGGTCCCGGCCGGGTGCCCGGCGAATTCATCTTCATCCCGGCCCACGCGACGGCGGCAGAGGACGAAGGCTGGATGATGGGCTATGTGACCGACACCAACTCGTCGACCTCGGAACTGGTCATTCTGGATGCGGCGCGGTTCACACAGCCGCCGGTTGCCAGTGTGCATATCCCGCAGCGCATGCCGCCGGGGTTTCATGGCAACTTCATCCGGATTGACTGACGGCGAGGTGACGCTCCCCACAGCCTACAGCGCCGCTTCGTACACTGCCGCGTAATCGTCTGCGCTCATTGGCTTCGGATTGCCGTAATGGGCGAGGTCCTTCAGCGCGTACTCCACCACGCCCGGCGCGTCCTCCGCCGTCAGGCCGATATCGGACAGCCGGGCCGGGATGCCGATGTCGGCATTCAGTTCGGCAATGGCATCGCCGAGATCTGCGCCGGGCTTGAGCCCCATGGCCTGACGCAGGCGAGCATATTTCTCGTCGGCCGACCCCTCATGGAAGCGCAGGATGTGCGGCAGGAAGATCGCGTTCAGTGTGCCGTGATGAAGTTTCTTGTCATGCAGCCGGCCTGCAGCGTGCGACAGGGCATGCACTCCGCCCAGTCCCTTCACGAAGGCCAGCGCCCCTTCATAGCTCGCCATCATCATGTGCCAGCGGGCCTCGCCATCCGAACCGTCCTTCACGGCCTTTCTCAGCCAGTCATTACCGACGGCCCGGTAGACGCCTTCATAGGCAATCCCTTCTGCGGGCGGGTTCACCGAAGGCGACAAGACCGATTCTATGCAATGCGTGACGGCGTCCATGCCCGTAGCGGCGGTCAGGCCGGCCGGCAGGCCGAGGGTCAGGTCCGGATCACAAATAGCCGTGGCCGGGATCAGGTTCGGCGAGACGATCGTTTCCTTGCGGCCATTCTCCAGCACGATGACCATGCCAACAGACACTTCAGAGCCGGTGCCGGACGTGGTGGGAATGGCGATCAGGGGCGGGATCTTGCCGATCTTCTTCGCGCCGCCCGTGATGGCTGCATAGGTTTCCAGCGGCTCGTCATGGCTGACCAGGAGGCCGATGCCCTTGGCATGGTCCATGGATGAGCCGCCGCCAAGGGCGATCAGCCCGTCAGCGCCGCACGCCTTGTAGGCTTCAGCGGCCTGCTTGGTCTGCTGCTCGGTCGGGTTCGGAACGGTTTCGGCAAACACGCCCGCCGGCGCGACACCCAGCGCATCTTCCACCTTGGCAAGGATGCCCGCAGCCTTGATGCCGGGATCGGTCACGATGAAGGGCCGGGACATGCCGAGCTTCTTCGCCGTGCCGGCAAGTTGCTTCAGCGCGCCGGAATCGAAGATGCAGGTGGTAAGATAATTGATGACGGGCATGCCGTGTTCCTCGCTCGGTTTGTTTCCTCACCGCCCATGTGCCCCAGCGGCAGTGCGAAGTTCAAGCCTGACCGTGGGAGAACCGCCATTCTGCCGACAAACCTGCGCCGATACGCCTGTGGAGACGGCGCGCACCGCCCAGATATCTCAGGCGCGTCTTTGCCGCGCAATCGGGAAGAATACCTATTCGCGATGCCATGCCGCGCGACACGCACCCGCGCGTCAAAACGGGCAATTACCTGCATGAAAACATGGGCGTAGGTCACGTCCATCCGGCGCGGATCGGTGCGCCGAAACAGGAGTGACCAGACATGAAACAGCTTCTCCTCGCCTCATTGGTTGCCGGGGCAACCTGGCTTGGAACGGCGCCTGCCGCCTCGGCAGACGAGAATCCCTGGATGGTGCGCGGCCGTGTGATCGGCGTGCTGCCGGACGAGTCCGGAGACCTTTCCGTGGCCGGAGCCCGACTTGCGGGGGATGTCGACATTTCGGACCAGTATGTGCCCGAACTGGACATCACCTATTTCTTCACGAAGAACATCGCCGCCGAACTCATTCTCGGCGTCACACCGCATGATGTGAAGGCAACCGGTGTGACCGTGCCCGGCGCGCTTGACAATGCCACGATTGATCTGGGCGATGTCACCTTGCTGCCGCCGACACTGACGGTTCAGTATCACTTCGTGAATGACAGCCAATGGAAGCCCTATGTCGGGGCCGGTATAAACGCGACCTTCTTCTTTGATGAGGATCAAGGACCGGTCGCTGACGGCATCGATTATGACACCAGCGTCGGCCTCGCCCTTCAGGCGGGTGTCGATTACGATCTCGATGGCGAGCCCGGCGGCTGGGCCATCAACGCAGACGTCAAGAAGATCTGGATCAATCCGGACGTGACAGTCGATTTCACCACGGCGCTTGGCGCAACAGTGGATGCTGACGTGGACATCAATCCACTCGTGGTGGGACTGGGGCTCGGATACAAGTTCTGAGTTCCGCTGGAGGGGGCGGGTTTCCCATTGCACCCCGCCCCCGCATTCTCCTCCTTGGCCGCGTCCTGCCCAAAGGCGCGGCCTTTTTTCGTTTTCTGCATCCCGGTCGTTGCGCACCGCCGCCGCGCGTATACAGATTGCGCTCATGTCTATTCTGTCTGTCAAAGATCTTCGCGTTTCCTTCGACACGCCCGACGGTGTCGTCGAGGCGGTCAAAGGCATCAGCTTCGATGTCGCCAAGGGAGAATGCCTTGGAATTGTCGGCGAAAGCGGCTCTGGCAAAAGCCAGTCGGCGCTGTCTGCCCTCGGCCTGCTGGCCGGAAATGGTACCGCCACCGGGCGGATCGAGTTTGACGGCATCAACATGCTGGATGCACCCGACGCGACGCTGCGCACCATTCGCGGCGCACGCATGTCGATGATCTTCCAGGACCCGCTGACCAGCCTGACGCCGCACATGACGGTTGGGGCCCAGATGCGGGAAGTGCTTGCCCTGCACAAAGGCCTGAAGGGCGAAGCCGCCGATCGGCTGTGCATCGAATGGCTGGAAAACGTACGCATTCCGGAAGCGGCCCGGCGCATGAACCAGTTTCCGCATGAACTGTCCGGTGGCATGCGTCAGCGCGTCATGATCGCCATTGCCATGCTGTGCAACCCGGAACTCCTGCTGGCTGACGAGCCGACGACTGCGCTGGACGTGACGGTGCAGGCGCAAGTCCTGGAATTGATGGACGAGTTGAAACGGGAGACCGGCACGGGCATTGCGCTGATTACCCACAATATGGGCGTCGTGGCCCGCATGTGCGATCGTGTCATTGTCATGCGTCACGGACAGATTGTGGAGCAGGGGAGTGTCGACGACATCTTCTACCGCCCACAAGCCGACTACACGAAGATGCTTCTGAACGCCGTGCCGCGCATTGACGAGCCGGACCGGCCGGGCCGCTCGATCCTATCGGAACCGCCAGCAGCAGAGACGGCGCCTGTGCTGTCTGTGGAGGACATGAAAATCCACTTCCCGATCCAGGTGAAGGGTGGCCTGTTCGGCAAGACCCGGCCCTTGCGGGCTGTGGATGGCGTGTCATTCGATTTGAAACCGGGTGAAACCCTCGGCGTCGTCGGGGAGTCCGGTTGCGGCAAGTCGACTTTGGCGCGCGGTGTACTGAACCTCATCCCGCCGACGGACGGCACCGTGGCATGGCTCGGGCGCGATATCAGCAAGGCGGGACGCAAGGAGATGGACGGCCTGCGGGACGATCTGCAGATCGTGTTCCAGGATCCGCTCGCCAGTCTCGACCCCCGCATGACAATTGGCGCGTCGATCGCCGAGCCGCTGCAGGTGCATCAACCGCGCCTGACCAGAGCCCAGCGTGAAGCGAAAGTTCGTGAAATCCTGCCGCGCGTTGGCCTCGACCCGAATCTGATCAACCGCTACCCGCACGAATTGTCCGGCGGCCAGAACCAGCGGGTCGGCATTGCCCGTGCCATGATCCTGCAGCCCAAATTGGTCATCTGCGATGAGGCCGTATCGGCACTTGATGTCTCGGTTCAGGCACAGGTCGTGGATCTGCTGATCGAGCTGCAGAAGGAGTTCGGCCTCGCCATGATCTTCATCAGTCACGACCTCGCGGTCGTGCGCCAGATCAGTCACCGTGTCATGGTGCTCTATCTCGGCAGGGTGGTGGAACTGGCCGGGCGTGATGCGATCTATACCGATGCCCGCCATCCCTATACGAAAGCACTGATTGCGGCGGTGCCGAACGCAGATCCGACAGGTGAGCGGTCCCGTGAACGACTGCGGCTGACTGGGGACCTACCCAGCCCGCTCGACAGCCGCGCCGCGCTCCGCTTCCTGAAATCGAAGCTGGTCAATGATGCAGACGCCGAACAGTACCGGCCGAAACTGGTCGAGGTCAGCCCGGGGCATCTTGTGGCCGAGCATGATCCGGTCATGGGCGGCGAGGGGCTGCTGGCCAGCTGATCCGATCAGCGGACCTCGCCTGTAAGTTTGGCTTAAGACGGTTGTGCCATGGTGCAGGCTGAAAGATTGCCGGAGCCTGCAGACCTTGCCTCAACTTATCGGACTTGTCCTGATCGTCGTGCTTGTCATGGGCGGCCTGATCCTGACCGGTGGCAAGGGGGCGTTGCAGGCCTTGCCGTTCGAAATGGCGCTGATCGGCGGCGCAGCCATTGGTACGCTGCTTCTCGGGAACTCCCCCAAAGTGGCGCGCGAGGCCTTTTCAGGATTTGTACGCTCGTTTCGCGGCAGCCGCTGGCAGAGAGCGCAGCATCGTGAATTGCTGGTGCTTCTGGCCACACTGATGCGGCAGGCGCGGCAAGGGGGCTTCATTGCCATCGAGGCCGACATTGAACACCCGGAAAACTCCGCTGTTTTCGCGGCGGCGCCGGCTGTGATGGCAGACGTAGCCGTGCGCGACATGATCTGCGATTCCTTCCGTCTCATGGCGCTGGACCTGTCCGACCCGGCACGCGCAGAGGCGCATATGGAGCAATCCGTGGCGACTCACGTTGACCAACGCATGAAAGCGGTCAACGCCTTGAATACGGTTGCCGACGCGCTGCCGGCCCTTGGCATTGTCGCGGCTGTGCTCGGGATCATCAAGACGATGGGCTCGATCGATGAATCGCCGGCCATTCTGGGAATGATGATCGGCTCCGCGCTCCTCGGTACGTTTCTGGGCGTGTTTCTGGCCTATGGGGTTGTCGGGCCTGTGGCGGCCCGCTTCGGACAGATTGTCGAGGATGAGGCCCAGCCGCTCGACGTGATCCGTACGGTTCTCTCAGCCTTCGGAAGCGGTGTTCAGCCAGGTATCGCGGTGGAACTGGGACGCACGGCCATTCCGGCTGACCAGCGGCCGGATGCTGATTCGGTCGAGCGCGCGCAGACCAGCGCCCGCTTTGTGCGCCGCGCTGTGGCCTGACGCCGACGGTCATTGCGCGTTGACCCGGTCTGAAACAGACCGCATCACCTTGTTATGCCTGAAATCCGACTGGCCACGTTCAATTGCGAAAACCTGATGATGCGGTGCGATTTCGCCCGGTCCGGTCTTGCCAATGCACGCAGCCGCCTGACAGATGTGGACAGCGCGGTGGTCGCCGAGCAGGTCGATGCGGTTTTCGATGTCCTGTCGGAAGATGATCGGACATTGACCGCGCAGGCCCTGGCCGCGACCCATGCGGAAGTCTGCGCCCTGCAGGAAGTTGAAAACCTGGTCACCCTGACCGCATTTGACAATCGCTATGTCTCCCGATGGGCCGGGCGGCCATTCGGGGAGCGTGTGCTGCATGAGGGTAATGACAGCCGGGGGATCGATGTCGGGCTCCTGTCCGCCCTGCCGGTCGTGTTCCAGCGCAGCCACGCCCGCGCGACGTTCGGCAGGCTGGGTATAGCTCCGGTTCGGGGGGCAACCGTCAATGACTATGTGTTCCGCAGGGATTGCCTTGAAGTGGACGTGCAGAAAGAGGGGCGGCGGCTGACCCTGTTTATCTGCCACTTCAAGTCCATGCACGGGGGACGCCGCCGCACCGCCGCCGTTCGCCATGCCGAGGCGCTGGCAGTGCGGGAAATCATTCGGCGCCGATTCGACCGGCCGCAGGAGGCCGAATGGGTCATTCTCGGTGACTTCAACGACTATTGGGAAGTGGATGGACGGTCGACCCGTCCGCATGGACTCGAGCCGCTGATCGCGGATGGGTTTGCCGTGGATCTCGCCAGCCGGGCAATCTCGGACCCGTACGACCGATGGACCCATCACTATAGTGGTGATGACACCTATGGCGCTCTGGACCATATTTTCCTGTCACCGCGCCTGGCCGCCCTGAATCCTTCGGCTGAGGTCGAAATCGTGCGGGCAGGGGCCCCGTATCGGGCAGAACGATATGATGGAATCCGCTTTCCGGGTGTCGGCTGGATCGACCCCAAAGCATCTGACCATTGTCCGATGGTAACGACTTTAAAGTTTGAAGGTCGCGTTGCGGCACCCTAACTTGTTTCTGGATTTGGCAATCATGGGGGGCGAAAGCCTGTGTCACGTTTTGACAATCTGATAGAGACCGTAGAGGCCTATCAGGCGCTGGCGGCGGAAAACTACAATCGAATCCGTGCCTTGGCTGAAGAGATTCGCAGCGGATTTTGCGACTATCTCGGCGCCAGCGATGGAGTGTGTGTTCACCTTGTGCCGCCGACCGGACAGTTCAAGCCGAAAGCCTATGGAGACAATGCGTTCTCTGTGCCGCCGCGCGGGTTTCGACTGCTGGGACCGATTGCGTTCGGACTTGCCGTCCGAGTGACCCGTGACACGGACTGGCTACGCCTCGCCATGCAATGCCGCAAGATTGGTGAGAAATTCATCATCCAGATCGAAGACGGTTCGGAATACGAATTCAGCCTGCCGCTGAAGGAAGCTGATCCCGAGCCTTTCTACGAACATCTCTATCAGCATATCCTTCTTTGGTTCTCGGATCATGTCGAGCGCTACAAGGAAGGCGATTACGGGTCCCGCGAGATCGGATTCGACTTCGCAGATGACATAAACGCGGTCCAGGCCTAGGGTTTGACAGGGCTGGTTGCACCAGAAGACGGGGCTTTCATGGACCAATTTGATTTCGTACTGGCGGCCGCCGGTTCCAGCGAGCTGATCTTTGCCTGCGCCCTGATCGGCGCGCTCGGGATCGGTGCCCAATGGGTGGCCTGGCGCATCCAGGCGCCGGCCATCGTGCTGATGGCGCTGGCCGGACTGGCGGTCGGTCCGCTCTGGACCGTGATTTTCGGGGAGCCGCTGCTCAATCCGGAAAAGGTCTTCAACAGTGGCAGCAGTGAGCTGCTGCGTCCGATCGTGTCGCTGGCGGTTGCCGTCATCCTGTTTGAAGGCGGCCTTGTCCTGAAATTCGAGAATTTGCGTGACGCTGGTGCTGCCGTGCGCCGGATGGTGTTCGTCGGTGGGCCGCTGGCCTGGCTGCTCGGCACATTCGCCGCGCATTATGCAGCTGGTCTCGACTGGGGCAGTTCTGTCGTGTTTGCGGGTGTGCTTGTGGTTACCGGACCGACCGTGATCATGCCATTGCTGCGCCAGTCCAAGCTGGGCGGGCGCACAGGCCAGTTCCTGAAATGGGAAGGCATCGTGAACGATCCTGTCGGCGCACTATTCGCGGTTGCGGCATTCGAGATTATCCGCGTGGCGGCGACTGGCGAATCCGTCCTCGGCAAGGGGGCCATGATCATCGTCGCTGCCGCGCTGGGCGTCGGATTGGGCTTCGCATTTGGCTGGGCCATTGTCCGCGCATTTCGCCAAGGCTGGACCCCCGAATACCTGAAAGCGCCCATCATCTTTGCCTCGATCATCCTGTGCTATGCGCTGGCTGAGATGATCGAGAAGGAAATCGGCCTCGTTGCCGTGACGGCCTACGGCATGACGCTGGCCAACTCCCGCCTCGCAGGCCTGGCGGAATTGCGGAAATTCAAGGAAGACATTGCTGTTCTGCTCGTGTCCGGCGTGTTCGTGATCCTGACGGCGAATCTGACGCCCGACGTTATTCGGCGCGCGTTGACCTGGAACACGCTCGCCTTCCTGATGGCGATGCTGTTCATCGTGCGGCCGCTCTCGGTCTGGATCGCGACATGGGGCACCCTGAAGCGTAATGAGGCCATCCTGCTAGGCTGGATCGCGCCGCGAGGCATTGTTGCTGTCGCTGTGTCCAGCCTGTTTGCGACCTTGCTTGAAGACCTCGGTCGCCGCGGCGATTCCCGATTCTATTTTTCCGGCGCCGAACAGATCACGCCACTCGCCTTTGCGATGGTGTTCGTGACGGTCGTCCTGCACGGTTTCACCATTGGCCCGCTCGCACGGCGCCTGGGACTGGCGCGCAAGGAGCGGCCGGGCGTGCTGCTGGTCGGGGTAAACCCGTGGAGCATCGATCTTGCCAAGGTGCTGAAGGATGTCGGGATCGAGCCGATCCTTGCCGACAACAACTGGCGCCGGTTGCGGCCTGCCCGGGAAGCCGGGCTGAATACATTTTTTGGGGAAGTCCTCTCCGAAGAGGCTGAGGTGCGCCTCGACCATGCGGCATTCGACCAGGTGGTCGGCCTGTCGGCCAATGAGCCCTACAATGCGCTCGTCTCAGGCCATTTCGCACCGGAACTGGGCCGACACCGGGTTTACCAATTGTCGGCGCAGGACACCGAAGAGGAAGACCCGCGCGCCATTGGAATGGGAACGCGCGGACGCACCCTGATCCGCCGAGGCAGGGGATATGACAGCCTCATTCGCGATCATTATCGCGGCTGGTCGTTTGGCAAGACGAAGCTGACCGAGGAATATGATCTGGAGGACTATCGGAAGGACCGGCCGAAAGCGGACCTGATCGCGGAAATCCGCGCGGATGGCACATTGATCTTCCTGGGGCCGAACCGCGAAGCGAAGGGCGGCGACGGTGTGACACTGATCAGCTTCGGGCCGGCCCGCGAAATGGAAGTCGCCCGCGAGCCCGAAGAGATCGCAGCCGACTAGGTCCGGCCTTCAGGTACCGGCGGCCTGCAGCGAGGCGCCATGCTCGCGCAGCCATGCGCGCTGGTGTTTCCAGTCGCTGCAACAGGTTGCAACATGCGCCCAGAAGCGGGGCGAATGGTTCATTTCCAGCAAATGAGCACATTCATGCGCGGCGACATAATCCAGCACGGCTGGTGGTGCCATGACCAGACGCCAAGAAAACGACAGCTTGCCGTCCGCTGTGCACGAGCCCCAGCGCGAACGTGTATCCTTGACCGAGATATCCTTGTAGGTCACGCCCAGCCTGGCCGAATGACGTTTCACCGCGCGGGTGATGTCTGCCCGGGCCTGTTTCTTCAGATAGCGCGTCGTGCGCAGGTGCAGGGTTTCCGGATCGCCCGGCGCGCACAGCGTGTTCGGCTGTCCCAGGACCATGCGCGCCACGCGGCCCTCGCCTTCCGCGGTGAGCCGGCACGGCAAGCCGCGGAAGGAAATCACGCTGCCTTCCTCGAAGCTGACCACGTCCGGCAGGTGTTGCAGGCGTGTCGAAATCCAGTCGATGCGTTCGGCTGCGAACGCGGCGGCATCCTTGATCTGCCGACGCGACGGCGCAATTGCCACAGCTTCGCGCTTGCGCTCGTCCAGCCTCAAAATCAGGCGGCGGGCCTTGGAGTTGACCTCCAGTCGCACGCGGATTTCGTGTCCGTCCGGCCCATTCAGTGTCACGGTCTGGCCATTGTTGTATGCCATGTTAATAATCTCGCTCTAGGTGACGGGCGCAATTGGAACGCTGGCATCAATCATTAAAGGGACCAAACATGAAATATCTGCTCACAGGCGTTGCTGCCATCGCCATGCTGACGGCTTGCGGGGACAAAGACAAGTCGGCCGACACCGCCGCCTCTGAATATGCTGTTGATGCCGCAAAGGACATCAAGGCCCGCAAGGGTGACCCGGCCACAGCGCCTCAGGCACTGGCCGCGTTCGCGCTCGATCAGTCCACCGGAGACCGCATCAGTTTTGCCGACAGCAAGCTCAATGGCGACAAGGCCGTGTTCACCGATGTCACCCTGTTTGGCGGGGAAGCCGACGAGGATGATGAGGACGGCATGCACCTGTCGGGCACCGACCTGAAGGCCAAGAAACTGGAATTTGACGGTCTCGCCATGGTCGATGGCCAGGCATCGTTCTCGAAAATGGTGATGTCCGATGTCTCCTTCGTCCCGAACGATCCGGAAGAGGCCGCAGAGGGCAGCGCAACCATCGGGTCGATCGAACTCGTGAACCCGTCGCCGGCGCTGGCTGCGTGGGTGGCAAGCGCCTTCTCGTCCGATGAACCGGGTGACCTGCCGCAGGGGGCCGAACTGTCCTTCGATCTGTGGAATGTCAGCGATGTGAACATGAAACTGGACGAGGAGGATGGCACCACCGGCACATTCCTGGTCGACGCCATCTCCGTCTCGGGCCTGAAAGACCGCAAGGCCGCCCAGATGGCCCTGAAGGACCTGAAACTGGACATGTTCGATCCCGAGGACGACATGACCGTCAAGGCCAATCTCGGCAACATCGATATTCGCGGCTTCGATTTCTCCGTGTTCGGCGAGGAAGGTGAAGATCTGGAAGATAGCCTGCAATCGGGCATCATGACGGGCCTGAACCCGAAAGACCCGGCCAATCCTGGATATGATTCGATCTCGATGAAGGATATGAGCTTCGACGTCTCCGGCGTGAATTTCGACATGCCTTCCCTCGTGTCTAAGGTCAGCCATGACTCGCAGGGGCGTGCCGTCAAGGTCGTCACCGAGCCGACCAAGATGACCCTCAATACCGGCACGGGTGAGCTCGGTGAGCAATTGAGTGGCCAGCTTGCGCTTCTCGGCTATGAGAAGCTGGAACTGACCATGGCCGGTGAACAGAGCTACGATCCTGATTTGGATATCGTTACGCTTGCAGCCAACAAGAACTACTGGGAGCTGAAAGACGGGTTCCGGCTCGATTTCGGCGCCAAGTATGAAGGCGCCAGCGCCATGGCTGCCGCACAGGCCGAGCAGGATATCGACCCGGCTGATCCGGCTGCCTTGATGAACGAGGTCATGGGAAAGCTGACCCTGCACTCACTCGACCTCAAGCTGGATGACAATGGCATTGTGGATCGCGCGTTCAATGCGTACGCCGCCCAGAGTGGGGAAGACCCGCAGCAGCTTCGCAACCAGACAGCCGGCATGATGGCCATGGCGCCGATGATGCTCGGTGGATCGGGTGTCGATATGGAACTGGTCACCGAGGCGTCGACCGCCCTGTCCAGCTTCATCACGGATCCGAAGACGCTGACGATTTCCCTGAATCCGGCATCGCCGCTGAAAGTGTCCGAACTTGCGGAGATGGAAGATCCGTCGGCACTGACGAAATCGGCGCTCGGGTTCTCGGCGACAAACGAGTAAACCCGTTACGTCTGAAGGCGCGCGTGCTCTCGCTGGGTACGCGCGCTTTTCTTTGCGCGATGGGCAAGGCATAGACTGTCGGTCATGAAACTCGCATTCTTCGGAGACGTAGTCGGCAAACCCGGTCGGCAGGCGATGCTGGATCACCTGCCGGGCCTGAAGGCTCAATTGCGTCTCGATTTCGTGGTCGTGAACGCGGAGAACTCTGCTGGCGGCTTCGGTCTCACCAGCACCATAGCGGAAGAATTCTTTGCAGCCGGGGCCGATTGCCTGACCCTTGGCGATCATGCCTGGGACCAGCGCGAAGCCCTGACCTATATCGAACGGGAACCACGTCTGTTGCGCCCGGCGAACTATCCTCCGGCGGCACAGGCCCCGGGGAAGGGGGCAAACCTGTTCAGTCTGCCGGACGGCCGCCGGGTGGGCGTTGTTCAGGTTCAGGGCAATGTGTTCATGCGTCAGAGCCTGCCTTGCCCGTTTGCGGCGGTTGATGCGGCCCTCGATTCCATGCCGATGGGCGCCGTGGCCGACGCCATCATTGTGGACATGCATTGCGAGGCCACGAGTGAGAAAATGGCCATGGGACATCATTGTGATGGACGTGCCAGCCTGGTTGTGGGCAGCCACACTCATGTTCCCACTGCGGACACGATGATCCTGGAGGCTGGCACCGCCTATCAGACCGACGCCGGCATGTGCGGAGACTATGACAGCATCATCGGAATGCAGAAGCAGATCTCGCTCTATCGGTTTCAGACGCAATTGCCCGGCGAACGTTACCAGCCGGCGCTGGGGGAGGGGACGCTCTGCGGTACATTCGTTGAAACGGACGACCAGACAGGCTTGGCAATCCGGATTGATCCCATAAGGGTCGGCGGCAAGCTGAGCGAACGAATTCCGTCCTGACGGCAAGGGCACTCAGCGCCATGTCCGGGGGACAGGAAATGACGGACGAAATCACTCTTCGCCAGCGATTGCGGCTGGAAACCGCGGCGGACCATGCCCGCGTGGACGAATTGTTCAGTCAATTCGACCTGACCGGCCCGGTCGGGCTGGGGGAGTTTCTGTCAGTCAGTTATCTTGCCTATGATTGCCTTGGCGAAGTTCTTCAGCCCTATGACGGTATGGTTCCGCCGGCACCGCCGCTGGAGGACATTCTGGCCGACCTGTCCGGCCTCGGTCGGCCGCGGCCGGACTGGCCGCAGAGGCCCAGCCTGTCGGGGATCCATCCTCTGGGAGTAATCTATGTTATCGCGGGTAGCCATTTGGGCGGTACCATCCTGCACCAAAGATGGCGGGCCAGTGATGACGAGCGGGTGAAGGGCGCAGGGCGATTTCTCACCTTCCTGTCGGACCGGGCCTGCTGGTCCCAATTCCTCCGTTTTCTGCCGAGCGTGGATATTGGCCAAATGGAACGCAATCATGTAGTTGAATCGGCAAAGGCCTGTTTCTCACTATACGAGACTGCGTGCAGGTATGTGATGAAAGAGACTGCCCATGGCGCAAAACGGCCCTGACACGTTTGGTTCTGACACCGCAGTCGATTTGACGAATTGCGATCGTGAGCCCATCCACGTCATCGGCCGCGTGCAGTCTTTCGGGGCTCTGATATCCATGTCATCCGACTGGATCATCAACCACGCGTCCGTCAATGTGGACCGTTTCCTGGGCAAACCGGCACAGAACCTGATCGGCCGCCGTGTGGCTGACGCGCTGGCTGAACCGGCCTTGACCGTCATCCGCTCCCGCTTGCCGATGCTGACATCTCCCGACGCAGTCGAGCGTGTGTTCGGTCTGGACCTGACCGGAGACGGGCGACTCTTCGACCTGTCGATCCACCTGTCAGGCCGGTCGATCATTCTGGAGTTCGAGGCGCACGATACGAGCCGTGATACCAATTACGTGAACTATGTGCGCCCCATGGTGGAGCGGATATCGCGGGCCGAATCATCCCGGCAATTGTGTGAGGATGCCGCCCGTCAGATGCGCAGCCTGATCGGATTTGACCGGATCATGGTTTACCGTTTCGGGGACGACGGAACCGGTGAGGTGATCGCCGAAGCCATCAAGCCGGGCATGGAGAGTTTCAAGGGGCTGCGCTATCCGGCCTCTGACATTCCGAAACAGGCACGTGCCCTGTACGCGCGCAACCTGTTGCGCATCATTGCGGACGTGTCCGACCAAGGGGCCGAGATCATTCCGCATTCAAGCCCGGAAGGCATCCCGCTGGATCTTTCGATGAGCGGCGTGCGGGCGGTTTCCCCGATCCATCTCGAATACCTGGAGAACATGGGTGTCAGAGCCTCTCTTTCCATCTCCATTCTGAAACGGGGGAAATTGTGGGGCCTGTTTGCATGCCACCATGAGTCGCCAAAGATCCTGTCCTACGAACTGAGAACTGCCGCAGAATTGTTTGGGCAACTGTTCTCGTTCGTGCTTGATCAGAAAGAGACAGATGAGGGCCGTGAGGAATCTGATCGCGCCCAGGTGCTGCACGACCAATTGATGGCACAACTGGCGGAAGACGCCTCCATTTCGGAGAATTTCGAAGCGATCGTCCACGCGATTGCGACCGTTATTCCCTATGACGGAGCCATTGGCTGGGTGGATGGTGAATACCAGTCCATCGGACACACGCCGTCTCGTGACGAATTCCTGGGACTCGTCAATTTTCTGAACACAACAGCGGCAAGCCGTGTCTATCATACTGAAAGCCTGAAGAAGGCTTATCCGGCTGCGGAAGGCTTTTCCGGTCGCGCAGCCGGCATGCTGGCCCTGCCGGTGTCGCGTGCCCCAAGGGATTACATTGTCCTGTTCCGGCGCGAGATCGCGAAATCCGTGACCTGGGCCGGCAATCCCGACAAGCCGGTTACGGTGGGCCAGCACGGTGCCAGGCTGACTCCGAGAAAAAGTTTCGAGGCTTGGCAGCAGATTGTGCGCGACACGTCTTCGCCGTGGCAGCCGGCCGAGATCCGTGCCGCCGAAGCGCTGCGCCTGACCCTTCTGGAGGTGATCCTGCGCATGTCTGACGCAGCGCTGCGTGAACGCACAAAGGCGCAGGAACATCAGGAGCTTCTGATTGCCGAACTGAACCACCGGGTCCGGAACATACTCGGCCTGATTGGAGGCCTGGTGGAGCAGAGCGGATCGGACGCCCGGTCGATTGCCGAGTTCACACAAGTCGTTGGCGGCCGGATTCATGCGCTCAGCCGGGCGCACGACCTGATCACCCGGCAGCAATGGGCGCCGGCATCCGCGCGCGAGCTGATACAGATCGAGTCTGAAGCCTATCTCGGATCAAATGCAGAAAAAGTGAGGATCGACGGGTATGATGTGCGCCTTCAACCCAAGGCGTTCACTTCGGTCTCTCTGGTCGTGCACGAACTGCTGACCAATTCTGCAAAGTACGGGGCGCTGAGCAAACCGAGTGGCGAGGTTCGCATCGGATTTGTGCCCATGGCCGATGGTGGGCTGGAGCTGACCTGGCTGGAAACCGGTGGGCCACCGATTCAGGCCCCTCCGAGCCGGCGGGGCTTTGGGTCAACCATCATCGAGCGGTCCATTCCCTATGAACTCAACGGCCGGGCAGATTTACGGTTCGAGGTAACCGGTGTTTCGGCCCGGTTTGAGATTCCCTCAGCACATGTCGAGGCCTTTGAAGGTGCGCAGGCTGAGGCGATTGCTCCCGTGCCGGGAAAGTCGAAGAAGTCTCATCTCAACGGTCAGGCCATGGTGGTCGAGGACAATCTGATCATTGCTCTGGATGCGGAAGACATGATCCGCTCCCTGGGGGCCAGTGAGGTCTTCGTTGCCTCGAATGTCAGCGAGGCGGTGGCTCTTATCGAAGCTGAGACGCTGCATTTCGCCTTGTTGGACGTAAATCTTGGATCGGAAACGAGCGAGCCGATTGCCGAGCGTTTGCATGCGCGGGGAATACCGTTCGCCTTTGCGACAGGTTATGGAGATTCAATCGATCTGGCCAAACGGTATCCGGACGTGCCGGTCGTCAAGAAGCCGTTCGATATCGCGTCGATCGCGGCGGCCCTGCCAGACTGACAGGGCCGCCCGAAATCGCTATTTGCCTGGTTGGGGCGTGTATCTGAGATACGGCTTTACTGCCTTGTACCCTTTCGGGAACAGGCGCGCGATCTCGTCCGGGTCTGTCAGAGACGGGACAATGATCACATCCTCGCCATCAGTCCAGTTCACGGGGGTTGCCACCTTGTGGCCGTCCGTCAGCTGGAGGCTGTCGATCAGGCGAAGGATCTCGTCGAAGTTCCGCCCGGCGCTCGGTGGGTAGATGATCGAGGCGCGAATGCGTTTGTTGGGATCGATCACGTAAACCGCCCGGACGGTGACCTTCGCGTCCGCATTCGGGTGGATCATGTTATACAGCGTTGCCACGCTCCGGTCAGGATCGGCGATCAGCGGGAAGGTAACGGTCGCATCCTGGGTTTCCTCGATATCGGAGATCCATTTCCGGTGATCGTCCAGGCTGTCGACCGAAATGACGAGGGCTTTCGCGCCCCGGCGGGCGAACTCATCCTTGAGATTGGCTGTATAGCCGAGCTCGGTGGTGCAGACCGGGGTGAAATCGGCCGGGTGGGAAAAGAACACGACCCAGTCGTCGCCGGCCCATTCGTGGAAGCGAATGCGGCCTTCTGTCGTGTCAGCTTCAAAATCCGGTGCAACATCGCCAATCAGAAGGCTCATATTACCATACTCCTGTCTCTTGATTTGTGACTGGAAAATGGTGCCTAAGAAGAAGCTGGCCAATGCGTGGTGCCTGAAGCCGTCGATGAGTTTTTCTAATACCCCGTGCGGGAAGAAGGAATTGGAATGAAACGCCTGATCCTGATGCGGCATGCGAAGACCGAACCATGGGCCGAAGGGGTTGATGATTTCAGCCGGGCACTGACGCCGCGCGGCAAAGAGGATGCCCAGCGCATGGCGGAGGAACTAGTGGCCATGGGCTGGAGCCCGGAACGCATCCTGGTGTCCAGCGCGCGCCGCGCCCGGGAGACCTGTTCAGAAGTGGCCAAAGTGGTTGAAGGCGAAAAGGTCCGGCCGATGGAATCGCTGTACCTGTCCGGCGTGCGCGGCCTGACCGAGGCGGTCTGCCAGAATGACGGGGCCGGCACGTTGATGGTGATCGGGCACAATCCGGGCCTGCACGATTTCTCCATGGAGATCCTGCGGGAGGCCGGCAGCCTGGATCACCAGCAGTCCATCCGCCTGATCGAAAAGTTTCCCACAAGCTGCTGTGCGTTGTTCGAGAACGACGAGGATGGTGCGTTCGTGCCAGTCCATTTCAGACTGTCCCAGATCCTGCGGGCAAAGGACTTCCGGGAAGCTGACGCAAGCTCCACCTAAAAAAACGCCCTGCCAGAGGGGCAGGGCGCAGATCCGGGGCGGCAGGCGGTTCTGGAGAGGCGGGATACCTGCCGGTCCGGAGGGATCAGCTGTAGGTGAAGTGCGCTTCGGTGAAGTTCGCATCGCCGACGTGAGCGACGATCTTCTTCATCGTCTGGCGTTCGCACTGGCCGACCACATAGGTCTTGGCGAAGCGGAAGCCGTCATGCTCGGCAACGCAGCGTGTGTGCACTTCGTCGCGGACGCGGCTGTATTCTGCACGGGCGCCTTCCACGGTTTCCAACTGGGTGCGGTTCAGGTCGATTTCCATCTGGAAGTCGTCCGAGGCGGCAAAGGCCGGTGCGACAGCGAGGGAAGCGGCAAGGGCGATGGCGGAGAGAGAGCGGATCATGACAGGTGTCCTTTCAAGGGGTGAGTGACGTGCGGTTGAGGGGGGGCAGGTGGCCGGCGCCGCATCCGGTCAGGGGAAACCGGGGATCGCGGCACCGGCCGGGCAGGCCTAGCGAGCTTCGCGGCGGGCGAAGCGGCGGCGGCGGCGAACCAGGAGATTCTGACGACCCTCCGCTTTGACATCATTGGCCGGCCGGGTCCGGTGAGTTGCCTCTCCGGTCATGATGGAGAGGGCCATCATGCCTTGCTCGGCGGTTGCGGCGATGTCGCTCTGACGGGCGCGGGGGGTCATGTTTTCAATTCCTTCTGGCTTGGTTTGGGTGTCCTTGGCGGGACCATCCCGCCGCCGACATCCTCAATCTAGGGAAGGAATTATCGAAAATCAATAAGTTTTTATCGAAAAATAATAAATCAGAGCAATTTCAAGGCTCTAAGATTTGTTGATTATCGATAATTACGGTCCGGAGCGAAGTCAAGATCGGAGACTTCGCCTTACACCGAATTCATGTCAGGCCATTTCAGATCGTTTCAGGCGTGTTCAAACCGGGTCACATCGTTTCAGCCTGTCTCTATCCGTGTCCTCCGGCGTCCCCGCGCTTCATCACACCGGTTCAGCCCATTCCGGCAGGGAGCCGCCCGATCCGGCCGGCCACCGGGATCAGGCATGCCCCTGCAGATCGAAACTGAGCTGCACCGGCCCGAGCGCCGGACGCGCCGCCCGCGCAGTTTTCCGGCGGCCGGATGCGGACCGCATGGCCGGCCGGGGCGCAACGTTCCGATAGGGCAGATCCGGCAGTTCTTCGGCCGGACACAATCTGTGACGGGCTTCCCGCGCCGCCGCCATGTGATCAACCATGCGCATCGGATAGGTCTGGCCGAATATGATTCCGTGCCGGGCCAGTACGGATTTCGGCGCCTCCCAAGGCGCGTGAAGCCAGGAGTCCGGCAGGGCTGCGAGTTCGGGCACCCATTTCCGGATAAAGGCCCCGTCAGGATCACGGGCAAGTCCCTGGCGGACGGGATTCGGGATATAGGCCGGACGTCCGCCGGCAATGCCGATGACCTGCCGGGCGTTCATATCAAACAGGGCAGTATCATAATCAAGGCTCAGCCGGGCCATTGTCCGGCATGGTGCATCCGGCCGAAGCCAGAGATGACAGGTTGCAAAGGACAGGAGCAGCTCTCTCAGTCCCGCCTCCAGCGATCCGGTCTCGCGCAGGCACCGCATGCCGGCATCCAGGATCGGGAAGCCCGTCATGCCGGTGGCCCAGACCGCTAGGCGGGGATCCGACCCGGTCGCGGCAGGCCGGTCATGGGGATCGTCTTCCAGTCGGGTGGTCAGCCGGCGAAGCGGCATGCCGGCCCCGGAGGCGCGCATGCGGGCCCGGCGCTCGAGATTCCCGGCAAACCGGTCCAGGGCGGCGGCAAAGGTCGTGTCACCATCTGCGAGCAGCGCAGCACGGGCCTTCATGGCGCCTTGCCAGACTTCGCGCTCCGACAGGCAGCCGAGCGCCAGATAGGGGGAGAGGGCGGATGCCGAGGCATTCCGGGCGCTTATCGAAAGGCCGGCCTTGGCAGCGTCTCGGCCTGCGCCGCCCAGAAACCGGCGCAGATTGAGGATCGCACGGGTGCGTCCCCCGGTCTGGCGGTCAGGGCAGGGGGTGTCCTCGAGCCCGAAATCGGAGGCACAGGGCCAGGGATCCGAGGGCAGGGATATGGGCGGCAATCTGTCCGGCGCTGCCAGCCGGCTGCGCTTCATGTCATCCTGCCAGGCTTCCAGTGTGAATTCCGACGATACAGGATGCCCGCCGCCCGTTTCCCGCAAGGGGACGCCCGCGCGCATGGCCCAATTGCGGATATCCCGATCACGGCCAGCAGTGCCGGCCGGCGAGGGGGTGCCATTCATGTAGAGGGCGGCGATGCCGTGACGGGCATGAAGACCGGACAGGATTTCACGGCTGGGACCGATGCGCAGGCATAGCTGGCTGCCGCGCCGACGTAGCGCATGATCAAGATCGGCCAGCGCCTCGATGAGGAAGTCGAATTGCCGGGCAGATGCTTCCGGCGCGTGCCAGTCCTCCGGATCGATCACATACAGGGGCACGATATCCCCTGCCGACGCACAAGCAGCGGCGAGCGCGGCATGATCGTGTACGCGGAGATCTCTGCGGAACCAGACGACATGAAGATCACTCATGGAACAAAGATAGAACATTAGGTGAAAATGTCCAGTCCCTTCCCACCACATTCACGTTCATTGCGAATCCGAAACGGATTCAACTTATGGTTTCTGGCGCGTGCATCCTGTTAGCGTTTTATGCGGCCATGGGTGCAGATGGGGTCTGGGCGCGGGATCGCTTCCCGCAACACTTGTTCGATACACTGGCTGAGCCGCCGCCTGATCCGGCGCTGGCGAACCGGGCTGCGGAAGGATTCCCGTCCCGCTTTGTCGGCCTGTCTGCCAAGACCGGCCTGGTGCGTGGTCAGGCCCGCTTTGTCGGACGGGCCCTCACGGTGCTGGGCATTGCCGGACTGGTGGCAACCGGCTGGACGGTGACGGCTCTGGCCTGGGCTGGGCTCGTCCTGTTTGCGCTGGTCATGGCATTTCGCTTCGGGCTGGCGATGCTGGGGGGAAGCCGGACACATCTTCTGACCGACCCGGTGTCGGTATCCCTGCTGCTGCCGCGCTACACGATCCTGATCGCCCTGAAGGACGAGGCGGCCTGCATGCCGCAATTGTCGCGTGCCCTGATGTCGCTCGACTATCCGCGCCACCTTCTGGATGTGAAACTGCTGCTCGAAACCGGGGATGCGGACACCAAGGCCGCCATTCATTCCCAGATCTGGCCCGAGGGCACGGAAGTCCTGGTGCTGCCGCCCGGCTGTCCGCAGACCAAGCCGCGCGCCCTCAATTACGGCCTGTTGCGCGCCCGCGGGGCTTTCGTCACCGTCTATGATGCCGAGGACAGGCCCAATCCGGGCCAGTTGCTGGACGCGGCGCGGCATTTTGCGTGGAATCCACAGCTTGCCTGTATCCAGGCGCCCCTTATCGGCAATGTCCGGGGCGCCGGCTGGCTGGCGCGGCACTGGGCGCTTGAATATGCCATCCAGTTCAACCGGTTGATGCCGGCGCTGGCGCGGCTTGGCCTGCCGATCGCGCTCGGTGGGACGAGCAATCATTTCCGCAAGGCAGACCTCATGGCGGTCGGAGGATGGGATGCCTGGAACGTCACCGAGGACGCAGATCTCGGCCTGCGGCTTGCCCGGCTCGGCCGAAGGATCGGCGTGATCGCGCCAGCGACGGTGGAAGTGCCACCCGGAAAGCTGGATGTGTGGATCGGGCAGAGGTCGCGCTGGCTGAAGGGCTTCCTGCAGACCTGGCTGGTCCTGATGCGCGATCCTCAAGCTGCCATCAGCTCCATGGGCATGTCAGGCTTCCTGTCCATGCAATTGATGCTGGGGGGAGCCATTCTGTCGGCGCTGGTGCATCTGCCCTGGCTGGCCTGGTGCCTCGTCTGCCTGCTGAGCCCCGAGGCAGAGGTGAGCCTGTTCAGTTGGGGCGTGCTGGGATTGTCCTGGACGCTGGGCATGGCCACGGCGCTGAGCGTACCGCGCAGCGCGTTCGGGTTGCGGCTCTGGGACCTGCTGTCCGTTCCGTTCTACTGGCCGCTCCAGTTCGTGGCGGTGCTGCGCGCGCTCTACAGCCTGGCGCGGCGGCCGCACTATTGGGTGAAGACCCCGCATGAAGCCCCGTCCTATCCCTGACCAAAGCCGAGGCCCGGCCGGGCAGGGGGGCGCCTTCTAACGCAAGGTCAGAGCTTGGCGCTGCCTGCTGATAGGCATAAGGTCAGCCCATCTACCGTTGCCCCGCAGGAGTCCGATATGGCGTATGATGAATCTGTTGATCTCGAACAGTTTCGCGCAGAAACGCGCGAATGGCTGGAGGAGAATTGTCCGCCGTCCATGCGCACGCCGATGAAGGATGACGAGATTGTCTGGGGCGGAAAGCGCGAGACCTTCAAGAACCCTGAGGCCAAGGTCTGGCTGGAGCGGATGGGCGAGAAGGGCTGGACCGCCCCGGAATGGCCCGCGAAATATGGCGGCGGCGGCCTGAGCCGGGCCCAGAACCGCGTGCTGCAGGAAGAATTGCGCCGCATCAAGGCCCGCCCGGCCCTGTTCTCCTTCGGGCTCTGGATGTTCGGTCCGGCTCTGCTGGAATTCGGCAATGAAGAACAGAAGCTGCGCTTCATTCCGGACATCGTGAAAGGCAAGACACGCTGGTGCCAGGGCTATTCCGAACCGGGTGCGGGCTCTGACCTCGCAGACCTTCAGACGCGATGCGAGGACAAGGGCGATCATTATCTTATCAATGGCCAGAAGGTCTGGACCTCCTATGCGGACAAGGCCGACTGGATCTTCTGCCTCGTGCGCACCGATACGAGCGTGAAGCATGAAGGCATCAGCTTCATCCTGTTCGACATGGAAAGCGAAGGCGTCGAGGCCCGCCCCATCCTGCTGATCTCCGGCGAGAGCCCATTCTGCGAAACCTTCTTCACGGATGTGAAAGTGCCGAAGGACCAATTGGTCGGCGATGTGAATGGCGGCTGGAAAATTGCCAAACGCCTGTTGCAGTTCGAGCGCTCCTCCATCTCTGCCGGCGGATTTGGCGGCACGGGAGGCTCCGGCATTCTGGGACCGGAAGAATATGCCAAGATGCATATCGGCACCGATGGCGAGGGCCGCCTGATTGACGGGGACCTCCGTGGACGGATTGCAGACCACAAGATGTATGCCAAGGCGTTCAATCTGACGGTTCAGCGCCAGGCCGAACAGGCCAAGGCGGGCCAGCAGGTGGGCCATACGGCATCCATCCTGAAATATGGTGCAGCGAAAATGAACCAGGACCGGCACGAATTGCTGGTCGAAGCGCTCGGCACGGAAGGCCTCGGATGGCAAGGGGAAGGCTTTGATCCTTCCGCGAAGAAGGTCACGCGGCAATGGCTGCGGTCCAAGGGCAATTCCATTGAAGGCGGCACCAGCGAGATCAACCTCAATGTGATCTCCAAGCGTGTGCTTGGCCTGAAGGATCACCAATAGGCATGACATCCACACAGGTCATCCTCCTGTTTCTCGGCACGCCCTTTCTGGCGGGAGTCCTGGCTCCCTTCTTTCGGGGACGCTGGCCGGTGCAGGCGGCTGTGTGGATGCTTGCGCTGCTGTCGACCCTGATTGTTGTCTATATCTGGGCCGGCATGGAAGCAGCGCGATTTGAATTGACAAATATAAGGCTGGCGCTCGCGGCCAGCGCCCTGTGGAGCACATCCGGCCTGGCTGGCCTGCTCGTGGGGCGTGAGGCGGAAAATGTGCGGCGCGTTGCCAGAAACACCAGGGACAAACGCAAGGCTTCGGAGATATTCAGATGACATTCCTTTTGACGGAAGACCAGGAAATGCTGCGGGACACCGCCATGGCTTTCGCCCGCGACGAACTGCCGGTGACCCGGCTGCGGTCACTGCGGGATTCGGGCGCCAATGGCGTCGACCCCGAGACGCGCCAGAAACTGGCCGAACTCGGCTTCTTCGGCGTGATCATTCCGGATGAGCCGGGCGGCGAACATTTCGGCCTGGTCGGCCTGGGCCAGATCCTGGAAGCGCAGGGCCGCACCCTGGCGGCGACGCCCGTGCTGCAGACCGCCCTGATCGCTGCCAGCGCCCTGCAATTGGGAGGCAGCGCCGAACAGCAATCCGAATGGTTGCCGAAAATTGCCGGCGGCGAGACGAGCTTCGCGCTCGCCATGGACGAGACTGCGCATTTCAATCCGCTGGGCGTGGCCACGGAAGCCGAGCGCAACGGGCAGGGCTACACGCTGAACGGCATGAAGCGGTTCGTGCCGGATGCGCACCATGCCGACATGCTGATCGTGGTGGCGCGCACTTTCGGGGAAGCCGGCGACCGACATGGCCTGACCCTGTTCCTGGTTCCGAGGGATGCGAAGGGCGTGTCGATCCAGACGCTGAACTCGGTTGATTCCCATGGCGCCGCGCATGTCACGCTGGATGATGTGATGGTGCCGGAAAGTGCCGTCATTGGCGCCGTCGACAAGGGGGCGGACATTCTGGAGCCTGTCCTTGATCGTGCGGCAATCGGGCAGGCAGCCGAAATGCTCGGCAGCGCGCAGGCCGCCTTCGACATGACCCTGGAATACCTGAACAGCCGCAAGCAGTTCGGCCAGCTGATCGGGTCGTTCCAGGCGCTGCAGCATCGCGCTGCGAAGATGTTCACCGAACTGGAACTGACCCGCTCCTGCGTGGCCGCAGCCCTGGCCGCCGTCGATGCCGGCAAGGACACGGTTCCGGAACTGGCCAGCCTGGCCAAGGCGCGTGCCAGCGACCTGGTTCACCTGGTCTCGAATGAATGCGTGCAGATGCATGGCGGGATCGGCATGACCGATGATGCAGATCCGGGCCTCTACATGAAGCGCGCGCGTGTGCAGGAAGCACTGTTCGGGTCGGCCAGCTGGCATCGCGACCGGTATGCCCGTCTCGCCGGTTTCTGATCCGGTCTGCCCTGAAACGAGAAAAGCCGGGAAGGTCTGACCTTCCCGGCTTTTTCAATTTTGCAGGTCGCTCTGGCTAGCCCTTCAGGACAGAGCCTTTCTTCAGCGCCTTGGCGATCAGGTAGTACATGACCGGGCGATGCTTTGCGCGCACGGATTTTCCGTACTTGGCAACGGCATCCGCAATGGCGGCGTCGGCCTTGGCTTCGTCGGTCACGCCCAGCTTCTTTGCAATGAAGCCTTTCTTGATGCGGCCGAGTTCTTCCTTGTCCGATGCCGCAACAGTTGCGGAGTCTGCCTTGTAGATGGTGGGTCCGCACGCTTTCACGGCGGCGTCCAGCAGAGCCATGTCGGAGCGGGTTTCACCCACCTTCTCCTTCAGGTCCGTGGTGTATTTCTCCATCAGCACTTCCTTCGGAGAAGGAGCCTTGGCAGGTTTGGTCGCTTTCGGTGCAGCAGCTTTCTTGGGCGCCGCGGCTTTCTTGGCTTTGGTTGCTTTTGCCATGGGAGTGTCTCCTCAATGGGCCCGCCGAACGGGCGTTTTTGACTTTACGCAGCTAACAACACGAATCAGTTTGAAACGCAGTTCGAACACTGACCCGTTTTTCCACAGCCTGCCAACCCCTTTTGCGTAGTATTCCCGTGTCATCAGTATTCGGAATACATGTATTCCGATGTCGTCGGCGTGCCCTTGTCCGTAATGCAGGCAGCAGACTTGTTTGATTGACGCCTTGCAGCAAGTAGAAGACATCTGGATAGAGGACTGGCTGAGAAAAGAGGGCTGCATGCTCAGATATCTACCATGGCTCGCGACCGTTCTGCTTCTGGGGACGAGCCTTGCCCTGATGCAACAGCATGGCTGGCTGGCCTATGTTGCGGTGATCCTGGCGCCGTTTGCGCTGACCGGTCTGTATGATGTGTTTCAGCGTCGGCACACTCTGTGGCGCAACTATCCGCTGATGGCGCGTATCCGGTGGATTGCGGAAGAGCTGCGGCCGTTCCTGCGCGCTTATATCGTCGAGAGCGAAACCGAAGGGCGGCCCTTCAACCATGAAGACCGCGCCATGGTGTATCGCCGGGCGAAGGATGTTTCTTCGGTCGAACCGTTCGGCAGCCATCTCGATGTCGACAAGCCGCCTTATGAATGGCTGGCGCATTCCATTGCGGCGCGGCATCCGGAAGAAACCGATCCGCGTGTGATGGTGGGGGCTCCGGGCACCGCGCAACCCTATGCGGCGAGTGTGTTCAACATCTCTGCAATGAGTTTCGGATCCCTCGGGGCGCATGCGATCGAGGCGCTGTCGACCGGCGCGCGCCTTGGCGGTTTCTATCACGATACGGGCGAAGGCGGCGTGTCGCGCTATCACCGCGCCGGCGGGGGGGATCTCGTCTGGGAGATCGGGTCGGGCTATTTCGGCTGCCGCGCGGCGGATGGCTCGTTTGATGCGGCGAAGTTTGCAGAGACGGCCCGGGACCCGCAGATCAAGATGATCGAGGTGAAGCTGAGCCAGGGCGCGAAGCCTGGCCATGGCGGCGTGCTGCCGGGGGAGAAGGTCACGCGGGAGATTGCCGAAGCGCGCGGCATTGCGATTGGAGAAACCTGTGTGTCGCCGCCGGCGCATACGAGTTTCTCGACACCGGTCGGATTGCTGGAATTCGTGTCCACCCTGCGCGACCTGTCCGGCGGCAAACCGGTCGGCATCAAGTTCGCCGTTGGCAATCGCTGGGAGACGCTGGCGATCTGCAAGGCGATGCTGGAGACCGGCATGCGGGTGGACTTCATGGTGGTGGATGGCGGGGAAGGGGGCACCGGCGCAGCACCGTCGGAATTCCTGGACCATGTCGGCGCGCCGCTGCGTCAGGCGCTGGTGCTGACCCGCAACGCGCTGGTGGGCACCGGCCTGAAGCAGGATGTGCGCCTGGCGTGCTCGGGCAAGCAGATCAGCGCGTTCGCAATCGCCTCCTCCATGGCGCTCGGGGCGGACTGGGTGAACACGGCGCGCGGCTTCATGTTCGCGCTGGGATGCATCCAGTCGCTGAACTGCCACAACAATACCTGCCCGACCGGCATCGCGACCTCCGACAGGGGACGCCAGCGCGGACTGGTCGTGGCGGACAAGGCGGTCCGCGTCAGGAATTTCCACCACAACACGGTCAAGGCGCTGATGGAGGTGGTGGGCGCTGCGGGCTGTGACCATCCGGCAGAGCTGACACCCCGGCATGTCATGCACCGGGTGACCGAGGACATCGCCTATACGGCCGAGCGGGCCTATCAGCTGGTGCAGCAGGAACAATTGCTGCGCGCGCCGCAGGAGACGCAGCTGGCCGATGAATGGCGCCTGGCGCAGGCCCACAGCTTTGCACCGGCAGGCCAGTCCTGAACCTGTGCAGGGCAGGCGGCCGGGGCGAAGACTGAAAAAATGACGGAACCGCTTTGCGCGGCGCCGTATTTGACAAGGTGCCTGCAAAGCAGGCAGGGCCATGGTTTCTGCAGGGGCAAGCCGGGCCCCGGCATTGGGAAGGGAGTGGCGCCGCGCTAGACCGGGCCGGACAGGAAGGGCAATGACAGACCAGACATCGTCACAAGCATCGCGATTGATCGCCGTGTCGAACCGGACGGCTGCCGGGCAGGAAAGCCGGGCTGGCGGACTGGCCGTGGCCCTGTGGGACACGCTGGCGGACACACGGGGACTGTGGATCGGCTGGAGCGGCCGCATCCTGGACTTTCCCAGCAGCCGCGCAAAACGAAGCGAGGAAGACGGGGTCGAGTTTGCGCTGACCGACTATTCCCGTGACCAGTTTGACGGCTTTTATCTCGGCTATGCGAACAGCGTGCTGTGGCCAGTGATGCACAACCGGATCGATCTCGCCGTCTTCGATTCCACCTTCTATCGCTATTATGTCGAGATCAATGAGAAGTTTGCCGACATCGTGCAGCAGCAGGCCACGCCGTCAGACATCGTTTGGGTGCATGATTATCATTTCCTGTTGCTGGGCGACATGCTGCGCGAAGATGGCTGGACCGGGAAGTGCGGCTTCTTCCTGCACATTCCGTTTCCCGCGCCGGAAGTGTTTCGTGCAATCCCGCAGCACCGCAAGCTGGCGCGTGGCCTGTTCGCCTATGATGTGGTTGGCCTGCAATGCGGCAAGGATCTCGCAAACCTTGCCCAATACCTGGAAGAGGAATTCGGGGCCGAGGAATTGCCGGATGGCCGGTTCAAGGTGGAGGACCGCATCGTGCACCTGCTGCATTGTCCCATTGGCATCGATGCTCAGGGGTTCGCCGAGGCGGCAACGGCAGAGCCGGCCCGGAATGCCGCAACTCGCCTGTCCCGCTTCCTGGGGGATCGCGACCTCGTCATCGGGGTGGACCGGATGGACTATTCCAAGGGCCTGCCGCAGCGGTTTGAAGGCATGGCCAAACTGTTTGACCGGTATCCCGAACTGCACGGGCGCATCTCGTTCACGCAGATCGCGCCACCTTCGCGGTCCGTGGTGGAGGAGTATGCCCAATTGCGCGAACAGCTCGACGCGCTCTCCGGACGGATCAATGGCGATTATGGTGACCTGGACTGGATGCCCATCCGGTATCTGGCGCGGGGATATGATCGCGAGGAAATTGCCGGTCTCTACCGCCGCGCCAAGGCCTGTCTCGTCACGCCTTTGCAGGACGGCATGAATCTTGTTGCGAAGGAATTCGTGGCGGCGCAGGACCCGGAAGATCCGGGTGTTCTGATCCTGTCGCAATTCGCCGGTGCCGCGGAACAGATGAAGGAGGCGATCATCATCAATCCCTATGACAGTTCGGCAATTGCGGAAGCGGTCAAGCAGGCCATTGAAATGTCCCGGGAAGAGCGCTGCATGCGCTGGCAGAGCCTGTATGAGAACATCATGTCGCAAGACATCCACTGGTGGCGGACGCGCTTCCTGACGGCCTTTGACGAGGTGCCCGCATGACGCAGCTGCTGTCGACCCCACCGCAGCTTGATCGCTCGGTCGCCCTGTTCCTGGATTTCGACGGCACCCTGTCACCGCTTCAGGATGATCCGGACGCCGTCTTCCTGGAGCCCGGCATGGACACTGTTCTGGCGCGTCTCTCCAGCATTCTTGACGGCGCTGTGGCGATCCTGTCGGGCCGGGATCTTTCAGACCTGTCGAAACGGGTGCCGCAATCGCTCTGGCGATTTGGCAATCATGGCCTTCGTGCAGCGTCGCCGGGCACGCCGGCAGGGGAGGTCGCAGCGCCTGCACCGGCAGACCTTCTGGCGGACATGATGGCCATTGTCACGGCGTATGAGGGGGTTCGACTGGAAGAGAAAGGACCTGTGCTTGCCGTGCATTACCGGGCTGCCCCGGACCGCGGCGCGATGCTGACAGAGAAGCTTGGCGACGTCATAAGCAGGTATGCAGATTATTCGCTGCAGTCCGGCAAGATGGTGCTGGAGGCAAAGCCGAGCGGCGCCAACAAGGGCGTCTGCCTGCGCCGCGCGATGGAGACGGAGCCCTTCGCCGGGCGCACGCCGGTCATGATTGGTGATGACCGGACAGACGAGGACGCGTTCGGCATGGCCCGGCAGCTGGGAGGCTGGGCCGTGAAAGTGGGCCCGGGCGAGACGCAGGCAGGATATCGGCTGGAATCGCATCGCGATGTTGCGGCATTCCTCAAACAGGCATTGGAAACATCATGAGTCTCGATCTTGGCGTTGTCGGAAACGGAACCATTGCAGGCCTGATCAATGCGCGCGGCGATTATGAATGGTTCTGCCTGCCGCGCTTTGATGGCGAACCGGTTTTCAACAAGCTGCTGGGGGGCGGTGGCACGTTCAGCGTGTGGATGGAGGGCCTTGCCAAGCGCAGCCAGACCTACGACCGCAACACGGCTATCCTGCGGACACGGATGGAAGCGGAGGACGGTTCCATTCTCGAGATCGTCGATTTCGCGCCGCGCTTCCAGCACAAGGGCCGGACCTTTCGGCCGGCCAGCCTGGTACGCCGGTTTGAAGTTCTGTCTGGTGCGCCGCAACTGACCATCTCGCTGACACCGGAAACCGGTTGGGGCGAACGCAAGCTGAGACCCATTCGGGGGGTGAACCATGTCCGGTTTGCTGATGAGGAATTTTCGTTCCGCGTGACAACGGATGCACCGGTTTCCTACATTCTGGGTCAGACCAGCTTCATTCTCGACAAGGATGTGACCTTCATCCTGGGGGCGGACGAATCCCTGACAGACTCACCGGGCGTCATCGGCCGCGACTGGGAAGAACGCACCCGGCAATACTGGGCCAAATGGGCGCGCAGCCTGGCGGTGCCGTTCGAATGGCAGGATGAGGTGATCCGCGCAGCCATCACGCTGAAACTGTGTGTCTTCGAGGAGACCGGCGGCATTGTCGCGGCCCTGACGACGTCGGTTCCTGAACATGAAGGATCATCCCGCAACTGGGATTATCGTTTCTGCTGGATCCGCGATGCCTATTTTACGGTGACGGCGCTGAACCGTTTGTCCGGCATGGGAACGCTCGAGCATTACATGCGGTGGGTGCGGAATATTGTGGCGCACTCCAAGGGAGGGCATATCCAGCCGGTCTACGGCATTGGCCTGGAGGCAGACCTGTCCGAGGACATTGCCGAACACCTGCCGGGCTTCCGCGACAGCGGACCGGTGCGACGCGGTAACCAGGCCGCCGAACATGTCCAGCATGATGTGTATGGTCAAGTCGTGCTCGGGGTGGCGCAATCCTTCTTCGACCATCGCCTGCTGGCGCGACCCGGCATTGCAGAATTCGAACAGCTTGAGCCTGTCGGCGAACGCGCCTTTGCCGTCTATGACACACCGGATGCCGGCATCTGGGAATTCCGCACCATTGCACATGTCCACACGTCTTCCGCCATCATGTGCTGGGCGGCGTGCGACCGGCTCTCCCGGATTGCCGACCGGCTGGGCCTGGACAATCGGACAACCTATTGGCGGGAACGGGCTGACATCATCCGTGCGACCATTCTCGACAAGGCGTGGAATCCGGATGTGGGGGCGTTCACCGCCGCCTTTGGCGGCACGGACCTGGATGCCTCGGTTCTGCTGATGGCCGAAATCGGGTTCATCCCGGCGGACGATCCGCGCTATGTGGGAACGGTCGAGGCCGTCGACCGCGACCTGCGGGAAGGCAACCATGTCTACCGCTACAAGGTCGAGGATGATTTCGGCAAACCGAAGACCGCCTTCACGGCCTGTACGTTCTGGTTCATCGATGCGCTCTACCGGGTCGGCCGGATCGACGAAGCACGGGAGATGTTCGAAGCGGTTCTGGCCACGCGCAATCATCTCGGTCTCATGTCCGAGGATGTGGATCCGGAGACCGGAGAGCTCTGGGGCAATTTCCCGCAAACCTATTGCATGGTCGGAATCATCAATTCCGCGGCGCTTCTGAGCAAGCCTTGGGCAGCCGTGACCTGAGCCTGCCCGGAAATTGACGCTCCCAATCCGGTGCGGGTCCGCCTGTAGCGCCCGGTTGATGCCTGAGCGGTCTTGTGCGTTGCTCGATGCATGGCTGGAAGCGATCGTATCTTCGATGAAATGCATGGCTTCGGGGACGAGGTCAGGCCGCCTTATGCGGGCTATAGCGGCTGGTTCGACCGGACCACGCCTTCCGCCCTGCTGAAGAAGTCACGCGATGCGCAAGCCGTGTTCCGGCGCACGGGCATCACATTCAATGTCTATGGCGAAACCGAAGCGGATGAGCGGCTGATCCCGTTCGACCTGGTGCCACGGATCATCGGCGCCAGTGAATGGGCGTTGCTGGTGCGGGGGATCGAGCAACGGGTCCGCGCGATCAATGCCTTCCTGTATGACATCTATCACCGTCAGGAGATCGTACGGGCCGGCCGCCTTCCGGAACACCTGATCCGGGACAATGATGCCTTCCTTCCGAAGATGATCGGCTTTGACCCGCCCGGCGGCATCTATACCCATATTGTCGGCATCGACCTGGTGCGGACCGGTCCGAACGAATTCTTTGTTCTGGAAGACAATGCCCGCACCCCGTCAGGTGTTTCCTACATGCTGGAAAACCGTGAAACCATGCTGAACATGTTCCCGGAACTCTTTGCCCAGATGCCGGTGCAAAGGGTTTCGGGTTATCCGATGGCGCTGCGCCGGTCGCTGGAACGGTCAGCCCCGGTGCAAACGGCCGGCAGCCGTCCCACCGTGGCCATCCTGACGCCCGGCATTCACAATTCGGCCTATTTCGAACATGCCTTCCTGGCGGACCAGATGGGCGTGGAACTGGTTGAAGGCCATGATTTGCGCGTTGTGGACGGCCGCGTGGCAATGCGCACGACGCAGGGGTATGAGCCAATCGATGTGCTCTATCGCAGGGTGGATGACGATTTTCTGGATCCCCTGAATTTCCGGCCGGATTCCATGCTGGGCGTAGCGGGCATCTTTGACGTCTACCGGGCCGGGGGCATCACGATTGCGAATGCGCCGGGCACTGGCATTGCCGACGACAAGGCGATCTATTCCTACATGCCGGACATCGTCGAATTCTATACCGGCCAGGCGCCGCTCCTGAAAAATGTGCCAACCTGGCGCTGCGCGGAGCCGGACGCGCTGGCCTATGTGCTGGACAATCTCGAGGATCTTGTCGTCAAGGAAGTGCACGGGTCCGGCGGGTATGGCATGCTGGTGGGGCCCGCAGCCAGCAAGAAGGAGATCGCCGCTTTCCGCAAGAAGCTGGAAGCGCGGCCGGGAAACTATATCGCGCAGCCGACCCTGGCCCTGTCGACCGTGCCGGTGCTGACACGGGGCGGGCTGTCGCCGCGCCATGTGGACCTGCGCCCCTTTGTGCTGGTCTCGGCCGATGGGGTGGACGTCACACCGGGCGGGCTGACGCGCGTGGCGATGAAGAAGGGATCGCTCGTGGTGAATTCCAGTCAGGGCGGCGGGACCAAGGACACCTGGGTCCTGAAGGAGGGGTAGGCATGCTGGGACGGACCGCATCGGGCCTGTTCTGGATGGCCCGCCTTCTGGAGCGCGCGGAGAATGCCAGCCGACTGGTGGAGGCGGGGTTTCGCATGGCCCTGACACGGTCGCAGCCGGGCGAGGAGGAATGGCGATCGGTGATCGTCACGGCAGGCTGTTGCGATTCCTATCTGGCCCGGCACGAATCCATCTCCGGCGGCAAGGTGGCCGATTTCGTGCTCCGGGACCGGAGCAATCCATCGAGTGTCATGTCGGCGCTGCATGCTGCGCGCGAGAACGCCCGCATGACCCGCACCGCGCTGACCCGCGAAATGTGGGAAGCGATCAATGATTTCTGGCTGGCCGTTCAGGCCGCCTTGAAGCGGACCCCCTCGGAGGCGGACCTGCCGGACATCCTGGCCATGATCCGGCAGCAGGGCGCGCAAGTGCGCGGCGCGACCACGGGCACGATGCTGCGCAATGACATCTACAATTTCGTGATGCTGGGCATCATGAGCGAGCGGGCAGACAATACGGCGCGAATACTGGACACCAAGTATTATGTCCTCCTGCCGTCCAGCGCCTCGGTCGGGTCGTCGCTCGACAATGTGCAATGGGAGATGATCCTGCGGTCCGCCTCGGCACAGCGCTCATTCCACTGGCTGAATGGCGGGAACATCACGCCCCGGACGATTGCGGACTTCCTGATCTTCGACAAGCGGATGCCGCGCTCGCTGGCCTATTGCTATGACACGATCAGCTTCCAGCTCGAATGCCTCTTCCGGCAATACGGCCAGCGCCTGCCGGCTCATGACCTCGCCGCCGCGCTGGAGGCAAGCCTTACCGCCACGACGATCCAGAATGTGTTCGACGAGGGCCTGCACGAATTCCTGTCCGATTTCCTGCGGCGCAATGCAGCGCTCTCGCAGCAGATCGAAAAAGATTACCGGTTCACGGAGTAGGGCATGCGTCTGACAGTCGATCACACTTCGACCTATACCTACGAAAACGGCGTAGGTTATGCCTTGCAACAAGTGCGCAAGCGGCCGCTCAATCTGGCGTCACAGTCGATCCTGTCCTGGGATCTCGTGCTGGAGGGCGCGCGCCGGGAAACTGGCTATACCGACCATCATGGAAACCTGGTGGATTTGATCCTGGTCGAGTCCGATACGTCAAGCGTCTCCGTGAGCGTGCGTGGGGAGGTCGAGACGCATGACACATCCGGGGTGACGGGTGGGCACCGGCAATTGGTGCCGCTGTGGCTGTATCGGCGCCCAACTCCGCTGACGGCACCGGCGAAGAATCTGCGCGCGCTGGTCTCCGGCATTGGCGCGAGCGAGACCGCCGATGTCGGCGTGTTGCACGAGCTCATGGCCGAGATTGCCGCCCGCATCCGCTATGAGAAGGACCAGACCGATTCCCGCACAACGGCCGAACAGGCACTGGAGGCCGGGCAGGGGGTCTGCCAAGACCATGCGCATGTCTTCATCGCGGCGGCGCGGCTTCTGGGATATCCGGCGCGCTATGTCAGCGGGTATCTGATGATGACAGACCGCATCGAGCAGGAAGCCGGGCATGCCTGGGCGGAAGCCTGGGTGGACGGGCTCGGCTGGACCGGGTTTGATGTCTCCAATGGCATCTGTCCCGACGCACGCTATATTCAGGTCGCAACCGGGCTGGACTATGATGATGCCGCGCCGATCCGGGGGCTGGTGTATGGGGCGGGGGACGAGAATCTCGTCGTCTCCATACAGGTTCAGCAATAGGGTCGGTGTCAGGCGCGAACGGAGACATTTCAGGTGACATATTGCGTGGCGCTGCGGCTTGACCGGGGGCTCATCTTCATGTCGGACACCCGGACCAATGCCGGGATCGACAATATTTCCCGGTTCCGGAAGATGTTCACCTGGGAGGTTCCGGGCGAGCGTGTGATCACCATCCTGACGGCGGGCAATCTGGCCACGACGCAGTCGGTGATCAGCTTGCTGGAAGAGCGGATGAAGGCCCCGGAAGAACGCAATCCGAGCATCATGGCGGCCGATACGATGTTCCAGGTGGCGCGTCTGGTCGGCGACACGGTGAAGGAAGTGATCCGCACCCAGGGCAATGACGGACCGGATGCGGAAGCAAAATTCGGCGCGACGCTGATCGTGGGCGGCCAGATCGCCGGCATGGAGCCGCGGCTGTTCATGGTCTATCCAGAGGGCAATTTCATCGAGGCAAGCGACGAGACGCCCTTCTTCCAGATCGGCGAGACAAAATATGGCCGGCCGATCCTGCTGCGGGCCTTCCGCCCGGACATGACATTCGAGGAAGCGGTCAAGCTGCTCTATGTGTCCTTCGACTCGACCCTCAAGGCGAACCTGTCGGTCGGCATGCCGCTGGACCTGCAGACACTGGAGGAAGGATCGTTCCAGGTAGGCCAGTCGCGCCGGATCAATGAGGACGATCCCTATTTCCTGACGGTGTCCTCACGCTGGGGCGATGCGCTGAAACTCGCCTTTGATTCCCTGCCGGACTATGAATTCTGACGCCGCCTGAGCCCGCTCAGACGGGTTCGGGAACATGGTTGCGATAAAGCTTGCGCGCGAGGTCCACCCGGGCAAGTGCGTCCATGCCTTCGGTATCGGCTTCCAGCGTGGCCTTCAGCAAGGGGCGGATGCCCATTCGGTTGGCAACCTGGATGGCCAGGCCCGGACGTGCATTGAGTTCCAGCAGCAGCGGCCCCTTGGTCTTGTCCAGAACGATGTCTGCGCCGAGATAGCCGAGGCCGGTCACGTCATAGGCCTTGGCGGCCATTTCCAGCATCGTGTCCCAATGAGGGACCGAGAAATTGCGCAGCGGGTTTGCCGTGTCCGGGTGAATGTCCGTGGTCTTGCCGTTCTGCATGCCGCTCAGTGTCTTGCCGTTGACAAGATCCAGGCCCACGCCGACGCCGCCCTTGTGCAGATTGGCCTTGCCGTCCGACTCGGCCGTCGGCAGGCGGACCATGGCGACGGCGGGGATGCCCCGCACGACGATGATGCGAATGTCCGGCACTCCGCCAAACGAGATCGGATTGAAGATTTCGTCGAACTTCACGCGATACTCGAACATGGCCACGTCCGGCTGGCCGCTGAGGCTGTACATGCCTGACAGGATATTGTTGACGTGGAAGCGGATGTCCTCGAGCAGTGCCCGCTGGCCATTGGAGCGGCGCCAACCGCCCCGCATCGGCTCCATAAGAACCTGGATTCCGTTCCCCTGCGAGCCATTGGCCGGCTTGATCACCACACCATCCGGCTTGTCGAGATAGGATTCGAGGTGGCGCATGTGAAACGGATTGGCGATTACGCCATACAGTTCCGGCGTGGGAATGCCGGCGGCGATGGCCAGCCGCTTGGTTTCGCGCTTGTCATCGACCAGCCGGATCAGCTTGCGCGGATTGAGCTCGTTGACCAGCCGCAGGTTCCGCTCGTTGATGCCGAGCAGTCCGGCGCGCCGCAAAGCCCGATAGCGTCCGATCATTTCCGCGTGTCCAGTTCCCGGAAACGGATCAGCTCGCTGAGCCGCAGACCGGTGTATTTGCCCATCATGAGGCAGATGGCCATGATGACGAGGAGCAGTTCGGGGAAGTTGAACATCAGATATTCAACATGCCGGTTGGTCATCACCAGATAGGCTGCGGCGGCCACGAGAAGACTGCCAATGCCCTGCTTGATGGCTTCGGTCGGGGAGTATTCCTCCCAAGCGATCGACATGCGCTCAATGGTCATGGTCAGGATGACCATCGGGAACAGGGAGATCGACAGGCCGATCCGTTGACCATTATTGGCCATGATCTGCGCGATGACTGCCATGCAGATGACGATGAAGACAACGACGGTGGCCAGCCTCGGCACAAGCAACAGTTTGAGCTTCTCCAGATAGAAGCGAACGGCCAGCCCCAGAACGATGAGGGCGGTGAACAGGATGACGCCATTCACCAAGGCGGTTTCGCGGAAGGCGATGCCGATGAGCACGGGCATGAATGTGCCAAGGGTCTGCAGGCCGATGAATTGTCTGAGGAAGACCAGCATCAGGATGCCGACCGGAATGGTCACGAGCACCTGATAGACCAGTTGGGTCGTGATCGGCAGGCGGTTGAACGAGAACCATTGCATGGCCGAGCCTTCATCCTTGGCCACGCGCTGAACGACATCCGCCACGGCGGCATTTACGGGCTGAAGGCTTACCTGAAGTTCCAGATCGGAGATGCCCTCGGCGCGAATGAAATCCTTGGTGCCATGCCAGATGGTGAAGAACTCGTTCGGGTCGGGTCCGGGGAAGTATCGGCGGTCGCTGCCATCGGCATGGTATTCCAGCCAGTGCCGGATTTCCGCGCGGCGGCGGGACTGGTCAAGGTAAACGCCATTGGCGACGCGGGCAGGAATGCCCTGGCTGGTGAGGACGTCGCGGGCCAGCGCAAGGCGTGCGATCTGACGAGGCAGGGCGGGGGACAGGAGGGCTTCCACCTCGTCCACATCGCCATCCACGAAGATTTCCTCCAGAACAAGGTCCGCCAGGGATTCATCGTCGGCAGAGCGGCGGCGCAAATCGGTGGACCAGACGAGGAACGCCTGGCGTTCAAGATCATTCTCGGTTTCCGGCGCGGCGCGGCGCAGCTTGCGGCGCATGCTTCCCGGCAATGGGCTGGCCGTTGTCTCTCCCAGCAGGCGGGCGCGATAGCGCAACACCTTGCGGTCATTCGGGTACCGGTAGGTCCAGATGGCCGTCCGGCCTTCTTCCTCGCGCGAATTCAGGCGCAGGCCGAAGGCGCCATTGTAGAATTGCTCCTGTGAGACCCGGCGATTCTCGCTGTTGGACGGGATGTAGGCCTCCAGACGCACGGGCTGGTTGCTTGTGTCGAAATCCAGATAGATCTCGAAATCCCAAGTCGTTGTCTGCGCGCCGGGAGCGAGCGGATAATCCAGCTGGAACACTTTTGTAGCAAAGATTCCAAGCCCGATGGCGGCGAGGATCAGCGCCAGAAGTCTGGTATGTGTAAAACTATTCACGGTCGTCGTTTTCGCAGCTGCCTTCGGCGATGAATGTCGACGAGGAATCGACCAGCACTCTGGATGCCATGAATTCACGCCCCACAAGGAAGTCGTATTCGAATTCTTCCCGGTCGGCCAGATTAACTTCGGCCAGACCACTGACTCCCCCGATGCATAGCGGAAGGTGAATAACCGGGCGGCGGATGGTGCCGCCGGTCTTCAGCTTGATCAGCGCAAAGCGGCGGACATTCTGGTCGTACCGGACGGTGCGGCCATTCTTCCCGACCAGCCGGAAGCGAACCCAGTCATCCTTGCCGGACTTGTTGTAGATATGGACATCACGCGCGAAGACAGAGCTGGAATCGGCACCTGTATCCAGCTTGCCCTTCATTTCCAGTCCGAGCTTGCCGACAAAGACGTCCTCGACATAGCCCATGACGGCAATGTCGTCGGTCCGATCCCGGCTGTCTGCGGTGGCGGAGACGGCAGGCAGTGCGAGAATCGCCGCCGCGGCTACGACATGTCTCAGATATTTCACGCTGGTATTTTCCTCTAGCCTGAGCTTGGCGCCGGTGGACGCCTGGCAGATGGCGAATGCCCGAACTTTGATATGGATCACTAGGTGGTCCCAGATTGGGACGCAAGGGTGCCCTGATAGTTCCCTCATTCGCTCGTTTGCGTGTCAAAAACCTGATTTCATGGCAATTCTGTGGTCATGGCGGGGATCGTCTGTGGCCCGCGCCTTGCACGGCGGTAAGGTGGTGCGCAGTGACTGTTCCAGCACCGGTCAGAAATTAACCAAGAATAGAAATAAAAAAAATATCTATTTGAAGTTGCGTTCTGGATTCCTGACAATAAAGTAGACTTCGGAGGGAGAGAGCTTCGGCTGTCTCGGTAACGCTGCTGAGGGTTTTTGACACCTTTCCGGAGGTGCGCTTCCCTCAATTGTGCGCGCGGCTGAGTCGCGCAGGGGCCCCGCAGAATGCGGGGTGAGTGAGCAGGATGGCTATGGGTCGATCGCTGGATCAGCTGCTGGAACATGTTCGCGAAGACGTGGACGTGTTCGTGTGGCATGGCGCCCTGCAGTCCGGCCCGGAGGACGCCCGGCAAATCCGGCTGGGCGCAATCTATCCGGAATGGCTTGGAGACGCGGCCTTTGCGCAGGCGCACGGCGCGCGATTCAATTACGTCGTCGGTGAAATGGCGCGCGGCATCGCCACACCAAAAATGGTCATCGAGGCCGTGCGCGCAGGATGTGTTGGTTTCTATGGCAGCGCCGGCCTGAAGCCTGAGGCGATTGAGGCCGGGGTCGGCGAGATCAAGGCGGGTATTGCCCCGGGGCAGACGGCCTGGGGGGCCAACCTCATCCATTCCCCGCAGCAGCCGGGCTATGAGACACGGGTCGTTGACCTGTTCCTGGCAATGGGCGTGCGCCGTGTCTCGGCATCGGCCTATATGCGCCTGTCACCGGATATTGTGCGCTACACGGCGGTGGGCCTGTCGCGAAATGCGACCGGAGCGATCCGGCGCGCCAATCATGTCTTCGCGAAAGTCTCCCGGGCCGAAGTGGCCACGCAATTCATGCGGCCTGCGCCGGAACGGATTCTGAAAGACCTCGTCGCCGCGGGCCACCTGACGGAAGACCAGGCGGAGCTTGCCGCGCAAGTCCCGGTGGCGCTGGACATTACAGCTGAAGCCGACAGTGGCGGCCACACCGACAACCGGTCTGCTGCGCCGCTGTTCTCCTCCCTGTCTCTGGCGCGGGACCGGGTGGCGGCAGAAACCGGCATTGATGGCAACGCGATCCGGATCGGGCTCGGAGGCGGTATGGCCACACCGCATGGGATTGCGGCAGCGTTCCAGATGGGCGCCGCCTATGTGCTGACGGGTTCGGTCAACCAGTCCGCGGTCGAGTCCGGATTGTCAGAGCCGGCCCGCCAATTGCTGGCCAGGGCCGGCCCGGCTGATGTCGGCATGGCCCCGGCGGCGGACATGTTCGAACAGGGCGTCGAAGTTCAGGTATTGAAGCGGGGGACCCTGTTCGCCATGCGGGCGCGCAAGCTGCATGCGCTGTACAAGTCCGGCGCGTCGTTCGAGACCCTGGACGGCAAAGACCGTGACTGGCTGGAAGATGTTCTTGGTGAGCCCTTTGAGACAGCCTGGGAGCAGACGCGGGCCTTCATCACGCAATCCAATCCGAAAGAAGCGGCGCGAGCCGAGGCGGACGGCAACAAGCGCCTGGCACTGGTGGCGCGGCGTTACCTGTTCATGGGCGCGCAATGGGCGCGCGACGGGAATCCTGACCGCGTGTCAGACTACCAGATCTGGTGTGGCCCCGCGCAGGGAGCGTTCAATGAATGGGTTGCAGGGACGTTCCTTGAGCCGATCGAGAACCGGACCGTGCGCCAAATTGCCCTGAACCTGATGGAGGGCGCTGCTCGGCTGACACGGGCCGGCCAGATGCGGGCGAGCGGCATCGCCGTGCCCCCCAGCGCCTTTTCCTACCTGCCGAGAAAGTTTCTCTGAGATGACAAGACAGAAGGTCCTTCCATCATGACCAAAGGCCCCGCTGAACCGGTCGCCATTGTCGGCATGGGTGCCATCTTCCCGGGCAGGGGAGACGTCACCGGCTTTTGGCGCGACGTGTTCGAAGGACGCGATCTCCTGTCGGATGTGCCGCCGAGCCACTGGTTGACCGAGGATTACTACGACGCAGACCCGCGCGCGAAGGACAAGACCTATGGCCGCCGTGGAGGGTTCATCGATCCCGTCGCGTTCGATCCGCTGACATTCGGCATTCCGCCAAAGGCGATGGAAGGAACGGATACGGCGCAATTGCTGGCCCTTGTCGCGGCCTATGCAACGCTGCAGGACATTGAGCGGGACAGTGAAGGGCGCATCGACAAGTCCCGCACCAGTGTCGTTCTCGGTGTGGCGTCTGCCACCGAACTCACTGCACACATGGCCGGACGGCTGCAGCGGCCTGTCTGGGTCAACGCCATGCGTGAGGCCGGCTTGCCGGAAAGCGAGGTCGCGGCGCTCGCCGAGCGGATCGAAAGCCATTATGTTGAATGGCAGGAAGCAACCTTTCCCGGCCTGCTCGGAAACGTTGTGGCCGGACGAATTGCCAACCGGTTCGATCTTGGCGGCAGCAATATGGTGACCGATGCGGCCTGCGCGTCCAGCCTGTCCGCGCTGAGCATTGCCCTGCACGAGCTTCGCTCGGGCGACAGCGATACGGTGCTGACCGGCGGGGTCGACGCACTGAACGACATTCTGATGTATATGTGTTTCTCGAAAACACCCGCTCTATCTCCGACCGGGGATTGTCGGCCGTTTTCGAACGCGGCAGACGGCACCATGCTGGGAGAGGGAATCGGCATGCTGGCCTTGCGGCGCCTCGAGGATGCCGAGCGGGACGGTAACACGATTCATGCCGTGATCCGGGGGCTCGGTGGCGGCTCTGACGGCAAGGGCACCGCGATCTATGCGCCAGTGCCGGAAGGCCAGGCCCGCGCCCTGAAGCGGGCCTATGCGCAGGCAGGTTACGGTCCGGACGCTGTGGACCTGGTGGAGGGGCATGGCACAGGCACCAAGGCCGGGGACAAGGCTGAACTGGATGGTCTGCATCTTGTGTTCGGCGAGGTCGAGACTGACGCGCCCTGGTGTGCGCTGGGGTCGATCAAGTCCCAGATCGGTCATACGAAAGCGGCCGCAGGTGCGGCGAGTCTCGTCAAGGTCGTAAATGCGCTCAGCCGGAAAATCCTTCCGCCCACGATCAAGATCGAGGAGCCGGCAGATGTCATCAAGGACAGCAATGCCTTCTATCTGAACACAGAGGCGCGTCCGTGGATCACGCCGAAGAAGCGCCTGCGCCGGGCCTCGGTCAGCTCCTTCGGATTTGGGGGCAGCAATTTCCATGTCACGCTGGAGGAATATACCGGCAAGACGGCGGTCCGGCCCTACCGGGTGCTTCCGGCAGAATTGTTCCTGTTCAGCGCCGATTCCGCCGAGGCGCTTGCCGCGGCCATTGCGGGCGTCACCGAAGGTCTGGAGGATGCCGCGCTTGCGCATGCCGCTTCGCAGAGCCATGCCGGATTTGATCCGGGGGCTGTGGCGCGCGCGGCGATCATCGCCGAATCCGTGTCCGACCTGGAGGCAAAGGCTGCGAACTTGTCCGCACAGGTGCGGGCGGGAGAGATCGGCGTTCGTCCGTTCAAGGTGGATTGTTTCGCATCGCTTGACGCGCCGTTCGAGGGCAAGATCGCCTTCATGTTCTCGGGGCAGGGCAGCCAGTATGTCGGCATGGGCTCAGACCTCGCCATGGCCTTCCCAACAGCGCGCGACGCTTGGGACCGGGCGGCCAGCCACAAGCGGACCGGCAAGCTGCGGCTGGACAGGCTGTCCTTCCCGCCAGCGGCCTTTGATCAGGTCGATTTCGGTGCGCAGACCCAGACCCTGACCGAGATGCAGCATGCCCAGCCGGCCATTGCCGCGGTCGCACTTTCGCAACTCGGCCTGCTGTCACAGCTCGGCCTGACGGCGGACATGGCGGCCGGGCACAGTTTCGGCGAGATCATGGCCCTGCACCTGGCCGGCGTGATGGATGCCGACACCGCCCTCACCGTGGCGGCAGAGCGCGGCGCGCTGATGGCAAAGGCTGCGGGCAACACGAAGGGGGCCATGCTCGCTGTCCAGACAGATGCCGAGACGATTGCGCCAGTGCTGAAGACGGTGGGACAGGGGCTGGTCCTGGCCAATGACAACGGGCCGGATCAGGTCGTCCTGTCCGGCGGGCAGGCCGCGGTGGAGGCGGCGAAGGTCGAATGCGATGCGCGGGGCCTGAAGGCCCGTCTGCTGCCGGTGGCCACGGCCTTCCATTCCGAGATCGTGGCCGAGGCCGTTCCGCCCTTCGAAAAGGTGCTGGGCAAGCAGAAGCTGCGCGCGCCGAAACTGGATGTCTATGCCAATGCCACGGCGGGAAAATACAAGGCCAAGGTCGCGGACCTGCCGGCCTTCATCGCCGACCAGCTGATCCAGCCGGTCCGCTTCCGGGACCAGGTCGAGGCCATGTATGCGGACGGGGCGCGGGTATTTGTTGAAGTCGGCCCCGGCGGGGTCGTAACCGGGCTTGTCGGGCATATTCTGGGCGAGCGGCCACACCTTGCCGTGTCGCTGGATCACAAACGCCGCAACGGCGTGAACCAGTTCCTGCTGGCGGTTGCGACACTGGGCGTGTCCGGTCTCGATCTCGATTATGCCGCCCTGTTCGAGGGCTTGCCGGCGCAGCCGCCCCGGCCTGCGCCGTCGAAGCATGCAGTGAAGATCACCGGGGGCAATTACAACAAACCCTATCCGCCCGCCAATGGCGCGGCAGGGCGGGCGCCGCCCAATCCGGAAAAACCATCCGTCCAGGAACCAGCCGCGGCAGCGGCTGCGTTCAGCCCTCCTCCCGCTCAGGCAGAGTCCACGCCACGCCCGAGCGTTCAAGACCTTCCAGAACAGACAGGCACTCCCATGACCCAAGACAAATCTTCCGCCGGTTCGCACTCCGCCCCGCAACGAAGTTCAGGGGTCGCCGCTCCGGCGTCCACGACTGAACGGATCATGCAGGAAGTTTCACAGCGCCATGCGGACTATATGGCGGCCATGTCTACGGCGCACTCAGCCTTCCTGAACGTCGCGGCCCAACTGGCCGGTCATGTACCGAGTGAGCCGGTTCGCAGTGAAGTTCCGGTGGCCTTGCCGGCCCCGGTGGCGTCGCCGCCGCCTGCCATGCCCGCGCAGCCCGATATCGCAACGCAGGCGGTCCCGCCAGCTGCAGCGCCGCCACCTGTACCCAAGCCGGCTGCCGCACCTGTTCAGACACAGTCCGTTGCCGAACCGGCCGCCCCCGCAGCCCTGGCGCCGGGGAGCGGGAATGCCATCAGCCTTGTGCGCAGCATCATCGCGGAGAAGACCGGTTATCCGGAAGACATGCTCGAGCCTGACATGGACCTTGAAGGAGAACTCGGCGTCGATTCCATCAAACAGGTGGAAATCCTCTCCACGCTTCGCGAACGGATGCCGGACCTGCCGGAGATCGATCCGGAACAATTGGTCGAGTTGCGCACTATTTCTGCCATTGCGGCAATGATCGACGCCTCGAACGCGCCCACACCGCAGACGGCCGCGTCTGCAGCACCTGCTCCAGCGCCCATGGCGGCTGCGCCCAATGGGGCGATCTCCGCGGATACGGTCCGGGCCCTGATCGCAGAGAAGACCGGCTATCCGGAAGACATGCTGGAGGACGATATGGACCTCGAAGGCGAACTGGGTGTCGATTCGATCAAGCAGGTGGAAATCCTGTCAGCCCTGCGCGATCAGCATCCGGAGCTGCCGGAAGTCGACCCGGAAGTGCTGGCTGATCTGCGCACGATCCGGGCCATCGCGGATTTTTTTGGATAGGGGACGGCGGAGCGCCCGCAGCGCTCTCCCGTCCCGGCCCTCAGGCCGGCCCGGTCCCGGACTATGAAAGCTCGGTACGTGTGGTTTCCATGGGAGCGCCGCACCTCTTCGACGTGCGCGAGGACCTGGCATCGCAGGGGCCTTTCGCCATATCGGGGTCAGATCCGGACATGGCGCGTGCACTTGTCGACGTCCTGAACGGGGAGGGTGCCAGTGCGGGCTTGCTGGATGCGATGGGGGCCGGCGCGCGCACCGTCATTCTGACGGAGGGACTTTCCGGCCTGCCGGTCACCGAACGCCATTGGCAAGTGCTGGATCAGTGCCGGATCCATCACCAGCGCGACGCCCGGATTGTGCTGCTGCAGCCTGCAGAGGCCGACGATTTTGGCCGCCTGTCCGGGCTTGCTGGACTGTCCCGAACCCTGCGACAGGAATGGCCGCGGCAACGGATTGCAACCTGGTCGCTTCCTGCGGCAGCCCCGGTGGAGGAGAAGGCTGCGCTCATCCTGCGCGCGCTCGCTGCGGGCCTGCAGGATGCCGACCTGACAGTCGATGGCGCTTCGGTCCAACAGATTGCCGGTGCACCGCGACTCACCAATTCGACTCCTTCAACCGGCAATGTCTGGTTCGCGCCTGGCGGCGCGCGGGGAGTCACTTCGGCATGCGTGATGGAACTCGCCCGACGGCAGCCCGGCAGCGTTTTCGTGCTCGCCGGCCGGTCAGGTATTGCGCCATGGCCGGCAGGCATTGAAGTCACTACGGATATGAAACATTTGCGCGGCGCATTGATCGCCGCCGCACGGGCCAGCGGGCAAAAGCCCTCCCTGCCGGACATCGACCGGGAGGCCCGGACACTGCTCGCAGGACAGGAAATCCGCGCGACCCTGGACGCCATCACGGCATCCGGGGCGCAAGCAGTCTATCTTCAGGCGGACATGTCGGATCGCAACAGTATCGTGTCGGCCGTGGATGCCATCACACAGCAATACGGTCCCATCACAGGCCTAGTGCATGGAGCAGGGGTTCTGGCAGACGGCCTCGCGCTGAAGAAGACCCGCGAGGATCTCGCGCATGTATTCGGGCCGAAGGTCGAAGGACTGGCCATGCTGCTGGATGTGCTTGATCCCTCCCGCTTGCGGCATGTTGGCCTGTTCTCGTCAGCGTCTGCCGTGTTCGGTAATACCGGGCAAAGTGATTATGCAATGGCGAATGCCTGGCTCGGGGCCGTGGCCCGGAAACTTGCGGCCGATCTTCCGGACGCCATTGTGAAGAGTTTTTGTTGGGGCCCGTGGGCGGGCGGCATGGTCGATTCTTCGCTGGCCGGCCATTTCGCCGCTCGCGGCATCTCCCTGATCGGCCTTGAGGATGGCGCGCGGATTTTTGCAGAACAGATCCTGCAGGGCGACCGGTCCGAGGTGGAACTGCTGATCGGGGACGAGTGGGCAGGATGAGCATGTCGAACCGGTTCGAGCCCATTGCGATTGTTGGACAGGGGTGTGTCCTTCCCGGCGCCATGAGTCCGGCGGAACTGGGGGACATTGTCTTTGACAAACGCGTCGTGTACGGACCCGTCGCGCCAGAGCGGCTGGGCTTGTCCTCAATGGATGCCGGGGAACGCGGCTATGTTTCCGGGACGGTCAATGGGTTCGACGCTGTGTTCGATCCGGACAGGATACCAGAGGCATGGCGGTCGGCAGCCGCGCTGGACCCCGTATGCAGCTGGTCGCTTCATGCCGCCATGGAGGCGTGGGCGGATGCTCGCACGCCGAAAACCCGCAAGGGCCGCGGGGGAGTGTTCGTTGCGAACCTGTCCTACCCAACTGCAGCGCATGCGGGGCACGCCGCCAGCCATTGGGCAGGGCAGGCCGTCGGCGATCCGCGCGAAACGCTGAATGCGTCCTTGCCGCCGCATCTGATTGCGGGCGTGCTGGGCCTGTCCGGTCCGGCCTTCTCTCTCGACGCGGCCTGTGCGTCCTCGCTCTATGCCCTGGAGATTGCGTGTCGTCGCCTTCAGTCACGGGCGATCGATTGCGCGCTTGTTGCAGGGGTCAATGCTGCGGACAATCTGATCCTGCATATCGGATTTGACGCCTTGAAGGCCTTGAGCCCGACTGGACGGTCCCGGCCCTTTGTGCAGGGGGCGGACGGACTTGTGCCATCCGAGGGTGCCGTGGCCGTTGTCCTCAAACGCCTCTCCGATGTCCGCAAGAAGGATCGCGTGCATGGCATCATTCGCGGGATCGGTCTGTCGAATGATGGCCGGCGAAAGGGGCTTCTCGCTCCCTCGGGAGAGGGGCAGGCGGAAGCCATGCAGCGGGCTTATGGCATGTCGGGCCTCGAGCCGGCCAGCGTGTCCTATCTTGAATGCCATGCGACGGGCACGCCCACTGGTGACGGGGTCGAGGTGCAGGCCTCTGTCGACGTGTTCGCTGGAAATGAAAACCTCGCCATCGGGTCCCTGAAGGCGAATACGGGCCATCTCATCACTTGCGCCGGACTGGCCAGCCTGCTGAAGCTGACAGAAGCCTTCAAACGGGAGAGCCTGCCGCCCACGCCGATTGACGGGGACTTGATCGCCCCGGTGCAGGGCGACGGAGTTCGCGTTATCCAGGAGGCCGCCAGGTGGGAGCCCCGCAACGGGGTCCGTCGCGCAGCGATCAGCAATTTCGGATTCGGCGGCAACAATGCGCACCTGATTCTGGACCAATACATGCCCGAGGCTGAAGCGACGGGCGCTCCGGAGGAAAAAGCGTCCATACCCGACATCGTGGTCTGCGGAACTGGCCTCATGGCCGGTGGGGATCGTGGTGCGGACGCCGTCGTGCGCCGGATCATGAATCACCCGCTGAAACCTGCACCTGCCTGCACGAATGTCGGTGCAGATCCGAAATCGGCGCGGACTCCGCCGATGGACCTGATGGAAGCCGAGCCACAGCAATTGGCCATTCTCGACACGGTCGAGGAAGCCCTGAGAGACACAGCGCCCGCCGATCCCCGCCGGGTCGGCATTTTTACCGCCATGGGATGCGCATCGGATTCGGCGCGCTGGCTGTTGCGGGAACGCCTGTCGGCGCTGAGTGCCCTGTCTCCCGATACGGATACGTACATGGCGAGTCAGTCGGCCATTGCACCGCCCTTGCAAGCGGCCACCGTGCTCGGGGCCATGGCCAACATGACTGCCAACCGCGTGACCTATGCGCGTGATTTTCAGGGTATGGGCTTCTCAGTGTCTGCAGAGGCGGCCTCCGGCCTGGCCGCGCTGGACCTCGCCTGCGAAGCCTTGCAGACCGGACGTCTCGACATGGCGGTTGTTGCGGCGGCGGACTTTGCGGCCGAGCCTGTGCGCGCGGCTGCCCTGACAGCCCTCGGCGTGACTGCCCGACCCGGGGATCAGGCCGCCGCGCTCGTGCTCAAACGGGCAGAGGATGCGGATGCAGCAGGGGACCGGAGGTTCGGGACGGTCGGCCAGACAGACTGGACGAAGACCAAGGCCCCGTCGGACGAGACACACGTTCTCGATACGGTCTTCGGGGTCGCTCCCTGCGCGTCGACACTCTTCGAACTGGCTCTGCGATCCCAATTGGCGGCGCGCGGTCAGGTTCTCACCCCGGACGGGGCTGTGCCGGATCTGGGAACCGGCCTGGGCCGCGACGTGATCGCGGTTGGCGCGAGCCCTGCCAACCGTGCCGGATCGGTTACGTTCCGACCCGCATCTGCCGTGCCGGTGCCGGACGCCTTGCGCCCGACGCCGTTCCTGTTCTGGGCATCGGCAAAGGACAAGGCGGCGCTTGCCGCCCGCATCACTTCCGGGAAGACCGGGGGGCGAGGCAAGTGCCGCATCGCCATTGTGGCCGCAACCGAGGAAGAGTTCCAGATCCGTAAGGAACTGGCGCAGGCAGTGCTGGCGCAGGGCAGGGTTCCGGAAGGCGAGGGCATCCAGTTTGGCGAAGGCAAGGCCGAGGGCGAACTGGCCTTCATGTTTACCGGGTCTGCCGCAGTCTATCCGCGCATGGGGCGCGGCCTCTTGTCGGCCTTCCCGGAATTGCGACAGCGACTGGCCAAACTGGACAAGGCGGCGGAGATTGCCCCCTTGCTCGCCCGGGCCAGTTTGAGCGAATTCGAGCAATTGTGTGCGGGCACATTGCTGAGCCAGGCACATGCCATCCTGTTGCAGGACATTCTGGGCGTGAAACCGGATGCCGCGCTCGGGCTCTCCCTCGGAGAAAGCAATGCGCTGTTTGCATTCGGGTTCTGGCGGGATCCCGGCGCGCTTCTGGATGAGATTTCCGACGCGGCCATGTATGAGCGCCATATTGGCGGCGACTTCGAAACCGCGAAGGAGGCCTGGGGGCCAAACGTTCCGGCCGACTGGACGAACTGGCGGGTCCAGGCACCAGTCGAGGCGGTGAAGGCCGAGATCGCGAAACATGACGGCGTCGAGATCACCATCATCTATTCGCGAAACGATTGCATGATCGGTGGCCCGGCCGAAGCGTGCCGACAGGTCTGCGCAGCGCTTGGACCCGGCAGCGGCGCCAAGATGCATCAGCATCTCATTGTGCATGCCAAGGCCATGCGACCCTTTGCGGACACGTGGCGTCGTCTGCATACGCGCAAGATGCATGAGGGCGCGAAGGTCCGTCTCTATGCCAATGCCATCAATGCCGCCTACGAGCCGACGAGCGAGCGCGCGGCCGACATGCTGACCCGGCAGGCTGTCGATACGGTGGATTTTCCGCCTACTGTGGAGCAAGCCTGGAAGGATGGAGTGCGCACCTTTGTGGAGCTGGGCCCGCGCGACACGCTGACATCGGCCCTGGGCAACATTCTGAGAGACAAGCCGTATTGGGCCATCGCGACCGATCGGATTGAGGCGGCCGACCTGTCACAGGTCGCGGAACTTGCGGCCTTTCTGTTCGCCGATGGGCGCGCAATCCGGATGAAGCCGGTTGCCGAAGCGCTGGAAGCGGCCCGCCGCAATCGGTCAGCGCGCCCTGCGCCCTGGCCGCTCACGCGCCCGGTGCCATATGCCATTCCGGTCGTGCCGCCGCTTGCCAGGGTTGGCCGCATGCCGGTGGCGCCTGCGCTGTCCGCGATTGCCTATCCCAAGTCGCGCGCGCCGGCTGTTCCGGAAGGAGCGACCCGCTTTGCGCCGCCCCCGCCGGATCGTCCGTTGCCAGCGCCCCGCAAGGTTATTGTCGGCACTGAACCGCTCCTGCCGCGCACACCCACGGGACCGAACTGGGACTATCCAGAGATCGAGAAGTCTGCCCGTGAGAAAATGTCCTCATTCTTCGGGAAGGCGTTCAGAAAGCAGGACAAATATGCCCGTCAGGTGCGCCTGCCGGCGCCGCCGCTTCTGCTGGTGGATCGTATCACGGGGATTGATGCGGAAGCCGGGGTGGAGAGCACGGGGGTCATCTGGACCGAGACTGATCTGATCGAAGATCAGTGGTTCATCCATGATGGCCGCATCCGGCCCGGGCCGCTGATTGAAAGTGGTCAGGCCGATTTGACCCTGATCGGCTGGATGGGCGCGGATTTCCGCAATCAGGATGACCGCGTCTACCGACTGCTCGGCTGCGAGATCACGTTCCATGAAGGCGGCTTGCCGGAGCCCGGCGAAACGCTGCGCTTCCAGATCGAAATCACGGGTCATGCCACACTGGCCGGCGTGCGCATGTTCTTCTTCCAGTATGATTGCATGGCGGGTGACCGCCGTGTCTTTTCGGTTCGCAATGGTCAGGCCGGCTTCTTCAGCGACGAGGAACTCGCTTCCGGCAAGGGGGTCATGTGGGATGCCGTAAAGGATGCGCCGCCCACCGCGCATCCCGCCCCCTTCGAGGCAGAAGGGGCCAGCCGGAAGCGGGCTTTCACGGCAGAGGATGTCGATGCCTATCGGGCCGGCGATGCGTGGACGTGTTTCGGCGACGGGTTCGAGCTGGCCGCCGCGCGGTCCCGTCCGCACCGCCTGCCGCAGGACCGGCTCGCCCTGTTTGATGATGTCGAAGCCTTCGATCCCGCAGGCGGGCCGTGGGGCAGGGGATACCTCAAGGCGCGGGCGCATGTGCCGGTGGAGTCCTGGTTCTATGATGGCCACTTCCACAATGATCCCTGCATGCCGGGCACACTCATGGCCGAAGCAGCGGTCCAGACGCTCGAATTCTATGCCGCCGCCGCTGGACTGCTGACGGAACGTGATGGCTATGTCTTTGAACCTGTGCCCGGGCATATGGCGCAGTTCGTCTGCCGGGGGCAGGTCATTCCGGATACGGATCACGATGTGACCTATGAAGTGTTCATCGACGAGATCATCGATGGCGAGACGCCGGAAATCTATGCCTCGCTTCTGGCAAGCTCCGACGGCAAGAAGGTTTTCCATTGCCCGCGCTTCGGACTGCGGTTGCGCCGCGACTGGCCGGATCCGCGCATTGCGCAACAGCCGATCCGGACCGGGCCGCAAGGCGAAAGCCGGGGAGATCATGCCGCGCTGCTGGACTGCGCAAATGGCGCCCCGTCTGCGGCATTCGGCGAGATGTATGACCGGTTCGACCGGGAAGGGATCGTCCCGCGCCTGCCGCAGGAACCGTATCACATGATGACGCGTGTGCTGGATGTGTCGACCCGGCCCGGCATTCCGGAACAGGGAGCCCGGGTCCGCGCGGAATATGATATCCCGCCGGATGCCTGGTATTTCGAGGACAATCGCAATGGCGCCATGCCGTTTGCGGTCTTGTCGGAGATCGCGCTGCAGCCTTGCGGCTGGCTTGCCAGCCATTGCGGCTTTGCCCTGTCGGGGGACCTCAAATTCCGCAATCTGGAGGGCGACGGCGTCCTGCACCGCGAACTCGGCCCGGAGGATGGCACGCTGGTTATCGACAGTGAGCTGACGGCCTTTTCGCGCGTCGGGCCGATGACGATTGTCACCTTCGCCGTGAAAGTGACATTGAAGGACGGTGCGCCGGTGCTGGACCTGACCACGCAGTTCGGCTTCTTCCCGGCCGCGGCACTGGCAAGGCAGGCCGGCCTTCCCGACAAGCCGCATTTCTCGGCGGCATTCGATCTGCCGGGACAGAAAGTGAAGACAGGAAAGATCGAGAAGCGCCTGCCGGGCGGGCGCCTTCGCATGCTGGATGCTGTCGACTATTTCGATCCGGAAGGCGGCCAAGCGGGCCTCGGCCTGATCCGGGGGCGACAGACCGTCGATCCGCATGCCTGGTACTTCAAGGCGCATTTCTATCAGGACCCTGTCCAGCCGGGATCACTCGGGCTGGATGCGCTGGCACAATTGCTTGCGCGGGCCATCCTTCTCAAGGGGCTGGACAAAGGCATGGCGGAGCCGCATGTCGAGACCATTGCCACAGGTGCGCCGATGAAGTGGAGCTATCGCGGTCAGGTCACGCCTGACAAGCGCGAGGTTGTGACGGTCATGGAGATCACCGCGATCGAGGAACGGGACGACGGGTATCTTGTCACGGCCCGGGGCAGTCTGTGGCGCGATGGACTCCGGGTCTATGAAGTCGGCCCGTTCAGCCTGGCGCTCGTCGACCGGGGCTAGTCTGCGGCCATGGCAAGGCTGACCATGAGGTCTCCCTGCTGCGCGCAACGTACATCGTACGTTCCATGAGCGCTGGACAGGCTGGCTGCGGAAGCGTTCCCCGTCAGGAATGCATCGGGCAGACGCAGTTTGGGCGCGCCCATCCGGAACCCTTCGCCGGCCGCCTTCATCACCGCTTCCTTCGCGGTCCACAGTCGATAGAAGGCGTCTAGCACGTCATGGTCGACGCCGAGCAGCAGGTGCGCCTCCTCCGGGGCGCACACCATGCTGAGCATGGGCTGCCATTCGAGGGGGCGGATGCGTTCGACATCAATGCCGATGGCACTGGAAGGCGAGAGCGCCACCGCGGTCCAGCCTTCCGTGCGGGAGAGGGAGATCCGTGTGCCCGGCATCGACGGCAGGGTCGGCGCCCCTTTCGAATCCCGGGTGATCATGCAATCGGCAGCTGGGCGGCCGAGCCAGTCCGGCAGGACCTGCTGCACCGCCCTCAGCGATCGGTCGAGTTCCTGCCGCCTGTCCGGTGCCTTGATGCGGGAAACCCGGACGGCATCTTCCGGGCTGAGCGGCGTGCCATCGAAATCCGCGGAGCCATGCTCCACCATGCGGGCAATGATTCCGGCAGGAAGGCCGCCGCCGTCCGTCGAGGTGAAGGGCTCAAGACACGTCATGGATACCCGGTCTATGGGTCCGCGAAACGGGGGGCAAGTCGCATTTGCGGGCCTGTGATCTCCCAATGCCTGTTCTAGCCGTCCTGAAACCGGAAGACAGAAACGCCGCGCGACCGGGTGTCGAATACCAAACGCTTGTTCAGGGGTGCGTGCGCCCTTGAAGGGCAATTCTCGCGCTCGCACATATAGCAGTTCACGCCGATCGATGTCACGGGAATGGCCTTCAGATTGAGGGTCTGCGCATAGATCAGGCGAGGCGCATAGGCGATGTCGCAGCCGAGGCCGATGGCATATTTCGTCGGGGGGCGGTCAAACGCCCCTTCAGACCGGGACATTGTGCGCGCAATGGAGAAATAGGTTGTGCTGTCCGGCATCTGAATGATCTGGGTCCGAACCTGGTCCGGTGTGGCGAAGCAGTCATGGATGTTCCAGAGCGGGCAAGCGCCGCCAAACTTGGAGAAGTGGAATCGGCCGGCGCTGAATCTCTTCGACACATTACCGGCACTGTCCATGCGAACGAAGAAGAACGGGATGCCGCGCGCATCAGGCTTTTGCAGCGTGGTCAGCCGATGCGCAACCTGTTCGTAACTGGCGCCGAACCGGTGGCTCAGCAATTCGATGTCATACTTCGTGGTTTCGCATTCCTTCAGGAATCGGGAATAGGGCATCAGAAGGGCGGCGGCAAAATAGTTGGCGAGGCTGACGCTGGCCAGGTTTCGGGCGCTGCGATCGGGCAGTCCGGCCCGGTCAACATGATCGGAGATGAGATCCGAATATTCGAGCAGGGCGATCTGAACGGCCAGCTGAAATCGGCGTCCGGACTGGTGCAGAAGCTCTGACAGGTCGATCCTGCGATGGTGGCGGTCGAAATAGCGCAGCTGATCCGGCATCACATGGGCCGGGACAATGCGAACCTGATAATTGTGCCGCGTCTTGAGGCGATCCGTCAGCGTGGTGTGGGGTTCATCCGTCGTCAGAAATAGCTCGGCTGACAGCGCTTCGGCCGCCTCGTCGATTTCAGGAAAGAAGTTCCGGTTCTCATGAAAATATTCCCGCACCGAGTCGACGCTGCGGTCAGTCTGTTCAAGGACTTCGACCTTTTCGCGGTCAGCCAGCGGGTTTGCGTCGGAATAAAGCCGAATGCTCATTTCGCGATGGCGGGAATAGAGTCGCAGAAACGCTTTGGCGATGTCCGGATTGGCGTTGACCACATCCTCCACATCATTCTTTCCGACAGGGCCCGCGTCGAAGACAGGATCCCGCAACGCCTCCATCAATTCGGATGCGAGACGCGCATCAGAGGCGCCGCCAACATCGCTCAGATCGAAATCATACACTTGGGCGAGTGCAATGAGCAGTTTTGCGCTGACCGGTCGCTGATTGCTTTCGATCAGATTGATATAGCTTGCAGAGACGTCGAGATCGTCAGCCATCTGGGCCTGGGTCAGACCCAGTGTGCGGCGCAGGCGTCGCAGCTTTGCCCCAATCAGAAGTTTCTCTTTGCGCTGACCCATGAACCGATCCGAATTTTACAAAAGTTACAAGATGCAAGCTCGCCACGTTACATCATAAACAAGAAAACCCAATAGAAACAAATACGTACTCGAATTCTCGCGATATTGTAAATAGTGTTGTGTCAATTCAATAGTGATTGACGAGGCACATCATGACATTTGTCGAAGCGTTGGAGCGCGCCCCCCGGGAAGCTGATCATATCGAGATCGGGAAACAGGTAGAGGGCGTTGACCGGGTACTGACCGAGGGGGCGCTCGACTTCCTGGTTCGCCTTGAGCGCCGTTTCGGAACGCGGCGCATGGAGCTTCTGGCCGCGCGCCGCGCGCGTCAGGCACGCTTCGACGCCGGCGAGTTGCCGGACTTCCTGCCGGAGACGAAATCCATCCGTGACGGCGTTTGGGAAGTGGATCCGATTCCCGCCGTGCTTCAGGATCGCCGCGCGGAAATCACGGGCCCGGTGGATCGCAAGATGATGATCAACGCGCTGAATTCCGGCGCCAGGATGTTCATGGCCGATTTCGAGGACGCGTCTTCGCCGACCTTTGCGAACATGATCGACGGTCAGGTCAACATGCAGGATTATGCCCGCGGCAACCTGGACTATACGGACCCCAAGTCCGGCAAATCCTACGCGCTGGGCGATGAGACCGCCGTCATGATCGTCCGGCCGCGCGGCTGGCACATGCAGGAAGCGCATCTTCTTGTGGATGGCCAGCCCATGTCGGCGAGCCTGTTCGATTTCGGGCTCCACATCTTCCACAATGGGGCAAAACTGCACGCTGCTGGCCTCGGGCCGTTCTATTATCTGCCGAAGATGGAGAGCCATCTCGAAGCGCGCCTGTGGGATGAAGTCTTTGAGTTCGCGCAGGAAACGCTCGGCATTCCGGTCGGCTCCATCAAGGCGACCGTCCTGATCGAAACGCTTCCGGCTGCGTTCGAAATGGATGAAATCCTGTATGAGCTCCGCCGCCACATTGCCGGCCTGAACTGCGGCCGGTGGGATTACATTTTCTCCTACATCAAGACGCTTCGGAAGAACCCGGCCTATGTGCTGCCGGACCGGGCGCAGGTCGGCATGGACCGGGCCTTCCTGAATGCCTATTCGCTGCTGCTGATCAAGACCTGCCACAATCGCCGGGCCCATGCGATGGGCGGCATGGCCGCGCAGATCCCGGTCAAGAATGACGAGGCGGCAAACACGGCTGCCTTCGACAAGGTGCGGGCTGACAAGCTGCGCGAAGTGAAGGCGGGCCATGATGGCACCTGGGTGGCGCACCCCGCGCTGGTACCGGTGGCGATGGACGTCTTCAACGAGCATATGCCCGCCTGCAACCAGGTGCGCAGCCAGCGGACATTTCCGCCAATCCGCCGGGATGACCTTCTGCGTCCGCACACGGGTCAGGTCACCGAAGCGGGGGTCCGGACCAACATCTCCGTCGGGATCGAATACACGGCCGCCTGGCTCAACGGTCGCGGCGCGGTGCCGATCCACAACCTGATGGAAGATGCCGCAACAGCTGAGATCTCCCGCAGCCAGATCTGGCAGTGGCTCCATCACACGGCGCAGGTCATCGCGCAGAATGGTGAAGCCCGGTCCTTCTCCCGGGAGTGGTTCACCGAAATCCTCGGCGAGGAGCTTGCCAAGATCCGCGAAGCCATCGGCGCAGATGCCTATGAGCAGGGCCGCTATGAGCTTGCCGCAAACATCTTCACCGAAACGGCAACCGGCGAAGACCTGCCAGACTTCCTGACAACCCCAGCCTATGAGGCGCTGCGCAAGCTCGCCTGATCCCCACACAGACTTCACCAAATTTCAAGGAGACAAGATCATGTCCAATCGTCCAACCTATTCTGAACTTCGCGCCGAGGCGCTCAAGCGTTATCCGGATGGCGTGACGCGTGCCGGGATCAGCATCGACGACATCGTCCAGCTGAAAATCCAGAACACATACTCCACGCATCTCGACATCGCCCGTGAAATGGCCGGTGTGATGCGGGCCGACATGGCGGCCTATGATGCCGACCATTCCAAATTCACCCAGTCCCTGGGCTGCTGGTCCGGCTTTCACGCGCAACAGATGATCAAGTCTGTCAAGCGCATGCGCGGCACGGCGAAGGGCACCTATGTCTACCTGTCCGGCTGGATGGTGGCTGGCCTGCGCAACACCTGGGGGCATCTGCCGGATCAGTCCATGCACGAAAAGACGGCTGTCGCAGAGCTGATCGAAGAGATCTATGTTTCCCTTCGTCAGGCCGACGAAGTTGCTCTGAACGATTTGTTCCGCGAACTGGCCGCCGCCCGGGAAGCGGGTGCAAGCCAGGATGTGCTGGACGAGATCATCTACAGAATCGACACATTCGAGACGCACGTCGTTCCGATCATCGCCGACATTGATGCCGGCTTCGGCAATGAGCATGCGACCTATCTGCTGGCCAAGGAGCTGATCAAGGCGGGCGCGTGCTGCCTGCAGATCGAGAACCAGGTGTCCGACGCGAAACAGTGCGGTCACCAGGATGGCAAGGTGACGGTTCCCCGCGAAGACTTCATCGAGAAGCTGCGCGCCTGCCGTTTGGCCTTTGAGGAACTCGGCGTGGACGATGGCGTCATCGTGGCACGGACGGACAGCCTCGGCGCCGGCCTGACCCAGAAGGTGCCGGTGTCCCAGGGGGCAGGCGACCTTGCGTCCGAATACATAAAATGGCTGGAAACCGAGGAGATCTCCGACTCCAATCCGCTTCAGGATGGTGAACTGGCGCTGCAGAAGGACGGCAAGCTGGTCAAGCCGGTGCGTCTGCCGAACGGTCTTTATCGTTTCCGCGAAGGGACGGGCACGGAGCGTGTGATCGAGGACTGTATCGCGAACCTCACGCTGGGCGGTGCTGATCTTCTCTGGATCGAAACCGATACGCCGAATGTCGACATCATTGCTGGCATGGTGAACCGCATCAAGGAAGTCGTTCCGAATGCGAAGCTGACCTATAATAACAGCCCGAGTTTCAACTGGACCCTCAATCTGCGCAAGCAGGTGCGGGCCGACTGGATCGCGGCAGGCAAGATTTCCGAGACCGAGTATCCGGAAGCCGAACTCATGTCGGCCCGGTTCGATGATACCGACCTCGGCAAGGAAGCTGACGCGCGCCTGCAACGTTTCCAGTATGACATCAGCGAACGCGCCGGCGTGTTCCATAATCTGATCACTCTGCCGACCTTCCACATGACGGCCTTCGCCATGGACGAATTGTCGAAAGGATATTTCGGCGAGAACAAGATGGCCGCCTATGTGCAGACCATCCAGCGCCGCGAGATCCGCAATGGCGTCTCTGCCGTGAAGCACCAGCACGAAGTGGGCTCGGACCTTGGCGACACGTTCAAGGAAATGGTTGCCGGCGAGCGCGCCCTGAAGGCGGGCGGCGTCCACAATACGATGAACCAGTTCGAAAACGTCGACTGACAGATCGTGACATGACCCGAACAGCCCGGCTGCATGACCGGGCTGTTTCTTTTGGAGGGTATGCCGACTTCGGGCCGTCATGTCCTGGATGGTGGATCCGGGGGAGGGAAACCGCCTATTTGCAGCGAAGAATATGCACAGGCCGGTCGTTTCCGCTAGAAGATCGGCTGACCCCCTGATGCTCGCCGGAACCTTTTTGTCATGCCTTCGACCCTGAACTACACTTTCTCTGTCGCGCCCATGATGGATTGGACGGACCGGCACTGCCGCATGTTTCATCGCTGCCTGTCGAAGCGGGCGCTGCTCTGGTCGGAAATGGTGACGGCGGATGCGGTGATCCATGGCGATCGTGACCGCCTGATCGGCTATGCGGACGCCGAGCATCCGATTGTCCTGCAACTGGGCGGCAACGAGCCTGCCAAGCTTGCCGAGGCGGCCGCCATAGCCGAACAGTTCGGCTATGATGAAGTGAACATCAATTGCGGATGCCCGTCCGACCGGGTCCAGTCCGGGGCGTTTGGTGCATGTCTCATGGCCCGGCCCCGGGAAGTGGCCGATTGCGTCAGCGCGATGCAGGCCAGGGTGTCGATCCCGGTCACGGTGAAATGCCGTATCGCCATTGACGATCTGCCGGCAGAGGAAACCCTGTTCAACTTTGTCGAGACGGTCAGCGCCGCCGGGTGTAGTGTGTTTACGGTGCATGCGCGCAAGGCCTGGCTCAAGGGGCTCAGCCCAAAGGAGAACCGGGACATCCCGCCTCTGGATTATGATCTTGTGGCGCGCCTGAAGGTGGCCCGGCCAGACCTTACCATCGTGCTCAATGGCGGCATCACCACGCTCGACGACTGCCAGTCCCATCTGACCAGGTTTGACGGAGTGATGCTGGGGCGCGCCGCCTATCAGACGCCGGCCCTGCTCGGCGACGTGGATGCACGCCTGTTCGGGGAAGGGGGGGCGGTCTCACCGTTCGAAGCCATTGAAGCCTACCGGCCCTATATGGCGGACCGCCTGAAGGAGGGTGTGGGCCTGCATGGCATGACCCGCCACATGCTGGGCCTGTTCAATGGCCGGCCCGGCGCCCGGCAGTGGCGGCGGACCCTTTCGGAGAAAGCCGTTCGCAAGGGCGCGGGTCTGGATGTGCTTGATGAGGCGCTCGGCGCCGTGATGAATCCCGCCTAGACGAAAATAATTCTACTTACTGGCGCATTAGTTCTTTATTTGTTCTTGGGCATCTGTTAACCCTTTCTTCCAGCGCAAGAGGGGTGCTGATGGTTTGCCGGGTAACAACATTCGCGTTTGAAGGGGTGGAGGCGCAGCCGGTCGATGTGCAGGTCCAGATGGCTGGCGGTCAACCGGCCTTTCATGTGGTCGGCCTGCCGGACAAGGCGGTTGCAGAAAGCCGCGAACGGGTCCGCGCGGCCTTCGTGTCCCTCGGGCTTGCCCTGCCGCCGAAGCGGGTCATCGTGAATCTGGCCCCGGCCGACCTGCCCAAGGAAGGCAGCCATTATGACCTCGCCATCGCGCTGGCCATCCTGGCCATGATCGGAGTCATCCCGCCGGATCAGCTCGAATCCTATGCGGCGATTGGCGAACTCTCCCTGGACGGCTCTCTTGGTGAAACCATCGGAGTGTTGCCGGCGGCGATGGCGGCCGAAGCCATGGATCTTCAACTCATCTGTCCACAGATTTGCGGGGCGGAAGCAGCCTGGGCCGGGGGCGGCGTCATCGGAGCACCCGGCCTGATCGCCCTGATCAACCATTTTACCGGGCGGGCCATGATCGCACCGCCACGGCCTGGCGAACTCGCCACGCCGCCTGCCGGGCCGGATTTGCGCGATGTCAAAGGACAGGAAGGGGCCAAGCGGGCACTCGAGATTGCAGCGGCGGGCGGTCACAACCTCCTGTTCTGCGGCCCGCCGGGGTCTGGCAAGTCCATGCTGGCCCAGCGACTGCCCGGCATTCTGCCGCCCCTGTCTGCCAGGGAATTGCTGGAAGTCTCGCAGATCCAGTCCGTCGCCGGACTGCTGGAGCGTGGCCGCCTGTCTCGGCGCCGGCCGTTCCGGGCGCCGCACCATTCGGCCTCGATGGCAGCCCTGGTCGGAGGCGGCATCAAGGCGCGACCCGGCGAAGTGTCTCTGGCCCATCACGGCGTCCTGTTTCTTGATGAGTTGCCCGAATTCCCCGCGACCGTGCTGGACAGTCTCCGCCAGCCGCTCGAGGCCGGGGAGGCGGTCGTTTCGCGGGCCAACCGCCATGTTCGCTATCCCGCCCGGTTCCAGCTGATTGCCGCCATGAATCCCTGTCGCTGCGGCGGGGGGCCGGGCGCGGCGGCGTGCCAGCGCGGTCCGCGCTGTGCCCAGCAATACCAGGCGCGCCTGTCCGGCCCTTTTCTTGACCGGATCGATCTGTACTACGACACGCCGCCAGTGACGGCGGTCGACCTGGCCTTGCCGCCGCCACAAGAAGGATCGGAGGAGGTACGTCAGCGCGTGGCCCGCGCCCGGGATATCCAGACAGAGCGTCTGGCACACCTGGCCAGCGATACCTGCCGGCCCGTGAATGCCGATACGCCTCTGCCAGAACTGGAAAAATCTGCCGCGCCGGACGAGGCCGGGGCGGCCTTGCTGGCGGAGGCCGCGACCCGTCTGCAATTGACGGCGCGGGGCTACAGCCGTGTGCTCAAAGTGTCGCGAACCATCGCGGATCTTGAAGGCGCAGAGGCCGTGCGCCGGGTACATGTGGCCGAAGCGCTTTCCTACCGGCACCGCCCTCCCGGCGGGGCCGGTGCTGTTGCCGGCGCGGCACAGGGCGGTCTGGTCGGTTAAACCAATCCTAAAGGCTTTGGGGTATGGCTGATGCCTGATGACAGATACGCCAAAGCCCCCCGCACAGGCCGGCAAGCCGGAAGATACTTTCCTGGCCACCGCCAGCCATGAAATTCGCACGCCGCTGAACGGGATTCTCGGCACGGTCTCGCTGTTGCTGGAAACCGATCTGGCCCCGGCACAGCGCGAATATGCCGAAGCCATTCGAATGAGCGGCTCGCGGCTGCTCGACCTGTTGAACAATGTGCTGGACTATGCCCGCCTGGATGCATCCGCGGTGGACATTGAATCGGAACATTTTTGTCCGATCCGGCTCGGCCGGGAAGTCATTGAACTGCTCAGCCCCCGGGCCCATGCGGCCGGTCTGGACCTGGCCGTCCGGGCCCGGCCTTTGCCCATGCCGACCTATGTCGGCGATGCTGGCCGGATCCGGCAGATTCTGTTCAACCTGGTTGGCAATGCGCTGAAATTCACGCGGCAGGGCTCGGTTCTGCTGGATATCTCGGATCTCGGGGACGGGCTGGAATTCCGGGTCATCGATACGGGTCCGGGCATAGCAGAAGCTGACCGGCGCAAACTGTTCAGCGCCTTTACCCAAACCGCCACTCAGGACGCCTACAAGGATGGCGGGGTCGGTCTGGGGCTCGCCATTGTCAAACGGCTGACCGAATTGCTGGGCGGACGGGTCGAGATTGACGGGGCGCCCGGTCTGGGCACGGCGTTTATCGTCAGGCTTCCGCTGCAGCGGGCGGATATGCCGTCCACGCATGACCTGCCGCGGCTTGACATGACGGTGGGCCTGGTCGGCCTTCCGGCGGCGACAGCACTGGCGGCGGCCAATGCGCTGATCGGGGCTGAGGCTCGTGCCATCATGCTCAATCCTGCCTCGGACTATGTGCCGACTGATGTCGATGTCCTGCTGATCGGCGCAGATCTGCGGGAACGCCTCGTGCGGGTCTTTGCCGGGCAGCGCCCGTCCCTGGTGGTGCTGCGGCCAGAGGATCGCGGCGCGATCGAGCGCTTCCGCGGCCTCGGATGCGATGGCTGGCTGGTCCGCCCGCTGCGAGCCTCCTCGATTGCCGAGCGGGTCTTCATGGTGCGTGCCGGGGCCCAGCCCGTCGACGAGCCCGAACAGAAGACCGGGGCAGGGCATGTGCTGATCGCGGATGATAACCCGGTGAACGCTTTGATCGCACGGCGCGCCTTGGAATCGGCGGGTTTTACCGTCACTGTGGCCTCTACCGGAAGCGAAGCCGTGGAGACCGCCACCCAGATGAATCCCGCCCTGATCCTCATGGACCTTCGCATGCCCGTCATGGACGGGTTCGAGGCCATGCGCCGCATTCGCCAGCATGGTTCTGACGTGCCGATGATCGCCATCTCCGCAGAGATGAATGCCAATATCGAGCGACAGGCCCGGTCTGCAGGTGCCAGCGGCGTTGCCGCCAAGCCGCTCGATGCCGAGGCCCTGCGCACGCTGGCAATCCAGTGGACGAGCCGTCCGGCGCAGCAGGAAGGCGCTGCATGACCGAGGCTGTGACGAAGGAGGCGGATGGCGGGCGTCAGCCCTCGCGGGTCATTCGCGCCCTCAAGGCGTTGAAGGACCGCCGCATGGCGGCAATGCTGCTTTTGTCATTCGCGGCCAGCCTGCCCTATGGGGCCGTACTGGGAGTCCTGACCGCCTGGCTGACCGAGGAGGATGTCGGTCCTGCGGTCATCGGGGCCCTTTCCCTTGCCACGATCGGCTATGCCTTCAAATATCTCTGGGCCCCGGCCTTCCAGCGGGCGCGGGACATTCCTTTGTTCCGGCTCGGCGGGCGCCGGTCCTGGCTGGTCCTGTTGCAGATCCTGATCGCGGTCCTGCTCGCCGTGCTCGCCTTTTCGAATCCGGCCCAGAACATCGGTGTTGTGGCGGTCATCGCCTTTGCGATCACCATTCTTTCGCCCACACATGACATCGTGCTCGATGCCTGGCGGATTGAGGTGGCCCGTTCGGAAGAGGACAAGGACCTGATGTCCGCCCTCTACCAGTTCGGCTACAAGTTTGGCGGTCTGATCAGCGGCTTCGTGGCCCTCATGATGGCCGCGCGCATCGGCTGGGTGGCCGTCTACATCATGCTCGCAGCCTTCATGCTGCTCAGCATCGTTGGCAGCCTGCTGGCGCCTGAGCCGGAAACCGAGGAATCCGTGACCGGCCGCCGCGAGCGGCCGAGTTTCCAGCCGGCCATTCCCGGAAACCTCGCGCGCGGCGCCATCGCCTTCGTGTCGCTCTGCTGGCTCGCCGCCTTCCTGATGATCGGAAACTTCGTTGTTGGGTCGCTGATCCTTGATACGGGCGTGAAAGGACACACGTTCGTCAGCCATCAGGGGCCGGTCATTGTCGCACTGACTGTGCTGGTTCCGGCGCTGGTGGCGGCCTATCTCCTGTTTTCGCAGAAGGCCGAGGCGCGCATGGTCGACCTCGCAGAGGTGCCGCACAAGCCGGGCGACGCGCTGACGAACACGCTGTTCCGCGCCATTTTCGATCCGCTAATGGACCTGATCTACCGCCTGCGCTGGGGCGTGATTCTCGTGCTCGCTCTGGCCCTGACCTACAGGTTTACCGACGCAGTCTGGGGCAGCTTTGCCTATGCCTTCTATATGGGCCAGAATTTCGGCGCCCTCGGCCACAGCCCGGATGATGTCGCCATTGCGTCAAAATTCTTCGGGGTCATTGCCACCATTCTCGGGTCCCTCGTCGGCGTGATTGCCATCACCGTGGTCGGGCGCATGCCGGTCTTCTTTGTCGGCGGCATTCTCGCCGCGGTGACCAATCTCCTCTATGCAGACCTTGCCGTCGGCGGCGCGCATGTCGACGCCTTCCTGGCCGTCACGCATCTGGATGTGCCGCTGGTGGCCTTCGCCAACTGGGCGGCTGAAATCCAGCCGAAGGACATTGTCATTCCCTCGGACCAGGGCCAGCGCATGGCGCGCCTGATGGTGACCATCTTCGCCGAGAATATTGCCGGCGGTCTCGCGCTCGTGGCTGTGACGGCCTATCTCACCAGCGTCGTGAACCCGCGCTTCGCCGCTGTGCAATACGCACTCCTGGCATCGCTCACCATGCTGATCGGCACTCTCGGCAAGCCCTGGCTGGGAGAACTGATGGAAACGCGCGGCTTCTATCATGTCTTCATCATGACTTTCTGGCTGGGCGGCATTGCCGTTGTGCTCAGCGCCATCGAATGGGTGCGTCAGGCCCACTTGGCCAGGACGGCGGAACACGTTTAATCTGCCCCGGCAGGAGGAACGCATATGAAAGCCCTGATCCCGGCCGCATTGGCGGCATTCATGATGGCCGCATGTGCCACGACTCCCGCTGCCGGGCCCGTCGCTCTCGACGAAGCGGGGGAAGCGGCAGCCATCACCGCCATGCTCGAAGCCCAGGACGCGGCCTGGAATCGCGGTGACATTCCGGGCTTCATGGCGGGATACTGGCGCTCGCCGGAATTGCGCTTTGCCTCCGGCGGCACGATTGCCCGCGGGTGGGATGCGACCCTGGAACGCTATGAAACGCGCTATGACACGCCGGAGAAGATGGGCACGCTGGTGACATCGGAGTACGAAATCGACGTCGTGTCGGAGGATGCCGCAATCGCCCATGGCCGCTGGATGCTGGATGTGGCGGGGGAGAACCCGTCCGGACTCTACACGCTCGTCCTGCGCAAGATCGAGGGTGACTGGCTGATCGTTTCAGATACCACGACGTCAGCGGATTGAGGCCTGTCGGCAATCGTGTGAAGCCTTGGCTTTCGGCGGCGATCCGGGCAAAACCGCGCTTGGCCGAATGACAGACGGGGGACGCCGGATTCATCATGAAACGCGCAACACTGGACACGGACACGCACAATTTCGCGCTGGAGCGGTTCATTGAACGCCCTTGGGTTCGAAGTCTCATTATCTGGCTGATCATCATCAACGCCATCGTGCTTGGCGTGCTGACCTATCGCGAGACCCTGCCGCTGAATCTGGTCATCGCGCTGGAGAGTCTGGACCAGGCGATCACCTATCTGTTCGTGGTCGAGATCTTCCTGAAGCTGCTCGTCTACCGGTTCCAGTTCTTCAGGTCTGGCTGGAACTGGTTCGATTTCATCGTGATCGGCATCTCGCTCGTGCCCGGCTCGACTCCGTTCGGCGTGCTGCGGGCCTTGCGGGTCCTGCGGGTGCTGCGCCTGCTGCACGTTGTGCCGATGATGCGGCGGATCACCGAAGCGCTGATGAAGGCGCTGCCCGGCATGGGGGCGATCTTCGCCGTGCTCGCCCTGATCACCTATGTCGCCGCCGTGATGGCGACCAACATGTATGGCAATACGGAGAATGAGGAAGTCACCGAACTGTTCGGCGACCTGCCACGGTCGGCCTATTCCCTGTTCCAGGTGATGACGATGGATGGCTGGCGGTTCGAGGTCGTCCAGAAGGTGATCGATGACGGCAACCCGTTTGCCTGGCTGTTTTTCCTGATCTTCATCTTCATCGCCAGCTTCGCCATTCTCAACCTGTTCATTGCCCTGATCGTGGACTCGCTTGCCGCCGAGCAGCAGGCCATCATCGAGGAGGGGCTGGACGAACTGGAAGAGGAACTGGAAGGGGAGATGGTCTCTGCCGAGAAGGAGCGGGCAGCGGTGCTGAATGCCATTCAGGAAATGCGCAAGGAAGTGGCCGCGCTTCGGGCCATCGTGGAGTCGCGCTCCTGACAGGACTGGTCCGGACGCGCCGAACCAGCCTGACAGGCATGCGCCGGGCTGTGATCAGCCTTCCGGCAGCAGCACGGCGTCGATGACATGGATCACGCCATTGGAGGCCATCACATCGGCCGCGATAACGCTTGCACCATTCACCGTCACGCCATCCGTTCCATCGATGGCGACGGTGCCGTTCAGCGTCTCGGCAGTGAGGGTCTTGCCGGCCAGTTGATCGGATTTGATCTTGCTGCCGGCGATGACGTGCAGCTTCAGGATTCCGGCCAGCGTATCCTTGTTTTCCGGCAGCAGCAGGGTTTCCACCGTGCCGGCCGGCAGGGCTGCAAAGGCTTCATCGGTTGGCGCAAAGACGGTCAGCGGACCATCGCCCTTCAGGGCCTCGACCAGGCCTGCGGCCTCGGCAGCGGCCAGCAATGTATTGAACTGGCCGGCGTCTGCAGCGGTGTCCACGATGTCGGCCTCGGCCCAGTCGCCTTTGACAAGTTCGGCTTCGACATGGCTGGCGGTTTTCGCCTTCGCATACTGACAGGTCTCGGCAAGGGCCGGTGCCGAGAAGAGGGCGATGGCGGCGGAAAGGGTCACTAGACGTTTCATGAGAGGGGTATCCCGGTTCAGGAATTCGCCGACGGAACCATATCCACCGGCCCCCTCTCTACGAAGCTCCTGCAAAGAGGATTGGATTCTTAACAAGATTTCACGAACGCAATTGTGAGCAGTACTTCACGGCTCTGTCAGCATGCCGCGCTCCCAAAATCGCCAAAATGGGGTATAGGATTCCCTTGAATGTCATTGTGGACGCGACTTCTTGAGGGTGGACGGCGCCTGTTCGACCCGGATCACTCCGACGGCGATTCCGCCGGCGGGGAGGATTTTGCCTGCGCGCCGGATCCCAACGATGTCGGCTTCACGGCCGCAGTTGTCGGTCTCGGGGCCAAACTGGCGGCGGCCGATGGTACGGTTTCGGATCAGGAAGTCATGGTGTTCTCACGGGTTTTCCGTTCTGCGCCGGAGGATGCCGACAGCGTGCGGCGCGTGTTCAACATTGCGCGCCAGACGGTGCGGGGATATGAGGGCTATGCCCGCAAGATCGGCCGCAGGTATCATGATCGTCCCTGCCTACTGGAAGGTGTGATGGATGGCCTGTTCCAGATTGCGGGCGCAGATGGCGTCGTGACGGCCGATGAAATGGCCTATCTGCGCACGGTGTCCGACGCCTTTGGCTTTGATGAGGCTACGTTCCGGCGCATCAAGGCCAGCCATCTGGGGCCAGACGCGGATGACCCCTATCACATTCTCGGCGTTGCCCATGATGCCGCCTTCCCGGACATTCGCGCTGCCTATCGCCAATTGATGGCCGACAATCACCCGGACCGCGTCGTCCAGATGGGCGCCCCCCGGGAATTCGAGGACGCGGCGCATGCCAAGGCGGCGTCGATCACCGCGGCCTATGCGCAGATCCGTACCGAACGCGGCATGCTGATCCGCCCGGATTGAGGCAATTCAGGGATTTCGCACGGTATCAACATTGCATCGCATTGACGGCGGGCATGGCTGACGCCATGTTTGCTGTGCAAACGAGATATTCATGACCCAAACCGCTTCCAGTTCCGGCCGTTTCCAGATTCCAGATGCCCTGGCAGGTGCGATCAGCCTGACGGCGCAGCTTTGCATCGGTCTTCTCCTGGTGTTGTTTGCCGGGATGCTGGCCGTGATGACGGCATTTGCCGGCGTCCTGTTGGGTGCTGCGGCCCTGGTCATGCGGTTTGCCGGCCGTCGCCGGGCGCATGCCCGGTCGGCGTCCGGACCGGATGCGCCATTGACGCTGGAAGCCCGGCGCACGCCGCGCGGCTGGACGGTCGAATAGGGCCCGGCTCCCTCAAAAATCATTCCGACTGAATTGCGCCCGAGCCGCGGGATTGTGTACGCTTGACACGATCTCGCTACAAATGTAGCGTGCTCGTGACTTATCTAGCGAGGTGTGTTGTGACCCAGCCAAATCCGTCGGAACTCAGCGTATTGAAACATCTCTGGGCGCATGGGCGCCAGAGCGCCCGCGAAGTGCATGATGCCATCGGGCCGGGGCAGGGGTGGAAACCATCCACCACGCGCACCGTGATTGCGCGCATGGAAGAGAAGGGGTGGGTGACCCGCCAGGATGTGCACGGAATCACCGTCTTCACAGCTGCCATCGACCGGACCGCCACGCTGGGCGGACTGGTCCGCCATCTTGCCCGTCAGGTGCTGGACATGGACGGCCCGCTTCCGGCGGCGCTGTTCGCGGAAAGCCCGCATCTCTCCGATGCGGAACTCGATGAGCTCGACGCGATCATCAATGCGGCCGAAAATGACTCGGAGGGGAAGGCATGAGCGTGTTCGGACTGGTCTGTCTCGCCCTGATCTGGAGCGCGGCGTTATGGGGGTTGGCGACAGCCCTGTCATCCTTGCACCCCTCGCCCAAGGCGGCGCAGGCAATCTGGCGCGGCGCCGCCGCCTTGATGTTCGCGCCTTTCCTTGCCTCCGCCTTCATGCCGGGCTTTACGCAAACCGCTGTCGAGGCCTTGCCGGATTTGCCGGTAATGGAAGCCCTCGCCGTTCGGCCGGAAGCAGTGTTGCAGGAAGCCGCCGCGTCCTCATTCCGTATGCCGCAATTCTCCCAGCTTGTACTGTGGGCCTTGGTGTTCGGCTGGATCGTCCGGGGTGTCTGCTGGGGAATTGGACAGTATCGCCTCCAGCGCCTCAAGCAATGTGCGCGCCTTGTAAGCCGGCCAGTGGGGCATTGGGCGGACGCTGTGGGCCTGCGCCGCGTGCCAGATGTCCGCGTCATCCCGCGCGGGGCACCTTTCCTGGCAGGAATCCTCCGTCCTGTGATCTATATTCCGGCGGCACTCGTCTCGAAATCCCATACGCCCCAGATCATCGTGCACGAAATGGTGCATCTGAAACGCGGGGACCTGATAACCCGGCCGTTTGACCGGTTTGTGGCCGATGTTTTCTGGTTCTCTCCTTTCGCCTGGGCCATGCGCGAGCGGCTCGACTATTGGCGCGAAGCCATTGTGGACGAGGAGACAGCAGACCTGACCGGAGACCGGATCGCCTATGCCCGCGCGCTGACCCAGGTCGCCCGTCATGCCCGCCCGCCCCTGATCCTGCCGGTGGCAGCATTCACGCTCAAGAAGGAAGGAACCCTGAAAATGCGTCTGACCCAACTCCTGACAGAAACACCGCGCCGGCCCGGTCGGCTCGGGCTCGCCATGGCCGCCGCGCTCGCGCTGGCGACGCCGCTCGCACTGGCGCAAGGCTCCCTGATCCGTGGCGTCGCCGCGTTGCCTTCCGTGATGCCTGTCTACACGCATCCGGTTCTCGACAAGGCCAAACTGACCAGCGCGTTCGGCATGCGCACGCACCCCCTCACGGGTGAGGAGAAATTTCATCGCGGCATTGATCTCGCCGAAGAGGAAGGCAAGCCGATCTACGCGCCGGCCGCCGCAACGGTAACCCGCGCGGAGATGGTCAAGGGCTATGGCAATCTGGTGGAGATTTCCGCCGGCCGCACCATCCTGCGGTTCGGGCAGATGAAAGACATCAATGTGGGGGTCGGCGATACGGTCTCGGCAGGCACGATCCTGGGCACACTCGGCAAGTCGGGACAGGCTACCGGGCCGCACCTGCACCTTGAAGTCTGGCGGGATGGCGTTGCAGTTGATCCGATGGCGGAAGAAGGGCTGGAGCTGGCGAAGAGTCTCTTCATCGCTGCAAGTTCCGGCGCGAAAATGCCCCCGCCGCCGGCTGCGCCCAAGGCTCCCGAGACTCAAACTGCGCCGCAGCCAGCTGCCGCGCCGCAGGCGTCAAACTGAACGGGGCAAGATTCGAGCCCGTGACGAATGACGCAGGTCAACCGGTGGAAGTGAAAGGTGTGACCTATCCGCTCGCTTTCTGCATCGGCTGAGTTCCACGGCGATTATGAGGAAAAGCCCGCATCCATCCGGTGCGGGCTTTTGTTCGACCTGAATGTTGCGGCGTCCTAGCGGTCGAACAGTTTCGAGACGCTCTCTTCATTCGCGATACGGCGAATGGCTTCCCCGATCAGAGGCGAAATGGGCAGAATACGGATGGATTTTGACTTGATCGCATCTTCCGATGGCTGGATCGTGTCGGTCATCACCAACTCGTCCAGGACGGATTTCTCGATGCGCTGGACGGCATTGTTCGACAGGACGCCATGGGTAACATAAGCGGAGACGGATTTGGCGCCATGCTCCTTGAGGGCAGCGGCGGCATTCGCCAGCGTTCCGCCGGAATCACACATGTCATCCAGCATGATGCAGCTCTTGCCGGACACATCACCGATGATGTTCATGACTTCGGACTTCCCGGCTTCCGGACGGCGCTTGTCGACGATGGCGAGGTCAGCTTCCAGGCGTTTGGCAAGAGACCGCGCCCGCACCACGCCGCCAACGTCCGGGGACACAACGATCAGGCCCTTTTTGCCATAGCGTTCCTTGATATCGTCCACCATGACCGGGCTGCCGAACAGGTTGTCGGTCGGGATGTCGAAAAAGCCCTGGATCTGGCCGGCATGGAGATCGACGGTCAGCACCCGGTCCGCTCCGGCGCTGCAGATCAGGTTTGCAACCAGCTTGGCAGAGATCGGTGTGCGCCCATCGGTCTTCCGGTCCTGGCGGGCATAGCCGAAATAGGGAATGACGGCCGTGATGCGGCGGGCCGATGCGCGCTTCAGCGCATCCATGCAGATCAGCAGCTGCATGAGATTGTCATTGGCGGGGTAGGAGGTGGACTGGATCACGAAGACGTCTTCGCCGCGGACATTCTCGTCGATGCGAACAAATATTTCCTGATCCGAGAAGGTCTTGACCTCAGAGCGCGTCAGGCGCGTGTCGAGATAATCGGCGATGGCTTCTGCCAATGGCCGGTTCGCATTGCAGGAAAGCAGTTTCATGATGGCGCGCCCGTGATGCCCGATTTGGTGTCGCTTTTGTAACATAGGGCCGTGAGTCGCAACCGGACTCTGCCGAGTTTTGCAGAAAATTACAGACTCAGCATGATGACTGAGGCATTTCGGCCATAGTCCGGCTCGCCGCGATGGTTGCGTCGGCGGTTGGAGAAATACGTCTCTTCCAGCGCGCACGTGTCCAGCCCGGTATCGTGAATGGAATGCACGCCCAGCCTGTCGAGGCGCTGGCGGCAATAGCCCGGCAGGTCGAACTGATACCGGTCGTCCCGGCCGGGAATGAACAGCGCCGCGCTGTCCGGCGACTCGGCCAGAAAGGTCTCGCGGAAGTCCGGGCCGACTTCATAGCTGGCCTGCTGGATGGTCGGCCCGATGGCCACCCGGATGCGGTCGGTCTGTGCCCCCAGTTCCAGCATGGCGGCCACGGTCGTGTCCATCACGCCGCCAATCGCGCCTTTCCAGCCGGCGTGCGCGGCGCCGATCACACCGGCCTCCGGGTCGGCAAACAATATCGGCGTGCAGTCCGCCGTCAGGATGCAGAGCGCCAGGCCCGGCTCGGTCGTTACCATGGCATCGGCTTCCGGTCGCACGATCCAGGGCATGGTGACATGCACCACATCGGCCGAGTGGATCTGATAACAGGAGAGCAGGGCACGCGCCGACAGCGCAGCGCGTACCCGTTCGCGGTTGGCGGCAACTGCGTCCGGTGCATCGCCCGAGCCTTCCCCGACATTGAGGCTGGCATAGAGGCCGCCCGACACACCGCCACGGCGTCCGAAAAAGCCGTGCCGCACATCCGGCAGGCCGGTCAGCGTGTCGGATGTGACGAAAGGGGGCAGGTCGCTCATGCCCCTAGCCGTGGGTCGCTGCGGCGCCCCTGTCAAGCGCGCCGCAGGTCATGGCTACATGTGATAGGCCGACTCGCCATGCGTTGCGGAGTCCAGCCCCGTTTCCTCATCCTCGGCCGAAACGCGCAGCGGGATAAACAGTTTGATCCCGAACAGCAGGACCGCCGTCACGAGCGCCGAGAAGATGGCGACAGTCACGACGCCCAGCAGCTGAACGCCAAACTGTTCCCCGATCGGCAGGCCGATCCCCGGGGCGAGGGGGCCTGCAGATGCCAGGAAGGGGATCATCAGGCTGCCCAGCATGCCGCCGACGCCATGCACCGCGAACACGTCGAGGCTGTCATCAATCTTCAGGCGCTGGCGGATCAGGCCAACCGCGGCGTAACAGATGATCGCCGCCAGCACGCCGATGAGAATGGCGCCCACCGGCCCGACCGATCCGGCCGCCGGCGTGATCGTGGCCAGGCCAGCCACCATGCCGGTGGCAATGCCGACCAGTGTCGGTTTGCGGAAACTGATCCACTCGATCAGCATCCAGACCAGCGAGGCCGTGGCCGCCGAGACATGCGTCACCAGCATGGCCCGCGCTGCATCGCTGTTTGCGCCGAGGGCGGATCCGGCATTGAACCCGAACCAGCCGACCCACAGCATGGCGGCGCCCAGCATCACGAAGCCGGGGCTGTGAGGAGGGCGCATGTCCTTGGGAAAATGGCTGCGCCGGCCCAGCATCAGCGCGAACACGAGGGCCGAGATGCCCGCCGTGGTGTGCACGACAATGCCGCCGGCAAAATCCACCACGCCGCGTTCGGCCAGCCAGCCACCGCCCCAGACCCAATGGGCGACGGGCGCATAGCAGGCCACCAGCCAGAGCGCACAAAAGACCAGCACGGCAGCGAAGTTCACCCGTTCAACGAACGCCCCGACGATCAGCGTCGGCGTGATGATCGCGAACGTCATCTGGAACATGAAGAACAGGGGCTCGGGAATGGTCTGCCCGTCCAGTGGCGCGCCGGTCATGCCAGCGGCCATGCTTTTTGCGAACCCGCCAAAAAGGCCGCCACTCTCCGGCCCGAACGCGATGGAATATCCGCAGGCCAGCCAGACCAGGCTCATCAGGCAGGCGATGGCGAAACAATGCATCAGCACCGACAGCAGATTCTTCGCCTGCACCAGTCCACCATAGAACAGGGCAAGCCCCGGCAGCGTCATGAACAGGACCAGCGCCGTGGCGGTCAGGATCCAGGCCGTGTCTCCGGTGTCGGCATGTGCAGGCAGGGCCAGTGTCCCGATTGCGGCCACAAGCAGGCCTGCGCGTGTTGCGCATTGTATAGGTTTCAGCATTTCACTCCCCGTTATTTTTCCCCTGTTTGGGGGATGTGCGGGGCATCGTCAATCGGCGTGCACGGGTCGCGCCGGGACAGGCAGCGTGCAGATGTCGAGCCGCTTTGGCGGGGTGACGACAAAGGCGTCATAGATGCCGTAATCGCGCTTTGAGGTCTTCAGCGCCTCCCATTCCGCGCCCGGCGTCGCCATCACTTCCCAGCGCGGGCGCAGATCTTCGGGCATGTCGGCGGCGAGGCCGATGGAAAGGATCCGGTTGGCCGACAGCGCCTGCGCGCGGGCGGCAAAGGCCGCCTCCGCCGTCGCCGGATCGGTGAAGGCCGGGATCTTCGCTTCGCCGGCCGGCTCGACGCGTTCCAGCCGGTTGACATGTTCCATGCCGGAAATCACCCGGCCGAAGATCGTGTAGTTCCGGTCTAGATAGCGGCGCTGGCCGATGGGGATGAAGAACTCGGTCGCTCCGGAATCCGGTGGCGTGTCCCGCGCCATGCCCAGCGCGCCGGGGCAGTGCAACAGCCACTCCGTATTGCCATCCCGCCCCACGGCGAAGCCATCCCGGTGGCCAGCTTCGGGCGCAAACAGGTCGGCATTGCCCAAGGGGGCAAAGCCGGCGGCCTCGACTGTGCGGTCGGCCTCCAGCGGTACCGTATCCCATGCGTCGAGACGGTGTTCGAATTCCAGCCCGGCCTGCGCGACATGGCCATCGATCACGCGATAGAAATACTCACCATTGTAGAGATTGGCCCGGATGGCGTTCCGGAACTGCGCGGCATGGGCGGGCGCCGCCTCGGGGGCGAGTTCGATGACAATTGCGCCCGTCACGGTCTGCAGGATGAGCAGATTCTCGGCCGCCACCTCCCGCCAGGGCGCGTCAGGGGCAGGGGCCTGCACCGGGACGGCGGCCGGGGCCGGGTCCGGAACGGGCGTTGTCTGGCATGCGGCCAGCGCCCCGACGCCGACCATCACTGCCATAAGGGATCTGTGCACCATCTTTGTCTCCTTCCCAATCAAACGTCCGCCTGCTAATCGCCGCTTATGTATCAGATAAGTGCAAAGGGCGCGCGGGCGCCAGTCGAAACGGCGTGGGACGCGCTGGCCTGGGCGGATCCCTCTCCGGCCGGAGCGGTCGATGCCAAGGAAGATGGCCGGGGCAGCTGGCGGCTCGATGCCTTTGCCGAAACCGAGGACGAGGCCCGGGCCTGCGTCGCGATCATCGAAGAGGCCGCGCCGGAACTGACCGCCCGCATCGAACAGGTCATCGAGCAGGATTGGGTCACCCTGTCCCTCGAAGGTTTGCCGCCGGTCGTGGCCGGTCCGTTCATCGTCGCCGGCAGCCACGCGCTGGCGCGCCAGTCGCCGGGCAAGATTTCCGTGCTGATCGAGGCAGGCCCGGCTTTCGGCACCGGCCATCACGGCACAACTCTGGGCTGCCTGAAGGCGCTGGACGCGGTGCGTCGACGGCGCAAAGTCGGCAAGGTGCTGGATCTGGGAACTGGCTCCGGCGTGCTGGCGATTGCCGCCCTCAAGGCAGGCGCGTCCTCGGCCATCGGAACCGACATCGACCTCGACAGCGTTCTTGTGGCCAATGAGAATGCCCGGAAGAATCAGGTCAACGGCTTCACCGCGCTTCATGTGACGGGCGCCAACACGCCCCGCATCCGCCAGGGCGGGCCATACGACACCGTATTCGCCAACATATTGATGCGCCCGCTGATCGGTCTGGCGCCGGATATCGCAGCGCTCACCGCGCCGGGCGGGACGATCATCCTGTCCGGATTGCTGCACCATCAGGCGCCGCCGGTGCGCAACGCGTTCGCCTCGCGCGGGCTCGATTTCCAGGGCCGCATCCGGGAGGATGGCTGGTCAACGCTGGTGTTCCGCAAGCCGGGCTGAGGCGTTTGCCAAACGCGGCTTCTGCACTAGGTGGAGCGCTGTGGAGGCGCTCGAAACATGTCCAGACCCGCCAGCAGACCGAAGCGTGTCAGCAAGGTTGACCTGCCGCAGAAACCTTGTGCCGTCTGCAATCGCCCATTTGCGTGGCGGAAGAAATGGGCGCGGGTCTGGGACGATGTGAAATACTGTTCCGAACGGTGCCGCCGCGACGCCCAGAAGCGCTGATCAGTAGGCTGCGCGGCGGGCCCAGCGAGCCGAACGGCGCGCAAGGATTTGCGGGCGCTGGCTGTCTGCTGATTTCAGCGACTGGGCAAAGGCAGGCTCGGCCACTTCATTGACCATCAATGCACGGTCCTGGCCGGCCATGACCGACATGTTTGCGGAAGCGATTGTCGTGTGACGTTTCATGGGAAATCCCTTTGTCTGTATTGTGCGGTGCACAATTTCTTTTGCGTGGGGCCCATGTAGCGAAAAAACCTAAACAAAAAAGCATGGAATTCGTGAAATGTGCATGTATTTTTGCATAACTGTGATGCGGGTTTTGGTGGTCAAATGGGGGCTTTGCGCTTAAGTAAGGGGCATGAGACAGACTTTCGACATCAAGGGCGGCCCGCAGGACGGACGCGCCCATTTGCCCCTCGTTCGCGAACAGCTTTCCAAGGCGGGCCTCGATGGCCTTTATGTTCCGCATGATGATGAATACCAGAACGAATACCTCCCGGACGCGAATGAGCGTCTGGCCTGGGTCAGCGGCTTCACCGGCTCGTTCGGATCCGCCTTCGTGTTCACCGACCGCGCCGTGATCTTCGCTGATGGTCGCTACACGCTTCAGGTGGCTGACCAGACCGATCCGGACCTCTGGCAGGTTCAGTCCGTGCCGGAGCCCGGCCCCTTCGGATGGCTGAAAGCGCAGGACATGACGGGCAAGCGGATCGGCTATGATCCGAAACTGATGAGCCCAAATGATGTGGCGGCGATGGAAGCAGCAGCCAAGGCGGCGGGGGCAGACCTCGTGGCGGTGGCCGACAATCCGATCGATCTTGCCTGGGCAGACCGCCCGGACCAGCCTGCCGCGCCCGTCGTGCCCCATGATGTGAAATTTGCCGGCAAGGCGCATGACACCAAGCGCGCGGAAATCGGCCGGACGCTGAAGGCGGACAAGCTGGACGCGGCGGTGATCACGTCGCCGGCCTCCATCGCCTGGGCGTTCAATATCCGTGGCGGTGATGTCAGCTGCACGCCGCTGCCGCTCGGACGTGCCATCCTGTTTGCAGACGGATCGGCAGATCTGTTCCTGGACGAGGTGAAAGTCTCGGATGAACTGCGCCAGCATTTGGGCAACAGCGTCACGCTGCGCCCGCTGGCGGATCTCGAAAAAGGCCTTGCAGACCTGAAGGGCAAGTCGGTCAGCATCGACCCGGATGTCGCCTCGGCCTGGTTCTTCGACCAGTTGGAGCAGGCGGGCGCGAAGCCCGTGCGCCAGCGCGATCCCGTGGCTCTTCCCAAGGCCCGCAAGAATGAAGCGGAACTTGCCGGTTCGGCCGCCGCGCACATCCGGGATGGCGTGGCCCTGACCCGGTTCCTGCACTGGCTCGACACCGACGCCCAGAGCGGCGAGATCACCGAAATCGAGGCGGCCATCAAGCTGGAAGAATTCCGCGACGAGCTGGGCGGTCTGAACGATCTGTCCTTCCCGACCATTTCCGGGGCCGGACCGAATGGCGCGTTGCCGCATTATCGCGTGTCCACGGCGTCGAACCGCAAGCTCGAACGCGGCAGCCTGTATCTCGTGGACAGCGGCGGCCAGTATCTGGACGGCACGACGGATGTGACCCGGACCGTCCCGATCGGTGATCCGAGTGCGGACATGCGCCGTCACTATACCCAGGTCCTGAAGGGGCATATTGCCCTTGCCGTCGTCCGCTTTCCGAAAGGCACCACAGGCACCCATCTGGATGTGCTGGCCCGTCACGCGCTGTGGCAGGCCGGGCTCGACTACCAGCACGGCACCGGCCATGGTGTCGGCGTCTATCTCGGGGTGCATGAAGGCCCGCAGCGCATCGCCAAGGGCTGGAGCCCCGTGCCGCTGGAGACCGGCATGATCGTTTCGAATGAGCCGGGCTACTACAGGGAAGGCCAATACGGCATTCGCATCGAGAACCTGCAATATGTTACCGCGCCGGCGCCTATCGAGGGCGGCGAGATCGACATGTATGGCTTCGAATGCCTGACATTCGCCCCGCTTGCGCGGGACCTGATCGATCTGGCCCACCTGACCCGGGCCGAGCGCGACTGGGTCGATGCCTATCATGCGAAAGTCTATGAATTTCTGGCCGACAAGCTCGATGGCCCGGTAAAGGACTGGCTGCGTGCGGCCTGCCTGCCGCTCTAGCGCGTTAACGAAAAACAGGCTTGTTCCTGTTTTGTTCCAATGATAGATCATGGCCAGTAGACTCTGTGGAGACTGGCCATGATCCTTTCACTTTCGATACGTGATTTTGTCCTGATTGACCGCCTGGACATCGAACCCGGCAACGGCTTCACCGCGCTGACGGGCGAAACCGGAGCGGGCAAATCCATCATTCTCGATGCCTTGTCCGTGGCGATGGGGCACGGGTCCGACCGCGCCATGATCCGGGCAGGGCAGGACCAGTCATCCGTGGCGGTGGAGTTTTCTCCTCCTGTCGATCACCCTGTCTGGGCGGCGCTTGCCGAAAGCGGAATTGACGCCACGCCGGACGAGACCCTGACCCTCAAGCGCGTGCTGCGCCGGGCGGGTCCGGCCCGGGCCTTCCTGAATGACCAGCCGGTCAGCGCTGCGCTTCTGTCGGAGATCGGGGACCTCCTTGTCGAGATTCATGGTCAGCATGCGGCCTCTTCCCTGATGAAGCCGTCATCGCACAGACGCTTGCTGGACCAGTTTGCCGGCAATGAGTCCCTGTTGAAGGCGTGCGCGGAGGCCCATGCCCTGATGGCAGAGGCCGTCGGGAAACGGGAAGCCCTGGAGGCGGCGCATGCAAAGGCCATCGAGCAGCGCGACTGGCTGAGTGAGGCGGTGGACGAATTGTCCGGGCTCGGGCCGCGGGCCGGGGAGGCTGCCCAGCTGACCGAACGCCGAACCCTGCTGATGCAGTCCGAACGGGTCACCGAAGCCGTCCGGGAAGCGGAAACGGTGCTGGATGAATCCGGGGTGGAGGATGCGCTGGCCCGGGCCGCGCGGGCGACGGATCGCATCTGCCGTCTGCCCGGTTTCGAGGCCTCCGAAGAGGCTTTGCCCGTCGCGGCACGCGCAGCTGCAGAGGCGGTCGAACGGGCCCTGATTGAGGCACGTGAAGCGGCCAGTGCCATCGGCCTTCTGGAACGCCTCGTCGATCACGACTCGGCTGAACTGGACAGTGCTGAGGCCCGCCTGTTTGCCCTGCGGGCGGCCGCCCGAAAGCATGGCTGCGATCCCGACCTCCTGCCGGACATGCTGGACTCGCTCAGCCAGCGCCTCGACCTGGTGGAGGCAGGGGAAGATGCCCTGAAGGCCGCCCGAAAGGCCGAGGCTGCTGCGCGCGCCGACTGGCACCAGGCCGCCGGCAAGCTGTCGGAGGCTCGCAAGGCGGCGGCCACACGGCTCGAAAAGGCCATTGCGCGGGAGTTGAAGCCCCTGAAGCTTGGCCGCTCTGTTATCCGCGTGGCGATCGCGCCCCTGCCGGACGGCGAGGGCGGGCCGCACGGCACCGACCGGATCGAGTTCGATGCCGAGACCAATCCCGGGGCCGGCTTCGGACCGCTGCGCAAGATCGCGTCCGGCGGGGAACTGGCACGGGTGTCGCTGGCGCTGAAATGCGCCCTCGCCGAAGCCGGCACCGCGCCGACACTGATCTTCGATGAGGCCGATCAGGGAGTCGGCGGTGCCGTGGCGGCGGCCATTGGCGAACGCCTGGTCTCGCTCGGTCAGTCCCGCCAGGTCTTCGCCATCACGCACAGCCCCCAGGTCGCCGCTTCTGCAGCCACCCAATGGCTCGTGGAGAAGGGGGCTGGCGGCTCACGCATACGCGGGCTAGATGACAGCAGCAGGCAGGAAGAAATTGCCCGAATGTTGTCCGGCGCCGAAGTCACGGCAGAGGCCCGCGCAGCAGCCGGGAGGTTGTTGGAGGATGCATGAGCGAGGCAATTCCGGTCGAGGCCCTCACCCCGGAAGAGGCGGCCGCTGAACTTGCGCGCCTCGCCGCGCTGATCGCCGAAGCCGATGCGGCCTATTATCAGGAAGATGCGCCGGTCCTGTCCGATGCGGAATATGATGCAGCCCGACAGCGCAACCTCGCCATCGAGGCTCGTTTCCCGGATCTCAAGCGGGAGGACAGTCCGTCCGACCGCGTCGGCGCCGCGGCGCAGGACGGCTTCACCAAGGCCGCACATGCTGCGCCCATGCTCTCGCTCGACAATGCGTTCTCGGATGAGGATGTCGAGGAATTCGCCGGACGTATCCGCCGGTTTCTCGGCCTTGGCGCGGACGAGACACTGGACATCACCGCCGAGCCCAAGATTGATGGCCTGTCGCTCAGCTTGACCTATGAGAAGGGTGGGTTGAAACGCGCTGCAACGCGGGGAAATGGTCAGGTCGGCGAAGATGTCACCGCCAACGCGAAGACGCTGAAGGACATTCCGGCTAAGCTGGCTGGGCAAGGCTGGCCGGATTTCATCGAGATCCGCGGCGAGGTCTATATGAGCCATGCCGATTTTGCGGCCCTTAATGCGCGCGAGGAGGCCGCCGGCCGCAAGATCTTCGCAAATCCGCGCAACGCCGCCGCCGGCAGCCTGCGCCAGCTCGACACCGCGATCACCAAATCCCGTCCGCTCAATTTCTTTGCCTATGCCTTCGCGGCCGAAAGTGCGCCCTTTGCTGACACCCAGATGGCGGCGGTGGCCGCGCTGTCAGACTGGGGCTTCAAAACCAACCCGCTGATGGCCTGCAGTGACGGTGTCGCGAGACTGATTGAAACCTATCGGGACATAGAGAAACAGCGTGCAACGCTGGGCTATGACATCGATGGCGTCGTCTACAAGGTGAACCGGCTCGACTGGCAGCAGCGCCTCGGCTTTGTCAGCCGCGCCCCGCGCTGGGCCATTGCCCACAAATTTCCGGCCGAGAAGGCCACCACCCAGCTTGAAGCCATCGACATCCAGGTCGGCCGCACCGGGTCGTTGACGCCGGTTGCGCGGCTGACGCCGGTCACGGTTGGCGGCGTGGTGGTATCGAATGCAACGCTGCACAATGAAGATGAAATCGAGCGGCTCGGTGTGAAACCGGGTGACACGGTTGAAATACAGCGGGCAGGGGATGTGATCCCCCAGGTTCTGCGTGTGGTGAAGGATGGCGGTGGTGCGCCTTGGCACATGCCGGAGACCTGTCCGGTGTGCGGGTCTGCCGCCGTGCGCGAGATCGACGACAAGGGGGAAGCCGATGTCCGCCGGCGCTGCACGGGCGGCCTCGTCTGTCCCGCACAGGCCGTTGAAAGATTGAAGCATTTTGTCTCCCGCAAGGCCTTGGACATTGACGGGCTCGGCGCGAAACAGGTGCAGCTCTTTCATGAGAAAGGAGTCGTCCGGGCCCCGCAGGACATCTTCCGCCTGGCGGACCGGATTGCCGCTGAAGGCCTGCCGCCGCTCGAAGAATGGGACGGGTTCGGCAAGGCGTCCGCACGCAAGCTGTTCGACGCCATCGACGCCCGCCGGAACGTGCCCTTCGCCCGCTTCCTCAACGGCCTCGGCATCCGTCATGTGGGCCAGACCACGTCCCAGCTCTATGCGCGCCATTTCCTGACCTGGCAGGCCTTCTGGCAGACCGTTGAGCGCGCTGCGGAAGGTGGCGCGGATTCCGAGGCGTTCGCGGAGCTGACCGGCATTGACGGGGTCGGGCAGGCGGCCGCCGGAGCGCTGGTCGACTTCGATGCCGAGCCGCACAATCGCGACATGCTCGCCGCCCTGCTGTCGGAAGTCACCATACAGGACGAAGAGGCGGTCGCCTCGGACAGCCCCGTGGCAGGCAAGACCATCGTGTTCACAGGCACGCTGGAACGCATGACGCGGGACGAGGCAAAGGCGCGGGCCAGCGCGCTTGGCGCAAAGGTTTCCGGCTCGGTCTCTGCCAAGACGGACATCCTCGTCGCCGGTCCCGGCGCCGGATCGAAGCTGAAAAAAGCCGAAACCCTCGGCGTCCAGACGCTGACGGAAGATGAGTGGTTTGACCTGATCGGCGGCCAGGCCGGGGCGGGGTAGGCCGCGGCGCGGTGCCCTATTTGCCGCCCGGGATAATCCGCTGCAGCAGCGTGCGGCGGGTCTCACCGTCCAGCGCTTCCGGGTCGAGCCCTTCATTGGTCAGGAGGCGATAGCTCATCCGGTACCAGTCGCTGTCCGGATAATTGTATCCCAGCGTCGAGCCGACCGCGAGCGCCTGATCACGCAGGCCAAGCGTCAGATAGGCTTCGACCAGCCGGTGCAGCGCCTCAGGCGCGTGGGAAGTCGTGTCATAGGTTTTGACCACTGTGCGGAAGCGGTTGATTGCCGACAGGGTCTGGTTGTTGCGCAGATACCAGCGGCCGACGGTCATTTCCTTGCCCGCCAGCTGGTCGCGAACCATGTCCAGTTTCACCTGGGAGTCCCGCGCATACTGGCTGTCCGGGAAGCGGCGGATGACATCCACCAGAGCGTCGCGCGCACGCTCGGTCGTGCCCTGGTCGCGGCCTACATCGGTGATCTGGTCAAAATGGCTCGCCGCGATCAGGTAGTAGGCATACTCCGCCTCCGAGCCGCCCGGATGCAGCGCCAGATAGCGCTGCGCGCCAGAGATCGCTTCGTCATAGTTGCGGGACTGGTAATGCGCGAATGCCGTCATGACCATCGAGCGGCGCGCCCATTCCGAATAGGGGTGCTGGCGTTCGACCTCGTTGAACAGCAGCACGGCCTGATCATAGTCCCGCTTGTCCAGTTCCGAGGCCGCCTGATTGTAGAGCTGCTCCACCGGGCGCTCGACATAGGCCAGTTCCTGGCGGCGCTGGTCGCGCGACTGGCACGCGGTCAGGGCCATTGCGGACGTGGCAATCAGGAGAATCGGAAGTTTCGGGAAGACTCGCATGGCAGGGCAGGCGCTTTCTGCTGTGAAGATCAGGCTAACTGCTTAGCGCGAACCTGCAGGGTTTTCCAAGCAGGTTTCTCAGGCCATGTCCGCAAGAGTTGTCAAACGGCCGCAGACCGGCGTGCCGCCACCACGGCGGACGCTTCGACATCCGTCTCCCAGCACCAGGCCGATGGCGTTTCCAGCAGCTTGCGCACCAGAAGATTGTTGATCGAATGACCCGGCTGAACCGCGTCGTACCGACCGGCAATCGGCGCGCCTGCCAGCATCAGGTCGCCCACCGCGTCGAGCATCTTGTGACGCACGAATTCATCCTCGGACCGCAGGCCTTCGGGATTCATGATTTCACCATTGTCGACCACGACGGCATTCTCGAGCGATCCGCCACGCGCCAGGCCCATCGACCGCAGCATGTCGACGTCGCGGGCAAATCCGTAGGTGCGCGCGAACGCCAGATCGCGGGCAAACATGCCCGGCGCCAGTTGCAGCGTCATTTCCTGAACGCCAATCACGGAGTCATCATATTCGATCCGCGCGTTCAGCGTCAGGAATGTGTCCGGGGCGGGGGAGAGGCTGGCGCGTTTGGGGCCGTCCTCGATCTCGATCCGCTCCAGAATGCGGATGCGGCGCCGGGGCGCTGATTGCTGTTTCAGGCCGGCCTGCAGAAGCAATTCGCAATACACGGCCGAAGATCCGTCCATGATCGGAACTTCCGGACCATCGATCTCCACCAGCAGATTGTCGATGCCGACGCCTGCCAGCGCGGCCATCAGGTGTTCCACAACCGCGACAGACACGCCGACGTCATTGGTCAGCGTCGTGCCCAGCTGCGTGTCGGTAACATGTTCGGCGTCGGCCGGAATCGACGTGTCGGGCCCGGCCAGGTCCGTGCGGCGAAACACGACGCCCGTGCCAGCCGGGGCCGGCTTCAGGACAAGCCGGGCCTTCTCGCCACTGTGCACGCCAACACCCGCGCAGAAGGCGGGACGGGCAATCGTCTGCTGAAATTCTACACTACCGGACAACACACCAACCTCCAGTTTCAACAGGGATTTTGGGGGGTCGGGGCCCGACATTCAAAACACGGCTTGTTTCCACGTGTTACAAAATGGGCCGGAAACAGTGTTCCGGCCCTGAATTAATTGTATTTTTTCTGTAACAAGGCCTCTTTGTGCACCTGCACAATGTTGCCATCAGTGATTGGCTGACCGGCGCAGGAAGGCTGGAATCTCCAGATCAGCATCATCGAAGGGAGCCGGTTCGGGATGATCATCGGGAGAGGACACGATATTGGAGCCGGATTCCGGGGCGGGATGATCGTCATTCTCGCCCTGGGTATTGCGGCGCCAGCCGAACAGGTTGGAGAAGCCGGATGAGCCGTGGCGGCCTTCATCTTCGGCGGGCACATCCGTTTTCTTGCTGAAGATCGCGTCGGCCTGCACCTGGTCTTCTCCTTCGCTGCCTTCGAAATGTTCGGCCGGCAGGGATTGTCCCGGGAAATCGCTGCGTGGATCGGTTTCCTCCGACCGGAGGGCAGGGGAGTGATGCAGGATCACTTTCGGACGGTCCTCATCCACGATTTCGGGCGCGACGGCGTCCTCTTCGGCCTCGGCCTCCGTTTCGACCACAGCTTCGTCCTCGATCGGCTCTGCAATCGGCTGGCGAACGGTCTCGGCGACCGGCGGAGCTGGCTTCACGGCGGCCATGATGGCGTCGACACCGGCCGCAACGACCGAAACGCGGATCTTGCCTTCCAGTTCGGTGTCGAACGCGGATCCGAGAATGATGTTCGCATCCGGGTCGACTTCGCGGCGCACCTCATTGGCAGCCTCGTCGAGTTCGAACAGCGTCATGTCATAGCCGCCGGTGATGTTGATCAGGACGCCCTTGGCGCCCTTCATCGAGATATCGTCCAGCAGCGGATTGTCGATGGCCAGGCGGGCCGCCTCCAGGGCGCGGTTCTCGCCTTCCGCCTCTCCCATGCCCATCATGGCGGCGCCCATGCCGCGCATGATCGAGCTGACATCGGCGAAGTCGAGATTGATCAGGCCGGGCATGACCATCAAATCGGTGATGCCGCGCACGCCGGAATAGAGCACATCATCGGCCATGCGGAAGGCTTCCGCGAATGTGGTGCGGTCATTGGCAATGCGGAACAGGTTCTGGTTCGGCACGACGATCATCGTGTCGACATAGTTCTGGATGCTGGCCAGGCCTTCCTCGGCAAACGCCATCCGCCGCGTGCCTTCAAAGCTGAACGGCTTGGTTACAACGGCCACGGTCAGCACACCCATTTCCTGGGCTGCGCGGGCGATCACCGGCGCGGCGCCTGTGCCCGTACCGCCGCCCATCCCGGCGGCAATGAACACCATATGGGCGCCGTCGAGACGGGCGCGAATGTCTTCGAGGGATTCTTCTGCCGCCTTTGCGCCCACATCGGGCCGCGCGCCGGCGCCGAGGCCGGACGTGGTTTCAGGGCCCAGCTGGATACGGTTTTCCGTTTTCGAGCGGGACAGCGCCTGGGCGTCCGTGTTGGCGACGATGAACTCGACCCCCTGCAGGTTCGCCTCGATCATGTTGTCGACAGCATTGCCTCCGGCGCCGCCAACTCCAAAGACCAGGATCCTGGGCTTGAGCTCATGTGTCATTCGTCGTCCTCACCTTACCGCCTGTGCCATGCCGAGGCGCCAAAATGACGCGTTGCAGCTAAGAAGCGGTTAAGTGATTCGCGATTGGCGTCAGAAATTCTCTTTCAGCCAATGGAACGCCTTGTTCACTGCTCCGCTTCGGGCTTCGGCTCCGTATTCCTTCGACGCAATGCCAGCCCGCACGGCGTCCGCGAACCCCAACTCCGGATACAGTAGCAGACCTGATGCTGTGGAAAAAGCTGGTGTTCCCAGTGTTTCGCCGAGGAAATCAGCATTTGTCGGACGGCCCAGCCGAACCGGTGCCCCCAGGATGCGCGTGGCGACGTCCCGGACGCCCGGCAACTGGCTGGCGCCGCCTGTCAGGACGACCCGGCGCGGCAGTACGCTGCGTACACCACTGGCCTGCAGGGCCTGCTGAACGAACTCGAATGTCTCTTCAATGCGCGGCGCAATGATCTCGGCCAACTTGCCCCGCTCCATACGGGTTGCCTGCAGACGGCCATCATCGCCCAGTCGCGGTGCCTCAATCCGCTCGGCGAGGCCGGGCCCGTCGAGATTGGCCGTTCCATACACGCTTTTCAGCCGTTCTGCCGCAGCGAATGTGGTGCCGATGCCTTGGGCAATGTCAGACGTGACATGCGCGCCGCCAGCAGGCACCAGGCCCAGCCAGGCCGGAGAGCCGTTGAGGTATACGGAAACAGCCGTCACGCCGGCGCCCATGTCGATACAGATCGCGCCGTTTTCGATTTCGTCATCGATCAGTGTGCCGGCACCGCTTGCGATGGAAGAGGGGATCAGTGAGCCGACGCTGAGATGGGCCCTTCCGACACATTCGACCAGGTTTCGAACCATGGCCTTGGGCGCGGTGACGACAGACAGCAACAGGCCGAGCGTGTCGGCATACATGCCGGCAGGCTCGCGCACACCTTCCTGGGCATCGACTCGATAGGCCACGGGCCAGGCCGCCAGAATATCGGCGCCCTTGGTGGAGATCTTCGCCATGGCCTGGGCCTGGACGCGCCGGACATCCCGCGCGGTAATCTCGCGGGCGCCGATGTCGATTTCCGTTGTGACGAGCTGGCAATTGAGTTTCGCGCCGGTGATGCCGAGCGTGATCGAGTCGATCTGTTCGCCAGCTTCCCGTTCGGCATCTTCCACGGCCAGCCGGATGGAGCGTTCCAGCCCTTCCATGTCCGTAATCGTGCCACCGGAAAACCCGCGGGACTGCTGGCGTCCGGCGCCGAGGATCTGGAAACTGCGCGGACCTGTGCCGTCATTCCGGCCGATCAGGCACGTGATCTTCGAGCACCCGATGTCCAGCACGGCCACGGGATGGGATCCCCGGGACGTTCCAAGTGGTTTGCGGCGGGCCTGTACGTTTGCCATCAGCTGCGGGCGGCCTCTTCCCGTGCATCAAAATCAGGTGTGGTCAGCGGTGCCAGGTACACCCGGCCCGGATTGCGCAGGTCGATCGTGTCCAGCGGGCGCTCCATCAGGGCTGTGCGCACCTGCAGGGTCGACAGGCTGTCGAGCGCATTTACCAGGCCATGGTCTTCCGGCATGCGCACCGTTGCCCCGGATACGAGTCGCATGTCCCAACGGCGGTCATTGATGCGGGTAGCGATCGCGACACGGGGAGCAACGTCAGGCTCGGCCTTCAGCGCCTCGACCAGAGCCGGCGCCGCCTTTGCCGCGCCGCGCCCGGCCAGGCGGACCAGTTCCCGGTGATCTTCCGGATGCGCATCCGGCATGACCCGTCCCAGTCCGTCCACAACGGTCCAGTCCTGTCCGTCATGCCAGAGGGCCACCGGTTCGGCCGCATCGGCGATGATCACGACCTGATCCGGCCACAGGCGATGAACGCGGACATTCAGCACCTTGTGTGTGCCTTCGACGCGGCGGCGGATGACATGCGGGTCTGCCCGAAACATGTTTTCGCCCGGTTCGATCATCGCCGCGGCGCGAATATCACGGGCGAGGGCCGGGTCCTGTTCCAGGCCGATCACGGACACGTCATTGACCGAAATGCCCACCGTGCGAGCCGTATTGTCCATGAAGCTGGCGAACCGGTTTTCCATCTGGGACATCGATCCGCCCATCCAGGCGGCGGTGGCGACCACGATGGCGACCAGCATCACGAAGCCGAAAACGACTGAGGAAACGCGCACTTCCTCGCCCGTCACCTCATCCACGATGACGGCGGGCTTGCGCTGCTTCTTGGGGACAGTCTGATTGCGGCTTACCTTTGGCATGAAGCATCCTCGATCATCCAGGCGACCAGGTCTTCGAAGGACATGCCCACGAAGGCGGCCTGTTCGGGGACAAGCGAGGTGGGCGTCATGCCAGGCTGGGTATTGGTTTCCAGGATCACGAGCCGGTCTCTCTTGTCGTCATAGCGAAAGTCGGATCGCGTCGCGCCCCGGCATCCGAGCGCCTGGTGTGCTTTCAGCGCAAATTCCATTGCCGCTTCCGTCACATGGGCAGGCAGGTCTGCCGGGATCACATGCTGCGATCCACCAGCCTCATATTTTGCATCAAAATCGTAATAGTCTCTTAAGGTCGTGATCTCGGTGACAGCCAGCGCCCGGTCGCCCAGCACCGCCACGGTGAGTTCCCGGCCGGGAATGAATTCCTCGGCCATCAGATGGTCGCCATAGCGCCAGTTCGGCCCGGTCAGTTCCTTTGCCGGTCCATTGGCACCTTCACGCACGATCAGCACACCGAAGCTGGATCCCTCGGCCACCGGCTTGATCACATAGGGTGGTTTCAGCGGATGGGCGGCGGCCGCTTCGGCCCGTGTTACCTGCCGGTCCTCGGCCACGGGCAAGCCGGCCTGCCGGAACACGGCTTTCGATTTCAGCTTGTCCATCGCCAGGGCCGACGACAGCACGCCGGAATGGGAATAGGGCAGACCCATCACTTCCATCACGCCCTGCACGCAGCCATCCTCGCCCCACGGCCCGTGCAGGCCGTTCAGCACTGCATCCGGTTCCGCCTCGGCCAGTTGCGTCGCCAGGTTCCGCCCGGCATCGATCTCGACCACGTCATAGCCGCCGGCGCGGGCCGCTTCCGCCATCTTGCGGCCCGAGGTGAGGGAGACTTCGCGTTCGGACGACCAGCCTCCATAGATTACGGCAACGCGCTTCATCGGATGTTCCTGTTCAGCATGAGTGGACTTATCCTTCGCGTCTGCCCGGTTAAAACGGCCTTAGCGTGGCAGACATCCTGCCTTTTGCCGACGACATGACAAAATTATTAGGTTTGGTCGGTTGCCTTATTTTGACTACAATCGTAGTCAACGTTTCGAGGCGTAGGGAAAAATTAGGCGTTTGTGTCGCAAACATTACACAACTGCGGGGGAGGATACGCAGCGTGAACCCTTTGACTCGACTAATTGCCAGCTCTTGTCTCTGCCTGACGGCCACAATGCCTGTCCATGCCGACATGGCGCCGGAAACCACCGCCGGGGCACGGATCTTCACGCTGGACGATTTCCGCCAATATGCCCCGCGCACGGCGCTGGAAATGGTCTCCCGCATTCCGGGCTTCGCGATCCGGGGCGATGATGATGGTGCACGCGGATTCGGGAAGGCCGAAGGAAATGTCCTGATCAATGGCCAGCGCGTGTCAGGTAAATCCAATGGCGCGACCGACTCCCTCGACCGGATCGCGGCTTCCAGCGTGATCCGGATCGAACTGGTTGATGGGGCAGCATTCGAGATCCCCGGCCTGACAGGTCATGTCGTCAATGTCGTGACAAACGGGGAAGGGGGCGTTTCCGGCACCTGGCGCTGGCGGGCCCGTTTCCGCGATAATCTCCCGCCCTTCTACAATGGTCTGAATTTGACCCTGTCCGGCGGGCGTGGAGACATCTCCTGGTCCTTCGAGGCTGAAAGCGATCCCGAGCGCGGGGCCTCCAACGGTCCGGAATTCGTGACCGATGGTGCAGGCAATCCGATCCAGCGTCGCGAAGAGGATTTCACCTACGCCGCCGAGATCGTGTCCCTCTCGGGCTCGATTGGCTGGACTCCGCCATCCGGTGTCATCGGGAATCTCAATGCCAAGGCGCAGGCGTTCCAGCCGGATTTTAAGGAAACGGCAAAGCTGTTCCCGGTTTCCGGGCCGGAAGGCCGCCGCCTGTTCCAGGGCGCCGAGGATGAAGTCTTCGTGGAGGTTGGCGGGGATTACGAATTCGGTCTCGGGCCGGGGCGGCTCAAGACCATAGGTCTGGTCCGGCGCGAGGACAGCCCGATTGTCGACCGGGTCATACGCGGTAACTTTGACGGCACGGGCCAGGCGGAAGACCGGTTCACGCGTGACATCGAGGAAGGGGAGTACATTCTCCGGTCCGAATACGCATTTGGCATGTCCGATGGCAGCGACTGGCAGATCGCTCTCGAAGGGGCCTTCAACTATCTGGACCAGCAATCCACCCTGACCCTGTCGCGCGATGGCGGGCCGCTGGAACCTCAGGACCTGCCGAATGCCAATTCACGTGTGGAGGAACAGCGCGGTGAAATATCGCTGACCCATGGCCGGCGCCTTGCGCCGAATCTGACTGGTCAGGTCTCCGTCGGTGCGGAAATGTCGGAACTGTCACAATCCGGCGATGCCTCGAATGTGCGCACTTTCACCCGGCCGAAGGGATTTGCGAGCCTGTCCTGGCAGGCTGACCCGACCCTCAAATTGGTGACGCGGCTGGAGCGGGATGTGGGCCAGCTCGATTTCTATGATTTTGTCTCATCCGTGAACCTCAATTCCGGAAATGGTCAGAATGGCAATCCGGAAATCGTTCCGGAACAGAGCTGGAAACTCAGCATGCAGGCCGAGAAGAGTTTCCAAGCCTGGGGCGCAGCGACCATGGAAGTCTTCTATTCCGACATCGAGGACATTGTGGACCGCATTCCGATCGGTACAGGAGACGGACCGGGCAATCTCGATTCAGCCTGGCAGGTCGGGGCAGAATGGGACGCGACGGTGAAAATGGACAAGGCCGGTCTTGCTGGCGCCGAACTGTCCTATGAAGGGAATTACTACGAGTCGGAAGTGACAGATCCCCTGACCGGCGAAATCCGCCCGATCAATGACAGTTCGAAATACTGGATGATGGTGGAACTGCGCCACGATATTCCTGCTACGGACTGGGCTTGGGGTTTCGGGTTCGAACGCTGGGAACGAAATCCTTATTATCGCTTGTCCGAAACCGGTCAGGAAGCCGCATCGCCGGGGTTTGGCTTCGCATATGTCGAACACAAGAATTTGTGGGGAATGACGGGCCAGGCCACGTTTGGAAACTTCGCGAACCAGAACGATGAATTTGGACGGCAATTCTACGACACGAACCGTACGGGAAACATCATCCGTGTAGAGCGTCGCGCGCGGGATTTCGGGCCGATTCTCACCGTCCAGCTGGAAGGCACATTCTAGGTATCAGGATGCGGCAACCGGCAGGGGCGGCTTGATCCGTCCGATCCGGCGAACTTCCCAGCGCAGCTCCACACCCTGTGTGGCCCGTACCTGTGCCCTGACAAGTTCGCCAAGGGCCTCAAGGTCCGCGGCTGTGGCGTCACCTGTATTGATCAGGAAGTTGCAGTGTTTCGGAGAGACCTGCGCCCCGCCCACTTTCAGGCCGCGGCACCCGGCAGCATCGATCAGCTTCCAGGCCGAACGCTGATCCGGCGTGCCCGGAGGATCCGGATTGGCGAACGTCGATCCGGACGTCTTCTCCTTGATCGGCTGGGTCTCTGCCCGCCGGGCCTGAAGGGCCTCGATCTCGGCAAGAATGTCCTCGGGAACGCCGGTGCCGGTGCCCTGCAGCGTCAGTCTGGTCACGATCAGATCGTCCGGCAAATCGGTGTGGCGATAGGCGAAATGCGCCTCCGGCAGATTGCCGGGCCGCCCCGGGCCGCGATAGGCGACATGGGTACCATCCCGCAGATAGCCCTCGAGCCCCACCAGCACATCGCGCAATTCCCGTCCGTAGCAACCGGCATTGGTGCGCGTCGCGCCGCCGAGCGAGCCGGGAATGCCCGACAGGAATTCCAGTCCCGTGATGCCGGCCCGGGCGGCCGATTTGGCCACGGACAGGTCCAGTGCGCCGGGCCGCGCTGTGAGGGTCAGGCCGTCATCCGCCTCAACGCTGCCCCAGTATTTCCCCATCAGGCGCACGACGACGCCGGCGATGCCGCCATCGCGCACGATGAGGTTGGAGCCCACGCCGAGCACGGTCACGGGGATTGCCGGATCGAGCGTCTTCAGGAAGCCGGCAAGATCGGCCTCATCCTCGGGCAGGAACAGCCAGTCGGCCGGGCCGCCGACCCGGAACCAGGTATAGGGCGCGAGATTGGCATCCTTGATCAGCTTGCCGCGAACAGGGGGAAGTGTCGTCATCATGAGGCCAAGGCGTTCGGGCACTTCCCCCTCCGTGTCAAGTTGTCGGCGCGGACGACCGCTCTCCATACCAGTCAATGTTGCGGGTCATGTACATGGTCAGCGCAATCGCGGCGAAGCTAGCCAACGCACCGGCCAGTAAGGCATGGCTCTCGGCCCGCATCAGCACGTAGATCAGTGTGTAGATCCCGGACAGGATCGCCAGCGCACGCAGGCCATACAGCCGGGATCTGAACACGCTCGCCGCATAGGCCGCTGTCAGCATGACCGTCATCGAGGCGGCGATCATGAAGGCCGCGTCAAATCCGACCCGTTCCGACAGGGCGAGCAGCAGGATGTAGAAAATCGTCTGCGCCAGTCCGACCAGCACATATTGTGCGGGGTGGGCACGCGCCGCGCTGGTCACTTCGAACAGGAAATAGGCGAGGAAGACAAAGCCGACAAACATGACGGCGTATTTCAAGGCGCGCTCGACGCTTTGGTAGGGATTGCCTTCCTTCATGAACCGCACGGCCATGTCGCGGCGGTTCCATTCGGTCAGTTCGCCAAGATCCATGTTTGTCCCCGATCCGGCAATGCCGCGAGCGAGATATGGCACACGCCAATGGGCTTCAAAGCCCTCGGTCTGGCCCGCGCCGGCCGTATGGTTTTCCGGCAGAACACCGCCCTGGAAACTGGGCGAGTCCCAATTGCTGGTCAGGTCCACACGCGTGTCCTTCGCAAATGGCGCGATGGACAGGCGTTCTGCCCCCGAGAGACGTATATTCGCCGTCAGTATGATCGGGTCGATTGCGGTTTCAAGGTCGGGGATATGGCCGCCCGCAAGCGTAACATCCGACGCAGGCACGGGATTGTAATCGCCTTTGTTGCGCGAGAGGTAGGGGGTCGGTTCGATGGACACACCCTTTCCATTTGCCCTGACAGTGATGGCATCGCGAATGCCGCGAGTGTCCGAGACCCCGAGATAGATTCGCGCGTCCGACCAGACCGGGGTGGCGTCTTCAGGCAAGGCCGCGCGCAGCACATCCGGATCGAATACGGCGTCCATCTTGATCGAGGCGTTGAAAACGGGGATGGCGTGAATGCCTCGGGTTCGCATGTCCACGTTCACATTCGCCGAAGCTGTGCCCGTTTCAGCATAGGCTACGGCATAGCCATAGATCGTTTCCTCATGCCTTGAACCGAAGGTTCGTGAGTAAGGTACGGATATTACCGGTCCGAGAACGGATTGTTGCCCGCCAACCATCTCGCTGACATCTGCCAGGGCTCGGTCTGCGCCCATGCGGCGGTCCTGAACAACAGAATGAATGAAGAGGGCTGGAATGGCCATCAGGAGGGCCAGTGCGCAGACAAGCAGCAGTTTCAGGCCGACAGAACGTTGCGGCACCAGGCTCGCAAAGGGTGATTTCGATAAAGGTATCTCAGTCATGTTTGGTGTCCCCAAAAATGGATTGGAGACATGACTTATGACCCGCCATGTGCGGCGGGGGCTGGGCGCGGCCGGGACCAGTCCAAGGTTACATTGCGGTCATGATGTGACGTGGTTACCGGTTCGGGGAGCCGTCCTGATCCAGCTCGTCAGATATCTCGTCGGCCGCATCGGATACCTCGTCTGCAAATTCCGAGGTCTCTTCCGGCAAGCGTTCAAGCGTCGCATCCATGCGTGCGCCCGCGCCTTCAAACGAGCCTTCCTGCAGGTAGAACCAGCCGAGCGCCAAAACGAAGGCGACGCACAGAAAGGCGAGAATGGCGGTTAAGGTCCGACCCATGATGAAACTCCTTGTGGGTGTTCATCAGGCAAACGCGGATCGGGCCGGCTTGTTCCGGATCAGACCTTCTGGCCGGTCAGAGCGCCGTGGCAGTGCTTGAACTTCTTGCCGGAACCACACGGGCAGGGGGAATTGCGCGGCGTGCTGGCCCAGCTGTCCTCTGCCTGGTGCAGGGCCGGTCCGGGCGGCGGCGTATCGTCGTCCGACATCTCGTTTTCGCCCGTATCCGGATCAAGATGCGTCTCGCGCATTGGCGGAGCAGCGGCCGGTTGCGGCGCAGGGCGCTGTTGCTGATCGGCCGGCGGCTGTACGCGGATGTGCATCAGCGAGCGGGTCACGGTGGCGCGTAGCTCGTTCAGCAGATTGTAGAACAGGTTGAAGGCTTCTTCCTTGAACTCGTTCAGAGGGTCGCGCTGGCCATAGGAGCGAAGGTGGATGACCGAGCGCAGCTGGTCGATCATCTGCAGGTGTTCGCGCCAGCGCATGTCCAGGACCTGAAGCAGGATCTGCTTCTCTATGCGTTGCATCTGCTCAAGGCCGACCTGTTCGGTGATCGCCTCATACACATTGTTCACGCCGTTCATGATCCGCTCGGCGATTTCCTGGTTGGCGACACCTTCCTCGGCGGCCCATTCTTTCACCGGCATGTCGATGGCAAAATCCTGACGCAGCGCTTCGGCGAGGCCTTCAATGTCCCACTGCTCCGCATACGCCTTTTCCGGCATGGTGCGGGAGACAAGGTTGTTGACGACATCTTCGCGCATGTCGAGGATGGTGTCGGAGACATTCTCGGCGCGCATGAACTCCATGCGCTGCTCGAAGATCGCCTTGCGCTGATCATTGATCACATCGTCATATTTCAGGACGTTCTTGCGGATCTCGAAATTGCGCTGCTCGATCTTTTTCTGGGACGTCTCCATCGCCTTGTTCATCCAGGGATGGGTAATGCCCTCATCTTCCTTGATGCCCAGCCGGCGCATTACATTGTCCATGCGCTCGGCAGCGAAGATGCGCATCAGGTCATCTTCGATGGAGATGTAGAATTTGGACTTTCCCGGATCCCCCTGGCGTCCCGTCCGGCCGCGCAGCTGGTTGTCGATGCGGCGGCTTTCATGGCGTTCAGTGCCGAGCACATAGAGGCCGCCAGCATCCAGGGCGCGCTTTTTCTTGACCTCGATGTCGGCCTTGATCTGGCTGGTCAGCAGGGACAGTTCGCTCTCGGTCAGCTCCCGGCCAAGCTTGGCTTCCTGTTCGGCCTTTTCCTGTTCCAGCCGCATCTCGAAATTGCCGCCCAGCTGGATGTCGGTGCCGCGGCCGGCCATATTGGTGGCCACGGTGATCGCGCCCGGCACACCGGCATTGGCGACAATCTGGGCTTCCTGCTCGTGGTGGCGGGCATTCAGCACCTTGTGCGGAATATTCGCGGCCATCAGCAGGTTGGAGAGAATTTCCGACTTCTCGATGGACGCCGTGCCGAGCAGGACCGGCTGGCCCTTGGCGTGACATTCGCGAACATCCTTGACGATCTCGGCATATTTCGCCTTGGCCGTGCGATAGACGACGTCGTCTTCGTCAATGCGCTGGATCGGCTTGTTGGTCGGCAGGTCAACGACGCCGAGACTGTAGATGTCGGCGAATTCGTCGGCTTCGGTCAGCGCCGTACCGGTCATGCCGGCCAGTTTGTTGTAGAGGCGGAAATAGTTCTGGAAGGTGATCGACGCCAGCGTCTGGTTCTCGGGCTTGATATCGACCCGTTCCTTCGCCTCGATGGCCTGGTGCAGGCCTTCGGACAGGCGGCGGCCTTCCATCATCCGGCCGGTGAACTCGTCGATCAGCATCACCTGATCATCCTTGACGATATAGTCCTTGTCGCGGGTGTAGAGCTTGTGGGCCCGCAGCGCCTGGTTGGCATGATGGACGATGGAGATGTTGGCCGGTTCCCACATCGAGCCTTCCAGCGTGCCCGATTCAGTCAGCCATTGCTCGATCTTTTCGGTACCGGTTTCGGTATAGGTGACGGAGCGCTGTTTCTCGTCGAGTTCGTAGTCTTCCTCCACCAGGCGCGGCATCAGGGCATCGAGCGCCATGTAGAGTTCAGACCGGTCATCCGTCGGGCCGGAAATGATCAGTGGCGTGCGCGCCTCGTCGATCAGGATGGAGTCGACTTCGTCGACGATGGCGAAATGGTGACCGCGCTGGGCCATCTGGTCCAGCGAGTATTTCATGTTGTCGCGCAGATAGTCGAAGCCGAATTCGTTGTTCGTGCCATAGGTGATGTCGGACGCGTAGGCCTTGCGGCGTTCCTCGTCGGAGATGCCGTGCACGATGATGCCGGTCGTCATGCCCAGGAAGCTGTAGACCTGGCTCATCCATTCGGCATCGCGCTTGGCCAGATAATCGTTCACGGTCACGACGTGCACGCCTTTGCCTTCCAGCGCATTCAGATAGACGGGCAGGGTGGCCACCAGCGTCTTGCCTTCACCGGTGCGCATCTCGGCAATATTGCCCGAATGCAGCACCATGCCGCCCATCAACTGGACGTCGAAATGCCGCATGCCAAGTGAGCGGCGTGCGCCTTCGCGCACCACGGCAAACGCTTCTTCCAGCAGGCTGTCGAGGGTCGCGCCGTCGGCCAGGCGCTTGCGAAACTCTTCCGTCTTGCCCCTCAGCGCTTCGTCCGAGAGCGCCTCCATCATCGGCTCCAGGGCGTTGATCCGATTGACGCGCGCGCGAAGCGGCTTCAGCTTGCGATCATTGACGGAACCGAAAATCTTGCGGGCAACGGAAAGCATATCAGGCAGCACCAATTGATCTGGGGCGACAAAACTCTAATCCTGACAGCGGAACCGGCAGAATTCTTGTGGGTTCTCCCACCGCGCACGCGCTGGCTGAAACCCCTCGACCAGCGTGCGGGTCAGACTTAAGAACGCCGCATTGGGGTGTCAATGCAGCGCCCTCAGCCTAGAGGAGACTTTACAGTGCTGCTTCTGAAGCCCTTTTCGCGAAATATCCTGATCTCGATGTCCGCGGCGCTCGTGCTGCTCGCTACCGCATGTGGCCGCCCGGTTGAGGAAGAACCGGTCATCCAGGTGGAGGCGGCCACGGCGGTTTCGGTCAATGGAGACCCGATCTATGTCAGCGAGGTCGAACTAGAGGCGGTGGCCCGCGGGCTCATTTCCCCGGGACAGGAATTCGGTCCGGGTGACGAGAATTACGATCTCGTGCTCGATCAGCTCATCGACCAGAAACTGATGGCGCAGGAGGCGCTCGCGCGGGGCCTCGACAAGGGGCCGACCGCCGAACGTCGTCTCGAAGTCGCGCGGGAGCGCATTCTCGGCAATCTCCTGGTGGAGAGCCTCGTGGCGTCGGAAGTGAACGAGGACAGCATCGAGGCCATGTACAAGGAACAGGTCGCCCTCCAGCAGGAAGATGACGAGGTTTCGATTGCACACATCCTTGTGGAGACCGAAGCGGAAGCCCGCGCGCTTTATCAGCAGATCGAGGAAGGGGCGACATTCGAAAGTCTCGTCGTCGCGAATTCACTGGATTCCACAACGCGCATGGAAAATGGGGATCTCGGCTATGTCTCGCCGAACAATATGGCAGACCCGTTCCCGGTCGTGATCGCCAACACGAAAGTGGGCGAAGTCTCTGAACCCTTCCTGTCGGCCGATGGCTGGCACATTCTGAAGGTAAAGGACCGCCGGACCAGTCCGCCCAAGACGCGCGCCGAAATGCGCCCGGAGATCGTCACCTTCCTGACGCTCAACCAGGTCAGCAAGATTCTTCGACGCCTGCGGACCGAGGCCAAGGTCGAAAAGGGCGAGAAATCGACCCATATCGTGCCCGATTCTGCACTTTCGCTTGAAAGTGAAGGCGATCTCATCAAAGAGCAGCCCGCATCCGAACCACAAGGACGTGAGCTTTGAATCTGAAACCTTCGCCTTTCGCCCCGGCTCGCTTTCCGGATCTGCCAGTCGTCAACGGCGTTCGCGCCGCCACCGCCTCGCGAGGATTCTACGCCCGGCGCGGCATGGAACGCGATGACATGTTCCTGTTCGTTCTTGACGAGGGCACGGCCTGTGCCGGCGTCTATACGGTGTCCAATACGGCATCGGCGGACGTGCTCTGGTGCCGCGAGGCGCTCGAACAGGGGGCAGGGGCGGCACGCGCGCTGGTCGTCAATGCGGGCAATTCCAATGCCTTTACCGGCCCGAAGGGTGTCCTCAAGAACGAGGCGACGCTGAAGGCCATGACCGAGACGCTGGGCGTCCCGAAAGAGACGTGTTTCCTCGCCGCCACGGGGGTCATTGGCGAGCCCCTGTCTGATCCCAACTATGTCGGCATGATGGTTCCCGAGCTGGCCGGCAAACTGGCCCCGCCGGATTGGGAAGCGGCGGCGCGCGCCTTCATGACGACCGACACGTTCCCCAAAGGCGCCGGCAGCACGGTGGATCTGGACGGCACGCCGGTACACTTTGCGGGCATCGCGAAAGGGTCCGGTATGATTGCGCCGAACATGGCGACCATGCTCTCCTACGTCTTCACGGATGCCGCGATCGAGCCGGGCCTGTTACAGGCCCTGCTGGCAGACATCACCAACCAGACCTTCAACAGCATCACCGTGGATGGCGATACATCGACGTCCGACACGCTGATGGTGTTCGCGACAGGGGCCAGCGGCATGGCACCGATCCGGACGCCGGAAGATCCTCGGTTCGAGGCATTTGCCGACGCGCTGCACGCGGTCTGCCAGGACCTGTCGCACCTCATCGTCAAGGATGGGGAAGGGGCCAGCAAGTTTGTCACCATCACCGTGAAGGGGGCCGTATCTACCCAGTCCGCCAAGGTGATCGCCAGCGAGATAGCCAATTCCCCCCTCATCAAGACGGCGATGGCGGCAGGCGACGCCAATTGGGGTCGCGTGGTCATGGCGGTCGGAAAGTCGCTGGAGCCGATCCGAATGGACCAGCTGTCGATCTGGTTTGATGATGTCCTGGTGGCGGAAAACGGCTCCCGGGCCGAAAACTACTCCGAAACGGCCGCCAGCGCCGTGTTTGCCCAGCCGGAATTCACCATCTGCGTCGATGCCGGCGTGGGCGACCAGTCGCACACAGTGTGGACCTGCGACCTCACCCATGCCTATGTCGACATCAACGGGGCCTATCGCACATGACGCGCCGCATGGTGCTTGTGGTGGCCGCGGCGCTTTATGATTCAGATGGCCGGATCCTCCTGGCGCAACGGCCCGAAGGCAAGGCGATGGCGGGCCTGTGGGAGTTTCCGGGCGGCAAGGTAGAGGCTGGCGAGACCCCGGAGCAGGCGCTGGTGCGGGAATTGCGCGAGGAGCTATCCATCATGGTGGACGAGGCCTCTTTGGAACCCGTCACATTTGCAAGCCATGGTTATGAGGATTTTCACCTTTTAATGCCACTTTATGCAACGAAAAGTTGGGATGGAGACGTGGTGCCACGGGAGGGTCAGACCTTCGCATGGGTCAATTCTTCGGACCTGCACAACTACCCGGCGCCGGCGGCAGACATTCCCCTGTTTGACGTTCTTGCAGGCCGGGTACCGAACGCGGAGTGTTCATGACTGCATCCCGGACCATCCTTCGCCGCTTCATGAGCGATCAGGCAGGCGCATCGGCTGTCGAATACGGTCTGCTCGTCGGGCTGATCGCCGTGGCCATCATGGGCGGCCTCGTCGCCATGGGATCATCGGTGAACAACACGCTCACGACGGTCAGAACGGAAATCAACTGACACGACCGGCCGCTTCAGGCCGGGTTTCAGGATTGGCGATGGCCTTTCACGGCGTCGGCCAGGCTGGCACGCGCACTTCCGGGTTTCAGGGGTTTGGGCTGGCTGTCTGCCGGATGCCAGCCTGAAAGGTGGACGATTTCGAACGTTGCCCGGACCTTTCCATCCGCATCGCTGAACCCTTCCCGGTAGAGCTGCAGGGCGCGATGAAGCACCGAGCGGGTCAGAGGCCGCATGGTCCCCGCTGAAAAGGCGGCCCGTTCGCCCATGCCCTTCAGGTCTTCCAGCAGGGTCATCGGGTCGGCATACCGCACCACGACCGTGTCCCGGTCGACCACGGGCAGGGCATATCCGGCACGTTGCATCAGGCTGGCCATGTCCCGCAGGCCCGGCAGGGGAGAGACCCTCGGGGCGACTCCCCCGCGCAATTCGGTCTCCGCTTCCATCAGGCAGGATCGCAATTCAGCCAGCGTACCGGCGCCGAACAGGGCGCCCAGAAACAGCCCATCCGGTTTCAGGGCGTTCCGGATCTGTATCAGCGCGCCGGGCAGATCGTTCACCCAGTGCAATGACAGCGCGGAAACGATCAGGTCATAGCTGCCTGCGGCGAGCCCCGGATTTTCTTCATCCATGAGACGTGCGTGCAGGCCTCCGGCCTCCGCAAGCGCCACCATCCGTTCCGACAGGTCCCCCGCCTCCACTGTCTCGACCTGTTTGCCCGCCCGAATCAGTCCGGCCAGCTGGCCGTCATGAGCGCCGAGATCCAGGGCACGCGGGAAGACATGGGACGTGTCCGCCAGCCGGTCGGCAATATCGCTCGACACGCGGGCCTTGAGGAAGTCATAGTTCTCGAACTGCGCGGCGGCCCGATTTCGGTTGCGGGCCACGCGGTCACGATCGAACAGGCGCGGGGGCGTCGGGTCTGGAGGGGGCTGGGACGGCATGAGCAGCGATATGGACCCGCCGGCACGCATGGCAAAGGGACTTTTGCGCGGCGCAGCTGATTTTCTCTGGCCCCAGCGATCCCTGGTCAGTGGCCAGAGGGGGGCAGGCAAGGGGCCGCTGTCGGCGGCGGAATTCGCGGCCGTCGGCTTCCTGTCAGACCCCGTCTGCGATGCCTGCGGCCGGCCGATGGAGATCGATCTCGGCCCGTACACCCATTGCGCCGCCTGCATTGCCCGCCCTCCGCGCTGGGACCGGGCCCGCGCCGCCATCATCTATGATGCCGCCAGCCGCCGCATCGTCCTTGACCTCAAACGGTCCGGACGGCGGGATGGTTTGTCCACCATGACGGGATGGATGCACCGTGCCGGTGCGCCCCTCATTGCGCAAGCCGACCTCGTTGTGCCCGTGCCCCTGCATTACACCCGGCTCGTCCGGCGCGGGTTCAACCAGTCGGCTTGGCTGGCGCAGGGCATTGCGCGTCGCGCCGGAGTGGCGTGCCATGTACACCTCGTCAAGCGCCGCCGGCGGACGCCCACTCAAGGGGGGCTGAGCGCGCGGGCGCGTCGGCGGAATGTGGCCGGGGCCTTTGCCATCTCGAAACGGGCCGCTGCCCTGGTGCGGGATCGGCGCGTCCTGCTTGTTGATGATGTTCTCACCACCGGGGCCACCGTCTCGGCCTGCGCTCGTGCCCTGAAACAGGCAGGGGCGCGACAAGTGGACGTGCTGGTGCTTGCGCGCGTTGTACGCGAAACGGATCTCACCATATAGATCGGGAAGAAACCTGTTCAGGAGCCCCCGTTTCATGGCTGATGTCACGATCTATACGCGCCAGTTCTGTCCCTACTGCACGCGCGCCGTTTCCCTGCTGAAATCCAAGAATGTGAAGTTCAACGAAATCGACGCCGGCATGGACGCCGCAAAAAAGGCGGAGATGGTCGAGCGGTCGGGCGGCGGACGGACATTTCCGCAAATCTTCATCGGCGAGACGCATATTGGCGGCTGCGATGACATGATGGCGCTGGAGCGCGCCGGCAAGCTGGACTCCCTGCTCGAGGCCTGATGCGATACGCCCATGATCCGGTACGCGCTCACCTGTTCTGATTGCCACCATGATTTCGAATCCTGGTTTGCGTCATCAGCGGCATTTGACGATTTGTCCGGAAAGGGGCTGATCAGCTGTGCGGAATGCGGCGGCGCAAATGTCGCCAAACAGATCATGGCGCCGTCTGTCTCGACCTCGGGTGCGCCGCGCGGCGACTCCGACGAGGCGGCGGCTGCGCGGGAATTCCTCAGCAAGGCGCGGGAGCATGTCGCGCGCAATTTCGACTATGTCGGGGACAGTTTCGCCGACGAAGCCCGTTCCATGTTCTATGGCGAACAGGACAGTCGTCCGATCTGGGGTGAAACCACGCCGGAGGAATCGCAGGCCTTGCGGGAAGAGGGCGTGCCGGCTGCGCCATTGCCGCGTGCCCTGACCCCGCGTCCCCCCAAGACCGGCAAGCAGGTAAACTGAACTGGATCGCTTTGACGCGCTTGACCCTGCCATACCCTCATATAATACGCAGTGTTCAAGGTTTTTGACGGGGAGTGCCCTAAATGGCTGCCAGCGAATATCATCGCGGAGAAATGGACATCACCGACCAGAAAGCGACCTGGGACGGCTTCATCATCGGAAGCATCTGGGGCAGCCTGCTGGTCATCCTCACGGTTGGCTATGCCACACTGGCAATTGCCATCGGCATGAACTGGATGGTGTCGCTCGGCCTGATGGCCATCTTCGGCGTCGTGGCTGGATTGGTCATGAATCTGGGAGGCCGCTGGATGGCAACCGTCGTGCTGATGGTGATCCTGGCTCTGGTCGTCCAGCTCTTCATTGCCCTGTTCGGGCTGGTACTCTGACACCCATCAGACCGTAAGAGTCGCGGGCTCCTTGCAGTCCGCGCAGGTCGCTGTCGCCGGATCCGCCCGCAGGCGGGTCAGCGGTATGCGACTGTCACACCCGGTGCAAAACCCGTAGCGACCAGACTCCATCCGGGCCAGCGCCGACTCGATGCGGGCGAGTTGCTGCGCATATTTTTCCAATGATATGGATGGCCGCTGCACGCCGTCAGCGCCTGCATCTGCGATCAGGCGATCCGTTCCTGAAAGGGGGGGTATCGTCTTCATCCGAGAGGATGCTGCGACTCCTTTAAGGGCTTGGCAAGGCGTTTCGGACAATTGAGGGTGATCCATATCGAGAATCGCTAACTCACCGACGCCCTCCGCGTGAAAGGACGCCGAAAACATGGTTTCACCCCCGCTGGTCATGTCGGCCGTGACGAAACGTTTCGGCGCGTTCACCGCGGTGGACCGCCTGTCCCTCGAAGTGCCGGAAGGCCAGATCATCGGCTTTCTCGGCCCGAACGGCGCGGGCAAGTCGACCAGTTTGCGAATGGGGCTCGGCATCATGGAGCCGGATTCCGGGGACGTGCGCCTGTTCGGCGACCGCCCGAACGTCCGCGCGCTGCAGCGCGTCGGGTTCCTGCCGGAAGAGCGGGGCCTCTACAAGAAGATGACCGCGCGGGACACGATCACGCATTTCGCCCGACTGAAAGGGCTCAGCGCGCCGGATGCCCGCGCCCGTGCAGACGAATTGCTGGAGGCGACCGGGCTTGGCGAGTTCAGCCGGGCCCGCATTTCGAAACTGTCCAAGGGCATGGCCCAGAAGGTCCAGATCCTTTCCACGCTGGCGCACCGTCCGGACTTCCTGATCCTGGATGAGCCGTTTTCGGGGCTGGACCCGGTCAATCAGCAGGCGCTGGAAGACCTGATCCGGGCCGAACATGCGCGCGGGGCCACGATCCTGTTTTCAACGCATGTCATGGAACATGCAGAACGCCTGTGTGACCGCATCGTGATGATGGCCCGGGGCCGCAAGGTGCTGGATGGCACCTTGAAGGAAGCCTTCGCCACACTGGGGCAGGGCGCGCGGATCTCTGTGGAGGCCGGCTTCGATCTCGCGGCCGCCCTGACGCCAAAGGGCTTCAATGCCACGCGCACGGCCGATTCCGGGCATGGCGATACCTGGCGGATAGATCTTCCCCCGGGCCGGGAGGCGCAGGATGCCCTGCGCGCCGCGCTGGAGGCGGGGGCCCCGATCACCGGGTTTGCGCCCGAAGAGGCCCGCCTGCGTGACGTGTTCGTTTCCCTGGTCAGCGAGGCCGACGCCGCTGCACTCGAAGCGTCCCTTGCCGAAGACGAGGCTGCCTGATGCGGAATATTCTCCTTATCTTTCGCCGTGACTATCTGGGCTATGTGAAGGCCTGGGGCTTCTGGCTCAGTCTTGCTGCCGTACCGCTTTTCATGATCATCGGCGCGGCGCTCGCCACGTTCGCCGCGCAGTCCTCACCAGTGCGGTATTTCGCGGTCGTGGAGCCCGGCAGCGCTTATGCCGAGGCCATCGAGGCAGAGTTCCAGCGCCGCGAACAGGCAGATGCCGAACGCGCCAGCGAGCTTGTCGAACAACTGGACCTGCCTGTGCCGGAAGAGTCTGCCCCGGGCATGGATCCGGTCGACCCGGCGAGCCGCAAATTCATCCAGGTCCCGGCCCCGGCCACAACGATTGACGGGCTGCGGCCCTACCTGCTGGGGGAGCGCACCGTTTCCGGGCCGCTCGGCGACAAGCCATTGTTTGCGGCCTTCATCCTGTCCGAGGGGGGCGGCGAGCTGGAATACTGGAGCGACGACGTCAATGTCGATCAGCTGCGTTATGTTGCCAAATCCGCCATGCTGCGTCTGGCCCGCCGGGAGGCGTTGGCAGACGCCGGCCTCGGCGAGGACTTCCTGAAGACCGTGGATGCCGGCGCGTTCGATGTTCCAGCGCGCCGCATTCGCACGGTGGAGGAACAGGACACCACCGGCGCGGAAGTCACGATGGCAGACCGGGCGCCGATGTTTGTGGCAGGTGGTCTGGCCTATTTCCTCTGGCTGATGGTGTTCTCGATCATTCAGTACTTGTTGATGGGTACGATCGAGGAACGTTCGAACAAGATTTTCGATACGCTTCTGACTTCGGTGAAACTGCCGGAATTGCTGGCGGGCAAGCTGCTGGCCGTGTTCGCGGTCACCTCCACCATGATGCTGTCCTGGGGCCTGTTTGCCTTTGCGGGCGGCACAATCGTGTCGACCCAGATTCCCGGCGTCGGCAATGCGATCGCGCCCTTCATGGCGGCGCTTGCCAATCCGGCCATCATCGTTCCCGGCCTGATCAGTTTCCTGCTGGGCTATATCATGTACGGCATGATCTTCATGGCGCTCGGCTCGCTCTGCGACACGATCCAGGAGGCGCAGACCCTGCTCAGCCCGATGATGATCCTGCTGATGCTGCCCATGTTCGCCATCTTCATCACTTTCCAGGACCCGGGCTCACCGTTGGTGGACATCGCGTCCTGGATCCCGTTCTTCACACCCTTCCTGCTGATCCTGCGCATGCCGCAGGACCCGCCGCTCTGGGAAGTCCTTGCCCAGATGGGCCTGATGGCGGCCTTTGCGCTGCTGATCCTCTGGCTGTCCACCAAGGTCTACCGCGCCGGCGCGGTACACGGCGCCGGCATTGGCGACATGGGCGGCATGCTGAAGCGGATGTTCGGCCTGAAAGGGAAGGCGGCCTGATCGGTCTTAGGCGTACTCAAACCCGCCATTGTTGATCACGACGCGGCCGTCGCCGCCGACGGTCTGGAAGATGGCGGTTTTGCCTGCGCCTTCGCCGGTCCAGATGTTTATGGTCAGCGCCTCGCCGGGCAGGACGGGCGAGGAGAAACGCCCCTCCATGGCCTTGAACCGTGCCGGGTCATTTCCGCAGAGCGATGACAGCAGCGCGCGCCCCGTGAAGCCATATGTGCACAGTCCGTGCAGGATCGGTTTCGGGAAGCCGCCGACATCCGAGAATGTCTTGTCGGAGTGTAGCGGATTGCGGTCGCCGCTCAGGCGATAGAGCAGGGCCTGGTCCGGCCGGGTCTGGTAGGTGACCGACAGGTCAGGCGCGCGATCCGGGGCTTCGTTCGGCTTGTCGGCCGGGCCGCGGTCACCGCCAAAGCCGCCTTCGCCGACAATGAAGACCGAGGAGGTCGTCTCGAACAGCGGCTGGCCATCTGCGGCCAGCGTCGCAATCGCTTTCGTTGCGATCACCGCGCCCTTGCCCTTGTCATAAATGCCGGTGATCTCGTCGGTCAGCGAGATTTCGCCCGACACCGGAATGGGGCGGTGTAGGCGAATGCCTTGTTCGCCATGGACCAGCATGCGCGGATCATACGTGCCGGCATTCGCCATCGCGCTTTTGCCCCCTTCGGCATTGAACCCGGCAAGTACGCAGAAGGTGGGCAGCACTTTCTGGTCGACGCCCATCGTGTTCTCGGTCGTGAACTCCAGCTCTGCGCCCACCGGATCGGACACGCCGCAGCCAACGCCCAGCGCGTAGAGCAGGGCGTCCTTTGAGTCCCACGCCCATGTGCGCGGGCTTCCCTTTGATCCGACGGCTTCGATATTGATTGGCATGACGTGGCGCCTCCACTCCTGTGTGTTTTGCGTCATAGAACACGCAGGAACCTGCCGCAGCAATGCATCTTGAAAGGGAAGGGCTGGAAGCCTTGCCTACAAAGGTTCGCGCACAAGGCGGCGGATGACGTTCCGGGCGTGGCCGTCTTCATCCAGTTCACACACGTCCAGACGAAAACGGCAGGCCTCGCCATCCGGCGTGATGACGGTCAGGTCGTCATCTGCGGGGGTGGCCATTCTGTGGCGCTTGTAGCGCGGGCCGTACTTGCGCGGCGGCAATTGGGTGCGAATGAACGCCTCGATGTCTAGAGCGCCTTGAATGTCCCCGAACGCGGACGCGGTGGACCAGATCGCCTCCGGATGGAACAGGTGCGCAGCCGCTGTCCCATCGCGCCGGTCGACGCAATCGAGGAAGCGCATCAGCAGAGAACGCACCGATTGCCGCCCGGCATAGTGCGTGTGCAGCAAATCATGCGCGGTTTCGGAATTCGGGCCCGCCAGTTCGGTTTCATACAATTTCTGTACGTCCGGGTTTTCATGCGAGCGCCGGCGCGGGGCGTGCGCATCAATGTCGTAGATCGCCTGGGCGCGTTTCTTCAGGACATCCGGGTCCATGGATTTCGGCTCGCCGCCCCCGCCCAGGCATCCGCCCACACAGGCCATGACTTCCACCGCAACATAGTCGTTTTTCCAGTCGTCGGTTTCCAGCATGCGCTGGGCAGCGGCGATCCCGTTGCAGACGGCCACCGTGCCGACTCCGGGAACAATTGCCGTTTTCACGCCCTGGCTCACGCCGCGCAATTGCTGCCAGTCGAGCGGCAGCGTGTCTTCGGCGCCCTTGAAGTAGGCGGCGGTGCGCACCATCGCCTCCATGACCCCGCCGGACGCGCCGAAAATCTGGGCCGCGCCCGTGCTTTCGCCCAGCGGGCTGTCGAAGCGGCCATCCTCTGCCAGCGCCCCGAACGCGATGCGGCGGGAGCGGATCATCCGGGCCAGTTCGCGGGTTGTGAGCACATGGTCCACATCGCCCGCCATGCCCGGCCGCAGCGCTTCGTCCTTCTTGGCGGTGCATGGCATCACGCTGACGACATAGGGCTCGGCCACGCCTGCCGCGAATTCCGGGCCGAGCGCGCGGGCGAACCGGCCCCGCTTGGACAGCGCACCGTGCATCTGCTGGGGGGACTTTGCCGTGCTGAGATGCGGCAGCAGGTCCGGCCGGTTCAGCTCCAGCCAGTTCACCCATCCGGGGCAGCAGGAGGTGAAAATCGGCAGATGAGTCCCGGCCTCGAGGCGCCCGAGCAATTCGGTGCCTTCCTCCATGATCGTGAGGTCTGCGGTGAAATTGGTGTCGAAGACATAGTCGAAGCCAAGGGCGCGCAACGCGTTGATCAGCCGGCCCGTGCTGACTGTGCCGGGCGCCATGCCGAATTCCTCGCTGATCGCGATCCGCGTCGCGGGGGCAACCTGGACGACGCAGACCCGTTTGCCGGAGTCGAGCGTGTGCAGAACATCGTGCCAGTGAGGCGCCTCGATCAGGGCGCCGACCGGGCAGACCAGCGTACACTGGCCGCAAGAGATGCATTTGGTTTCCGACAAGGGTCTGTCGAACACGGTCACCGGGACACGCTCATATCCCCTTTCGGCAAATCCGATCACATTCAGCTGCTGGCCTTCCTCACCGCAGGCCTCGGCACACAGGCCGCATTCGATACATTTCTCCATGTCCCGCCAGATGCCGGGCGAGGCATGGTCGGTCGGGACATGTTCGGGATGATCCGGCGAGCCGGGCGGAACTTCCGGCCAGCGTTCTTCCCACTGATTCTCGGCGACCAGTGTCTGCAGCCGGCAGTCCCCATTGACCTCGCAGCGCATGCAGTCATTCGGATGGCGCGCCAGCAGCCATTGCGCATCAGCCTTCCGGAATTCCTGCAAGGCCTCTGTATGGGTTTCCACGACATCGCCGTCCCTGGCCGGCGTGCTGCAGGCCGGTTGCGGCCTGGCTGTCCCGGCCACTTCGACAAGACAGATACGGCAGACAGACCGGGGCGGCAGGCCCGGATAATGGCACAGCGTCGGCACATGGATCCCCGCCTTGCGGGCCGCATCCACCAGCGTGCCGCCATCCTTCAGGTCGACGCGCCGGCCATTGACCGTCAAACGGATCATGCCGTGGTGTCCTTGGCGCTCCCATGTCTCATGGAGCCAAGTGTACGCCCACCGGGCCGGATACGCCACCGGGATGGCGGGCGCGCTGCGGTCCTGTTCGGGCCGCAAACAGGAAAAAGCCCTGCCAGCGCGAACTGGCAGGGCTTTTTTGGAAACCGGTTATCCGGAAGCGGGTCTAGACCAGACCTTCGCGCTGGGCGCGCTTGCGCGCCAGCTTGCGGGCGCGGCGAACCGCTTCAGCGCGCTGACGGGCTTTCTTCTCGGACGGCTTTTCGAAGTACTGACGGGCCTTCATTTCCCGGAACAGGCCTTCGCGCTGCATTTTCTTCTTCAGCGCGCGCAGGGCTTGCTCGACATTGTTATCGCGGACGACGATCTGTACGATTGTTCTTCTCCATTCGTTGGGGGCGTCGCCCCGATGCATAGCGTTGAGGCCTGGAGACCTCGGAAGCGGCGCCTATATCACGGGTCCGGCCTGTTGGCCAAGCCCTTAAAGCCATGAGGTTCAGTCATGTCATCTACGCCGTCAGAAACCCTGAGGTTCCGCTGGCTGGACGCCCTCCTGCCGGATGTGCCGTTCGATGGCTGGACCGAGGCCGCGGCGGCGGTGGCGGCAGACCGGGCCGGCCTGACGCCGGGCGAGCAGGCCCTGGCCGCACCGAATGGCATTTCAGACCTGATCGACGCCTTCTTCGACCGGGCCGGGCAGGCCGCGCTGGAACACTTGTCGCAACAGGATCTCGCCGGCCTGAACACGCCCGGCCGGGTCAAGGCCGGCCTTCTGGCCTGGCTCTCCGTGCTGGAGCCGGACCGGGAAGCCGTGCGCCGTGCGGCCATCCGGGGCCTGCTGCCCTGGGGCGCGGGCCCGGCTGTGCAGCGCACCTGGCGCGTCGCCGACATGGTCTGGGATGCGGCCGGAGACACGTCGAACGATTACAACCGCTATTCCAAGCGCGGCCTGCTGGCGGCGGTGATTCCCCCGATTGTCATGTACTGGCTGGACGCCCCCGCCGGGGAGGACCTCGACGCCTATATCGATCGCCGGCTGAAACTGGCTTCGGGCATCGGGCGCAATATCGGCCGGTTCGCCAAGCCATTGCTTGACGCCCTGCCGGTGACGCGGCCCAATGGAGCCACGAAAACATAATTCGGGTGTCGAATGAGGGAAGATGTCGGACAGAGGCTGAACAAACGCCCCAGGGGGCTGGGGGGGCTGATGGGTCCGGGGTGTCTGCTGAACACCTCCGCCCGACAATTAGAAGATGATTGTCGTCGGGGGCGGGCGCAAGGCGTAAACATGGCAAAATCGCCCCAATTGACCCGGTTTTGCATTAAATTGCGTTTAGGCGAGCTTAAGGGCCACCTTTTCGCGTCTCAGGAGAAACCAGAAAGGGAAAAATGGCAGAAAACACGCACCGGATAACGCCCCCGGAACCGCGAATCGCATTCCACAAGACTGAGCTCCAGCCGATTCTCGATGTCTATGGCCGGCTGGTCATGGCCGGTGAGGCCAGGGATTACGCCATCGGCGTGCACAAGGATGTCGCGATCTTTGCCATTTTCCGACGACACGCCGAAAACCCGACCTGGCGGATCGAGAAACAGCCCCATCTCGCCAATATGCAGGGCCAGTATGTGGTCTATGGGCAGGCGGGCCAGGTCCTGCGGCGGGGCCGGGAACTGGCGCAGGTCCTGCGTGTGTTCGACCGCAGCCGCTTCCGCGTGGTCGAGTAAATTCAATCAAATCGGTTAACCCGCTGTTAACCAAAAACTTCTTGCGGAACGAACTGGAACATTATAGGAACATGCTCATTGGAACGGAGCATGAACATGGGTATCGACGTAAGGTTTCGGGGACGGTCAGGCAAGGCCTGGGATTTCAAGCGGGTCCCTCTGGATGCGCCCTGGGCGCGAACGGCCGGCGTGGCATTGTTCGCAGCGCCGGACACATATGGCTGGCGCATCATCCGCACCATCGAATTGTCCGGCAAGCCGAACGACATCCAGCCCATCTGGGCGCTGGCCGACGCAGAACGCTATGGCGCGCGCGCCGTGTTCCTCGCCACGGAGTTTGATGCCCGCACGCGCCGCTTGATGGTGGATGATATCGAGGCCGGCTTCAGCCCGGTCTGCATGTCGGATCGCAGCCGGGCCGAAGACGCGCCGATCGCGGCCTGACCTATTCTTCCTGTCCCTGCCGGCGCAGGGCAGCCTGCGCTTCGGCCGTCTCGGCCAGCCGGGTCAGGTTCACGAATTCCGCACGATAGCCGAATTCATCAGGGCCCTTGGCGCCATTCGCCAGATTTCGGATTTCCTCCCAGCCGAAACCGGTGCCGAGGGCTTCGCCCCCTTTCAGCATTTCGCCATAGCCGGCCACGGCGGTTGCAAAGCGCGCCCATTGCGGGGCCTGGTCCATACTGTCCACACGATCCGCCAGGGTCACGGCGCGTTCCAGCAGGGTCGATGTGTCTTCCCCCGGTGCCTTGTAGCGCAGCTTCACATAGGCGTACTCGCCGGATGGATCGTCCTTGCGGGTATCCGTGTCGCCATATCGCAGCGGATCGATCTGCGTCGCGTTCGATCCGACCGGTGTGATCTCGTAGATCGCCGTCACGCTGGTGCCCGCACCGATATCTCCGGCATCCACCTTGTCATTGTTGAAATCCTCGCGGTCCAGAAGCCGCGTTTCATATCCGATCAGGCGGTATTCCGCGACGCGCGCCGGATTGAATTCCACCTGGATCTTCACATCATCCGCAATCGGAAAGATGTTGCCGGCCAAATCATCGGCCAGAACCTTTCGGGCTTCGCTCAGCGTATCCACATAGGCCGCCGTGCCGTTTCCGGTCTGGGCAATCTTCTGCATCATCGCATCATTGTAATTGCCACGGCCGAAACCGAGCACGGAGAGATAAATGCCGGTCTCACGCTTGCGGGAGACGAAATCTTCCAGCTGTTCCGGGTCGGAAATGCCGACATTGAAATCGCCATCCGTCAACAGCATTACCCGGTTGACCGCGTCTTCCTTCAGGCCCTGTTCGGCCAGCGAATAAGCCAGGCGCAGGCCTTCCCCGCCTGCCGTTGATCCGCCGGCGCGCAATTCTTCCAGCGCCGCCACGATCTTGCGCTTCTCGCTCACAGGGGTCGGCGCCAGGATTTCCCCGGCTGCGCCCGCATAGACTACGATGGCAATCGTGTCGGTTGGCTCCATCTCTTCCAGCATCAGCTTGATCGCCTGTTTGGCCAGCGGCAGCTTGTCGTCAGAGAACATGGACCCGGACACATCCATGAGCAGGGTCAGATTGATCGGCGGGCGGGCTGTCTCATCAATATCGCGGCCCTGAATGCCGATCTGCATCAACTCGCGTCCGTCGGCAAAGGGAGACGGCATCAAATTCACCTGCGTGGAGAAGGGCGGCCCATCTTCTGCAGGTTGCGGATAGGTATAGTCGAAATAATTGATCAATTCCTCGATACGGACCGCATCCTTCGGGGGCAGGACGCCGTCTTCGAGAAAGCGGCGGACATTGGCGTAGGAGGCAGTGTCCACATCGATCGAAAAGGTCGAGACCGGCTCTTCGCTGACCAGTTTGACCGGGTTCTGGTCAACATCCTCATACTGATCGCGGAATTCAGGGGCCGGCGGCTGCATGACGGGGCCCTGCATGTGCCTGGGCGACGCTTTCGCATATCCCGCAGGGGCTTCCATGGCCATGACGGGGGAGGGGGGCGGCGGCGGAGGCGGCGGTGGCCCGTCCGTCTTGTTGCCGGTCACGACAATCGTGTCCTGACTGGCCTCTCCCCCGGTGGCCGTGTCGTTCGATTGGCAGGCAGCCAGCATGGCGGCGGCCGCTACCCCTGTCAGAACCAGTCCCTTGAAATTCATGATCGTCCCTCCTCATTTCGTCCTCGGAAATGACAGGATGGTAATTCGCTCATGGCATCAATAAGGCGAAGCCCGGATTGATTGGGGCAATGCCCTAATTGTCGGGATCGACCTTCGAAATGTACCAGCGCTCCACATCTTCCTCCAGAAGGGCAAGGGGACGCGGGCCGCGTTCCAGGATCACATCATGGAATTCGGCGAGGTCGAAATCCGGTCCCAGCACGCGCCGGGATCGTTCACGCAAATCCATGATCTTCCTTGCGCCCACCCAATAAGCCGCCGCCTGGCCGGGCCAGACCGCATACCGGTCAACTTCCTGCGCCATTGATTCAGGAGACTGTCCGGTCGTCTCGACCAGATAGTCGATGGCTTCCTGCCGGGTCCACTGGTCCCGATGGATTCCCGTGTCGGCGACCAGTCGCGCCGCGCGGAACAGGAGCGATTGCAGGAATCCGATCCGGCCCAATGGATCGTCCGCATACAGGCCCGCATCATGGGCGAGGATTTCGCCATAGACCGCCCATCCTTCGCCATAGGCAACATTCCAGACCATTTGCCGGATCAGGGGCAAGTTGGACCGCTCCGCCGTCAGAGCGCTTTCGAGGTGATGGCCGGGGACCGTCTCGTGAAACACCAGCGTGGCCAGGGCAAAATCCGGCCAATCGGTCATCTGCGCCAGATTGATCTCGAATTGCGCCGGGGCCGACCCATTGGCCGGGGCGGCACTGTAATAGGCTGACGGCGCAGAGGCCTGCAGGAAATCCGGAACCGCGCGAATGGTGACGCCGGTGCGCGGCATGGCGGGCATGATGTCCGCCAGGGCGGCTTCCGCGCGGGCCAGGTGCGTGCGCATGCGGGCAAGCAGGGCCTCGCGGCCCTCTGGCGTGTCCTCGTACAATTGGCCTTCGACAGCGGCAAGCGCCGCAAGGCGCTCGGCCAGTGTCCCCTCTGTGAACCCTTCAGCTTCCAGGGCCGCCAGCAGGGAATGCGTCAGCTGCTCGACTTCCGCCAGGCCCTGCGCATGCAGGGTCTCCGCGCTCAGCCCCTCATCGGTATAGGCCGCCAGCACCGAGTCATAATAGGCATTGCCACCGGGCAACTGCCACACACCCGGATCCTCCGGCGCGTCCGCTTTCAGGCCTTCCAGGGCTGCCGAGAATTCTTCATAGGCTGGCAGGATGTCTGTCTGCACCAGATCCAGCACGCGGCCTCTCAGTTCGGCTTCCTCGTCCGGCGCAAGGCCGTCCGCACCGGATACGAGATTGTCGAATGTGGTCACCAGGACATGTGTCTCGGCGGGCGGGGCGCCGACCTGTCCAGCCAGCGCCTGCATCCGCTCCAGAACCTTTGCAGGCGGAACAATGCCCGCGCGGGCATCTGCCTGCAGGCGGCGGCGCTCATCCTGCAGCGCCCCGGCAAACTGGGACAATCGCGCGACATAGTCCCGTGCATCTGCGGCCGTGTTGAACGGATGGGCGCCGGTCAAAAGGTCCGGCACATCGATATAGGCCCCGCGCATATGGTCTGCGACATAGGGATAGGCGCGGCCCAGCCCGGTCTGGCCATGACCTGTGACGAACAGCGACTCGGCGGTTTCATAGGCGCGGATCACCGTATCGAGATGCCCGGCCTGCCGGCCGCCTTCGGCCGGGCGCGGGGCGGACAGCAGCGCTTCGAGCGTCTCGAGCCGCTTGACCCGGCTGCGTTCATAGGCTGCCTGCGACCGGTCGGTCAGATAGGTGTTGAACCGGTATCCCGCCAATTCCTCGGTCAGGCCCAGCCGCGTGGCAAGTTCCGGATCGTCGGCCAGCTCATTGACCGCGATGGAGGTCAGCGACTCGTCCACCTCGCGTGCAATCCGGCGCGGGGTGCCGGCATCGTCGACCGCAGGTGCGCACGCCGCCAGGAACGAGATGATGGCGATGCCGGAAATCGCCGTGAGGGCAACAGTTCTCAGCGGGGCCGGGAGGCGCGGAATCATTACAGCTATGTGACCTTTTCCTGACTGTATCTCGCCCTGATTCGGGTGTTGTGACCCAGGGTTATTTCCGGTAACGATCCGTCAACAATTCGGGAGTCTCCAACGTGAACACAACACCTGCAACCCCGCCAGTGGGCGGACAACCGGCCCTTTCGGGCAATGTGATGTTCTACAAGCAGCCGCAACCGCTGTCAGCAGAAGCGCATGCCGGTCTCGGCGTGAAACAGATCGAGCAGCCCTTTGCGTTCCTGCGGGAATCCCACGCTGTGCCGGTGACCGTGTCGGAATTCGGCCGCGCCGCCAGCTTCTACCCGTTGATCTTCGTTGGCGATGACCGCACCCCGGTCGCCGTGATGGGCATCCGTCAGGGCCAGAACCTGTATGTCGATGATCGCGGTTTCGTGGCCGACGATCATTATGTCCCGGCCTTTGTTCGCCGCTATCCTTTCGTGTTCGCCGCAGATGAAGGGTCCGATCGCCTGATCCTGTGCGTGGACCGGTCTGCGCCGATGGTCACCAACCAGCCGGAAGTGCCCTTCTTCGAGAATGGCCAGCCGAGCAAGTTCACCAATGACGCCATCGAGTTCTGCAAGGAATTCGAGCGCCAGCGCCAGGCGACGACCGAATTCGGCAAGATCCTGCGCGACATGGACCTGTTCGAGCAGAAGACCGTCTCCTTCCAGCCGCGCGACATGCAGGGCAATTCCACGGGTGAGCAGCAAAAGATTGCCGACTACTGGGCCGTTTCCGAAGAGAAGCTGAACGCCCTGCCGGCCGAGAAATTCATGGAATTGCGCGACAATGGTGCTCTTGGCGCGATTTATGCGCACCTGATCTCGCTGATGAACTGGCAGACCGTCATTCAGCGTGCGGTCCGCGCGCAGAACCCGGCCGCCGCCCAGCCGGCCGCCGCACCGGTCAACTAGTCCCCCGGTTCCGGGTCTGAACAAGGCGGCTCCATCCCGGGGCCGCCTTTTTCGTGCGCGCTGTTTCCCGGGGGAGGCGGGGCTCACCTTGTCATCACGTTTGAGCGAGGCCCTTCTATCTGCGCGCATTCCCGGGCATATGGGCGCCTTGTACTGCAAGTCTTGTCCGGGATTCCTGAATGTTGAGAGCGTTTTACCTGTTCTGTCTGGCCATCTGGATGGCCGTTCCGCTGGCGCAGGCCCAGCCGGTCGATGGCGGCCGCGCCGTGGTGGAACTGATTTCCGAGCGCGACTCCGCCCGGCCCGGCGAAACCTTCTATGCCGCCCTGAAGATGGATCTGGATGAAGGCTGGCATGTCTATTGGCGCAATGCGGGCGATGCCGGCCTGCCGCCGCAGGTCCTGGCGCTGGACGATTCCGATGTGACCGACGACGCCATTGGCGAGTTCGTCTGGCCGATCCCGCACCTGCTGCCGGTCGTTCCGGGCGAGATCATGGATTATGGCTATGATGACCGCGTGATCCTGCCGTTCCAGGTCACCCTGCCGGATGATGCTGTCGGCGCCGTCCGGATCAGCCTTCTGGCCGATTATCTGATCTGCGAGGAAATCTGCATTCCCGAAACCGCCGAGGTCCAGCTGACCGTGCCCGTGGGCGAGAGCCAGCCCGACACGGTGAATGGCACGCTGATCGGCGACTGGATGGCCCGCGCCCCGCGCCCGTTCGACGGCGAGGCCCGCATCGATGCCTCCGCTGACCCGTGGCGGCTCAGCCTGAAGACCGAGGCCGGGTTCGATCCTGCCAGCGATCTGCGCTTCTATCCCTTCCACCACGAGATCAGCCATCCCGCCGACCAGCCTGCCAGTTTCGGCAGCGCCGGGGCCACGCTCAGCCTGACGCCCGCTGGTGGCGCGCTGGACGGCCCGCTCGACGGCGTGGTCGTGGTCGAGACCCCGGATGGCACACGCACCGGCTACACCGTCTCGGCCGGGCAGGGGGACGTGTTCGAGAACACAGCCGGCATCGCGGCACGTCCGGCCGCTCCGGCCAGCGGCGGCGGCAGCAGCCTGATCGCCCTTGCGCTCGCAGCCATCATTGGCGGCCTGATCCTCAATCTCATGCCCTGTGTCCTGCCGGTCCTGTCGATCAAGGCGATGGGCATGGTGCACGCCGTCGCGTCCGGCCATGAAGGCGACGTGCGCAGCCACGGCCTCTGGTATACGGGCGGCGTGCTGCTCTCCTTTGCCGCGCTGGCCGCTGCGATCATCGCCATCCGCCAGGCCACCGGCACCGCCAATCTCGGCTTCCAGCTGCAGCACGGGCCGACCGTGGCCGTGCTTGCCCTGGTCATGTTCATCATCGGCCTCTGGCTGCTCGGCATGTTCGAACTGGGCACCTCCATCCAGAACACCGGCAGCGGCCTGGCCGCGCGCAGCGGCGCGATGGGCGCCTTCTTCACCGGCGTGCTGGCGGCGGTGGTCGGTGCGCCCTGCATCGGTCCCTTCCTCGGCGCTGCGCTGGGCGCCGTGCTGGACCGGCCCCCGCTGGCCGTGATGGTCGTCTTCCTCGCCATGGGTTTCGGCCTGGCGCTGCCCTATCTCGTGCTCAGCTTCGTGCCGGGCCTGTCGCGCCTGCTGCCAAAGCCGGGCCGCTGGATGGAGACGCTGAAACAATTCTTCGCCTTCCCGATGTTCCTGACCGCCGCAGCGCTGCTGTGGACGCTGGGCGCAGTGGCCGGCCCGGCCGCCGTCGCCTGGACCGTGGCCGGCGGCACGCTGATCGCCTTCGGCATCTGGCTTGCCCGGCGCGGCGGCGGCGCCATCGGCAAGGTGCTTGCCGCGCTCGCCATCCTTACGGGCCTCGCCTATCCGGCGCTGACCGCGAACTCCTCCACCGCCACGGGGCAGGGCACCGCCCAATATGCCGAAAAGTACGAAACCGAAGCCTGGAGCCCCGAACGCGTTGCCGAACTGACCGCAGAGGGCCGCCCCGTCTTTGTGGACTTCACCGCCACCTGGTGCGCCACCTGCCAGCTGAACAAGGCGACCACGCTGAAATCGGCTGCCGTGCAACAGGCCTTTGCCGCCAATGACGTCGCCTTCCTCGTGGCGGACTTCACCCGCAAGGATCCGGTCATCGCCGAGGAGCTGAAACGCCGCCAGCGCGCCGGGGTGCCGATGTATCTCTGGTATGCCGCCGGCGCGAGCGAGCCGGACATCCTGCCCGAAATCCTGTCTCAAAAGCTTGTGATTGGACTTGTCACGGCAGAATGAACATGATCCCGCCGACCCACCCGAACGGAGGACTTCCATCATGATGAGCCGACGCAATTTTTCTCTCGCCGCCGGCATGGCCGCTGCCGTGGCCCTGACCGCCGGGGCCCTGATCGCCTCGACTGCCCAGGCCGCCCCGAATAATGCCGACACGCGCGCGCCGGACTTCACCGGCGTGACCGCCACGGGCGACACCGTGTCCCTGTCCGATTTTGCCGGCCAGACGGTCGTGCTGGAATGGACCAATGATGGCTGCCCGTTCGTGCAGAAACATTATGCCACCCCGCCCGCCAACATGCAGGGCCTGCAGACTGATGCCTCCGAAAGCGATGTGGTCTGGCTGTCCATCGTCTCGTCTGCCCCCGGCAAGCAGGGCCACCGCACCGGCGCGGAACTGCTCGACATGAATGAAGGCCGCGGCGCGACGCCCGCCCATGTCATCATCGATGAAAGCGGCGACATTGGTCGCCTCTACAAGGCCAAGACCACGCCGCACATGTTCGTCATCACCGCTGAAGGCGAGATCGCCTATCAGGGCGCGATCGACGACACCCCCTCGGCCCGCGTCTCCGACATCGAAACCTCGACCAATTACGTCTCCGCCGCGCTCGACAGCGTCGCCGCCGGCGAGCCTGTCGAAGTCGCCAGCTCCAAGCCCTATGGCTGTTCTGTAAAATACTGACGAGGGATACAGCAAACGCCCTGCGTTTGCCTTTCCCCTCCTTTTCCGCTCACCCCGGCGAACGCCGGGGCCTCGGCTGGCTCCGCATAGCCCCCGCAGGAGGCCCCGGCATTCGCCGGGGTGAGCGGAGAGAAGGGGGAATGAACCCGCAGCCCCATCTGCGCCGCTGCACCCGATCCACCCTCAGCCGAAAACGTCGCTTGAACTCGGCGGCAATGCGCCCTAGACGCGCTCGCCATGCTTCAGATTGTGCCCGAAACGCCAGACCTCCATGCCGATGCGATCGAAGACCTCTTCGCGCGCACCTTCGGCTCGGGCCATTTCGCCAAGACGGCCGAGCGGCTGCGGGAATATTCCCGCTCCCTGCCGGAGATCAACCGCGTCGCCGTGCTGGACGGCAAGGTGATCGCCGTCTGCCGCGTCTGGCCCCTGAAAGTCGGCCCCGCGAAGGATCGCGCCCTGTTCTATGGCCCCGTCGCCGTCGGCCCGTCCCATCGGGGCAGCCGGCTGGGCCTGACCGTCACGGGCGAGGCGCTGGAGGCCGGCAAGGCCGCCGGCTGGCCCGCCGCCGTGCTGATCGGCGCGCCCAGCTATTTCGGCGAGATCGGCTTCACCGTCACGCCGAAGAACCAGCTTCTCTTCCCCGGCCCGCAGGATCAGGCGCGCGTCATGGTGAAAGACCTCGCCGGAGACGCCAGCCGGCTGTCCGGCCTCGTCACGGCAGGCTGAGCCAGTTCAGGCCGACAGCGCCATCCAGACACAGGCGCCCGCGATGCCCAGTTGCACCAGCGCGCTGAGCAGCGTGCCGAGGCTGCGCCCCGGGCTGCCCCCGGCCGACCCGCTCAGGCCCACCGCATGCAGCACCCGCCCCAGAAGGAAGGCCGCCCCCAGGCCGTGCACCCACAGGACCGGCGCGCCCATCACGCCCAGCGCGATCAGCCCCGCCAGCACGACCGGCACATCCTCCACAGCATTGCCCTGCACGCGGATCGCCCGCTGTAGCGCCGCATTCCCGCCATCGCCAAAGGCGATCTTCTCCCGCACCCGAACCCGGCCGACATTGGCCTTCAGGCACAGCATCCACAGGGCAAACAGGCCCACATACAGCGTGGCCGCGGCGATTGATGTCATTTTGGAACCCTCCCATTCTGTTGCGGAACAGATTAGCCCCTTTCACGAAGATTTCAGCAGGAATATCGTCCCCCGGCGGGGCGGGCCGCTTCTCTGACGCCGGGGCAGGGGGGCTAGCGTCCGGCCAGACAAGACTCACAAGATCACGGGAGGGCCAAAGGCCATGGAATTCGATGAGGTCATCAAGACACGGCGCAGCATTCGCGGATATCTCGACAAGCCGGTGCCGAAAGAGCTGATCCGCGAAATCCTCGAAATCGCCATGCGCGCCCCCACCTCGATGAATTCCCAGCCCTGGAACTTCTACGTCGTCGCCGGCGAGGTGCTGGACCGGATCCGCAAGGGCAATGTGGAGCGCAATGTTGCCGGCGTGCCCGACAGCCGCGAGTTTCGCATGGGCCCGCCCTATCAGGGCGTCCACCGGGACCGTCAGGTGGAGATCGCCGTCCAGCTGTTCCAGGCCATGGGCATTGAGCGCGGTGACAAGGAAAAGCGGATGGACTGGGTGCTGCGCGGCTTCCGCCAGTTCGATGCGCCGGTCTCCATCGTCATCACCTATGACAAGGCGCTGGCGGGCGGAGACATTCCGCCCTTTGATTGTGGCGGCGTGGTCAATTGCATTGTCAACACGGCCTGGTCGCGCGGGCTCGGCTGCGTGATCAATTCGCAAGGCATCATGCAGAGCCCCGTCGTGCGCGAAGAGGCCGGCATCCCCGATGATCAGGTGATCCAGACCTGCGTCGCCATGGGCTGGCCCGACGACACCTTCCCCGCAAACGCCGTCGTCTCAAAAAGAAAATCCGTAGACGAAGCAGCGGTGTTTCGGGGGTTTTAGGTGGGGTATTGCGTCTTGCTGATAGGCTCCAAGCCCTGCGCAGCAAACTCACGTAGCCTTTTAAGGCGGAGTAACAGTTCATCGAAAGTAACTATTTCCACATCCCGGGAGTTTCGTCTCATGAATTCAAGAGACTTCTTTTGGTCTTCCTCAGGTGGGACAGTGCCGACAATTACAAAGCAAGGGATCGCATAAGGTCTTATATCATGCGTCTTTGATGAATACGTACGCGAGGTAAAATGTATTTGAAACTGGTATCTTTGATCGAGTACTTGAATTATTGCGCCCCCCAAAGACTTATGGGGCGCAAATACTCCCCCGCGATACTCGGTTTTTAAATCTAGTAATTCTGTGTGTGGAGTTTTAATTTCGAAAAGAGCTGTATTCTCTGTAAGTTCATTCTTGAATAGAAAGTCCGCTATCTTTTCTCCCTTTCCAGAGTATGATTTTCCGCCAACAGATAATTGTTCACCAACCATGACGACTGAGTAGCCAAAGACGAATGACAGCAAGATAGGATACTCTTTAAATAGATTTTGCCATTCTTGTTCGCTGAGTTTTTCTGACATCATGTTCTCAAAGCGGTCAATGAGGGCGTCGATTGTTGCGAACTGAATCTCCTCTCTTAGGATTTCAAGTTTGCTTGTAGGCTGAGTATCGGCGATCTTAGCGGCATTCTTGGTTGCTATCTCTACGAGCGCCTCGTGATCTATTTCGTCCAAACCACTTTCATCAATTAGGAAGTTCTGGAACCGCTTCGTCATTTCGTTCCTGCGTAGACGAATTGGGCGTTCCTTCTTTGCGAACACAGGCGCTAGTTCATTGAATATAGTTGTCTCTTTCACATCCCGTGCGGCATTGAGAGCCCTATCAGTTATACGGTCTAGCGATTTACGTATAATGTCGAACTCCCGATATGCGAGAACAAACTCCTCCAGCTCTGGATTGCTCGACGTGGGGCGAGTACGGGAAATGACGAAATCCGTTGCGTTGGTTTGCTCCTCAATCATTCTCACCAGAATGCGGTATTCAGCAGCTAACCCGAGACCCAAGTTAAAGTTCTTAGTGAAGCCTGATGGAAGAGATTCTATAATCTCCATAACATCGTCGATTGTTTCATAGTATGTTAGATCAAACCCTTCGAGTGTGATGCTTTGCACTTTGCTATGTTTGAAATCGAGGAACTGCGACTTCGCCGAGGGTAGAAGAACGACAGGGTAGATTGTTAGTCGATCACTCTTTGAATCAAGGGTTAAAGCGCGAACCTCATCTGGCATGTCCTTGATATTATGTGCTTCGGCAATGTCGCGGTGTTCTGGAGCGAACTTCAAGAAGATATCGACTTTCCCTTGCCCCTTCTTCTCGACACGGAAGGCTTCAATAGGGTCGCGGTAGCGAAAGACAGTTGGTCTCATGGGTTCAACCTGCACCTAAGTGTCCGACACTAGAGATCTAGATTTCGAATCCTAAACACAATAGCATGCAATCAAAAGCAGAAAAGGATTTCTGGTACTTTGGATTCGTCAACTTTGGTCGAATGCTGCATCAAAGTTGTGATTGCGATTGGTAACACAAGGCAATAGCTATTCATAATTAGGGCGACCAATAGTGCCTCCCGTGAAAGACGCCCATGTCGCTTTGTTCTGCCCAAATCCGACGGACAGCTCCTGCCCGTAGACTCTCCCGCATGATCGGACTGGATGCCTTCATCGAACAGGGGCTGGCGGCGGCGCGGAATGCGTTGCTGGGGGTGCGGGCCGAGGCCGGGCTGCATCTGGCGCCGAAGACCGTCTCCAAGCGCCTGCGTGCCCGGGTGCGCAGCCGCCTGAAAGCCATCGAAACCATTGTCCGGCGGCTGATCACGCTGATGGCCGCCGCGCTGGAGGTGGCGCCCGCAGGCGGGGCAGGGGCGGCCGGCCGGGCCGCATCCCCCACCGCACAGCCGGATGGCGCCGAAGACGTGACGCAGAGCTTCGCCGCCCTGCAGGGCCCGGTCTATCATCTGCGCCTCACGGCGCGCCCGGTGCGCGGCCTTGCCGACTGGCAGCAAATGCTTGCCGGGTCAGGCAGTGCCTCGGCGCTCGCCACCGGGCCGGTGCCGGCCGCGCCGCTGCTGGCGCAGATCGTGGCGCTGCACCGCGTGCTGAAGGATCCCGAGCCTGCGGCCAGACGGCTGGCGCGGCATCTGGCCGGGCTGAAGGCCAGCCGCCAGCCGCGCCCGATCTGCCCGCCCAGCGCCGGGGATTTCCGCCTCGGCGCGGAACTGGGCACCGTCTCCACCGCCCTTCCGGGCCTCATCACCCGCGCCCTGGCGGACTGGCCGGACACGTCCTGAGCCTTTCCCCAATTGTATCTGACTGCCGGGGCGCCATCCGCGTCTCCGGCCGGTGGCGCTGGCGGCGGGCTCCGCTCGCCTTCGACTTCGCTCTCCTTCGACTTCGCTCAGGATGAAGCGGCCAGGAAACCAGAGACCCTACTTCCCCTCAAAGAAGGAATAGACCGCATCTTCCGGATGGCTCGCGCCAATCGGCGTGCGCGGGCCGAAGCGCTCGGCCTCGCTGCCCGGCGGCAGCGGCATTTCCTCGGTCCAGTCGAACACGACCAGCCGGTTCAGGATGCGCCATTCGCCGTCGCGCTTCACGAACCAGTCGAGATAGCGGCCCTTCATGTCCCATTGCTGCATCTGCCGGTCCGCGCCCGGCTGGCGCTGGAAGGCAGAGAAATAGCTCTCCACCGCCGCGCCGCCCTCGCGGAATTCGATCAATATGTTGTGGATCTGGTGAATGCCGCGTTCGATATGGGGAAGGGTCTTCATCGCCCAGTCAACAAAGCCGGAGGCGCTGCCCTGATATGGCCCATGATGGTCCGTGCCATCGGGCCAATAGGCAGAGCGGAGCATCGTCTCGTCGGCCCGGTCAATGCCGCGCGCATAGCGGAACAGGCAATCGCGGATCGCCTCGCGCGCCCATAATTCCTCGATCTTCTGTTCCAGCGTCAGCTCGGCCATCTTGGCGTTCCCATTGTTTCTGTACGGTTTTATCTGTATCCCTACCGCCCCTCACGCCGCCAGGCCAGCAGCAACAGGCCGATCAGGAAGGCCGCCGCGATCAGCCCCGGAAGCAGCGGCTGGCTGCTGGACGAGCGCACGGCATAGGCGCCGCGTTCCCTCAGGCCCAGCCAGGTACTGCCGGCCGCATTGCCCCGCGCGCCGGTGCGCCGGATGTCCGGCAGATTTGTGCCGCTGTCATTCAGGCGGAAGACGCCGCCATCGGTCGCCTCGGCCATCGGGGCCAGTATCTCGGTCGAGGATTGGAGGTCGGCATATTCCTTCGGGTTCGCCGGCCCGTTCAGCGCCACGGCTTCCAGCCCGCCGGCCTCGGCGCGGTAAAGGCCCAGCTGGTCGATCGGCGCCTCGGCCACGAACCGTCCCGGCCCGTCGGGGCGCCATTGCGGCTCCAGATAGCTGCCCTCCGGCGTCTCCACGCTCAGCGGCGGCGCGGTGTCCAGCAGGGTGCGCAGCTCCACCCGCGCCGTGTCGCCCTCGGCCACCAGGCTCAGCTTGCGCTCCTCCAGTTCCGGCTCCTTCATCATCCAGTGGACAATGCGGCGGATCAATTCGGCAAATGGCCCGCCGCCATCATGCCCGCGCGCCCACAGCCAGATCTGGTCCGTCATCAGCATGCCGACACGGCCATCGCCGACCCGGTCGACGATCAGCACCGGCTTGCCATTCGGTCCGTTCATCAGCACGTCGCCGGCCTGGGCCTCGGCGTCGATATAGCGCATCCAGCCGCCCCATTCACGGCCTGCCAGCGGCATCGTCACGGCATGGCGCTTGCCCGGCTCGGTCAGCTGCGGCGTGTATTCGCCGGTATAGATGTCCCCGGTGGGGGAGGCCGGAAGCACCGAGGCCAGCGGCGAGCGCGCCAGGCTTCCGGGCCCGGCAAACGGCTCGCCCGCCGCTATCAGCAGCGCGCCGCCATCGGTCACATAGCGCGCCATGTTGGCCAGATAGGATTGGGTGATCACGCCGCGCCGCTCATACTGGTCGAAGATGATCAGGTCGAATTCTTCCAGTTTCTCCTCGAACAATTCCTCGGTCGGGAAGGCGATCAGCGCCAGTTCCTCTGTCGGCGTATAGTCCAGCTTGTAGGGCGGGCGGAGGATGGTAAAGTGGACAAGGTCCACCGACGGGTCGGATTTCAGCAGGTCCCGCCAGACCCGCCCGGCCTGGTTCGGCTTGCCCGTCACCAGCAGAACCCGCAGCCGGTCCCGCACGCCCGACAGAGTCGTCGCCGTGCGATTGTTGGCCAGGGTCAGCTCCTCCCGGCCCGGCGGGGTTTCCACCACGATGACATTCTCGCCGCGCCGCTCGATCTCGATCGGCACCGTCGTGTCCTCGCCGGGGATCACCTCCATCCGGCGCGGCGTGCCGCCATTCACCGACAGGTCGATCTCCACCGCGCGGCCTTCGGCCAGGCCCGGATCATCCACCCGGATGACCAGTTCCGCCGTCTCTCCGACAATCCCGAAATCGGGCGCGTCGACGATGGAAATGCGCCGGTCGCCCCGGTCCGGATCGCCCACGATCAGGCCGTGCAGCGGGCCGATATGGCGCTCATTGGTTTCCGGGTCCGGCAAGTCATGCACCTGGCCGTCCGTGATCAGCACGGCCCCGGCAATGCGCTCGCGCGGAACATCGGCCATCAGGCCTTCCAGCGCGCCATAAAGATTCGTGCCGTCTGCGCCCGGATCGCTTTCCATCACGCGCACTTCCAGGCTCGGATCGGCCTCCAGCTCGGCTGTCAGCGCGGCATAGGCGGCGGAGGCGGCGGCTTCGCGCGCGCCGAATTTCATGCTCTCGGACCGGTCCAGGATCACGGCCGCGACAGAGGGCAGGGGCTCGCGCTCTTCCCGCACCAGCGACGGATTGGACAGCGCCGCCGCCAGCAGGGTCAGCGCCAGGCCGCGCGTCAGCCAGGCCCGCCCGCGCAAGGCCGCATAGGCCAGCCAGGCCAGCGCCGCCAGCACGGCCACCGCCCACAGGGACGGCCAGCCGAGAAAGGGCTCGAACCCGATCCGCGTCGCATCGATCATCGCGGCCCTCCATCCAGGATGTTTCCGGGCAGGCGCACAGGCGCTTCCTCCGGCGCTTCGCCATCGCCCAGCCGTTCCAGCAGGGCCGGCAAGTGCACCTGGTCATCCTTGTAGTTGCCGGTCAGCACATACATGACGAGATTGACGCCAAACCGCCGCGCCATTTCGCGCTGGGTCTCGCCGCCATCGACGGAATACAGGTCGCGGCCCTGCTCATCCACTGCCCAGGCCGAGGCCCAGTCGGCATCGCCGATGATCAGGCGCGAAACCCCGTCCCCGCGCGGTGCGCTCGCATCCCCGGCCTGTTCGATCCACAGGTTGCGCTCGGCATACCGGCCGGGAAAATCGTCCAGCAGGTAGAAGGTCCGGCTCAGCACATGGCTCTCCCCCACCGTCTGCAGCGGCGGGGCATCCAGTCCTTCCAGCAAGTCCTCCAGCCGGGAGACATCGGTCTGTGTGCCAATCGTTCCGCCCGCGCGCGTGTCGATCACCAGCGCGCCGCCGGACCGGAGATAGGCGTTCAGCCGCGCAATCGCCGTTTCCGACAGAGGCCGCATCGTCTCCGGCACATTGAAATAGAGCAGCGGGTACAGCTCCAGCGCATCGGTTTCCAGATTCACGCCATGCGGGTCGGCCGGCTCGACCGATGTGCGCAGGCGGAGGATATTGGACAGGCCGAACAGGCCCGCCCGCGTGCGCTGGTCCAGGGCCCGGTCCGGCGTCTCGATATAGGCCAGCCGCATCTCCAGCGCCGCGTCGATCTCCTTCTGCGTCGCGTCGCCGCTGGACGGCAGGCGGATGACATCCGGATTGGAATCGATGCGGCGATAGGTGCCGTCCGGCAGCAATTCATACTGGAAGGGCTGCGCGCTGGCCTCCGGTGCGGGCAGACCGGCCAGCATGCCCGCGGCCAGCAGGCAGGCCGCGCTCGCTGCGCCCTTGCCGAACCGGCGCAGCCGTCCGGCCACGAACAGCGCAATGAACAAGTCCAGCGCCAGCAACAGCGCGGCCAGCGCCAGCAACGGTCCGGCCAGCCGCAGGGACCGCGCCTCGGCATCGCCCAGCAATCGCGCTGACACCGGCCAGGTGTCGATCAGCTGTGGTCGCTTCCCGGCGCCGGCATTCAGCGCGCGGGTGCCGGCCGGTCCGCGATACAGGCCCGGCGGATGGGCTTCGGATGGCTCGGTGCCGGCAAAGTCCGTCGCCTTGAGCGGCGCGGCATTGGCCTCGGCGGCCGACAGGCGGCCATATCCGTCCAGCGTCAGATAGGGCATGTAGGCGGCGTCTCCATCCGTCACGGATTCACCGCGCCCGGCGGCAATGGACCGGCGCAGCATCTGCGAGAAGGTTCCGGAATAGGCAAGGTCCGCCCAGTCCGGCCCGGCGGTCGTGTGGAACAGGATCAGCGTGCCATCGCCGCGCATGTCGGCCGTCACCAGCGGAGAGCCGTCGGCCAGCCGGGCCCAGGTCCGCGCGGCAAGATCCGGTCCCGGCCGGGCCAGAACCTGCTGGCGGATTCGCACATCCTGCGGCACGGAAAGTCCGGCAAAGGGCGAGGTGTCGGGGAAGGGCGCCATGGCCTGTGGCTCGTCCCAGGCCAGCGCGCCGCCCAGTGCGCGCGAGGATCGGCGCAGCGCCACCGGCAAGAGATCATCCCCCTGCGCGGCAAGGCGCGGCCCGGCGAACCGGATCAGCGCGCCGCCTTGCTCCACCCAGGCGTTCAGCAAGTCTGCATCCTGCGGCAGGATCTGTCCCACATCGCTCAATATGATCGCATCGGGCGAAGCGGCGACGAGATTCTCGATACTGCCTTCGGAAATGGTCGCAAAGGGTTCCAGCGCCTTGCGGATATAATGCATGTCCGACAGGAGCGGCTGCGCAGCGGCGCCGGCATCGACCAGGCCCACGCGCCGCGACCGGTCGGCGGAATCCCACAGCCACACCGTTCCGGCACCCTGCTGTCCGGTGACGCTGAACCGGGCAACCCGCGCAAGCGCGGCAGCCGGAATGGTGAATTCGGCGGTGGCTTCGGGTGCGCCATCGGCAAAGTCCAGCGGGGCGGTTGCCAGCGCCGATCCGTCAATCGTCATGGCCGAGACATAGCCGGTCGCAATGCCGCGCGATTGGGCGCGTCTCGCTGTCACGGTCACGGAATCGGTCTGCGAGCGGATGCCGGAAATGACCACCGGCCCGGTCGGCGCAGCGGCATAGACGGTCAGCGGGGCAAGGTTTGCCAATTCGCGCGCAAAGGCTTCGCCATCGGTCCCGGCCAGCCCGTCACTGGCCCAGAAGATGCGGTCGGGCGTGAAACCGGACGCGTTCAGCCGCGCCAGCGCATCGGCTCGATCCGGCGCCCAGGCCTGCGGACGCAGGGAGGTCAGGCGCTTGGCCATGTCTGCGCGGGATTGGCGTTCAGCCGGGTCCGGATTGAATTGCTGCGGCGCTGTCAGCAGCAAATGCACCGGCGCATCGCGATTGCCGGTGTCCAGCGTCGCGGTTGCGGCATTGATCAGGTCCGGCCAGCGCGGCGCAGACGGCCAGCCATTGTCCACCACGATCAACAGGCTGCCTGTGCCTTCCACCGTCTCAGTCTGCGCCCCCGGCGCATAGACCGGTTGCGACAGGCCGAGGATCGCGGCGGCAATCGCCAGCGTCCGGATCAGCCAGACCCACCAGGGCGTGCGCGCCGGGGTTTCCTCTTGCGGTTCGATCCCGTCCAGCAATTGCAGCGATGGCAGTTCGGCATGGCGCGGGGCGGGCGGCGTCGCCCGCAGGATCCACCAGATCACCGGCAGCGCCGCCAGCGCGGCCAGCGCCCAGGGCGCGCCAAGCAGGAAGGGGCCCAGCGCCGTCATGCCTTGGCCCCAAAGGTTTCGATCTGGGCCTTCAGCCGCGCGGCGCCTTCCAGCGAGGATTGCCCGACTGTGTGCGTCACCAGCCGCCAGCCGAACTGGGTGGCCAGTTTCCTCAGCCCGTCGCGCTGTTCGGCAAAGCGGCGCAGATAGGCGTCGCGCATGGTATCGGCGCGGCCCAAAATGCGGTCGATTCCCGTGCCGGGTCGGCTCAGTTTCGTGCGGCCCTCAAAGGGAAAGTCTTCTTCAATCGGCGCGGCCACGGCCAGCAGAACCCCTTCAGGGCATTTCGCGGCAAGGGGAGCAAGCCTCCCTCGCCACTCCGTGAGCGGTGCATAGAAGTCCGATGCGAGCACCAGAGTTGCGGCGGAGCGGGGCGGCGAGGGGAAATGCCCATTCGTGCCGCGCTCAAGATCTTCGGCAAGTCGCGCAACGGCCTTCTTGCCAAAGCTGGCTGACCGGCCCGCGCCCAGCATGCCGATCCGCTCGCCATCCTTTGACATCAGAATGCCCAGCGCCAGCATCAGCAGCTGTGCTTCCTTGGCCTTGGTCCGCAGATCGCCTTCGCCCTTCCAGCGGAAGCCCGCCGCATCATCGCACCAGAACAGCACCGTGCGCGCGGTTTCCAGTTCTGTTTCGCGTACGAACAAGTCATGGCCCTTGGCTGATCGGCGCCAGTCGACCCGGTCAGCGGCATCTTCCTGTGCATAGCGGCGATACTGCCAGAAATGCTCGCCGGTCCCGGGCCGCCTGCGCCCGGCCGAGCCGATATGTGCGGCTTCGCTGGCTTCGGCCTTGAAGTTCAGGCCGGGCAATTGCCGGGCAAGGTTCTCGGCCTCAGCGCGGAGATCGGCGGAAGGTGTCATGCCGACACCACTTTCCCGCACGCAATTGCGTCAGTGGCGAGTGTGCGGATTGGTGTGCCATTGGCTTCAGCTACAGCGATTGCGGCATCGGCCGCGCCCGAATAGGCGCGCATGAGTGCGGATGTACGCTGGGCAAGTTCGTCTTCATCTATCGTATCATCTCGCAGCAATTCATTGTGACTGGCTATCACGGCTTTTCGCAGTTCGGTGCTGCCTTCATCGCGGGCATCTTCCAGCATCGCGATTGCTGCCATGTGTGTGACCAGGCAAGAATCGAAATTCGTAGATGCAGCCGACGGTGCTTGCTGCGAACAGGCCACAATGCATGCGGCGGTGACGGCGAGGCTGGATACGTGGTGAAGTTCGCGGGCGAGTGTCATTCCGGGAACGCTAGCCAACCTTCCGGGCAAGGTCATTGATCAGATCGGTCAGGCCCGGAGCCTCGCCTGTCGGGTCATAGCGCATCGCCATACGGTGGCCGAGGCAGGGTTCGGCCAGCGCCTCGACATCCTCGATGCTGGGTGCAAGGCGGCCGCGCAGCAGCGCACGGCTCCGCGCGGCCAGCATCAGGGCCTGGCCGGCCCGCGGAGACGGGCCCCAATCCACCAGCCGCTTCACGCGTTCATCGCTGGTCTGTTCCGGTCGTGCCTCGCGCACAAGGCCAAGGATCGCCGAGACGATCTTCTCGCCCACCGGCATCCGCCGCACGAGCCCCTGCAGCGCGATCAACCGCTCGGCATCCAGCGCCGGGCGGACGATCTTGTCATCCCCGGTCGTCGTCTCGATCAGGATGCGGCGCTCGGTGTCGAGATCAGGATAATTCACGTCCACTTTCAGCAGGAACCGGTCCAGCTGCGCTTCCGGCAGAGGGTAGGTGCCTTCCTGCTCGATCGGGTTCTGGGTTGCCAGAACATGGAAGGGGGCGGGCAGATCGTGGCGCACGCCGGCAACGGTCACATGCCGTTCCTGCATGGCCTGAAGCAGGGCTGACTGGGTGCGCGGGCTGGCGCGGTTGATCTCGTCTGCCATCAGCAGTTGGGTAAAGATCGGCCCTTTCAGGAAGCGGAAGGTGCGTTGGCCGCTCGGGCTCTCGTCCAGCACTTCAGACCCGATGATATCCGACGGCATCAGATCCGGTGTGAACTGGATGCGTTGATTGGCCAGGCCCAGCGCCGTGCCCATCGCTTCGACCAGGCGTGTCTTGGCGAGGCCGGGCGCGCCGATCAGAAGCGCATGTCCCCCGGCCAGAACGGCCGCCAGGGACAGTTCCACCACACGGTCCTGGCCGAACACCGCCTTGGCGATCTCGGTCTTTACCTGTGCCAGCGTCTCGGCGGCGGCTTCGGCTTCGGCCACGATTGCATCACTTACCTGGTCAGTATCGGCCATCAAAAGGGCGCCTCCGGCTTTTCGTCCTGAATAAACAAACCTATGTCTAAGGCCGGATCATGGCGGAGCAAAATGTGAATTCCAGTGCCCCAACCACAATCAGTCTTGAGGAAACGCTTAAAGCGATCCTTCCCGATGGCAAGGTGGAGGGCAGCTTGCCGCCCGTGCATTTGTGGAATCCTGACAGGTCGGCCGATATTGCCATGGAAATCCGCGCCGATGGCAGCTGGTGGCATGAAGGCGGGCGCATCAACCGGGAAAAGCTGGTCAAGCTGTTCTCTCGCATCCTGAGGCGGGATCCGGACGGTTCGACCTGGCTGGTCACGCCCTATGAGAAAGTGATCGTCCATGTCGAGGATGCGCCCTTCCTTGCCGTGCGGGTCGAGCGGGCAGGGGAGCCCGGGCCGCAACAGACGCTGGCCTTCGTGACCAATCTGGGCGATGTGACCCTGGCAGGGCCGGACGCGCCACTGCGCGTTGAAACCGATCCTGACACCGGAGAGCCTGCCCCCTATGTGCGTGTGCGCGGACAGCTGGATGCCAAACTTGCACGGCCGGTCTTCTACGAACTGGCTGACCTTGCCGAACCCGCGCCTGACGGGTCCGACATGCTGGGTGTATGGAGCCAGGGTTGCTTCTTTCCGCTCGGCCCGGCGGCCTGATGCGGCATGAGCTGGAACGGACTTGAAGATTTCGTGCAGCGGGTCACCGACCGGCTTGACCCGCCCAAGGGGCCGGGGCGGCTGGAAGAATATGGCGATCTCGATTTCCTGACGCCTCAGGACATGGCGGCGATCCGCGCCGCGGCCGTTCTGATCGGCGTCATTCCCCGCAAATCAGGCCCGACCGCCTTGCTCACCCTGCGCCCGGACACGATGGCAACCCATGCCGGACAGGTCGCATTCCCGGGCGGGAAAGTCGATCCGGAAGATGTGGACGCGGTGGCTGCTGCCCTGCGGGAGGCCGAGGAGGAGGTTGGCGTGTGCCCGTCAGAGGTCGAGGTGCTCGGCTGCGGCGCCCCCTATGTCACGGGCACGATGTTCCGGATCATACCGGTGGTTGGCCTGTTGCCGGCAGATTTCGAGCCGTCGCCGGACCCGACCGAAGTGGCCGATGTGTTCGAAACCCCGCTCGATTTCCTGATGAACATTGCCAACCATCAGGTCGGCAGGGCGGTCTACAAGGGCAGGGAACGGCAATTCTACGAGATGCCGCATGGCGGCTTTCGCATATGGGGCGTGACCGCCGGCATCATCCGGAAACTGTACCACACACTGTACGATGATTGATCCGGGCGGGTTTTCGGGCTTTGTTCGACGGGTCGGCGCCTTATCTAGGGTGTAGCAACAGGAGGGATTGCCGTTTTGGCCGGACGTATCGCCTTTGAGATTTTCATCTTCTCGATTCCGTTCATCGTGTTCGGTCTCTACCTGCTGGCAACCTCCAGCGCGGAGCAGGAAGGTCGGCGCAAATGGCCGATCAACATCCTGTTCCTGTGCGGCATCGCGCTGGCCACTCTGGCCTGGTTCATTCTGATCCTGATGGAGCCGAAGGAGCGCGACATCTGCCACGAACCGGCCCGGCTGGAGAATGGCAAGCTGATCCCGGCGCGGGACTATCCCTGCGAACATGATGTCACCAATGTCGGCGTCCCGCGCGAGCGCGACAGCGTGCGCTCTGCCCGCGGGGCCACCGGGCCGGGCACCGAAATTCATGATTCCCGCGAGATCCGGGCAACCGCGCCGGACACCAGCGGCGCCGGCCGCACGGAGGAGGCGGACCCGGACCCTGATGCGCCAGACACTGCGGCGCCGGACGATGACTCGAACTGACCGCATTTCCGCGCCCTGGCTGGACTGGCCCGGCACGCGTGCGGTCATGGCCGCACTGGAGGCGGCGCGGCCGGGCGGGGCGCGCTTCGTCGGCGGATGCGTGCGAAACCCGCTGCGCGGTGTGGAAACGGATGACATCGACATTGCAACGCAACTGAAACCGGATGAAACGCTTTTGGCCCTGTCTGACGCGGGCATTCGCGCCATTCCCACGGGGATCGAGCACGGCACGATCACGGCCATTGTCGACAGCCGCCCGTTCGAGATCACCAGCCTGCGCCGGGACGTCGAGACCGACGGGCGCCGCGCCGTGGTCGCCTTCACCGAGGATTGGGCCGAGGACGCCCAGCGCCGGGATTTCCGCCTGAACGCCATCTATGCCGCGCCGGATGGCCGGTTGCATGAAATCGTGCCGGGCTCGATCGAGGATGCCATTGAAGGCCGGGTGATTTTCATCGGGGATGCCGATCAGCGTCTGCGCGAGGATTATCTGCGCATTCTGCGCTTCTTCCGTTTCAATGCCTGGTATGGCGCGGGCTTGGATGGCGAAGGCCTCGCGGCCTGCGAGCGCCAGAAGGACGGGCTCGCGAAGATCGCAGCGGAACGAATCTGGAAGGAATTGAAACGCCTGATGGAAGCGCCAGACCCGTCCGAAGCCCTGATGGCGATGGAAGACACTGGTGTGATGACGGCCGTCCTGCCGGGGGCGAGCGCGTCGGAACTGCCATCTCTGGTCGCTGTGGAGCAGGGGGCCGGTCTCGCACCGGACCCGCTGCGGCGGCTGATGGCCATGGTGCCCCGCCGGCCGAGGGATGTTCAGCAAATGACAGCGCATCTGCGGCTGTCCAATGCCGAAGCAGGACGGCTCGCCCAGTGGGCTGCGCCTGCGCTGACGCATGTTCTCGGACTGCCGGAAAAGGCCTTGCGCGGCCTGTTCTACCGCCACGGTGCAGAGGCTGTTCTGGATCGCGCGCTCATCGAGGCGGCCCAGGGGCCCGGAGCGGCGGCGTTCGAGGCCGTCCTTCGTGCGGCGCAAGACTGGCAGCGGCCGTCATTTCCGATCGGCGGCGAGGATGCACTGGCGGCCGGGCTCAAGGGTCCGGGTATCGGAGATGGATTGCGCGCACTGGAAGAGGACTGGATCGCCTCGGATTTCACGCTCCGTCGCGGTGAATTGCTGGCGCGGCTCAGTTCGCGAACAGAATGAAGGCGTTCAGATACCCGGCGAAACTGATCCACGCGAGATAGGGCAGCTGGAGCAATGCGGCGAGGTGCGAATAGCGCCAGAAATCCTGCATCATCGCGATGATCAGCAGCCACAGGGCGACCAGGATCCCGAGGGCCAGCGACACGTCCTGCAGGCCGAAGAAGGCAAGGCTCCAGCCGGCATTGAAAGCCAGCATCGTATAGTAGAGCCCCAGCGGGCTGATCGCCCGTTCAAAGGAGCCCGCTCGTTCCAGCACCAGCATGGCGCCGGCCGCCATCAGGACGAACAGGATCGGCCAGACCAGGGCAAACAGCAGGTCAGGCGGCGTCAGAAAGGGCTTGTCGAGTGCGGCATACCAGGGATCGGCGCTGCCGCCGGATATCACTGCTCCTGCTGCGGCGGCTGTCACCGTCGCGAGCAGGAGCAGTATCCCTGCCCCCCAGGGAAAGGCTTTCGCGTTTGCGACCATCGACCATGCTTATACCTCTGAATGAAGTTTTCGTCATTTCCGAAACGTTAATCCGGGGCTCACTGCCCTGTTCGTCATCGTTTTTTCGGGAGACTGCCCAATTTCCGAACGCACGTTCGGTGTCAGTCTTCGTCGCGGTCGAGAATGTCGCCGGGCTTGCAGTCGAGCACCGCGCAGATCTTGTCCAGGGTTTCGAACCGCACACCTTTCACCCGGCCCTGTCGCAATTGCGACAGGTTCTGCTCCGAGATGCCGATGGCGGCGGCGAGTTCCTTGGACTTCATCTTGCGCAGGGCGAGCATGACATCGAGGCGGACAATGATCGCCATCAGACGAACTGCTCGTTCTCAAGGGCAATATCGGTTGCCTGCGTCAGGATCTGTCCGATGATCAGGATGATGGCGCCGATCAGCAAAAGCACGACCTGCATGGAATTGACCGCAATGGTCAGCGCCCGGCGATCCTCGCCATTGTCGAATGTGAGACCCAGCACCATCAAGGTCGGCATGACCAGCTGGATGGCGGCGAACAGGAAAATCATCAGGCCAAGAAACCGGACGGCGCGTACGGCAATGGGGCCAAACACCTTTCCGGTCTGGAACACGCTGAACACCCGGGCCGCGCCCAGCAGGATCAAGGCAAGACTGAAATAGCTGATGGTTGCCAGCGTCTGAAGCAGGAGTTTCTTGCCCGCCGAATAAGCCACATCTTCCCGCACCTGCGGTTGCAGGCCGGCCCAGACCGCATCGAGGATCGCGGATACGGCGTCGGTCGTGAAATAAAAGATGATGATCAGGCCGGTCGCCGCCAAGGCGAGCCATTTCATGGTTCGGCAGATCAGGCGGGTGCGGCCGGGAAGGCGAAAGGAAGAAGTCATGTTCACTCTTGTCATTAGGAAATTCATGTTTTACGTGAATTTATTATCGAACAAAGGGTATTCTCATGATCCAGTCGACCGCAAGAGGTTTTCTCATCTCGTTGGGCTTGGCCGCGCTGGTCGCCTGTACCAGTGTGCCAGTCGCGAACTTGCCGAAGCTTGCCGCGCTGGACCCGGTTGCGATGGATGCCAGCCAGATTGAGGTCGCCGTACGCGCGCCGGACGATTACGACCTGCCGGAAGACGGGGCCACTCTTGTCCTGACCGTTTGGCAGGAGGAGGGGGATCGCACACGAGAGGAGCTGTTTCATCTCAAGCCGGTTCCCGGGGGTCTCACGGCGTTTCTCACCAAGCGTTCGAAGGCCGGGTTTGCGTTTCACCGGTTGCGGATCGATCCGAAAGACGCCCCGCGCATGGACGAGTTTCGCGCCCATATGCTCAGCCTGAAGGATGCGCCGGGGCAGAAGAGCCTCGCCGTCAGCGTGACCACGCGCCCCTGCCTGAAGCCGGGTGCAAACCCGTTCAAGGATCCGCGCATCGCCATCTATTTGCGTCCGACACGGGAAGACGACTATTTCACCCTCGTGAAGGAACGGTCTGTTCCGATCGAGCTACCGGACGGCGACGCGCGCTATTGCCAAACCGGCTGAGGCGCTAAGGCCATTTCACGACGGGTGGCATGGAGGAGAGGATGCTCGTCACGTTGCCGCCGGTCTTGAGGCCGAATGTGGTGCCGCGATCATAGAGCAGATTGAACTCGACATAGCGTCCGCGCTGGATCAGCTGTTCCTCGCGTTGGGCTTCGCTCCAGGTTTCGTTCATGCGGCGCGCGACCAATTGCGGGTAAATGTCCGCAAATTGTGAGCCGACCTGTTGCGTGAAGGCGAAATCAGCCTCCCAGTCGCCCGTGTTGAAGCGGTCATAGAAGATGCCGCCCGTCCCGCGGGGCTCGTCTCGATGAGGGAGGTGGAAATAGGTGTCGCAGGTCGCCTTCATCTGGGCATGGTCGGCACCCGCATGCGTATCACACGCGGCTTTCATGGCGGCGTGAAAGTCGACACTGTCTTCAAAGGCCTGATCGCGCTGGTAATCGAGCAGGGGATTGAGGTCTCCGCCGCCGCCGAACCAGGACTGGCTGGTCACCAGCATGCGCGTGTTCATGTGCGCGGCCGGCACTTTGGGATTGCGCGGATGAGCGATCAGGGAAATGCCGGAGGCCCAGAAGCGGCCATCCGATTGGTCCGCCCCCGGGATCTGCGCCGCAAAGGCTTCGGAGAAGGTGCCATACACTTCGGAGAAATGGACACCGACCTTTTCAAAGACCTTGCCCCGCATGAGGCCCATCCGGCCGCCTCCGAGATCCTCGCTGCCATCGCCGCGCTTCCATTCGGTCAGCTCGAACCGCCCGGGCGCACCGGAATAGAGTGGGCGGTCTGCGGCGTCTTCCAGGGCTTCGAAACGGGCGCAAATATCCGCTTGAAGCGAGCGAAACCACTCCCGCGCACGGGATTTCTGCATCTTCAGATCGGCATCCTTCATGGCGCGACACATGCCGCCAGGAGTGCGACACTTGCAAGCGCCCTGTTGTCACAGGCGCCAAGTCAGGATAACGCGCTGCGAATAGTAGTTTACGGGGAGGCACCCGCGCCCACTTGCCGCAATGTGCAGGGGGGCGGGCTCCTGTATTACGGGGCCAGATTTCTGCCTTCGCAAGGGACGGGACAAGCGTGACTGATACACCTGCACACGATCATGGCGAGACGATCGACGAGGATCGCCGCAATTTCATCCATATCGCAACCGGTGCGGCCGCTTTCGGCGGCGCGGCCATGTTCGCCTGGGCCGCTGTCGACCAGTGGAACCCGGCCGCTGACACCAAGGCCGCTTCGGCACTTGATGTCGACGTGTCCAAGATTCCGCTGGGCGGCGAGATTCGCGTTCTGATCGGCGGCAAGCCGTTCTTCGTGCGCCACCGCACCGCCGCCGAGATTGCTGCAGCGGACTCGGTGAATGTGGCGACCCTGCGCGATCCGCAGACCGATGATGAGCGCCTGCGTCCCAAGGGCGATGGCTCGCTGAACCCGGCCATCCTGGTGACGTCCGGCTCGTGTACACACCTTGGCTGTGTCCCGGTCGGTCCGGCCCAGGGCAACACCGGTGACTTTGGCGGCTGGTACTGCCCGTGCCACGGGTCGCACTACGACACGTCCGGCCGCATCCGCAAAGGCCCCGCTCCCACAAACCTCCCGGTTCCGGATTACAAATACGTGTCCGATTCCGTGATCAATATCTCGCTTTAAGGGAAGGATACCGTAGATGAGTGGCCACGAATCCACCTACACGCCCACCAACGCCTTCACGAAATGGCTTGATACGCGTCTGCCGATTGTCCGCTTCGCGCAGGATACGGCGATCAATTTCCCGACCCCGAAAAATCTGAACTACTGGTACACGTTCGGCGGCATTCTGGCCGTCTGCCTGGTTGTTCAGATCCTGACCGGTGTCATTCTTGCCATGCACTATGAGGCAAGCGTCGACGGCGCCTTTGCCTCGGTCGAGCGCATCATGCGCGACGTGCCCTATGGCTGGCTGCTGCGTTACATCCACGCGAACGGCGCGTCGATGTTCTTCCTGGCGGTCTATCTGCACATGTTCCGCGGGCTCTATTACGGTTCCTACAAGGCGCCGCGCGAGATCCTGTGGATCCTGGGCTGTGTTATCTATCTGCTGATGATGGCGACGGCCTTCCTCGGCTACATGTTGCCCTGGGGCCAGATGTCCTATCACGGCGCCAACGTGATCACGTCGCTGTTCGGCGCGATCCCGCTGGTGGGTGAAAGCCTGCAGACCTGGATCCTCGGCGGACCGTCCATCGGTAACCAGACGCTGCAGCGCTTCTTCTCGCTGCACTATCTGCTGCCGTTCATGATCGCCGGTGCCGTCATCCTGCACGTCTGGGCGTTGCACGTGCCGGGCAACAACAACCCGACCGGTGTCGAGGTTCAGGATGTTGCAAAGGATACCGTGCCGTTCCACCCATACTACACGGTGAAGGACGCCTTCGCGATCGTGATCTTCCTGATCCTGTTCGCGGTCTTCGTCTTCTACGCCCCGAACGTTCTGGGCCATGCCGACAACTATATCGAGGCCAACCCGCTGGTGACGCCGGCACACATCGTGCCGGAATGGTACCTGCTGCCCTTCTACGCCATCCTGCGCGCCATCACCTTCGATCTCGGCCCGATCCCGGCCAAGCTGCTGGGCGTGATCTTCATGTTCGCGGCCATCGCCGTCCTGTTCATCCTGCCATGGCTCGACACGTCGAAAGTGAAGTCCATGCGCTACCGCCCGGTGGCCAAGCAGTTCTTCTTCGGCTTTGTGGCCGTCTGCCTGCTGCTCGGCTGGTGCGGTGCGGCCAATCCGGATGATGCGGTCATCCCGGCCCTGCAGGGCGACCCGAAACTGGTGGTCAGCTACACGGCTGACGGCCAGGAAGCGACCAGCGAGTACAAGGGCGGCACAGAAGCCTATCTGGACGCGAAACGGTTCATGGAAAGCTTGCCGGAAGGCGCGAGCCCGTCGCTCGCCGCTGTGCCGGCGCCGACCTTCCTGTTCCGTCACTTCTCGCTGATCCTGACCTTCTGCTATTTCGGCTTCTTTGTTCTTCTGTTCTTCCTCGGCCTGACCGAGAAGCCGAAGGAATTGCCGGAATCCATCCATAAATCCGTGCTGAAACGCGAAAAGGCGTCAGCGTCGGCCGTGCCGGCTGAATAGGGAGCCTTGGGGATAATCATGAAAGCGTTCCGCATTCTCACCGCCGGTCTTGCCGGCCTCATGATCGCCGCATCAGCTCACGCTGCCGGTGGTGCCGCTCATCCGCACGCGCCGGAGGAGGGCTGGCCCTTCGAAGGCGTCACGGGGCAGTTTGACCAAGCGTCCCTGCAGCGCGGGTATCAGGTCTATCAGGAAGTCTGCTCGTCCTGCCACTCGATGAAGCTGCTCAGCTATCGCAATCTCGGCGATCCCGGTGGCCCGTTCTACGATGCGGAGTACCCGAACCCGAATGACAACCCGTATGTGAAGGCGATTGCTGCGCAGAACGAAATCCTCAGCCCGACGCCGAATGAGGCAGGGGATTATGATTTCCGTCCGGCGACACCGGCTGACCGGTTCCGCAGCCCGTATCCGAATGACAATGCGGCCCGCGCAGCCAATGGTGGCGCTGTTCCGCCAGACCTGTCGGTCATCACCAAGGCCCGCGTCGGTGGTGCCTCCTACATCTACAGCCTGCTGGCCGGGTATCCGGATGACGCAGTCTTTTCGGAACGCGTCGTGACAGAAGAATCCGATGGCGGCACGCCGGATGATCCGAGCGACGACACGCCGGCTGAAGTCCAGACGGTGATCGATACGTCGAAACTGCATATCGGCCACGGCGATGACCATCATTATGAGGGCTATCTGGTCCAGAATGTTGGCCAGTACTACAACCCCTACATGCCGGGCGACACGGTCCCGCAATTCGATGGTGATCCGCGCCATGCCCCTCCGGGGGGCTTCCTGGCCATGCCGCCGCAATTGCTTCCCGGTCGCGTGGAATACAGCGACGGCACCGAAGCGACGATCGAACAGATGGCCTATGATGTGTCCCAGTTCCTGGCTTGGGCCGGTGAGCCGAAACAGGGCAACCGTAAATCGCTTGGCCTGGCGGTCATGGTGTATTTCGGCATCCTCGCCATCCTGCTCTGGTTCTCCTACAAGCGTATCTGGCGCAACGTAGAGCACTAGGCGCTGCTGACAGAGCTTTGAATTGACGACCCCGCCCCTGGCTGTTCCAAGGGCGGGGTTTTCGATTCCGGGAGTGGCATATGAGCAAATGGACGCTGGGCATTATCGGAGGCTCCGGCCTTTACGAGATCGACGGTCTTGAAGACCGCCGCGAGGAAGCGGTGGAAACAGGCTGGGGCAACCCGTCCGACACGCTGGTGCGGGGCCGGATAGGGGAGGTGGACCTGGTCTTTCTGCCACGTCATGGCAGGGGGCACCGGATCACACCGACCGAAGTGCCTTACCGTGCCAATATTGCGGCGCTGAAGGCCGCCGGCGTGACGGACATCCTGTCCATTTCCGCCTGCGGCAGCCTGCAGGAAGCCTATGCGCCCGGCCAGTTCGTGGCCGCCGACCAGTTCATCGATCGCACATTCGCCCGGGACAAGACGTTCTTCGGGACAGGCATGGTGGCCCATGTCTCGATGGCCCACCCGGTTTGTCCGCGTCTGTCCGGCCTGGCCGCGACTGCCGCCGAAGCGGCCGGCGCAAAGATGCATCGCGGGGGCACCTATCTCGCCATGGAAGGCCCGCAATTCTCCTCTCTCGCGGAGTCCCGGCTGTACCGGCAATGGGGATGCGATGTAATCGGCATGACCGCGATGCCGGAGGCCAAGCTGGCCCGCGAAGCGGAGCTGCCCTATGCCATCCTGTGCATGGTGACCGATTATGATTGCTGGCGCGAGGAAACCGATGCGGTGTCGGTCACCAATGTTCTGGAAGTCATGGGCCACAACAGCGCCCTGGCGCGCAAGGCCGTCGTCCGGCTGGCCGAGAGCCTTTCCGGGACAGACCGGACGCCGGACCCGAACGGCACCGATACCTGCCTCGACCATGCGCTGATCACGGCGCCGGATGCGCGCGACCCCGAATTCCTGCGCAAGCTTCAGGTGATTGCAGGACGCGTCCTCACCGGCTAAGGTTTCCGCACACTTAACCAACAGCCATGTGGGGTGGCCGGGTTAATGGCTGCGTCGAGGGGAACTCAGAATGAGTGAAGCGCAATTCTACACATTCTTCACGGGCGGACTGGGACTGCTGATTGCGGCGGCCCTGATGATTGCCTGGCAACTCTGGAGAATCCGCGACGAGGAACGCGATGGCGCCATCTCGGCGCTGGACGGGGTCAGCCATGAAATGCGCATCAATCTGCAGCGTTTCGTCAACGAGATCGCCCAACTGGTAGAGACCCGGGAAGCCGGGCCCGATGTGCTGCTGCCGGTCCAGCATCCCCAGCTGGACGGGGTCAATGCGTCGCTGATCAAGACCAATCGCAACGCCATCGCCGTGATTGGCGCGACCTATCAGGAGCTTGAGGCGCGCAAGATGGCCTTGCGGGCGGCCTTGGCCCAGAAACGGGACCTGACGCCCTCTCTGGACGATGCCATGGACGCGACGATCAACGGCATCGCCACGCTCTACATGTGGGAAGAGCATGCCGGCGTGCGTCCTGCCGAGGCGGGCACCGTGCGCAGCTGGCATGTGCGCGACTGGATGAAGGCCCATGGGTTTGCCGCCTCATCTTTTCCCGGCATGCATTTGCGGGATGAAGTGGTAGAGCGCCTGCGCCAGTACGGCCTGCACCTTACGCCGCGTCCGCTGACCCATACGGCCCATGAATATTACAGCATGCAGTATGACCGGAAGGCCGATCCGCGGGCACCCTTCTGGAAGCGCAAGCCGAAATCCGAGGAAGTCATGTCCGTGGCTGTCGCCGATGAGGCTGCCGACTTCATGGAAGACGACATGGACAGCGGCTTCGAGGAGGCGGTCTATGGCGATACACCCACGCCGTCGGAAGAAGTCGATGCGGCCCTGGCAGAGATCGAGGCCATGGATGACGATCTGCCGGATGAGGAGGATGCATTCTCCGATGAGGACTCCGACGCGAACCGTCTGCCGAACTGACCCCCGGCGCTAGCGTTTGAACGTGCCCATGATGCCGCGCAGGATATAGCGGACAATCTCGCGGCTCGCCGTCCGGGCGGCCTGGTTGCCGGCCTTTTCCAGCGAACTCATCCGCCGCGAGCTGCGCCGCGTGGACGATTTCTTCTTCTTTTTCTCGAGCTCCGCCTTTGCCTTGGCTTCCCGCTTGGCCAGTTCCTCGGCGTCCCTGGCGGCTTTCGCCTCGCGGGCTTCCAGAACTTCATAGGCCGACTCGCGGTCGATGGCCTTTTCATACTTCCCGGCCACCGGGCTGGAGGTCTGCACCTTGCGGCGCTCGGCCTCGGTTGCCGGGCCGAGGCGTGACGCCGGCGGACGGATCACTGTCCATTGCACGATGCCGGGGGCGCCCTTGGCATCAAGCGTCGAGACGAGCGCTTCACCCACGCCGAGCTGCGTGATCACCTCTTCGGTGTCGAACGCCTCGTTTTCGCGGAAGGATTGGGCAGCCGCGCGGACCCCCTTGCGCTCTGCCGGCGTATAGGCGCGCAGCGCATGCTGCAGCCGGTTGCCGAGCTGGGCCAGAACGCTTTCCGGCAGGTCGCGCGGATTCTGCGTGACGAAATAGACGCCGACTCCCTTCGAGCGGATCAGGCGGACCACCTGCTCGATCTTCTGGAGCAGGGCAGAAGGCGCATCGTCGAACAGAAGATGGGCCTCGTCGAAAAAGAAGACGAGACGCGGCTTGTCGGGATCGCCGACTTCCGGAAGCTGTTCGAACAGTTCCGACAGAAGCCACAAGAGGAAAGTGGAGTAGAGTTTCGGACTGTTGATCAGCCGTGTCGCGTCCAGGACATTCACGATGCCGCGGCCATTGGTGGCAGTGCGCATCATGTCGGACAATTCCAGCGCCGGTTCCCCGAAGAACAGATCGGCCCCTTCGCGTTCCATGACCAGCAGATTGCGCTGAACGGCGCCGAGCGACGCCGATGCGATGTTGCCGTACTCCTGGCTGAGCGCATCCCGCACGTCCTTGTCGCTCATATGGACCAGAAGCTTGCGCAGATCCTTTAGGTCCAGGAGCAGCAGGCCGTTATCGTCGGCATATTCGAACGCGATGTTCAGCACGCCTTCCTGAGCGTCGGTCAGGCCCATCAGCCGGGACAGGAGCAGGGGCCCCATTTCGGAGATCGTCGTACGGATTGGATGTCCATTCTCGCCAAAAACATCCCAGAAGATGGTCGGGGCGGAATCGTATTCGAGGGACTCCATGCCGATCTTGCTGGCGCGGGAAAGGAATTTTTCGTGCAGCTTGTGATCGGTGCTGCCCGGCATGCATATCCCCGACAGATCGCCTTTCACATCGGCGCAGAACACCGGCACCCCCGCATCGGAAAAGCCTTGCGCCAGGTTCTGGAGCGTGACGGTCTTGCCGGTACCGGTCGCGCCGGCGATCAGTCCATGCCGATTGGCAATTTTCAGCAGCAGGGATTGCGCCACATCCGGCGTACCCGAGCCGTTCGCGTCCGCGCCGCCGATAAAAATGGAGTCCATCGCCTCTGTCCCCTTCGTTCCAGACCTTGTGCGACGCTAGAGAATTCGACAGATTCGGCAAGGGCAGGGGTGCAGGGCCTTGACGCTGGCCGTGGCGCTCCTCACCGTGTCACTGGACTGTCCCGGGGGGAGACCATGGATCGCGCAACCAAGACAGGTATCTGGATCATCGCCACCGGCGTCATCCTGACCTTTCTGCATTTTGGGCGCAGCATCCTCGCGCCCTTTGCGCTGGCGGTCTTCCTCTTCCTCATCATCGAGGGCTTTGCCACGATGATCGACAATTGGTCCCGCACGCTGAAAATCGGACCGGCACGGGTGATTGCCATCCTGATCGTGCTGGGCGGATTCTTCGGATTCATGGCGCTGCTCGCCAACGGGATCGCCGAGTTTGGACGGGATGCCGGCGATTACGAGACTCGTATCAATGCGCTCATCGGTGACGCCTATGACGTTGTCGGCATGTCAGGCGCGCCGACGCTGCAGCAATTGCTGTTCAATGAGACCGGGCAGCGTTTCTTCGCGATCATCGCGAATGAGACCGGGGACTTGTCCGGGGATCTCGTTTTGATTCTGATATATGTCGCCTTCCTGTTTCTGGCCCAGTCCAGCTGGACCCGCAAACTGGACAACATCTTCCCCAGTTTCGAACGCCGTGCGCAGGTTCGACAGATCGGTGATCAGGCGCGGCGCAGCATCGAGACCTATCTGTGGACACAGACCGTGATTTCCGCGCTGATCACGTCGCTGACCTATTTTTCCCTGCTGGCACTGGGCGTGAAGAACGCCTTGTTCCTGTCGGCGCTGATCTTTGTGCTCAACTATATCCCGACCGTGGGGTCGATTGTCGCGGCGCTGGTGCCGCCCCTGTTTGCCATTGTGCAGCCGGAACTGCCGGCCTGGGTTCCCGGTACGCCGCCGGAGGACAGCTATATCTATGCAGCCATCGTGTTTGTGGCCGTAAGTTTCTGGCAGTTCTCGATCGGAAATTTCGTGCAGCCTCGAATGATGGGGGAATCGCTGAACCTGTCGGCGCTGATCGTCTTGCTGTCGCTGGCAATCTGGGGAGCGATCTGGGGCATTCCCGGCATGTTCCTGTCCGCGCCACTGACCGTGCTCATGATGATTTTCTTCGCCCAGTCGGAAAGTACGCGGTGGATCGCGATCCTGCTTTCGGCGGACGGCAATCCGCAGGGAAAAACTGCAAAAAAAGACACGCCTGAAACAGTCGGACAGAGCTGAGCCTATGGTGAAAATCGATAAAGTGTGGCATGCGGTGTCAAAGTTAATAATTGCGAATTCCACAGAGACGCCATACTCACATATTCGTAATGTAAACCGCTGCTGACGACGACTTGTATTTGGCATCGCGATTGCAAATTTAACCAGATCAGGCCCTCCGCGTGCGTCCCCCCACCCAGCCTGCGGAATCGGCCTGTAGGACCCGCCGGACACGTCCCCGTTCGGCGGGTCCGCCTTATCTGGCGTACCGGTTTCCAATCTGACCTGTCTGGGTCTGTCGTTGTCATGCGCATTGCGGCCTGACGTAGCGGAAATTCCTTCCGGCGCACATGTTGTGCCCGGCTGCGGCGCAGTCTAGATGGGGTCATTGTTAAGTTCTTTCGCGAGACTCCCCCATGACAGTAATTTCTGCTTCTTCTGAGCCGTTGGAGCAGGTTTTTGACCAGATTCAGCGTGAATCCGGGCACGAAGACCTCACGGGTTTGACGGAACGCGATCTAAAGTTCCTGGCCCGGAGGCACTGGCACTGGGCGGAGAATGCCGCGCCGGGCGCGCAGGACGTCCGCGTCCTTCTGGATGCCGAGGGCGAGGATGGCGGGATGCTCTCGCGGACGATTGTCGAAACGGTCAGTCCCGACATGCCGTTTCTGGTGGATTCGGTGCTGGGGGAATGTGGCGGACAGGGATTCGAGGTGGCGACGCTGTTCCACCCGGTCGTGGCCATGAAGGATGGCCGCAAGATTTCGATCATTCAGGTTCATCTTCCCGTCCTGACGCATGAAGAAGCGAAACGGGTCGAGGCTGGCGTACGCCGGGCCCTGTCCGACAACGCAATGGCGGTTGCCGACTTCGAAGCGATGCGCGGCCGCATGCAGCAGGAGATCGAGCGGCTGCAGCTCAGTCCGCATCTCAAGGACGCCGACCGGGAAGAGGCCGTGGCCTTCCTGAAATGGCTTTCGAAGGAACATTTCGTTTTCCTCGGCTGCCGCGAATATGAATTCGAGACCAATGGCGATGGGCAGGTGCTGCCGGAAGAACCGATCATGGTTGACGGCTCCAATCTGGGCTTGCTGAAAGACGAGCAACTCAACGTTCTGTCGCGAGAGGCCGAGCCGCTTGTCCTGACACCGGAAATCGGCGCGCTCCTGTCGGAGCCTTTCCCGTTGATCGTGGCCAAGTCCACACTGACCAGCCGGGTCCATCGCCGCGTGGCCTGCGATTATGTCGGCGTGAAAAAATATGACGACAATGGCCGCGTGAATGGCGAAGTCCGTTTTCTCGGCCTGCTGACGGCTGAAGCCTATGACGAGACCGCACGCTCGATTCCGTTCATTCGGCGACGGGTCCGGAAGATCATGGATGCGGCGGATGCCACGCCTGGCGGTCACACCGAAAAGGCGCTGGCCAATCTGCTGGAGACGTGGCCGCGCGACGAATTGTTCCAGACGCCGTCTCGAGTGCTTCGCCCGATCATCATGGGCGCGCTCCACCTCATCGGGCGACCGCGTACGCGTCTGTTCATCCGTCAGGATCAGTTCGATCGGTTTGTCACCGCCATCGTCTATGTCCCGCGCGAAGCCTATGACACGGCGCTGCGTCAGCGGATCACGCAGGAACTGACCAGCGCCTACAAGGGCCGCCTGACCCGGTTCCGGCCCTATTTTGATTCAGAAACCCTGGTCCGCGTCCATTTCGAGATCTGGCTGGACCAGGGTCATCCGATGCCGGACCTTGTTGCGCTGGAAGCGCGCATCATGGAGATCGCGCGGACCTGGGAGCAGGCTTTCCGTGCAGCGCTGGTCCAGTCCGGCCTGGAGCAGGGGCATCAGGAGAATGCGCGTTGCTTCATCGGAGCCTTCAACGCGGCCTATCGGGAATCCTTTTCGCCGGATGAAGCGATGCGCGACGTTGCGGCGATGGCGCATCTGTCTTCCGCGAGACAGGTACTGGCCCGCGCCTATCGGATGGAGTCTGATGGCGACGACAAGATACGGGTGAAGATCTATTCCCGCAGCGGGTCCATCCCTTTGTCGGCCTGTGTGCCCATCTTTGAACGCATGGGCCTGTTCGTGGATTTCGAAACCGGGTATCCGGTCCGCCCGTCCGAGCCGCCGGCGGAGGATGCACCGGAAACCTACTGGATCCACGACGTGGCAATGTGCACCACGGATGGCAGCGCCATCGATCTGGACAGCGTGCGGACCCAATTGGAAGACACGTTTGTGGCCGTGTGGAGCGGACTTGCGGAGAATGACGGCTTCAACCGCCTTGTCCTCAGTGCGAACGCCACATGGCGGGAAGCCGCCCTGATCCGCGCGCTTGCAGGGTATCGTCGGCAGAGCGGCATGGACCAGCCTCAATATGTTCAGGAAACGGCGCTGTCGGCCTATCCGGCGATTGCGCGCCTCCTGCTCCAATTGTTCGCAATCCGGTTCGATCCGGCCCGGCAAGGGACTTTCGAAGACCGTGCGGCGGCGGCGCGCGACGTCCGGGCCGAGATCGAAACTGCGTTGCGCGATGTGTCTGCCCTGGCAGACGACCAGGTTCTGCGGCGCCTTGCAGATCTCGTCATGTCGGTCCAGCGGACCAATTTCTATCAAATCGCCACCGACGGCCAGCCGCAGGCCTTTATCAGCCTGAAGATTGCCAGCCGCGAATTGGAAGACCTGCCCGAACCGAAACCGTTTCGTGAAATCTACATGTCGAGTCCACGGGTTGAGGGGGTGCACCTTCGGTTCGGCCCGGTGGCCCGTGGCGGTCTGCGCTGGTCTGACCGGGCATCGGATTACCGCACCGAAGTTCTGGGTCTTGTGAAGGCGCAGCAGGTCAAGAATGCGGTGATCGTGCCGGTCGGATCGAAAGGCGGTTTCCTGCCCAAGCAATTGCCCGACCGGTCGGACCGCAACGCCTGGTTCGAAGCCGGACGCGATGCGTACAAGGAATTCATTCGGGCCTTGCTGGGCGTGACGGACAATCTTGTGGAAGGGGAGGTGACCCATCCGGCGAACACGATCGTCTGGGACGGGGAAGACCCCTATCTGGTCGTGGCGGCCGACAAGGGTACGGCCACATTCTCGGACACGGCGAACGCGATCAGTGAAGACATGGGGCACTGGCTCGGCGATGCCTTCGCCTCGGGCGGATCGGCCGGCTATGATCACAAGAAAATGGGCATCACGGCCCGTGGCGGCTGGGAAGCGGTCAAGCGGCACTTCCGCGAAATCGGCAAGGACATCCAGTCCGAGCCGTTCACCGTGATCGGTGTCGGCGACATGAGCGGCGATGTGTTCGGCAATGGCATGCTTCTGTCGCCGGAAATCCGGCTCGTGGCAGCCTTCAATCACATGCACATCTTCGTGGATCCCGATCCCCAGGATGCCGGCAAGAACCTCGCTGAACGCCAGCGCCTGTTCGACAAGCCACAATCCAGCTGGGCCGACTACAACAAGGGCATCGTCTCTTCCGGGGGCGGTATATTCGAGCGGTCTGCGAAAGCGATCACGCTGAGCGACGAGATCAAGGCCCTGACCGGATTGTCCCGGGACGTGGTGACGCCAGACGAGCTCATTCATGCCCTGCTGAAGACGCAGGCGGACCTGCTCTGGTTCGGCGGCATCGGCACCTATGTGAAGGCGTCCCATGAGACCCATGCCTCTGCCGGGGACCGGGCCAATGACACGATCCGGGTCGACGCAGACCAGCTCCGCGTCAAGGTGATCGGGGAAGGGGCCAATCTTGGCGTAACCCAGGCGGGACGGATTGAATTCGCATTGCGGGGTGGCCGGATCAACACCGACGCCATCGACAATTCAGCCGGTGTCGACTCGTCCGACCATGAAGTGAACATCAAGATTCTGGCAGCCGAAGCGATCCGCGAAGGGGCGCTCGATTCCGGCCAGAGAAATGCGCTGCTCGCGGACATGACCGACGAAGTCGCGGCTCTGGTGCTGCGCCACAATTACACGCAGACCTTTGCGCTGACTCTCGCAGAAGCGACCGCGCGGGACGATCACGACGCACTTGAGCGTCTGATGGAGTATCTGGAGGATCGCGGTGTCCTCAATCGCGCGCTCGAAACGCTGCCGGAAACCGGCGAGATGAAAGTGCGGGCCGAACGCGGACAACCCCTGACGCGTCCCGAACTGGCCGTCCTGCTGGCCTGGTCCAAGATCACGCTGTTCGATGATATCGTGAAATCCGACATTCCGGATGATCCCTATTTCGAAGGTCTCCTGACGAACTATTTCCCGAGCCCGATCAACACGTATTCAACGGCGATGGCCAATCACCGGCTGAAGCGGGAAATCATTGCCACGATCATAGCCAATCGTGTGCTGGACATGTCCGGCCCGGTGGCACTGTTGCGTCTGCGGGAAGTGACCGGAGGGGACAATGCCCAGGTCGCCCGAGGTCTGGAGGCGGCCCGCGCAGTGCTGAACTTCGACGAATTCCAGCGGGAAGTGGACCAGCTGGACAATCAGGTTTCCGCAGAAGTCCAGACGGATTTGCGCCTGCTGGCAGCGACGGCCATGGTGGATGCTGCACTCTGGTTCATTGAAACCCATCCGGACCTGCATGTTGGCGACGCCGTCAAGCATACACAAACGCCCCTGAACGAGTTCAAGGCGATCCTGGCCAGCATCCATTCGCCATTCCCGGCCGCGCGCATTGAGCGCGAGGCCCGCAGCCTGATGAAACGGGGTGCGCCGGAAGAACTGGCCCGCTGGGCGGCCGCAATGGGCCATTTTGCCCAGGGCCTGCTTATCGTTGACCTTGCGGGCAAGCTGGAGATCGGAGTGCATGAGGCCGGAAAGGCTTTCTACACGATCGGCGACCAGTTGCGGATTGACCGCTTGCGGGCAACTGCCCGCGACAATCTGTTGAATGCGGATTATTGGGACCGTGTGGCCGGCCGGCGTCTGCTGAACGAATTGGTGCGCATGCAGGCCGATGCAACGGAAAAGGCCCTTTCCGGGAGTGGGGCGGAAGCCTGGCTGGCCGCGCGCAATGATGCCCGGCTGGCGTTGCTGTCAGAGCTGCACACGCTCGGCAAGGACCGGAACTGGGCCTTTGCCCGGTTCGTGCTGGCTGCCGATGCGCTGCGTCAGTTCATGCGTCACTGATCCTGTCAACGAAAAAAACGGCGCCCGCATGTCTGCAGGCGCCGTCTGACTGTGGCATGTCAGGATGTGGCGATCACTTCTTGAACACGTTCTTTACGTCAAGCGCCCGCTGCGCGCGCAGGGAGCTGCACAGGCTGGCCCGCTCAACGCCTTGCGCCAGGGATCGCTCATAGCCCGGAATGAGGGTGGCGTTCTCCTGGAAGAAGGCTTCGACGTCGGCAGCCTTCCGGATGCTGCAGAAATATCCGGTTGTGCCGGCAAGCTGCGGCTTGCGGATTTCCGGCAGGCGCGACAGGAGTGTTTCGAAGTCGGCTGAGATGATGCCCCATGCCTTGTCCTGTGCGGACGGATTGCCGAGGGCGCTTGCCACGACGCGATAGGATTCATCGTTCGAATAGTCGCCATTCATGACGCGCGTCAGCAGGTCGGTCACGATGAGGTCATCACCCCGTCCGGCCAGAACGCCCAGGATCGTGCCGCGTTCATTCTGGTTGTTTGTCGTCTCCAGATAGGCCATTGCCGCCTCATGGAAATCCTGCCCGCCATCCTCGACGCCGATCTTCATCGCCGTGGAGAGATCCTCCGGCGGCAAGGCGGTTGCGTCGGCGGCTCCTGATGCGCCGACATAGCGCTGCGCTCGCGAGAGCAGGGCCTTCCGGTCATCCGGCCGGTTCCCATATTCCAGCAACAGGCTGTAGATCTTGTCGCGCAGCAGCAATTCCTGCTGGCTCAGCGCGGTGGCGGGACGGGATTCGAGATACTCTGCCAGCGGCCCGTAGGTGCGCTGCACCCAGGTGCGCATCTGTGGTTGTTCAGACGCATCAAGCATCCTGTAGAGCGCCGGAATGATCGTCGCGCCTTCGGAAACCGCGCTCGGATGGCCGCTTGTCGTGGCCTTCAGTCCTGTCAGCAGGGTGTCTGTGCTGATCCGTCCGGCCTTGAAGCCGGACGTAAGCGCATCTGCCAGCATGATCTGTTCGCCCGCGGACAGGCTGTCGAAATTCGCGGCGAGGGCGGACAGGTTTTCAGCCCCGGTGTCGAAGCGCCAGTATCCGGCGCCGTCGGCATTCGGCATGACCCAGTCCGGGCAGTCGCCATCGAGCGGGATCTCGGTCACGCGGTCCTTGAGCATCTGCCGGACAACACGGTCGCCGGCGGGACCTTTGAGCCGAGCGGCAAAGGGAATTTCCCAAAGCTGCGCATCCGGATCGATGTCCGAACCGAGCGGCGCATAACGTTTCTGGGTGATGGTGATCAAGCCGGCATCCGGCGCGGGGCACGAAACGCCCACATCAAGGCCGGGGATGCCGGGCTGGCTGATATAGCTCGTGAAGGCTGACACGATGTCCGGCTGGCCGGACCCGTCTGCCAGGCTCTGCATGAAATCGTCCGCATCTGCCACGCCATCCTCGAAGCGGCGCATGTGCAGGCGGATACCGTCTCGAAAGGCTGCCTCGCCGAGATAGGTCTCGAACATGTTCAGCACGCTGCCGCCCTTGCGATAGGTGATCGCGTCGAAGGCGTCCAGGATGTCGCCATTCGCATTGATCGGATTGCGGATCTGGCGCGCCGCCACGAGGCTGTCGGACCCCATCGCCGACAGGCCCGCCAGAATGGGGCTGAGGTTCCATTCGCCGTCCGGATCGACGCCATCCATCGTCTTGTAGCTGATCCAGGTCGCAAAGGCCTCGTTCAGCCAGATATCGTTCCACCATTCCGGCGTCACCAGATTGCCGAACCATTGGTGGCCGAGTTCGTGAGCATGTGTGGTCAGGATCGCACGCCGCCGGGGCAGGCTGGTCTGCTCATTCATCAGAAGGGCTGCTTCGCGATAGATGATCGCGCCGGCATTTTCCATTGCGCCATAGGCATATTCGGGTGCCGCAACCAGATCGAGTTTTCCGTAGGGGTACGGATAGTCGAAATAGCTTTCCTGCCAGATCAGCATCTCGTCGGTTATGTCCAGCGCCTCCGCCAGCTGGTCACCCTTGCCCCGGGCCGCGAACCCGCGCAACGGAACCGGATCGGCCCGCAAGGCCGTCGCCGGGATATCGGCAGCCACCCGCATGTCGTAGGGGCCAACCGCGAGGGCGACGAGATAGGACTGGATCGGGCGTGTGGTCTGGAACGTATGCCGGGTCCAGCCTTCTTCCGCCGGCGCACTGCCGGTTTCCGCACCATTCGCCACGACGGCCATGCCCTCGGGCGCCGTGACCGTCACGCTCCAGGGAGTCTTGAAGCGGGGCTCGTCAAAAGACGGCATCATCCGGCGGGCATCGATCGGCTCCATCTGCGTGGCCAGGTAGTCGGTATCCGACTGGACGGCCTTGTAGAGGCCGGCAAGGCCGAAATTATAGGGCGCCGTATAGCTGAGTTCGAGCGTGGCATCACCGGCCGGAACCGGGCTTTCGAAATCAAGGCGGGACACACCTCCGGGGGCCTGGTCGCCGGTAAATGTCGCCGGAATCTCCGTACCGTTCGGCAGGATGGCCCGCGCCGACAGAATGTTCTGGTCGACCGAGTGCAGCCAGATGCGAGCATGCGGCGCGCTCAGGGCCACCTGGATTCGCACTTCACCGGAAAAACCGCCCGCGTCCGGGTCGGTCGTCAGATCCAGGTCGTAGGCGATGGGCGTCACACCGTCCGGCAACTGGCCTGCCGGAGGAATCTGGATCTGCACCGGCTCCACATCCGAATGGGCTGTCCCGTCAGGCTCGGCACCCGGATTTCCGCAGGCGTGCAGGGCAATAAGGGATGCCGCGCCGGCAAGGGCAAGGCGCAATCTGGATCGTGTCATGATAGGCTGGTCCTGTAATTCACTAGACAGTTTGGTTGGAAAAGAACCACGTCCGGTTCCTCCGCAAAAGCGACCTATCGCAGCGGAATTTAACAACCTTTTCAGGCATGCTATGAAAAGTGGCAGGCATGAAACGGCTCTATCACTGGCCCCTTGATCCGGCCGGCCGGCTGGTCCGCCTCGCCCTCGGCGAGAAGGGCGAGGGATTCGAGGTGCTGGAGTCGCCGCCATGGTCCGCGCATCCGGATGTATCACGCCTGGCGCACGGGGCCGTTGCACCCGCCTTGGTGGAAATAGGTAGTGAGCCGCGCATGTTCGCTTGCGGCACCCGGGCCATTTGCGAGCATCTTGAAGAAACCTCGCAGGGCAGGGCGCTCCTGCCGGCCGATCCGGCTGCCCGGGCTGAGGCACGTCGGCTCTGGGCCTGGGTCGAGGCGGCGTGCGAAGAGGTCACGGACACGCTGCTGACTGAACGCGTGATGCAATGGGTGCGTCGGGACCGTCATCCGGACTCTGCCCGTCTGCGCCGGGGCGCCCATGCGCTGCGCGGCCGGCTGACCTTCCTGAACGGCCTGCTCGAAGTAAATGGATATCTTGCGTGCCGGGACCTGTCCCTGGCAGATCTGGCTGCAGCCGCCCACTTGTCGGCCTATGACTATTTCGGCGATGTCGAGTGGAATGCCGTGCCAGAACTGAAGGATTGGTATGCGCGGATCAAGTCGCGGCCGAGTTTCCGGCCCTTGCTGGCGGACCGGCTCGAAGCCGTCCGGCCAGTCGCGCATTATACGGATTTGGATTTCTAGACCTTGCCCGATGCCCTTCACCTCCGCGTCAAGCACCTTGCCCGGTCGCTTGGCTTTGATGGCGTGGCGATCGCGCGGGCGGACGAGGCCTGGACGGCCGGGGACCGGCTCGAAGCCTTCGTCGAGGCTGGCCATCATGGCAGCATGAAATGGATGGAGACGACGCTTGAGCGACGCAAGGCCCCGACTGCCATGTGGCCGGAGGCAAGGGCGGCGGTAGTCGTGGCGATGAATTACGGCCCGGACCATGACCCGCTCGAGACTCTCGCGCACAAGACGCTTGGCAACATCTCGGTCTATGCCCGGGGACGGGACTATCACGACACGTTGAAGAAGCGCCTGAAGCAACTCGCTCGTGCCTTCGTCGCAGAGACCGGCGCGGAGGTTAAGGTGTTCGTGGACACTGCGCCGCTGATGGAAAAGCCTCTGGCCCACAAGGCCGGGCTCGGTTGGCAGGGCAAGCACACCAATCTGGTCAGCCGGGACCTCGGTTCCTGGTTTTTTCTTGGCGTGATGCTGACCGCTGCGGAGCTGGAACCCGACACGCCGGAAACCGATCATTGCGGCTCGTGCCGAGCCTGCCAGGACATTTGCCCCACCGATGCATTCCCCGCGCCGTACCAACTCGATGCGCGTCGCTGCATCTCCTACCTGACCATCGAGCATGCCGGCCCGATCCCGGAAGACTTCCGCGCGGCGATGGGAAACCGCATCTATGGCTGTGACGATTGCCTTGCGATCTGTCCCTGGAACAAGTTTGCAGAGGCCGCGCAGGAAAGCGCGTTCCATGCGCGCGCGGAACTTAAGACACCCGGTCTGGATGAACTGGCCGCACTCGACGACGCCGGCTTTCGGGAAGTGTTCTCCGGGTCTCCCATCAAGCGCATCGGACGGGACCGGTTTGTCCGCAATGTGTGCATCGCCATCGGAAATTCGGGGGAGGGGACGTTGGTCTCCAGCCTGTTGCCGCTTCTGGATGATCCGTCACCTGTTGTGCGCGGCGCAGCCATTTGGGCGCTTGGCCGCCTTGATCATGCCCGATTTGCCGACGAAAAGGCCGCCCGTATGGAGCCCGAGACCGATCCGGGCGTTCTGGCAGAATGGATGGCTGGCGAATGAGCGGTTTCTGGACGGCACTGAAATGGACGGCACGCATTCTTGCGGGCCTGTTCGTGGCCTTTCACCTGTATGCGCTGGCGCTGATCTGGCTGCCCGTTCCGGGCACGATCCTGATGATGCAACGCGCCTTGCAGGGACACGACGTCCGTCGCGACGCCGTGCCACTGTCGGACATCTCGCCTCATCTCGTCCGCGCCGTGATCGCGGCCGAAGACACCCGTTTCTGCGAGCATGAGGGCATCGACCGCGAGGCCATCGAAAAGGCGCTGGAGGAACGGCGCCAGGGCAAGGGAACCCGCGGCGCCTCCACCATCACCCAGCAGACCGCCAAGAATGTCTTCCTCTGGAATGGCGGCGGTGTTCCCCGGAAGCTGGGAGATATGTGGATGGGTGTTTTCATTGACCAGTTCTGGGGCAAGGAACGGGTCATGGAGGCGTATCTGAATGTCGCGGAATGGGGCGATGGTCTGTTTGGCGCCGAGGCCGCATCGCAAGCACGGTTTGGCAAGTCTGCCGCCGACCTCACAGAGCGCGAAGCCGCGTTGCTCGCAGCAGTTCTTCCGAGTCCCAACAAGTGGCGTGTTGATCCGCCCGGGCCCTATGTCAGCAAGCGCGCAGGCACATTGCAGGCCCGCATGCGCGTGGTGCACAGTCAGGGACTGGCCGCCTGCGTGCTGGGTGGCACGCCGCCTCCGCCACGGCCTCAGCCGTCCCAAGGCCAGCCTGCTCCCCAACCGCAGCCCCTGCCGGACCTTCCGGCCGAACCCGAAACCGGGCCGGAAGCCATTGAGGCTGAAATCCCGCCGGAAACGCCTGCCGATGACGAGTTCGATGCGTTTCTCGAGGGCGCGCAGGAACGGTTTGGCGAAGCCGCAGGCCAATCCCCGGCAATCGACGAGGAACCTGAACCGCTCGAACCGGAGGCTGCTGCCAGCCGTTCGGAAGCCCGTGAGGGCGGACCCACCGATCTGAGGCCCCAGCCGCTGGAGCCGGTTGAGGAGACACCGGTCGAGGACCTTCCGGAAGACTAGTCGGCCTGCGGTTTCCCGGGGGAGGGCGGTTCGGACGATCCATCGCCCGGCTCGTCGGCGCCCTCGGGGGAGGCCGGCTCCGGCATCCGCTTCGGCCGGGAAATTTCCACCTTGAGCGCCGAATCCGGTTCGATGAACAGCTCCTTGCGGCGCAGCGGCACGGACATGCCGTTCTCGGTGAAGCGTTTCCAGACCTCGCGCAGAATGTTCGAGGCGACATTGGCCGTGCCATTCTGAGGGTCCACGATCCAGAACCTCACTTCCAGAACGATGCATTCGTCCGTGAACTCCTTTACGAGGCAATTGGGCTGAGGCCAGCTGATCACCCGATCGGTCGCCTTTGCGGCTTCGATCACTATGGCAATCGCTTCTTCCAGGTCGGATGTATAGTCGATGCGCAACTCCTTGTGGACGCGCACCCGCTTGTTGGAAAAGCTCCAATTGATGACCGTGTCGGTCATGAGCTTCTCGTTTGGTATCAGGAATTCCTTGCCTTCCTGGGTCGTGATCGACGTGTAGCGCAGGCCGAGCGACTCCACGACGCCAAAGGTTTCCCCCACTTCGATCACGTCCTGTGGCTTGATCGAGCGTTCCGAAAGAAGCACGATCCCAGACACGAAGTTCGAGACAACCTTCTGCATGCCGAATGCGAAACCGAGGCCGATGGCACCGGAGATCACCGTCAGCGCGCCCAGCGGGATGCCCAGCCCGGCCAGTGTCAGCAGCGCCGCTGCGACAAGGAACACGATCTGGATCGCATTGCCGATCAGAATCCGGATGGACGGCTCCACCTTCGGCAGGTGATTGACCCGCCGCTTCATGGATTTCGCCGCGCGATTGGCAATGAACAGGAGGACGGCGGCGGTCAGGATAGCCTGGAAGATGAACACCGGACTGATCCGGCGATTGCCAAAGGATGGACCCAGACTGGACAGCCAGGCCATCACATCGGGCAGGACCCCCAGGGCGAAGAAGATCGCAAAGGTCCAGGTGAGGAAGGAGGCGAGGCCCCGCAATTCCTCCGGCAGGAAGCTGAGGCTCACCCGGATCACAAGCCACGCAATGGCAAGCGACAATGCCGTCCGCACGAGGATGACCGGCTGGTCGATCGCGCCGAGCGAGGAAACGGCAATGGCAAGAAGGATGGACCAGAGCGCCGGACGGACGGCCTTGTGCAGAATGTCCAGTCCCTCACGCCGGGGCGGCTCGACAAACCGTCTCAGCGTAACCGTGATCAGGCGTTTAAAGGGCGGGGTAAGCAGGGCGCCCAATGCCAGCGCCACGATGATGCAGGCCAGCTGGATTGCGATCGGGTAAAGAAATTCGGGCTGCTGCGCCTTGGCCGAAAGCCAGCCCGCCGGGTCGTCAAGGAACGGGCGGGCTGGCTCCAGCCATTTGAGCAGTGGATTGACGATGTCTTCCACCGGCGGAATGATCTCATCAGATGGCTGACTGGTCTGGCCCGTGGCTTCCGCCGCATCAACCGGCCGGCAATAGGTCTCGCCGTCACTGCCGGTGATGCATTTCTGATAGGTGATGCTGTCTTCCGCCAAACAGATCCCCGTCTAGACAGGATCGTAGGGGAAGACGCTGGCCGAGGCGCCCATATCGAAGAAATTCGCCTTCATGGCCGGCAGGGCCTGGTCGAGCAGGCTTTCCGGCGTCCAGCCTTCCAGACGGGCCAGCGACTTGACCGGACGGGGCTGGTCGAACAGCACGACTTCATTGCCGCGCACGGCGAAAATCTGGCCGGACGTGTCCTTTGCCTTGTCGGCGCACAGGGCCACCGCCAGCTGGGCGACCTGGTCTGCGCGCATGCCATTCTTCATCCGCTCGACGCGCTCTGCGCCTGCCTCGTCCTTGACAGGAATGGAGGCGATCATGCGCGTCCAGGCGAAGGGGGCGATGACATTGGAGCGGACATTCTTGCGCGCGCCCTCCATGGCAATGATCCGCGACAGGCCGACAATGCCCATCTTGGCGGCGGCGTAATTGGCCTGGCCGATATTGCCGATCAGGCCGGAGGTGGAGGTGAACAGCACGAAATTGCCGTCCTCGCGCTCGCGGAACATTTCGATCGCCGCGCGGGTGACGTTGAAGCTGCCGCGCAAATGCACATCGATGACGCTGTCCCAATCGTCTTCGCTCATCTTGTGGAACATGCCGTCCCGCAGGATGCCGGCCGGGTTGATGATCGAGTGCAGGTCGCCGAACTCGTCCTTGGCCTGCTCGATCATGCCCTCGACCGCCTTCATGTCGGTGACGCTGTCGGAATTCGACACGGCTTCACCACCGGCTGCGCGGATTTCCTGGGCGACGGTTTCGGCCGGGCCGGCGCTGCCCTCATCGGCGCCGGTCAGGCTGCCGCCGAGGTCATTGACGACGACTTTGGCGCCTTCGCGCGCAGCCAGCAGGGCGGTCTCTTTTCCGATTCCATTGCCGCCGCCGGTCACCAGGACCACTTTTCCTTCCAGTACGCCCATCAGACGAAACTCCCTTTATGTTGTATTCGCCGCCACCCTAGAACCCGGCCCGCAATGTTCAAGGTTTGAAATTGTCGCCGGGACGGGTAGACGTGCTGCCATGACAAAGACATTCAAAGCCGTGATCTGGGACTTCGGGGGCGTGTTCACGACCTCGCCCTTTGACGCCTTCACCCGCTATGAGGCCGAGCGCGGCCTGCCGAAGGATTTCATCCGCACCGTCAACGCGACCAACCCGCTGGACAATGCCTGGGCCAAGCTGGAACAGAGCCAGGTGACCGCTGCCGAATTTGACGGGCTGTTCCGGGAAGAATCCAGGGCCCTGGGGCATGAAGTGTCAGGCGCAGAAGTGTTGACGCTCCTGTCTGGGTCCCTGCGTCCGCGCGTCGTAAATGCCCTGACCGTCTGCAAGGGGCATGGCCGGGTCGGCTGCATCACCAACAATGCGCCGGTCGGGAAGGGCGCCTCAATGACCAATGACGAGGCAAAGGCGCAGCAGGTGGCTGAAGTCTTTGCCATGTTCGACCATGTGATCGAAAGCTCGAAGCTCGGTATCCGCAAGCCGGACCCCCGCATCTATGCTCTCATGTGCGAGGCGCTTGATGTCGATCCGGCAGACTGTGTCTATCTGGATGATATCGGGCACAATCTGAAACCCGCCCGCGACATGGGCATGACAACGATCAAGGTGCTCGGTGAAGACCAGTTGCTGTCAGATCTTCAGGCCGTCACGGGATATGCGCTGGCCTAGCGCGCTGTCTGCGGCGCTGGCCGGCATCCTGCTGGCGGCATGCTCGCCTGCGGCCGAACCGGCCGGTCCGCCGATTCCCGACGAGTCCCTGACCCAGCCGCCTCAGGCGCCCCGGCCGGTTGTGCTGACCCCGGAAGCGGAAGAGACGCGCGATGAACTCCTGTCGCATGCGCGTGCGGGCAGCCTGACGCGGCTGTCGCGCGTGGCCAATGCGAATGACGGCTTCGTCTCCAATCTCGGCGGCGCGCCGCATCGGCAATACTGGGACCTGATGCGCCGCATCGGCGCGGATCCGAACCGCCGACTGCGCGAATTGTTCGACCTGCAGCCCGGCATGCGCGAGATCGATGGCGAGGTCTGGTTCGTCTGGCCGGATCTGGCGGCCCGTGATCCACAGGATCTGATCCCCGAGAAACTGTCCTTCCAGGACCGCCGGCGCCTGATGGAGCTGATCGGAGAGGAAGGCATCGACCGTATCCGGCAAGGCGAAGGCTATCCCGGCATGCGCACGGCGATCGCCGGGAATGGCCGCTGGGTCTATTTCGTCATGGGCGAGGAAGAGGAGTAAGCCATGTCAGGCAGGATTGGCGCAGATGCGGCGCTTGCGAAACTCGGCGGATGGGCGAAGGGGTCTGGCGAGCGCGACACGATCGTGAAGACCTACAAGTTCGCGGACTTCAAGACAGCCTGGGGCTTCATGAGCTCGGTGGCGCTGAAGGCCGAACAGATGGACCACCATCCCGAATGGTTCAATGTCTACAACAAGGTCGACGTCACGCTGACAACCCATGATGTCGACGGGGTCTCCGAAAAGGATGTCGAACTTGCCCGGTTCATGGATGCGCTGGCAGACAGGCTGGTCTGACCCTCATTCTTCGCCGGTCTGTTTCACCAATTGCGCGCGGAACCCCTGTTCCATTTTGGACATGTAGGCCGGAAAGGCATCGCGATCGACAAAGGCCAGTGCGTCTCCATCCAGTTGCGCCGCCCGCTTTTGCCACAGGCCCGAGAATTCGGGATGGTTGGCGAGGAAGACGTCCGGCTGCCAGCCTCGCGCCCGCTCGAAGGTCGATTCATAGTCGGCAACGATGCCATCATATTGCGGGTCGGGAGCCAGCCGGTTGGCCGCGACCGATGCCGAGCAGAAGATCAGCACTTCATATGGCGTTCCGGCCTCTTCCACCGTCAGCCGCCAGGATGTGCAGCCTCTCGTATGACCCGGTGTGAGCAGGGCGGTCAGCACCGTACCGCCGACGCCGACCGTGCCGCGATCGCCGAGCGTCGCATCCACCTTCACGGGCGGGGCATTGAATTCCGGCCGGTCCTCGAAGCCGAGATAGAAACCGCCTTCCAGGGCGGATCGGTCGCCTTCGCTGGATATCAGCGTTGCGCCGGTCGCCGCCTTCAGGCGGGCCAGGCCGCCGGAATGGTCAAAATGCGCATGCGTGTTCAGCAGGTACTTCACATCGCGTGGATCATGGCCCAGCGCCCGGATGCTGTTCAGGACACCATCGGCATTTTCCGGCAGGCCGCCATCGATCAGGATATGCCCATCCTCGGTCGGGATGAAAAAGATGCCGAGCCCCTTGGGGCCGACATGATAGATATTGCCGATCACCCGGAACGGCTCAGCGGGCTCGTACCAGGCTGGAAATGCGGCGGCGAAGGGCCCGGCCGGCATCACATCGGCCGGGCCTGCCGGTTCATCTGACGGGACCGGTCTGGCCGGCGCGGTCTCGGGCGTGTTTGGGCTGCAGGCGGCCAGAAGCAGGGCCGACAGACCGGCCAGCATGACGTTTGAGTGCTTCAAGATGTTCCCCTTCTTGCAAATGATCCCGCCTTGCCGTTCCCCAGCGGCAATCCCCGAGATCAGGATAAACACATCGCTTGGCGCGGGCTTTCAATGTCGCTAGGCAGACCAGAACCAAAAGGAGGAAATAAGGCATGGGCCGGGTAGACGGAAAAAAAGCATTCATCACGGGCGGCGCGCAGGGACTGGGCGAAGCCACGGCACGCATGATGGCGCGCGAAGGGGCCAAGGTGACCGTAACCGATGTGAACGGGGCCGGTGCCGAAGCTGTCGCCGCCTCCATCAACGAAGCCCATGGCGCCGGAACGGCCTTTGCCTGGCAGCATGATGTGACAGATGAGGCGCGCTGGCAGGAAGTTCTGAAATTGGCCCATGATGCCATGGGTGGCCTCAACGTGCTCGTGAACAATGCCGGGATTGGCTCGCTCGGCTCGGTCGAGGACGAGAATTACGAAACCTTCAAGAAGGTCCAGACCGTCGACGTCGATTCCATCTTTCTCGGCTGCAAGTATGCCATCCCGCTGATGCGGGACCACGGGCTCGGCTCCATCATCAACATCTCCTCCATTGCCGGCATCATCGCCAGCGGCAATTATGTTTCCTACAACACCGCCAAGGCGGCGGTGCGGCACATCTCGAAGTCGATTGCGCTCCATTGTGCCAAGACCGGCGGGCAGATCCGCTGCAACTCGGTGCATCCGGTCTTCATCAACACGCCGATCCTCGACCGCACGAAGGAAATGTTCGGCGAGGAAGAGGCCCTGTCCAAGCTCGGCCGGCAGATTCCGCTCGGCAAGGTCGGTGAGCCGGACGATATCGCCTATGCCGTGCTCTATCTGGCCTCGGATGAATCGAAACTCGTCACCGGCATCGAATTGAAAGTGGATGGCGGTATTTCCGCGATGTAGGCTTCCCTCTGGAAGAGGGGGACGACCGCATGAAGTATCCATCTATCAGCATGGCCTTGCTGCTGGGCGTTGCCGGTTGCCAGAGCGACGCGCCGGCATCGGGCAATGCCAGCACGCCGGATCCGCTCAAGGCGACGCTGTCCGGCGACGCTTGCCCGGACATGGGTCAAAAGGCGTATTTCTTCTGGATGGAGCCGCGCTCGGTCGAGCCCGGCGATGCAGTCGCATTGGTCCCCTACTGGACGGACATGCCGGGTGGCTACAACCGCCTGCCGCCGGGCTGTCTGGGCGATCTCGGCGTCTACCCCGAAGGCACGGCCGCATTCAGCCGACAGGAGGATGGTCTAGCCATCGCGACCATCGGCCCGGACGTCCAAGACGGCACGCGCCTGCGTCTGGACGGAGCGTATAACGGGCATGGGCTGACCGGGTTGGTCGAAGTGTTTCGCGCGGCGGACAATCCGCTTGTGGGCACCTGGCGTCAGGAGGGCCGGGATTGCGTTTCCGGCAGCGCCGTTCAGGAACTGGTGTTCACCGGCGGCGGGGATTTCTCCGTCACCTGGACGCCGTTCGAAGTCTACAAGGATTATTGGGGCAGCTACGTGTTCGATGCCCAAACCGGCGCCATTTCCCTGACGGTCGAGTCTGGCAACCAGGTGCCGGAGGATGTGATGCCGTCCGGGATAGCGACTGTGTCGGACGGGCTACTCGTATTTGAGGGTGTGTCCCTCGGCACACCCCGCTCGGCAGCGGTAGCCTGCCACGGAGCATTCACGAAATAAGGCGTCTCTGCCCGCTTGCACCTGAAGTATGTTCATGTTATGTTCTGATCGTCCAGATGATGGGAGGGACAGGATGATTGGTTATGTTACACTCGGCACGGCGGATTTGCCGCGCGCGGCGAAATTCTATGATGCCATTGCGGCTGAACTCGGCACGGGCCGGATGATGGAATTCGGCACATTCATTGCGTGGGGCACGCCTGACGGGCCTGCCGGCATTGCTGCGACGCTGCCCTTTGACGGCCACCCGGCAACGGTCGGCAATGGCACAATGGTGGCCCTGCAGGCTAAGGACCGGGATCAGGTGCACAAATTGTACGAGATTGCGCTTGCTCATGGTGGCAGCGATGAGGGCGCGCCCGGCCCGCGCGGAGAAGACGGTTTCTATGCCGCCTATTTCCGGGACCCGGACGGCAACAAGCTGAACGCCTTCACGATGGCGTAAGCGGACGCTTGGACGTCACCAGGGTGGCATAGACGGCCAGCGTCCCGACCAGGGCGGCGGACACGTAGAGCGGAAGTTCCGGCATGAATGAGTACAGCATTGCCCCGATCAGCGGGCCGAAGATGAAGCCGGCAGGCGGCGCAGCAGCCAGAAGTGCAGCGGCGGCGCCCTGTTCCTCGCGCGAGACCGACAGGCTGCCCAGCGCATTTGCGGCCGGAACCGCCAGGGCCGCGCCACAGCCCACGGCAAAGAAGGCCAGCGCCAGCATCCAGAACGGATGGAACACGTCTGCTGCGACATAGCCAAGCGCCACGATCGACAGGCCCAGAGGCAGGATCCTGCGCGGATCCGGCCGCCGGGGCTGGACGTATCCGAATTGAACCAGGATCATTCCTGCGGCGATACAGGCGAAGGCGATACCGGAATACAGGACGATGGCTTCGTCGGCGGTCCGCACGGCTGTGTCCTCAAACTGGTAACGGTCCTCGATGAACCAGCTGATTGTCTGTTGCACGATGCCGATGCCGACAAAGTAGCAGAACAGGAAAGACAGGTGTGGGAAGACGCGCGGGTCCCGCACGGCCAGCGGTTTTGGCCGCGTGGCGGTTTTTGCCCGCTTGCGCGTCGGCGGCAGGGTGACCGCCAGCAATACCGCCACGGAGAGATTGAAGATGATCGTGCCCCAGATCGGCATCAGCGCCCCGAACGGCGCGAGCACCGAAGCACCGGCCGGTCCGATGATCGAACCGATGCTCATGCAGGCGCCCAGCATGCCGAGCCCGCCGGCGCGGTCGAGCGGCGTTGTAGCATCGGTCATGGCGGCCATGGCGGCGGGTTGAAGCCCGGGGGAGAGCAGGCCGAACCACAGCCTGACAAAGACCAGAGTGAAGAACGCCACCAGTCCCGTGATCAGTCCGGCGAGGGCCGCGCTGAGCGCGAACAGGAACGCCATATTGGTCAGGCCCATGGCGGTGAGCGAAAAGATCATGATGCGCTTGCGCCCGAACCGGTCCGCCCACCGGCCCCAGGCCGGAATCATCAGGGCGTAGATGGCTGCGGACAGGGTCAGGATGCCAGCCACCTGGATCTCCGTCAGGCCGGCCTTGCGGGCGAGCGGCGCCACGACGACGAAATTGATGCTCATGCCGGCGCCCATTGCCACCATGGCGATACCGATCATGGCTTTCTGCATGCCGGTCAGCGGCAACAGGGGCTTGTCCTGATGTGTCGTCAATGCGCGTTCTCCCCTTATAATTCTTATGTTTCGTAGTCACTCGCCGCGCCGCGCAGAATCAGTGCTGCACACCAAAGCTAGAGAGAACGTCTTGCACAGGGTAGGGGCATCACCCTAAGTGAAGGCAATACGTGAATAAATTCGGAGCGATGCCTCATGGCCGCCATTCTTGATCTCGTCATGGCTGTTTTGCAGATCGCATTCTATGTGATCGTCATCCAGGCCATTCTGTCCTGGCTGATCGCCTTCAATGTGCTGAGCCTGCAGAACCCGACCATGCGCAGCATCTGGTCAGGCCTCCAGAACATCACGGAGCCGGTCTACCGGCCGATCCGGAACATTCTTCCGCCCATGGGCGGACTGGATCTGACTCCCATGGTCGTCCTGCTCATCATCTATTTCCTGCAGCGGATCATCATCCACAATCTGTATCCCGTCGCGCTGACCTGATCCGGTGTACCGCCTGACCATCCGCGTCCAGCCCAACGCCTCGGCTGACCGGGTCGAGCAGTGGGAAACGGATGCAGCCGGGCGCACGTATCTCAAGGTGCGCGTGCGCGCCGTGCCGGAAGGCGGGAAGGCCAATGCAGCGGTGGAGAAGCTCGTCGCGAAATGGCTCGGCCTGCCAATGTCTGCGGTCAGGGTGGTGACGGGCGCAAAGAACCGGCTAAAAGGCCTCGACATTGATGGGCCGCCGGAACTGGCGGTAAAACTGGCCGGGGATCAGGGCAATGAGTGCGCAGGTAATTGACGGAAAAGCGGTGGCGGCGGATGTCCGCGCGAATGTGGCCAGGGCCGTCGGCCAGTTGCCCGGCCAGCCCGCGCTGGCGGTGGTGCTTGTGGGCGAAGACCCGGCCAGCCAGGTCTATGTCCGCAACAAGGTGCGCCAGACCGAAGCGGCCGGCATGGTCTCGATGCACCACCATTTGCCGGATACGGCCAGTCAGACGGATGTCGAAGACCTGATCGCCCGCCTGAATGCGGATGATCGTGTGGATGGAATCCTGCTGCAGCTTCCCCTGCCGAAGGGGTTGAATGCGGATGCGGCCATTGAGAAGATTGCCCCGGACAAGGATGTGGACGGCCTGACCGAAACGTCCGCCGGCCGGCTCGTTCTCGGCAAGCCGGGCCTGCGCCCGTGCACACCTGCGGGCTGTGTCATCCTCGCCAAACGTGCGCTGGGGGATGATTTGTCCGGAAAACATGTCGTGGTCATCGGCCGCTCCATCCTGGTCGGCAAGCCGGCCGCGCTCCTCTTCCTGGCCGAGAATTGCACCGTCACCATCGCGCACAGCCGCACGCGGGATTTGCCGGCGGTCTGCCGCGAAGCTGACATTCTGGTGCCTGCTGTGGGACGTCCGGAGATGGTGAAACGGGACTGGGTGAAACCGGGTGCAACAATCATAGACGTCGGGATCAACCGTGTGGACGCTCCGGAAAAGGGCGAAGGCAAGACGAAACTTGTCGGCGATGCCGACTATGCTGGCAGCGCGGAAGTTGCCGGTCACATCACGCCCGTGCCGGGTGGTGTAGGCCCGATGACCATTGCCTGCCTGCTGCGCAACACGGTTCTGGCCGCCTGTGCCCGTCGCGGCTGGGACGTCCCGGAAGGCCTGTGAGCCAGTCCTTTGCGCCGCCGAACACGCCGGAATTCCGGCAACTCTGGCAGCAGCAACAGGGCGTGTGCGCCTTGTGCGGCAGGTCCATGCCGCGCTCTCGCGCCGACCTGGCCCATGCCACGCTCTGGAAGAAATGGCGGCCGACGTTCGATCACATCATTCCACGCGCGCATCATGGATCCGACGGTGTCGACAATCTCCGGCTGACCCACGCCCTGTGCAACAAGCGGCGCGGCACCCGCCGGGCCTAGACCAGCCCCGCCGCCTTTACACTGGACTGGTAAGTGCGTGAGACGGGCGCTTCCCGTCCTGACTTCAGCACCAACAGCAGCTTGCCATTTTCCCGGCGGGAGTCGGCCACGCCCTGATGCGCCACCCACCAGGACCGGTGCGTCTGCAAGCCATTGTCCTCGCCCAGTTCCCGCATGGCATCGGCCAGGCGCATCAGGATCAGTTCTTCGCCCCGGTCGGTGTGGACCCGCAGATAATGGTCCTCTGAGGAGACAGCCAGCAGGTCGGCGCCGCGATACTTCACCGGCAGCCGCTGAAGGAATCCGGCGATCCGGTCCTCCGGTTCGGCATCCTCGAGTTCGGCCAGGCGCCTTGCCCGGTCAACGATGAAGCCGCCAATGGTCATCACCAGACAGACCGCCCACACATAGGCGAACTGGATTGGCAGGAAGGGCAGCGCCGCATTCGCGTCGATCAGGGCGAAAAAGACTTCCAGCGTGATCGTGACCGGGATGGCCAGCAGGATCGATGCGGCCAGGATGCGAACTGCGGGATGCGCAGTCTTGAGATGCGTATGGAACACGAAAGGCACCACCCAATAGGACGCCACCGCCCCGACGAGCATGGTGACGAACCACATCGTGAATCTTAGCCAGACCGGGCCGCCCGTTCCATACACGCCGAACCAGGTGAAGCCGGCCGCCAGGACGGTCACGATGCCAAGCGTCTTTGCGGTGTCCCTGAGAGCTGATCCCATCCCGTCTGATCCGTTGCATTTCGCGCTTCGTGAATGGATGTGCCGGTATTTGGCGAAGGATTCCAGCCTGTCCGCGCAAATGCCGTGGCGCCGTCCAGGCGTCCGCCACACCCTGTCTCCATCACCCGCAACCGGGCGACAGCCCAGACCCTAAGGAGACAGTCCATGAACTTCAACCGCACCCTTGCCGCACTTGCAGCCGCCTGCACCCTGACGCCTGCTTTTGCATCGGCTGCCGATCTGACCGTGCAGGTTACCGGCCTGGAGGAAGCCTCCGGAACCATCTATGTCGCCCTGTTCGACGAGGCGGGCTGGTCCACCAACTCGGCTGTCGGAACAGCCCGCATCGACGTGACCGACGCCGCCCCGAGCGCGCAATTCGAAGACCTGGCCCCAGGCACCTATGGCGTGAAGCTGTTTCAGGACCTGAATGGGGATGGTGAACTCGCCCTCGGCAAGTTCGGCATCCCCAGTGAGCCCTACGGCTTTTCCAATGACGCCCCTGTGCGGTTCGGCCCGCCGAGATTCTCCGATGCCGGGTTCGAGCTGACCGATACCGGCGCGTCGCAATCCATCACGCTGCGCTGATCGGAACCGGAAAGGAGAGCCGCCATGACCCGCCTCGTTCAAGCCCTGCCGGCCCGAATGCGCTACGTCATACCCGGTCGCCCGTCACCGCGCGCCGTGCTGCTGATCGCCGTTGCGGCCTATCTGGTCGTCAGCTGGATGATTTTGAAATCCGCTGACACGCCGCCGATACGGTTCCGGTTTGATCCGGCGCGGTTCGTTGAAGCCTCCATCGTGCTGAAACTGCATGTCGGTGGTGCGCTGACGGCCTTCGGCATCGGCACGGCGCTGATGGCGGGCGTGAAGGGCAGGGCGCTCCACAAGCGTCTTGGCTACGCCTGGGTGGTGGCCATGGCGGTCACGGCCATCAGCTCGTTCTTCCTGACCGGCCTGAACGGCAACCAGTTCAGCTGGATCCATGGCCTGTCAGCCTGGTTGCTGATCGGCCTGCCGATGGGCATCGCGGCGGCGCGCCGGAAGGATATCGCCAAGCACCGCAAGGATATGACCAACATGTTCACAGGCGGCATGTTGGTGGCCGGGCTGTTCAGCTTCCTGCCGGGCCGGATGATGTGGTCGATTTTCTTCGCGGCCTGACCCGCATTTGCCCTTATCGCCCCCTCCAAAGCCCGCTACAGATATCCGGTGTGGCGGTAGTTTGGAGGGGTGTTCATGAAACGACTTGTCTGTGGAGTGCTGGTTGCAGGTCTGGCCGCGTGTCAGGCGCCGGGGCCGATTTCCATTCCGGGGATCACGCGAGCGCCGCAAAGCGCCGAGGAAGCCCTCGAACCCTATTACCAGTCCCTGCCGGATGAGTTCTATCCACGCGCACCTGCCGGTCTGCCGCTCCCGCCCTCGGACGCCCCGCTGTCGCGCGTGCTCGTCGGCTCCTGCCATGATGAGGAAGTGCCCGGCGAAACGGGTGCCCTGATGCGTGTCGCGGCAGAGGAGGCCGACCTGTTTTTGATGCTGGGCGATAACGTCTACGGTGACCGCGACGGCATGGCCTATGTCAACAACCAGGCCGACCTGACCGAATTGCGCGCCAGTTTCGCCGAACTTGCTGCTCGCAGCGATTTTCAGGCGGTCCGGGCCGCGCACCCGATGATGGTTGCGTGGGACGATCATGATTACGGCGCGAATGATGCCGGTCGGGAGTTTCCGTTCCGCAGGCTGGCAGAGCGCATTCATGAACGGTTCTGGGGGCTTGAGAACAAGGATGTCGGCGCCTGGCCGGGAACCTATTATGCCCGCAGCTTCGGTCCGGAAGGCCAGCGGACACAAATCATCATGCTCGACACGCGCTTCTTCCGTTCGGCGCTGACACCGACCGACGCCTATGGCGAAACGGGCAAGGAACGCTACATCCCGTCTGATGACCCGAACCAGAACATGCTGGGCAATGACCAGTGGACCTGGCTGGAAAACCAGCTCCAGAAACCGGCCGATCTGCGCCTGATCGTGTCTTCGATCCAGGTCCTGCCAACAGATGCGCATGGTTGGGAGGCCTGGTCGCGCTTGCCCGCAGAACAGCAGCGTCTCTACGACCTGATCCGGGACACGAACGCCGAGGGAGTCGTGTTCGTGTCCGGTGATCGCCACACGGCGTTTCTCTATCGCAGCGAGACGGCATTGCCCTATCCGGTCCATGAACTGACCGCATCCTCTTTCAATGTGTCATTCGCGGAAACGACGGACGAAAGGGATTCCGCCCAGATCGGGGACGGGTTCCCGCCGGAGAACTATGGAGCCATCGGCATCGACTGGGAGGCAGGAAGCGTGGATTTCGAAATCAAAAGTGCCGCAGGTGAAACGGTTCGCCAAACTAAGGCCCAATTCCGGTAGGCAAAGACGCGGGCCATCACGGGGCCCAAATAGACCATGACCGATACACGTAATGTCTCTGCCATCATTCTGGCGGTAATGATCCTCCAGATCGCCGGCGGGCTTCTCGGGATGCTTACGCCGCTCGGACTGGAAGCGCTCGGAACATCTCCTCAGGCGATTGGCGGCATTGCGGCGCTCTATGCCACCGGCTTCATGCTGGGCGCGTGGAGTGCTCCGGCGGCGCTGGCAAGCTTCGGGAACATCCGGCTCTTCGCCGCAGCGGCCGCCGTCACGGCGGCCGGATCGATCAGCCTGTCGCTCTGGTACCAGCCCGGCTATTGGGCGCTCGTCCGGATCGTGCAGGGCGTCAGCTTCGCCTACATGTTCACCAGTGTCGAAAGCTGGCTGGGACAGGCCGTGCCGGACAAGTCGCGCGGCAGCGTCATGGGAATCTATCATACAGGCGCAAAACTCTCCCTGATGATCGGGCCTTTTTTCGTGGCCGGCCTGTCGCCGCTGGATAGCCGGGCCTATAGCTGGGCGGCGCTGTTTCTCAGCCTCGCCCTGGTGCCGATCTGCCTGACCCAGCAGGAACAGCCGGAAACCCCTGACCGCACCGCCATGCCGATCGGGCGCCTGTACCGGCTTGCACCCGCCGCCGTGATCGGTGTCGCGATTGCCGGCGTGGTGAACACCGGCACGCTGGCGCTGTTGCCCATCTATTTCGAAGGCTTTGCCATTGTCGGGGGAGGGACCGCCGCGGCCGCAGTTGCGCTGGCGGCGGCCTGGCTTGGTGGCCTCGTTATCCAGTGGCCTGCCGGCCGCCTGTCGGACCGAATCGAACGCCGTCTGGTCATCGCCATTCTGGCGGCTGTGTCGGGTCTGGCTGCGCTAGTGATCGCGATATTCGGCCGCAGCTTCGGGGAAATGGGCGTGATCGGGGTGCTGGTACTCTGGGGTGGGGGGGCGCTGACATTCTATGGACTCTGCGTGGCGCACGCCATCGACCGGACGCCGAAAGGAAAGATTCCGCAGGTCATGTCCGGCCTGCTGTTCATCTGGGCGGGCGGATCGATTGTCGGCCCGCTCCTGTCGGGCCTGGCCATGCGCGGGGCAGGGGCCATGGGCCTGTTCGGCCTGGCTGGAATCCTGTTGATCCTGTTGGCATTCATCATGGTCTGGCGCGTGTCCGCGCGGGCCGCGCCGGAAGAGCACGAGCAGGAAGACTGGAGCCCGATCCTGCCCACGCCCCTGGCCAGTGTGGAACTGGATCCCCGCAATCCGGAACGCGAAAGCGAAAGCTGAGTACGGCATTGCGTACCCAGCCAGTTGCGGGGGCTGACAAGCCTGTTATATAGCCCGGACGTTTTACCGGGTCGGCGCTGCCGGCTCTTTCCGCAAGCCAGGGCAGACAAGGCGAGTTTCCATGAACATACACGAATACCAGGCCAAGGCCGTGCTGAAATCCTTCGGCGCACCGGTGGCAGACGGCGTCCCCGTTCTTTCTCTCGATGACGTGCAAAAGGCCGTCGACACGCTTCCGGGTCCGCTCTGGGTTGTGAAATCCCAAATCCACGCTGGTGGTCGCGGCAAGGGCAAGTTCATCGAAGCCGCAGCCGGCGAAAAGGGCGGTGTTCGCCTGGCTTTCTCGAAAGAGGAAGTTCTGGAACATGCCAAGGCGATGCTCGGCAATCACCTCGTCACGGCGCAGACCAGCGCGGAAGGCAAGCAGGTCAACCGTCTCTACATTGAAGACGGCGCTGACATTGACCGCGAACTCTACCTCTCCCTCTTGGTTGACCGTGCCACAGGCCGTCCGGCCTTTGTTGCCTCCACTGAAGGCGGCATGGATATCGAGGAAGTTGCACACGAGACGCCAGAAAAGATCCTGACGCTTCCAATCGACCCGACCACGGGTGTGACCGACGCGGACGCGGCGCAACTGTGCGACGCGCTGAAGCTGGACGGCGCTGCCCGCGAAGACGGCATGAAACTGTTCCCGATCCTCTACAAGGCCTTCACCGAGAAGGACATGGCCATGCTGGAGATCAACCCGCTGATCGTGATGGAAAACGGCCACCTGCGCGTGCTCGACGCGAAGGTCAGCTTTGACGGCAACGCACTGTTCCGCCATCCGGACATTGTCGAGCTGCGCGACACGACCGAGGAAGACGAGAAAGAGATCGAAGCTTCCGAGTGGGATCTCGCTTACATCGCGCTCGACGGCACCATCGGCTGTATGGTCAACGGCGCTGGCCTCGCCATGGCGACGATGGACATCATCAAGCTGTACGGCGAAGAGCCTGCCAACTTCTGTGACGTTGGCGGTGGCGCGAATGCCGAGAAAGTTGCGGCGGCCTTCAAGATCATCATGAAGGACCCCAACGTGAAGGGCATCCTCGTGAACATCTTCGGCGGCATCATGAAATGTGACGTCATCGCAGAAGGCGTGATCGCCGCGGTGAAGGAAACCAACCTCGCTGTGCCGCTGGTTGTTCGCCTTGAAGGCACGAACGTCGAAATGGGCAAGGAAATCATCAAGAATTCCGGCCTGAACGTCATCCCTGCCGATGACCTCGACGACGCCGCCCAGAAAATTGTTGCCGCTGTTAAAGAGGCCTAAGGAAACATGTCCATTCTCATCGACAAGAATAC